>WNGK01000083.1_pt1 | contig 184913 bp, 166 predicted proteins | sample 5400601 | NCBI WGS metagenome assembly WNGK01 (sample SAMN13153376, study PRJNA577476) | soil metagenome | isolation source: 60 cm soil or saprolite under Garry oak tree replicate 1 | place: USA:California | collected 2016-06-15 | reverse complement strand
GGCGGATCGCGTTGCGTTGGCCGCGGAGCGAAGTGGTGGCGCGGCTGATTGAGGAGTTTGACGGGCCGCTGACGGGCACGAGCGCAAATCTTTCCGGTTCGCCCGCGTGTACCGGAGCGGAGCAGGTCTTTACGCAATTGGGGGACCGGCTGCAGTTGATCCTGGATGCCGGAGAGACCAAGTCCGCGTCGCCCTCCACGATTGTAGAATTGCACGGCGACATGTGGAAGGTATTGCGCGAAGGCGCGATCAGTTCGAAAGAGATTGAGGCGGCGCTTCAGTGAGGGGCGGCGGCGCCTAGCTCGGGCGATGGCTTGATGGTCGTCAAAAAGTCGTAGTCGCCTGTGGGAGAAAGTTGCAGATCGCCAAGTTCGCGGCGATGGACGGAAACCACATCGGTAAACCATAGCGGCAGATACGGCAGGTCATCGGCAAGGATTTTTTGTACTTCACCGCAGAGAAACTTCCGCTTATCGCGGTCCATTTCCACACGAATCTGATCGGTGAGAGCGTCGAGGCGTGGGTTGCGGTAGTGTCCGCGATTTGCGCCATCGGGTGGAAATCGTTTTGAGGAAAAGACAAATTCAAAAACGTCGGGATCGTTGTTGGCGCCGACCCAGCGAAGGAAAGTGAGCTGAAAATTACCGCGGACAGAGTCCGAAAGAAGAGTAGCCAATTCGAGCGGACGAAGTTCGAGATCGATTCCAACTTTGCGCCATTGTTCCTGGAGCGCGGCGCCGATCAGGCGAGCTTGTTCTTCCGTAGATGTTTTTAGCGTGAGATGAAAACGGATTCCGTTTGCGCTGCGACGATAGCCAGCCGCGTCGAGAATTGTTTCAGCTCGGGCAATGTCGGCAGAGTACTGCGTAACATTTGGTTCGTACGCCCAATGATTTGGCGGCAGGATGCCGCTCGCGAGACGCGCTTGACCGTGAAGCAGATAACGGACGAGCGCATCGCGGTCAGTGGCAAATGCCAGCGCCTGTCGGATTTCCCTGTGGGCCAGCAAAGGGTCTTCGAGATTCACGCCGAGGTACGCGAAATTTGTGCCCGGACGTTGAGTCATGGAAAGAGATGGCCGACGGACAAGCACCGGGATGAGATCGGGGGAAAGGGAACTCATTTCCAGATCGGCGGAACCTTTGCGGAGCTCGAGGGCGCGGACGACCGCGTCGGGAACGATGCGAAAGCGAATGTTTTCGATTGAAGGAGCGACCGCGAAATAGTTCGGAGTGCGCGCGAGAAGTACTTCGTCATCCTGCGATTGGCTGACGAATCGGAAGGGACCAGTGCCGATTGGATGCCGCGAAAAAGTTGCGTCTGCGTTTGCGGGAACGATTCCTGCGGCGGACGGAATGAGGTTCCAGAGAAAAGACGCGTAGGGTTCTTTCAAGTGAAAAATGGCGGTACGAGGATCGGGCGCTTCGATACGCGCGATCATGCGAAAGCCGCCGCGTTTGGGCGATTTGTTGGCGGGATTCAGTATGAAGTCAAACGTGGATTTGACGTCGGCTGAGGTCAGTGGATGGCCGTCGTGAAAAAATACGCCGGATTTCAGATGAAAAACGTAGGTAAGCGGGTCGGGGGTGTCCCAGGATTCCGCGAGGTCGCCATGCAGGTTCATTTGTGAATCACGCGCCAGCAGACCGCTGAAAATCAGGCCGTCGAGGCGCTGGGAAAAGCCGTCGGTAGCGAAGCGGGGGTCGAGATTCACCGGGTTGGCTTCTATGAGAAAAGTGAGTGAGGACGCATCGAATTTTTTGGCGCGTGAGCAGGCGGAAAGAAAAAAGGATGCACCACAGAGGGCACAGATTACACAGAGAATGCGGCACAGAGAACAGAGACGATTATCTTGGTGGGGCATAGGAAATCTTTCCGAGGATCGCGGGGGCCCTTGCGCCCGTCGCGGATGGAAGATTTGACGGGCGCTGATGAAACGTTTCGTGGGCGAATACGGCGAAGGCGAGAGCTTCTTTGGCGTCGACGGGAATGCCGAGAGAACTGGAAGACAGAACTTCGATGCCGGGAAGGGCCTTCGTTCGCGGCGAAGAGGGCACGATATCTCGTACCCCTAGGGGAGAAGAACTGAGCAAGGCGGCGATTTGGCCAATGAGAAGGGGATTGTGGGCGCCGCCGCCGGAAACGATCAGTTGATGGATTTTTGTTTTGGGCAAGACGAAGCGGTGGAGCGCGTCGACGATGGACAGCGCTGTGAAGATTGTGGCGGTACGAATCAAGTCGTTTGGCTTTGCACGATAGCGGCGGCCCAGTAGGAGAACCTTTTCGACGTAGGCCGCTCCGAAATATTCACGACCAGTGCTTTTCGGCGGCTTCCGTTGAAGGTACGGATCCTGCATGAAGTAATCGAGCAACTGAGGAACGAGTTTGCCACGAAGAGCGATGCGTGCGCCGTCATCAAAGCGCGAATGATTGTGCGTGAAACGTGCGACCAGCGCGTCAATGAGCATATTGCCCGGGCCGGTGTCGAAGGCGAACACGTCTGAGGGTTTTGAATTTGCGGGGATGACGGTGAGGTTGGCTATGCCACCGATGTTGAGTGCGACGCGGCCCAACTTTGCTTCACACCAGAGAAGGTAGTCGACGTAGGGAACGAGTGGAGCGCCTTGTCCACCGAGAGCGATGTCTGCTGGGCGGAAATCACTGACCGTGGTGATGCCGGTGAGCGCGGCGATTACCGAGCCGTCGCCGATTTGCAGTGTGGAGGCGATTCTTGCGCCCAGAAAGTTTACAGGCGCGCCTCGATGAAAAATTGTTTGGCCGTGGTTGCCGATAAGATCTACGCGGCGCGGCGAAATTGCGAGCTTCTTGCACGCGGATAGGGCTGCATCGGCGTACAGGTTGCCGAGTCTTGCGTGGAGCTGGCTGAATTCGCCCGGGGCGAGCGGCTTTTGCTCGGCCACACGAAGAATTTCTTTGCGGATTGATGGCGGGAAATTTTGTTTTACGTGGCCGAGGAGTTTGATGTTGAGATGTGGCGGAGCGCCGGAAATCTTAACGAGCGCGGCGTCGATTCCATCGGCGGATGTGCCGGACATCATGCCGAGGACAAGCATGGGTTTGGAGGCCATGATAAGGGTGAAAGAGATTTTTACCACAGTACGCACAGAGGACACAGAGCAGAGATGACGTCATGTGGCGCAGAGTGAACGACCGAGAAAGACCGAAGAGAGATTCGTCGCTTCGCTCGGAATGACGGATGGCGCTTGTGGCAATGAAAAGGTGGGTCTCGCAATGGTGTGTTAGAGGTCCGAACGCGTAGAAATTGCGATGGCGAGATTGTTACGAGATTTGCTTTTTCAGATCGGCTAGGAGGGTGAGTGCGTCGATTGGTTTGAGCTGGTCAAGATCGGTCGCCCGAAGGCGTTCGAGGACTTCGCGGTCGATTGGAGTGAAAAGGACTTGCTGCTGACCATTGGATGAGGCTGCGTCGAACGCGCCTGGACTGAGCCGCTCGCTTAATTCGTGTTCGCTCTGCTCATGTTTTTTCAGGACTTCGCGAGCGCGCTCGATGACGCTGCGCGGAAGGCCGGCCAGGCGGGCGACTTCGATGCCGTAACTTTTGCTGGCGCTGCCAGGCTCCACGTGACGCAGAAAGACGATTTCGTTCGGCGTTTCTTTCACGGAAACATGAACGTTCTTCACCGCGGGAAGCAGATCGGCAAGTTCGGTGAGTTCGTGATAATGGGTGGCGAAAAGCGTGCGGGCTCGCGTGTGCTTTTGCAGATGTTCGACGACGGCCCAGGCGATAGAAAGCCCGTCGAAGGTTGCGGTGCCGCGGCCGACTTCGTCAAGCAGAACGAGACTGGCGGGAGTGGCGTGGGTGAGAATGCTGGCGACTTCGCTCATTTCGACGAGGAAAGTGGAGCGGCCGCGCGCCAAATTGTCGCTCGCGCCGATGCGTGTAAAAATTCGGTCGGTAAGCGGAAGTTTCGCCTGTCGTGCGGGAACGAACGATCCCATTTGCGCCATCAAGATGATCAGAGCAGTCTGACGAAGGTACGTCGATTTGCCGCCCATGTTTGGTCCAGTGATCAGAAGGAGCTGCTGGCGATGTGGCTCGAAGTAAAGATCGTTGGGGACAAAACGTTCGCCTTTCTGACGGAGGAGTTCTTCAATCACGGGATGGCGCCCGGCTACCAGTAGAAGTTCGCCAGCGTCGTTAAATTCCGGGCGAACGTAGCCACGGTCCGCGGCGAGCTTCGCAAGACATGTGAGGACATCGAGTTGAGCTACCGCAGCAGCCGTGCGGCGCAATCGCGTGGCTTTCGCGGCGATGCTTGAGCGAATCTCGATGAAGAGCTGGCGTTCGATTTCGAGGATGCGCTCGTCGGCAGCGAGAACTTTACGCTCGTAGTCCTTGAGTTCAGGGGACGTGAATCGCTCGGCGTTCACAAGCGTTTGCTTGCGTTCGTAATCCGGGGGCGCGAGATGCATATTCGCTTTTGAAATTTCGATGTAATAACCGAAGACTTGATTAAAACGGATTTTCAGTGAACCGATTCCCGTGCGTTTGCGCTCACGCTCTTCCATGGCGGCAATGATCTGTTTACTGTGTTGGCTTAGGTTGCGGAGTTCGTCCAACTCAGCATGGAAACCGAGGCGAATCATTCCCGGATCGGTGGCAAGTGCGGGCGGCTCATCCGCGATGGAGCGCTCGAGCGTTTCGCGAACGTCGTTCAATTCGTCAATTTCGCCGTGGAGGCAACGAAGCAGTGCGCTGCCGCCTGCAGGAGGGGGCGTGACGAAGTTGCGCAACACGGGGAGTTGCGATAACGATTTGCGAAGTGCCACCAGTTCGCGCGGGCCAGCCTGGCCAAGAGTGATGCGGCTGGTCAAGCGTTCGAGATCCTGAATACCGCGAAGCTCCTTGCGAATTTCACCGCGCACTACAGTCTGTTGGACAAAATGTCCGGCGGCGTCGAGGCGCTGGTCGATGGCACTGCGGTCAATTAGGGGACGGAGAATCCATGAACGGAGGAGGCGCGCGCCCATTCCCGTGACGGTAACGTCGAGCACGGAGACAAGCGTTGTTGGAACGTTCTTACCTGAATCGTCAGAAAAAATGGGCGTGAGCAGTTCGAGATTGCGCACCGAAACGGGATCGAGCACGAGAGTGTCGTGTTGTTCGTAGTAACGAACACGGTCGAGGTGTCCCAGCGCTTCTAGCGTGGTCGGCCCATTCGTGCCGACGCCGGCGGAAGAATCGGTGCCTTTCGCTGCGTTCTCGCGCAAATAGTGAACGATTGCGCCTGAAGCCGCGATCGCGTGAATGTGGCCGTCCAGTCCGAAACTAGTCAGCTCCGCCACACCAAATTGTTCCTTCACGATTCGTTGCGTGTAATCGAGCTGAAACGCCCAGTCGTCGATGCGGCTTTCGACACCACCGGCTCCATCGAGAAGGGAAGTCTTGGCCGTTTCAAAAAGCTGCGCGGGACGCGGCAGAAGGGTTTCGCGTGGATGGAGCAATTGCAGTTCATCGCGAAGAGCTTCCTCCGAGCGCGGCCCGGAAAATTCCGTGCACTGAAATTCGCCGGTGGAAAGGTCGACGAACGCGAGGCCAATCACGCCTGCGGCCGTATCTTGAAAAACGGAGGCGAGAAAACTGTTTTCCTTGGCCTCCAAAAGTGCTCCGTCGGTGGCTGTTCCTGGCGTAATCACGCGCACGACTTCGCGGCGGACGAGTTTCTTGCCAGGACCGGGCTGCTCCATCTGGTCGCAGATGGCGACTTTGAAGCCCGAACGAATGAGGCGTGCGATGTAACCGTCCGCGGAGTGATAGGGCACGCCGCACATTGGGATGGGCTGACCCTTTTCGCGATTCCGTGAGGTAAGCGTGATTTGCAGTTCGCGTGATGCCAGAATCGCGTCTTCGTAGAAGAGTTCGTAAAAATCTCCCAGGCGGAAAAGGAGCAGGGCGTGCGGATAGAGCGATTTGATCGTCTGGTACTGCTGCATCAGTGGTGTGGTGGGATCGCTCATCGAGAAAGTTTTAAGTAGTCAGGCTTCAGGTTGCAGTTCTCAGTAAAACCGGAATTTCCGAACGACAATTATGCAGTGTTGCGTCCGTTGAAACGCAACGATTTTTCGTTCGAGAAAATTATTCATGAATTCCGATTTCACGCAGGAGGAATGCGTAGTCCAGCGCAATTTCACGCAGATAGTCGTAACGGCCTGAAGCACCGCCATGGCCCGCTCCCATATTTATTTTGAAGAGCAGAGCCTTTGCGTCCGTCTTCAGCACGCGAAGTCTCGCAACGTATTTCGCCGGTTCCCAGTACATGACCTGGCTATCGTTCAAACCGGTCTTGACCAAGATCGCCGGGTACGCTTTACGCTCAAGATTTGTGTAGGGGCAATAGCTCTTCATATAGAAATAGTCTTCAGCAATGTGCGGATTGCCCCATTCTTCGTACTCGCCGACAGTAAGGGGCAACAAAGGGTCAAGCATGGTGTTCAGTACATCCACGAATGGAACGTGGCTGATTACAGCGTGAAAAAGGTCGGGACGCAGATTGGTGACCGCGCCCATCAGCAATCCACCTGCGCTGCCGCCTTCGATGATCAGTTTTTTGCTATTTGTGTAGCCCGCGGCAACGAGGTGTTCGGCGGTGGCGATGAAATCGGTGAAAGTGTTTCGTTTGTTGTGCAGGCGGGCAGCATCGTGCCAGGGCTTGCCAAGTTCGCCGCCGCCGCGAACGTGTGCGATTGCGTAGATGACGCCGCGATTGAGCAAGCTCAGGCGATTCGAACTGAAGTTCACCGGAACAGAAATGCCGTAGCTGCCATAACCATAGAGCAGCAGCGGGGCGCTGCCGTCGCGGGGCGTATCTTTTCGAAAGACAAGAGAAATCGGAACACGAGTGCCATCCGCAGCCAGAGCATGCGGGCGTTCGCTTGCGTAGGGGGTCGAATCGTATCCGCCGAGGACCGGCTGCTGCTTTCGCAGTGTGCTTTTTCTCGTTGCGAAATCGAAATCTAAGACCGATCGTGGTGTGATGAAAGATTCGTACGAATAGCGGAAGTGCGTTTGGTCGAATTCCGGATTTGATCCTGGTGCGGCGTTGTACGCAGGTTCGTCAAATGGAATGCGATAGGAAGCCGCGAGAAGCTCTTCAGAGCGCGCGGGGAGAGGAATCACTCGCAGAAACGGGAGGCCGCCTTCTCGTTCGAACAAAACAAGCTGCGTATGGAACGGCTCGACAGCCGATAGCATGACGTTGGGACGGTTCGGAACAAGCTCCTGCCAATTCGACTGCTGAGGATCGTCAACAGGCGCCGTAACGAGCCGGAACGTGCGTCCACCTGAATTCGTTCGAATCAGAAACACGTTTGACGCCGGTGAACCGGCGTCCAAGCGGGGATGGTGTTCTGCGTAATACTCGTGTGAATCTTCGCGGGGCGAAATCACGCGAAATTCACCGGCGGGATTTCCAGCCGTCAAAAAGCGGACCTCGCTCGTCGTGTGGCTGGCTGCAAGCAGAATCAAATAGGCACCGCTGCGCGTTCGCTCGATCTCGATGCGAAACCGTTCGTCGGTCTCTTCGAATAGCAGCGGGTCGGCGGAGGTTTCTTCCAGGGTGTGGCGATACAACCGGTGCGAGCGCTTGGTAACTTCATCTTCGACCGTGTAGAACAGTGTGCGGCTATCACTCGCCCATACGGCGCTGGTCACGCGCTCGGCACGAAAGGGCAAAGTGTCCTCTGATTGTAGGTCCTTAATCTGGACGGTGTACTGGCGGAAACCGGTGGTATCGGTCGAATAGGCAAGCAGCCGATTGTCATCGCTGACTTGGAACACACCAAGTCCCAAAAAACTGTAGCCCTCCGCTAGAGCGTTCAGGTCAAGCAGCAGTTCTTCAGCGTTGTTCTGGTCTTTGCCTTGACGAAAATGAAGCGGGTACTGCTTACCCTCTTCGGTCTTCGTGAAGTAAAGATATCCACGAAGTTGATAAGGCACACTGAGATCGGTCTGCTGAATGCGGGACAGCATTTCCTGATAGAGCTGCTCCTGAAAAGCCTCGGTCGGTTGCAGAACTGCTTTGGTATAGGCGTTTTCGGCTTCCAGATGCTGAATGACCTCGGGGTTGTCTTTTTCGCGAAGCCAGGAATATTCGTCCACGCGCACGTCACCGTGGATTCGGTGCTCAACAGGCTTTCGGGGAGCGGCAGGCAGTTGTGGACGCGAATCGACGTCAGTCGCAACCTCTGCCGGAAGGATGGATTCGTTCATTTCTTTTGGTTCCATGATTCAGTTTTGAGTGTAGCTGGTGGCTGGGTTCGCCGCCGAAGACAATTGCAGCGCGTTGGTTATACTAACGGAAGTCGGACGACGACAAAAGCGGGTCGGCGGCGAGGAAGTGCAAGGGAAGGGGAGCGATGGCGAAAGAGATCGAGATCAAGCTGCCGGTGCGCGATAGGAAGGCTTTCGAGCGAAAGATTAAGAAGCTTGGCGGGAAGTCCATCGGTTCGCGAAGCGGCCGCGTGCACGAATTCAACGTCATCTTTGACACGCCTGACGGCGGCCTGGCGAAACACGGCCAGTTGCTGCGGATTCGAACGGAGACACCGCAAGGACCAGGCAAGAGGGCCGCTCCTTCCCGCGTCGTCCTCACGTTTAAGCAGCCATCCGTGCGGGGCGTGGATGAAGAGGGCGACCGGTTCAAGATTCGGGAAGAAACTGAGGTCGAGGTCGTAGAAGCCGGCCCCCTTGGCAAAATTTTCGAAGGATTGGGTCTGCGCGGCTGGTTCTCGTATGAAAAGTATCGGACAACCTGGAAGCTAGGAGCTTCGCAGCGCTGGGCGAAGGATTTGCTGATTGAACTGGATGAGACGCCGGCCGGCACTTTTGTTGAGTTGGAAGGGCCGCCCGAGGCGATCGACAAAGCAGCTGCCGCTCTTGGCTATTCAAGAAAAGACTATCTGCTGAAAAATTATCTGGCGCTGTATGCAGAAGAGTGCAAGCGCCGTGGTGTCGCTCCGGGAAACATGCTGTTCACTTCTGGAAAAACGAAGTAAGCGACGACGTCATTTGTCAAAAAATGACAAAAGGTTCGCGTAAGTGCCCCTTTTTCCTTGACATAGTTCGACAAGCGGCTTATCACTACGCTCGGAGTCAATTTTTTCGATGAACTCGCCCAAGGAACCCGAACCTGGCCCCGATCGTCGCGCACAAAGCTACGGATCGGGACGCGAAGCAGGACGGATTTTGAGGATCGACCTTCCCAAACGCGAGGGGTACGTCCGAGGAGTGGTGCGGGGGGAGTTCATCGGCGGCTAGGGCACACGTCATTGAAGCGGTAGCGCGCCCGCGGCCGAACGATTCCGGCATGCGGGCTTTTTTATGGCCCGAGGAACGAGGTAAGCCATGCTTTACGCAACAGAATTGATGGGAGCAAAGACCTACGATGTCCAGGGCAACTATGTTGGCAAGATTCGCGAGTTTTTTATCGAGCCTGCAGACCAGCCGAACCGCATCGCGCACTACTTATTGTCGCGCGGCAGTTTTCAGCCGCTGGTAGCTCGCCACGACCAGGTGGCATCAGTTGCGCCTGGCAATGTGCGGCTTAACGTGAACGAACGGTCGCTTGAACCTTACGAACCCAACGAAGCCTGGCTCGCTGTTCAGAAGGATCTGCTGGACCAGCAAATTATTGATACCAGCGGCCGCAAAGTGGTTCGCGTAAACGATGTGGACCTCGCCGAGCAGCGCACAAATGGATCGATCGAACTGCGCGTTACCCAAGTAGACGTTGGCTTGCCTGGTGCGGTTCGAAGGCTGTTTCAGGGGATCGCGCCGCAAAAATTCATTCGCAAAGTGCAGGGACAGTTTCCGCCGCGCTCCATCCGATGGGAGTTTGTGAACCTGGTCGAATCGGACCCGCTGCGCCGCGTGAAACTCCGTATCACTCACGAAAAGCTGGAGGATCTGCATCCTGCCGATCTTGCGGACATCGTGGAAGACCTTTCCGCTGCGGAGCGACAGGGAATCATTGCGTCACTCGATGAAGAAACGGCCGCAGAGGTGCTTGCCGAACTCGACGCGCGCCTGACTTCTCAAATCGTGGAAAAACTCGATCCAGAGAAGGCCGCAGACATCTTGGAAGAGATGGCCCCGGACGCTGCTGCAGACTTGCTCGCCGATCTTCCCAAGGAAACGTCGGAAGAGCTGCTGGAAGAGATGCCCGGCCACGAAGCCGCCGAGGTTCGCGAACTGCTGGAATTCGATCCTTCAACAGCAGGGGGCATGATGAATTCGGAGTTCGTTTTTGTAGGTGAAGGCTCGAGTCGAGAAGAAGTTCTGAAGTGGATGCGCGAGCAGGATCTGAATCTGGACCAGCTGGATACGATCGTCCTTCTTGACCGCGCGGCGCAGTACTCCGGCACCGTTCCCGTAGCAAGATTGCTCCTCGCGGACCCTGAGCAGACGCTTGCTGATCTTAAAATCGAACCACTGCTGTCGCTGCCTCCGGATGCCAGCGAAAAGGAAGTATTTGAAATTTTCGACAAGTACAATTTGCGGATGTTGACGATTGTCGATGAAGATAAGCGACCCGTCGGCGCGATTACCGTGGACGACGTCGTGTCAAGACTTTTGAAGTAAACAGGGAAGGGATGACCGGATGTGGAACCGCGAGAACATTGGGGCGCAGTGGGCAGGCTGGACGGAACGCGTAGAGCGCGTGATTTCCGTGGTCCGTCCCTATCGCCATCGGATTGCTTTGTTTCTTGCGGTCGTCGGGCCGGGCCTGATCGTGTCCAACGTCGACAACGACGCGGGCGGAATCTACACCTACGCGCAAGCTGGAGCAAAATATGGGAACACAGTGCTTTGGTCACTGATTCCGATGACCATTGCGCTCTACGTTTCTCTCGAAATGTGCTCGCGGATGGGAGCAGTCACAGGCAAGGGTTTGTCTGATTTAATCCGCGAGGAGTTCGGATTTCGCGTCACGTTTTTTCTGATGGCTGCGATCCTTATCGTGAATCTCGGCAACGTTATGGCGGAGTTCACGGGCGTTTTCTGGGCAAGCGAGACATTTGGCGTTAGCCGGTTCATTTCAGTGCCGCTTGCTGGTCTGCTGGTTTGGGCAATCGTGGTTGCAGGCACGGCCAAATGGGTCGAACGAATTTTTCTGAGTATCTGCGTCGTGTATCTTTCGTATGTGGTTTCGGCATTTTTCGCGAAGCCCGAGTGGCTGATTGCGCTGCTCCACCTGCTGCCGCCGCAGTTGATGCATTACATCCCGACGGTTCGCCCGTTCGTGCAGGTTCCGCCCTTCAGCGCCGGTTATGCGATCATTCTTGCCGGGCTAGTGGGAACCACGATCGCACCATGGCAGCACTTCTATCTACAAGCGGCCGTCGTTGAGAAAAGAGTTGGCCCACGCCAGTACCCCGCCACACGGAATGATGTGCTGGTGGGCAGCATCAGTTGCATGATCATCGTTTTCTTTATCATCGTGTGCACCTCTTCCACGCTCTTTGCGAACGGAATTCACGATATTGACAATGCCGGTACCGCAGCTCTCGCGCTGAAGCCGCTTGCCGGGAAATGGGCCAGCGCACTTTTCGCGATTGGCTTGCTTAACGCCTCGCTGTTTGCCGCGTCGATCCTTCCTCTCTCCACCTCATACGTGATTTGTGAAGCGCTGGGATTTGAATCCGGCATCGACCATAAATTCAGCGAGGCCAAAATTTTCTACGCGCTGTACACCGCGCTGATCGCCATGGGTGTGATGTTCGTCCTTTTCCTGGGCCGCTTTGCCAATACGATTCTTCTCTGGTCACAGGTGCTGAACGGATTTCTTTTGCCGGTCGTGATGATCTTCGTTCTGATCCTGGTCAATCGCCGCGACTTGATGGGCGAACAAACCAACCCCAAGGGATTTAATTGGGTCGCCTGGATTTCGACCGTCGCGATGATCGTGTTGACTCTGGTGGTCGCATACTCCTCCATTCGCGAAATAATGTCGCGTCCTGTTTCTTGAGTGCTACTCCAGCATTGCAATTTCGGAAACGCAGCGGATAACCCGTTGCAGCCTCCCCAAATGCCGTGTTAACTTTGTGCGGTAAAGGAGAGAGCGACCTCACGCCGTGACTGACCCTACATCTTCAAAAACGCTGCATGTCGCCTCCTCTCATCCACTCGGCGCCGTAACCGCCGAGGAAGCTTTCCTGCTGGAGAAGCTGAACCTTGGCAGTTTGCCGCGTCATCTTGCCGTGATCATGGACGGCAACGGCCGCTGGGCGCAGCGCCGTCATTTGCCACGCATTGCAGGCCACCGTAAGGGCACCGAAACGGCGCGGGTCACCATTGAAACCTGCTCGCGGCTCAAAATTGAGGCACTGACGCTTTACGCTTTCTCGGTCGAGAACTGGCGCCGCCCGAAGGCCGAAATTGATTTCCTGATGCAGCTTCTTCGCGAATATCTCCGGCAGGAGATGCCGCTGATCCAGCGAAATAATATTCGCATGCGTTTCCTGGGCCGCGCCGATGAGCTTCCTGCGGCGGTGCAACGCGACACGCGCGAGGCCACGGAAGCGACAGAGCAAAATACGGGCATGGTACTCTGCATCGCGCTCAATTATGGTGGCCGGGCGGAAATCGTCGACGCTGCGAATGCTTTACTGGCCGAACGCGAAGCCTCCGGCAATTCGCAAAAATTCACTGAAGCCGATGTCGAGCGTCATCTTTACACTTCCGGGCTGCCCGATCCAGACCTTCTGATTCGCACCAGCGGCGAAATGCGCGTCAGTAACTTCCTGCTCTGGCAAATCGCCTATGCGGAGATTTTTGTCACGGAAACGCTTTGGCCGGACTTCAACCGCGCCCGTCTGCTTGAAGCATTCGTCGAATTCCAGAAACGCGATCGCCGCTATGGCGGCATCGGCGAAAGCGAAGACTCGGAAGCCAGTGCTTCACGGCTCGCTCGCAAGTAGTCCTCCTGTCCCGATTTCATTTTCTTCTCCGTAGCTTCTGCCGTTATGATGATTCGTCAATTCGCTCTATCCCTTAGACGAGGCATAACGTTCGATGACTTGGAAACGCGTGGCCACGGCGGCCGTGCTGATACCGTTTGTGGTTGCTTTGGTGTGGAAAGCGCCTACGGCCTTACTGTCTGTTGCGTTATCACTCGTCATTTTGCTTGCCATGTTTGAGTTCTTCGCGCTTGGCGATGCCATTGGTCATCGAGCGTACCGCTACTGGACCGCCGTCTGCGGAATCTTGCTGGTTTACGTGCAATATCTGGCTGCCATGGACGAACAGCACTCCATCGGCAATGGTCCATCGCTGCACAAGATTTTTGGCCTCTTCAAACTTCCGACGCCTACAGCCGCCGATGTTTTCTTTATTTTTTTGATCGGCATTGCGATTTTGACCCTCGCCACCCGCCGGCCGCTCGTGGAGGCGTTGCCTTCCGCGGGCATCAGTTCCAGCGCGCTACTGCTAGTGGCTCTTCCTCTCTCGTTCGCGGTGCGGCTTCACGGGATTGCTATCGATGGGCCTTTTCTACTGTTCTTTTCACTCGTCATCACCTGGGTCGGCGATTCGGCCGCGTATTTTGTCGGCCGGGCCATGGGCCACCATCCGTTCGCGCCACACTTGAGCCCGAAGAAAACTTGGGAGGGCGCGGTCGCAAGCTTTCTCGGTTCCTTGGTGGTCGCATTGATCGCCGCACACTGGGTGAATGGAGCTTTGCTGCGCCTGGTTGGCATGGCAGCGGTGGGCAATGTGGCGGGGCAAATGGGCGATCTTCTCGAATCTGCCTATAAGCGCAGCGCCGGCATGAAGGATTCCGGCGCGTTGCTGCCCGGCCACGGTGGCATCCTGGACCGTATCGACGCACTCATCCTTGCCATCCCGGTTGTCTGGTATTATTGGCTGTGGATCTACTCGCCACGCGCGTAAGTCCGCTGGGTCTCCGCCTCAGGTCTCTCACAACGGGTTTCAGGGTTTGTACTTACAGACCCTGAGCCATAATGGTTCAGGGGTCTCAGGGTTTGTTTTACGAACCGTGAGCTAAAGAGGATTTTTCGCTTCGTGAAGCTGCTTGCCATCCTTGGTTCGACAGGCTCGATTGGCCGCCAGTGCCTTTCCGTAGTGGACGCGCTTGCTCCGCGCTTTGGCGTCGTGGCGCTTGCCGCAGGCAAGAATCTCGACGAACTCACCGGGCAAATCGAACGCTATCAGCCAGAGGTCGTCTCCGTAGGAGATGCCCTGCAGGCTGATGCGCTCGCGGCGCGGTTGCACGCAAAGGGCGTTGCCAAGCTCCCAGAAATCCATCACGGTGCGGAAGGCATGCTCGCGGTGGGCACTCACGCCAGGGCGGCCATCGTGATCTCCGCTGCTGTCGGTGTGGTGGGCCTTGCAGCTACGTACGAAGCCATAAAGCTCGGCAAAACCGTCGCGCTTTCAAACAAAGAAGTCCTCGTTGCGGCCGGGGAACTTGTCATGGGCGCGGCGCATAAGGCCGGCAAAGAACTTCTGCCCGTGGACAGCGAGCACAACGCCGTTCACCAGTGCCTTCGTGGTGGAGCGCATTCCGAGGTTCGGCGCCTGGTGCTCACCGCTTCCGGTGGGCCTTTTCGCAGGACGCCGATCAAGAACTTGGAGAATGTCACCGTCGAGCAGGCGCTTGCACATCCCAACTGGAAAATGGGCAACCGCATCACTGTTGATTCCGCCACGATGATGAACAAAGGTTTTGAAATTATCGAAGCGCGATGGTTGTTTGACATGAAGCCGTCGCAGGTGGATGTCGTGATCCATCCGCAGTCCACGATTCACTCTATGGTCGAATTCGTGGATGGTTCTGTTCTCGCACAGCTTGGCGCAACGGACATGCGCATGCCTATTCAGTATGCGTTAACCTATCCAGAGCGTGTGGCATCTAATCAAGTAGACCTGGACTGGGCGAAATTAAAGCGATTGGATTTTGAAAGAGTTTCCACGCGCCGTTACCCTTGCCTTCGGTTGGCCCGCGAAGCCATGAGAAAGGGAGGAGCGTGGCCCTGCGCCTTGAATGCCGCGGACGAGATCGCGGTTGCGGCGTTTCTGGAACACCAGATTCCGTTCCTCGGAATTCCGGAAATTGTGGAAGCGGTTCTGGCGCGAACTCCACGGATTCGGATCGAGAAGATGGATGACGTGCTCGCAGCAGATAGGGAAGCGCGTCAAATAGCAAAAGAAGAAGTGAGCCGCCTGGCTTCCAGGGCTATGGCGGTTTCTAGTAACTAGGAGAGTTGGCCGCTTTGCGGTCCCAACGAAAGGTTGTTCGAATTATGGCATTGGATATTTTGATCGGCGTCGCCCTCGTTCTGGGGATCATCATCCTGGTTCACGAGTGGGGGCATTTCATCGTTGCGCGCTTCTGTGGCGTGCGCGTGGATGTATTTTCCATCGGTTTTGGTCCGCGTCTGTTTGGCTGGAAGCGCGGCGCTACGGACTGGCGTATTAGCGCACTGCCGCTCGGCGGCTATGTCCGCATGGCCGGTCAGGATCTCTCCGATGTCGATTCCAATGATGTCGCACCCACGGGAGCTTCCGATGAGCTGATGAGCAAGCCGCGGTGGCAGCGCGCGTTAATCGCGTTTGGCGGCCCGGCGGTAAATTTTATTTTCCCGCTGATTTTACTGGGTGCCTTTTACGCCGCTGTGGGTCTGCCGCACTCGGCGTCCCTGCGCCAGCCTCTTCAGATCAGCTACTTTTCTACCGCTCCTGCGCCATCCAGCCCCTTGCATGTCGGGGATCGTATCGTGCAATTGAACGATTTGAAGAATCCCACTTGGGAATCAGCGCTGGAGTATCTCGACAAGCGGGGCCCAGATACCGCGATAACCGTGATTGTGGCAAACAAGGACGGCGAGCGCACGATCCAGACTTCTTTGAAGGACGGCAACTCGTTCAACAGGCTGTTTGGGTTCGCGCCTTTCCCGCCGATCATTGACGAAGTTGCAGCCGGCACGCCGGCAAAACGCGCCGGCCTCAAATCCGGCGACCGCGTGGTCGAGGTAAATGGCACGCCCGTTTCCTACTGGGGGCAATTCGTTGATGCCGTGCGGCAGTCGAAAGGGCAACCCGTCGCGCTAAAGATTGCGCGAAAGGGCCAGATTCTTTCGCTGAGCGTTACTCCTCAGCAGGGATTGAGCGACAGCACGGAAAACACCTGGCAGATTGGTGTTGTGAATCAGGACGACATCATTTATCAACGCACCTCGCTTCGCGAATCCACCCAATACGCTTTCCGCAAAACTGGTGATTTCTTTGCACAGACGGTGGGCGTGGTCGGCAAACTTTTCAGCGGACGCGCGAGCGTAAAGCAACTGCAAAGCGTTGTAGGCATCGCTCAGGTTTCCGGCGAAGCAGTGCGCCGCGGTCCGTCACAAGTTATCCTGCTGATGGCCTTCATCAGCGTGAACCTCGGCATCCTCAACCTTTTGCCGATTCCGATTCTTGATGGTGGGCAGATTCTACTGCTCAGCATTGAAGGCCTGATGCGTCGCGATTTGAGCATGGCGGTCAAGGAACGCTTCGTCCAGGTTGGCTTCGTCTTCCTTTTGTTGCTCTTCGCCTACGTCATGTACAATGACGTCGTTCGCTTGATCTCGATACACTCCTGACCTGGCCCGACGCAGGAGCTGTCTCGGGTTTCATGGTTTGTACTTACAAACCTCTAGTTAAAAGGAATCCTATGTCCGCCGCCACGCCCTCGCATCGCGCTTCGACTGGCGAGCGCATCAACACTTCGGAAACCACTGGCCATCTGACCAAAGCTCTTGGCGAGCGCGGCATACGTCTGACCCGTCAGCGACGCGTGATTCTTCAGGTGATGGACGACGCCGAACAGCATCTCGACGTGGATCAGATTTTTGCACGTGCCAAGAGCATTGACCCCGGCGTGCACCTGGTCACTGTTTACCGGACGATCGAACTCCTTAAGAAAGAACGGTTGATCGACGAACTGGATTTGCTGCATCTTCGCGGCGACCGCCACTACTACGAGACTCACGGTCCGCGCGATCACATCCACGTAGCTTGTTTGAAGTGCGGGAAAGTTCGTGAATTTGAGAGCCGCCTTTACGAGCAGCTCAAATCGCAAATCGAAAAGGACTTTGGCATGAAGGTCACCATTTCCCGCACGGAAGTGGGTGGCTACTGCGCGGACTGCCTGGCCAACGGCGCCTCGTAACTGCTTTCCTAAACGTCGATGACCATTTCATCGGGAACTCTCGAGCCTCGACGGTGTCTAACCCTTTATGCCCGTGAAACTCTTGTTGCCGCCGCAGCCCAATACAGCGCCGATTTTGATGTTCTCCATTCTATTGGCTGTATTGTTTTATCCAGCGCTTGAGCGAGCGCTGGAATCGTGGGTGTTCGCGCCGATTTCAACCTCTGTGGAGTGCCGGCAGGGAAGTGGCACATGGCATTTGAGAACTATGTGGCATTGAGGTTCGAAAGAACGTGCCGCGGATTTGCCGGCTAATTTGACAGCATCAAGATCCTAAACTTTCGCAGCAGCGTAAAAAACCTGTTCGCGGACGCAATGTCTTTCGTAATCTGTGCTCGCAGTTCTTCCGGCCCAGAAAATTTCTTCTCGGCTCGCAGCCGTTTCCAGAAACGCAATTCCATCCGCTTTGCCGTGATCCGTCCTGAAAAATCGAGCAAATGGGTTTCAACAGTCAGCGTATGGCCGTTAAACGTCGGCCTCACTCCGATATTCGTCACAGACCTCCGGCTCTGCGTTTCGCCTTCGAGCAGCGTTCGCGTAATGTACACGCCGGTCGCCGGCAGTAATTCCTGCTCGGGGTGCAGGTTCAGAGTCGGAAACGTAAACTTACTGCCCGTTCCTGTTCCTTTGACGATTGCCCCCGTCAGTACAAAGGGGCGACCCAGCAGCCGTCCCGCTTGCGTCACATCTCCGTCCGCGATTTCGCGCCGGATGACGGTGCTCGAAACCACTTCGCCGTGCGCTACTACCGGGCGAATCGTAATTACTTCGAATCCATGCGTTTTTCCCAGTTCGCGCAGCAGCTGCGTGTCGCCTGCCTGCTTGTGGCCAAACCGAAAGTTCTCTCCCACCAGCACCGTGCGCACGCGCAGTTGTTCAACCAGAATTGTTTCGACGAACTCCTGCGGACTCAGCTTTGAGAGGTCCAACGTAAACGGCATCACCACCGCCGCTTCGACTCCCACGACTCGAAACCATTCCAGCCGTTGTTCGTTCGTGGAGAGCCGCTTCGGCGCAGTCTCCGGCCGCAATACTTTCCGAGGAGCCGGTTCGAACGTCAGCGCTGTTGCCACTGCGCCACTTTTCGCCGCGCGATCTGTAGCTTCCTTCAAAATCGCCTGATGTCCCAGATGAATCCCATCAAAGTTGCCGATTGCCAGCACACTGCCACGCCCGCCGGGCGCATAGTATTCGCGCCATGCCTCCGCTGATGTAAACACCGCGAGTCCATCGAGCCGCGCAGCGACAAATTCAGAGCGCTCCGTAGAGGCAGCGGGCGCGTCAGTCGCAATTTCCAGCTGCAATCCGTCATACGCCAGTTCAACGTTCGAATAACCCTGTTTGCGCAGCCGTTCATTCGTCGCCGCGTGTCCCAGATCGTGGGCAATGTGCGTGAACCACGCACGCTTCGGCTTGATCTTCTCCACCAACGCCAAGGCTTGCGCCACTGTCTGGTGCATGGGGTGGGGCGTGTCGCGTAGTGCGTCCAGAATTAACTCATCTAAATCCTGCAAGAGCGCAAGTGAAGATTCCGGAACCGCGTTGAAGTCCGTTAAATATGCGCCGCGGCCAAAACGGAATCCCAAGACTTCCATCTCGCCGTGCTCGAGCGGTATCGGCGTAATCTTCACGCCCAGCAGTTCGAACGGCCCATCGATCTCCCGCAACGTAACGCTTGGCACCGTACTCAGCTTCGGCCGTCCGTCAAACGCATACGAAAACGCGCGGCGCACAATCTCAAACGCCTGTTTGTTCCCATACACCGGCATCGGCTGTTTTCGCCCAATGCTCAGCGGCCGCAAATCGTCGAAGCCCATTACGTGGTCGGCGTGGCCATGTGTCAGCAACACCGCTTCGATTTGTTCGATTCCGGCGCGCAGCGCCTGCGTGCGGAAATCCGGTGTCGTGTCGACCAACACATTCTGTCCATTGCGCGAAAGCAAAATGGACGTGCGCATCCGGTTGTCGCGCGGGTCCGGCGAACTGCACACCGGGCAGCGGCAGCCGATGGTTGGAACTCCCATGGAAGTCCCGGACCCAAGCACCGTCAATTGCAGACCATCTGTGTGCAAATCGTCGTGCGACCGATTGAATTGCGATGTATTAACAGGCATGTTCGGAAAGCTGAAGCAGCACCGTGATCGTCAACGGCAGCGGGTTAGCGCGTCTTGGCTTTCGACACTTGTGCGGCCTGCGCGGCCAACGCCTGGTTGACTTCCAGGTACGTCATTTTCAATTTCCCCAAAAGATCGAGCAGCAAGCTCTCCTCTTCGGGCGCGAGATTTCCCTTGGTCTTTTCGTGCAAGGCGTCCAGCATGTCGATTAACTCGCGTGCCGCGTCCGGGTCAATCACCGGCTGGCCGGTCCGCGGATCGGTGTAGGCGCCAAGCACCATCGCTCCGTTGCTTCCAATCATACGGATCAAATTTTCAAACGCTGGTGAACGCTTTGGGGGTTCCGCAGGCGGCGTTTTGGCCTCGCTTACGGGAGCCTGTGCCTGAGGGGCGGTGGCCTCTTTCTTCGCTTCCCGCTGTGCTTCACGCTCCTGCTCCGCCACGACTTCCTGCCGTAACTCGCCGTCGGTCGTGAAGGGACGCCGGTCAATCACTCGAAATGACTCTTCCTGTTTCTTCTCTGCCACGGTTTAGCCCTCGTTTTATTGTCTTCTGCAAGTCTAGCACGGGTCGCTTGCGACGCGTTTTCTCCACCGGGTTCCGGCGGCTCACTTGAAAATTCCGTATACTCACCGTAAAGTCTGAAGTTCTACTCAAGGAAAATTTCCTACAGTCTAATGGCGCCGGCAAAAAAGAAAGTCCGCAAGCCAGTGAAACAACGCGCTTCGGCCGTGAAGATTCCTGCCATGCGCAAAGACTCGGCCGGACTGTGGTTTGAGCGGCTGGTAAGGCTTCAGGCCAGTCTCCGGGCTCCGAACGGCTGCCCCTGGGATGTTGAGCAGACCCACTTGACGCTTCGTACTTACCTGATCGAAGAAGCCTATGAAGTCCTGGAAGCCCTCGAAAGTGGGAATGACGCAAAATTCGCCGAAGAACTTGGCGATTTACTGCTGCAAGTTGTTTTTCACGCACAGATTGCCACCGAGCAAGGACGCTTCACCGCTGCCGATGTGGTGCGCGAAATCCACCAGAAAATGGTCCGCCGTCATCCACATGTATTCGGGGAAAAACGAGCCAAGGATGCCACGGAAGTTCTCAAAAACTGGGAACAAATCAAGGCTGAAGAGCGCCGCGCGGAAAGCGGGAAGGGTAGTTCCTCGGTCAAATCGGAAGGGGCTCCCGCTTCACTTCTTGATGGCATTCCGCATACCTTGCCTGCCGTGATGCAGGGCTTCCAACTTACTCGCCGTGCCTCGCGCATCGGCTTCGATTGGGGGAACGTCGACGGCGTCGTCGAAAAACTTCAGGAGGAGCTCGCCGAACTTCGCAACGCGCAGTCCGCGCAATCTTCCCGGCACATCGAAGAAGAACTCGGCGATGTGCTATTTGCCGCCGTCAATCTCGCGAGGTTCCTCAAAGTCGATCCAGAAATTGCGCTCAAACGCACCAACGCCAAATTTTCTTCGCGGTTTCGCGAGATGGAGCGCCTAGCCCGTGTCTCTGGCCGCGTATTGGCTGACGTCCCCCGCGAGGAGATGGAATCTCTTTGGGACCAGGCAAAAATCTCTGAAAATGAAAGCCACTCCCGTTCGCGCGCCAAAAAGGCGGCCACGCGGCCATGAGCGGCGCAGTCACGGTTCGTAAATGCGAAACGCTGGAAGACTTTCACGCTTGCGTTGCCCTTCAGCGCGACATCTGGGGCGAACAGGACCTCGAAGTTGAACCCTCAACCATGTTCGTCGTTGCCTCGCACACGGGTGGCCAGGTGCTCGGTGCCTATGATGGCCGCAATCTCATCGGATATACGCTGGCTGTTGCGGCGTTGCGCAACGGCGCGCCTTATCTCCACTCCCATATGACCGGAGTCCACACCAACTATCGCGACCGCGGCATTGGCCGCATGCTAAAGCTCTTTCAGCGCGACGAAGCTCTCAGCCGCAACATTCGTCTGATTGAATGGACGTTCGATCCGCTGGAAATGCGCAACGCCCATTTCAATCTCAATCGGCTGGGTGCAATCTGCCGCCGCTATCTGCCAAATCTGTATGGCATCACCACCAGTCCGCTGCATCGCGGTCTCGCGACGGACCGACTTGTAGCAGAGTGGTATCTGGACTCACCAAGAGTCCTCGCGGCGCTGAATGGGGAACTGGCCGAGCCTCCGTGCGCGTCTTCCATTGAAATCCCGTCCGGCTTGGAAGACTGGAAGGCTAGCGATTTGCCGCGCGTCCAATCGATCCAAGCCGCGATTCGCGATCAATTCTCCGATGGATTCGCGAAAGGGTACGCAACCGTTGCCGTTTCTAGAACTTCCCAAGGTAGCGCGTACATTCTCGCGCCGTGGAGTGAGTTCTAGGCAATATGCGTCTCGAGCAGCTCACACTCCGCGAACTCCACATGAAGTTGGTTGCGCCGTTCCAGACCAGCATGGAAACCACAACCATGCGGCGCGTGGTCCTCGCAGAAGTGGTCGTTGACGGCGTCACGGGTTGGGGGGAGTGCGTCGCCGGCGAGAGCCCCTCCTACAGCCCAGAAACCACGGATACCGCCTGGCTCACCCTACGGGATCACATCTGGCCCTTGCTCAAAGGGAAGCGTGTCGAGTCGGCATCTAGGGTCTGGGATCTGCTAGCGTCGGTTCGCGGTCACAATATGGCCAAGGCTGCAGTCGAAGCTGCCATATGGGACGCTGAGGCCAAACAAAAAAACATTCCGCTTTCGCAGTTGCTCGGCGGCACAAGACAGGAAATTGCAAGTGGCGTCTCCGTTGGCATTAAAGATTCACTCGAAGAGCTTGTCCATGTAGTTAAAGTAGAACTTGAAGCCGGTTACCAGCGCATTAAAATTAAAATTAAGCCTGGTCACGACCTCGAGCCAGTTCGCCGCCTTCGCAAGGAGTTTCCCTCCATCAAATTAATGGTGGATGCCAACTCCGCTTACACTCTCGCCGACGCTCCGCTTTTGAAGCAACTAGACGACTTCTATCTAATGATGATCGAGCAACCTCTCGGCTGGGATGACCTCTTCGCTCACATCGAGCTACAGAACAAGCTGATCACGCCCATCTGCCTAGACGAATGCATTCACACGGAAGAGCAGGCCCTAGCCGCGATACGCCTCGGCGCCTGCCGCATCATCAATATCAAACTCGGCCGTGTTGGGGGCTACACTTCCGCGCGTCGGATCCATGATCTCTGCCAGCAAAACTCAATGCCGGTATGGTGTGGCGGCATGCTCGAATCGGGTATCGGTCGCGCCCACAACATTGCTCTCTCGACGCTCCCCAATTTCACTCTGCCCGGGGACGTGACAGCCAGCAAACGCTATTGGGACGAAGACATCATTGAGCCGGAAGTCACTGTTTCGGGCCACGGAACAATCCGTGTTCCTGAGGCGCCCGGCATCGGGTTCGAACCGCGTCTGGACTTGATCGAGAAACTAACCATCAGGAAAGAAACTCTGCCCTGAAATCGTCGTTACGTTTCACGCTGGCGCACGAAATTCGCTAGTGAAAGAATGAAGGACTGTTTGCAGGGGGCGGTTCGAACCTAAGTTTCGAACTTAGATAATTTAAGAAGAGTCCAGCGCGGGAGGAACTTTCGTGATTGTTCAGCCACTACGGGAAGGCGGTCCGGCGGCCCGCATCGCCGTAATACCGGGCGACGGGATCGGCAAGGAAGTTACGCCCGAAGCTATCAAGGCCATCCGCGCTGTCGTACGGTCGGCACGCCGACAAATTGAGTTTGTCGAATTCGATTGGGGCGCCGATAAATTTCTTCGCGAAGGCATCACGCTTCCCCCGGGCGCCGTCGAAATGCTTTCTTCCGAATTCGACGCGATTCTCTTCGGTGCTCTGGGCGATCCTCGCGTTCCAGCGAACCAGCACGCAGCAGACATCTTGCTTGGCTTGCGATTCAAGCTCGATCTTTTTGTCAATGCTCGTCCCGTTGAACTCTTCCATGATCGGCTGACGCCTCTCCGCGATCGCTCTACGAACGACGTGCGCTTTATCGTCTTCCGCGAAAACACGGAAGGCCTCTACGTTGGCGTCGGAGGCTTCTTCAAGAAAGACACTACCGACGAAATCGCCGTTCAGGAAGACGTCAACTCTCGCAAAGGCGTCGAGCGCATCATTCGCCACGCCTTTGATTACGCCCGCCAGCACAACCTGAAGCGTGTTTGCATGAGCGACAAGTCCAACGCCATGACCTTTGCCCACGACCTCTGGCAACGCGTCTTCAAGCAGGTTCGCCTGGAATATCCGGAGATCGATTCCCGCCACCTTTACATCGACACGCTCGCCATGGAAGTCGTCCGCGATCCGCGCCAGTTTGACGTCATCGTCACCTGCAATCTTTTCGGCGACATCATCAGTGACCTCGGAGCACAGCTCGCCGGCGGACTCGGCCTTGCCCCCTCCGGCAATATTCATCCGGGACGCACGTCACTTTTTGAACCAGTTCACGGCTCCGCGCCCAACATTGCCGGAAAGGGCATCGCCAATCCGCTCGGCTCAATTTTGACCGCAGGCTTGATGCTCGATTTTCTAGGCTGGAAGCCGGAAGGCGACGCTCTTCGCGACGCAGTGCGATCCGCGCTCAAAGAAAACTTCGTTACTCCAGATCTCGGCGGTGACAAGAAAACCGCTGAAGTCGGTGACTGGATCGCAAGCCGCGTCGTAAACTGGTAATGCAAATTAAAGTATTACTCGAAGTCAGATTTCTTCGGTCTTCGAACGCCGCCCGCAACGCGGAATGCCGTACTCAAGTAATACGTTAGTATCTCTTTGCCGCCATCGCGATAAACACTCCCATCAAAAATCCCCCGATGTGCGCCCATACTGCCACACCACCATTGACTACATTGCCCAGGGAACTGATCCCGCTTAGAAACTGCATCGCAAACCACCCTCCCAACACGATCACGGCGGGCACTCGGATCACAAAGATAAAAAGCAAGCACAAGATGCGATTCCTCGGTTCGAGGACAATGTACGCTCCCATAACTCCAGAGATCGCGCCGCTCGCCCCGAGTGCAGGAAGATGCGAATGGAAGTTAAACGCGATGTGCACCAAGCCTGCCCCGACGCCGCACACCAGGTAGAACAGCAGGTACTGCAGATGCCCGAACTCCGCCTCCACGTTATCCCCAAAGATCCAAAGGAACAGCATATTGCCGAGGATGTGCGCAAACCCGGCGTGCAGGAACATGCTCGTTATGAGCGGCAAGAACGCCGCTTCAAAGGTCGTTGCCCCGTTCACCCAACCAGAAACTCTTGCCGGCACCATCGCGTTCGCCATGACAAACGCTTTAAAGACGTGCGGAGTCATCGTCAGTTGATAGAAGAACACTCCGATGTTCGCCAGCAGCAGACCGATATTCACGAACGCAAATTTGCCGGAAGGATTTTCGTCCCGCAGAGGAAGGAACATAGCTCTTCTCTAGCCTCTCGCGGCCCGGCCCGAGCCGCTCAGTGCATGTTCCGCAGCCTGCGCCATTACTGTCGTGGTGAATTGATTGGGATGGCGCTTCTTGCCCGTGCGCAACCGCTCAATCGCTCCCACGGAGCCCACTCCACCCCGCGCACCGTGGGCCATACAGTTCAACCCGGCCGCTGCGCAGCCAAATTCAAGCATGCGCTGGGTGTCCCATCCGCGCAGCAATCCATAGGCGAAGCCAGCATGAAACAGGTCTCCCGCGCCGGTCGTGTCCACGACAGGTACGCGGTACGCTGGAGCGCACCAGAAGCGCTGCCCGTCCCAGGCCAGCGAGCCGCGTTCACCCAGGGTGGCGCAAACCAGCTTCGAGCCGTACTTGGCGCGGATGTTGGGAAGCGCCAACAGCGGATCATTCGAGCCGCCAAGCGGTTCCAGTATGCCGAGCGACAAAACTGGGAAGTCTATCAACGGCAACAGAAAGCGTAGCTCTTCACGGAAGACATCAAGGTCGCACATGATCGGCACGCCAGTCTCGCGTGCCCACGTCGCAGCCAATCTTGACGCCTCAGGGTTTTCTCCGTCAACATGCACCAGCCTCGAGCGCTGAAACCACTCCTTCTTTAGGTACGCCCTGTCCAACTTTACTCGTGGATCTCTGTGGCATAAAACCGCCCTGCTGCCGCTCACATCCTCTACCAGAATATATGACAGCCGGCTCTCCGCTCCGCGAACCCTCCGCAGGTGGGATTCGACCCCGTGAGTGTGGAGTTCGGCTTGATGCATTTCGGCGTGATGATCGGAACCGGTCGCCCCCACGTAGCGGGTTTGCAGACCCCATGTCGCCGCGGCGAATACGGCGGTTGCCACCTGTCCTCCGAGGCGAATTTCGCGAGAGACGGTATCCGTTTTGCCGTCCCGTGCAGGGAACTCTGCCAGCCGCAGCACGATATCCGTCGCGTTCTCTCCAATGCCTGTGAAATCTACGATGGGAATGGGCATGACGCGAAAGCCTACCTGATATCGCGTCGAATTCAAAAAGAGAAGAGCTGCCGGCCAGGCCCCCAAGAGCCGCGTCCTATAATTTGTGTCCGGCAGAATCGCGGTTAACAGATTAATTTTATCGCTCAAGTTCCCGAAATCACATGGGTTACGCCAATGAGGACACGTGCAAAACGAAGGCTGCCGAACGTAGTATTTATTCGTTGGCGTTGCAGGGATGCAGCGGTCTTGCGTCGTCTTGTTCGCGATTCCTGGTTGCCTGCGTCGGACTGCGACGTTCGGTGACAAAAATTTTCGATTATTGCCTCCAGAAAGTTGCGCAACCGGGAAGCGTGTGGTAAGAAATTTGATTCGCATTTGCGTCCTGTTTTTCGTGCAACCTCGCAGATGGCGAATCGCAGTCGGCGCGCCGACAAGACATGCCCGCCAAGGAAACGGAAGCCATCATTCTCAAAACCTTTCCTCTAGGCGAGGCCGACCGTCTCGTTAGCTTTCTCGGTCGTTCGTCCGGTCGGCTGCGTGGCGTTGCTTCGGGTGCGCGCCGTCTGAAGAACCACTACGGTTCTACTCTCGAGATTCTCTCGCACGTACAGCTTTGGTACGTCGAGCGCGAGACCCGGGATCTGGTGCGCATTCAACAATGCGAATTGCTCGAGTCGTTTCATCGGGCACAGAGCGACTACGGCCTGAGTACCGGTTTGGCTCTAATTAGCGAGGTCTCCGAGCGCGTTCTGCCCGAGCAGGAAGTTGCCGAACCGATGTTTCGGCTGCTTCTTCTTGCAGCACGCGAAGTCGATCGCCGCGGGTCCTGGCAGCTGCCGCTCGCGTACTTCGCGTTCTGGACCGTACGGCTCGGAGGATGGTTGCCGCCGCTTGATCGCTGCGCAGAATGTGGAACCGGATTTGGCGAGCATCTCGGATTTCACTTTTCGCAATCAGCGGAACTGCTTTGCGAGAACTGTCGCAAGCCGGGCATGCGTTCTCTCAGCAAGCGTGGCAGGGAACTGGCCGGGATTTTCGCGGGCAAGAAACTTGACCAGCTTGAACTGGCTCCAGATTTGGCCAAGCCTCTGAACGAGCTGCGAGAGGCGGCATTGAGTTGGATTGAGTTTCACACCGAGCGGCGCCTGCAAACGCGAGAGTTTCTGGAGACGACTTGAAAGTTAAAGTAAAACTTGAACATAAGCCTAAGGGCCTGAATTTTCAGGATCTCATCCTGGCCCTCTCACACTTCTGGGTAAAGCAAGGTTGCGTTCTCCAACAACCCTACGACGTTGAAGTCGGCGCGGGTACCATGCACCCAGAAACCTTTCTCCGCGTTCTCGGCCCGAATCCATACCGTGTCGCCTACGTTCAGCCGAGTCGTCGGCCCGCCGACGGTCGCTACGGCGAAAATCCCAACCGCCTGTACAAGCACTCCCAGTTTCAACTGATCCTCAAACCGTCTCCGGCCGATATCCAAGACATCTATCTGAAGAGCCTCGCCGCCATCGGCATCGATCTTCGCGAACATGATATTCGCTTTGAAGAAGACAACTGGGAGTCGCCTACTCTAGGCGCCTGGGGCATCGGCTGGCAGGTTCTCCTCGATGGCTTGGAGATCACCCAGTTCACATACTTCCAGCAAAGCGGCGGTCTGGACTTGGACCCCGTCTCCGTCGAACTGACCTACGGTCTCGAGCGGATCTGCGCTTTCCTACAGGGAAAGGAAAGCGTCTACGACCTCCGCTGGTCCGACGATAAGACTTACGGAGACATCCGTCTTCCGGAGGAGCAGCAGTTCTCTGAATACAGTTTCGATCGCAGTGACGCCAAAGCCATCCGTTCCGAATTCGATCTTCACGAGAAGCAGGCCAAGGAGCTTCTCGACGGCTGGACCAAGACCGCAGGGAGGGAGCGCCAGCGTTACCCACTTCTCGCAACTTATGACCATTGCCTTAAATGCTCTCACCTGTTCAATTTGATGGACGCTCGCGGCGTCATCTCCACAACCGAACGCGCGGCGCTCATGGGCCGCGTCCGCACGGTCGCCTGCCGCACGGCAGCCGCCTATTTAGAGCAGTTGACGCCTGGCACCCCGAAAGCCGAGGTGCGCTTGTGAGTCCCGCCAAGAAATCGCTAGCAAAGAAAATCTTACCCCGGGCTGCCGCCAAGCCAGCACCCGACAAGCGCATTGAACTCCTATTCGAAGTAGGTTGCGAAGAGATTCCCGCAGGGATGCTGGCCCGTGCCGAGGCCGAACTCAAAGCTGGTCTTGAGAAGCAGCTGACCGCCGAAAATCTAATGGAGGGCGTCGCGGTCGAATCCTTTAGCACGCCACGCCGACTGACACTCTGGGCGCGGGGCTTGCCCGTTCGCCAGGCCGATGTCACGAGCGAAGTCACGGGGCCGCCCAAGTCAGTGGCCTACGACGCTGTCGGCGCGCCGACGCGTGCGGCCGTGAGCTTTGCCGAGAAGCAGGGCATCGCCCTCCACGAAGTCTATTTCCTGCAAACACCGAAGGGCGAATACCTCGCCGCCAAACAAGTGAAGCGCGGCCGCGCCACCGAACACATTCTTGCAGACATTCTGCCGCGCATACTTCACGACCTCTACTGGCCCAAGACCATGACCTGGACCGGCCTTTCCGGCGCACGCTTCATCAGACCGATCCGGTGGATCGTGGGCCTTTTCGATGGTAAGCCTCTGAAATTCTCCTATGCCGGTATTGCCGCCTCGGACCTCACGCGTGGACATCGCTTTGCCGGTTCTGCATCAATCCGTGTGCGCTCGTTCGCCGACTATGAGAAGCAGCTCCGCTCAAATGGCGTCGTCGTTCGCCCGGCCGAGCGCCTAGAAAAGATCCGGCGGGAACTTGCTGGTCATGCCAAGAAGGGGAACTACCGCGTTCATGAAGACGCCGATCTGCTGAAGCTAGTAACGTACCTCAATGAACTGCCGTCTGTCGTTCATGGTGACTTCGATCCAGCCTTCCTGAACCTGCCGGACGAAATTCTCGTCACCGTAATGCGTGGCCACCAAAAATATTTTGCGGTCGAGAAGCGCAACGGGGAACTGGCACCGCATTTCCTGGCTGTAATCAATCTGGCGAAGGATGCCAAGGGCATCGTCCGCGCCGGACACGAGCGCGTCCTCAAAGCGCGTTTTGCCGACGCGCAATTCTTTTGGGAATCGGACCAGAAATGTCGGCTCGCCGACTATCTCCCAAAGCTCGAACGCGTCACCTACGAATCTCGCCTCGGCAGCTACCGCGACAAGGTCGAGCGCATCCGCTCCCTTGCACGTTGGCTGACGGAGCAGTGGTTCAATCTTGGCATGGTTCAGGCTCATGTTGCGGAAGCGGATCGTGCCGCCGAACTCGCCAAGTGCGATCTTTCGACTGAAATGGTTCGCGAATTCCCCGAACTCCAGGGCGTCGTCGGTGGGCTGTACGCGAAGGCCCAAGGCGAGCCCGACGAAGTCTCTGATGCCGTCTACGACCACTATCGTCCGGTCGGTCTCGATGATCCCATCCCGCGCAATCTGATCGGTTGCTCGGTCGCGCTCGCTGATAAGTTCGACTCCATTGTGGGCTGCTTCGCCGTAGGCGTTGTGCCCACCGGATCGAGCGACCCCTTCGCACTACGGCGTGCGGCGCTTGGTGTCGTCAAGATTATTCTTGAGAAGAAGCTCCCGCTATCCTTATCGCTCACCCTTGCGGCCGCGGCCAAGGCGCTTCATGCCAACCCGCCAAAACGTACTGTCACGCCAGAGCAGGAAAAGCAGGTCCTTGATTTTTTGATTGACCGTGCCCGCTTCGTCTTCCGCGAAAAAGAGGGCTTTAGCTACGACGAGGTCAATGCCGTTTTCCGCGCGGGAGCCGACGACCTGGTGGATGCGCGGCGCCGCCTTGACGCGCTTCGCGCCATCCGTAAATCGAAGAATTTCGAACCGCTCACCGTCTCCTTCAAACGCATTCGCAACATTCTGGAGAAAGCGGCAGTTCCCGCTCGTGAAGCGCCGCAGGTCTCGACAGAGCTTTTCGAAAACGACGCTGAGCGCAGCCTACATAGCGCCATGCACTCTGCTGCTCCGCGCGTGAATGAACACAAACGTGCCGGGCACTTCAAGGAAGCTCTGGAAGTGATCGCCGCGATGCGCCCAGAGGTGGACAAATTCTTCGAGCAGGTGATGGTGATGGCCGAGAACGAAGCCGTTCGCAAGAATCGCCTCGCGCTTCTCGCCGAACTGCTCAGAGAATTTACGACGATCGCGGATTTTTCGGAGATCGGCGGAGAAAGTCGAATTTAAAGTATTACTTGAAGTTGGCTATCGCAACAAAGCGACCATTGTCTGCGCGCCGACCACGACTCAACCATTTTCAGAGGACGCCGAGCATGCACTCGTCCTCCGATTCTTGCAGTTTGCATGTAGCTCTTATTCCAAATCGCTTGTGAGGCATATCGTGACGAAATGGGTTTATTTCTTTGGTGCAGGGAAAGCGGAAGGCGACGGCACTTGGCGCGACCTCCTCGGAGGCAAAGGTGCGGGCTTAGCCGAAATGACCAGAATCGGTCTGCCCGTTCCCGGCGGCTTTACGATCTCCACCGCAGCGTGTGACTACTACTATAAGCATGACAAGAAGTTCCCGCCCGAGCTGAAAAAACAGGTTACGGAGAACGTCGCCAAGCTCGAAAAGATCACCAAGAAGAAGCTCGGTGATCCCAAGAGTCCGCTCCTGGTTAGCGTGCGCTCCGGCTCTGCCCGCTCCATGCCCGGCATGATGGAGACAATCCTAAACCTCGGCCTTAACGACAAGAGCGTCGCAGGGCTTGCGGCAAGCGTAAACAACGAGCGTTTTGCCTATGATGCCTATCGCCGATTCGTGCAGATGTACTCGACCGTTGTGATGGGTCTGCCGAAGGAGGATCTCGAACATCGCCTGCACACACTCAAGGCACGTCTCGGAGTTAAGGAAGACACGGCTGTCCCCGCCAGTGGATGGAAGGACCTGGTCTCCGAATTCAAGAAATACTTCAAGGAAAAGAGCGGGCAGGAATTCCCGGATGATCCAATGGAGCAACTGTGGGGCGCGATTGGCGCTGTGTTCGGCTCGTGGATGGCCGAGAAGGCCGTCACCTATCGTCGCGTCGAAAAAATAACCGGCCTTCTTGGCACCGCCGTCAATGTCGTGCAGATGGTGTTCGGAAACACAGGAGAAAATTCCGGGACGGGCGTCTGTTTCACGCGCAATCCCAGCACCGGGGAAAAAGAATTTTACGGCGACTATCTGGTGAACGCTCAAGGCGAAGACGTGGTCGCCGGCATTCGCACTCCGATGCATCTCAGCGAAATGGCTAAGCGGCTTCCCACGCTTTACGCGCAGCTTGAAAAAGTTCGAGCAAAACTTGAAAAGCATTATCGAGACATGCAGGACATGGAGTTCACTGTCGAAGAAGGCAAGCTCTATATGCTGCAAACGCGCACCGGCAAACGCACTCCTGCGGCGGCCTTTCGCATGGCGGTCGACATGGCCAATGAAAAACTCATCACGAACGAAGATGCCATTCTTCGCATCAGGCCTGAAGATATAGAACGTCTCTTCTATCCCGTCATCGATTCCAAGGTCGACAAGAAAACTCTTGAGAGCACCATTTTCGGCGCAGGCATTAATGCTGTTCCGGGTGCCGCGGTGGGCAAGATTGTTTTCTCCGCAGCCGATGCCGAAGAATGGGCCGCGAAGGGCGAAAAGATTGTTCTCGTTCGCCGCGAAACCAGTCCCGAAGATGTCGGCGGCATGGCCGTGGCGCAGGGTATTCTCACTGCCACCGGTGGGAAAACCAGTCACGCCGCCGTGGTCGCCCGCGGCTGGGGCAAATGCTGCATTGTCGGCGCCGAAAAAATCAACATCGACCTAAAATCCAAAACCATGAGTGCGAATGGAAAGTCCGCCAAAGAAGGGGATTGGGTCACTCTCGACGGAAGCGAAGGCATCGTGTACCTCGGATCCCAACCCTTGGTCACGCCCGAACTGCCCAAGTCCTACAACACGTTGATGAAGTGGGTGGACGAAACGCGCAAACTTCGCGTTCGCACCAATGCTGACACGCCACAAGACTCACGCAAAGCCCGGGAGATGGGCGCTGAAGGCATCGGGCTCTGCCGTACCGAGCATATGTTCTTCACCGACTTCGAGTTCCCGGAGAAGGGCGCCGAACGCCAGCGTGCCATTCAGGAAATGATTCTTGCGGATGAACCACAGGCCCGCGTCAAGGCACTCGACAAACTTCTCCCGTTTCAACGCCGCGACTTCGCCGGTATCTTCAAAGCGATGGACGGCCTGCCCGTCACTATTCGCTTGATCGATCCGCCGCTCCACGAGTTCGTTCCGCACGAACGCGCCAAGCAAGCCGAACTTGCGAAGGAACTTGGCCTCGACGTCGAGAAAGTCGCTCGCCGCGTGGAACAACTTCACGAAGCGAATCCGATGCTTGGCCATCGCGGCTGCCGTCTCTGCATTACGTATCCGGAAATCTTGGAGATGCAGGTCCGAGCAATCATCGAAGCTGCCATCCAAGTGCAAAAGGGCGGAGTTAAAGTAATACCTGAGATCATGATCCCGCTCGTCCTGGACAGGAAAGAACTCAGCATCCTCGAACAAGCAACTCGCCGCGTGGCCGACGACCTTATCAGGAAGGCAGGTGTGAAGCTGCCGTACTTGGTAGGCACTATGATCGAGCTTCCGCGTGCGGCTTTGCTGGCGGATGAAATTGCCGAAGTCGCCGAGTTCTTTTCCTACGGCACGAACGATCTAACCCAGACGACCATGGGCCTTTCGCGTGACGATGCAGGTCGTTTTCTCCCCGACTATGTCGACGAAAAGAAGGCTGGCGTCTTCGCGGCTGACCCGTTCCAGTCCCTCGACCAGAAGGGCGTCGGCATGTTGATGAAATGGGGTACTGAAAAGGGCCGCAAGACTCGTAGCAAGCTGAAGATCGGCATCTGCGGAGAGCACGGTGGCGACGCCGACAGCGTCAAGTTCTGCCATCAAATCGGCCTGGACTACGTCAGCGCCTCGCCATTCCGCGTACCCATCTCGCGCTTGGCTGCAGCTCAAATTGTAGTTGAAGAAAAGCAGGCTAAGAAAAAGAAGTAGCGACGCGGAGACTCACGACAACTTCAAGTAAGGCTTGAGATGAAAAACGGAGCACGAATTTTACGTGTTCCGTTTTTCTTTGCAAGCTATACCGACTTCAACTGTTACTTTAGTTCGCGAAAATCCTTAATTTTTGGCCTGCATCTGGTGGTGATCATAGCTCAGTACACGCGAAACCTTCCACGCGCCATCCTTGTACTGCCAGAGATGCACAAAGCTCGCTTCTCCCGTCCCGTTGGCCGACTCCGTCTTGGGATGCAGAAAACGGTGCACGCCCATCTCGACGGCTCCATAGCCCTTCATGTAGTAAATCTTCAGAGTTCCGGGCACCAGCACCCGCTGTGTGTCGCCCGTGCAGATATTATTCTTGACACTCTCGGTGAGTTTCTGTCGGCCCAGGGTTACGCCGCCCTGGTCATGGTAAAACTCCACATCGTCAGCCAGCAGGCTATCGAACGTCTTCAGGTCACAGTGGTTGTAAGCGTCGAAGAGCTTTGTATCCAGAGCGGTAATGGCCTTGTCCAAGTCTGCTTGTGACTTGATTTCGTCCAAGGATGCCACCTTCTCTTGCGCCTTTGCTGGCGCAAGGCAAAGGCAAAGGCAAAGCAAGAGCAACACGACGACAATTTTTCGTGCTGTCAGCAGGGTAGTTTTCATTTTTGTCTCCGGAATACTTGGATTGGTACCACACCAGAATGTACGTGGAACTCCATCTGGTTGTTCCGCGTCTTAGTTCGCATACAATGGCCCTCATCGTGACAAAACCTTGACCACTTCCTCTCAACTGGAAAACCTGCGCATCGTGCTGGTGCGCACGCGCAATCCGCTCAATATCGGCGCGGCCGCGCGCGCGATGAGCAATTTCGGTGCGTTGCAGCTGCGTGTGGTCACGCCATACGAAAAGGCCTTTCGCGAGGCGGTCTCTGCGGTTGGTGCCGCGCCGCTTCTGGCCAAAGCCGAAGAACACGACTCGGTGGAAGACGCCGTTAGCGATTGCAGTCTGGTGATCGGCACCACCGCCATCGGCCACCGCGAACTACAGCATGAAGTTCAGTCACTGCAAGACGCCGCGAAATTGATTCGCCGGAAACTCGCAGGCGGGCGCGTGGCGATCTTGTTTGGTTCGGAAAAAACGGGGCTCTCGAACCACGACTTGAGCCACTGTCATTGGCTCCTGCGCATCCCAACGCGTGAAGAACATCGCTCAATGAACTTGGCGCAGGCCGTCGCGATCGTTGTCTATGAAATCTCTCGCACCGCCGAGAAGGTATCCGCAAGAAACAACCTGCTGCGCACCGCCACGGACATGGAAACCATCAATCGAATCAACGCGACACTTCTCGAAGCTCTCCACGCCAGCGGCTACATTCACCGTCGCTCCGCCGCCACCGCCGAGGAAAAACTCCGTCGCATGCTTCGCCGCTTCGAGCTCAGCTCCAGCGACGCCGAAGTCCTACTCGGCATGCTTCGCAAGATCCTCTGGAAATTAAAATCGCCTGACAAAACTGGAAACTAAAAATAAACAGTACAAAAGTACAAGTTCGTGACACGCGCTCGGTCGGTCGAGCGCCCATCGTCGAGACGCTTGTACCTTATGCTTTTGTACTTTGTATCGATTTTACGTCGGCATCTTGAAGAAGAAATACATCCCCAAAAAATAGAAAACGAGATCCGGCGCAAACGCGGCGAATGGAGGCGGCATTTGTCCCACTCCGCCCATCGCTTCCAGTAACCTGGCCAACGAAAAGTAAGCTATGCCTACCGCGAGCCCGACCGCGACGCCGCCAATCGCTCCGCGCGCGCCCACTCGAAATGCGTACGGAATCGCCAGCAGCATACTCACCGGCGCAATCAGTGGAAAGGCAATCTTCACGTACCACTGCACGGTCAGCGCGGACACATCGAACCCCGCGCGCCGCAACTCTTCTATGTAGTTACCAAGCTGGCGGAAACTCAACTGAAACGCTTGCCGGACTTCGCGATTGAAGTAGCTTGGCGGCTCAGTAAGCTCGGAAAGGGCGGTAGCAGTAAACTTCTGATATTTCTCAATCGACCCATCCTGAAAGTCGCGCACCCAGCCTGATTCCAGCACCCAAACATTCTGCGACTCGCTCCAGTGCGCCTGATTCGCGAACACTCGCCGCTTCACATGAAAAGTTCCGGGTTCAAGTTCCACCACGGTCAGGCCAGCGAAAAGATTCTTGTCCGGTTCGAATAAATCGTAATTGTAGATTTTTCCCTTTTCTCCAAAAATCCATCGCTGTGGACGCGTGTACGTCTGCGGCGGCTTGCCCTTAATCTGGTTGCGCAGCGCGTCCTGCCGCTGGTTTGTGTAAGGCAGGTACACGTCATCCAGAATGATCATCGTCGCGGCCAGCGTCAGCCCCGCAAGCAGCAGTGGCATCGCCAGCCGATACAGACTGATGCCGCTCGCTTTGCAGGCCACGATTTCGTTGTTCTTGCTCATCACGCCCAGCGTAACGAGCACTGCCACCAGCGCTGCCAGCGGAGCGAACTCATAGAGAAGATAGGGCGTCAAATACCGAAAATAATTCACCACCACCAGAAACGGCACGCGGTGACGCGCAATATCATCCAACAACTCGAAAAATGTGAACACGTGATACAGAAACACGAACGCCAGCATTAGCAGGCCGAAATATGCCAGGAATCGCCGAAGCAGATACAGATCGATCAAGCGTGGAAAGCTGCCCTCCGAAGTTTGCGGCCTCTGCTGCTCGCCGTTGGATGCTTTCGCCAGCTCCGCCGCCCGCTTCCTGGCTTGCGTTTTCTTGCGACGCAGCAGTCTCTTCCACGTTTCCAGCCGACTGATTCTTCGGTACCACGCGTTGTCGCCCTGCAACTGTTCCATGCGCGGCAGCAATATGATGGCAAGCCCCGTCAACGCGAGGTTCGCCAGCCAAATACCCGTCCATGGACTCAACTTCCCCTCGCGGGCGAACCCCGCACCCACTAGCGAAAGCGAGTAGTACAAACCAATCAGCAGTACCGAAAGCAGTGTTCCCGCCGCGCGCCCTCCGCGTCGTGGCTGCGCGCTCAGAGGCACCGCTACCAACGCAAACACCAAACACGCGAACGGAAACGCCAGCCTGCGTTGAAATTCCACTCGCGCCTCGCGCCAATTCTTCCCATTTTCCGCTAGCAGGTCCATTGTCCGCCGTTCAGAATTGCTCAGTGCGCGCTGCTGATTTGAAATCAGGCCCGTCACTTCCAGCGGCCAGTCGCTCTGCCCAAAATCAGTCACCGAATAATGGTCGGGATCCTTGCGGCTGACCTCGTGTGTGGTTCCGCCTTGAAGATGTAGCTCCAGCTTGCCCTGCTTCGGCTCGGCAATTACAATCGCATTCTCCGCCAGCGTCAGCTGTGAGCCGCTCTCCTCGCCAACTTCCGCGAGGAAAACGCCGTGCCACTGCGTTCCGCTCGCAGAGACGTCGTTGATGTACAGAACACGTTTCGGGAACCGCTCGTCGAACACGCGCGGTTGCACTTGGAACGACGCTTGCGAAGCAAGTAAGTCCGCCTCAATGCCTCGCAGCGCACGGAATGCGGCTGGCGCCAGCCACAGCGTCAGCGTTCCCGTTGCAATCGCTCCGGTCAGGGCCAAAACGCCGACGGGAACGAGCATTCGCTGGCGGCTAATGCCAAGCGCCGTCAGCGCGATGATTTCGCTGTCTGCGGACATCCGCCCAAGGCCAAGCAAGACTCCGCGCCCAAGGCCAAGCAAGACTCCGACAAGCACGGCCATCGGAATGGTAAAAATGAGTACGCCGGGAAAAATGTACAGGAAAAGTTTTGTAATCTGCGCGCCCGATCCGGAATGGCGCACCAGGAGCTCCATGAGCCGAACGAGCTGCGGCACGAATAGGACAAACGTGAAGACGACGAGTCCGAGGAACGCATGACGGAAAATTTCGCGGACGATATAACGGTCAAGAATGCGCATGGCGGGAATCGTGAGTGTAGCATGGCCAACGCTGTGCCGTCGGAGCTCCTCTCACGATGAATAAGATCCACCTCGTCGTCCTCTGGCACATGCACCAGCCGCAGTACCGAGAGCCCGAGACGGGCCGTTACGTCCTCCCTTGGACCCGCCTCCATGCTCTGAAAGATTATTGGGGCATGGTGAAAATCCTCGAGGAGTTTCCGAAGTTTCACGCCACCTTCAACGTTGTGCCCTCTCTTGGACTGCAGCTTGAAGAATACGCCAGCGGCACTTTCAACGAGCCCTGGTTCGACCTGGCGTTTCGCGACGCCGAACAGCTTACCCGCGAAGACAAGACTGAAATTCTGCAGCGCGCATTTCAGGTCAATCACGAGCGCTTTCTGTCGCGGTGGCCGCGTTTTGCGGAACTTCACGAATGGTCGCGTCAGGCCGGCGGGGCACAGGCAATCGTCACCTTCACGCCCCGCGATTGGCGCGATCTGCAATTACTGTCTCAGCTCGCCTGGATGGATGAAGAGTGGATCGCGCGCGATGCCACCATCAATCGACTTTCCGGGAAGGGCAAGGACTTTACGGAAAAGGATAAATCCGCGCTGAAGCAAAAGCAGTTGGACTTTCTCAAGCTTGTCCTCCCAATTTATCGTGAAGCGGCTACGCGCGGCCAGATCGAAATCAGCACCACTCCGTTTTATCACCCGATTCTGCCGCTCGTTTGCGATTCCGATATCGCGCGCGTCGCGAATCCTTCGACGCCTTTGCCGCGCCGCGCCTATCGCCACCCCGAAGATGCTCGCGAACAAATACAGCGCGCGCGCGAATATCATGAACGAATTTTCGGTGTCCAGCCGGTCGGCTTGTGGCCTTCTGAAGGCTCGGTGTCCGACCAGGCGCTTACCATTGCCGCGGAGGAGGGATTCAAATGGTTTGGCACCGACGAAGGCGTTCTTGGCCGCACTCTGAGTCTTGGATTCTTTCGTGACGGCACCGGACTTGCCGCCAACGCCGAGCGCTTATACCGGCCGTGGCGGGTGCAAATGGGCCAGGCTGGAATTACAGGACTCTTCCGCGATCACCACATATCCGATTTGATTGGTTTTGTGTACAGCCGAATGGATGCAAAAGCAGGTGCCGCCGATCTTCACAGCCGTTTGCGCGTCATTGGCGAACGCGTCACGAGTAAGCAGCCTCTTACCGTTTGTCTTTTTCTGGACGGCGAAAATGCCTGGGAATACTATCCTGGCAATGGCCGCGAATTTTTACGTGAATTCTACGGCCGCATTCAATCCGATCCGGATTTTCGAGCGCTGACCGCAAGCGAGGCGATTGCCGCGGCAGGCGATATCTCCGAAACAAGCGGAATTTTCCCTGCATCCTGGATCAACGCCAATTTCGACGTGTGGATTGGTCATGCCGAGGACGTGCAGGCGTGGGATCTTCTGTGGGACGCACGCGAAGCCTACTCGCGAGCTGAAGAAGCCCGGGCGCAAGGGCGCAAAGACGCCCCAAGTGAAGCTGGCCTCAAAGAAGCGAAAGAATCGTTGCTGGCCGCTGAAGGAAGCGACTGGTGCTGGTGGTTTGGGCCGGAACACAGCACTGCAAATGACGCTGAATTCGACGCGCTCTATCGCAGGCATCTGACGGGGATTTACCGCGCAGTTGGAAAAATTGCGCCAGATGAATTGGCAAAGCCCATCAAGCGCCAGCCAGAACGCGCCTTGCACTTGCCACCTTCGGAGTATTTGCGAGTGGATGTGAACGGCCGCGACACGTCTTATTTTGAGTGGCTGGGCGCTGGTTTGTATTCGCCCGAGCGGCGCAGCGGCGCAATGCACGGCCGAACCTTCTATCTGCGTGAATTGCGGTATGGCTTCGAGCCGGAAAGATTGTGCATTCGCCTGGACGCGTTTCCGGCGGCGCTTTCGGAGCTTGAGGACGCGGAATTCCGCGTGACCATTCAGGCGACTTCCGAAGTCACAATGATGGCCAAACTATCGCGCGGGAAACTAGTTGAATACGCGGTCGAGCAGGATCGCCTCTGTTTGCTGAACCCGGCAGGTTCGACCGAAGCGGCCTACGAACAGATTCTGGAACTTGCCATCAGCAAGGAACTGTTTGATTTGCGTGGAGCCTCGCGCTTGCGCCTCGGCGTCGCGCTCTGGCACGGAGGATTGCCCGTCGATGTACTTCCCGCCGAGGGCGTGCTCGAGGTGCAGCTCGGCGAAGAACATTTCGCCTGGCCGATTGAACCGCTCGTACCGTGATGTAAGCGATTTTCGCTAAAACAATTTAACCGCAAGCTCGCGCGGCTGATCGCCGACGGGAATCATCGTAAGCAGTCCGTTAGCGCGATCAGCTGCAATGCGAATAATCGAAAGATCGCCGGACGATTGGCTGACCACGAGCAGCAGTCGCGCCTTATCGCCCGGGTCGAAGCGCACTGCGCCAGGATTCTGTCCCGCCGGAATCGGCCTGCTCAAGCGCCGAAAATTGATATCCACCGGAGTAATGCTGCCCGCTGCGGCATCCGAAACATAAAGCTCGCCCGTGTCCGCAAGCAGCGCGCCGCGCGTTGGCGCAGAACCCAAAACAAGATAGTCACCCACTTCATGAGTCCAGGTATTGATGGCCTGCAGCCCGTGCGATTCCGGCGAAAGCACATAAAGTTCGCCGCCGTCCGGCTTCAAAATCATTTGCGAAGGAATCCCCGCGAGCTCGAGATTCGTCAGCAGCTGGCCTCTCTCCAGATCGACCACGGAAAGGCGCTTCTGCGTGCTGCTTCGAATGAAGGCAATTGAATGATCGCGCAGAATGACCGCATCTTCGGGATCGGGTACGACACCAACCGTGAACCGGAGGCGCAGTGTGGCGGCGTCATAAATTCCTGCTGTCGAGTCCTTTCTGTTGAGCGCAATTACGAATCTGCCGTCCTCTGAAACCCGGGCGACGACGGGTTGCGAGCCGGTAACGGCGCGCGCAATTACTTGACGGGAGCCACAATCAATCGCCACAAGAGAGTTGCTGCCGGATGCGGGAACGTACACGCGATTACCGTCAGCGGAAAAGTCGATCGAGTAGGGAAGAGGACCGACAGGAATGCGCGCAACGATTTGAGAAGTTCGCGAATCGAGTACCCATGCAAAACCTCCGCTCGAGCTGACCCCCCACAACTCAGCGCGGCTCGGGTGCTCGCGCATCGCGGAAATTGTGCCACCGACGGGCACGTGCGCCACCGTGGCGAGCTTAACGAGATCCACGACAGAAACAGAATTGTCAGCCGTGCTGACGTAGGCGTACAGGCGCAACCCCGACCGCAAAAATGAGGGGCGATGTTCACGCGCGATCACAATGATTGCGGCAACGAAAAGTAGCACGGAGAGAAACACAACGCGAAATTTGGGCGCGCGGTTCATGTCACCAAGGTTGAATCACTAGTTCGCTCAGAAATCGTGTTCACGCTTCGCAGCTAATTCACTTCGCGATGCACCACAGCAGCGATCTGACGAATTTCTATGCAAAGTTCCGCGAACTCTTCGGGGAGAATGGACTGTATGCCGTCGGAGAGAGCTTTTTCCGGCTGGTGATGAACTTCGACGAGCAGTCCATCCGCTCCGACCGCCACGGCCGCCCGCGAAAGTGGCAGCACCTTGTGCCGTTTGCCTGTGCCATGACTGGGGTCCACGAATATCGGAAGGTGGCTGCGTTTTTTCACCGCGGGAACGACCGCAAGGTCCAGCGTGTTCCGGGAAAAATCGGAGAACGTGCGTACGCCGCGCTCGCAGAGCATCACGTTGTAATTTCCTTCCGACAAAATATATTCGGCAGCCATCAGGAATTCATCGAGCGTGGCGGACATCCCCCGCTTAAGCAGAACTGGCCTCTTGGCACGTCCCGCGCGCTTAAGAAGCGAAAAATTCTGCATATTGCGCGCACCGATCTGGATTACGTCGGCATATTTCTCAACCAGATCAAGCGATTCGTGGTCGATGGCTTCGGTGATGATCCCAAAGCCAAATTGGTCGCGAACTTTGGCCAGAATTTTCAGGCCGGCCTCTCCTAAACCCTGAAAGCTGTACGGTGAAGTACGCGGCTTGTATGCGCCGCCGCGAAAAAGTCGGACGCCAGTAGGCTTAAGCTGCTCTGCGACGGCCATGCATTGCGCTTCCGATTCAACCGCACAAGGGCCCGCGACTAGCGCAAGGTGCTTACCACCAACCAGCACGTCACCCAACGGCGTCGGGATGCGGATAACCGAATCCTCTTCCTTGACGTCCCGGCTGACAAGTTTGTAAGGCTTGCTGACCGGGATGCACTCCGCAACTCCGGGCAGCGATTCGAGAATGCCGAGATCGATCGCCCCGTCATTTCCCGTGATTCCAATGGCAGTACGCGCGGCACCAGGGATGGGATGAGACTTCAGGCCCAGCGACTCGATGCGCTGGCAGACGGCACGTACCTGTTCTGCGGTCGCATGAGAGTGCATCACCACAAGCATGGTTTCTCCGTGAGATCGTGCGGAACAGATGAGTTTAGCGGAATGCAGCAGGCCGCGGCAAACCAAGCAGTCAGCGCCACTCTACAACCGCGTGGCCGGCCCAATGATGTTCCAGTGAATCGCGAACCAGCTCAGGAACAAGCACGCCAGCGCGACCAGAGAAAATTTCACCTTCGTAATTTTGCGCAGATCCGTTCGCGGCAATAGGAAGAGGCCCGAGAAGATCGCCAGCGCGCTGAAGAAAATCGCAATGGCTGTAACGGCATTCACCAAGTAGAGGTATTTGTCCCACGCTCGAGTAGGAGGCGGAGAGTCATCGCCGAGCACGGTGAACAAAATAAAAATCGTGGAGATTAGCAACACCCAGATCCACGCCGCGAATTGCGAAATGCGAGGCAGCCATCGCGTGCCCGGTTGAGGAGCGGGTTTGGGCCGACCACGAAGGACGAGCCGCCGGATGGTGCGATTCAGTGCGGCCAGCACAACCGCCAAAAGTATCAGCAGGCTGAGCCCAACTCCGAACAAAACGACTTTTGCGCTTTCAAACCAGCGAACGCGCTCCGCTTGCACGCCGGGAAAGTCGTACGCCAGGCGAATGACCGTTCCACGCGCATCGCGAATCGCAAACAGCCTCCGTTGCCCATCTACTTGTTGCATCAAATCTTTTCCAATCGGCTTCCACTTGATGGTGTGTCCGCGCAAATCCTTGACATCCTCCAACTGCACTGCGCCGTCCTTGTCCACGGTCGCCGTCCGCTGCGATAGCAGGTTCCCAATTCTGATTTTCGTGCTATCGGCACGGCGCGTCGACTGATAGCTGCCTTCCAGTGTTTTGAGTTCGTTGAGCGGCACGGTAATGAAAGTCTGCTTCTGGTCAGACCGGAAATAGCGATCGGAGAACATTTGAACGAGTTCCGGACGGACTTTGCCGCCAGCCCCAGCGGAGTTGAAAGAAACAAATAGAATGAGCTTCTGGGAGCGCTCCAGGAAAAACAAACTGTGAAACGCGATCAAATCGCCTTCGTGACCAATCCAGCGTAGATCGTTGCGCCACGTTTCGTAAAAACCCATGCACAGCGCGGGCATTTGTTCACTCGCGCGAAATTGCGGAGTGAACATTGCTTCAAGCGTTTCTGGCTTGAGAATTCGTCTGCCATCGAGTTCGCCGGCATTCAGCAGCGCCTGGCCGAAGCGCCCCATGTCCGATGCCGTCGACGAAATTCCGCCTGCTCCAGCCGGATTAAAGATTTCGAATCCGACCGCGGGCTTCTCCGTGTTTCCCCGATAACCTTCCGAGGGCAGCGAGCCAAGGTCCTTCGGCAATGGCTGATAAAAAGTGGAATGCGTCATTCCGAGAGGCGCGAAAATGTGCTCCGCAACATACTGTTCAAACGGTTCTCCACTCGCACGCTCGACGATGTAACTTGCCAGGCCAACGCCATAGTTCGAGTAGCCGGGCACGATTCCTGGTGGAAAGAGGCGCCGTGGCTGATTCTCAATCAGAAATTGGCGCAACGTGGGGATTTTCTTCGGATTGATGATGATAATTTCGCGCGCTTCTTCTTCGAAGCCGCCGGTGTGTGTCATCAAATTGCGCAGGGTGATCGGCGCTCCAAACGCCGGCCGAATCTGAAAGTCCAGATATGTGTTCACGTCTCGATCGAGATCGAGCTTACCCTGCTCTGCAAGCTGCATCACAGACACCCAGGTAAAAAGCTTTGAGATGGATGCGAGGCGAAAGATCGTACCGGCCGGATCGACAGGCTTTTTCTCTTTGGCGTCAGCGAAGCCATAGCCCTTTTGCAGCAGCACTTTGCCGTCTTGCATCACCAGCACCGACGCTCCGGCAATATCGGAGCGCTCGAGTTGCAGCGGAATGATGCCGTCAAAGAACGCTCCGAGGTCCTCGGCGTCAAGCGTATGTGTGGATAGTGGATTCGCGGGCGGCGTTTGCGCTCCGGATTGCTGAGCGCTCGGAGTCTTCGGCACAATGCGAACCGGTGGCTGTGGCTCCTGTGCCAAAGTGGCGGAGGCTAGAACGGCCAAAGCGGCCAGAAACGGAACACTCAAAACGCACATGCGATCTCCCAGGAATTTACTCGAGCAGCTTCGCGCCGTTGACGAAGGTGGCGGCAAAGTGGCAGCGACGATACGCAACAGCGCTGGAACAAGTCAAGAAGTGAAAATGCGCTCAGCTAATTTCTTGCGTGAAAAAATTCCGCCAAATGTGCGGTTCAGATTTGCTGGTTTTTCCAGTAGCCTCGCTTGAACAGAACAATACTCACCGCGGCGATCGCGGCTTCCGCAACCACGATTGAAAAATACGCGCCTTTGGCCTGCATGCGCATCGGGATAGCCAGAAACCAGGCCAGGGGAATTTCCAAAAGCCAGAATCCAAAAAAGTTGACGATCGTCGGCGTGATCGTATCACCTGCTCCGTTGAACGCCTGCAGCATCACCATGCCGTACGCGTATCCGATATTTCCGTAGCTGATGATGCGCAGACAACTTGCCGCCAGCGGAACCACCTGCGGATCGTGCGTGAACAAGCGAACGATGGGCTCCGCAAACACTACAAAGATCACGCCGATTGCCCCGAGGAAAATCATGTTGTAAAAGCCCGTGCGCCATACGGAAGTCTCCGCACGTTGTGGTTGTTTTGCGCCCAGATTCTGCCCCACCAGCGTGGCAGCGGCGTTGCTCAGCCCCCACGACGGCAAAATAATGAAAATTACGATCCGTATCGCAATCGTGTATCCCGCAAGCGCTGCCGAGCCGAAGATACTCACGATGCGCACCAACCCGATCCAGCTCGTGTGTGCGATCGCGAATTGCAGAATTCCCGTAAGCGAAACGCGCACCAACCGCAGCAGCACAGACAGATTAATGCGAATGTGCTGCCGCAAAATGCGAATACGTTCCGAACCGCGAAGCAGGCGGTAGAATTGGTATCCGACGCCGATGCTGCGTCCCGTAAAAGTAGCAAGCGCCGCTCCAGTCACACCCAGCTTCGGGAAGGGCCCCAAACCGAAAATCAAGCACGGGTCGAGCACCAGATTGATGATGTTGGACACCCACAGCAGCCGCATCGCGATGGCCGCATCTCCGGCGCCGCGAAAAATCGCGTTATTCAGAAACAGCATCAGGATGGCGCCACTTCCGCCCAACGCAATCCGCGCGTAGCTGGAACCAACCGCAACAACCTGCGGTGATGCACCCATGAGTTGTAGCAAGCGAGGGGCAAAAAAGAAGCATGGCAAGCCGATCGCCAGCGAGACCGCTAGCCCGATCACGATCGCTTGTACGCCCGCAACCGCCGCGCCGTTCGGGTCTTTTTCTCCGATACGCCGCGCAACCATCGCAGTCGTCGAAAGACTTAAACCCAATCCGACAGCAAACACGAGACTCAACAACGACTCTGTTAGTCCGACAGTAGCCACAGCATCCGCGCCCAGCCTTCCGACCCAGAACACATCAACCACCGCGAACAGCGATTCGAGCACCATCTCCAGCACCATCGGGATCGCCAGCAGCAGAATCGCCCGGTTCAGGCTCCCCGTGGTGAAGTCCTGGTGTGATCCCCGAACCGCCTCGCGGATCGACTTCCACAATGAAGGTTGCGGTGCCGCGCTAGTATTTTGCGTTTCCGTTACTTCCATAAAGACCTACGCATTCCACGCGAGCGCACCGTATCAACCAGCGGCCGGCGTCGTTAGCGAAAAATTGTGTTAGAGGAAAAGGGAAGGGTCTCAGCCGCGACGGGCGCGGGTTAGACGAACGAGACGGCTTGGATGACGGACATCTTCATGTTCGTGCCTTTGCGTCAGTTCGCCTGTACCGCGAAGTTTAGAGGCCGAACGACAAGGAGTCACAATGGAACGCGACCATTCTAGCGCGTGGCGAGCCAAAGCCGCCAGCAAAAAGAATTGCCGCCACGTGTGCCGGAGTTTCGGAACACTTGGAATCTTTCGATTCAAGCCGATCCTCTGGAGACGTTTTAGCTCGAGGTGTTAATCTTCAAAAGGCAAACACCGGAATTCTCGCGAGGCGGACTCGGCTATGCTCGCAGGGCATGTTGCTCTCATTGTTGCGGCGCTGTTCACGGGCGCTGCGTTATACATCAGCGTCGCCGAACAGCCTGCGCGTCTTGCCCTCGATGATCGCGCGCTCCTCGCTCAATGGAAACCGGCCTACAAACGCGGATTTGCCATGCAGGCTCCGCTTGCAATCATCGGGTTCGGCCTCGGAATTGTAGCCTGGTGGACAACGGGCAGGCTAGCGTTTGTCGTCGGCGCCATATTGCTCCTCGCGAATTGGCCCTGGACCATCTTCGGCATCATGCCGACCAATCGGGTGCTAGCGGAAACGGCTCCAGCCGATGCAGGCCCGCAAACACGCGCCTTAATTGTGAAGTGGAACCGCCTCCACTCTATCCGCACTGCGCTCGGATGCGCCGCAGTTCTCGCATTCCTCGTCGCTCTCTCGTCAAAATGAGTGAGGCGCCCCACCCGCTAGAACTCCGACATACAGGAGAGCGTGTACGAGGAATAAAATGCATTGCAACCAGACCATTTCAGCGCGCATATAATCAGTAGAACCTGTACGACGGCCCCCCCACCAAGCCCAGCGTAATTAAAAGCCCAGCAAAAAAGGAGGAGATGATGCTGGTAAGTACTGCGCTGGCAATTCCACAACTTCCGTTATCAAATTTTTCTGCCTTCCAACTATTGGTCGCCGGAGCGCTATTGCTGGGCATAGCCACACTTTTGCTGGCCCTCAGCCGCGAACGTCGTGTCTCCGTGAAGCGGTCAGCAGCAACTGATGAACTAGCAGTACACATGGTACGGATCGCGGAGGCCCTTGAGCGCATCGCGAATCAAACCACCGAACGCGCACACCTCGCCGCTTCTCGTCAGCAAGTCAGAACCGAAACCGAGCGGGCGAACGAGGAAGCGCACCGCGTTGCCTATTCGATGTTCGGGCGCTGACAGACGAACCGCTCCCCAGCTCCGAACACAACCTGGCCAGTAATCTTTGCTCGTTTTTCCTCCCAGTTGCTGCCCTTGTGTCCGTACTGCTCGCCTAAACTTCCTCTTATTTGCCGCGCTAACTCGCTCCACAGTTCGTTTTGAGAATGTGCCAAGGTCGGATAAAATAGGAAGTTTACCGAGCTAAGAGAGTAGCAACTGACGAATGCCTGAGCCGAAGACTATCCTGACAAACAACGCCCCTGACGTAGACGAGTTGAGGCTTGACCCGCTTGGGGTGCGCGGCGACGAGCGGTTTGATCCTGACGACGAGTATCGTCCTGAGCCTCCTGCCGAACCCGTGCCGCCTGCGTGGGTGGACGGCAGTTTGCGGATCGGTATTCACACCTCCATCAGCGGCAGTTATTTGAACGCGCTGGAGTCTGCGCGCAGGCTCGGATGCAACGCGCTCCAGATCTTTTCTGCAAGTCCGAGGATGTGGTCGAGCGGCCCGTCGCGCATTCCAGATAGTGACGCTGCGGCCTTTCGTGCGCGTCGCGAAGAACTGAGTCTTGGACCACTGGTGATTCACGCCAACTATCTCATTAATCTCGCTGGAATGCAGCCGATGCTGCGTACGCGTTCGATTCAAGCATTTCATGACGATTTGGTGAGGGGGATCGCCCTCGGGGCAGATTTTCTGGTGGTGCATCCGGGCGCACGAGGAGAAGCCAAGATCGAGGTAGCGGTCGCCACCATCATTGAGAGCGTCAAGCAGGCCGTTCGGCGCGTCCAGTTGGGCAAGCTGCGCATCTTAATCGAGAACACCGCGGGAATGGGCACCGCCGTGGGTTCGCGCCTCGAAGAGGTCGCGGCTATCGTCCGCGGGCTTTCCGCGCTTGGCGTCGGCGCTTGTCTCGATACCGCGCACTTGTTTGCAGCGGGTTACGACATCAGCACGGAAAGCGGCCTCGAAGCGACGATTTCGCAGATTGAACAAACCATTGGGTTGGAAAATGTTTACGTCTGGCACTTGAACGATTCAAAGATTGCTCTGGGCGGGAAAGTGGATCGCCACGAGCATATCGGTCACGGAAAAATCAAGGCAGCGGCGTTTGCGCGAATCTTGCAGCATCCCAAACTGGGGGCGAGCATCACAACAGGGATGCCAGGCCGACCGTTTCTATTGGAAACTCCCATTGAAGAACCCGGCGATGATCGGCGAAACGTAGCCAAATTGTGGGAATTGTCAGGCGAAGAAGGCCCTTCCGCCGAAAAAGGATTTTCCATGCTTACCGCGGCGCTGAAGAAGAAGCTCACCGCGCACCGTAAAAAGACAGCCAAAGCAGTAAAGGATGCTGCGAAAAAAGCCTTGCAAAAAAAGAAAAAGGGTTAACGCGTGGCGGAGCAGATTCCACAAGCAGGGTACGAACCGCAAAAGATCGAAGCCAAATGGCAAAAGCGGTGGGAACAGGCCCGCGTATTTGAAAGTGACGTGGATGCCTCGAAACCCAAATACTACGTTTTGGAAATGTTGCCCTATCCCAGCGGTACGCTACACATGGGCCACATGCGCAATTACACGATTGGCGATGTCGTCGCTCGTGTAAAGCGAATGCGCGGGTTTAATGTGATGCATCCCATGGGCTGGGATGCCTTCGGCCTGCCTGCGGAAAACGCCGCAATCAAAAACAAGACGCATCCTCGCGTTTGGACAAACAAAAATATCGAGGAATTTCAGAAAACGCTGCGCCGTTTTGGCTTCAGCTACGACTGGCGCCGCGAAATTTCTACCTGCGAGCCGGAATATTACAAGTGGAACCAGTGGTTTTTTCTGCGCATGCTGGAGAAAGGCCTGGCCTATCGCAAAAAGAGCCGCGTGAACTGGTGTCCGAAATGTTGCACCGTTCTCGCCAACGAGCAGGTCGTTAACGGCTATTGCTGGCGTCACGAAGACACTCTCGTCGAAACGCGCGAAATCGAACAATGGTTTCTTCGCACTACTGCCTATGCAGAGCAACTGCTGGACGATTTGAAGTTGCTCGAAGGCGGTTGGCCCGACCGCGTCATCACAATGCAACGGAATTGGATTGGGAAAAGCGAAGGCGCGCGCGTGAAGTTTGCTGTCGCGGAAATCTCTGGCGCGAAATCCATAGAGGTCTTTACCACGCGCATCGATACCATTTACGGAGCGACGGCGCTGATTCTCGCTCCAAACCATCCAATGCTGCCGAAATTGCTCGATGGTTCGCCCGTGCAAGCCGAAGCCGAGAAGAAATTGGCGCGGCTCAAGTCGATGTCCGTAAAAGCGGAAGACGTGGAAACAGCGGAAAAAGAAGGCTTCTTCACCGGTAGATTCGTCGTAAATCCTTTTAGCGAAGAGAACCTGCCGATCTGGGTAGGGAATTTCGTCCTGCTCGAATACGGAACTGGTGCGGTGATGGCCGTGCCCGCACACGACGAACGCGATTTTGAGTTTTGCAAAAAATACAATCTTCCGATCCGTACGGTAGTGACCCCAGAGCTTGCGAAGGGTGCCCCACACTCGGGTTTAGAGGGTGGGACTTCGGTATCAACGCAGTCAACGCAACCACCCACCGAACCGTTCACCGACTACGGCGTAAGCAGAAACTCAGGAGAATTCAGCGGCCTGGGAACTGAAATTGCAAAGGAAAAAATGGCCGCGTTCGCCGAATCCAAGGGATTCGGAAAAAAAGAAACCATTTTTCGACTTAAGGATTGGGGCGTCTCTCGCCAAAGATATTGGGGCACGCCCATTCCCATCATTTATTGCGAGACGGACGGCATGGTTCCCGTGCCGGACAAGGATTTGCCGGTCATGCTTCCTCCGAATCCAAATTTGACGGGTGAGGGCGCTTCGCCGCTCGCGACAACGCCGGGATTTGTGAATACCACATGCCCGAAATGTGGTGGTCCTGCGCGCCGCGAGACCGACACGATGGACACCTTTGTTGATTCGTCGTGGTATTTTTATCGCTATTGCGATCCCCACAACGCGAATGCTCCATACGATTCGGCAAAAGTTAAATATTGGTTTCCGATCGATCAGTACATCGGCGGAATTACGCACGCCATTCTGCACCTGCTGTACTCGCGCTTCTGGTGCAAGGTAATGCGCGACCTCGGATTGATTCAGCACAGCGAGCCGGCGGCGAGACTTTTTACGCAGGGAATGGTGCTGAAGGGCGGCACGGCAATGTCGAAGTCGAAAGGCAATGTGGTCGGCGCGCATGAAATGGCTGATAAATACGGGGCCGATACAGGACGTCTTTACACGTTGTTTGCGGCGCCACCAGAAAAAGATTTGGAGTGGAGCGAAGAAAGCATTGACGGAGCGTGGCGCTTTCTGAACCGTGCGTATCGCTTGATCGAGCGGCATGCAAGTTCGCTCGGCAATGCAGGAGCCATCGAAGTCGGCGCATCAGGCGCGACGGAAAAAGAAAAACGGCTGCTTCGCAAAGCGCATCAAACTCTGCAAAGAGTCACGTCGGATTTTGAAACGCGCTGGCATTTCAACTCAGCAATCGCGCTGATCATGGAATTGACCAACGAAGTTTATGGTCAGGAGCCGCTCGAAGAAGGAGTGCGCCCTGGAGTGCAAAAAGAAGTGTTGGAACTCCTGACACTGATGCTCGCGCCGATGACTCCCCACATTGCCGAAGAAATGTGGGAGATGTTGGGGCACTCAAATGGACTGTGGACCGCGGCATGGCCTTCGGCGAACGCTGACCTTGCCAAGGACGACGAAGTCGAAGTTCCCGTGCAGGTAAATGGAAAGCTGCGCGGAAAACTGAAAGTTGCGGCCGGCACGGGACAGGAGGAGCTCGTGAAACTGGCACTGGCGGAGCACGTAATCTCGCAGCACCTCGATGGAAAGCGAATCGTCAAAGTGGTCTATGTGCCGAACAAATTGTTGAATCTGGTCGTTGCATAGGTGGTTGCGTCGAATGTCGCGTGGAAGGGAAAAACGCCGATGGCTGAAATCCTGACCGGTTCCCAGACAGGGGTCAAGTTGCAGAAAGAAAACACAAAACCAAAATCGGAGCTAGGCGGAGTGGTGGTATTGGATTTTGGCGGCCAGTACACACAGTTGATCGCGCGTCGCATTCGCGAACAGCAGGTGTTCAGCGCGATCGTGCCCTGCAGCGCGAGCGTCCAGGAAATTCGTGCGTACGAGCCTGCGGGCATCGTTCTTTCCGGCGGGCCAAGTTCGGTATACGACTCAGATGCACCAATTTGCGACCCTGCCGTGCTCGCGGCCGGCTTTCCCGTGCTGGGCATCTGCTACGGCATGCATTGGATTGCGAAAACGCTTGGCGGAAACGTGCAACCCGCCGGACGACGTGAATACGGCCGGGCGGAATTTCGCGCACAGGCCGAAGGAAGGTGCGGGGAACTGTTTCAAGGATTGCCGGCAACTTCAAAGATATGGAACAGCCACGGTGATCATGTTCTGGCGTTGCCGGAAGGTTTCCGGGTGACGGGCAAGACAGATAACGCTGTTGCTGCCATGGAGCATTGCGAAAAAAAAATTCATGCCGTGCAATTCCATCCCGAGGTCAATCACACCGAATTGGGGACGCGGATTCTTCGGAACTTCCTCTTTGAAGTCTGCAAAGCAGAGCCAAAGTGGAGCGGAGCAGCCTTCATTGAAGAGACCGTCGATGCCATCCGAAAAAAGGTAGGGAACAAGCGCGCAATTTGCGCGCTCAGCGGAGGGGTGGACTCGACCGTGGCCGCAGCACTGGTGCATCGTGCGATGGGCGACCGCTTGAGCAACATCTTTGTTAACAATGGATTGCTTCGGAAAAACGAGTTTGAAGACACGCTGAAAATGTACCGCGAGCGACTAGACCTGAATGTTATCGGCGTGGATGCGACGGACCGTTTTCTGAGCCAACTGAAAGGCATCGCCGATCCCGAAGAGAAACGAAAGAGGATCGGCAGGGAGTTCATCGCGGTGTTTGCGGAGGAAGCGCAAAAGCTAAATAGCGAATCCAATCAGGAGCCGATCGGCTTTCTGGTGCAGGGCACTCTCTATCCGGATGTTATTGAATCCGTGTCGGTTAAGGGGCCGTCGGCAACGATCAAGACGCATCACAATGTGGGAGGGCTTCCAGAGAAGATGCCCTTTGCACTGATCGAACCGCTGCGCGATCTGTTTAAGGATGAAGTCAGGCGAATCGGCCGCGAAGTGGGTTTACCGGAAGAGATCTTGGTGAAACATCCGTTTCCGGGCCCTGGCTTAGCAGTACGGGTACTAGGTGAGGTAACGGCTGCTCATCTAAAACTCCTGCGTGAGGCCGATGCGGTTGTTCGTGCGGAGATCCGCAACGCTGGACTCTACGAAAAGACCTGGCAGGCATTCGCTGTGCTTTTGCCGGTGCGAAGTGTGGGAGTGATGGGTGACGGGCGGACCTACGGCCTAACGGTGGCGGTGCGCGTGGTAAACAGCGAAGACGCCATGACGGCGGATTGGGCCCGGCTGCCTGCCGAAGTTCTGGAGCGGATTTCGACCCGGATCGTGAACGAAGTCAGCGGCGTGACGCGAGTGGTGTATGACATCACTTCCAAGCCGCCAGGGACAATTGAGTGGGAATAAAAAAAGGCCGCAGCTTAGGCTTGCGGCCTTGGACGAGAGTCCAATTGCGATTACAAGGAACGGAAGCTAGCGAAAACTATCTGCCGGCCACTTTCTGCGCCATGTACAGGATGAGTTTCCGGTCGTCTTCGTCGGATTTGCTCAACAAGCGGCGAAGTTTATTCAGGAACCGCGCGTCTTTGCCGGCACTGCCCCAAGCGATGTCGTCACCGGACTTACGCTTAGGCAGATTCGGCAATTGCGGTGGTTCTTCGCCGTCGTAGAAGAGTTGATAGAGAGGCACTTCGAGAGCACGAGCGAGTTTCTCGAGTGTTTCGATGGCGGGGACAGTATGGCCATTTTCAACACGAGAGATGTAGCAGCGGAGCAACCCGGTTCGTTTCTCGATGTCGCCCTGGGAGAGTTTCTTTTCTTCGCGCAGAGCGCGAAGGCGGTCACCAATAATCATGGAGGCATTATTCCATATCGATAAGAACTGAAGCAAGCATAAACTGATAGTGGACCAAGTGAAACATCTGTAGCGGCTGCGGCATCTGCAAACGCACGGGACGAAACAAGCACGAAACCGGGAATCAATGGCACACGTCACAAAGATGGAAGACCAGGAGCGCTCCGGCAGCCAAAAGGTCGACGTCGGCAGCGCGCCGGTCACAGGAGGCAGCGTCGACGAGCGGCAACTGGTCCGCCGCGCGCAAAAAGGCGATAAGGTAGCTTTCGAGACACTCGTACAGCGCCATCAGCACCGCGTGTTCGCAGTCGCGAGGGGTATCTTAAAGCGTCAGGAAGATGTTGAAGATATTGCGCAGCAGGTTTTTGTCAAGGCATATTTCTCATTAAAGAGATTCGATCAGCGAGCGGCGTTCAGCACCTGGCTTTACAAGATTACGGTGAATGAATGCTGGGATCTGTTGAGGAAGCGAAAAGCCAGGCCGCTGGTCTACGAGGCGGATTTCAGTGAAGAACAGTCCAGGCAATACACCGCGCCTGAGCGCGAAGCGAGCAAGGCTCCGGACGCTAGCGAGCGAATGGCGCTGCGGGAACAGCTCGAAAACATGCTGAGTCAGTTGGACAAGCGGGACCGGGCAATGCTCGTGCTAAAGGAAGTGGAAGGTTTCTCAGTGGAAGAGATCGCGGAATCCATGGGACTGAATGCCAATACTGTGAAGGTCCGGTTGTTCAGAGCACGGCGGCGAATCGTCCAATACAGCCGGCGAGAGAAAAAAGAATAGCGTAAAGGGAACTGATGCGAGGAGGTAGCGAATCATGTGGCTGCTGACAAAACGAAGCGGCAAGGAATGCGAAGGCGTGCGCGATGCATTGGAACGCAGCACCGAGCAGCGAGAGGCTGGAGGAATCGTTGCGCCTGGGACTTTGCTGGCACGGCTGCCGGAACGCGGGCGCAAACACGTGAGTGCGTGCAGCCATTGCCGAACGTTTGCGGAGGAACTGCTGGAAGTACGCGGAATGTTTGAAAGCGAAGAGACCGGAGCACGGCCGGGGCCTTATTTTCTGGCTCGCGTGATGGCGGCGATCGCGGACCGCGAAGTGGAATTGGAAAAGAGCGCGCAGACCTGGGCGGCTGTACCGCGGCTGGCATACCGGTTTTCGGTGCTGGTGTCGCTCACGCTCCTGATTGCGGGGAGTTGGCTCTATCAGCGGCCAGCGCACACCGTAACCGTGGCCGGAGTGAACGCCGAGCAGAGTTCGGAAGGTTTGGTCGAAGGCGGCGGAACAACAATGCAGGATGATTTCCTGCTGAACACGGCGGGCAGATAGCAATGACAGAACCGAATATCCGACAAAAAGCGACTCTTTGGCTTGCGACCGTGTTCGTGCTCGGAGCGGCGCTCGGCGGCGTACTGGGTTATGCATTTGCGCATCGCAGCTACGCTGCTGAACCATCTGTTATGACCGCCGAAGCCAGACGGGCACAGAAGCGAGAGCAGCTTAAGCGCGACGTGGATTTGACCCCTGACCAGCAGAAGCAGGTGGCGGCAATTCTCGATCAGGCACAGGTGGAGTACAAAGCCGTGCATGAAGTGATGGAACCGCAGATCGACGCCATCCGGCAGAAGAACAGGGACAAAATTCGAGCCCTGATGACGCCAGAACAGAAGCCGAAGCTTGAAGAGTTCTTGCGTAAGCTTGACGATGAACGCAAACGCAACAGCCAGTAAGACTTCAAAACAAAATTCCGCAGGGCCGCTCGGGCACTCAAGCAAAAAATCCTAGAAGGGAATATCTTCGTCTGAAATTTCGGGACCGGAAGTGGTGCCGCCACCGAAGTCGTCAGCGGGTGCCGATTGATCATGCTCTTCGGCGCGTGAGCCGCCGCCCGTCGAACCGCTCCCGCCGCCATCACCGCGGCCGCCGAGCATGCGGAAATTACTGGCAACGACTTCGAAGCTGGTCCGTTTCTGGCCTTCCTTGTCTTGCCATTCACGAGACTGAATCCGTCCTTCGATAAAAACCAGCGAGCCCTTTTTCAAGTATTGCTGCGCGATCTCCGCCTGTTTACCCCATACCACGATTTTGTGCCACTCCGTGCGCTTCTGGCGATCACCTGCTTTGTCTTTGTAGGTTTCGTCGGTAGCGACGCTGAAATTAGCCACAGCCTGGCCGCCACCGGTGTAACGCGTCTCCGGATCGCGGCCAAGACGCCCGACGAGGATGACTTTATTTACGGACATGAGCACTCTCCCTGAATCGGTGAAGATAGCACGATGAATACAAAAAGTGAAATTGACGCGGGAAAGTTAAGCTTGCGAAACACTTTTTGCAAGGGCATCACTCAAATTGCTTTCGGAAGGCGGCAAATTGGGATGTAAGGTCCGCGATTTGATCGCGGAGTTGCGCGATCTCCTCGGCGAGGAATTCGACGCGATCCCCGGATGAAGATTCCTGTGGTGGCAGAGGCTCGCGCGAAACAGCCGCGGAGTTTGCAGGTGGTGGAGGCGCCGTCGGCTCCGAATCGCCGAGAAGATGCGCGTAGCGAGCTTCTTTCGTGCCAGGTTGACGTGGCAGCAGAGTCACAAGCGGCGGTTCGCGCTTCGCAAGGCGCTGGAGAGCGGAGTGCACGCCTTCCAGATCTTCGAAGGAGTGCATGCGCGACGCGCGAGTTCTAAGTTCGCCAGGTGTTTGCGGTCCGCGCAAAAGCAGCTCGCAAATTATGGCAATTTCCGGGCGATAAAAATTAAATGCGTCCTGAAGGCGATGCTCGAATTTGGTAACGCGGCTGTCGCGCGCGCTGACAGAACGTACAAGAGATTGCGATTCCAGATGATTCAGGGCTTTGCGGACCTCGTATTCCTCGAGATGCAAAACTGGATCGCGGTTCGACTTCTGGTTGCACGCGTTGGAGAGAGCGTTCAGCGAGAGCGGATAATACTCCGGCGTGGTGATTTCTTTTTCGATCAGCGACCCGAGAACGCGTGCTTCGATGGGCGTGAGGGCGACCTGCATGTCTTCAATTCTACCGAAAGGAGGATTTAACGAAAGGCGAAGTTGCGCGTAGCGGATTGCGTGTTCGCAACACGCTCGGCGAACAATTCCGAACCGAGCCTGTACCTGCGGACAAGGTGACGCATTGGGGGAGTACTTTCTTGCGTGGTCTGGAGCCAAACGTCGCGACGTGGCCTAGTGACTATGGTCAAAGTCCAAAGAACCCGCTGTTAGGGAATTTCAAGCCGAGCGAATGCGCGCGGCGGGCGAGGGAGTCCCCATGAAAGCAATTTCAAAATTATTGACGGCGACGGTATTGGCTCTTTCTTTGACGGGCATGCAGGCGGTGGCGCAAGGCCCAGCAGGCGCGGGAGCGGGAGCCGCGGCTGGCGGTGGCACGTCTTCTCGCTCCTACAATCCGATAAAGTGGATCGGGAAGAAGGACGCCAAGCCAACCGGAGACGCACCGTTTGCAAACGACAAAGTGGAGCAACGTCTTGAAACGAAATTGCGAGCGATGCAGGTGCTGAGCGAGACTGCAACGCTGAAGGAATCGTGCGTGAATTTTGTGCTGCGCGTGGATTGTCTTGCGGCGCTGCACGCGAGCCACAATGTTGGCTTGAATTTTGAGTGCGTGAAATCGAATGTGACTGGCGTGCGAGTTGCAACGGATACCAGTTCGTGCCGGATGCCCGCCGGCGATAAGCCCTTGAGCCTTGCGAAGACAATCAAGCTATTGAAGTCTGACGCCAATGCAAAGGGAGCGGCGAAGGATGCGGAGACGGCTGCGAAACAGGAGTTAGCAGAGGCGGGCGCATAGCTCCGAAAAGAGTAGAAATAGCGGTTTCGGCCTCTCTCGAGTCATGGAGAGGCCGAAACCTTTTATTAGCAGTTACTTACATGAACTTTCAGCGGCAAATTGGCGAGAAGAACGGGAACTATGGTCCTCTTTTGTGGCGAAGGTTCGCGAGGTTTGGAGCGAGGAATGCGAAAAATCAGGCTGCGGTAGCCGCTACGCCGAGTTCTTTCAGCTTTGCGCGGGCGCGGCGTTCTTCCTCAGTGCCCGGATAACGCTTGACGACTTCGCGCAGTTCCTTTACGCCCGGCGTTTTCTGGCCCATCTCAATCAGAGCCATGCCTTTTTTGAGGCGAGCCGGAGCAAGTTTAAAACTCTTTGGATAATTGCTCAAAACCTTCTCGTATTCGCTGACAGCTTGGGAATACTGGCGCTGCGAATACGCGATTTCACCGAGATAGAACTGGGCGTTTGAAGCGAGATCGGTGTCGCCGTAATACTTCAAATAATCCTGGAACTCGGAGCGGGCAAGATCGTATTTGCCGCTGGTGATGTCGCGGAGGCCGTTGGAATAAAGAGTATCCGCACTGGGCGCGGAGCCCGAAGGGGAGCCCGCTGGAGATCCAGTAGGCTGTGTAATCGCTCCTCCGCTCGGCGACGATGCTGGTACGGAGCCGCCAGAAATTTTAGCGTCGACGCTTTGAACGGTATTTTGCAGATCGACGAGCTGCTGATTTAATTTGCCGAGGCGGGATTTAATTTCCTCGAGATTGTCAGAGAGTCCTTGCACCTGGGTGGACATGGTGTCAAGACGCGCGCCGGAATTGGCTTGCACATCCTGAACGGATTTCTGCAGGCCGCTCATGGTTCCGTTGAGCTTGCCAACGGTGTCGTTGGATTGCTCGATGAGGGTGCGCATGACTGTGTGGTCCTGGGTGACTTGGGTGGCGATGTCTTTTTGGCCCTGGAGAAGCGACGTGACGTCGCGTTGAAGCTCAATAATTTCGCGGGCGACGGCTGCTGCGGGCCGCGGACCGATGAGGCTGCCGCAAATCGCGCCCACGACTAGAGCGGCGCCGAATCCAGCGAGATTGCGATAACGCATGAAAACTCCTCCTCCTCAATAACCTGCCTAGCCGGGCCTGGCCGGATGAGCCGGACACAGAGCTTGCATGAAGCTGTCAACTCAACTGTAGCGAGAGAGCCGCGTGGGAGCAAGAGGCCGCGCGGCTCCGCGCCAATACGGAGTATCCGAGGCCAAACCGCGGCGGGTAATCAGGGGAACCCATTAGCCCGCCGCAGGATTCAAAGCAAGGTTAATACGCTCCGATTACTTTGCCATGACGAAGTGACCGCGGCGGTTTTGCTGCCAGCAGCTTTCGTTGCTTTCCATGCAGAATGGCTTTTCTTTGCCGTAGCTGACGGTGCTGACGCGGTCGGCGCCGATGCCGAGCGAGACGAGATATTGTTTGACGGCTGCGGCGCGGCGATCGCCCAGAGCGAGGTTATATTCTGTGGAGCCACGTTCGTCGCAATGGCCTTCGACGATGACCTTGACCTGCGGATAATTGCGCAGGAAATCAGCGGACTTGGCCAAAGCGGTGCGCGCGTCGGAGCGGATGTCCGCTTTATCGAGATCGAAGTAAGCGTCCTGAACTTCTTTGAGGAACATGTCGTCGATGGACGACGATGCAGGCGCAGGTTCGCTGGGAGGCGCAGCGACAGTGACGCGCACGGTCGAATCGGCGGAACCGCCTGGACCGCTGGCGGTGATGGTGTAGGTGGTGGAGTCAGACGGGGTGACTTTGGTTGAGCCTTCAGGCGCAACGGCTCCAACTTCCGGCGCGATGGTTAGCTGAGTGGCATTCGTGGAGGACCAGCTCAGTGTGACGGCGTCACCCTTATTGATAGAAGTGGGATTGGCTTGGAGCGTGACGGTCGGACGCGCTGCGGGCGGTTCCGATGTAGGCGCAGTTCCGGTGATGACAGGTTTCTTGCTGCAGCCCACGGTCAGGGCAGCGGTGGCAAAAGCAACCAGGAGACAAGCGCGATAAAACGGTCGGGCAACCTCAGTCATGCTAAGTTTCCTCCTCGACGAAGTAAATTCCGATTGAGTTCTCTTTTTTTGGAGCGGGAACATGGTACCACTACTAAAGTGCGGATGAAATGTCGTGTCACGATATATTTCCTGATCGTGTATAAGCGGGTAGTCACTTCTAACGCTCGGACCAGTTCGGCGATTCATTGTGGCCGGCGGTTGTGAGTTGGCGGGCCTGCGTGCCGTCCGCAAGCATAGTCCAGATTTGCCGGGTGCCCGAACGCGTGGATTCAAAAACGATGTGCCGACCGTCAGGCGCCCAACTGGGGCGTTCGTTGCGTCCAGCGTCGCGCGTCAATTCGATAATCTGGCGGCTAGAGACGTCCATTATGTAGATATCGTAGTTATTGTTGGGTCTGCGCCAACTGAAAGCGAGGAGCTGCCCATTGGGCGCCCAGGAGGGATCGATGAGATAGCCCTTGTCCGGCAGATCAAGGTTCGTGGCGTTCGTGCCGTCTGAGTTCATCAGATACAGCTTGGGAACTCCGGTGCGATCGCTGACGAAGGCGATGGACTGTCCAGTCTTTGGATTCCAGGCCGGGGAAGTGCTGGCACCATTAGCGAATGACAGACGCTTGAGATCGCCGCCGCTTGCATTGATGGAATAGAGTTCGGGATTGCCACCCATGGAAGATGAGAAAACAATTTTGGAGCCATCGGGCGACCAGGATGGAGCGCTGTTGGTACCTTTGAAGCGCGGGAAGCTGACGACTCTGCCAGCGTCGACGGAATAGAGGCAAATTTGCGGGCTGGCCGGGCCGGTGTTGCCTTTGGAATAGCAGGTGAAAGCGATGCGGGAAGAGTCGGGCGCCCAACGCGGAGTGAGGGCGATGGAGCGAAGAGAAGTGAGAGGATGTTGATTTGCGCCATCGTAATCCATGGCCCAGATTTCCTTTGTGCCGGTACGCGAGCTGACAAAAGCGATTTGAGTGGAGGAGATGCCGGGCAGTCCGCCGGAGAGCCGCATGATGATTTCGTCGGCGAATTGATGTGCGAACTTGCGAACTTGCGGGTCGGTGGGAGCGCCACGATAAATTTTTGCAATCACGGCCTGCGAGGTGGGATTGCTGACATCGTAAAACCAGGCCTGGATGGCGACTTCGCTAGCCGATTCAACGAGATTACCGAAAGCGACGTAATGAGAGTTCACGGGCGGATCGGACCATGCAACGTAGCGAAGTTCGGAAGGAACGGATGGCTGCGATTGCGGATAAAAGCTGGGACTAACGAGGTCGAGAATACCGCTGAAGCTGAGATCATCGCGAACGACTTGCGTGAACTGGGCGGAATGAGTTTTTGCGGCGTCAGCCTTCGGCGCAAAATCAGCGATGGCGACACGAGGTTTTTCGACACCGAGGCCCGTGCCGGTGCGGAACCAATCCTGCTGTTGCGCTCGCGTGGTACTTGCAGCCACGAGCAGGCAAACGATCAGAAGTGCAGGCAAACTACTGCATCGCAGGCGCAGAAACACTATTTCCTCCGTGGAACTTAAGGTTGGACGGCTGAGTGGGCGTTGATTGTTTCATCTTGTCAGGCTCAGGTCAAAATCGAAAATGACTCTGACGCTCGAACCGGAATAATCCGGAGGCAGAGCCGGCATGGGGTTCGACGACATAATCGCGCGAAGACCAGAATTATCCATAGAGAGATTTCCGCTGGTTTGCGAGACCTGGACGTCCTTCACTGTGCCATCTTTTGCGATCGTGAACTCAACCACAGCGTGCGCGGTGTGGGCAGCGCGAACGCCGGGGTCGATTGTATTCTGCAACCAGTTGCCCTGAATACGGCGCTTCACGGACTCGATGTACCAACCATAACGGGAAGCGAAGTCGCCGCCCCCTTCGGACTTAATCGCAACGCCCGGACTTGTGGAGGAACCGGGAGTGCTGCCTGCGCCTGTTGTCACGTTGGGCGCGCCTAGATTGCGGCCGGGAACCGCGTTGGGCGGATTGGGAATTTTCGGCTCAAAGGCTTTGTTTGGGCGTGGGGGAGGCGGAGGTTTCTTATTAGGCTTTTCAAGGGTCTTAAAATCAGGCACGTTTTTCAGGTCTGGAGGAACAATTTCTTCCTTTTTAGGCTGCGGCGGCTCGGGCTTGACGTCGTTTTTCCAGAGGCTCTTGGAAGGATCGACGACATTACTCTCATTCACGGACGGAGTTTTTGGCATCGGCACGCCGGTGGTTCCGACGAGTTTCACTTTCGTGCTTTCGCTTCCGCCTCCCGGACCAGCCCACCGATTGCCCTGCCAGTGGAAGTAGGCAGAGAGAGCCAAGACGAGGATCAATGCGGCGTGAAGGATCCCCGAAACCGTTAGATACGGTTTGAAACTGAGCTCCGAATTGGCGACTACCGTGTACATGCTCTACTGTGCGCGACTGCGTTCCGTCAGCGGCTGAGTGACGATGCTGATGTTGTTGATGCCGGACTGACGGAGTGTGTCGATTACGGAAGCGAAAATGCCGAAGGGAACCGTCTCATCGCAGCGGAGATAAACCGCATCCTGCGGCTTCTTGAGCTGCGCCTGAACTTTGCTGCCCAGTTCATGAATGTTGATGGGGTCGTTGCCGAGGTACACCCTCTGAGCCTTATCAACGGTAATCACCAAACGCTGCTCAGTGATTTCGTGCACCGTTTTGGTCTTTGGGACGTCGACTTCGATGCCGGATTGGAGAATCGGGGCAGTGATCATGAAGATGATGAGGAGCACGAGGACGACGTCGATGAACGGGATCATGTTGATCTCCGAGAGCGACGTTTGTGTTTGTTTTGAGAGTTGCGGCATATGTTTCTCTGCAGCCCGCTTTGGTGGCCGCGAATCTAGCTGAAAGTCTTTTCGATCTGAGCGGTGACCTCGAGCGCGAACGTGTCCAGGCGCTGTGCGAGGTCACGGATATCGCCCAGAAAATTATTGTAAAAGATGACGGCGGGAATGGCGGTAAAAAGTCCCGCGGCGGTGGTGACCAGCGCTTCGGAAATGCCTGGCGCGACAGCGCGAAGGCTTGCGGAGCCAGCGGCTCCGAGGCCGGAGAAAGCGTCGATGATGCCCCATACCGTGCCGAAGAGGCCGATGAAAGGAGTGACTGAGCCGGTGGTGGCGAGCCAAGTCATGCCTTTTTCGACGCGACGGACTTCTTCCGCGGATGCAAGCTGCATGTTGACGGTTACGGCGCTGAGGCTTTTCAGCCTGGGAGGCTCCGGATTTCCCGGATGAGTGCCCACCTGAAACTGGAGTTCGCGATAACCAGCGGCGTAGACGTTGGCGAACGGAGAACCGGCAGCGGCGAGCGCTTGCGGATTTGCAACGCCGCGCGTTGCGCGGAAGATACGGAGGAACTGATCGCTCTGACGGCGGAGGCGGCCAAACAGACTGAGTTTTTGAAGAATCATCCCCCAGGAGATGACGGAAAAGAAAAGAAGCAAAGCCAAGACGCCGCGGGCTACCCAACCGGTTTGTTCAAGAATGCTGCCGAGGTCGGCGGTGAAGGCTGCAATCAAGAGAAAAGAAATGATGACTCCTCAGTTTGAGTAAATTTGCTGGACTTTAGCAACGTAGCATACGAGGAAAGTGGAAGCAACGAATGGTGCGGAGGAATGAGCAGAAGATACACGGCTTGAACGGATTGAGAGAAAGAAAAAAGAGACGATCATTGCGGAGGAAGGGGAGTGCCCCCTCGCGGATCGGGGCAAGCAGAGAACGCCGGGAAGTTTGGATGAAAGATGCATGCTAGAATCGAAGAAGAATGGGAAATAGCTTCGATATTCGGGTGGAAGCGCTGGCAAATCCGGCATCAAGTGAGGCAGAAGCGAAAGTTGCCGCTCTGCATGATGCTGCGAGTGCGCGAGGGACATTCTTTCTCGAAACCTTTGGCTGCCAGATGAACGAGCATGACTCGGAGAAGGTGGCCGGGTTGCTGTTGGCAAGAGGCTATCAGCAAGTGGAAACGCCGGACGAGGCGGGCCTGATTCTGTACAACACGTGCAGCATCCGGGAGAAGGCGGCTCAGAAAGTTTTTTCACGCTTGGGTGAATATCGCGGACTGAAAGGCGACGGCAAGAAGATTGGTCTGTTGGGTTGCGTGGCGCAACAAGAGGGCGAGGATATTTTTTCGCGTGCGCCGTGGGTCAGCCTGGTGTGCGGCTCCGCGAGCTACAGGAAGTTGCCCGAGCTGCTGGCGAAGGTTGAGGCCGGGGAACAGCGCGTTACTGGACTCGACAACGATACGGACGAGACGTTTGAGACGGAAATGACGCGGCGGGATAATCCGTGGCGCGCGTACTTGACGATCATCGAAGGATGCGACAAGGCGTGCGCCTATTGTGTGGTGCCGTTTACACGTGGGCCGGAACGAAGCCGGGACAGTACGCGGATTCTGCGAGAACTGAAACAGCTGGCCGATTTTGGGTACACCGAAGTGCAATTTCTGGGGCAGACGGTCAATTCATACGCTGATCCGTCGCCGAGGAAGATGCGTTTTAGTGAGTTGCTGGTGGAAGCCTCGCAGGTGCCAGGCATACGGAGGGTAAGGTTTACGACATCGCATCCGCGGGATTTCACTCTGGACATTATTGAGGCGATGGATGCGAAGCCGGCGATCTGCAATCACGTTCATTTGCCGGTGCAGTCCGGTTCGACGCGGGTGCTGCGCGCGATGGAGCGAACTTATTCGCGAGACGAGTACCTGGAAAAGATTGCGATGATTCGGGGAGCAAAGCGGCGGACGGCGATCACAACGGACGTCATCGTGGGATTCCCTGGCGAAACCGAGGCAGACTTCGGCGAGACGCTTTCCCTGTTGGATAAAGTGAAGTATGACGGCGTGTTTTCGTTCAAGTATTCGCCGCGGCCAAATACGGCTGCTTCGTCGATGGCGGACGCCATTCCAGAACAGGAGAAGAGCAGGCGTTTGGCATTGCTACAGGAAAAACAGCGACTGATTCAGGCCGAAACACTGCAGTCGTTTGCAGGCGAGATTTTTGAAGTCCACGTGGATGGCAAATCGAAAAAAGAAAACTCATGGTACGGGCACAGCTCGTGTAACCGGGTTCTCAGCCTGAGCTCGATAAGGGCGGACCTGTTGGGCCAATATGTGCAGGCGCGCGTCACGGGATGCACGCCGAACAGCCTGCTGGGGGAACATATCTTGTGACAGGTTTAAGGGTCTGTACTTGCAAACCCTGAGCTAAATCGAAAATGCATGTTGTGTCGGTCCTTGCCGGATGATAGAAGAGCAGCAGGAGGGCGCGATGGAACTGGAAATGAAAATCCGTGGCCTGATGATGGACCCGGTGACCAACATGCCGATCGTCGTCCTGAAGGATGTGCAGGGCAATGCCATCCTGCCGATCTGGGTCGGTGTGTACGAAGCCAATGCCATTGCGCTCGAAATTGAAAAGGTGCAGACGCCGCGTCCTATGACGCACGACCTGCTGAAGAACGTTTTTCTGGGGCTGGATGTTCGCGTGGACAAGATCGTCGTGAACGAGTTGAAGGACGACACATTCTACGCGCTGATTTGGGTGGAACGTGCAGGCGAGATGATGACGATCGATTCGCGGCCGAGCGATGCGCTGGCACTGGCGTTGCGAATGGATTGCCCGATTTTCGTGGACGAGCAGGTGTTGAAGAATTCGAAAGTATCCAGCGCGCTGACCGAGCGGACGACGAACGAGCAGTTGCGGAATTGGTTGGAAGGATTGTCGGACGAGGATTTGGGAAGATATAAGATGTAAGGACTTAGCCCACGAGTAAACTCACGGGTCGAGTTCGATCAAGTGGCGGACTTTGCGGCGCCACACAATCAGCAGCACAATTCCAATCAAAATTAGGGCAAGGCTGAGGCCGATCCAGAGGCCGAGTGCGCCCCAGCCGCGGCGGAAGCACAGCCACGCTCCGAGCGGCAGGCCGATGATCCAATACGCGGTGAAATGGCAGAGCATGGGTGTGCGCGTGTCGCCTGCACCGCGCAGAGCGCCGGTCGCGACGCTTTGGATTCCATCAAACAATTGAAACGCAGCGCCTGCGGCGAGGAGTGCTGCAGTGCTTCGGATCACGAGTTCGTCGGTAGTGTAGATGCGAGCAATCCATCGCGGTACGGCTAAAAGGACGACGCCGGCCAGCGTCATGAAGGCAGCGCCGATGAAGATTGCCGTGCCTCCCGCAGCGCTGGCACCGCGGGGGTCGCGCCTGCCAAGGGCTTGACCGACACGCACCGCCGCGGCAGATGCAATGCCGAGCGGCACCATGTATGTGAACGCGACGCTGTTCAAGGCGATCTGGTGCGTGGCGAGCGGGATAGCTCCGAGGCGCGCGATCAAAGCGGTTACCATGGCAAAGACGCCGCTCTCGAGAGTGAACTGCATCGCGGCGGGAATTCCGAGCGCGATCAACTGCTTGATGCGGCGGAGATCGATGTCGACGGGAGTCTTGAGCAACTCAGTGCGATGCTTGCGGTCATACCAAAATAAGTACGCGATCAAAACTCCCGCCATGTACACGCGAGCGATTGCGGTGGACCAGCCGGAGCCGACCGTGCCCATCGCGGGCGCGCCCCACTTGCCGTAGATCAAAATCCAGTTGAAGACAGCGTTGATGATGTTCGCCGTGACAAGCGCGAATGCGACAGGGCGAACCATGTTCATCGCTTGAAGGCAACGACGAACGGCAAAGTAAAGTAATAGAGGGAACAGTCCAACGGCGAGAGCTTTGGTGTAGGGAATGGTCTGAGAGAGCACGTTTGCGTCGACGTGAATCGCGCCGAGGAAGCGCTCCATCAGCCAGACGGGTGCGGCGAGAAAAGGCGTGAGGGCAATGCTGAGATAAACGCCGTTGATGAGTGAACGGTGGCAATCTTCGCGCTTGCCTGCGCCGAAAGCTTGCGCGACGAGCGTATCGAGGCCGAGCAGGAGACCTTCGCCAAATAGCGCCAGCACCATAAAGATACCGGAGCCAAGGCTGACGGCACCCATGGCGACGGCGCTGTCGGGTAGGCGGCCGACCATCATCGTGTCGACGATCGTCATGCTCATCCAGCCGAGTTCAGCGAGGACGAGAGGAAGGGCGAGCCGGAGCGTGGGGCGCACTTCTGCGCGCAGAGTTTGTAGGTAGGATTTCACGATTTTCCAGGAAGCAGTTTACGAGGCGTGATGGTTACGGAGCAAATTACGGTGAAGGATGACGCGGCAACTTTTTTTTAGTGAAGAAGCTGAGCGAAGAGACCGGTGGCGATTGTTGCCGATACTGCGTTGATATCCGAGGCGAGCGAGCGATCCTCGCTGACTTTCACGGATTTTGTGCGCACGGCGTCGTAGGCCTGCTTTGCAAGCGTTCCTGTCTGAAGTGGAACGAGCAAGTCAATACCTTGGCAAGCGCAAAGAAGCTCGATGGCGAGAATGTTTTGGAGATTGCACAGCATTCTTTCGAGGCGGCGGGCACCACTCATGCCCATAGAGACGTAGTCTTCCTGATTGCCGCTGGTGGAGATGGAATCGACGGAGTGCGGCGTTGCGAGAGCCTTATTCTCGCTGGCGAGAGCGGCGGCGGTGACTTGGGCAATCATGAACCCGGAATTAAGGCCGGGCTCTGGCGTGAGAAATGCCGGCAACAGACTGGTGAGCGGATTGGTCATCTGCTCGATGCGACGCTCGGAAATTCCGCTGAGCGTGGCGATTGCGATGGCCACCTGATCGGCGGCCATGGCCAGCGGCTGCCCGTGAAAATTTCCGCCGCTAATGATGTCGCCTTCTCCCCCTTGACCATCGCCGCGGACAAAGACGAGGGGATTGTCAGTGGCACTGTTGAGCTCAACCTGCGTCATGACGCGCGCCTGAGAAAGGGAGTCGCGCACCGCGCCGTGGACTTGCGGCGTGCAACGGAGGCTGTAGGCGTCCTGCACGCGGGAATCCTTTTCCGCCGCGCGATGTGATTCGCGAATTTCGCTGCCTTCGTTCAGATGGGCAAGATTTCTGGCCGTGCGGCCGGCGCCGGGGTAAGCGCGCGCGTGCATGATGCGCGAATCGAAAGCGCCGGGACTGCCGCGAAGCGCGTCGAGAGAAAGGGCTGCGGCAACGTCAGCGGTGTCCGCGAGCGCGTCAGCATGACGCAACGCAAGGCTGAGCAGCGCGAGCATGCCTTGTGTGCCGTTCAGGAGGGAAAGGCCTTCCTTTGCCTCAAGGGTGACGGGGGAAATTTGTGCGCGCTGCAGCGCGACGTGGCCAGGCAAGATTTCTTGTTGGAATTCCGCTTGGCCTTCGCCGATGACGACTTGCGCGAGATGAGCCAACGGCGCGAGATCGCCCGAAGCGCCTACTGAACCCTGCGACGGAATCACGGGATGAATCCCGGCGTTAAGCATCGCGCAAAGCGTTTCTACTGTGCCTGGCCGCACACCGCTGAGCCCTTTTGCGAGAGCATTTGCGCGAAGAAGCATGATCGCGCGAGTTTCGGCTCTGCTCAGAGGTTCGCCAACTCCGCAGGCATGCGAGCGAACAAGATTTACCTGGAGCTGGCGAACTTGTTCCGTGGAGATGCGGACGCTCGCGAGTTTGCCGAAACCTGTGTTGATGCCGTAGGCGGTCTTGCCGGAAGTGACGAGGCGATCCACTACAGCGCGCGAGGCGTTCATGCGTTCAGCTGCGACACGGGAGAGCGAAACTTTTTCCTCCTGCAGAGCGACAGAGTACAATTGATCGAAAGTGAGATCATTTCCGTTCAACTCAATTGTCGCTGGACCCTTCGACGTCATGCAGCGTGGCTCCCGTCAGACGATTCCGGGACGAGCGAGCGGAATTTATTGCGATATTTTTGCGGCAATAGTTTTGGTTTTCCGTCTTTTCCGCAAATCACGTGGGTTGTGGCCCCGGAAGCGAGCAAATAATCGTCAGAATCGCGCAAGAGCTGGTAGGAATATTTCACCAAGCGATTTCCGGCCTGCGAGATGCGGGTTCGCACGCGGAGGAGTTCGTCGTAGCGAGCAGGGTGAAGATAACGACAGCTCGCTTCGACAACGACGATGTAACAATCATCTTCAGCTTCCATGAGTTTGTATTCGAATCCCAGCGCGCGCATCAGCTCGACGCGGCCAATTTCAAACCAGATCAGGTAATTCGCGTGATAGACAACGCCCATCTGATCAGTTTCGGCATAGCGGACGCGCACCGGTGCATCGTGATATTCCTTCGTCGGATCAGAGGTCATTCGTCCTTCCAGACGGGTTTTCGTTTTTCGAGAAATGACGCGACACCTTCTTTGAAATCCGGCGTGAGGCGCATCCTTGCGTTTTCAAGGACGGCGCGTTCAAGGTCGGCATCGATGCCAGCCGATTCAGCGCAGACCAACAGGCGCTTCGCGCGAGTGAGACTGCTTGGACTCACGGCGGAAATTTGTTCGGCCAATTCTTCAGCGCGCGCCATCAGCCGCCCGGGTTCGACAATTTCAGAGACCAGTCCAAGCTGTTTCGCCTCCGTTGCGTCAATGAGGCGGCCTGTCAACAAGAGATCGCGGGCGCGCTTATCGCCGATCTGTCGCGTCAGAAACACGGATACGATGGCGGGAAGAAAGCCGATCTTTACTTCTGTGTAGCCAAGCTTTGCCTCTGGCACGGCCAGCGTGAAGTCACAAAGTGTCGCGATTCCGCAGCCACCGGCAAGCGCGTGGCCGTTCACTGCCGCGATCGTCGGCCTCGGATAGCTCCATACACGGCGAAAGAGCCTTGCCATGCGGCGGGAATCTTCCTGGTTTTCCTGCGGCGACTGTTGGGTCATAGCGGCGAGAGTCTCTAAATCCATGCCCGCGCAGAAGGCCGGTCCAGCACCGGTGATGATGACAACGCGGACGTGCTTCTTTTCGATTTCGTCGAGGGCAGTTTGCAGCTCGGCGATCATCATCGTGGAAATAGCGTTACGTTTTTCAGGCCGATTGAAAGTGATAGTTGCGGTTTCCTCCGCGTAGTCCAGCAAAAGTGTGGAATACATAGTTCGCGCCTCCTCGGTTCGCATCCTTTCTTGCTTGCTACCTAGCTAACTGGCAATTGGGGCGTGGGCATACTTCATACGAATATCGTTGGTCATTGCGAGAACTTTCGCCAGTCGCGATTCATCGAGCCCCGGATCGCCACCTACTTTCCTGACGGCTGACAGAATATCTTCGGTGCGAATGTTGCCGACGAGCTCGTCTCCAGCGAAAGGGCAGCCGCCAAGACCTGTCAACGCGCCGTCAAAGCGGCGGCAGCCCGCTTGATAGGCGGCCAGGATTTTTGCTTCGGCGTCTTCGGGACGGCTGTGGAGATGCGAGCCGAGCTCGATGCCCGCGACGTGTTCTTTTGCGCGCTTGAAAACTTCGGTGACGATCTCTGGAGTGGCGTTGCCCGCAGTGTCGGCAAGAGAAACGGTTCGCACGCGAATATCTTTTAGCCACTCGAGCGTTTCTTCGACCAGTTCGGGGCCCCAGGGCTCGTCGTAAGGATTCCCGAAGGCCATCGAAATGTAAATGACGACGCCGCGTCCGGCGGCTTTGCTTTCTTTGTTGAGAGTTTCGACGAAGGCGCGCGATTCGCCGCGCGTCATGTTGGCATTGGCACGGCGAAAGTAAGCAGAAATTGAATATGGATAGCCGATGGTAGTGACGCCGGGCGTGGCGAGGGCGCGCTGCAGTCCTTTTTCGTTGACGACGATGCCGATGATCTCTGGTAGGTCAATACCTGCGGGCAGGGAAGCGTTGAATCTTGCCATGACCTCTTCGCTATCGGCCATTTGTTTTACATGTTTCGGAGAAACAAAGCTAACGGCGTCGAGGTGCTGAAAGCCTGCGAGCACAAGCTCTTTCAAGTATTCGGCCTTGTAGTCGGCAGGAATAATGTCCTGCAAACCTTGCCACCCGTCGCGCGGGCACTCGATGATTTTTACGGGTTCCATTTCAGGTCTGCAAAACTCCGGTTTTGAACTCTGGAACATTCGGATTCAGGGCGGCCGCCTCCAGTGCCCAGATGAGTGCATCGCGAGTTTGTGCGGGATCAATGATGGCGTCGACCCACAGGCGGGCGGCAGCGTAGCGCGGGTCTGTTTGATGTTCGTAGGTTGCGCGGACGGATTCAAAGAGTTCCTTTTTTGCTTTTTCGTCCACCTTTTTTCCTGCGCGTTCGAGTTGTTTCAATTTGATTTCAACGAGCGTGCCTGCGGCGGCTTCGCCGCTCATTACCGCGTAACGCGCGGTGGGCCAGGCAAAGATGAAGCGCGGATCGTACGCCTTGCCGCACATAGCATAGTGTCCCGCGCCGAAGCTGCCACCGCAAATGACGGAGATTTTGGGCACCACGCTGTTGGCGACCGCATTCACCATTTTGGCGCCGGCGCGGATGATGCCGCTCCATTCGGCGTCTTTGCCTACCATAAATCCATTTACATCGTGAAGAAAGACCAGAGGGATGCGATTTTGATTGCAATCGAGAATGAAGCGCGCAGCCTTCTCGGCGGACTCGGTGTAAATCACGCCCCCGAACTCGATGCGCTTTTGATCCGAGCCTGGCGCGAGTGTTTGCACATGCTTTTTTTGATTGGCGACGATGCCGACTGCCCAGCCGCCGATGCGAGCGTATCCGCAGAGCACCGTTTCGCCGTATTCGGCGCGATATTCTTCAAACTGGCTGCCGTCGACAATGCGGGCGATGAGTTCACGCATGTCGTACTGTTTGGCCGCTTCCTTGGAAAAAATGCCGTAGATTTCTTCAGCGGGGAAAATCGGCTTGCGAGACGCGGTGTGGCTGAAGACGGGCGGGTCTGGTGAGCCCATTTTGTCCACGAGGGCACGGATGCGCGCTAGACAGGCGTCATCGTCCGGTTCGCGAAAATCGACGGTACCGCTGATCTGAGAATGCATTTTTGCGCCACCAAGTTCTTCGGCGGAAGATTTCTGACCGATGGCCGCCTGCACGAGTGCCGGACCGGCGAGAAATAATCCGGAACCGTCGGTCATCAGAATGTGATCGCACATGACCGGCAAATAGGCGCCACCGGCTACGCACATACCCATGATTGCGGTGACTTGCGGAATACCCATTGCGGACATCACGGCGTTGTTGCGAAACACGCGTCCAAAATCGTCGGTGTCTGGAAAGACATCTTCTTGCAGCGGCAGAAAAACCCCCGCGGAATCCACCAGATAAATTGTGGGGATTCTATTTTCGATGGCGATGTTCTGAGCGCGAATCACTTTCTTCGCTGTCATTGGGAAAAAAGCGCCAGCTTTCACAGTGGCATCGTTGGCGATGACCATGAAAAGGCGGCCGCAGACACGCGCGAGGCCTGTGACGGTCCCTGCAGAAGGCGCGCCTCCCCATTCCTCGTACATTTCGAACGCGGCGAATGTGCCGAGTTCGAAAAAATGGGTACCGGCGTCGATTAGCTTCGTGATGCGTTCGCGCGCAGTCAGGCGGCCCTTTTTGTGTTGAGCGTCCATCGCTTTCTCGCCGCCGCCCTGGCAGATTTGTTCTTCCTGATTCTTGATCTCGGTTAAAAGCTCGATGACGCGGCGGGCATTCTTTTTGAAGTCTGACGAATTGCGATCGATGGAAGATTTCAGGGTCGAAGCGGACACGAAGGTCCCTCGCAGAAAAGTAACGGCACTTTTTTGAGTATACGGGCTTCGCGAGAATTGTGCGAGTCAGGCAGGTTGATTGTGAGCGTGTTTTTTTTGTATGAAATCGATGATGGCTTGGGTTGAGGTTCCTGGCAAGAAAATTTCGGAGATGCCAGCTTCTTTCAGGATAGGGATATCGGCACCGGGAATAATTCCGCCAACGACGACCGTTACGTCATCCATTCCTTTTGCGCGAAGGAGTGACATGAGTTGCGGGCAGATCGTGTTGTGCGCCCCGGAGAGGATTGAGAGGCCGATGACGTCGACGTCTTCCTGGACGGCGGCGGAGGCGATCATCTCCGGTGTTTGGCGCAGACCGGTGTAGATAACCTCCATTCCGGCGTCGCGGAGGGCGCGGGCGATGACTTTGGCGCCGCGATCGTGTCCGTCGAGCCCGGGCTTGGCAATCAGCACACGAATTCTTTTTTCTGGCATTTGTCTCGGCGTCCTCTTTGCTGTCAATCCTTAAATCAGGTGATGGCGACTTCTTCGTAGGTGCCGAAGGTGTCGCGCATGGCGTCGCAAATTTCGCCGAGAGTGGCATAGGCTTTGACGGCTGCGTAGATTGACGGCATCAGGTTCTCTTTGCCGTGCGTGGCTTTGCGGAGGGCGGTGAGAGTGCGGTTTACTTCGTCCTGGGAGCGCTCGGAGCGCAGCTTCCTCAGGCGCTCGCCTTGGCGATGCGCCACGGTTTCGTCGATCTGCAAAATCTCCAGCGGCTTCTCGTCAGAAACGAAATCGTTCACGCCAACCATGATTTTTTCTTTTTTGTCGAGTTCCATTTGGTAGCGATAGGAGGCTTCCGCGATTTCGCGTTGCGGGTAGCTGTGTTCAATGGCTGCAACCATGCCGCCCATGGAATCGATTTTGCGGATATAGTCCCAAGCGCCAGCTTCGACTTCATTTGTGAGCGTCTCGACGAAGTAGGAGCCACCGAGCGGGTCGACAGTGTTTGTGACGCCAGTTTCGTGCGCGATGATCTGCTGAGTACGCAACGCAATGGTGGCGGCAAACTCCGTCGGCAAGGCCCAAGCTTCATCGAGTGAATTGGTGTGCAGTGATTGCGTTCCACCGAGCACGGCAGAGAGTGCCTGCAGCGCGGTGCGTACGACGTTGTTGTACGGCTGCTGTGCGGTGAGTGAGCATCCGGCGGTCTGCGAATGGAAGCGCAAAGCCCAAGTGCGCGGATTCTTGGAGCCGTAACGCTCCGTCATGGCTTTGTGCCAGATGCGGCGTGCCGCGCGATATTTTGCGATTTCCTCGAAGAAGTCGCTGTGCGCGTTGAAGAAAAACGAAAGCTGTGGTCCGAAATCGTCGACATTCATTCCGCGGCGCAGCGCCCATTCAACATACTCCATGCCATCACGCAAGGTGAACGCCAGTTCCTGAATCGCTGTCGAACCCGCTTCGCGGATGTGGTATCCGCTGATGGAAATAGGATTGAACTTCGGTGTCTGTTTGACCGCGAACTCGAAGGTGTCAATCACAAGCCGCATGGAGGGCTCAGGCGGATAGATGTATTCCTTCTGCGCGATGTATTCCTTGAGGATGTCGTTCTGCAAAGTACCAGAGATTTTCTTCCAGTCCGCTCCTTGTTTTTCCGCGACGGCGAGGTACATTGCCCAAATTACTGCCGCGGGCGAATTGATGGTCATCGATGTGGTTACGTTTGCGAGCGGAATCTGGTCGAAAAGTACTTCCATGTCCGCGAGGGAACTGATCGCAACGCCGCATTTGCCAACTTCGCCTTCGGAAAGGGGATGGTCGGAGTCGTAACCCATTAGAGTGGGAAGATCGAACGCGGTGGAGAGTCCGGTTTGTCCTTGCGCGAGGAGATAGCGGAAGCGCTGGTTAGTATCTTCGGCGGCGCCGAATCCGGCGAACTGGCGCATGGTCCAGAGGCGTCCGCGATGCATGGTGGAATGAATGCCGCGGGTGTAAGGAGGATCTCCTGGGTAACCGAGATCGGTTTCGGCGTTCCATCCAGGCAGGTCTGCTTCCGTGTAAAGCCGCCGAATGGGATGGCCAGAGATCGTCGTGAATTCAGCGTGGCGCTCAGGGCTTTTTGAGAGAACTGGAGCCAAAGTTTTTTCTTCCCAGGCTTTTTCTCCGATGGAAGGAGTGCGCTGCGCAGGAGACTTTTCGTTGACGGGAAGCGTGGTGGTGTTTTGCTTGTTTGGATTACTCATTTGAGAGTTCTCGCGCGGCATTCACTTGCTGAACATGACGTATAACCACGTTGGAGACGACCGCAAAGTGCTCAATTTCTTATGCTAGTCGAAAGATTTGGCTCGGGCAACCGGACACCGCCCGGGGGCCAAATTCAAAAGCCGGCAGCGGAATGGCTGCCGGCCGAAGAAAACAATCGCGAGGAGTTACTTCTGGCCCGGCAGGTTCGAGTTTGCGCCAGCGGCACTGTCGGAATCGAGCTTCTTAAAGAGTTTTTCAGTGCCGACTACCTGGCCATGCAGTGTCCCCGGGATGAGAGTGTCCTTCTCGGGCTCGCTGCCATTCGAATCGGCGATCGTTACGTGATTGGCCTCGAGCGTACGGCCGAGCGCCCGTTCGAAGTTGGCCTTGGCCTCCGCGAGATCGGAAAGGGCGCGAAGTTCGGTGCCACGCGCGGTGATCAAGTCGCGCTGGGTAAGAATCACTTGGTAAACGGTGGATGCGCCGAGCTGATACTTCTTCTCTTCGGCGTCAAAGGTTTGCTGCTGCAATTCACGAGCTTTGCTGGCGGCTTCCACTCGAGCACGGTCCTGTACCAAAGCCACATATGTATTTTGAACGTCGAGAATCGCGCTGTTCTTGAGCTGCTGGATTTGCGCCTGCATTTGCCGCTGGGTCAGAGTTGCACGTTGATAATCAGCTTGAGCGATCCTGTTGCGGATGGGTACCGTCACACCCAACTGAACGGTGTAAGAAGGAAAATTGTTGTGGAAAATCTGGCTCGAAGCATCGGTGAAGCCCTTGTGGTCGGTGCTCACAGTCGGCGTTATCGTCAGGGGCTCAAACAGTCCAGCGATCGGGTTCCCGTTTGCATCCACGATTTGTGCGCCAGCGACGGTTGATGCCGTCCCGGGAACGCCGGAATTGCCGGACAACCCCGTGGAGCCGTACTGCGCGGTCAAAGTGGCAATAGGCAAGAGCGCGTTTCTTGTGGCTTTCACTTCAATGTTGGAATTCTTCAGGTTGTAGACCTGCTCTTGCAAGTCCGGCCGTTTCTGGAAGGCCTCGGACACGGCTTCTTCGAATGAGGCCGGCTCCACGCCTGTAGGAGTGTTTGGCTTGTCGGAGGGGACAATTTCGACGCGCACGAGGTTAGGGCTCAGGGGATCTTTGGAAATAAAGTTTTTCAGTGCCTGCTGCTGCTGAAGTTGAGCCGTTTGTGCAACGATCAGGTTTTGCCGGTTGGTGGCCAATTCTGATTCGGCGCGCGTCACATCCAGCGGCGCCATGGTGCCAATTTCCAGCTGCTTTTTGTTGTCGTTGTAGAGTTTCTCAGAGACGGTAACGGCCTGCTGCTGGACGTTCACGTTTTCACGAGCATAGACAAGTTCCCAATAAGCATTGATCGTGTTTGTAACCGTTGTGATTGCTTGCAGAGAGAAAGCAAGATCCGCGATCTTGCGGTTATTCTTCGAGATGTAGATCTGTCTCTTATTTATGCTTTTTCCGAAGCCGTTCAACAGTTGCTGCTGGAATCCGATGTTGATCGATGTCTCAACGGATGGATTGAAAAGAAGAGCTGGCGAGGTGGAAGAACTGCGGGTGTTGTTCCAGGAAACAAACATACTTGTGCCGGGGGAGAATCCTTGACTGTATTGCGTGTTGAACGTGGACGTGTGCGCAGAAAGTGCGCTAATTCCGGCTACGCCCGTTCCCGAAATAAAAGGGTTGTTTACGGGGATAACGCGCGAGTCGATAGAATAAGTCCCAGTAACTTGCGGATCGAAACTGAGTCCCGGAATGTTGGCTTGAGAGAAGGGAATGCTCGCGCCGGCAGTTCCACGGCCCACTCCTCCGCCTGCAGTGCGAAGCAGATCGGTGTCCGCGTACCAAACGTTATATCTGGCAACCACGATGTCCATGTTGTTTTCAAGGGCCAGATCGACCGCGTCTTGAAGGCTGAGATCCAATTTATTGTCGTGAATTAACTGGTCAATTCGCGGAGAATTTGTGAGTCCCGGATCTGGAATTGAAATTGGCTTGTAAGGAGCGATGATATTAGGAAATGCACGAGGCGCCCGCGTGTAGCTGTATTTCGACATGCCCAAAGAGACGGCAGGAACTGGTCCTGTCCCTACGGTTGTTTGGGCAGGGGTTCCGGGGTTCTGTTGTGGCGGGTTCTGGGCAAAGGCAGGGGAAGCGGTTCCGATCAATAAAATCCAAGCCAAAAATATAGCCAGCAGTGGTCGTGCAAACTGCTTCATCATATGTGCGTATCCCCTCAAGTAAGTGTGCCGTGAGACTAAATTTATGGTTCTGAATGACCTGCACTCATTAAAACGCGTACCACTTGCGATTTGTTTCATGAAATCAGCCGGAGAAGGCTATCCACCGGCCCCGAAAACGTTCTGACACGCTGAACGGCGGAGGTTTGAGTCTATCAGCGCCACTCTTCCTTGACAACGCAACACAGCACCCACTAAGCTCCTGACATTTCGACGTTTAGGGATGTTCAACGGTTAACTTTGAGATGCTTTCGAGAGACGAATTACTGAAGATTTTCGAAACAGCGGGCGCCATCCGCCGCGGCCACTTCGAGCTTTCGAGCGGTCTGCACAGCGGAATGTATGTGCAATGCGCGCTCGTACTTCAGTATCCACGATTTGCAGAGACATTGGGAACAGCGCTGGCGTCGCTCTTTGTTGAAGCAGCGATTGAAGCTGTTGTGTCGCCGGCCTTAGGCGGAGTGATCGTCGGACAAGAGGTCGCGAGAGCCTTGCCGGAACCGTCGTCGAAGCACGTAGTGCAGGGGGGCGGAGTGCCAGCTCTGTTCGTGGAACGCGATGCCAGCGGCACGATGACGATGCGCCGTGGATTCTCGCTGCGTCCCGATCAGCGCGTGTTGGTGGTGGAAGATGTGTGGACCACAGGCGGGTCTACACAGGAAGCTATCCAGGTGGTTCAGGAAGCCGGAGGATGCGTGGTCGCCGCGGCAGCACTGATTGATCGCAGCGGCGGAAATATTGATTTCCCGGTCAAGGCACAAGCGCTTCTTGACCTGCCAATTGCGAGTTATCAGCCGGATGATTGTCCGCTCTGCCGCGACGGATCCGCGGCTGTGAAACCGGGAAGTCGCTTTGTGCGCTCCGCTCCTTATTGACCGGTCAGTTCTGCATGCGCTATCTCAAGCTTACGATTGCTTATGATGGGACCGATTTTCATGGATGGCAGATTCAATCTGGCAAGCCGACAATACAAGGTGAAATCGTTTCGGTCCTCAGGCGTCTGACGCAGGAGAATATTGCGCTCCATGCTGCTGGACGCACAGATGCCGGCGTTCATGCGCTCGGCCAGGTAGGAAGTTTCCGCACGCAGTCGGGACTGTCCGCGCAGGAATTTCAGCGAGCTTTGAACGCGATTCTTCCTCCGACGATTCGAATTGTGGCTGCCGAAGAGGTTGGGCCGGACTTCAGCGCGCGCTGGTCAGCGCGGAGCAAAATTTATCGCTATCGCTTGTATCGAGGCAAAGTCGTTCCGCCGATGCTGTGGCGTTACGTATTGCACTATCCGTTTCCACTTGATGAGGAAAAAATGCGGGATGCAGCGGCGCGGTTTGTGGGGAGCCACGACTTTGCCTCGTTTGCAGCATCGACTGGTTCAGAAGAGGACGACAAAGAACGCTCGACCGTGCGCGAGATTTATTCGACAGACTTGGTGCGTTCTGTGGACAACGAGGAACTGGTGTTCACCGTTCGCGGGCGCTCGTTCCTGCGCTACATGGTTCGCAAGATGGTTGGCACACTGCTGGACGTAGGACGCGGACGGCTGGCTCCGGAAGATATCGATCGGCTTTACGAAATGAAGGATCGCTCCAAGTCGGGCCCGACGGTGCCGCCGCAAGGTCTGTGCATGGTGTCTGTCGAGCACGAGGAGGCGTTTCGCGTGAATTAGCTGCAGCTTCTGTGCAGCGCCTCTTCCGGTTACAATTCACCCAAGTGCCATCTGGGGGATTCGTGCAGCAGAATGATTGGATCTACGACTGGAATCTCGCCTCCCCTACGTTAATCCCTCCTGGGACGCACGTCTTGTTGAACGACGAAACGCTGCGCGACGGATTGCAGAATCCTTCCGTTTACGATCCCGGCATCGACGAAAAAATTCGCATCCTTCATCTGATGGAGTCGCTTGGCATCGATTCCGTGAATATCGGCCTGCCAGGAGCGGGCCAGCGCGCCACCGAACACACCGAAGCGCTGGCACGCGAAATTGCCACGAACCGCATGAAGATTCGGCCCAATTGCGCCGCGCGGACAGTGGAAAACGACATCCGGCCGATTGTCGAAATTTCTCAGCGCAGCGGGATCGCGATCGAGGCGGCAACATTTCTAGGATCAAGTCCGATCCGGCGTCTTGTCGAAGACTGGACAGTCGATCATCTGGAGCGCACGACAGAAAACGCGGTGAAGTTCGCGGTTAGCCACAATCTGCCGTCGATGTACGTGACGGAAGACACGATTCGAACGGACCGAGAGACCATTAAGCGGCTTTACTCCGCCGCGATTCGAAGCGGAGCGCGCGCCATCGTTTTGTGCGATACCGTTGGCCATGCGACGCCGCAAGGCGCGTACAACCTGGTCAAATTCGCGATCGAGGAAGTGGTTAAGCCGTCTGGAGAGAAAATTCGCATCGATTGGCACGGGCACTGCGATCGTGGATTGGCTATAGCCAATTCGTTGTGGGCAGTCGCGGCGGGAGCGCATCAGATCCACGCGGCGGCGAATTCCCTGGGCGAGCGTGTCGGCAACACGCCAATGGAATTGATGCTGGTGAATCTCCGGCTAATGGGATTAATCGATCGCGATCTGTCGCATCTGAAGGAGTATTGCGAGACCGTTGCTGCGGCCACGCACACGGTTATTCCGCCAAACTATCCCGTCATCGGAAAAGACGCATTTCGAACGGCGACCGGGGTTCATGCTGCCGCGATCGTGAAAGCTTTTCACAAAGGCAACACGGAACTCGCGAACATCGTGTATAGCGGCGTTCCTTCGCACCTTTTCGGCCTCGAGCAAATCATCGAAATCGGACCGCTGAGCGGAAAGTCCAACGTGCTCTTCTGGCTCGAACGCCACAACATTCCGGCGGACGACGCGCTCGTTGTGCGTTTGCTTGACGCCGCCAAGCATTCCGCGCGCGTTCTTACCGAGGACGAACTGCTGGCACTTTGTGCTGGGGTCGCTCCGCATTGAACCTGCCGCAAGTTTCGTCGCTGAAATGGCTGATGGTTTCGGTTATCCTGCTGAGCATGCCGAATAAACCTGTCGTGCCTTTTCCAGGGGATCGCCTCGCCAATCGCCCCGCGAATAGCGCTGGCACTGCGTCACAGCTGCCGAGCGGTCCACAGATTCGCGCGGCGCTCGATTGGTTTGCCTCGCATCGCTCGTGGATTGATGACGAACAGGCCCGGCTGACGGAAATTCCGGCGCCACCTTTTCAAGAGGCAGACCGTGCGGCCGCCGTGAAGGTGCTGCTTTCGGCTGTAGGATTGGAAGTTTCGACGGATAAGGCTGGAAACGTCATCGGATTGCTTCGCGGCGCGTCCGACCAGGAAGTTGTGGTGTTGTCAGCGCACCTCGATACCGTCTTTCCCGCTGGTACGGATGTTAAGGTTCATCGCACAAAAAATCGTATGTCGGCCCCGGGGATTTCGGATAACGGTGCCGGGCTCGCGGCATTGGTAGCTGTCGCTCGCGCGATTCACGAAGCTCGCATCCGGCCGCAGCGAACGATTCTGCTGGTTGCCGACGTTGGTGAAGAAGGGGAAGGAAACTTGCGCGGCATGCGTGCACTTGTTGATGCGTACCGCGACCGATTGAAGGCCGTGATCGTGCTCGACGGCTCGAGCATCGACCACGTTACGACCAAGGCCCTGGCTTCCCGTCGCGTAGAGGTGGTGATTTCTGGACCGGGCGGACACAGCTGGTCCGACTTTGGGATCCCCAATCCAATTAACGCGCTTGTTCGTGGCTCGGTTCGCTTTATCAACACGCGAGTGCCTTCGAATCCCCGCACGACCTATAACATTGGCCAGATCGAAGGCGGCACCTCTGTCAATTCGATTCCACACGAGGCACGGCTGAAGGTGGACCTTCGTTCGGAGAGTGAAGAAGAGCTGATTCGCCTCGAATCGGCGTTGCGCGACTGCGTCGCTGCCGGAATTCGCGACGAGATGGAATCTTCGCGCGACCGCTCCAAAGGAAAACTTGAATGGAAGCTGGATTTGCTGGGCAGCCGTCCGGGCGGTGAATTGGCATCGAATTCTCTGCTACTGGCAAATCTTCGCGCCGCGGACGAGTTTGTAGGCAATCAATCGCGCCTCGAACGCGCTTCTACGGATGCCAACATTCCGCTTTCACTAGGCATCGATGCCATTTCGATTGGAGCCGGCGGCAACGGTGGTGGCGCCCACTCGTTGCAGGAGTGGTATGAATCCGACGGCCGCGAAACCGGACTCCAGCGCGTGCTGCTGACGCTCCTCGGCACTTCTGGTGTTGTCGAAGAGAAAACTCGATGAACACGTTGAGCTCCCCGGCCCTGCGAGCTGTGTACGCCGCTATCGTTTCTGCGTTTTTACTCAGTGCAACCAGCATCGCGCAAACGCCTCAGACGGCTTCGAGTTCTCGAGCCGTCACGATTTATCATAGCGGGCGCATCTACACGAACGATCCAGCGTCGCCCTGGGCTGAAGCCATGCTGGTGCGAGGCGAAGAAATCCTTGCCGTTGGCGATGACGCTGAGGTCACAGGTCTTGCGGACAAAGGTGCGCAAGTGGTGGATCTGGAAAAACATTTCGTCATGCCCGGATTCAACGATGCGCACGTGCACATTGGTGGAGCGGGCCAAGACTGGCTTGCCGTTCGTCTGAATGGCGCACAGAGCGTTACCGAATTGCAGAAACGTTTGGCCGAGGGCGTCGCTCAGCATAAGGAAGGCGAATGGATCGCCGGCAGCGGTTGGGATCACACGTTCTGGCCGGAGAAGAAATTTCCCAATCGCCAACAACTCGATGTGGTTTCTCCGAAAAATCCGGTGATCTTGACGCACATTTCCGGCCACGTCGCGATAGCAAATTCTCTGGCGTTACAGCTCTCCGGAGTCACCAAATCGACGCCCAATCCATCGGGCGGCGAAATTGAAAAAGATGAGCAGGGCGAGCCGACGGGTATGCTCAAAGAAGGTGCGGCGATGCACCTCGTCGAATCCAAGATTCCGTCTCCTACACCGGAGCAGCGGCGTCGCGGCATAGAGCTTGCTCTCGCCGATCTTGCAAAGAATGGCGTCACTTCCGCCCAGGACAATTCGGCGTGGGAAGATTTTCTGACGTACCGTGGGATCAAGAACGATGGGAAGCTGACCGTGCGCATCACGGAGTGGCTGCCGTTTGCTGCGCAGCTTGAAAAGCTCGAGCAGATGAGGCGAGATGGAGGGACGACCGATTCCTGGCTGCGGACTGGCGCGCTGAAAATGGTTACCGATGGCGCTCTTGGGTCGCGTACTGCCGCGATGCTCGCGCCGTATTCGGATGATCCTTCAACGAGTGGAATCATGACGATGGAGCCGGAAAAACTTCGCGCGCTTGCGGTTGAACGCGACAAGGCCGGATTCCAGCTGAACTTTCATGCGATTGGCGACCGCGCGAATCGTGTGGCGCTCGATGCCTTCGAAGCGGCTGCGAAAGCGAACGGTCCGCGCGATCGCCGCGACCGTATCGAACATGCGCAGGTCGTCGCGTTGTCGGACATTCCGCGTTTCGCGCGCCTACAGGTGATCGCCTCGATGCAGCCATCACATGAGACGTCTGACATGCGCTGGGCGGAGCAACGCGTCGGGTCGGAACGAGCGAAAGGCGCGTACGCGTGGGCTTCGATGCAGAAATTCGGAGTGCGGCTGGCATTTGGAACAGACTATGACGTCGAGCCCATCAGTCCGTTTCGCGGTCTCTATGCGTGCGTTACGCGCGAACTTCCGATGGGCGGTCCGCAAGGCGGCTGGCAACCGCAGGAAAAAATATCGCTCGCGGATTGCATTCGCGCTTACACCAGCGGCTCCGCCTACGGCGAGTTCATGGAAGGCAAGAAAGGGGAACTGAAGGCCGGCGAATTCGCCGATTTCATCGTGCTTTCAAACGATCTGACGAAAGTTGAGCCCCGCGAGTACGTCAACACGAAAGTGCTGCGTACGGTGGTTGGTGGGCGGGCCGTCTATACTGCTCCATGATCACGAGGCTCCGAGACCGCTTGCGCTGATGGGACGAATACTCTCGGCTGCAAGGAACCGCAAGTAAATAGCTTCCGCGGCAAGGCGTTCGTCGAATTTGACCTTCGCACCGCGTATGCCTTCAAGATCCGCGAGAACATGAAATTTCGATTGATCTGGGAAATGTACAACATTGGCAATCGCAACAACTCCTGTAACAACGCCGACACGAATTTTTACGGCGGTTCTTTTGGCCAGCCTCAGGGCTTCTGCGGAGGACAGGGGCCGCGTGCAACGTTTGGAAACGCATACCGTTCCCAGTTTGGCTTCCGGTTCGAATTCTGAGGTGGAACAAGTACCATCCGGGGATGCGAGCTTCGCATTTCCTTTTTTTCCCTCCGCACAGCAAAGAAGTCTTCAGGCACTCCTCGATCCGCTGATTTTTTACTCGATCTGTTGTGAACCGGTTTTGAACCCAATACACTAATCCCTTCTCGCTTGATCTGTGGAGAAGTTCGAATGATGGGGAAGCGGCTTCGCGCCGAACTTGCACTGGCGTTGTGCACACTCCTGTGGGGTTCGACGTTTGTTGTCGTCAAGAATTCGCTCGATCATTCATCCGTCTTCGTGTTTCTTGCGCTGCGCTTTACGCTTGCCGGAGCTTGCATGGCGGTGTTCCGGCCCCAAGTATTCCGCGCGTTGCAGCGGGAAGAAATCTTCGCGGGTGTGCGTCTCGGCTTTTTCATGTTTTGCGGCTATGCGTTTCAGACCGCAGGTTTGCGTTACACCACGGCGTCCAACTCCGGATTCATCACTGGCTCGAGTGTGGTGCTGGTTCCGCTGATTCTGGTGTTGTTCTGGGGCAAGCGCGTGACGTCGTGGGTTTATTTTGGAACGGTTGCCGCAGGCGCGGGATTGTACTTTTTGACGGTGCCAGTCACCGGCGTGGCGCATCTCAATCGCGGCGACGTGCTGACATTCTTCGCGGCGATATCCTACGCGGTGCACATTATTTTAGTCGGCGAGTATGCGCGTGAGCATTCGGCGGCAGCGCTAAGCCTGCTGCAGGTGCTGGCGTGCGGGGTGATGGCCTGGCTGACCGCGATTGGCGCGGACGCGATTCGCTGGCAGCCGATGAGGTTTGCGTCAAGCTCTACCTTATGGATTGGCATCGCGGTATGCGCCTTGTTTGCAACGGCTGTGGCGTTCTCGCTCCAGTTGTGGGCGCAGCAATACACGACGCCGAGTCACGCAGCGATTCTGTTCACGCTGGAACCGGTGTTCGCGGTGATCACTTCGTATCTCGTACTGGGCGAAAGGCTCGGCCTGCGATCTGTTGCAGGTGCTGGAATGGTGCTGGTCGGAATTCTTGCTGCGGAATTGCTGGGGCCGCCTGCCGCGCCAGAATCTCCTGAGCCGACGGGAACTTAGTGATCATTGCTGCCGCGGAAATGAGGAGAGACTCCTCGCTTTGTACCGTTGTTCTTGGCCGTACCGTTTATTCTACTGGGCTTCGGCGCTTTCCGGTGCCGCGTTCGTCGCCCGCTGGAAGTAACGAAATGCGGCCTCAGCACCCTTCGGACCAAGATAAATCCTTCCCAATTTCAGCCAGCTTTGAGCGTGTAGAGGATCCACGATTGTCGTTTTTTCGAAGGCAACGGCAGCATCGGAACGGCGGCTGCTTTCGAGCAACCGCATCCCCAAGAAATGAAAAGACTCAACCAAACCCGGATCGGTCTTGCCGCGCGGTCCAAATAGTCGATCGCCATTTGGGTTAAACCTTGCGCTGCCGCCAACTTCCCACGCACCAACAGGACTCCCCGCGGGCTCACCCCTCGAACTGAGAGGCACGGTTGGCTTGGAGGAATTTAGGTGTAGTTTTTTACGTCGACAGGAGCATACATCGTCGCTGTGGCAGCATGTGCTCTTTCATAAGCATCGATCGCGCCAACGTGCTGCAGTGACGTGCCAATGTCGTCCAATCCTTTGAGCAGGACTTCCTTGCGCGATGGCGCGATTTCAAACGTAAACGTCAGGCCCTGGTTGTCGGTGATCGCCTGGTTCGGCAAATCCACTGCGAGCGTGTAGGAACGATCTGCCTCGGCGCGCTTGAAAAGTTCGTCGATGTCCGAGTCCTTCAGGATCGCGGGCAGAATTCCATTCTTGAAACAGTTGTTGTAGAAAATGTCGGCATAGCTGGGAGCAAGGATCGCTCGGAAACCGTAATCGCCGATCGCCCAGGGAGCGTGCTCGCGGCTGGAGCCGCAGCCGAAGTTCGCGCGCGTAAGCAGAATCGATGCGCCTTTGTATTCCGGAAAATTCAAAATGAATTCGGGGTTCGGCTTTTCGCCTGCCAGGTAGCGCCAGTCATAGAAGAGAATACGGCCAAAGCCTTCGCGCGTCAGCGCTTTCAGGAATTGCTTCGGCACCATTTGGTCGGTGTCCACGTTAACGCGGTCGAAGGGAAGGACAAGACCGGTGTGCGTAATAAATGGTTTCATGAACGAGTCCTCAGTGGTCACTCAGCTCAAAACTTATTCGACATGCGTAACATCGAATTCGCGCACATCGACGAAATGTCCTGCGATCGCTGCTGCAGCTGCCATCACCGGACTGACGAGGTGCGTACGGCTGTCGCGGCCCTGGCGGCCTTCGAAGTTACGGTTTGAAGTGCTGGCGCTGCGTTCGTGCGGCGGCAAAACGTCCGCATTCATGCCGATGCACATGCTGCAGCCCGCATCGCGCCACTCGAAGCCGGCTTCTGAGAAAATTTTGTCCAGGCCTTCTTTTTCGGCTGCCGCTTTGATGCCACGCGACCCTGGAACGATCAGCGCCTGCTTGATGTTTTTCGCAACGTGCTTCCCGGCAACAAGATGCGCCGCTGCGCGAAGATCATCCAGCCGCGAATTCGTGCAAGAGCCGATGAACACGCGATCGACCGGAATGTCCACAATCGGCGTGCCCGCTTTCAATCCCATGTAGTGCAACGCGCGCTCCGTAGCTTTTTGGTCGTCAGGATTCTGGAACGAGCCAGGATCGGGCACGCGGTCAGTTACGCCCGTCACCATGCCCGGGTTTGTGCCCCAGGTAACTTGTGGCGCGATATTTTCCGCTTGCAGCTCAACGGTCATATCGAATTTCGCGCCATCGTCCGTGGTCAGCAATTCCCAGCGCTCGACCGCTTCTTGAAATTCTTTTCCGCGCGGAACGAACGGGCGTCCTTCGAGATAGGCAAACGTGGTTTCATCCGGCGCAACCATCCCGGCACGTGCGCCGCCTTCAATCGTCATGTTGCATACCGTCATACGGCCGTCCATAGACAGTTCGCGAATCGCCTGGCCGCCATATTCCGCCACATGGCCTGTTCCGCCGCCGATGCCAATTTTTCCGATGATGGCGAGAATAATGTCTTTGGCCGTCACACCCCTGGGCCGCTTACCGTGAACGAGGATGTGCAACGTCTTCGATTCGCCCTGTACCAGGCATTGGGTCGCGAGCACATGCTCCACTTCACTTGTGCCGATTCCAAAGGCGAGCGTGCCAAATGCTCCGTGCGTAGAAGTGTGGCTGTCGCCGCAGACAATCGTCTGGCCGGGCTGCGTAATACCAAGCTCTGGGCCAATAATGTGCACGATCCCCTGATTCTTGCTGTTCATGTCGAACAGTCGGACGCCGGATTCCTTGCAATTTTTTTCGAGCGCGTCGAACTGCGCCTTGGCATCCTGATCGATGATCGGAAGGGTGCGGTCTTTTGTGGGAACCGAATGGTCCATGACAGCGAAGGTTAAGTCGGGACGGCGCACTTTGCGGCCTTCGGCCCGAAGGCCAGAAAACGCTTGCGGCGACGTGCCTTCGTGAATCAGGTGGCGGTCGATGTAGAGAAGCGAAGGCTTGCCGGGCTGCTCATACACAACGTGATTGTCCCAGATCTTCTCGTACAAGGTTTTGGCTGTCATTTTTTTCCTCAGGGTTTGTAAAACAAACCCTGAAACTCAGGTGTTCCCCAAATGAAATTTTAGCACCGTAAGATGAGTAGGGCAAAAGTGTACGCTAAAGATGAGCTCAATGCGCAGTTTCGCGAGCGATTCGCTCCACTGAGTCTGCGCAGCCGGCTTTGCAACAACGAAGACATTATGTGGAAGCGAGTGAAGTAAAATGGACACGGCGCTAAGCTTGTAAGCAAGGTAAGAATTCAAAGTGAACCGCACGTATTATTCATGGTTTGAAAGCCCGGTTGGCGTGTTGCTGCTTGCCGGTTCTGAGGCAGGATTGAAACTGGTGAGTTTCTCCGCGGGCACACGGACCAAAAGCGTAGACGCCGACTGGCACCAGGACAGCGCCGTGTTCACGGACGTTGTCGACCAATTGAAATCCTATTTCGCTGGTGAGCGAAAAGCGTTTGATCTGCCGCTTGTGTTGGAAGGAACTACGTTTCAAAAACGAGTTTGGACAGCGCTGCAAAATATTCCGTACGGTGAAACGGTTTCCTACAAGGTGCTGGCCGAAAGGGTTGGCAGCCCAAAGGCTGTGAGAGCTGTGGGCGCCGCAAATGGGGCGAATCCGATTCCAATTATCATTCCGTGCCATCGCGTGATTGGGAATGACGGCAGCCTGACGGGGTTTGGCGGAGGCCTTCCGCTGAAGAAAAGATTACTCGAACTTGAAAGCCGGCAGATGACTCTGCTTTAGCAAAAGAAATTTCCGCAAGAGACGGCAGTTACACGAGCATCTGCCGGCTATTTCGCATTTAGAGACGAATGAGCGGTCGATCGCCAGTTTTTCGTTTGGCACCGCCAATAACGAGCAACGACACCGCCGCGACTGCCACCGGAAGAAGCGCAATAAGAACAAGCGTCATGGACGCGACACGCTCCCAAACCGCTCTGCTGAGCTATCTTCCAGCACCGGCGGCCTTCGCTTCGTTCGCCAGCCGTCCAATCTCCTGAATACCTTGCAAAATGCCGCTAACGGCTTTGCGGACCTCCGGATCGCCTGGTCCGACCGAGGGCGCGACGTGAATGTGTCCATTCGCATCGATCGTGACGAGTGGCCCGTCGGCGCCGCCAAGGATTACTTTGACGGAGTTGCCGTGTTCCTCTGGAAGATGAAGAAGAATAGCGGAACGATTAATTACTTCAAGCGATGTGCGCATAAGAAGACTCCTCTAAAAATATTCCGGCAGGCCCAGGCCCCTGATAACCAATAGTGCGAGACAGTGGCACAGCGTTTCATGGAATATAGTGAACCTGGCAGATTTGTTCGTGGCAGCAAGAGGGTCGTTCCTGGAGAGCGTGCCGCAATGAATAAGAAGAAAGTGAAGTGGGGAGTATTGGGTGTCGCGTCTATCGCAACGCGAAAAGTGATTCCCGGAATGCAAAAAGGCGAATGGAGCGAAATTACCGCGGTCGCTTCTCGCGAGCTAACGAGAGCAAAAAACGCGGCCGAGCAGCTCGGCATTCCGAAAGCTTACGGCTCTTACGAGGACCTGATCGCCGACCGCGAAATCGAGGCAATTTATAATCCGTTACCCAATCATTTGCACGCGCCCTGGTCAATCAAGGCCGCCGAGGCAGGGAAGCATGTTTTGTGCGAAAAGCCGATCGCGTGCAATGCCGCAGAAACAGTGGAACTACTGCGCGTTCGCGACCGCACGGGAGTGAAAATCGGCGAAGCCTTTATGGTCAAAACGCATCCGCAATGGCTGCGCGTCCGGGAACTCACGCGTAACGGGACAATCGGTGAGCTCAAGTCGATCGTTACAATCTTCAGCTACTTCAACCGTGATCCCGAGAACGTTCGTCACAAGGTTGAATGGGGTGGCGGCGGCCTGCTGGATATTGGCAGCTATCCCATCACACTTTCGCGCTGGCTGTTTAACGAGGAGCCCCGGCGCGTGACCGGAGCGCTCGAACTCGACACGGACTTTGGCACTGATCGCCTCGCCTCCGGCGTGATGGAGTTTTCCTCCGGGCACTCAGTGTTCGCATGCGGCACGCAGACGAATTATTTTCAGAGTGTCGAACTCCTTGGAACGACAGGTCGCCTGGCGGTTGAAATCCCTTTCAACGCTCCGAACGATCATCCAACGCAGATCACGGTCGCCGACGGCATGGCCCTCTATGGCGGCAAGGTCGTGGTCGAAGAAATTCCAACCTGCGACCAATACACCATTCAGGGTGACGTATTTTCGCGCGCCATTCGGGAGAACACTGAAGTTCCCGTACCGCTGGAAGACGCGCTTGGAAACATGAGGGTCATCGACGCGATCTTCCGTTCCGCGAAAAGTGGGAAGTGGGAAATACCGGCGTGAGATGATGCTCTATCTCGAGTTGACATTTCCGCTGCTATTTGGTTCAGAGCGTCGCTACACCGATCGATCGTTGCGGCGGCGCTGGAAGTAGAACAAGAAAAGTGCGATGCAGTTCCCACCAAACAGTACGGCAATTGTTTTTGTCGCGTAGGCCGCGCGGTTCACGACATCTACGATTGGAAAAATGGAGAGCGTTACGAACAGCAGCGTCAGCAACAGCCCGCAAACAGCGGCCAGCTTCAATGGCAACCTGGAACGCAACGTCGAGCTCTTTTTCGCGAATAACGGAATTGCAAACAAAGCTACGTACGCCAAGCCGTAGAAAGCGAAACCCCAGACTTGCAACATGGAGAAGGCTTCCAGTTCGCGAACGCCGATCAGTGCCGCCAGGCCTGCAAACAGCGTGATCACTCCGAGGAAAAGGATAGAATTCACGGGCGTCCGGTACTTGGGATGAAGCCGAGTAAACCATGCCGGGAGTAGGTGGTCCCATCCCGCAACCATTGGCAAGCGTGTGTTCGCCGCGAAATTGAGGCTGAAACTCGAAAGATAATTCGTCAGAAGAAGCAGAATCGCGACTGGCACGATGATTCGCGCTGCGGGCATCCCTGCAAAACCCTGCCGCAGAGCTTGTGGGACCGGTCCGATCAAGTCCACAGAATCCGGAGAGACAAAGGCGAGAATTGCGCTGGTGCCGAAAATATAGAGGATCGCGACGAGCGGCACGGCCAGAAGAATCGCACGTGGGAAATGCCGAACGGGGTTGCGCGACTCGCCGGAAAAAATCGCCGCGTATTCGAGCCCACACAACGCGCCAAAGGTCATCTTGCTGAAGACACTAAAGCTGAAGAGGGTTAGCGGCGGAAGGGCGAGCTTTAGGGGATGATATTCGGCAAGTGTTCCTTTTGAGTGCCGCACGAAAGGCAGCAAGGCCAGCACAGCGACTGTCAAAATCGTAAGAAAGCTTCCGGTGTTCGTCACCCACTTGCCGACGCGCAGCCCCAGATGCGTCACCAGCATCAGCCCAGCAACGATCGCCAGGGTTACACCGAACAGCGCGCGGCGATTCGTCGCAATCCATGCATACTCTGGCCCGAGGACGTATGACAGATAATTTGTGGTGACCAGGCCAACGGCCGCTGAATACAACACAACGTAAAGCCACAAGTTCCAAGCCACTAGAAATCCCGCCAAATCACCGAAGGCAACCCGCGCCCACTCGTACAGGCCTCCTTCGAGGGGAAGGCGCCGGTTTAGATGGCTTACCACTAGCGCTTGCGGCACGAAGAAGAACACAATCGCCAACAACCACAAAGAAACGCTGGCCGGTCCGGCCTTGACGGCGGCACCAAAGAAATCCGGAATCACCACCATCAGAACGCAAGCAAAAATCAGGTCCGCAAGTCCAAGCTGTTTTCGCAGCGCCAGGCTCGGCATCTGTGCGGATTTTTCAGCTGCATGTACTTCGGTGCCTGCAAAGCCGGACATGCAGCGCTCCGTATCCGTCTGAGGGATTTGTGTTACGTGAGATGCTACGACCGTATGAATATGGGAAGGACGGTAATACGAAAAGGACGCCCCGCAAAGGTAAAACCTCCACTACTGGGCAATATTTCCGACCACTACCGTCCAGTTCCGTACATGCCATTTCTTGACGAGGCCGTTTTGAACATAAGGATCATGTTTTGCGAATTCTTCCGCTACCGCGGCGCTTTCCGCGCGAAACACCAGCAGCGCGCCGTCCGCGGGGTCAGCAAGCGCGCCGGCAAGCTGAAGTTCGCCTCGAGCATATGACTCTCGAGCGAGGCGAAGATGTTCCTCACGAAAAGGGATTCGCTGGTTCACAAAATCGTTAACCAGTTCATCGTAAAAGAGAGCGTAATAGTGCTTCATGGAAAGACCCTTTTTCTAGCGGGCTCCAAGTAGAGCCCGCATCGCGCCTCCAGAGAGGTGAGACTAACACGGACGGATAACGGAACACCCGGGGCACACGATCGCGATGCGCGTCTCAGACAAGAAACCGCTTGACAATGATGCGCAGGCATGCGCACAAAGCTAATATTGAACCGATTTAATTAAGCGTTGCCGCTCCTCGCCTAAGACGGTTCCCGCGCCCGAAAAGACCGGCCTACTCGATCCGAAACGGAGGCCTTATGGTACAGATCAAACAGGAGAAGAATCGTCATTCCACTTCATCACGAAACTCATCACGAAACTCGCTGCGACCCCCGTTCTGGATGGCGCGCGCCTTATGCTGGGTTGTTGTCGCGCTCGGCATCGCCGGTCCACTGGCCGCGCAAGGCGCGTTTGTTCGCGTGAACCAGGTCGGCTACCCGATGAACGCAACCAAGCGCGCCTACTTGATGTCCTCAACTGCGGAGACGGGAGGGACATTTAACGTTTTGAATTCTTCGGGAACTTCGGTCTATTTTGCCGCGATTGGCGCGCAGCTCGGTTCCTGGGGCTCGTTCGCCAATGTTTACGCTCTGGACTTTGACGCAGTGACTACTTCCGGAACCTACACCATCGCCATTCATGGACCCGTCGCAGCCACCTCGCCGAGCTTCGCTATCGATTTGGCCGCGAATCTCTATGCAGACCCGCTGGCGAACAGCTTGTATTTCTATCAGAACGAAAGAGACGGCGCTAATTTCATCAGCACGCAACTGCGGACTGCGGGCGGCCACCTCAATGATTCAGTGGCCAGCGTTTATCTGACGCCAAAGGTCAACAAGAACGGACGGTTCTCCGGTGACCTTTCTCCCACTGGCGCGCACATCGACGCGTCCGGCGGCTGGTGGGATGCCGGCGACTATCTCAAGTTTGTTCAGACAGAAAGTTATACTGTAGCTTTGATGCTTGCGGGTGTAAGAGATTTTCCGAATCAAATGGGCGCCGGATCGAGTAGCTCCAATTTTTCCGCCGAAGCCCGCTTTGGCACCGACTGGCTGCAAAAAATGTGGGACGATTCGACCAAGACTTTTTACTATCAGGTAGGAATCGGAAATGGCAATTCACAGACCGTCAGCGACCATGACATCTGGCGGCTGCCGCAAGCCGACGATACTTACCAGAGCTGCTCCTCACACTATCGCTACATTTGCCACCGGCCGGTCTTTATCAATACCGCCGGCGGCGCCAACGCATCGATCAGCCCGAACCTGGCGGGCCGCATGGCAGCTGCTCTGGCCGAGTGCTACCAGGTGTTCAAAGCTTCGGATCCCGCTTACGCGAACCGCTGCCTTCTCTCCGCGGAACATATTTTCGATCTCGCAAACACCGCGCCGAGCGGTAATTTGCTGACTGTCATCCCTTTTAGCTTTTATCCGGAATCGGAATGGCGCGATGACCTTGAACTTGGAGCTACGGAACTTTACTTCGCTGTCCAGGCTGGCGGACTGCCTGCTGGACTTCCCCACACTGATCCGACGTTCTATTTGACCGCCGCTGCGAAGTGGGCGAATGCCTACATCTCCGGGTCGGGAGACGCGTCGGACACGTTGAATCTCTATGACGTGAGCGGGCTTGCCCACTACGAGCTGTATCGCGCAATCGGGCTGGCCGACAATCCGAGCGGTTTAGCCGTGACACAAGCGGCACTGCTGGCTGACTTGAAAAAGCAACTCGACAAGGCGGTCACACAAGCCGGGAGCGACCCATTCGGCTTTGGATTTCCTTGGGCAGCATACGATGCGACTTCGCACGGCGGCGGATTGGTCGTAATGGCGAACGAGTATGACAATCTTGCGGGTTCAACCGCGTACGCTGCGTACGCGTCGCGGTGGCTGGCCAACGTTCTCGGCACGAATGCCTGGGGCACATCACTGATCGTTGGCGATGGGAGTACGTTTCCTCACTGCATGCAGCATCAAGTGGCAAATCTTGTCGGCTCTCTGGATGGCACGTCACCGATTCTGAAGGGTGCGGCGGTGGAAGGCCCGAACTCGATTGCCACGAAGGGCCTCCTAAGCGGAATGAGAACGTGCCCAGCGGAGGGTGTGGACGTCTTCGCTCAGTTCAACGGGGACGGCGCCGTTTTCAAGGACGACGTGCAGTCTTACTCCACGGTGGAACCAGCCATCGACCTGACCGCGTCGTCTTTTCTTGCATTCTCCTGGACCATAGCGGGCGCCCCGGCCGGCACGCCGTAATTTGGCCGGTATAATATTCGCCATAGGTTGCAACTGGGGACTGCACTGCGTCTCAGGATCCGGTTCCGCCGGCGATGGAGGGTACGAGCAGCACTTTGTCGCCTTCCTTCACGGCGCAGTCCTCGCCGCCTAGAAAGCGAATGTCCTCTTCGTTCAAATACACGTTCAGGAATTGACGAATCTGTCCGTCGTCGTCTCGCACGTGCCTCGAAAGGCCGGGGAATTGCGCCGTCAGGATGTTCAGCGCCTCGGCAATCGTTGCGGCATTACAATCCAGCTTCGGCGTTCCATCAGTGAAACGCCGGAACGCTGTAGGGATTTCAATCGTCACTGCCATGGGATCTCCAGTCATGTGATGTACTGCAATTCCAAAAAACGGCGAAACTCTGCGACTAGACTTCTTATGCTTTGACGGCTGCCAGTTGCCCGTCCAAATAGGCTTCAAACGCTTCCAGTTTCGGTGCGATAGCTTCGGTCGCCGGGTATTCAGCGACGATAGCATCGGTCGTCTTCAAACCGTTGCCCGTGATACACACCACGGTCGTTTCGTCGGAGCGCATGCGTCCTTCTCGAACTAACTTTTCCGCGACGCCCGTCGTAACTCCGCCAGCGGTTTCCGTAAAAATTCCCTCTGTCTCCGCGAGTAATTGAATGGACTTGACGATTTCGCGGTCGGAAACATCTTCGGCCCAGCCTCCCGATTCGCGAATCAGTTTGATCGCAAACGGTCCATCGGCGGGATTGCCAATCGCGAGTGAGCGAGCGATGGTGTCTGGTTTTTGTGGTTCAAATCGCGCGAGTCCTCGTTTTATCGCGCTTGAAATCGGAGAGCACCCGGTGGCCTGGGCGCCAAAAAACTTCACCGGCTTCTCCTCCACCCACCCCAGCGCCACCAGTTCGCGAAATGCTTTGGCAATCTTCGTAATTAGGGAACCGCCGGCCATCGGCACCACGACGTTGTCCGGCAGCCGCCAGCCGAGCTGTTCGGCAATTTCGAAGCCATGAGTTTTCGAACCTTCCGAGTAATAGGGCCGCAAGTTCACGTTCACCAGTCCCCATTGAAAACGATCGGCAATTTGCGCGCACAACCGGTTCACGTGGTCGTAATTGCCATTGATGCGAACGATCCGCGCGCCATACACGGCGGTGTTTAGAATTTTTGCTGGCTCCAGATCGGCGGGAATAAATACGCAGGCGTCAAATCCCTGCTGCGCGGATTGCGCCGCCACGGCATTGGCAAGATTTCCCGTGGAGGAGCAGCCGACGGTCCGAAATCCAAATCGGCGTGCGGCCGCGAGCGCCGTCGCCACGACGCGGTCCTTGAATGAAAGGGAAGGGAAGCAAACCGCGTCGTTCTTGAAGTAAAGATTCCGCAATCCCCATTTCTTTGCAAGATGCTGCGCTGGAACCAGCGGAGTCCCGCCCACTGCATTCGGAAAGTCGAAGCCTTCCGGTAACGGCAGAAATTCCGCGTAGCGCCACATGTTAAAGTCGCGAGCTGCCAGTTTGTCTTTTGAGGCGATGGACTTCAGCACCGCGTAATCGTAGGAAATTTCAAGAGGCGAAAAGCATTCTTCGCAAAACGAACGGGGCGCGTTGCCCCAGGATTTTCCACACTCACGACAACGCAGCTGGTAGATGTCCGGCATCTGGTTTCCAATCGCAGCCTGAAAAGTCCGCTAGACGCAAAAACAAATCGGGCCACAGCAAAGTGGTCGCTTCGCGGGGACGAATCGTGTTCATGATTAGGGCTAGCAAGGAGGGGAAAATAAAAAACCCTCCGTGCCAAAGAGTGCAGGAGGGGTCTCAGATAATTCCAAGAATCTCTACATGCTCTTTAGCAGTTTTTTACGTGGAGCAAGTTGCCCTAAATCGCCACGTTTCGCCGCAGCAAGCGGCTGTAATATTAATGGCAGGGAAACGCTGGATTGTCAATAGTGTTTCTGAAGCGCAAGATGGCTTGACAACAATTTGGCGGGTTGTTGCGTCAAAGTGACAGAGGGAACTAAGATTTCAAGCCTCCAACGCCACCCCGGCCGAAAGGCCAGTATGTTTTCCGGCGCAGTTCTTGCGCTGAACAGCCCTGGGAAGTTCCGGGTGTTATAATGAAGAGCGATGGGTGAGGTTAATCGGATCAGAGCTTGTAAAGCAAGCCCTGAAACCCGAGGGATGCGGCGGCGGAGAGAATACAGGAGTAAGTTGAAATGGATGAACCAGTAAGCAAAATGGTCAGCTGGGCGCGCCGGGAAAAGATGATTGCGGGATTGTTTGTTGCGCTCACGCTGGTGGTAGGAATTCTGATCGGTACGATCGTGTCTGGCCGAACTTCGGCCATGAAGTCCGTCGCATTCGCGGGCAAAGGGGCGACTCTGCTGGCGATGCCGGATGCCATCCCGTCGTCGAATTCATTTGCGTCGATCGTGAATCGCGTGGAGCCGGCTGTGGTGAATATCTCCACGACCCAGGTGATGGAGAAACGGCAATCCACGAAAAAACGCCGCGTACCGCAGCAGCCGAATGATCAACAGCCTGACAATCCGAACGATCCGATGCAGGACTTTTTCGACCGCTTTTTTGACGGCCGCCAGGATGCTCCCCCGGCTGCTGAACGCAGCCTGGGTTCGGGCGTAATCGTCGATCGAAAGGGATTTATCCTTACGAACAATCACGTTGTCGATCAGGCGACCAAGATTCAAGTCCAGTTGAATGGCGAGACCACAAAATTCAATGCAAAAGTCGTTGGCGTGGATGAAGAAACCGACCTTGCGGTGATCAAGATCGAACCGAATAAGGACCTGCCTGTCGCGAAACTTGGAAATTCTGAAGGCGTACAGGTCGGCGATTGGGTGCTGGCCATTGGCAGCCCGTTCGGCTTGAATGCCACGGTTACTGCAGGGATCGTCAGTGCGAAGGACCGCGGAATTGGCCACCAATTCCAGAAATTTCTGCAGACCGATGCAGCGATTAATCCCGGTAATTCCGGCGGACCGCTTGTGGATCTGGCGGGAGAGGTAATCGGCATCAACACGGCCATTATCACCGGTAGCCGCGGGTATGAAGGCGTAGGCTTTGCCCTGCCCTCAAGCGTTGCGATCAGCGTTTACAACCAAATCATTCAGCAGGGGCGTGTTACGCGAGGCTCTATCGGCGTCAGTTTCCAGGAAGAACTGGGAACGAATGCGATTACGCTGAAAGAACTTGGCGCCGCCAACGGTGTCGTGATCATGGGAGTCGAACCCGGCAGTCCAGCGGAGAAGGCTGGCCTGAAGGGCGGCGACGTGATCACCAACGTTAACGGCCACCCGATAAAAACCGGAAACGATCTTGTGAATCCGATCGCCCAGGCTCCGATCGGCAGCAAAGTAAAGATCGGATACGTGCGTGATCGCCAGGCCAAAGAAACCAGCGCCGTCGTTGAGGATCGGACTCGCGTATTCCCCAATTCCGCATCGCGGCAGAGTGACTCGCAAAACGATGACGGAGGAGCCGAATTTGGACTTCGCGTGGAAAATCTGACTCCAGACCGCGCATCGCGTGCCGGTATGGAAGGGCAGAAGGGCGTCCTCGTTGTTGAGGTGGACCCCGCCACCTTTGGCGACGATCTCGGCTTTGCTCGCGGCGACATCATCGCCGAAGTAAATCGACAGGCCGTCGCAACTGTGGCTGAATACAAGGCCGCACTCGGCAAGCTCAAACCCGGCCAGAACGTAGTGTTCAAGGTTCTTCGCCGGCAAGAGAATGGCCGTATTTTGACGGTGTTTCTGCCGGGCGTCGTGCCTGCTGTAGACAAGGCTCAATAAAACAGCTCAACGGAAAGTCGAAACCCATGAAAATGATCCGACCGGCACTCTTGGTTCTGCTGACAAGTTCTTTAGCGGGGCTGGGTGTGCCGGCAAGTTTCGGCCAAGCGAAGGCAGCGCACAAGGCTGCCGCAAAGAAGAAACCCAGTAGCAGCTCTCCGACCGCCCTCACGAAAGGGCAGCACTCAGACGTTACGTCGAGCAAGAAATCCGCAGCAAAACCTTCAGGCAAATCCTCAGCCAGAACTTCGGGCAAGACTTCGAAGAAATCCCGCAAGCAACCCGGCCAAAAGGCTCCCACGAACGACCGCATCAACGAAATACAAATGGCGCTCGCACGGGACGGGTCATTCCGGGGCGCGCCGACCGGTAAGTGGGACGACGACACGACCGAAGCAATGCGGAAGTTCCAAGCCGGACATGGGTTGAATCCTAGCGGGAAGCTGGACGCCTCAACGCTGCAACGGCTTGGGCTTGGTTCTCAGACTGCGGGAATTGCGGCTCCTACACCTCCGCCGGGCGCTACCTCGCGGTTGACCTCGTCGACCAGCAGCGCGTCGGCTTCCGCTGACTCTGCTCGCCGTCAGTAACAAACTTTCCCGCTTTTGCCCCAGCGGCTAAGTCTCTGCTAACACGACGGTTACATACTGTTAATCGTGTACGCCAGCCCTGTGGAACGGAATTTTTTTGCACAATCTGTCCTCAGTTACGGAGAATTCCTGCAACTCTTCAAAAGGTAACAGACTCGGCCGATCCGGCAAATGACTGAGAACAAGAACATTAGTGATTTCTAACGGCCAGTCCGCATTGGCTCAAAAACTGCCGCTCATAAATGGCGGGGACCATTCAAGAATCTGGCTGAAAGCGGGGATCTCAAATGAGTAAGTGGAAGGCTACGGTTGTAGCTGTGGCCGTACTTTTGTTCTGCGCAGGACGGGCGAAGGCGGACACTACGCCCGTCGTTCTAACGTTTGAGGGCGTTGGGGACTTGGTTCCCATCAATGATTTCTACAATGGCGGCGCGGGCGGAAGCCTTGGTATTTCATTCGGTGCAGACGCCCTTGCGGTCGTATCCATCCTGAACGGCGGCTCGGGCGACATTGCCAATCTGCCCTCGGGGGATACCGCCGCATTTTTCCTCAGTGGGACAGGCGACCTGATGAACGTCGCGGCGGGCTTCACGACGGGCTTTTCATTCTTCTATTCCGCCGCGTTCCTACCGGGAACGGTCACCGTTTGGAGTGGTCTGGACGGAACCGGAACGATGCTCGCATCGCTTAGCTTGCCTTCCAATGGCTCATGTTCAGTCGGACCGGCCTTCTGTTTCTGGACACCGATTGGCGTGACGTTTGCCGGAACGGCGCAGTCCGTCAACTTCAGCGGGACGGCGAATGCGATCGCGTTTGATGACGTCACCGTGGGCTCTTCAACTGCCGGAGGCGGCCCGACGCCAACGCCGGAGGCTCCGACAATGCTGCTGTTAGGAGCAGGTTCACTTGGATTGCTGGGTGCGCGACGCAGGAAGAGTGCCTGAGACGCCAGCCCAAGACAGCACTTTGGCTTGTAACTTTCCTTGGTGGCCCAATGGGACGTGCGCCGCAATTTCGACGTGCGTCCCATTTTACTTTTTTTTCAAAGTGACCGCATCTCTGGAATATCGATACGGAATGGGCGAACCTACAACAGCACCCTGCGCAGGTGGTTTGACGATTTTTGCAGAGCGGTGCTAAAGTTTTGTGTCTGCCTAGTTGGCTCACTCAAAGACGTCCAGCTCGCAAAATAGCGAAACGATAGAGAATTCAGGAGGCAGTATGGCAACCGCAGCAGCGCCGCGCGTGTACAAGAATTTCATCAATGGCGAATGGGTGGAGGCGAGCAGCGGAAAAGCATACGAAAATCGCAATCCTGCGAACTCGAACGAACTGGTGGGCATGTTCGTGTCTTCCAGCTCTGAGGATGTGGATGCGGCCGTGGATGCCGCAAAGGAAGCGTACAAATCGTGGCGGCTGGTACCCGCGCCCAAGCGCGCCGAAATCCTATACCGCGCGGCGGAACTATTGCTGCTGCGTAAGGAAGAATTTTCGAAGGACATGACGCGCGAGATGGGGAAGGTGCTTGCGGAAACGCGCGGGGACGTACAAGAAGCCATCGACATGACTTACTACATGGCAGGCGAAGGCCGAAGACTGTTTGGCCAGACAACTCCTTCGGAGTTGCCGAACAAATTTGCGATGAGCATGCGACAGTCGATCGGCGTTTGCGGAATGATTACACCGTGGAATTTTCCAATGGCGATTCCGTCGTGGAAGATGATGCCTGCGCTGGTGGCGGGAAATACCGTGGTGCTGAAGCCCGCGGAAGACACACCACTCTCGTCCTATCACTTAATTCAAACGTTGACGGAAGCTGGCTTGCCGAAAGGCGTCGCGAATCTGGTCAGCGGTTTCGGTCCAACTGCCGGCGCGCCGCTTTCACAGCACAAGGAAGTGCCCGTGGTGAGCTTTACGGGCTCAACGGCCGTGGGAAGAATGATTGCCGAGGCGTGCGCGCCCGATTTCAAGCACGTGTCGCTTGAGATGGGCGGCAAGAACATCATCATCGTGATGGATGACGCGAATCTCGACCTGGCGGTCGATGGTGCGGTGTGGGGCGGCTTCGGAACCACGGGGCAGCGCTGCACTGCGGCCAGCCGTGTTGCGGTGCACAAGAGTGTGTACGGAGAATTTGCGAAGCGCCTTGTCGAGCGCGTGAAGAAGTTGAGAGTCGGAGACGGCCTGGATCCCGACGTGGACATGGGGCCGTGCATCAACGAGCAGCAACTCAAAACAGTGATGTCGTACGTCGAGATTGGGAAGACCGAGGGCGCGAAACTGCTGACGGGCGGAAACCGGTTGGATACTGGCGCGTTTGCCAACGGCTGGTTCCACGAACCAACAATTTTCGGCGATTGCTCGGCGAAGATGCGCATCGCGCAGGAAGAAATATTTGGTCCAGTGGTGTCGCTGATTCCTGTGAAAGATTTTGCGGAGGCGGTCGAAGTAGCGAATGGCGTGCCCTACGGCCTCTCGGCTTCGATTTACACGAAGGACGTGAATCAGGCGTTCGCGGCAATACGCGACATTTACACCGGAATTGTGTACGTCAATGCGCCCACGATTGGAGCCGAAACGCACTTGCCGTTCGGCGGCACGAAGCAGACCGGCAACGGTCACCGTGAGGCCGCGATCGCTGCCATCGACTTTTACACCGAGTGGAAGACGCTCTACATCGACTATTCCGACAAGCTGCAACGCGCGCAGATCGATAACAACTAACCGTCGCGCGACGTTCAGGAGCTTCCCAGGGGACAACCGAGCGCCCTGAGTAATTGACGGGGACTTGACAAGCTTCTTAAAATGGTAGTTAGCACTCAACGGGTGAGAGTGCTGCTATGAGGAACGCTCCGCTTCAGGAACGGCGTAACCGACAGATTTTGGCTGATCTTGTCCGGACATACATCGAAACGGGCGAGCCGGTCTCTTCGCGCGCAATATCCAAGCGCTTCGAAGAAACTCTGAGCACTGCCACCATTCGAAATGTTATGGCGGATCTGGAAGACGGCGGCTTTTTGTATCAGCCGCACACGTCTGCGGGACGAGTGCCTACCGCAGCAGCGTATCGATTTTTTGCGCAAGAAATCGCGTCGCAAGCAACCTTGAGCATTGTCGATAAGGAATGGATTCGGCGCGAATTTTCCGCGGCAAACAATCGAGTGGAGATTACTGAACGTGCCGGGCACGTGCTGGCGGAAGTGTCGAACGGACTCGGCATCGTAGTTTCGCCGCCGCTCGGCAGAACTGTTTTGGAGCACGCGCGCATCTGGTTGTTGCCCGACGGCCGCGTAGTGGTGGTGCTGATTTCTCCGGGCGGTATCACGCGCGACAAAGTTTTGCGTCCGCCAAGAATGTTCAGCCAACAGGAGCTCGACGCAACAGCCGAGTTTTTGAACCGGCAATATTGCGGCTGGACGCTTGAAGCGATTCGGTCGGACCTGCTGGTGAAACTGGCCACGGAAAGTGAACGCTACGAAGGATTGTTGCGCGGCGCGCTGGCGTTGTGCGACCCCTCAGTGCTCGGCGACGAATCGTATTCGCAGCTACACGTCGAAGGGACAGCGCAGATCGTCGGGACGCCCGAATTTGCGGACCAAGGACAGTTGCGGGAACTTCTGGCTGCGATCGAAGAGAAGCATCGGCTGGTAACGGTGCTGAATGCCTGCATCGATTCGCCGGAGCCTGTGCTGGTACAGATAGGATTGAAAGAGATTTCCCAGGTGGGCGATAACCTGGCCCTGATCAGCGCGCCGTATACACGCGGCGATGGCGTTCAGGGATCGCTCGGTGTAATTGGGCCGACGCGCATGCATTATGAGCGCGCCATCAATGCCGTGGCATATGTGGCGCAAATTTTCAGCGAAACGCTGAGTAAGATTTCCTAGCTAGAAAAGGGGCAAGCTGTGAGCGAGAAAGAAACACGGATTCCCGGGAATCGCCTGGACGAGACACCGGACAATAGCGCCGAGACGGAATTTGCGCGTGCCGACGCGGACGTCGCGAAATTGGCCACGGACCTGGAGGATTTGCGGCAGACGCTTCTGCGGAGGCAGGCGGACTTCGATAACTACAAGAAACGGATCGAAAAGGAGCGCGCGGAAGACAGCAAACGGACGACCGCGCGGTTGATTGAAGCTTTGATTCCGGCAATCGATGGGTTTGAGCAGGCGCTTGCGGCACACCGCGAAGCCGAATATGAAAATTATCGCCGCGGGTTCGAACTTATCTACAAGCAGCTGCTTGAAAATATTTTTAAGCTCGGCGCCGAGCGAATCGATCCGGTCGGAAGACAATTTGATCCGCACCTGCACCAGGCGATGGATCGTACCGAGACAAACGAACATGAAGATGGAACGGTGCTGCAAGTTTTTCAGCCTGGATATATTTTCCATGGACGTGTCCTGCGTCCGGCAATGGTGCGTGTAGCCGTGCATCCGGCGGCGGCATCGAAAGCAAATACGAACTAGCGGGCTTAAGGCGCATTGGGCGGACGTGTAGGGCGTGGAATGCTGAAGGGATTTTCGTGCGCGATTTTGGCGCCCGCCTGTAAGATCATCTCCAACTTCGCGAGGAAAAGGACGAATGGCGAAAGCGAATCAACGTGATTTCTATGAAGTGCTCGGCGTGACCAGAACCGCCACGGCCGACGAGATCAAGGCTTCCTACCGCAAGGCAGCGCTCAAATGGCATCCGGACCGCAATCCCGCGAATAAGCCGGAAGCAGAAACAAACTTCCGTGAGTGCACAGAAGCATACAGCGTGCTGAGCGACCCTGAGAAACGCCAGGTCTATGACACGTACGGACATGCAGGGTTAAGCAATTCCGGCGGTGGCGTGGACTTCAATGGCACGATTTTCCAGGATTTCCACGATATCTTCGGTGATTTTTTTGGTTTCGAAGATATTCTTGGCGGTGGTGGAAGGCGCAGCAGAACGCGAGCGCAACGAGGTTCAGATCTCCGCTATGACATGACTTTGACCTTTGAAGAGGCATCCACCGGTGTTTCCACGAAAATCAAACTTCCCAAGCAGGAGCTTTGTGGGTCGTGCCACGGAACTGGCGCAAAGGCTGGAACCGGCGCAAGCGCTTGCCAGACATGCGGCGGTCGCGGGCAACTTGCGTATCAACAAGGATTTTTCACCATCACAAGGACTTGCCCCTCGTGCCAGGGAGCGGGGCAAATTATCAAAGAGCGCTGCCCCGACTGCCGCGGACAAGGCCGCATCGAACGAGACAAAACGATCGACCTGCGCATTCCGGCCGGTGTCGACAGTGGCACACGCTTGCGCGTACCCGGCGAAGGCGAAGCTGGCGCGAATGGTGGGCCGAGCGGCGATTTGTACGTGGTGCTCGACGTCAAAGAGCATCCATTCTTCGAGCGGCGCGGCGCCGACCTTTACTGCACGATTCCGGTGAGCATCGCGCAAGCCGCTCTGGGAGCGGATTTGCCGGTTCCGGGACTGGGCGGGGAAGAGCGGCTTAAGATTCCTGAGGGAACGCAGAGTGGCGCGGTTTTTCGCATCAAGGGCCATGGATTGCCCGATCCGCGCGGCGGCGGCAAGGGCGATTTGTATTACCACGTGCGAGTTTTGACTCCATCGAAGCTCACACGCGAACAGCGGAAGCTCATGGAGCAATTGGGCGCAACGCTGAAAGTGGAAAACAAGCCAGCGGAACGCGGTTCGTCATTTTTTGACAAGGTAAAAGACATCTTTGGTTAGACGCGGCTGACGGCGGGGCTTCCGATTGCGAAGGCGATTTTTTGTCGATGCGTTTGACGCAAACCGAGCGGTGCTTTCTGGCGATGCGGCTCATCATTTGGGACGCGTATTGCGGGCGGAGCCGGGCCAGCTCTATGAGTTAAGCGATGGGACTTCGGTGTGGCTGGGAAAGATCGAAGTTGCTGCCAAAGACCAAATAGAATTTTCCCTGATTGAACCAGTTCCTACCCGGGCTTCTGCACTCGACAAAACGCTGTTGCTGGCAGTAGTGAAGTTTGACGCGTTCGAATGGGCGCTCGAAAAAGCGACCGAGCTCGGTGTGAATCGCGTCATTCCAGTGGCCGCTGCGAGAAGTGAAAAAGGATTGCTCGTCGCAGCAGGGAAGCGCGCCGAACGCTGGAAGAAAATTGTATTTGAATCTTCGCAACAGGCACGGCGAGTACGCTTGCCGCTGCTTGAACCAGTGATCGCGCCGAGCCCTGCCTTTGCTGCGGCGGAGTCTCAGATCAAGTTGATGCTCTCCGAACGCCCAGAAGCGCGCTTGCTCAAGAGCGTTCTCAATGGACGTCTGGCCGAAACGGTGACGCTTGCCATTGGTCCGGAAGGTGGTTGGACCGATGAAGAGTTTGTGGCCGCACGAAAGTCTGGATTTGAAGAAGCGTCGCTTGGTAGTTTGATCCTGCGTACGGAAACGGCGGTTGCTGCGTGTTTGGCCTCGGTGAACTACGCGTTGGAAGCCGACGGGGACTGACCGCTGCCGAACCTTCGCGACACGCGACACATTCATTCTGGAAAGAGCGGCGGCTCGCGTGCTATAAAAGTAGTAGTAAGCACCAATGTCGAACTCGGACGAGCACTCACTGACCCCCTCAACGAACCCACTCGATGTTGACGTGGAGCCCACCTCGCATTCTCCCCAAGCACCTCTGGCGCAACCTGCGCGCACGCGATCATTTACCAGCAAGGACCGCCAGCATCACGTTCGCCATGAAATTCGCGTGTGGACGCGCGACCTGCTGATCGCCATCGGTCTTGCCCTGATCATTATCATTTTTCTTTACCAGCCGGTAAAGGTAGAAGGCACCAGCATGGCGCCATTGCTCTCCGACCAGGAGCGCATTTTTATCAACAAATTTGTGTACCGATTCGAACCGATCCATCGCGGGGACGTCGTCGTCTTCTGGTATCCCCTCGACCGCACGAAATCATTCATCAAGCGCGTGATCGCGCTGCCGGGAGAAAACGTCGAGATTCGCCAGGGCATGGTGTACGTGGACGGCCAGCAGATTAAAGAACCATACGTGCCCCCACAGTACGAGGACCTGAGCGATTACGGCCCAGTGCGCGTTCCGCCCGGGATGTTTTTTGTGATGGGCGATCACCGCATCAGCTCGAACGATTCCAGAGTTTTTGGCCCAGTCCCCAGCCGCTTTATTTATGGCCGCGCGGTTTTTGCATACTGGCCTGTAGACCACTTCGGCTCACTTTCGACGACTGCTGAAGCGCAAGAAAAATGAAAATCGGAGGGCACACTGACCGAGGTTCTGCATCGACCAGCAATTCTCGCGCTGGAGGACGGGCGCGTCTTTAACGGCCGCGCGGCCGGCGCGATCACGCGCCGCGGCGGCGAAGTTGTTTTCAATACCAGCCTCACCGGATATCAGGAAGTCTTCACCGATCCCAGCTATGCCGGGCAGATCGTGTGTTTAACGTATCCCCACATTGGAAACGTTGGCGCGAACCTCGATGATGAAGAGTCCGCAAAGCCGTATATCGAATCGCTGATTGTGCGCGAGTTTTCGCACATCGCTTCGAATTGGCGCTCCACCGAGACCGCACATCTTTATCTGAATCGTCACAAAATCCCTGTTATCTGGGACATCGATACGCGCGCGCTGGTTCGCCACATCAGAAAAGTCGGCGCGCTGCGCGGCATCGTTTCTACCGATGGAACGGCTGCGGATCAATTGATTCACGAAGCAAAGAGCCTGCCAACAATGGCGGGACAGGAACTTGCGAGTCGCGTGAGCTGCGCGAGGTCATACGATTGGGGAAAAGGCTCGATCGATCTTGTCACGTCTCCCTGGTCCGAAGAGATGGGCGAAGCCAACTCAGGCGAAGACGTGCAAAAACTGCGCGTCGTCGCGTACGACTTTGGAATCAAGCAAAATATTCTGCGACTCCTGACCGATCACCACTGTGAAGTTGGCGTTGTTCCTGCCATGACGTCCGCCGAAGACGTGCTTGGAATGAATCCTGACGGCGTTTTTCTTTCGAACGGGCCCGGGGATCCGGAACCGATGCAATACGCGGTAGAAAATGTCCGCAAGTTCGTCGGCAAAGTTCCAGTCTTCGGAATCTGCCTGGGTCATCAGGTTTGCGGCCTTGCGCTCGGCGGCAAAACATTCAAGCTGAAATTCGGCCACCACGGTTCGAACCATCCAGTGAAAAATCTTTTGACGAATCAAATCGAAATCACCGCGCAGAATCACGGATTCTGCGTTGATCCCGAATCGTTGCCATCGAGCGACGTCGAAGTCACGCACCTGAACCTGAACGACCACACAAACGAGGGCATGCGCCACAAGTCGCAGCCAATTTTCAGCGTGCAGTACCATCCGGAAGCTTCACCCGGACCACACGATTCGCATTATTTGTTCACACAGTTCATCGATTTAATGAAGGAATGGAAGCAGCCGGGAAGTTCACGTCGATGAGGATCTTCAGAATGGTTGCGGGCGCTCTGCTTTCGGCAAGCCTTGTGTCTGCCGAATGCGTGGAGGTCCCTCCGACCATCCGTCCCTCATCCGATCGCGTTAGAATCACAGCACGGCTCGATGGCAAGCCGCTCCGAGGCGTGAAACTTGAATTCTTCTTTGCGAACGAGCAGAAGCCACGATTGGTACTCTCAACTGACCTACAAGGCGTCGCCTCAGCTTCGCAGCTGTGGCCAGGGTTCTATCGCGTCGTGGCCACGGGTCCCGATTATCGGACCGCCGATTGGTATCTAGAAGTCCGTAACGTAAGTCCAACACCTGCTACCTCGTTCGAAATGAGCCTAGTCCCGTCGCTGTCCCCGCTTGAGACGCGGTTAGCGATTGCGAAAAAACCGTCCGTTACGCAGAGAATCCATGAACTCAATGGAGTTCTGTTCGATCCTTCGGGTGCCGCGATTCCTGGAGCCGAAATTGAAATACTCAGAAAAGGCAGCACGGTTGGATCTGCTGGCAAGGTGAAGGCCGACGAAGCCGGACATTTCAACGCTTCGCTTGTCGAAGGAACCTATGTTGCGCTCATGAAGGCGGCTGCATTTCGGACCGAAATGGTAGCTTTTGAACTTACTCAAAAAGCTAGCTCCAAAGAGTTGCGGATCTCGACGCGCATCGGAGGCTGTTGAACGAAATGGATTCGGGCGAGAGGACTCCCAAAACTACGTAAATGCCGAAACGAAAAGACATCAAGAAGATTCTGATCATCGGGTCGGGACCAATCATCATCGGTCAGGCGTGCGAATTTGACTACTCCGGTGTCCAAGCGTGTAAAGCGCTGCGGGACGAGGGCTACGAAACGATTCTCGTCAATTCGAACCCGGCGACTATCATGACCGACCCGGAAATGGCGAATCGCACCTACATCGAGCCCCTCTCCAAGGAATATCTTGAAGCCATCATCATCAAGGAGCGGCCAGACGCGCTTCTCCCGACGGTCGGCGGGCAGACCGCGCTGAATCTAGCCGTCGAACTCGCCGAAGGCGGCATCCTTGAAAAACACAAAGTAGAAATGATTGGCGCGTCGCTTCGCGCGATAAAAGTCGCGGAAGACCGCCTCTGGTTCAAGGATGCCTGCCGCAAAATCGGCCTCGAAGTTCCTGCATCCGCTCTCGTCAACAACGCTCAGGATGCGATGCGTCTTTGCGAGCAGCTTGGCTTTCCTCTGGTGATTCGTCCTTCGTTCACGCTTGGCGGCACCGGCGGCGCGATTGCCTACAACCGCGAAGAATTTGCTGACGCGATTTCCCACGCGCTCGATATGAGCCCGGTTCACGAAGCGCTTGTGGAAGAATCCGTCCTCGGCTGGAAAGAGTACGAACTCGAAGTCATGCGCGATTTTCGCGACAACTTCGTGGTGATTTGCACCATTGAAAACTTTGACCCGATGGGCGTGCATACCGGCGACTCCATCACGGTCGCTCCCGCCCAAACGCTCACCGACAAAGAATACCAGCGAATGCGCGATGCCGCCGCTGCGATTATCCGTGAAGTTGGCGTCGAAACCGGCGGCTCAAACGTGCAGTTCGCCATTAATCCCGAAAACGGCCGCATGACCGTGATCGAGATGAATCCCCGCGTGTCGCGCAGTTCCGCGCTGGCCAGCAAAGCCACAGGCTTCCCAATCGCAAAAATTGCGGCGCGGCTTGCGGTCGGCATGTCGCTCGACGAAATTCCCAACGACATCACCAAGAAAACGCCGGCGTCCTTCGAACCCACCATCGATTACGTCGTCACGAAAATTCCCAAGTGGCAGTTCGAAAAGTTTCCCGGTGCGGACAGCACCCTTGGCACTCAGATGAAGTCTGTTGGCGAAGTGATGGCCATTGGCCGCACTTTCAAAGAATCGCTACAAAAAGCGATCCGTTCGCTTGAGCCGCACACTCCGTGGCGCGCTCCAACGGATACACCGGACTCGCTTCTGCGCGAAAAGCTTGCTACACCGCGCCCCGATCGCATCCACTGGCTGCTCACTGCTGTTGAACGCGGTCTGCACGCCGAAGAAATCTGTGATCTCACAAAGATCGATCCCTGGTTTATCAAGCAAATCGAAGAGATCGTCGCGGTGAACAAGCGCGCCGCCGGAGTGACCGTCGAGACCGCTTCGAAAGAATTGCTCCGTGAAGTGAAACGCCACGGCACCAGCGACGAAACTCTCGCGCAGATGTGGAAGACAACTCCGGCCGCGGTTCGTTTGCAACGCGCGCGTTACGGTGTGTCTCCGGTTTTCAAGCGCGTGGATACCTGCGCCGCAGAATTCGAGTCGTTCACCCCGTATCTGTATTCAACTTACGAGGACGAAGACGAATCCGACGCGCAGTCGCGTCCAAAAATCATGATTCTCGGCAGCGGCCCCAATCGCATTGGGCAGGGAATCGAGTTCGATTATTGTTGCTGCCACGCGAGCTTTGCTCTGCATGAAGACGGTTACGAAACCATCATGGTGAATTGCAATCCGGAAACGGTTTCGACCGATTACGACACTTCCGATCGCCTCTATTTCGAGCCGCTCACGCTTGAAGACGTTCTCGCCATCGTCGAAAAAGAAAAACCGCAGGGCGTGATCGTGCAATTCGGCGGACAGACTCCTCTGAACCTCGCGCTGGAATTAAAACGCAATGGCGTGCCCATCATTGGCACCGCGCCCGAATCCATTGATCTTGCTGAAGATCGTCGCCGCTTCGGCCGTCTGCTCGAAGAATTGAAGATTCCGCAACCGCGCAACGCGACGGCGCTTGTTCCAGAAGAAGCCGCGCGCCTCGCCGGTGAAATCGGGCTGCCCGTTCTCGTCCGTCCCAGTTATGTTCTCGGTGGACGGGCCATGGTCATCGCCTACGACGCCAACACCGTCCAGGACTACGTCGCGCAGGCCGCGTTAATGGGCCCCGCGCGTCCGGTGCTGATCGATCAGTTCCTCGAAGAAGCCACCGAAGTTGACGTTGACGCGCTCGCCGACGGCCATACTGTCGTCATCGGCGGAATCATGGAGCACATCGAAGAAGCTGGCGTGCACTCCGGCGACTCTTCCTGCGTGCTTCCCCCGGTCAGCCTTTCGCCGGCAATTCTCGAAACCATTCGCGATTACACCAAGCGCCTGGCGCTCGCTCTCAAAGTCGTTGGCCTGATGAATGTGCAATACGCCATCCAGCGCGACACTGTTTACGTTCTCGAAGTCAATCCGCGCGCGTCACGCACCGTTCCCTATGTCAGCAAAGCCACCGGTGTTCCACTTGCAAAAGTTGCCGCGCGCCTGATGGCAGGCAGAAAACTCGCCGGCATGAATCTTCCTCTGGTGCATCACAATGGCGTCGCGGAAATCGCCGTGCGCGAATTTTATTCGGTCAAGTCGCCGGTATTTCCGTTTAACAAGTTCCGCGGCGTCGACACTATCCTGGGCCCGGAAATGCGTTCCACCGGCGAAGTCATGGGCATTTCCACGTCGTACGGTCAGGCGTTCGCGAAAGCGCAACTCGCTGCGGGCCAGCGGCTGCCGCGCAAAGGAACGGTCTTCCTCAGCGTCAACGATCGCGACAAGAAACATCTCGCCACAATCGGCAAAGAGTTGTCCGAACTCGGTTTTAAACTCACTGCAACCCGGGGCACGGCCGCCGCTCTGCAAAGCGCAGGCATCGAGGCCGAAGGCGTCTTTAAGGTAAACGAGGGCCGCCCCAACATCGTCGATCTCATTAAGACCGGCAAAATCGACCTCGTCATCAACACTCCGCTCGGCCGCGAATCCTTTTATGACGAAAAATCCATTCGCCGTGCCGCCATTCGCTACAACATTCCGTGTATTACAACGCTGGCGGCGGGGCACGCCGCAGCGCGAGGCATCCGCGCCTTGATTGAACAGGGAATCGAGGTCGCGGCCTTGCAAGATCTTCACAGTGGTCAGGCGGCCGTGTCCGGCACATCTGGATCGGGAGATTAGGCGTTGAAACTTGCTGGCATATTCTCCGCGCTCACGACTCCTTACCGCGAAGACGGCAGCATCGCACTCGACGATTTCAAGGCAAACCTCGCGCGCTACTATCAGACCGGCCTCGCCGGCTGCGTCGTGCTCGGCTCGACGGGGGAATCCGTTCTTCTCTCCGCTGGCGAGGCGGAATCGCTGCTCGTTGCGGCCAAAGAATCTCCCGCGTCCGGGAAGCTGCTGATCGCGGGCACCGGCGCGGAATCCACAGCCGAAACCATCGCAAAAACAAAGCGGGCAGCCGCGCTCGGCTATGAACTTGCACTCGTCAAAACTCCCTACTACTACAAGCCCGCTTACAAGTCCGAGGTCTATCTTCGCCACTATCGCAGTGTCGCAGACGCTTCACCGATTCCGATCCTTCTCTATTCCGTGCCCATCTTTACCGGCGTCACGCTTGAAACTCCCGAAATTGTCGCGCTCGCCGAGCACCCAAACATCGTCGGCATCAAGGACAGTTCGGGCATGATCCAGCGCATCGTTGAAGTGGCAGCTCAAGCGCCAAAAGATTTCCAAATTTTGACCGGCTCGGCAGGCGTCCTTCATCCCGCATTCGCAAGCGGCGCAAGGGGCGCGATTCTGGCGCTGGCCTCGGCTTTGCCCGAAAAATGTGTTGAGCTGCACGAGCTTTGGAAACGGGGGCAACATGCAGAGGCGCAAGCCTTGCAACAACAATTGGCCCGCGCGTCCAAAACGATCGTCTCTGAAGGCAGTATCGCCGGTGTGAAATACGCGATGGACCTCCGTGGCTTCCATGGCGGCCTGCCACGTCTGCCTCTCCTTCCGCTCGCTGAGGAGAAGAAGCAGCGGATCGCGCAGATTGTAGGCCAATTGGAACCTGCCGTCGCACGCGCCTGAGCAATTTCGCTCCATGGCTTTGCTCCTTTTGCCCGGAATCATGGACACTCGAGCACGTTGTGAAGAATGCGTCGCTCTAGCCCAGGAGTTCGGTGAGGCCTACGCGGACGCATGGATTTCCGGCGACCAGGCGTTCAGTGATGCGTGGCTTGCGACCTATAACCTGATCGGTGGGACCGAGGAGGACGCTGAGCGAGCCGAGGCATTGGCCTCTCCAGCCGGGTCGCCAAGGCCGCTAAGGATTAACCGGGCGCTCCTTAGGAAGTTTGCCCATGAAGCGCGCTCCGGACACAAAATACTCCTACCCACTGAGCGCTAGCCGACTGCCCAACTCCCAATCTATGCGTCTTACTTGTCTGTGACCGAATCCCCCGGCTATCATCAAACGTCCATGCATTGTCGCGCCCTGCCGATCGGTTCACTACCACATCAGCCGAAATTGCTGCTTGATTATCTGCATTCCTACGAAAGAGTCAGCGCCTTCTATCAGCACAAACCCGAGTTGGACAGCATCCTGCAAGCGGCGCGTACACTCGATTTTCCGTCCCACCGCCGGCGCGACGTTGCGGGAATCTTGCGTCAGCAGAATTTACTTCTCGGCTCTGGCACTCGAACGCTTACGAATCTCGATCGCTTGGAAAAGGGCGCGATGGCCGTGGTTTCTGGACAGCAAACCGGACTGTTTGGCGGACCCGCGTACGCGGTTTATAAGGCCCTCGCCGCTGTTCGCATTGCAAAAGAGCTGACTGATCAAGGTGTTGAGGCCGTCCCTGTTTTCTGGATGGCCACCGAGGATCACGACCTGGACGAAGTTCGTCACGTCTCTTTCTTTCATGAAGGGAAGCTCGTGAAGTTCGAATTACCCGCCGGTGTCGGCAATGGCGCACCGGTTGGCCGGATTCCGCTTGGTCCGGAAATCGAGTCGCTGCAATCTTCCGCTGCACAGCTGCTTGGCGACGCGAATGGCGAGGTGGCGAAAATTCTTCGCGAGTGCTACCGCCCGGAAGAGACTTATGGCAGCGCTTTTGGAAAAATGTTTGCTCGTCTATTGAGTGACCGCGGGCTCATCTGGCTCGATCCGCTCGACCTACGATTGCATCAGATTGCCGAGCCGCTTCTTTCGAACGCCATCGAGCAGCGCGATTCACTGGAGCAGGAACTTCTTGATCGCGGAGAAGCTCTCGAAAAAGCGGGATACGCGGCGCAAGTGAAGGTCACGTCGCGGAGCACCGCGTTATTCTACATTTCGCGCGACGGCCGCCAGGCGATCGCAAGTAACGCTGAAAAATTTGAGTCTGGCAAGAAGTCCTGGACCAAAACAGATTTGCTCGCCGCCATTCATAGCGAACCAGAAAGCTTCAGCCCGAACGCGCTGCTCCGGCCGGTTGTGCAGGACTTTCTCCTGCCGACGGTCGCCTACATCGGCGGCCCCGCCGAAATTTCCTATTTCGCTCAATCCGAAGTGTTGTATCGCAATCTGCTGGGACGCATGCCGGTGATGCTGCCCCGTGCGGGTTTTACCCTGGTGGATGCGAAGGCTCAGCGGCTCTTTAAGCAATATGGCCTCGAAGTTGAGGACGTCTGGAGTGGCCCGCAGGAACTTCGTAAACGCATCAGCAAAGCCAGTGTCCCTGAAAATATTTCGACTCTGCTCGTTGAGAATGGAAGCGAAATCAAGAGGAGACTCCAACAGTGGTCCGAAGCCGTGTCCGTCGTCGATCCCACACTGAAGGACGCGGTTGACACCGCCAAGCAGAAAATCGCGTATCAAACAGAAAAGTTGCAGGAAAAAATCGGAAGGGCGCTTGACACCAAGCTCAACGTACTTGCGGCCCACGAAGAATTTCTTTCCAATCTCTTGTACCCAGACAAGACGCTGCAATCGCGCGAATTGTGTTTTCTTCCGTTTGCCGCCCGCTGGGGCCAGCAGGGCTTTGAAGAGATCGAACGCCACTCCGGCATCAAGAACATTGGTTCTCACTTCGTCATTCCCGTTCCATAGTTCCCGATTCACGGCATGAAAACTCTTCGAATAAAAACGGCGCGCCGCACGCAATTGGTCGACATCACGCGGGAAGTCGAACACGCCGTTCGCGATTCCGGAGTCAAGCAAGGACTCTGCTACGTCTATGTTCCACACACCACAGCAGGCGTCGCAATCAACGAACACGCCGATCCGGATGTCGCGTCGGATGTCGAGGGAATCTTCGACGCCCTAATCCCACATCAAGGCCCGTATCGCCACACTGAAGGCAACACCGACTCCCACATGAAAGCGATTCTCACGGGCACCAGCCAAACCATCTTTATCGAAAGCGGCAAACTCGCTCTCGGTACCTGGCAGGGAGGCTTCCTCTGCGAATTCGATGGCCCGCGGCAGCGCAACGTCTTCGTCAAAATCGTCGCTGATCCAGCCTGACGCGAGGTCCTTTGAGCCAAAACCGGTAGCCGAAGGTCCTGCAACCAAATGGTTGCATTATTTTACCGGCTCTGCTAATGTGCAACCTGGAGGTTGCGTATGAGCACAGACCGCATCGAGAAAAAGATTCTTCTTCACGCCCCGCGGAAACGAGTTTGGCGCGCGCTTTCGGACTCCACGGAATTCGGAACCTGGTTTGGCATGAAGTTTGACGGCCCCTTCGTGCCCGGTGCCGTCATGCACGGAGTCATTGTAGGCACAAAGGTCAATGCGGAGGTCGCCAAAGCTCAGAAAGAATACGAAGGCCTGTCAGGCGACATCATCATTGAGCGGATCGAGCCCGAGCGGCTGTTCTCCTTCCGTTGGCATCCCTTTGCCGTTGAGCGCGGCGTCGATTATTCCGCGGAGCCGACGACGCTTATCGTCTTTACTCTGGAAGAAACTCCGGATGGCGTTCTTCTGACGGTCACCGAGTCCGGCTTCGATCAAATCCCGCTCGAGCGCAGGTCGAAAGCGTTCACGGCAAACGAACAGGGCTGGACGATGGTATTGAAACTAATCGAGGAGTACCTTGGCCAGACACCGTAGCTTTAGAATCATAGCGGCGCCAAAAGGCTCTGCGGCACTATTCGCTGCCCTGGGTGACAAGACCCGCTTACGCCTTGTCTCGCGCCTGTGTGATCACGGGCCCATGTCTATCACGAGGCTCACAGCTGGTTCCGACTTCAGTCGTCAAGCGATCTCAAAACACTTGCGCGTAATGGAGCGAGCCGGCCTTGTGCGTAGTGCGCGCCATGGACGCGAAAGCGTCTGGCAATTGGAGCGGCACCGCCTCGAAGAAGCCCACCGCTTTCTCGACCTGATTTCGAAACAGTGGGATTCAGCTCTATCGCGCCTCCGCGATTTCGTCGAAGACTAGGCCCACGCGGCATATCTCTGCAAGCGGTCACCTCATCCTTGCACACTGTTCGTCGGATGCCATTTTGGCGCGCGAGCCGCAGCTGTTCCTTATGCTACAGTTTTGGTTTAGCCCATGAGCCTCGGCATCTACATCCAGGTCCCGTTCTGTCAGACCAAATGCACGTACTGCAATTTCCATACAGGTGTCGTGTCGAGCGCGCGTTTCGCCCCTTATGCCAAAGCCGTGGAGACCGAAATCCGCGAGCACCGAAGCCGCCTCAACGTAGCAGGCGTTGCGTTGCCAGCCTCGCTCGCTGCGTTGACTGTTGACACCGTCTACTTCGGCGGTGGCACGCCAAGCCTCCTCGATCCGGCGCATCTCCGTGCCATGCTCAACGCTATTCGCGAAACGTTTCCCTCCAAATTCCGTGAAGTCACTCTCGAAGCCGACCCCGAAACAGTCGAGCTAGAAAAGGCCGAAGCCTGGGCCGCCGCTGGAATCAATCGCGTAAGCTTTGGCGTCCAGTCTTTTTCCGATGTTGAACTCAAAGCCGCAGGCCGCCTGCACCGCCGCGCGCACATTTACCGCGCCGTGCCCATTCTGCGCGCCGCAAGCATCCGTAATATCAGTTTTGACTTGATCGCTGGCTTGCCGCACCAAACTTCTGACTCTTGGCGCAATTCTCTGGACGAATTAATTCGCCTCGCGCCGCAACACGTTTCCATCTATCTTCTCGAAGTGGACGAAGGCAGCCGCCTCGGCAGCGAGCTTCTTCACGGCGGCGCAAAATATTCCGCGTCTGCGGTTCCTTCTGACGACGCCATGGCCGATTCTTACGATTCAGCCCGCCACGTGCTTACCACGGCAGGCTACGAGCACTACGAAATCTCAAATTTTGCAAAACCAGGCTTCGCCTCGGAGCACAATCGCAAATACTGGCGCCGCGAACCGTATCTGGGTTTTGGCGCGGGTGCACATTCCTTTTCTTCGCTGCAGCGATGGGCTAACGCTCACGATTCGGCAGCGTACGTGCAATCGATCGCATCGGGAAAAGTTCCTATCGAGCAATTGGAAACGATTTCTAGTGCTCAGTCACTCGAAGAAGAGCTCTTCCTCGGACTTCGCCAACTTGCGGGCATCGATCTCAACCAGCTGCAAGCGTCGTACGACGTCCCACTGAAGGATCGGTTCACTTCACTCGAGTCTGCAGGTCTGATCGAACGTTGCGGAAGCGTAGTTCGCCTCGTACCAGCGCGCCTCAGTATTGCGAACGAAGTGTTCGTCGAGTTGATGCGCTAGCCGAATCCAGAGCTTTTCTCGGGGGGAATAAATAGAATGCCGACACAATCGACCACGGATCCCGACAGAGAACTGCGATGCTCACAAAATAACGCTGCCGTTGTCGATCTGCGCAGCGACACCGTCACGCGTCCCACTCCCGCAATGCGCCGTGCAATGGCCGAAGCCGAAGTTGGCGACGACGTCTATCTCGAAGACCCCACCGTTAACACCTTGGAACGCCGCGCCGCCGAAATTTTCGGCAAAGAAGCAGCGCTCTTCGTTCCCTCGGGCTGCATGGGCAATCTCATCGCAATAAAAGTTTGGACGCACCACGGCGACGAAGTTATTTGCGAAGAGCGCAGCCACGTCAATCTCTATGAACTTGCTTCAATGTCAGCAATCGCGGGTTGCATGCCTCGAATCGCTCGCGGCGACGACGGCATCCTCACCTGGGCGCAAATTGAAGCCGTCATTCGTCCCAAAATTTATTACGACTCGCAAACCGCTCTCGTCTGTATCGAGAATTCCCACAACATGGCGGGAGGAACGCTGTACACCGAAGACCAAATTACGGACATCTGCGAGCGTGCCCACGCAGCCGGATTAAAAGTTCACCTCGACGGAGCCCGCGTATTCAACGCCGCCGTCGCACTTGGTGTAGACGTCGCCGAAATTGCTCGCAATCTCGATTCCGTCATGTTTTGCCTCTCCAAGGGACTTGGCGCTCCCGTGGGCTCGATGGTCGTCGGCTCGCACGCTTTTATTGAGAAGGCGCGCATCTACCGCAAAATGTTCGGCGGTGGAATGCGTCAGGCCGGCGTTCTTGCCGCCGCCGGAAAAATTGCGCTCGAAGAATCTCCCAAGCGCCTAGTCGTCGATCATCAAAACGCGCAGCGCCTCGCCGAAGGCATCGCGCAGATCCCATCTTTGCGAATTGACCCAAAATCCGTCAAAACCAACATCGTCATTTTCGATTGCAAAGAAACTGGGATGGATGCCGTCCAGCTTTGCGATGCGCTGAAACCACACGGAGTCTGGGCGCTCGATACTGCTCCGTATTCTGTTCGTTTTGTCACGCATTGTGATGTCCAAGCGCAAGGCATCGAACGCGCCCTGGAAGCGCTGCGAGCGGTCGTCACGAAATCTCAAGGGACCGCGGCATCCACCGCCAGGCAATAGCCAGTTAGTATAAAATTATCTTTGCTCAGCTATAGTTGCTTCTTTCGCCCGAAGCTGACCCATGAGGCCACGTGGACTTCCACTTTACCGATGAACAGCAACATCTCCGCCGCAGCGTTCGCGAATTTGCCGAAGGTGAAATCGCTCCCCACGTCATGGAGTGGGATGAAGTCTCCCACTTTCCGATCGAAATCATGCCCAAGCTCGCGGAGATGGGCCTTCTTGGCGTCATTTTCCCCGAGCAATATGGCGGCGCCGGCCTCGGCTACATCGAATATGCCACCGCCATCGAAGAAATCTCCCGCGTAGACGGCTCCGTCGGCCTGATCATCGCTGCGCATAATTCCCTCTGTTCGAACCACATTTTTAAGTTTGGCACCGAAGCGCAAAAGCAAAAATATCTCGCTCCACTCGCGCAAGGAAAGAAAATCGGCGCCTGGTCCCTTACCGAACCCGAAGCTGGCTCCGACGCCGGTGGTACGCGCACTGTCGCTACGCGCAACGGAAGTCATTGGGTCCTCAACGGAGCAAAAACTTTCACCACGAATGGCCACTACGCCGATGTCTGCGTCGCAATGGCCGTCACCGATAAATCCAAATCCTCGCACGGCATTAGTGCTTTCATCGTCGAGAAGGGAACTCCCGGCTTCAAACCGGGCAAAAAAGAAAATAAGCTTGGCATGCGTGCCAGCGACACTTCAGAAGTGATCTTCTCTGATTGCAAAGTGCCTCGCGAAAATCTTCTCGGTGCGGAAGGCGAAGGCTTCATCGGCAGCCTCAAAATTCTTGACGGTGGACGCATCTCCATCGCCGCGCTCGCGCTCGGCATGGCGCAAGGAGCGCTCGACGCCGCCGTAAAATACGCGAAGCAGCGCAAACAGTTCGGTCAGGCCATCAGCGAATTTCAAGCCATCCAGTTCAAGCTTGCCGACATGGCCACTGAGGTGGAGGCCGCGCGCCTCCTCGTTTATCAAGCCGCCTGTCTCGCCGACCAGAAGGACGTCCGTTTCACACGCGAATCCAGTATGGCCAAGCTTTTCGCCAGCGAAGTGGCCGTCCGCGTCGCTAACGAGTGTGTGCAAATTCACGGCGGCTACGGATTCATCAAGGATTACCCAGCCGAAAAGTTTTATCGCGACGTGAAGCTCTGCACCATCGGCGAAGGCACCAGCGAAATCCAGAAACTTGTCATTGCCCGCCAGCTCCTGGGAAAGAAATAATACAAACATGCGTCCGCCTGTTTTCTCCGCGCAAAAGCGACAGGATCAAAATGTCTCTGCCCATTGAAAAGTGGGCGGAGCAAGTCGGCTCCGGAGAAATCCGCGCGATCTCTCGTGCCATCACGGCCATCGAAAATCACGCTCCTGAGGCCGAGCCCCTTCTGAAAGCTCTCTTTTCGCAAACTGGCACAGCCTATCTCACCGGAATCACCGGCGCGCCCGGCACCGGTAAAAGCACGCTCGTCGACCGCCTCGCTGCCCACTACCGCAAACAGGAGGATCGCGTCGGCGTCATTGCCGTTGATCCCACAAGCCCCTATACGGGCGGCGCGATTCTCGGCGACCGTATCCGCATGCAGAGCCACGCAGGCGATGCCGGCATTTTCATTCGCTCCATGGCCACCCGTGGATTCCTCGGCGGACTCGCTCGCGCCACCGCCGAAGTGGCACTTCTCCTCGACGCAGCGGGGAAGCGCCAAATCCTCATCGAAACCGTCGGCGTCGGCCAGGACGAAATCGAAATCGTGCGTCTCGCCGACTGTGTCGTCGTCGTCCTCGTGCCCGGCCTCGGCGACGACATTCAAAACATGAAGGCCGGCTTGATGGAAATCGGCGACATCTTCGTCCTCAACAAATCCGATCGCGAAGGCGCCGACCGCCTCGAAGAGCAGCTTCACGCCATGCTCTCGATGACCCTGCCGAGAGTTGACCGCTCTGCGGTTAGCGGTGGCTGGCATCCGCCCGTGATTCGTACGGTTGCCACGGAGAATAGAGGCATCGATAAGCTCGCCGAAGCGATTGTCAAATTCCGCACTCATTTCGAATCCAGCGGCGAGCGTGCCAAAAAGCACACCGAACACTGGCGCAACCGTCTGATCGAACTCATCGAATCCCGCCTGCTCGACCGCGTCCTCAAGGCAGCGGGTGGCGAAGCGGCTCTCAATCGTCTGGCCGCCGATGTTGCAGAACGCCGCAAAGATCCGTTCTCCGCCGTGAACGAAATTCTCGCCAAAAGCGGCCTGCAAACCTAGGATCATCGCGAATGCGTCTCGGCGACATCGAAGTCCGGCACATCCACAGTGGGAATTTCTATCTCGACGGCGGCGCCATGTTCGGCGTTGTTCCGAAACCTCTCTGGGAGAAAAAATCTCCATCGGACTCGCGCAATCGCATCCGCCTTGCAGCGAACTCTCTGCTCGTCCGCGCTGCCAACAAGAACATCCTCATCGAAACCGGCAACGGTACCAAATGGACTCCCAAGCTCCGTGACATTTACGCCATTGACGAAGGGGACTTTCTCACGCAAAACCTCGCAGCCGCTGGCGTCAGCGCGAGCCAGATCGATCTCGTTATCAACACGCATCTCCACTTCGACCACGCTGGTGGCAACACAAGGCTCCTCGACGACCATGCCGTGCCCTCCTTTCCGAGCGCGCACTACCTCGTCCAAGCTGACGAATTCGCGCACGCCGCCAATCCCAGCGAACGCGACCGCGCAAGCTACTTCGAGGACAATTTTCTGCCTATGCAGCAGTCCGGCCAGTGGAAGCTCATCTCCGGCGACACAGAAATTCTTCCCGGCATCTCTGTCGTTCGCATTCCCGGCCACAACGCAAGCATCCAGGCCGTCAAGCTCACCGGCGCTGGCAAGACCGTCTTCTTTGTCGCCGACCTCTTTCCCACTCGCCACCACCTTCCGCTCGCCTGGATCATGGCTTACGACCTTTACCCTTTGCAGACGCTCGAAACCAAGCGAAAATGGATACAGACCATTGCCCAGGATGGCTGGATCGTCGTTTTCGGCCACGACCCGGACGTTCCCGCTGCGACGCTGCATGAGCGGGAAGATAAAATTGCATTCGAACCTGTGGACCTCAACCGTTAACTCCCTATAGGAAAGGGAACACCTGCTTTGAAAACAGCGAAGGCGAAGACTGCGGCTAAAAACCCTCAAGCGAATATTGGAATCATTGGCGGAAGCGGCCTATATGCGATGAAAGGCCTCACGGATACAAAAGAGGTTCGCGTCAAAACTCCATTCGGCGATCCATCCGAAGCCATCGTAACCGGACTTCTCGAAGGAAAACGCGTCGCCTTTCTTGCTCGCCACGGCCGCGGCCATCGTATCCTTCCAACAGAAATAAATTTTCGCGCCAACATTTACGCGCTCAAGCTTCTCGGAGTGGACCGCATTCTCTCCGTCAGCGCCGTTGGCTCATTGAAGGAAGAACTTGTCCCCGGAGAATTTCTCGTTGCCGACCAGTTCGTCGATCGTACAAAAAATCGCATCTCCACATTCTTCGGTGGAGGCCTTGTCGCCCACGTCACCTTTGACAAGCCCACCTGTCCGCAGATCTCGCGCATCCTCGCCGACGCCTGCGTTCATTGCGGCGTTAAAGTCCATCGCAAGGGTACGTACATCTGCATGGAAGGTCCGCAATTTTCCACGCTCGCCGAAGCCACCATGCACCGCGCCATGAATTTCGACGTGATCGGCATGACCAATGTCACAGAGGCCAAGCTCGCCCGCGAAGCTGAACTCTGCTACGGCATCATCGCCATGATCACCGACTACGATTGCTGGCACCCGGATCACGAATCCGTCACCGGGGCGCAAATTATCGCCACGCTCAACCAAAATGCCGAGAACGCCCAACATGTCGTGCGCGAAGCCGTTAAGGCGCTCCCTGTAGAACACGAATGCAAATGCGATTCGGCACTGGCTCACGCGCTCATCACCGATCGCAAGCTCGTCCCCGCCACCACCATGAAACGCCTGGCTGCCATCATCGGTAAATACATTTCTTAACCACTCGAGCAAATGACCCGCTACGCCAAGACCCGTCCCTGTAGTGGCCGACCTTCAGGTCGGTTCTTTTCTTGTTTTTGCTTTTCGTTTTATGACTCTATCTCAGAAATCCGTCCCGGATTTCTCGAACAGGAAAACACGTGTCACTACTCGTCGTAGGTTCCGTCGCATTCGACGCCATCGAAAGCCCTTACGGAAAGGTTGACCGCATCATCGGCGGTGCGGCAACGTATTTCGCCGTTGCCGCGAGTTTTTTCTCCCATGTAAATCTCGTCGGTATTGTCGGCGACGATTTCTCCGCGGAAGACGAATCCATCTTCCACCGCCGCAAGATTGACATCGTCGGGCTCGAACGTGCTCCGGGCAAGTGTTTCTTCTGGGCCGGAAAATACTCAGAAAATCTGAACGAACGTGTCACGCTTTGCACCGAGCTCAACGTCTTCGCGGACTTCAATCCCAAACTTCCGGAAAACTTCCGCACTTCAAAACACGTTTTTCTCGCGAACATCGCGCCTGATCTGCAGCACAGCGTTCTCAAGCAAGTCAAAGGAACGCCTAAACTTGTTGCGCTCGACACCATGAACTATTGGATCGAGCGCACTCCAGCCGAACTGCGCGAAACTCTCAAGCACGTCGATGTTCTAATGATCAACGACGCCGAAACGCGCCAGCTTTCGAGCGAGCATAATTTGCTCCGCGCGGCGCGGCACATTTTTAAGCTCGGTCCGTCCACACTCGTCGTGAAGCGCGGCGAATACGGCGCCATGCTGGTGGACAAGAACGGCGTGTTCTGCGTTCCCGCATTTCCGCTTGAGGAACCGCACGATCCCACAGGCGCGGGGGATTCTTTCGCCGGCGGCTTCATGGGTTATCTCGCTGGCTGTGGCCAATCGAGTGATGCAGCTCTGCGCCGCGCCATGGTTTACGGCTCCGTTCTCGGAAGTTTTGCGGTGGAAGAATTCGGCCCCGAGCGTCTGCGCAAGCTCAAGCTGCGAGAGATACACGCCAGGGCACGCCACTTCTCGAAACTCACGCAGTTCAAATTGTAGTGTGTAAAATTCTGTCAGTGCCGGTCAAGGCTTGAGTCCCGGCACCACAATTTACATGCTTCCTCTCAGCACTATCAGCTATCGTCTGCTTTGGGCCGCCTTTCTCGGCTCCGCGATTGGCATCGAGCGCAACATCCGAAAACGTCCGGCTGGCATGCGCACCAGCCTTTGCGTGTGCATGGCCGCGGCGCTCTTCACGATTCTCTCGTCCGAAATTGCAAAACTGACGGGCGACGCCAGCACCACGCGTATCGCATCGAACATCGTGCAGGGCGTCGGTTTTCTCGGCGCAGGAGTGATCCTCCGCGAGCGCGGCAGCGTCGTTGGCTTGACCACAGCCGCAGTGATCTTCATGGAAGCCGCCATCGGCATGGGCGCAGGTGCGGGAATGTATCGCGTCTCCGGCATTGCCTCTCTAATCGTGCTCTTTGCACTTACCGGCATGATCTATGTCGAAGACGCACTAAAGCTGAAGTGTCGCTACATGCTTTTTCGCGTTTCCGCGACCAGTGCCGTCGACATGGTTCCGGAAGTCCATCGCATCTTTCAGGATCTCGATATCAAGCTGGACAATTTCCAGGTGAATGTCGCAGGCGAGAAACACTTGATCCAATTTGATGCCGACGTCACCCAGCGCCAGCAGGAACAAGTCCTCTCGGCGATGACTCGCCCCGGCATCGCTGTGGAAATGTTGCCAGTCGAAAGGCAGCTCGAATGATCGCCGCTGCAGCGGTTCAAAAGCCAAAAGCGCTGCGCCGCGGCTCGCGTTTCGCCGTCATCGCGCCCGCATCGCCAGGTCAGCCCGATCGTGTCGCATCCGGCCAGAAAGAACTCGAGCGTTTGGGTTTTTCCGTCGCGCTTCAAGATCATCTTCAGGCGGACGGATATTTCGCGAGCTCCGCGATGGAACGTCGTAGCGAGTTTCTGAATGCCTTGAGCAATTCCGCGAATCACGCACTTATCGCCACGCGCGGTGGATATGGCTCGGTCTATCTTCTCGAACAAGACCTTCCACCATCTTTGCCTTTGAAGCCTCTCATCGGCTTTAGCGATCTCACCACCTTGCAAATCTATCTTTGGCAGAAGCATCGCTGGGCCGGTTTTTACGGTCCGATGTTGGCCGTTGGTCTGGACTACGGCCCCGGTGCACCTGGCGGATACGACGAGCCATCTTTTCGCGACGCGCTCACCAAAACTTCTGGAACCTGGACAATCCCACTTGATGGCGAAACTCTGCAGCCAGGTTCGGCGGAAGGAACTTTGCTTGGCGGAGCCATGACGCTTCTAGAAGCCACTATCGGAACTCCGTGGGAACTTGATACAGATGGCGCGATCCTGATTCTCGAAGACCGCGCTATGAGACCCTATCAAATCGACCGCGTCCTCATGCACCTCAAGCACGCAGGAAAACTAACCAGGATTCGTGGCATGATTCTAGGCGACTTTCCCGATTGCGAAACGCCTGTGCTCGGCAGTCCTTCCGTACGCGATGTGTGCGCGCGAATTCTTGGACCGCTTCACATTCCGCTCGTTTACGGCGCGCCAATCGGCCACACTGCGCGGCCGATGTTGACTTTGCCTCTCGGCGTCCGCACACGTCTGGATGCACGCGGCAGCGGAACACTGGAAATTCTCGAACCGGCGGTCATCGAATGACTCAGGCAAAACACATTCACATCATCGGCATCGGCGGCTCGGCCATGGCTCCGCTCGCGGGAATGTTGCGCGAACAGGGCTTCCACGTAACTGGGTCCGACTCCGGGGTCTATCCTCCGGCTTCCACCTTGCTTGATAGCCTTGGCATTTCGTATTTTCCTTCGTTTGAGGCTGCACACCTCACGCCAGCGCCCGATCTCGTCATCGTCGGAAACATCATCGCTCGCGGTAATCCTGAGCTCGAAGAAACGCTCGAACGCAAAATTCCTCATCGCTCCATGCCGGAAATTCTGGAAGAAGTTTTTCTTCCCGGAAAGCATTCCGTCGTCGTCAGCGGCACGCACGGAAAAACCACCACTACTGCGATGCTTGCCTGGAGTTTTTACTCCGCCGGAAAGCAACCAACTTTCCTCGTCGGCGGCGTCGCCGAGAATTTTGGAAAGAGCTATGGCCTTGGGCAGGGAACTGAAATGATTCTCGAAGGCGACGAATACGAAACCGCCTTCTGGGACCGCGGCCCGAAATTCTTTCACTATCATCCCGACGACCTGATCATCACTTCGCTCGAATACGATCACGCCGACATCTATCCAGATTTCGCGACGTATCAGCTTGCATTCAAGCGCCTCGTCAATCTTGTTCCGCGTAACGGCCGCGTGGTCATCTGGGGAGATACGGAAAAATCGGGTCCCGCTCTCCGCGAAGCCGCCGCAAAAGCTTTCTGCCCAGTGCTTACGTACGGTTTTTCCTCTGAAAACGATTGGGTCGCCAGCGAACCGGAATTCGCAGGGGACGCCATGCGGTTCCGCGTCGTACATGCGGGAAAACTGTTCGGAGAATTTTCTCTGGCCGCTTCCGGCCGCCACAATGTTTTGAATGCACTCGCTGCCGTCATCGTCGCGCAGGGAAGAGGCATTTCCGTCGAGTCGCTGCAGAAATCGCTGGCCTCGTTCCGCTCCGTGCGACGGCGTCTCGATGTAAAGGGCGAACATCACGGGATTCTTGTGGTGGACGATTTCGCGCACCATCCCACCGCCGTCCGCGCCACCATCGAAGCCGCAAGAGGACGCTGGCCCAATCGTCGTCTCTGGGCAATTCTCGAACCTCGCTCAAACTCGATGCGCCGCAAAGTCTTCCAGGAGTCACTCCCCCAAGCGCTCGCTCTTGCGGACCGCGTCGCACTCGGCGGGGTCTTCCGCGCGCAGCAACTGGGCGACGAAAACCGGCTCGACCCTGAAACCGTCGCCACCAGCGTTCGCTCCCTCGGCAAAGAAGCCAACGTAGTTTCCGGTGGAGAAGCCATGGCCGACTTCCTGGCTTCCAATGCAAAGCAGAACGACCTTTTACTGATCATGTCCAACGGCAGCTTCGATGGACTTTGTGAAAGGCTTCTGAAAAAATTAGGAGCGCCGCAACCCGCGCCTGCCGAGGCCAACTCTAGGTGAACCGCTTCCATACGCGCTTCTTCACGTCCAGCGTTCATTCATTATTTCTAATTGTTGCCGTACTTGTTCTTCCTCGCGCTTGTGGCGCAACAATTTCGTTCGAGATTTCTCTCGAAAAACCGTCGCAGCACCTTTTTCACGTCACGATGACGGTTCCCGACGTGCACGGCGACTTGCAGCTGCAAATGCCCGCTTGGAACGCTCTCTACGAAATCCGCGATTTCAGCAGCCGCGTCCAGCGCGTCGAAGCATTTTCGGGATCGCAAGCACTCTCGGTCGAAAAGGTAGACAAGCTTACATGGCGCATTCACGGCGACGGCGCAGTGATGGTCCGCTACGCAATTTACTGGGACAGCGCCGGGCCGTTTGCTTCTCAACTGAACGACGAGCACGCGTTCATCAATGCGGCCATGGTTTTAATGTATGTGCCGGATCGCCGCAGCGAAGATATTTCTATGGTGTTTCGCGATGTTCCACGCACCTGGCGCATCGAATCGCCGCTGCTTAGTTCAGCAAAAGAAGCCACTTCGATGAAACCACTCGCGGCCGCGAACTATGACGCCTTGGCGGATGCGCCGATGGAGCTCGGCACTTTTGTGGAATTTACCGTGTCCGGAATTAATCCGCAGATTCGCGTTGCGATTCACGGAGACGGATGGAAACAAGCCGACGTGGAAAACACACTGCGGAAAATCTGCAATTACGAAATCGAATTGATGGGCGGCGCGCCGTACGAGCGCTACCTGTTCATCTACCATGTTGGCAAGGGAGCGATGGGTGCGGGAGGCGGCATGGAGCATGCCAACTCGACGGCGATCAATATTTCGTCGGGAGCGCAAATTGCCGGAGTTTCCGCGCATGAATTTTTCCACCTCTGGAACGTGAAACGTATCCGGCCTGCTTCGCTCGAGCCGATTGATTACACGCACGAACAATTCACGCGGGCGCTGTGGTTCGCCGAAGGTGTAACCAGCACCTACGGCAGGTATGCTCAATTGCGTTCTGGCCTTTGGTCGAAACAGGATTTTTATGCCGACCTCGCACAGCAAATTAACGAACTCGAATCGCGTCCCGCGAATCGTTGGCAGAGCGCCGAACAATCCAGCCTCGATACCTGGCTCGACAAGAACGATTACTACAACGGCCCGGAGTTCAGCGTGTCGTACTACACAAAAGGGCAAGTTCTTGGCGTACTACTCGATATTCTGATTCGCGATCGCACTGATGATTCGCGCTCGCTCGACGATGTGCTGCGCCGCATGAATGAGGAATTCGCACAAAAAGAAAAAACGTACCGCGATAGTCTCGATGTTCGCCTGAGCGCCGAAAAAGTTGTCGGCGGTTCATTTGAAGATTTCTTTCGACAATATGTCGCGAATGCAGAGCCATTGCCGTATGAATCCGTACTTGCCAAAGCCGGGCTGTTGTTGCAGAAGCAGGAAATTGTCCGCGCTGAGCTTGGGTTTTCGTTCGAGCGTGACACCAACGGGCACTGGATCGTTCGGTCCGTCGACCCGGGCTCGACTGCAGAACGCGCGGGACTGCTCGTGGCCGATGGAGTGAGCCAGTTTAACGGCGAAAACGTTCCCCGGCACGCGGCAACTTGGCTGCGCAACAGAAAACCTGGTGATGAATTGCGCTTGCGAATTCTGCGAAACGAGCAGCCAGTTGAAATCAAGTTTACGCTCAGCGGGAAATCGGCGACGATTTTTGCAATTTCCGAGGATCCGCAAGCGACGGCAAAAGCGCGCGCGATTCGCGAAGGATTGCTGCACGGTAAACCGATTGCAGCAGTTGCTGCGTCCGCCACGACGCGCTGAGCGAGAATTCCAGGTTCGCCTTGACGCGAAAGCGACTGTTCGAGAGAGTTGGCCTGAGCCCGGTCCATGCTGCGCACTATTTTCATCGGCGTCTTTTTACCGCTGTACATCATCATTGCTGGAATTCCCCTGCTCATTTACACGGTCATTTCGAAAAATTCTGCCGCGTTGTACTGGGCCGGGGTTCGCGGAGTCATGTTTTTCGTTCGCGCGGTTGGCGTTCGCGTACGCGTGGCGGGCACGGAACGGATTCCGCATGGCACTTGCCTGTTCGTTGCGAACCATACCAGTTCAGCAGATGCGCCTGCAGTGGTGGGTGCGATACCGCGGCGGATCGTAATCCTGTTGAAGAAGTCGCTCTTCAACTACCCTATTGTCGGGCAGGCCTTTCATCTCGCGCATTTCATTCCTGTGGAACGCTCGAAGCGCGATTCCGCGATTGAAAGCGTTGAGAAAGCCATCGAAGCGATGCGCACCGGGCAATCATTCCTGATTTATCCGGAAGGAACGCGTAGCCCGGATGGACGGCTGCAGGAATTCAAAAAAGGCGCCGTGGTGATGGCGATCAAAGCCGGGGTACCGATTGTGCCGATCGTTTGTTCCGGAGCGCATCGCGTGATGGAAAAACGGTCGCTGGTGATTCATTCAGGAGAAATTCTCGTGGAATTTCTGGAGCCGATTGACACGTCGAAATACACATTCGAGGAGCGCGAAAAACTCAACGAAACAGTGCATGACGCGATGGCGGCGGCGCTTCCTCCTGATCAGCGGCCGATTGGATTTCCTGGAGCGGCCTAGTTTTGTTCAAAACAATCTGGCGGTCCTTTTTAGATTTGCGATTTCTTCCTCCAGTTCACGGACTTTGCGCTGCAAGTCAGGCAGACGATTCAAGGCGGCCTGCGTTTTGAGCCACTGGCGATTTTCGACGGCGGGATATCCGGAATAGAGTCCCGCGGCGGGAACGTCGTTTGGGACGCCACTCTTTGCAGTAATGACAGCGCCGTTGCCAATGGTGAGATGGCCGGCAGTGCCAACTTGGCCGGCAAGGATACAACCGTCGCCGATTCTCGTGGAACCTGCGAGTCCGACTTGTCCGCAGAGCATGGCATTAGCACCGACTTGCGAGGCGTGGCCAATTAAAACAAGATCGTCTATTTTTGCGCCGCGTGAGATACGGGTTTCGCCGACAGTGGCGCGGTCCACGCAGGCGTTGGCTTGAACTTCTACGTCATCTTCCAGGACGGCCGGGCCGGATTGAGCCATTTTGTACCAGCTACCATCTTTCTGTTTGGCGAAACCGAGACCGTCGGCTCCGATGACCACGCCGTTCTGGAGAATAACGCGGTTACCGATGCGGCAGTGTTCGCGGACAACGGTGTGTGAGTGCGCGAAGAAGTGATCGCCGATTTTCGCGCCGCGGTAGATGGAGACAAAACTGTGGAGAACAGCGTGATCGCCGATCGTGACATCCTCGTCGACAAAACAATTCGGTCCGATGTGTGCACCGCTTCCAACGCGCGCGGATTTTGCAACGATTGCGGTGGGATGAATGCCGGGGGCGTAGGCAGGCGGCTGATAAAAAAGTTCGATGGCGTGCGCGAAGGCGAGATAGGGATTGCTGGAACGCAGTGCGGCGAGCGGGGGAAGGCCGGGTGCGCGTTCAATGCGAATACCCTCCTCGATAAAGATGGCGGCAGCGCGGGTGGTATGGAGCAAAGGAAAATAGCGGCGATTGGCGAGGAAAGTGATTTGGCCTGGTGTGGCGTGGTCCATTCCTGCGATGCCGGTGATTTCAACCGAGGGATCGCCTTCGAGGCGGCAAGAAAGTTTCTCTGCGACGTCAGAGAGTTTCATTGAGGGGGCTCCTGAGAGTTTGCGCAATCGAAGAGCACAGGCAAGAGTGTCTGTGCTATCAGAGGCGAGTCTCGCACAGCGCTGACAGGGAAGTACAGTTCGAGCCAAAATGGGAATGGGATGGGGAAGGACGGGGTGTACGTACCCACCCCATTTCGCGTAAGAGTCTAAGTGCAGGACTTATTTTGCAAGAGTCGATGAAGAGCGGATGCTGAATGGTTAATGCGAGACTATGCCAAGCGGTGCGAAGCGAAAATCTACTGTACGACGGGGCGATTTTGGGAACTGACCGCTGCAGCTGGGCGAAGCGCTACTCAAGAGCGAAAGCCGTGAGTAGGATCATCACGCGGGGCGAAACGAAAAAATTTGCCGCGGTGCAAATATTCGCACGCCTTCTTTCCCCGCGATTTGCTAAATATCATGGCGCATTCGCGAAGACCAGCGGAAGGAGATTTCTTGGGAGCACGGTTTCAAATGCTTCGTACGCAAACTAATCTGACGCCAGACGCGGCTCTACAGGAGTTACTGGCGGGGAATCAACGATTCGCGTCGAATCAGCTGACTTCGGTTGAGCACGATCTGATGATTTTGAAAGAGCACACCGCCGACAAGCAGGAGCCGTTTGCGGGAGTCCTTGCATGCGCCGACTCTCGCGTGCCGGTAGAACTCGTGTTCGATCAAACGATTGGACAGATCTTTGTGACGCGAGTTGCGGGGAATATGGCGACTCCGGAGATTATCGCCAGTCTCGAGTATGGAGTGGCGGTGCTGGGAATTAAGGTGATTCTCGCACTCGGGCATACCGGATGCGGGGCGGTGAAGGCAGCGATGAACTCCGATATCGTTCCTGGACAGATCAGCGTCTTGTATAAGCATTTGCGGCCTGCGGTGGAAAAATCCTGCGGTGATCTGGACAAAGCCATTGAGTTGAATGCCGAACATCAGGCGGAGCTGCTGCGAACGTCTTCAACTGTGATTCGCGACTTTGTGAAAAACGGGAAACTGAAGGTGGAGGCGGGAGTCTACGATCTGGCGAGTGGGAAGGTCAGTTTAAAATAAGTTGTGAGAGGGAAATGCGAAAGCTCCCCACCTGAAAAACCGTCTCGTGGGGCACCCCGCAGGAAAAGGCGATGTTTTTTCTAGTCTTATGTTGATTGATGTCGAGAGTTATTCGGGGTACCGGGCGGACGAGCGGCCTGTGCGGTTTGTGATGGGCAGGCAAACGTACGATGTGGTTGAGGTGGAGGACAGGTGGTATTCGCCGCATGCCACGTTTTTTCGAGTGCTGGCGTCGGATGGGAACCGGTACGTGCTTTGCCACAATGAGCAAGTGGATTTGTGGACCCTGGAAGCATTCCGGGCCAAAGGAGCCGGCGAGTAAGGGCTAGGCTTGTCAACAGCTGATCGGACAATGGGTGAGAAACCTCAAAGTCCCATCCTCAAAAATCGAAGTTGGGCACGGGACTCGCGCAGCAAAGTTAGAACTTGAATTCGAGATTCAGCTGCGTGCGACGGGGAGGATTGGCGGCAACGGGCTGGCCGAAGAGCGGTGAGCCGAGGACGCCGATGTAGGTAACGTAATTGGGATGGTTGAAGACGTTGAAGGAGTTGAGAGAGACGGTGAGCGTAGGGACGTCCTTCTTGTGTTCGCCACGTTGTGTCGAAAAAGGGAAATCGTGAGAGAGATTGAGGTCGAGATTGACGAGGCCGGGCCCGTGTAGCGTATTGCGCGCATAGCCTAGAGGGCGGTCATTTACGACACCATCTCCGTTGTTGTCGGCGCCCGTGATGACATTGACGGGCTTGCCGGAATAGAGAGAAAGAGCGGCGCCAAGGGTGAAGAGTCCGGTGAAATGAGTTGAGCCGAGAAGATCGAATTTGTGGCGTCGGTCATTATCGGAGCGGGCCCAATCGGCGGAGGGGTCGAGGCTGTTGCCGGGGAAGTATGAGCCGCCGCTGGTGTTGTTGTAGGTTTTGCTGAGCGTGTATTGAATTTGACCGTTGAAGAAGCGCGAAGGGCTGCCGCGGAAGGTGAGCTCGAGCCCGTTGCTTTTTTGGTAGCCGTCGGACTGCAGCTGGCGCTCCTGTCCGATCACGGGATTGGGACGATCTGTGAACGGCGGAAGGGGAGCATTGGCGTCAATGGAGCGGAAGAGCGAGATGCCGCGCGAGCCGACGTAGCCTGCGCTGAAGGTGCTTTTGGCAGTGATTTGGCGCTCGATGGCAAAGCTGTATTGCATGCGATACGGAATGTGAAACCGCGAATCGAGTGTGACGAGGCTGGCGGGGACGGCGGCGAGTTCGGCTGGGGTGACAGGGAAAGAGGGGTTGGGAACGATGAAGCGCAGGAGATCGACACCATTGAAGTGAAGGAGATCGGCGATGGGGCGAGGGCCAGACCGATCGTAGAAAAGACCAGCGCCGCCGCGAAAGACGGTTTTACTTTTGGAGGATGGAGCAAAAGCGAAGCTGAAGCGTGGGGCGAAATTGTTCGGGTCGTCATGGAAGAAGTTCTGCCAATAGTAGCGAAGGCCGACGGTAACGGAGAGCTTAGGATTAATGCGAATAGAGTCTTCGATAAAGCCAGAGATAACCTTTTCGAGAAAAACGAGATGGCCGTTGCCCTGTTGAATGACGACCGTGGATGGCGTGTTGGCTTGACGGTCGGCGAGGCTGGCGAAGGTGTACGTGCCGAGTTGGTTCGAGAAATCGTCAGCGCCACGGCGGCTGATGTCCGGAATGTCCACGCCGAAATTCAGAAGATGCTTGCCGTGGGCGTAAGTGACGATGTCAGTCCCGTCGAAATGATATTCGGTGCGGCGGGAATCAGCTTGTGCGCCCCCGCCAGTGAACGCGCCGGAAACGATGATTTGAGGAGCAGGGTTGACGCTCGTGCGAGGTTGATTGTTTTGGCCGACGAGGAAACGGAGTTGATTGGACCACAGGGTTGAGAAGGCATGGCGATAGCTGACGTTAATCTCGTTCTCGACCATGGAAGAGTTGTAGCCGGCTTCGGGCAGGACCGTGCCGCCAACGTTCTGATTCTTGTTTGACATGTTTTCGTTGGAGTAGCCGATCCAGAAGAGGTCGCCGTTCTCAAGTTCATGGAAAACGCGGCCTTCACCGAAAAAATGGTGCATGGGAGCGGGAACGTTCTTTCGAATGGGTACCTGGCCCGTTCCGGAAAGGCCGATGGCACTGACGATGGCCTGTTGGTCATCGAGGTCGCGTTCGAACGACAGGAGGAAAGTAGTTTTCTTGTTGTAGCTGAGTGGCCCGGTGAGGGAGCCTTCGTAGTATTGACGCGATTCGGGAGGTTTCTGAACGGCGAAAGCGTTGGAGGCGTCGAAGACGGCGTCGCGATACAGAAAATTTACACTGCCGTGCAGAGCTGGGGTACCAGGTTTGGTGGTGATTTCAAGCCGGGCGCGGCCAGGATTTGCGAAAAGAGCGGAGTAGGGATTCTGGTTGATCCTCACTTCCTGGATGGCGGAAGCTGTGACGCCTGGCCCGTTGGCTTCGATGCCGTTGACGACCAGAGAGACGCCATTGGTGGAGACAGAGTTGTCGTCCAGGAAGCGGGAGAGCGTGGTGATGTAGTCCTGATCAAAAACGGGAACGCGATCGAGGGCCGCACGTTCGAAAGCGTTGGCGCTTTGATTTTGCGACGTGTCGGTGGTGACTTGTGGGGAAGAATCGGCCCCGCCAACAGTGACGGTTTCAGATTGCGAAGCGAGAGCAAGTGTGACGCGCAGAGGCGGCAGGCGTTTTCCCTTGAAAGTGATGGGGATAGTGGCGTCTTTGAACGCAGGAGCGGCGACGGTGAGCGTGTAGGATCCTACGGGTATTTTTTCGAAGTGAAAGCTTCCAGAAGAGTCGGTTTCCGTTTGGTTAGGGGTACCTTTGGCGGACGGTCGAAGCAAGACGATGGCGTGGGAAATGACAGCGCCGGAGGGATCTTGAACTGTTCCGGAAAGGATCGATGAGGTGGACGGCGACTGGGAGTCGTCGGAAGTGGGCCGTGCGGTTGGCGAATCCGGGGCGTGAAAGGTTTGCGCACCGTTCACCGCGACGAGGAATGCGAACGCGAGAAACGCAATGGAAAGTTTTTGATGCAAGACCACTGGACGGTAGCACGGCGAAGCTAAATGGCGGTTAAACCGACTCACGATTGAGGACAAAGATGAACCGAGGCGGGAAACCAGAGGGAGGCTATTCGTTGAAGAGGGTGGGCTGTGCGGCGGTGGGGACGGCGGGTTTGCGGCGGGCGATGCCGACGACGCCGAGTACAGTGACTTCGCTGAGGGCGGAGCGCGGGACGAAGATGCGATCAGTGTTGGAGTTGAGGTCGGGTGGGGTGATCTGGATGCCATTGTCGAGGAGCGACAGTAGATCGTTAGGGACAACGCCCTCGAGAGAGTCGCCGTCAAGGAAGCGGAGGCGAAGCCACAAGCCATCGAGCTTGGGCCGGCTGAGGAATGCCTTGCGCTCAGGCTCGAAATCGCCGTCGAAATCACGGACAAAATAGATGGAGCGAATACGGGAGAGCGGAAGCTCCTGATGCTCGCCATCGTGGGTGGTGGAGGCTGGGGCGCGGAGTTTCAAGGGACGGGAATTACCCCCAAAGAAGCAGATTTGCACATAAAGAAATTCTATGTTATGTTAAGCGCGAAATTCCTGTCAACCTATTGTTTTTAATGGATTTAGGCCGGAGGGCGTAGCTCGTTGACTGAGAAGAAGCAAATCCTCAAATCGGCCTCGATCATCTCGTTAGTCACCATTGTTAGCCGAATCTTCGGTTACGTTCGCGATCAACGCATAGCAGTCCTATTGGGGACTACCGAAGTATCGGTTGCTTACCAGCTAGCTTTCCGCATCCCCAATCTTTTTCGGCGGTTGGTAGCGGAAGGTGCGATGACCGCGTCGTTTATTCCGGTATTCGCGGGTTACATGCGGGAGAGAGACAAAGAGGAACTTTGGGAATTTGCCAACAAGCTATTCTGGACGCTGGCGCTGGTGGTAGCGGTGATTACGGTGCTGGGGATGGTTTTCTCTCCGTATGTGATTCATTTGTTTACGTCCGACGTGGGGAGTGCGGGCGGGTTGGACCTCGCGGTCGAGCTCAATCGGATCATTTTTCCGTACCTGTTTTTTGTCGCCATGGCTGCGCTGGCGATGGGGATTTTGAACTGTTTTCATGTTTTCGGCCTGCCGGCTGCGACTCCGGTCTTCTGGAATCTGGCATCGATCCTGTTTTCCATTGGGGCGGTATGGAAGTACTTCAAAAATCCAGCAACATCGTTGGCGGTGGGAGTATTGGTTGGGGGGGTGCTGCAGTTCCTGATTCAAGTACCGCTGCTGGTGCAGAAGGGAATGAAGTTCGATTTTGGAATTTCATTCACGCATCCGGGGATTCGGAACGTAGCGCGGCTGATGATTCCCAGGTTGTTTGGCATTGGCGTGGCACAGATCAACCTGCTAGTGGATACGCGGTTTGCGACGGCACGCATCATGCCCAAGGGGAGCCTGACCGCACTGTATTACTCTGACCGAGTTATGGAGCTGGTGTTGGGCGGGTATGCAATTGCGGTGGCCACGGCGATTTTGCCGATGATGTCGCACCAGGCGGCGGCGAGCGACTTTAGCGGCTTGAAGAAGACGCTGGCGTTTTCGGTGCGGCTGGTGGCGTTCATTACGATACCGGCGATGTTGGGGCTGATGATTTTGCGGGAGCCGATTATCCGCGTTTTGTTTCAGCACGGAGCCTTTATCGCAGAGTCCACGCGACTGACCGCCAGGGCATTACTGTACTATGCGATTGCGTTGCCAGGGTTGGCGACAGTGAAGCTGGTGGTGCCGGCGTTCTATTCGACGAAGGATACGAAAACACCCGTCATCGTTGCGGCGATTTCGATGCTTGTGAACATCGTTCTGAATATTATTTTTCTGGAGTTTTTCTTCAAGCGAGTGCAGAACGGCGGACCGGCGCTGGCGACGGCGATTGCCTGCTACTTCGATTTCTTCGCGTTGATCCTGATATTCCGGCTGCGTTACGGGCCGATGGGAATCCGAGAAATTATGAAGTCGTTTTCGAAGATTTTTTTGTGCTCGGGAATCATGGGCGCGGCGTGCTGGCTGGGCGGGCGCTATACGGAATTCACGATTCATTCGAGATTTTTGGTGCAGTTGGGGGTTTTTACGGGACTGATCGTTGGAGCGACAGTGCTTTACCTCGCGCTGGCCTGGGTTTTCAGGTGTAGCGAGATCGAGGAAATATACGGCATCGCAACCCGGAAGCGGCGCGACGGTGAAGCGTACGTGGAGAACTGATGGAAATTGCGGCTGCCATAGCGTCGTATTTGACCCACGTGCAGGTGGAAAAGGGCCTGGCGTCCAATACGCTGAGCGCTTACCGCCGGGATATGGCGAAATTTGAAGATTTTGCGAAGAAGAGAAAGTTAGCGCTGAATGCGGTAAAGCGCGATGACCTGGTGGACTTCCTGGCAAGCCTGTACCGGCAGAAGCTTGAAAGCAAGACGGTGGCGCGGCACCTGGTGACACTGCGGAATTTTTTCCGATATGCGCAGGTACAAGAGTTGATCTCCGAGGACCCCACGACGCACCTGGAATCGCCGAAGATTCGGCGGTCACTACCGGGCTATTTGCGGCTGGAAGAAGTGGAAAAACTGCTGGAATTGCCGGACCAAAAGACTCCGCTGGGTTTACGAGACCGGGCCATGCTGGAAGTGCTATATTCCACGGGTTTGCGCGTAAGCGAATTGACCAGCTTGCGCGTGACCGATCTGGATATGAAGGTCGGGTGTGTACGATGCATCGGCAAGGGCGATAAGGAGCGGATCGTGCCGGTGGGGCGGAAAGCGCTGGGAATCGTCGAGCGGTACCTGCGCGACGGTCGCACGGCGTTAATCGGGCCGGGGCGAAGCAGCGCTGGAGCATTTCTGTTCGTAAACCGAAGGGGCGGCAGAATCAGCCGAGTCGGTGTATGGAAGATTTTCTCCGCGTATGGGAGAAAAGCAGGATTGCGTGTGCCGCTGACGCCTCATATGTTGAGGCACAGCTTCGCAACGCATTTGCTGGAGCGCGGAGCGGATTTGCGGTCAGTGCAGCTGATGCTGGGGCACTCCGACATTTCCACGACGCAAATCTACACGCATGTGGTTGAGGAGAGGTTGAAGCAGATTTACAAGGCGCACCATCCGCGCGCATAGCGCGGCCAGAGTCATAGATGCGGCGCGGCTCAGACGATGTCGAGGAAGAGCCAGCCTGAAGCCGAGGGATAGCAATGCCTGATTATATGTTTTTGCTGGAGAGCCGGCTGATGCCGGAGCAGCGCGCGACCATGATGCGCGTGCAGGAGCTTTCCGCGGCACTGGGGCTCAACGTGTATTTGACGGGCGGAACGGTGCGCGACTTGATTACAGGCGCGACGCTGCGCGACCTGGACTTTACGGTGGAAGGCAATCCCACAAAAATCGCGCGCGAACTGGAAAAGGGTGGCGCGAAGGTGCTGCACGAGGACGAGAAGCTGCGGCATATCGAAATATTGTTCGCGGGCGAGTGCGAAGGAAGTATTTCTGGCGCGCGCGACGACCACTATGTTCGGCCCGGGACGCGGCCTGAGATTCGCTGGTCGACAATTATGGAGGACTTGCGACGGCGGGACTTCTCGTTGAATGCAATCGCAATATCGCTGAACCCGGCATCGCGAGGATTACTGTTGGACCCGACGAACGGGCTTTCGGACATCGAGCGCGGCGAAGTGCGCGCGCTGACGATTCATAGCTTTACGAATCAGCCCATCAGATTGTTGCGCGTGCTGCGTTTCGCGGCGCGGATGGGATTCAAGCTGGAGCAGCGGACGCAAGAATGGTTAGAGCTGGCCATGGAGCGGGATCTGCATCACAGCATCACGCCGGAAGATGCGGGCGGTGAATTGCGGGCCTTGGCGCGAGAAGAGCAGCCAAGCGGCACATTGAAGTCGTGGGAAGAACACGGACTGATGGAGGTTGTGCACCCGGTGCTGGCAAAGAAGAAGCCGGACTACGAAGCGATCAACCGGTTAAGCAAGGTCCGGGACGACTTGATGATGGCGGGATTGCGGCCGAGGCTGGCGACGCCGATGCTGCTGGCGATTCTTGGGCGGCTGAAGGACCGTGAGCAGTCGAACCTGCTGAGTAAATTGGGATTCCGAGCGGCGGAAACGGATGCGATTTTAAGTTTCGCGGAGGAAGCAGAGGCGTCGGCCAAGGAGTTATCTGGGAAAAAACTGAACGCACCGATCGATGCGTACAAGTTTATCGAGAAGGTGCCCGTGGACCGGCTGGGGTATCTGCTTGCGGAAACGAGAAATTCCGCGGCGCTTTCAAAGATAAAGGCATATTTGAACAAGTGGCGGCCACTGCGAGCAGGAATTGGGACAGTGCGCGAAGAATTGACACGCATTGGAATGCCGGAAGGACCGAAGTTCGATGCGGCGGTCGAACAGATGTTCGCGCTGCAATTGAACGGACGAGGCAAGACTCCCGAGGAACGGGAAAAGACTCTACGAAAACTCTCCGGAATCAAGGAACCGCCGAAACAAAAAGAACCTAAGGGCAAAGACAAAAAGGCGGGAAAGAGTTCCGAGAAAGCACACGATGCGCTGATGAAGATGCAAGGAAAACCGAAGGGCAAGCCAAGTCCCGCTGCCGCTGCGCACAAGCCAGCCGTGAAATCCGGGAAACCGGCGGCGAAAGCGAAAAAGAAGAAGTGACGGCGGAGTGGAAATTGCCGCGACCGCGCGCAATTTGCTTTGAAGATTTAATCCAGAAGAATCGCCGAGTGGAAAAGATTTCTGTTGAAAAGATGCGAAAGAACGTCGCAATTCCTTTCACGGCGATTTAGAATTAAGGTTCATGGGGCAGCCAGAGTTCGTTCATCTACACGTTCACACGGATTTCAGCTTGCTCGACGGGGCCTGCGAGACCGGCGAACTGCTCGATGAAGCATCCCGCCAGAAAATGCCCGCCGTGGCGATCACCGACCACGGGAATTTATTCGCGGCAGCCAATTTTTTCTACGAAGCAAGCAAGCGGGACGTGAAGCCGATCATCGGCTGCGAAGTGTACGTAGCGAAGGGCAGCCGGCACGACCGCGGAGAGAAAACTCAATCGAACGGCGGTGACCGGGGCGAAGCGGAAGGCGGGTCGCGCGGAAGTAATCACCTGGTCTTGCTGTGCGAAGACCTCGAGGGTTACCACAATCTGATCAAGCTGGTGTCCGCGGGATTCCTGGAAGGGTTCTATTACAAGCCGAGAATTGATTACGACCTGCTTGCAAAACACAGCAAAGGATTGATCGCGCTCTCTGCATGCCTGCGGGGCGCGGTGACGGAAGCGGTCGTGGACGAGAAATACGATCAGGCGCGGGAGAACGCCTACCGGCTGAGAGATGTCTTTGGTAAGCAGAATTTTTTCCTTGAGATTCAGGATCAGGGACTGGAAATCGAGAAGAAGGTGAATCCGCACCTGGTGCGACTGTCAAAAGAAACTGGGATTCCGCTGGTGGCTACGAACGATTGCCACTACCTGCATCACGAAGACGCGCACGCACAGGAAGTTCTGCTGTGCATTCAAACCGGCAAGACGATGGGCGACACGAACCGGATGAAGTTCGCGACGGACCAGTTTTATTTCAAGACGGCGGCGGAAATGGCGCGGGTGTTTGGCGAGATTCCGGAAGCGCTGCGGCGAACAGTGGATATTGCAGCGCGATGCAATGTGAAGGTGGAGCGAATTCCGCATCCATTTCCAGAATTCAAGGTGCCGTCCGGACATACGGCGGGAAGTTACTTTGAAAAGGTGGTGAGAGAAGGATTCGCGACACGTGTTCCGTACCTCGAGCGGCTCGCCAAAACCGGGGCGCTCGCGAATCCGCTTTCTGAGTACGAACGGCGTTTAACCAGCGAAATCCAGATGATTCAGAAAATGCGGTACGAGGGATATTTTCTGATCGTGTGGGATTTCATTCACTATGCACGAACGCAAGATGTGCCGGTCGGGCCCGGCAGAGGTTCGGCGGCGGGAAGTCTGGTCAGCTACGCGCTGCGGATTACGGACGTTGACCCGCTGCAGTACAACCTGCTGTTTGAACGGTTCTTGAATCCGGAACGTATCTCGATGCCGGATATAGATATCGATTTCTGCATGCGGCGGCGCGGCGAGTTGATTGAGTATGTGACGCAGAAGTATGGCCGTGAAAACGTGGCGCAAATCATTACTTTCGGAACGATGGCGGCGAAGGCGGCGATCAAGGATGTGGGCCGTGCGATGGAAATCCCGTACGTGGAAGTGGACCGTCTGGCAAAGATGGTACCAACTACGTTGGGCATCACCTTAGATAAGGCACTTGAGGACGCACCCCAGCTGAAGTCGGCGGTAAACAGCGACGAGAAGCTGCAGGACCTGATGAGCGTGGCGCTGCGGCTCGAAGGACTTTCGCGGCACGCTTCTACGCACGCGGCCGGCGTGGTGATTTCGCCGCAACCACTTACTGACCTCGTGCCTGTTTACAAAACCAACCGCGACGAAATCACGACGCAATTCGACATGAACGCGCTCGAGCGGATCGGCCTCCTGAAAATGGATTTCCTGGGGCTGACGACGCTGACAGTGCTGCACGATGCGGTGAAGATGGTGGAGCAGAATCGCGGCGTCAAAGTGGAGATCGATAGCCTGACGCTGGATGACGCGGAGACCTATCAGCTATTTTCGCGCGGCGATACGACGGCGATTTTTCAATTTGAGTCGCACGGTATGCGGGACATTCTGCGGCGATACCAGCCGACGAAAATCGAGGATTTGACAGCGCTGAACGCGCTATACCGCCCGGGCCCAATTCAGGGCGGCATGATCGACGACTTCATCAACCGCAAGCATGGGAAGACCAAGGTCAGCTACGAACTGCCGCAACTGCAGGACATTTTGCAGGAAACGTATGGTGTGATCCTGTATCAGGAACAGGTAATGCAGATTGCGAATCGGCTGGCGAGCTTCTCGCTGGGCGAAGCAGACATTTTGCGCCGCGCGATGGGCAAAAAAAAGAAAGAGGAGATGGCTGCGCAGCGTGCGAAATTTCTGGATGGATGCGCGAAGAACAAGATTCCGGAGAAGAAAGCCGAACGGATTTTCAATTTAATGGAAGAGTTCGCGGGCTACGGTTTCAACAAGTCGCACTCCTGCGCGTATGCCTTGCTTGCTTACCAGACGGCGTACATGAAGACGCATTATCCCGTGGAATTCATGGCTGCGCTGCTGACATCCGAAACGGGAAATGCGGAGAAGGCAGTAAAGTACATCAACGAAGCGCGCGGCATGAGTATTTCGATCTTGCCGCCGGATGTAAATGAGAGCGATTTGTATTTCACGCCAGTGGGAGAGTCGATCCGGTTCGGCCTGGCAGCGATTAAGAACGTGGGAGAGAACACGGCCAAGGCGATCCGTGATTCGCGAGTTTCGAGTGGGGAATTTAAAACGCTCTACGATTTTTGTGAGCGTATCGAACCGCGGTTTTTGAACAAGAGAGTGTTCGAAAGCTTGATCAAATCTGGCGCGATGGATTCACTTGGGCCCCGCGAGGCGATGGCGGCTTCGGTGGACGATGCGCTGGCTGCGCTCCAGCGGGCGTCACGATCGAGGGACTCCGGCCAGCATGGATTGTTTTTTGGAGGTGGTGCGACGGAGGCAACAGCCCCGTTCCTGTTGCGAGACGCGCCGCTGTGGAGCGAAGAAGAACGGCTTGCGAGCGAGTACGCGATGCTCGGCTTTTACGTTTCTGGGCATCCGTTGGAGAAATATGCTTCGCGGCTAGCGGAATGGAACGTTGTACGCCTGGAAGAAGTTGAGGGGCAGCGCAACGGAAGAGAGATTGCTGTGGCCGCGCTGATTGTGGGCGTTAGGCCAATGCGCTCGAAGAAGGGCGCGCGCTGGGCAATTTTTACAATTCAGGACATGACCGGTGTGCAGGAGTTGCTGGCGTTCCCGGAAAGTTTTGCCAAACATGAACAAACTCTGAAGCCGGGAACTCCGCTATTGTTAAAGGTCAGAGTGCAGATTGAGGAAGCGGGGACACGGCTATCGCTGCAAGAGGCACGGCCAATTGCCGCCATTGCGGAACGGGCTGCCGCGCAGGAAGAGTTTCGCGTGAGGGTCCCGATCGCTTCAATGAATGAGGGCACGCTGGATCTGCTGGAGAAATTGTTTTCCGGAGCACCCGGAGCGAGCCAAGTTGTGTTTGAATTGGAGTCACCAGACGGGACGGTTGCCGTCGTACCATCGCAGCAGCGTGTGAAGGCCACTCCAGAATTGACGGAAGCGGTGCGGCGGATTCGCGATAAGGCGGCAGCGGCTTAGGGGAGCGCATGTCAGTTAAAGAAAAGAAAAAATCCGCAGACACCGTCGCCGGAGCGCGCCAACGCGAGCTTGAGAAACTCGAAAAGGAAGTTGACGACCTGAAGCTACTGGCCGGCAATGTGGACGCGGATGCCGAGCTGGAACGTCTACGCGAACAGGTGGGGGAGCTTCGTAAAGAGTTTTACGCGCACCTCGGGCCATGGCAACGTGCGCAGATTGCACGGCATCCGCAACGTCCTTACCTGACTGATTATCTCCCCCTTCTGTTTACGGATTTCGTGGAGCTACATGGCGACCGCGCCTTTGGCGACGACCGGGCGTTGATTGCGGGGCTGGCAAAGTTTAAAGGGCGTCCAGTTGCCGTGATCGGCCAACAAAAAGGGCGCGACACGAAGCAGCGAGTGATCCGCAACTTCGGTCAGCCCAAACCGGAAGGATATCGCAAAGCGCTACGAGTGATGCAGTTGGCTGCCAAATTTGGACGCCCGATTTTGACGTTTGTGGATACACCAGGGGCGTATCCCGGTATCGATGCAGAAGAGCGCGGTCAAGGCGAGGCCATCGCTCGGAACTTGCGCGAGATGGCACGGCTGCCGGTACCCGTGATTGTGACCGTGACCGGCGAAGGCGGTTCGGGCGGAGCGCTGGCGATTGCGGTGGGCGACAGGGTTAACATTCTTGAGAACGGCTTTTACTCGGTGATTTCACCGGAGGGCTGCGCGAGTATCATCTGGCGCGATTCTGCAAAGGCAGAAACCGCAGCCGAAGCAATGAAAATCACGGCAACGGACCTGAAGGAACTTGGCATCATTGATGAGATCGTGAAAGAGCCCGAGGGCGGGGCGCACGCCGATCTCGACGCTGCGGCGCAATACCTGGATGAAGTCCTCGATCGGCAGCTTACGGAACTTTCGGCCACGCCTGTGAAGGATCTCCTGGAGTCACGGTACAAGAAATTCCGAGAGATGGGACAGTTCTTCGACCTACAGCCGTGAAAGCATCGGACGACGGTGAATTGACGAATCCGGCCGGCATTCGTTATCTTTTCGTTCGCCGTCTACATCCAATCGATCAACTCCAAGGTGGAGTACTTCCCAGTAGCGGATAGGGAACGCGACGGCAGGAAATAGTGTCGTGCCGCATGGCAAAGCGTTAGCCTGAATTCCTAAACGAGCATGCGGGCAATGCCCTCTTCCAGCTCAGGGTTTGTAAGTACAAACCCTGAAACCCTGGGAGTTGCGCCCAGCAACGCATTCCCCCGCGGAAACTGGACTTCAGTCATGTCGGAACCGTTCCGTCCGTATGAAAAACTTGTCGAGATCACGCTGCTGGGCAATAAGTTTCAAGTGCCGGAGCGCAATTCACTGCTGCGCTGCTTTCAGTTCATCAGCCCGGAAACAATTCCGTACGGGCGATTCTGCTGGAACCAGGATTGCCAGTATTGCCGTGTAACCTGCCAATTGCCAGATGACGACGATTCGCGCGAAATGCTGGCGTGCAAGTTCATTGTGATGCCGGGAATGGAGATCACGGAACTCAGCCAGGAGCTGAAGTGGTGTCTGCGGGCGAAGTTGCCGCAGGACGAAACCGTGATCCAGCCGTAAGCCGTGAACTGGTGATTGGTAGCTCGTGATTGCTGAACCCCTGAACGTCCCCGCGTTCTGTGCCTTTCCATCTCGCAAGTTGAGACTGTGCCGCCAGCGGAGGAAACCTGAAACCCAAGGGCGCGGCACCTGGTGGCTTTGTGCTCCTTAAAATTGCGTTCGCCTGACGTCTGCTCTACGATTCCCATATGCGGCATTCATCAGAGATTTTGTGTGACGGGTGCGGGCAGCCCGCAGGGCCGGGGCATATCGCGCAGCGGCTAAAGCGCCTTGAGAACATGACGCGCTACCGACCGATCCACGTACAGGCGCTGTTTCTGGCTGCGACTGGCCCAGAGGCGGATAGTGAGTATCTATATTCAGCGGATGGGGAATTTGCCGGAAGAGGCGCCGAGATTCTGCGTGCGTTGGGGATAGAGGTGTCTGGACGCACGGTGGAAGCCGCGCTGAGCGAGTTTCAGCGCCGCGGCTACGTTTTGGCATATGTTCTGGAGTGTGCGCAGGAGAACGACTCGGCTACGGCACGAAGGGAAGCGCTACAGCAACGTATTTCCGCGACGATCGCTAGGATTCGGCGGTCGTTGAAACCCAAGCGGGTCGTGCTGCTTGGAAGCGAACTTACGGAATTTGTTCCCCAACTTGCAGCGGCGAACCTTGAGGCGACGCTACTCTTGCGCGAAGGCAGGCCGTTTGCATGGAACGAACTTGGTGACGGATTGCTGACCAAAGAACTGACCGCGCCTCTTCAAGCGTTGTGATAGGATGAAGAAAAGTCGAGCCGGAGGGAGTCGTTCTGCATGGAGAAGCGCGCCAAGTTTGGAATCGGCATCGGGATTATCGTCATCTCGATGGCGAGCCTTGCGTGGCTCGGGTACGGAGAAAGCAAGACCTACTACCATACGCTGGCGGAACTCGACACATTGAAGGGTTCAGAGCGCGCGCAGAGGATGCGCATTGGCGGCACGGTGCAGGCTGGAAGTATTCATCGCATGACAGGGCGGGTGGATTTTGTGTTGGAGGGGGAAGGCAAGACGCTTCCCGTGAGTTACGTTGGCAGTGAACCGTTGCCCGACACGTTCGTGGACAAATCACAGGCGCTGATTGAGGGCCGTCCGACTGGAGAAGGCAGATTCGTCGCGGAGCACGTACAGGCGAAATGCGCGTCGAAGTACGAAGCGGCGCCCGGGGCACCAAACACTGCGCCCAAGACCACAACCGGCAATACACCGGCCAATTCGTCGACAACGGAACCTTCCGGTACGGCTCAGCGCAGCTCGATGTAGCCGCCTGCTTCTGACCGAGAAGAATTTTGGGGGAAAGACGGGGACTGCATGGATGTATTTGGTTCCTTCGCGCTAATTCTTGCGTTTGTGTGCGCGTTGTATGCTTTTGTCGGAGGGATTGCCGCAATCATCACGCGGCATCCGTTGCTTATCAAGAGTGCGCGGCAGGCGGGAATCGCCGTCTGTGGACTGATTTTTACCGCGACGCTCAGCCTGGTTTATCTTTTCTTCACCGACAACTACTCGGTTGCGTATGTTGTTTCGCACAGCAACCGCGATCTTTCAACATTCTTCAAAATTGCCGCGTTGTGGTCCGGCCAGGAAGGCTCACTGCTGTTCTGGAGCTTTCTACTGGCGATTTATGTTGTTTCTGTCCTGCTGACCTATCGCAATAAAAATGGCGAGTTGATGCCGTACGTCGGTGTGATTTTGGCGGGCGTGCAGCTTTTCTTTTTGACCATCAGCAATTTTGTGGCTAGCCCGTTCAAAGCGTTAGGCGTAGCGAACGCGGCCGGTAGTTTTGATCTGGTAGCGCGCGCCGACGGCAATGGACTGAATCCGGTGCTGCAATATCCGGAGATGGTGATTCATCCCCCGAATTTGTATTCCGGGTACACGGGATTCACGATTCCTTTTGCGTTTGCGTTGGCGGCGCTACTGGCGCGGTATCCAGGCGAGAAGTGGATCCACCTGACGCGCAAATGGACGATGATTGCTTGGTGCTTCCAGACGATGGGAATTTTGCTGGGTGCGCATTGGGCCTATGCAGTGCTGGGTTGGGGCGGCTATTGGGGATGGGATCCGGTTGAGAATGCCTCGTTGCTGCCGTGGCTGACGGGAACAGCGTTTCTGCATTCGGTGATGATGCAGGAAAAGCGCGGCATGATGAAGGTGTGGAACGTCTGGCTGGTATTTTTGACGTTCATGCTGTGCATCCTCGGGACGCTGCTCACGCGAAGTGGCGTCGTGAGTTCGGTCCACTCGTTCGCCCAATCGAGCATCGGAAATTGGTTTGTCGGTTTTCTGCTGATCATTCTGGGCGTGTGCCTGGCGGCATATTTCAAGAACAAAGATTATTTGAAGAGCGAGAACCAGCTGGATTCGCTGGTGTCGCGCGAGTCGAGCTTTTTATTCAACAATCTGGTTTTGCTGGTGGCGTGCGTTGCGGTGTTATCGGGAACGCTGTTTCCGGTTTTCTCAGAGTGGTTCACGGGATCGCGCATCAGCGTGGGCGCGCCGTTTTTCAACAAGGTGAATATTCCGCTGGGTTTGCTGCTGATGTTTTTGACGGGAGTTGGCCCGCTGCTCGCGTGGCGCAAGACTTCGACGGAAAGCATGAAGCGCAATTTTCGTGGCCCAGTCACGGCAGGACTTCTCGGCGGCGTGATTGGATTTTTTCTCGGCGTACGCGAAATGTTCGCGTTGATCTGCTTCAGCTTGTGCGTGTTTGTGGCTACGACGATTGTGCAGGAGTTCTACCGGGGCGCGCGGGTGGTGAAGGCGCGATCAAGTGCGTCTTGGCTCGCGTCGTGCGTGGACCTTACGCTGCGTAACACGCGGCGGTATGGCGGCTACATCGTGCATCTCGGCATGGTGATGATTTTCATCGGGCTGGCCGGACAAGCGTTCAACAAGGAAGTAGAAAAAGAACTCCCTATCGGATCAACGATCAGTATTGGCAAGTATGAGCTCCTGCTGCAGAGCATGGATCGGAAGCAGGAGAGGAACTACGTCGCCGATCGCATGATCGTGGAGGTGATGAAAGACAAAAAACCGGTAATGATGCTTTATCCGGAGCGGCGGAATTTTCCGGCGAATCAGGAATCCGGCACGATGGTAGCGATCTACTCGACGCTACGCGAAGATTTGTACGTTGTTTATGCCGGGATGAATCCGCAGAACAATCTGCCGACGATTCATGTATTCATCAATCCATTGGTGAAGTGGGTGTGGTGGGGCGGAATGGTTGTGGTAATGGGTACGATTGTCGCGTTGGTGCCGACTCGCGCGGCGGTTGTGGTTTTGGCGCGGACGGAAGTTCCATCGGCGACCAGGGAACTGAGTGGAATCAGGCCCGCACAGGTGACGCTTCGGGAAGGCCACGATTAATCCATGAAGAACAGGACGCGAATCGCGGCTGGAGTTTTGTTGGCTTGCGCGGCTTTGATGCCGCCGGGCGCAAAGCGATTGCTTGCCGATCAGAGCGATCGCACGCACCAGATTGGCTCCAAGCTGAAGTGCATGTGCAACGGCTGCGATCAAGCGGCAGGGAAGTGCTATCACGTGGGTGGAGCGTACTCTGGTCCGTGCGACACCGCGAAAACAATGTTGAAGGAAATCGACACGCACATCGCTGCAGGTATGACCGATGAGCAAGTGCTGAAGGCGATGATTCAGGAATATGGTCCGCTCGCATATGTCGAGCCGCCGAAAAGCGGCTTTGGTTTGGTGGCGTGGCTGATGCCGATTCTGTATCTGCTGGGAGGCACGGCGCTGGTGATCGTGGTGATGAAGCGCTGGAGAAAGCGGCCGGTCGCTGTGGCGGCCGCATCGAGCGCGAACGGAGTGCGTGTTTCGCCGGAGCTCCTGGCGCGTGCGCGCGAGCAGGCGCAGCGCGAGACGGAGGAGTGAGTTGATCGCGGTGCCGCTCGCGGTTTTCTTGATGATTAGTTCCGCGGATGGAGCAGTGCTTGGCGCTTGCCTGGCGCTTGCTGCGGCGACACTTCTTTTTATTTTCTACATTCAACCTGATGCTTCCGACCTGGCGCCACACCGTTCGAAACTGGATCAATTGATGGAACGCCGTGACGCGATTTACGACAACCTGCGCGACTTGCGGTTTGAATACCGCGCCGGAAAATATTCCGAGGACGACTACGAAGCGATGAAAAATGCCATGGAGACGGAGGCGGCCCTGGTGCTGGCGGAGATCGATCAGGTCACGGATGCCGGCGTAAAGCGTCCGCGAGGCCCACGTCCGGCTGGCGAGCGAGGCCCTCGATGAGGCGGATTGCTGGCTGTCTCCCGGCGCTGCTGGCACTTCTTGGATTCGCAGGCACCAGCCGGGCGGGAATCGTTCATGGCACGGTGAACAACGGAACGACAAGCAAGCCGGGTGCAGGCGTCGAAGTAATCCTGATTCAATTGCAAGGTGGAATGCAGCCCATTGCAAACACGAAGACAGACGCCGCAGGGCAGTTTAGCTTCGACAATCCCAACATTGGTGCGCAGCCGATGCTAGTGCGCGCAGTGTACAAGGGCGTGAATTTTCATCAGCCTCTGCCGCCAGGAAAAGATTCCGTAAGCGTGGAGGTGTTTGAGCCGACGGGAGACGCGAAGACGATCTCCGTTCCGTCGCACGTGGTGATTTTTCAGCCGAATGGAGCAACGCTGATTGTGGGCGAGGAGTATGGAGTCAAGAACGATTCCAAGCCGCCGCAAGCGTTCTTCCGCACGGAGGGAAATTTTGAAGCGGTGCTGCCGGACAAAGCAGAGTTAAAACAGATTGCGGCATCAGGGCCTTCTGGAATGCCGGTAGTGCAAGCGCCAATCGATAAAGGAAAAAACAAATACGCCATCGCGTTCGCGTTTCGTCCGGGAGAAAGCGAAGTGCGGCTCTCGTATGAAGTCCCATACCCGAGTAACAGCGCGACTGTAAAATTGCCGACTGCGTACGGCGGCGGGCGCCTACTGGTGGTTGCGCCTCCGAGCGTGCAACTGACGGGCGACGGCCTGCAAATGGCCGGGCAAGAGCAGGGAATGAACATTTACGAACGGTCGAACGTCGCGGCGGGGACGATGATTACTGTCACGCTTTCTGGAACCGCGCCTGCGCCTCCGGCTGCGAATTCTGGTGGCCCCGGTGGAGCACCGGGGCGCGCAGAGAACGTGCAGGGTGGTGACGCTGCAGCGACGATCCAGTCAGTCCCCGGACGCCTGGACAGTTTGAAATGGCCGCTCATCGGCGGATTTTGTGTCCTGTTCATCCTGGCGGCGATCTTGCTTGCGAGGAAGCCTATCGCGGTCACCGTTGTCGCTCCAGAAAGTACCGCCGCGGTGTCTATCTCCAAGCCACAAGCCGCGCGAACTTCGACAGAAAAGGCGTCGAGCACGGCATCAAACGGAGAGGCGCTCGCTTCGATTGATCGCGAAACGAGCAACAGTCTGGACGCGCTGAAGGACCAATTGTTCCGGCTCGAACTAAGGCGACAGGCGGGAACCATTAGCGACGAAGAGTATTCCCGCGAGCGCGCCCAGGCAGAGCAAGTGCTGCGAGACCTGGTCCGGGGCTGAACGGTGGCCTCGCCTGCAGAATGCAAGGTCGGCCTGCGATTCGAAAAGGTAGATAAGCGCTACGGCACCGTGTACGCGTTGCGAAACCTAACGCTGACGATTGCTCCAGGCGAATGTGTAGCGCTTGCGGGGCGCAATGGGTCGGGCAAAACCACGCTCCTGCGAATCGCCGCTAACCTGACACGGCCCACACGAGGCTCGCTTTCCTTTTCTGAAAGCACTGAGAATCAGAATCCGCACACCGGCTTTGTTGCCCACGCGACGATGGTCTATGACGAACTGACTGCGGAAGAGAACCTGCTTTTTTTCGCGAAATTGCTCGGGGTGACTAAGCGCAAAGAACGCGTGGCGGAATTGCTGTTTGAAGTGGGTCTTGACGAGCGCAAGGATTCGCTGGTGCGCACATTTTCGCGCGGCATGAGGCAGCGTGTCGCGATTGCACGTGCGCTGCTTGCCAATCCATCACTTCTGCTGTTTGACGAGCCCGCTACCGGCTTGGATCCCGAGGCGACAACATGGCTGATCGGACGCTTGAGGACGCTTCGCGATAGCGGATGCACCATTGTCATGAGTTTGCATGGCGAATCTGAGGTGGCGCGGCTTGCGACGCGCGCCGTGCGGCTCGAGGCGGGAAGCGTGGTGGCGGACACGCGCGCCGGAACGACGTTCCAATCGGTGCTTTCGTTCACGGGCGGCTGAATGGGACTGCTTTCCAACGCGGCGGCACTTCTGGGCAAGGAAGTGCGGACAGAGTTCCGCTCGCGCGAACTGCTGAGCACCACGATTGTGTTTGTGCTGATCGTGGTGGTGCTGTTTAGTTTCACGTTTGATCCCACTACGAATGAGTCGCATCGATTTGGGCCGGGACTGCTGTGGCTTGCGTTTCTGTTTGCTGCGTCGCTGATGTTGCAGCCCTGCTTCCTGCGTGAGCAAACCAACGACACATTGAGCGCTCTGCGACTTGCTGTAAGCGACCCGTTCGCAATTTTTCTGGCGAAGATCGGCGCGAATACTTTATTTCTTCTACTCACGGAGCTCTTGATGCTTCCGGTGTTCGCGGCACTTTTTAACGTGAACTTTCGGGGGCAGTTGCCGGGGATTTTGTTGACATTTTTGCTCGGCAGTCTGGGAATTTCAACGGCGGGCACGGCGCTGGCGGCGATTTCCGCACAAGCGCGAATGCGCGAACTGCTGCTGCCGCTGCTCCTGCTGCCATTGCTTGCGCCGATTCTTGTGGCCAGCACGGAAGTTACCGTGGGGCTGATGTCGGCCGACCCAGTGATGCAATGGAAGGGAATCGGCTTTCTGGCGGTGTTTGACGTGGTATTTTTGACGGCGCTGTGGCTTTTCGGCGAATATTTACTGGAGGAATAGGCGGGAATGGCGAAACGCGTCGTGCTCTGCGCAGCGGCTGTCTTGCTGGTGATCGCCGCCGCGTACGCCTCTTTTTTTATAGCGCCCGAAGAACGAACCATGGGCGACTTGCAGCGTATTTTTTATTTTCACGTGAGCTGTGCGTGGGCCGGACTCACCGCGTTTTTAATCGGTTTTGCAAGTAACCTGCTTTATGTCTGGAAGCGTAATGAGAAGTACGACTGGCTTGGCGTGACATGCGCGGAAGTTGGCGTGGCATTTACCACGATTGTTTTGATTTCCGGCCCGATCTGGGCGAAACCGGCATGGGGAATCTATTGGACCTGGGATGCGCGACTGACTTCCACGTTTGTCCTCTGGCTCCTCTATATTTCGTATTTGCTACTCCGCACGCTCGTGGAAGAGCCGAACCGCCGAGCGTTATTGAGCGCGCTGTTTGGAATTTTTGCATTCATTGACGTGCCGATTGTTTTTGGTGCGATTCGCTGGTGGCGAACGCAGCATCCTGCGCCCGTGATTATGGGGGGCCCGAATTCGGGTCTTGCTCCGGGAATGCGTCCGACGTTCTATTTTGCGGTCCTTGCGATGCATCTATTCATGTGGTTCCTAATTTCAGAACGTTACGCGCTCGAGAAACTGCGAGGCGACGTTGAGGTGTTACGCCGGGAGGCAGAGACATCGTGAAAAATCTCGACAGCGTATTCTGGGCGTACATACTCGGCTGGGCGATTTTTTTTGGTTTTTATTTGAGCATCGCGAAGCGGTCGAACGATTTACGCGCCGAGGTCGAACGGCTGAAAAAGTCCACATCGAGATCGACGGGAGAGAAGTAACTTGGTAGGGAAGAAGCGCGTCGGTGTGGTGCTCTTTCAGCTGGGCGGTCCTGACTCGCTTGAAGCGGTCGAGCCGTTTCTGCGAAACCTTTTTCTCGATCCTGACATTATTCCGATGGGGCCTCTGGGATTTTTGCGCGGGCCGCTGGCGCGCTACATCGCGAAAAAACGTTCTGTGCCAGTCGCTGGGCGTTACGCCATGATTGGACGGCGTTCCCCGATCGCGTTGCTCACGGACCGTCAAGGAGTGAAGTTGCGCGCAGCGCTGGCCCCATACATCGATCCCGTTGTTGTTACAGCCATGCGTTACTGGAAGCCGTTTACGGAAGATGCCGTTGCCGCGTTGAAGGGCGCAGGGCCGCTCGACGAAGTAGTGCTGTTACCGCTGTATCCACACTATTCGTACGCGACGACGCTCAGTAGCATGAAAGAGTGGCGGCGAGTTTATGGAAGTCCAGCAGGTGGACCGCCAGAGCGAGTGATCGAATCGTTTTACGACCATCCATCGTACATTCAGGCGTTAGTGCAAAAAGTTGGCGTTTGCTTGCGGCAATTCCTCGATAGTTCACGGATTCACCTGCTCTTCAGCGCACACGGCCTGCCGATGAGCCTGGTCGAAAAGGGCGATCCGTATCCCAAGCAAATTGCAGAGACCGTTCGCCTCGTGTGCGAGGCCGGGGCGAGGTCGTACGCGGGTTGGCCGAAGACACATTTGCTTTGCTATCAGAGCCGCGTCGGGCCCTCCAAGTGGCTCGAGCCGCCGTTTCTGGAGACGATGGAGCACCTGGGCCGTGAAGGCGTGAAGGAAATGCTGGTGGTGCCGATTTCTTTCGTTACAGAGCACATTGAGACGCTGCACGAAATCAACATCGACGGACGCATCGATGCGAAAAAGTGGGGAATCGAACGTTTCCGGATGATGCCCGCGGTCGGCGACTCGGCACCGTTTATAGCAGCGTTGCAAGACCTGGTGTTGAAAGCGGTGGGAAGTACCGATCAAAAAGAGCAACTGCGCGCGGCGGTCTGAAGTGCACGCGGGAAGCGTGCTGGAGTATAATTTTTCTCTGGGAAGTCATCGATGAAAGCGATTTATCACCGGGGTGTACACCGCTTCGCCGTTTTTGTTTTCTTTTGGACGATCCTATTGCTGGTTGCGGGAGCGCTCGTCACCTCGAACGAAGCTGCACTGTCAGTGCCGGATTGGCCGACGTCGTATGGAACGTTTACGCCACCGATGGTCGGCGGAATTGTTTACGAGCACAGCCATCGCGTAATCGCCGGCGTCCTGGGAATTCTGTTAGCCGTGGAAGCCGTCGTGGTCTGGCTCCGCGAGGAGCGGCGGTGGCTGCGTTGGTTTGCACTGGCTGCAGTAGGCGGAGTTGTAGCGCAAGCGATCTTGGGCGGGGAAGTCGTGATCAGATTGCTTCACTACTGGCTGCCAGTACTGCACGCGTGCTTTGCTCAGATAATGTTTGGCGCAATATTGTGTCTGGCGGTTTTTACGAGCAAGTGGTGGACTGACTCGCATGAAATGTTTGAGGATCGAGGCGGAATCTCGATTCATTCGCTCGCGATTCTTAACGCTGTTGTAATGTTTATTCAAGTTTTTCTTGGCGCAGGCTTCCGCCATCAGTACGCGCCGATCTGGCCGCATATCGTGGGGGCGTTTGTCGTCTTGGGCGTGATGATCTGGACGGCAGCCGTGCTGCGGCGGCGTTTTGATTCTTCACGCGAGCTGACGTTTGGCCGGACACTGCTGCATTCGATGGTGGGCACGCAGATTTTGCTGGGAGGCGCGGCGTATTGGTCGCGTCTGGTGACGCAGGATGCTCCGCAACCGATGCCAGCGATGGTGGTGCTGACGGTGGTGCACACGGTTTTTGGTGCGCTGGTGTTTGCATCGTCGATTCTGGTTGTGCTGATGTGCTATCGTCTCGTGCCACGCCGGGGAACGGTTGCGGTTCCCTCCCGGCCGCAGACTGCGACCGAATGAGTACGCTTCGTTCAACGAATTTCACGCTGATGAGCCGCGCCGGCGCGTACGTCGCGCTGACCAAGCCGGACGTTTCTTTCCTTGTTTTGATAACGACCGGCGCCGGATTTTACATGGGCGTTCGCGGGCCGGTGGACTGGCTGAAACTCGTGCACACGGTGTTTGGCACGATGCTGATCGCGGCGGGCACAGCGGCGCTAAATCACTACATGGAACGCGAATCTGACCGCCACATGCGGCGAACAGCTTCGCGGCCGTTGCCGAGCGGCTTGTTACAGCCAGCAGAAGCGTTATCGTTTGGCGTGGCGTTGGCGATTGCCGGTGGCGCAGACCTGTGGCTGGTGGGCGGCTGGATGGCGTCGCTGTTGGGCGTGGTCACTTGCCTGAGCTACTTGCTGGCGTATACGCCGCTGAAGAAGCGCACGGTGTGGGCAACCTTCGTGGGAGCGTTTCCCGGCGCGATTCCTCCGATGATTGGCTGGGTAGCGGCAAGCGGCAGACTGGATAAGGGCGCGTGGCTGCTGTTCCTGATTTTGTTTTTCTGGCAGTTTCCGCATTTCCATGCGATTTCGTGGATGTATCGCGAAGACTATGCGCGCGCCGGAATTCAGATGTTGCCGGTGGTGGACCGCGACGGGACGCGAACGTTTCGCCAGATCATCATCACTGCGGGAATGCTGGTGGGCGTAAGCGTGCTGCCGTCAGTGCTTGGTCTAGCCGGGGTACTCTATTTTTTTGGCGCATTGGTGTTGAGTACAGCGCTAGTGCAGGTTTGCCTGTGGGCCTCCAGCGAAAAGACGAACGTGCGGGCAAAATGGCTGATGCATGCCACGATTCTGCATATTCCGATTCTGCTCGGTTTGATGGCGTACGACAAAATCGCAAGGTAGAATTTTCGAGAGTTTTTCTAACATCATAAATGTCCTTCTCTCATGCCGCGTTAAACGCAACGCTCAACGGAACCAGCGGAATTCTTTTGGCCGGTGGATACGCCGCAATTCGTACAGGGAAGCGCGAAGCGCACAAACGGTTCATGATTTCAGCGTTCGTGGTCTCCTGCGTGTTCCTCGTGTCGTACCTCGTGTACCACCATCGTGTAGGCCATGTGGTGTTTCAGGGGCAAGGGTGGATTCGCCCGGTGTATTTCGTGCTGCTGACTTCGCACACGATTCTGGCGATCGTGATTGTGCCGTTGATTCTGATTACGCTGCGACGTGGGTTGGCGGAGCGCTTTGACAAACACAAAGTGATTGCGAAGTGGACGCTGCCACTGTGGTTTTACGTATGCGTGACCGGAGTGATCGTCTACTGGATGGTGTACCAGCTTTACGTACCGATCCACGGCTGAACAAAAAATCCTAGCTCACTCGCAAAGGCAACGCGGCAATTACGGCTTCAGTAAATTCGTCTGTTCCGGCTTTGCCGCCGACATCGTGAGTGGTGTGCTTTGCCTCGCTATAAACGGTTTCAAGGGCTGTTTCGATGCGACGGGCAGCGGACCGTTCGCCAAGATAATCGAGCATCAGGATGCTGCTCATCAGGAGAGCGGTTGGATTCGCAAGGCCCTTGCCAGCGATATCCGGCGCCGTGCCGTGGACCGCTTCAAAAATCGCGCCGTTATCTCCGATGTTCCCGCTGGGAACAACTCCCAGACCACCTACGAGCCCTGCGGCAAGATCGCTCATCACGTCGCCATAGAGATTCGGCAGGAGCAGGACATCAAACTGCTGCGGATTTAGAACAATCTGCATGCATGCGTTGTCGACAATCATCTCTTGGTATTCGATTTCGGGAAATTCGGCAGCAACGGCGCGAATGGACCTCAGAAACAACCCGTCCGAGAGCTTCATGATGTTGGCTTTGTGAATGGCGTGAATTTTCTTGCGGCCTTCTTTTTTGGCATGTGTAAAGGCAAAGCGGGCTATGCGTGTCGAAGCGCGTTCCGTGATAATTTTCAGGCTTTCAACGACTCCTGGTACGACTTCATGTTCGAGGCCGGAATAAAGATCTTCCGTATTTTCGCGGACGATCACGACGTCTACGTTTTCAAAGCGAGATTTAAGTCCTGGAAGATTTTTGACGGGCCGAAGATTCGCGTAGAGATCGAGGGTCTTGCGGAGTGCGACGTTCACGCTGGGCGCCCCGCCCGCGATGGCGGTGGCCATGGGGCCTTTCAGTGCAACGCCGTTGCGGCGCACGGACTCGACTGCCGTTTGATTCAGAACTTGTCCTGTATCACTGGGGCCAGCGCCGTTGGCGCGTGCGTCGATCTCCTCCCAATCGATCTGAACGCCAGCGGCTTCGAGAATGCGCCGTGTCGCGCGAGAAACTTCCGTTCCGATGCCTTCGCCCGGCAAAAGCGTGACCTTGTGTCTCATAGATGCATCTAATTGTATTGGATGGAGTTCGGGTTGTCGAAGTACGCGAGGGAAGAGAGTTTCCTTGAGGCAACAGCGACAAATTCCAGAAGATGAACTATAGTTCCTTTTCTGCTACACTAATTTGGTAGGAATTTCCGCGGCAGATGCCGCGGCGGAGGCCCAGAAATCATGATTAGTCTTACCCCAACAGCAAGCACTAAAGTCAAGGAAATCATGGGGATGCAGAACCCAGTGCCGACGGCGCTTCGCGTGGCAGTGGTCGGCGGCGGGTGTTCCGGATTTCAGTACCACATGGCATTCGAGAACCAGACCAACGATACCGACGAAGTCGTAGATTTCAACGGCTTGAAAGTTGCCGTGGACCAAATGAGCTCGATGTACCTGGAAGGCGTCGAGATCGACTACATCGAAACGATCGAGGGAGCGGGCTTCAAGTTTAACAACCCGAACGTGAAGAGCACCTGCGGCTGCGGCAGTTCGTTCAGCGTGTAACTTAGTCGGAGCGCAACCGCGCTCTTGAAAAATTTGTAGGCTCCTGAGAAGGGCTGTGCACCTAAGCTCAGGAGCCTTTTTCTATGCGACGTCCGTGTGTTTTTCGAGACTTCGAATCACAGCTACATTTGCAAAATATGTCGCGGCGAACGTATTCTAGTGTCCTAGCATGAAAATTGCGCTGGCGCAGTTCAATCCCACCGTCGGCGATTTCGCGGGCAACACGGCACGCATCCTGGCTTTGGCGGCGCGCGCCAAGGAACGGGGAGCGCACCTTGCCGTTTTCTCCGAGCTTTGTATCTGCGGTTACCTTCCCCAAGATCTACTGGAACGCCCCGCCTTCATTGATAGAAACCAAAAAGAATTGAAGCAGCTGGCGGCGAAGCTGCCATTGCCAGCGATTGTCGGATTTGTCGGTAAGAACAAGAATGGCACGGGCAGCGGGATAGCAAATAAAGCGGCGCTTCCAAAGCAAAATGCTGCTGCCGACTTACGACGTTTTTGACGAGTCGCGATACTTTCAGCCGGCGGCCGAACAAAAGGTTTTCGGATTCGGCGGGGAAATGCTGGGCATCACAATTTGCGAAGACGTCTGGAACGACAAGAATTTTTGGGCGGTGCGGCGCTACGACCGCGACCCGGTCACGGAACTTGCTGCGCAGGGAACTAGCGTCATTATCAATATTTCGGCGTCTCCTTACACCATCGACAAACGAGCGCTGCGGGTCGATATGCTGCGCTCGATTGCACTGAGCCACCAACTTCCAATTGTGTACGTGAACCAGGTAGGCGGAAACGACAGCCTGATATTCGATGGCGCGAGCGTCGCGCTGACGCTGGATGGCAAAGTGGCAGCGCAGGCGGCGGCGTTTGAAGAAGACCTCATTCTGTTCGACACCACGACGGGAGAGGGCGAAATTCACGAGCAACCGCCAGAAGAGATTGCTTACGCATTCCAGGCGCTGGTGCTTGGAACGCGCGACTACGTACACAAATGCCGGTTCGAGAAGGCCCTGGTCGGGCTGAGCGGTGGAATTGACTCTGCCGTCGTTGCGGCCATTGCGGTGGAGGCGCTAGGCGCAGAGAATGTGCTCGGCGTGTCAATGCCCGGACCCTACTCCTCGCAAGGCAGCATCGCGGACGCGAAAGCTGTTGCGCAGAATCTGGGAATTGAGATGAAGACAATCCCGATTTCCGGGGTATTCGATGCGTACTTGGCCACGCTAAAGCCGGTGTTTGGTTCCCGCAAAGCGGACGTGACAGAAGAAAATGTTCAGGCACGCATACGCGGAAATTATTTGATGGCGCTGTCGAATAAATTCGGATCGATGGTGCTGAGCACGGGAAACAAATCTGAACTTGCAGTAGGGTATTGCACACTGTACGGCGACATGGCCGGAGGACTCGCAGTCATTTCCGATGTGCCGAAACTGATGGTTTATGAGTTGGCGAAATTCATTAACCGGCAGCGGCAAATTATTCCACGCGAGACAATTGAGAAGCCGCCCTCGGCGGAACTCCGTCCCAATCAGAAGGATGAAGACAGTTTGCCGCCATATGATGTCCTGGACCGCATTCTTAAGGCCTACATCGAGGATCTGCGAAGCCCTCAGGAGATCGCGGACAAATATGGTTTCGACTTGAAACTAGTGCGCGAGATTGCCCTGCTCGTAGATCGCACCGAATACAAACGGAAACAGGCGGCACCGGGATTGAAAATTACTTCGCGCGCATTTGGCTTTGGACGTCCGTTCCCGATTGCGCAGCGGTTTATTCCATAGGATTGTGAGGGCCCCTTGAAGAAACTTTGGCTGCAGATTGCCTGCGCGACATTGATTTTGGCGCCGACGATCGGCTTGTGTGCATCATCGGGTTTGGCGCAGAGTCCTTCGTCTGCTGAATTGAAGCACAAGGTCGACGTCTACTTGCGTAACATGTTCGCGTTTGGCCCGGACGTGAAGCTGGTCGTGGGCGATTTCAAGGAGACCGGAATTCCGGGACTTCTCGAAACCGACATCGCCCTGACCATTGGCGAGAACAAAGAAAACGCCAAGATGTGGCTCAGTAAGGACGGAAAATTCCTACTGCGCGGCGAACTGAATGATATGAGCAAGGACGCGCTGGCGGAAAACCGCTCCAAGCTGGACCTGAAGAATGCGCCAGCCACCGGCAATCTGAACGGCTCGATTACCGTGGTGGAGTTCGCCGACTTTGAGTGCCCGGTCTGCCGCAACCTGCATGAGGCGATCCGCGGGCTCCTGCCGAAGTACCCGCAGGTGCGGCTGGTGTTCAAAGACTTTCCGATCGAGCAGCTTCATCCGTGGGCCCGGACAGCCGCTCTGGCAGGACGGTGTGCCTACGAGCAGGATCCCAAAGCGTTTTGGAAGCTATACGACAATCTATACGACTACCAGGACCTGATCTCCGCGGCCAATGCTTGGGATAAGGTCGTGGACTACGCAGGCCAGGCCGGATTGAAGATCGACGCCTTTAAGGCGTGCATGACCAGCCCGGAGGCAGCGGCAGCTGTGGAAGCCAGCATTGCCAACGCCAAGCTGATGGAGGTAGGTAGCACGCCGACGTTGTTCGTGAACGGGCGGCGAATTGTGGGAGCGGATCCGCATCAGCTTGAACAGTTCTTGCAATACGAAATCCAGCAAACCAGCGCGAAGAAGAACTAAACACAGTCAAATGTGAGAGGGAAGACCCGATTCCCGGGTTTGGTGGGACTTGCACAGGCAATCCACAGGCTAGACAATTCAGACCGATTTCATAGTTAACATAATATAACTTATAAGACGCGGTGTCAAGAGGAATCTTTAGAGAGATGGCCCTGGCTGTGGATATTTGCCTGGGTGTTGCTTGCTTCCGAAGAGTGTTTGCAGTCCGGGACGCGTGCCGACTCCGCCGGAGTGAAACGACATCCCGACAGGCTGGCGAGATGTGTCCGAGCAAGGTGACTCACCACCAACAGCGAAATTCTTCAGCGGCCTGAATTGTTTCAAGATTTCTTGCACAAATCAGTGCGTCGATTGCGCATTCTGGATGCAATAGAGCGTGATCGGTTCGCGGACGCGCTTCCCTTCGATTCTGTTGCCCGCAAAACTTTCTACTTCACCGAACGCACAAACCCGCAGCAGGCCGTCGTTTTCCAGACGCGTCAAAGAATCAACAAGCGATGCTGGATACTCCGGCGATTTCAGCACCCACCGGATCTGGTGCTTCGCGAAAAGGTCGCGCCATGCGGCCGAACTTGTAAGCAGCACTGGATTCATTTCCCAGCTGTCTTCCGGGTCACCATCGAAGAAAGGCACGCGAACGTAATAAAGATGACGGAAAAAAATCAGCGTCCGGCCAGGTTCACGGAGACGTTCGATTTCTCGATTGACGAACTGTGACCGCTCGTAGTCCGGCGAATGCGCGACGAGATAGCTTTCCGGTGCGGTTCGCCCTGCAACCACAGACCATGCCGAATGAGAATAGACAACCATTGCGGCAAATCCAAAAAAAGCAAATCCAGCGATGCTTAGTACAGATAGCGCACGCAGAACGTGCCAGCGTTCGCGCGAAAATAACAAGACGCCGGCAATGCTTCCGGCAAGAGCAACGGGCAAGAGCGGAAGCAAGAATCTTGACATCGCCGAGGTCAGACCGATACCAAGAGCGCTCAGGATCCATACGGTGAGCGCGACACGCCCCTCAATGCTCTTGCGGAGTTCAGAGAACGCGAACGGCGCGAACACAAGTACCAGCGGACCCAAGAGCTGCCACGCACCGAGATGCGACCCGTCAACGGCTGCAAAAAATGGGAATTTCAGAAGTTCCAACGCGCTGAACGTGTGCGATGCGCCCGTGTCCAGCAAGATGGCATGGATCGCGGTTTGATTCGTGTCAACGCCAGAGTAATGCGTGCGAGCAAACAAAAACGGAAATACCGGATCCCCAGCCCAGAACCAGTTTCGGACGTAAGGAAAAATTCCCACCACTACGGCCGCAGTGAAAAATAACGCGGCTTTTGCGGCGGAGTGTATCGCCACAAGAAATCCAAAGAGCAGAGCCGTTGCAAAAATCAACCCTGTGTACTTCGTCCCGGCTGTCGCTCCGGCAAAGATGCCAGCCACAATGATCAAGCTCGGCGAGAGAACGCCGCGAGCCTTCAAAATTGCGAGCACGCACAGTGGAACGAAGGCGCTCATCCAGATGTCCGGAGCTCCGGCCGCAGTCGTCTGCCAGAACACCACGGGAGTAAGCGCGAACGCAAGCGCCGCCAGCCAGGGCCACACGCCATCCATCCACAATTGCGTCAGGCGTAGTGTGGCCAGGGCCCCGAGCGCGCCGCCGAAAAAAAGCCATCCCTGCGCAATTGCGCCGCTGCCGAGCGCCAGGCCCGCCAAAATTAATTGATGGCTCAAGCCGCAGAAAAAACTATGCAGCAACGACCAATTCGCGTGAAATCCTTCGGCCAGAAGAAGCGCTTCCGCCGTGAAGTGGTAGTGGAGCGCGTCAGACCCTGTAATCGGGGCAATAGCCGCCAGGCCTTGCAAAGCGAGCACCACAAGCAGCACTGCGGCGAGTAATTGGTGGATTTGAGGCGCGGCCAAAATTTTTCTAGCGACCTGCGCAAGCGTTGACAGAACAGTTCTGATCCCCCCAAGGCCAACTAAGCCGACAATGGCCGCTGCGAGTCTTATTCCAACGCGAGGATTCGGCGCAAATTCGCCCATGATGACGGCTAGATCGAACAGCACGATTCCGAGGGCTGCGGAGAACAGAAACGTGTCCGCAGAACTTGCATCCGTCGCCCTGAGAATTCGCAACACCAGTGCGCCCGCGCCCGTCAGAAGCAACACGGAAAAGACCAGCGCCGCGCAGAGGCCAAGCGTGTGCAAGGCCGTCATGACTTGTGAAAGAATCTCGCAACAAAAAATGCAACGAGCGGCCGGAATTGCAGTAGATACCAGATTTGCGCGGCGATCACCCAAAGACACAAACACGCTTCGGCGAAGGACGTCTTAGCGCGATGATCGCTCATGACCGCGCAAGTATAACAAAGCTGAAATACAGCAGCGACCGATCCGGGCCCTGGCAAAGTCCGCATTTTGTACTGAATCACCGCGTTCGCGTCCGACGGCGAGGTGGTGCATCCAGCAGCCGCGGTCTGCACGCTTACGGTCAGCGTTGCTCCTGCGGCGTAGTTCTGGCTGATCGCTCCAGAGTCGTTAGCCCAGATTGCCGGCAGCGCGATTGAAGTAATTAGAAACGTTTGTGGGCGAAACGCCGCTGTCCGTCACATTGTTGTTCGCGTCGAATGCAGGCAAGTGGCCCTGCACAAACGAGCCGCACGAAGTTGCCGCCACGCCGCTAGGCCCCGACGTTCCCGTCAAGAGCTGGCCGTTCAAACGCAACTGATATGTGGATGCGCGAAGTGTTGCGGGATCGATACCGACGGCGGCGAATCCGGTCAGCACTCCGCCACTCGCGCCACTGACGGCGGCAAGCATTCCCCGTATCCAAATATGCATTTTCGTCATGTAGGTTATAGACCGCGCGGCGTCGAGTCGATAAGATCGCTTAGTTCGCAACCTTCACGGATGATTGCAGCGGACAGATGGCTCCAAATAAGGCGTTATGAAAAGCATGACTTGGCGGCAGATCGCCTCGGGCGTCGCTCTAGTGATTGCCGCAATTTATGTCGTGGTATTGCACGGCTTGAATTACAGTAAAGAGCATCAGCTCTACGGCATCGCCCTGGTCGGCGTCTTCGGTTTTCTTTCCATCAGCCCCAAAGGATCGCAGCGAGACAAACCGTGGTGGTGAGGCACGCCTTGATGGTTCCGTCTACAAAACCGTAACGAAGAGCTGTTTGTGGAAGGCCGGAACGGCGTGGTCAAGCAAATCGTAAGCCCAATCGGCATACGTCTGATCGTCGCGCGCTTCCCTTGCACGAAGCCCGGCATTGCGAGTGAGAAACCAGAACCAGCGTTGATTGCAAAAAACCGCGCTAAAGGCACAAAACCCTCGGTGGCTGCGAGGGCTTGGCAACTTCTAACGCAGTTACACTCCTGAACAGGAGCGAGTCATGAAATCTTCCCTCCAGAGCTTCTTCGCATCCCCTGCTGCGTCAATCTTGCTCGTTATTTTAGGGTTGCCCTCTGCTTCGCCCTCCCAGGACCAGCAGCCCACCGCAGCCGAAATGAGCAAAAAAGAAACGGTCGCCTCCGCACTGCTTCGCACCGCAAGTTTGCAGGAGTACGAAGTCCGCTCCGCCGCCGAAGCCATGCCGGAGAACTTGCATGCCTATCGCCCGGGGAAGGAAAATTCAAGAGCGAAAAGCCTACTTTCGGCTCTTCCGAAATGCGCACCTTCGCGGAGCAAGTCAAGCACGTGGCATGCGCGAACTTCGCGTTCGTCGCTGAGTTCGATGGCCAACAGCCTCCCGCGATGTGCGACAAAGGCGGCCCCGATCCCGCCAAAACGAAACGCGAGCTGCTGATTTATCTTCGTAATTCGTTTGTAGCCATCAGCAAATCGTTCCAGAGGATCAAAACGGAAAACCAGTTCGACCCGGTCGAAGGCCCTCATGCTGGTCCCAACACACGCCTTGGCCTCGCAGGCGTCGTTATCTGGCACAATGCTGAGCACTACGGACAAATGGTTGTTTATCTGCGGCTTAACGGTATTGTGCCACCCCCCAAGCCGTCCCAATCCTCCCCCGGTAAAAGATACGCATTAAGAGTTTGGAATTCTGCCGGACAAAACGAACTCAGCCCGAGAATTGCGTGGGTACCCCGCGTTCCCTCTTTTCGTCCACAACGTTCTTGACTCGCGTCCAACAAGGGTGCATTGTCCCTTCTCCTCGGAAAACTCTGGCCCTCACTCGAAAGGAGTCCTTCGATGCCTCGTTTTCTTCATCAGGTCAGCTATACCGCTGATGCCCTCGCTCGACTGATTGCAAATCCTCAGGATCGTTTTGAAGCCGTGCGTGGCCCCATTGAAAAACTGGGTGGCAAGATCGAACACGGCTATTTTGCTTTTGGCGAGCACGACGCTGTTTTGATCACTGAAATGCCCGACAATGTTTCCGCTGCGGCAATCGCGCTGGCGTTCGCTGCGGGCGGAGCGCTTAAGAACTGCGCCACAACACCTCTACTCACGACGGCTGAGGCACTGGACGCGATGCGTAAAGCCGCAACCTGCGGCTATCAACCTGTGACGAAAGCGGCGACCGCCGCTACTCGCTAGCGTCCCCGGGGCGCGGGTTCCAGGGCTTTTACTTACAAGCCCTGGGGTCAATCGACATTCGCCCGCGCCCCGCTTTTCTAGCCCGCCAGTTCGCAAGGGATGCTCGCCTCCTCCACGATGTCGCCCGCTATGTAGTCTTTCTCCGCGATGTGGTCTTTCGGCAAACTGCGGAAACCGCGCGGTTTATGCAACGCACCAGTCTGTTAGAATTTTCTCATGTCCGGCGTTCCCCGTACTGCGTGGTTGGCGAACATTCGCTTGCACCCCATCAAAGGTCTCGACCCTGTCAGCGTCCCCGAAGCGCGCATCGGCCCAAATGGCGGGCTGGAACTCGACCGTGTCTGGGTGCTTTTTTCCATGGACGGCACCTGCATCAATGGGAAACGTACCACTGCGATTCACCACATTCGCGCCGAGTATGACCCGGGAGTCTCGATGGTCACGCTTAAGGTTTCTGGTGGCGAGGCAAAGAACAACAAACTAAAACCGGCGAGCTTCGCGTTTCCCTCCGACTACGAGCGCGCGGCTGCATGGTTCTCAGAATATTTTGAGCAAACCGTCATCGTGCGCCACGTGCCGGAGGGCGTGCCCGATGACGGGCTCGCCACGGGACCGACCATTGTCTCTACCGCATCGCTGCAATCGGTCTGCGATCTCTTCCCAGGACTCGAACTGAACGAAACGCGCGAACGGTTTCGCACTACTCTCGAAATCGACGGCGTGCCCACGTTCTGGGAAGACCAGCTTTTCGGAGAAAAGGAAAATTATCCGATACGCTTCAAAATAGGTGACGTCGCATTCGAGGGCAGCAATCCTTGCGCGCGATGCCCGGTACCGCCGCGCAATCCCCGCACTGGCGAAGATCTCGTCGGCTTCCAGAAGAAGTTCAGCGAAATGCGGCGTAATTCCCTGCCGCCGTCATCGCCCGCCACTCGCTTCGACCACTTCTACCGCCTCGCTTCCAACACTCGCGTCCCCGCAACCGAACAAGGCAAACTCCTCCGCGTCGGCGACGCCCTGGTGCTGTAAAAATTGAGCGCACTCTCGAAGACGCATACTAGTTAATAGATTTAGTTATAGTTTAGCTTAGTAATAGGTGAACGAATGAGGAGCTACGAAGCTCCGCGAATCAGAATGGAAATGCAATATAGGGAACGGAAGTAGCTACCGCGTCGCGGCCGCCTTGGGAAGCGCAATGTCTTTCTCGAGCATCTGCTCTTTACGGTACACCAGCGAGTTAATGTCGTAGGGGGCGAGCTCGAAACCGTGACCGTGCGTGATCGCGTCGGTCGGGCATGCTTCCACACAATAACCACAAAAAATACACCGCGAATAATCGATGTTGTACACCGAGGCATAGCGCTCGCCCGCGGAAATGCGATTGGCATCGGTATTTTCCGCAGCTTCGATGTAAATGCAATTTGCCGGACACGCCGCCGCGCAGAGAAAGCATCCTACGCACTTTTCAAGGCCGTTTTCATCGCGATGCAGCACATGAATTCCGCGGTAGCGCGGTTGAAAGTTCACCGGCTGCTCGGGATAGCTCTCCGTCACCGTCTTCCGGAACATGGTCCGAAAAGTCACGCTGAACCCGTTGAACATCGTGCTGAATGTTTCGAAAACTTCACGAATCGGGGATGCCATGGCATGAGTTTATCAAACGCAGCAAAGTGGAGCAAACATGTGGAGTCTAAACGGCCTGAGCACGAGGCGCTGTCAATGCCAGTGCAATTTGTTTACCGTGAAAGCGGCCGTTCTCGATGAAGATTTCGCTCGTATGCCTGCCGCCGATCACTACTCCGGCCAGATACACGCCCGGAATATTGCTCTCGTGAGTCTCCGGATTCATGGCTGGTTTTTTAGTTACCGGATCCAACTTCACGCCTAAGCTTTCGATAAACGCGAAGTCGGGATGGTATCCCGTCAAAAGAAAAACCTGTTTCGCTGGCAAACGCTTATTCCCTTCCGGACTCTCGATGATCACCGCATCGTTTGTAATTTCTTTTACTGTGGACTTGAAGTGCATCGGGATCTGTCCGGCTTTCACTCGGTTCTCGATATCCGGCTTGACCCAATATTTAATCGTCGCGCCAAGTTGCGCGTCGCGATGCACCATCGTTGCGTGTGCGCCATTGCGCCACAAGTCCAGGGCCGCCTCTGCAGCGGAATTTTTCCCGCCGACAACGACTACGTCCTGATTCCAATAAGGGTGCGGCTCCGTGTAATAGTGCGAAACGTGCGGCAGATTCTCGCCAGGAACAGCGATTTCGTTTGGCAAGTCATAGTAACCGGTCGCGACAGCAATCTTGGCCCCCCGATACGTGCTCTTGATCCCGTTTTGCGTCCTCGTGGATACGAAAAAGTTGCCGTCACTTCCCTCCAGCTTCGTAACCTGCTCGTAAAGCCGCACCTCGAGTGCGAAGTGCTCGGCAGTCTTCCGATAGTATTTCAAGGCTTCCAGACGCGTTGGCTTCTCTGCCGCGCACACAAGCGGCAAATCACCGATCTCCAGCAATTCCGGCGTCGTGAAAAACACCATGTTGATGGGATAATGTAAAAGAGAATTACACAAAGCGCCTTTGTCTATCACCAGAGCCGTTAGACCAACGCGGGTCGCTTCAATTGCGCAAGCCAGCCCGGTTGGACCGGCTCCAATGCAGATAAGGTCGTACTTCTTCATAGATTTTTAGTTTGCCGACGGATGCCTGGAAATGCAAATCGGGCGCAAAGCCTGAGCTTCGTGCCCGATTTTGCTTTCGAAACGTTTACCAAGCGCCTTACGCTGCTGTAGAGTCCGCTTCCGACGATTCAGATGCCGTTCCTTCCAGCTGTGACAGAATCTCGCGCAACGTTGAGATCAACTCATCACGCGAAACGTGGCTCTTCTTGAATTGAATTCTGAACTTGAACGCATCGTTCTGCGGCTCGAAGTGAAAAATAAACGGCTGGGGCCTCTGCGGGCCGGCTTGTTCTTCCCTGCGCTCGCGCCGCGCTTCGTCACGCGTCAATCCGCCTTGCAGGATACGCTGAAACATTTCGACCATTTTCTTTTCGGTCGGCTGCCGCGCAATCTGCAGCAATAAAGACTTCGATGTCACGCCGTTCTCAATGCACTTCTTTCGCAGCGGCTCGGGAATGTTGAGCAACGACAATGTCTCCGTCACTGAAGAGCGTGCGCGGCCAATTTTCTTGGCCATGTCCTCGTGCGTGTATTCAAACTGAGAGGCCAGCCGGTGCAACCCATCAGCTTCTTCGAAAGCGGTCAGGTCTTTGCGCTGAATATTTTCGATCAACGCGATTTCAAGCGTCTCCGCGTCATCGACGGTCTTTTCGATGCACGGTACTTCGCGCAAGCCGGCCGCACGAGCCGCGTGATACCGCCGTTCACCGGAAATAATGTAGAAGCAGCCTTCGCTCGCGATGAACCGCACGAGCAGCGGCTCGAGGACGCCTTTTTCGCGAACAGACTCCGTAAGCTCGCGCAAGTCGCCGAGCGCTTTTCGCGGCTGCTCCGGATTCGGGCGGATTTCGTCCACGCGAATCATACGGCCCACAGCGGCGCCGCTGAAGCTTGTCAATTGTTCGATGTAGTGCGCGTCATGCCGCATCTTCAGCGTGACGGGCAACCCTGCTTTCTTCAACACGTTGGATGACCTCCGCGGCAAGTTTCTTGTACTCGACCGCGCCGGGTGATTTCGGCGCGAACGTCAGAATCGTTTCTTTGTACGCTGGACTCTCTTCAAGCCGCACGTTTTTGCTGATCTTCGTCTTAAACAGCACTTCTCCGAAAACCGTGCGAATTTGCCCATGTGTATCGCGAGAAATATTTGTGCGCTTGTCAAAGAGCGTGATCACCACGCCCAATACCTTCAGCCCCGGATTCGGCCGCGCGCGGATCCGCTCATACGTTTCCAGCAGATCGTCCGTTCCTTCAATCGCGAAGTAAGCGGCTTGAATCGGTACTACTAGGTGCGTCGAACTCACCAGGGCATTCACCGTCAGAATTCCCAGCGAAGGCGGCGTATCCAGCACAACGTAGTCGAACTCTTTCAACACCGGCGCTAGCGCGTCCTTCAAACGATACGGCGCGTCAAATTGCCCGGCGAGCACCTGCTCGAGTTTCGCCAGTGCCAAGCGACCGGGTCCCACGAATAGGTTCGGATCTTTCGTTGGCTTGATGATATTCGCCATCGGCGTGCGCGTTTCACTCAGCACATCGAACATCGACGAAGAAATTTCGCCTGATTCAAAAAATGCAATCGTCGAATTCGCCTGTGGATCGAGATCTATGAGAAGCGTTCGCTTGCCGCGATGTGCGATGGCTGCCGAGAGATTGATCGCCGTAGTTGTTTTTCCGACTCCGCCCTTTTGGTTGGCAATCGTAATGATGGCGGTCATTCCAATGCGCCTCCGTTCGCGCGGAACGCAATTTGGTTTGCATTCCGGCAACCGGCTTCCCAGATGTAGGTGCCGTTCGTAGCAAGCCCCCTATAGCTAGGCTAACAATACGTTCGCAACCGATTGAAGCGCAAGGAAAAAGTGGAGTTTTTGGCGAAAACAGTGGAAAACTGTCGAAGCAAGTTGCCAGCCACGAGAAAAGGTTCAGGCCCCCAAGATGGGAGATCCGGCGTTGGGCTAAAAATCCAGCCCCCAAAAATCCTCAGGTGGATCTTGCAGCTCCAAACCCAGCTCCCACCCTGTGCGGCCCTCGTGGCCGCGCCAAATCAAAGTAGCTTTACTCACGTTCTTGTTCACAAGATTTACGAGATCCAATTTCTGTCCCACCGCGAATCCCTGCGGCACTACCGCCAGACATCCCTTTGGGCTGATATCCACGGTCCAACCCTGCGCAGTATGCCGCGACCGGTTCTCTTCCCATTCCACAGCCACAGGAACACGCGAATTGACACGCTGCCCCGCGCGCAACTGCTTCATTCGAACTTCAAAGCTGTGCTCACTCCCACCAGACACAGTCAGCTCCCTAAAGCGTGTGGCAATTTTCTAATTCGGGTCAAGGATCAATCCGACTTGGCTTGTCAGGAGACAGAGTAATCAGCGGTCGTGTAGGGGTCAACGAAAAGGCCGAACGTACTCCGTGAGTCAGTTACCCCCAGCAGATGCTGCAAAAAGACTCACGCCAGCGCAGACTTCAAGTACGTGAGCATGCGATACCCCGCGATATAGCTGAAGGGCCTCAGCTCAAGCGAATAGTGACCGCAAGGCAGCTCCAATGTTCGCGGGTTGGCACCGTGTTCATGCAGCGCGTCAACCATCTCTAAAGTGAGCTCTGGCAGAAACGTTGGGTCATATTTGCCGTAAACCATGAACGTATTTCGTTTCGCGCCCATACCTAGTTCCACAAATGGCATCGGGCTGATCGGCGCCCAGTAGGCGCGCAATTCGTCAACCGTCACTTGCTCACGTAAGCTTTCCCACACGTGGTTGGTCGTCATTCCTTGGCTGACCACATCCGCAAAGTATGTCGAAACGTGAAAAAATCCGCCGGCATGAATTCCTTGGTCGTGCACCATCGTAATGTATCCGACCGACGATCCAATGCTCGTGCCAAGGATTCCGATGCGAGAGTAGCCCTGCCGCTCCAGCCAGCGCAGACACCGCTTCGCATCCTGCACCGCTTGCCGGTTTGCCTGCAATGTCAGGCCAATGTTTGACCCGACGAGTTGGTCTGCGCGCTCGTGCCCCTTCGCCATCCGGCGGTCATGATACGGCAGGCTCATCTTCAGCGCAGAAATCCCCAGCCGCTGGAGCCATTCGCACAGCCCACGCTGCCCGTTCCATTTCGCGTTCCAGTTTGGCAACACCAGCACCGCCGCCCGCTTCTCCTTACCCGGAAACAGTTGCGCATGCACCGTGTTGTTTTCTGGCCACGGAGACTCGATTGACGAGCTGAACGTCAAAACATTCTCAGCATCGAGCAGGTAGTCCGCCGCCGGCCCGGTTTCATACCACTCCTTGCTGTTCTTCAGCGCGTGGTTTGCGTATTCCGCCAAAAATCCTTCCGGATGTGCCTCAGCGCGTTCCCCGCCCACGTGCTCCGTGCCCCATTCAAACGGGCGCACACGTCGGTTATCGTCCGTCGTCCAGCGGCGGTGTTCGTACCGGCGAATTCTTTGTTCGAACCAGTTCATCGGTGGATTCTTTAACTATAGCGGAGCGGCTCAGCCTCACAAAATCGCTCTTCCTCGTTAGGCATCGGACACCCCTCCCTGTTGTCCCAATTGAGAGGAATTCGCTCCTATGTCACAGTAAAAGAGTGATTATTGCCGTGTTTTTTCTCCTCGGACTGGCCATCGGCAGCTTTCTGAACGTCTGCATCACGCGGATTCCTGCGGGTGTGTCGATCGTTTCGCCGGGCTCCCGTTGCCCCGAGTGCGGCTCTCCCATCAAGTCTTACGACAACGTTCCGGTGTTGAGCTGGATCATCCTTCGCGGCAAGTGCCGCAATTGCCGCACCCCGATTTCTTCGATGTATCCCTCCGTCGAACTCGTAACGGCCTTACTCTTCGTGGGCTGTTATCTCAGCTTCGGTCTCTCCATTGCCACTGTTAAGTGGCTGTTTTTCAGCAGTATCCTCGTAGTTCTGATCGTCACGGACTACCGCGAACGGATTCTTCCCGATGCCGTCAACTGGTTCGGCGTCGGTCTGGGCATCGCCTTTGCTGTCCGCGTTCCTCCTGCCGACGGCATCGCCAGAATCTTGCTGGGGCGCCAGTTCGGCAGAGCGCTGCCACAATGGGGCGCCGGTGTTCTCGACGCAATTCTCGGCGCGCTGTTATGTGGAGGCCTTCTGTGGGTCGCCGCCATTCTTTACAAACTCGTTCGCGGCCGTGATGGTATGGGATTTGGCGACGTCAAAATGATGTTTATGGTCGGCACGTTTCTCGGCGTTCGCGGCGCCTTTCTGACCATCATGGTAGGAACTCTCCTGGGCACTGTGATAGGACTTGGCGTCATCTTTCTCTTGTTCGCCTCCGGTTGGAAGAGTGCCTTGGCACGTCGCGCCAGCAAAATGGGCTTAGGCAAAGTTGGCACACTGCGCTGGGCCATTGCCAGCCGTTATCAGCTCCCGCTTGGCACGTTTCTCGGAATCGCTGCATTCCTCATCATGTTTTTTGGCCCCTGGACAAGTTCCCGCTGGTCTCTCCTGCCACTCGGATAGGAACCTGGAATGCTGGCACACTTCCTCACACTTGTGATTCCTCACCAGCAAAGCGGACTTTCCTATCCATGGCTCTTCTTCGGGATGACCGCCGTCTTGCTCATTGGCGTCTTGGTTCTCTCCATTTTGCTTTTGCGTCGTGCCTACGGCCGTGCTGGTTCGACCAACGCGTCGGATAAAGATCCCATCCCTCGAGTGGAAAATGCTCCAGCCTTCATGACCGCTTCCATGCAGGCAGTGATTTTGAAACTTCGCGAACAAGAAAAAGAGCTTGAGCGCCTTCACCGTGCTGAACGCGAGCGTGCCGAAAACACTGCCCGCCTAAGCGAAGAAGTCACTCGCAACATGCCCGCCGGTTTACTCGTGATTGGCGCGAACGGCCTGATCTCCGCCACCAATCCAGCCGCCGAACAGGCGCTCGGCATAAAAACTTTAGCCTTCCGTCGCTACAGCGAGGCGCTCGGTGAATCGAGCGAGCTGTCCGATCTTATCCAGCAATGTCTTGCGGACGGCAAAACCTTTCGGCGCGAACAGACAGAACACGTCACTCCCGACGGCATCCATCGCGAACTCGGTGTCACCATCTCCCCCATTCGCCGTGCACAGGAAAAAGCCACCGGCGCAATCTGTCTGCTTAGCGACCTGACCGAACTCACTTCGCTCCAAAAGCAGATGCAACTTCGAGAAAACCTCGCCGCCCTCGGCGAACTCTCCGCTGGTATTGCGCATGAATTCAAAAATGCGCTCGCCACGATCTCCGGCTACGCGCAAATGATCCAGTCCGAGCCCAACGCCGCCGACACACTCGAAAACGCCGAAAAAATCCTCGATCAGACGCGCAGTATCAGCCATGTGGTCACCGAATTTCTGCGTTATGCGCGTCCGCTGGAAATCTCCGAAGAACCCGTTGCACTGCGCGTGCTTCTCGACCGCACGGCCTGTGAAATCCAGGAACTTCAACCGCAAGTTCGAATCAGTATCGAAGGAAATTTCTCGGAGATCGCCGGAGACGAAGGATTGCTCCGCCAGGTTTTTCTGAATCTGGCGCGCAACGCCGCGGAAGCCGCTAGCGACTCGCCAAATCCCGCTGTGATTCTTCGTGGCGAAACATCGGTATCTTCCGAGGACCGCACCCAGCGTATTCGCATCCTGGATAACGGTCCGGGAATTCCAATCGACGCCTTACCAAAGCTTTTCCGCCCCTTTTTTACTACCAAAGTGAACGGCACCGGCCTCGGACTCGCCGTCGTTCAAAAGATTCTTTTGCAGCACGGCGGACAAGTCGAAGCCCAGAACCGCGTCGGTGGCGGCGCAGAGTTTATCGTTACGCTACCCGCGACCCGTACGATTTCACAGACGGTAGAATCAAAAGAGGTCACCATCTAAGGCTGGAAGGGACGCAACGCGCCCCGGAGGTAATTTCGTGCGCACAGTTCGATTACTCGCAACTCTTCTATTTTTGTCTGGCCTATCCGGCATTGCCGCACTCGCCCAACAGGACCAGACGCAATCCGCAACGGGCGATCCCGTAGCTGACGCTGCCCGTAAGGCGCGCCAAGAGAAGAAATCCGCTCCGAAGCCAAAAAAGGTTTTCACCGACGACGACGTAGCCGCAAAGCCCGCAGTAGCCGAAGCTCCAGCGTCTTCCAGCCCGACATCAAATCCGACCGACACAACGCCTGCTCCAACCGCTCAATCGGGTTCACAAGACGACTCATCAGCCAAAAAAGAGGACCGTAACTCCGAAGCCCAATGGCGCAAACGCTTTGCTGCTCAGCGAAAGAAAATTGCCGTTGCCGAAGAGGAACTTAACGTCTTGCAGCGAGAAGCCGAGAAAGCCGACGTCCAATATTATTCTGACCCGCAAAAGGCGTTAAACGAACAGCTCACACGTAACGAAATTAACGAAAAGAACGACAAAATCGCCGCAAAGAAGAAGGAAATTGCCGACCTCAAACAGCAACTCAGTGACATGGAAGACGAAGTCCGCAGCACCGGAGGTGATCCTGGCTGGGCGCGCTGACGATCTGTTCGGGGCGGCCGCCGTGTCCATTCTCTCCCAAAATCCGCTTCCCTGAGCGCGTCGTCTCTCAACAGAATTCAAAACCGATGGAACCTCTACTTCTCGTTGAAGATAAAACCGAACTTCGCGCCATGCTTCGCAAGGCGCTGGAACGCAATGGCTTCCGAGTTGAAGAAGCACCAGATGGTTCCGCCGCAATACAGAAACTTCGCTCCAAGCGTTATCAGATGGTTGTCACGGATTTGAAAATGCCCGGTGCGTCAGGACTCGACGTTCTGCGCGAATCGAAGCAAGCCGACTCCACAATCCCAGTAATCCTCCTCACCGCTTTTGGTTCCGTTGAAGAAGCCGTCGCAGCAATGAAGGAAGGCGCTTTCGACTTCATTCAGAAACCTGTCGACCTCGATCACCTCAAGCTTCTCGTCGAACGCGCCACACGCCAACAGGAATTGCTGCGCGAAAATCTGATTCTTCGCGAAGAATTTTCCGCTCGCTACGGATTTCCCCGCATCGTTGGCGAATCGCCCGCCATGAAAGCCGTCAGCCAGCAACTTCAACGCGTCGCTCCAACAGACTCCACCGTGCTTCTCCTCGGTGAAAGCGGCACCGGCAAGGAACTCTTCGCTCGCGCCATTCATCATCTTTCGAATCGGCGTGAACAGCCTTTCATCGCTCTGAATTGCGCCGCCATCCCCGAAGGCCTCGTGGAAAACGAGCTCTTCGGCCACGAACGCGGCGCTTTCACCGGGGCCGGGAATCGCAAAGCCGGCAAAATCGAAATGGCGCAGCGCGGAACGCTTTTCCTCGATGAAATCGGCGAACTTCCCCTCGCCAGCCAGGCCAAGCTATTGCGCGTGCTTGAAGAGCGCCGCTTCGAACGTGTTGGCGGCACTCAATCGATCGAGGTTGATGTGCGCATCGTCGTAGCCACCAATCGCGATCTCGCCGAACGCATCCGCGAAAAACTCTTTCGCGAAGATCTCTACTTTCGCATCGCTGCTGTTCCGCTCACCGTCCCTCCCCTGCGGGATCGCGATGACGACCTGTTCCTCCTCGCAGCTCACTTTCTCGGGAAGTTCGGCCGCGAATTTGGCAAAGGACCGCTCACTCTCAACGAAGACGCGCAGCGTCGGCTCCGTGCCTACTCCTGGCCGGGAAACGTGCGTGAACTTCAGAACGCCCTCGAACGAGCCGCGATCTTGTCTGACGGCCCTGAAATCTCTCCCGAACTCTTGCCTTCTGTCGCAACTCCCGTTCGAACGGAATCTGCTCCTCCGAACCTTGTCCCCGAATCGTTTTCCTGGGTAGGTAGCCTCGAGGACGTCACCTCGCGCGCGCAATTGCACGTCGAGCGTGTACTGCTCGAAAACGCGCTTCGCGAATGTCGTTGGAATAAAACTCGCGCCGCCGAAAAATTGGGCATTGCACCCAAAACGTTGCTCACCAAAATGCGCGCCACCGGCCTCGAAAACTGACGCGACAGGCCGTTGGCCAGCCGTGTCATTCGGGGGTCAGCGAGGAATCTCTCTCCTCTATGCGCCGCCAAACTCCCGGCCTTCCTGACTTGTCATTCCGAGCGGAGCGAAGCAGAATCGAGGAATCTCAGCTGGATCGTGGATTAACCCGCTTCCATAAGGACAACATGGCTCCGAAGCCGTCAGACATCCGTCTTCACTCCCGTATGCAACGCGACCGTCCCACCCGTCCAAACACGGACCTCAACTCCTTCATAACCGTTCTTCACCATCGACTCCCGCAACTCCTCCGGCTGAAAAAACCGCGCCACCGATTTCGGTAAATACGTATACGCAGCCTTATCGCCAGAAATCAGCCCACCCAATCTCGGCAGTACGGTCCGAAAATACCACCGGTACAAATCCCCAAACCACCCGGGCTTCGGTTCTGTAAATTCCAGAATCGCAATCGTGCCACCATCTTTCAGCACTCGGCGAATCTCCAACAAGCCCGCTTCGTAGTTCGCTAGATTCCGAAATCCAAATGCGGCCGCCACCAAGTCGAATGCTGCGTCCGCAAACGGCAGCCTCAGCGCATCCGACTCCACAAACAAAATGGGGCGATTGGATGTCGCAGCGTTTGTTTTTAAGAGTGCGGATTTTTCCTTCGCTCTCACCAGCATCGTGTGCGCAAAATCCGCGCCCCAAACACGCCCTTTTGCTCTCCGGTCCAGCGCAAGCGCCAGATCGCCCGTGCCGCAACACAAATCTAGAATCTTTGCGTCAGCGCGCTCGAGAATTGGCTGCAGCACGTTCGCCGTCCGCGCCCGCCACATCCGATCCATCTGCAATGACAGTATGTGATTCAGCAGGTCATACCGCGGCGCAATCTGCGTGAACATCTCGCGCACTTTGCGTGAAGCGTCAGACTCACTTAACGCGCCTGCCGGTCGCGTCCCCTTGCTCGGCTCTTTACGCGGCACGGCGGCTTCAGTCACGCCACACCAGCGCATCGGCGTCCGCTACCTTCGGCGTCACTCGCATGATCAGTTCCAGCTTCTCCCGCTCGCGCGCGTCGTATGTCGCGGCTTTGCCGATTCCTGGCGTCAGCACAAATCGCAATTTGCCATTCCGGGTTTTCTTGTCTGAACCCATCAGCTCGATCAGCTTCTTCGGCGCCACATTTGGCCACGCGGGCAGTTTGCCCATCCGTCTGATCAGAGAAATAATCCGCGAAGCATCCACCGCCGGCGTAATTTGAATCTCGTGTCCATAAAGCGCCGCCGCCATTATTCCCCACGCCACAGCTTCTCCATGCTGATATTTCTTGTAACTCGTCGCGCTCTCCAGCGCATGCCCGAACGTATGACCAAAATTTAGAATCTCACGCAGCCCGGATTCCGTCTCGTCTTTCCCTACGACTTCCGCTTTGATCTCCACCGACCTCGCGATCACGTGCTCCAACGCCCGCGGATCGCGCGCCAACAATTTCTCAACATTTTTTTCCAGAAACGCAAACAGCTTCGCATCCGCAATCACACCGTACTTGATCACTTCAGCCAAACCGCCGCAAAACTCCCGCTGCGGCAACGTCTGCAAGACGTTCGTATCCACAACAACCATTCGGGGCGGATAAAACGCTCCCACCAAGTTCTTCCCTTCCGGCAAATTCACGCCGGTTTTTCCGCCGATCGCGCTGTCTGTCTGCGCCACCAGCGTCGTCGGGACTTGCACCAACGCCACGCCGCGCAAATAACTCGCCGCGACAAATCCGGCGACATCACCCACGACTCCTCCGCCCACCGCAATTACCACCGCATTCCGATCCGCGCCCGCCTTCACCAGGCTCCGCGCAATCCCTTCCACGCTTTTCAGATTCTTTGCCGTCTCTCCGTCATCGAACGTGTGCAACCGCACCCCGCGCGCATCGCCCAATCCGCTTGAAACGATCTTCCCCACTGCCGACCAAACCTTCCGCGAGGTCACCACATGAACGCTGGAAAATTTCCCAATTTTCGCGATCTCCGCAGACAACGGCACCAACGCGCCAGCCCCGCAGACCACTGCGTATTTCCCCGCCGAGGATTCCACCAAAATGCGTTTCGTCTTCTTCATGGATTCTTTTCAACTCTAACATACAGCGCAGCTTCTCCCCGGTGCGCCCCGCCTTGCACAAATCTAAAATCTGCTACCATACTTGTGCCGCGCGAAGCATCCGATGACTTCCACTCCAAACACCTATCACCCTGACTACGCCGTAGTAGGTTCCGGCGTCGCCGGGTTGCGCGCTGCTATCGAACTCAGTTCCGCAGGTACCGTTCTGGTCCTCGCAAAATCCAATCTCAGCGATTCCGCCACGGCCTGGGCGCAGGGCGGCATCGCGGTAGCACTCAGTGATGAAGACGAAATCGGCCTTCACGAGCAGGACACGCTGAACGCCGGGGACGGCCTCTGTCGCCCGGAATCCGTAGCCCTTCTCGTCGAAGAAGGCCCCAAGTACATCACGCAGCTTATCGAATGGGGCACCGAATTCGATCGCGCGGGCACCAAGCTTGCCTTTACTCGCGAAGCGGCTCACAGCCGTTCGCGCATTCTCCACGCACATGGCGATTCCACCGGACGCGAAATCAGTCGCGCCCTCCTCGCACGCGCGCACACCATTCCGCATCTCCATCTCCGTGCGCACTCTTTCACCACCGGCCTCATCGTCGAAAACGGTCGCGTCGTTGGACTCCGCTTCATCGACGAAAATGACGGTTCACTCCACGAAGTTCGGGCCGGTGCTGTCCTTCTTGCCACCGGCGGTCTCGGCCAAATTTATCGCGAAACCACCAATCCCGAAGTCGCCACAGGCGACGGCATGGCCATCGCTTACGAAGCCGGAGCCGTCCTCTCCGACATGGAATTCGTGCAATTCCATCCCACCGCTCTCGCCATAAAAGGCGCGCCGCGCTTTCTTCTCTCTGAAGCCTTGCGCGGCGAAGGCGGCATCCTTCGCAACATCAATCTCGAACGCTTCATGAAGCGCTACGCCGAAGCGCAGGAGCTCGCTCCGCGCGACGTCGTGGCGCGCGCCATCGTCAGCGAAATGCACCGCACCCAGGCCGAACACGTCTATCTCGACATGACCGCCAAGTCCGCTGAATTCTTGCAGAAGCGCTTTCCGCGCATCTACTCGACCTGCCTCAGCTATGGACTCGATCTCGCCACAGACATGGCGCCCGTCTGCCCCGCTGCTCACTACATGATGGGTGGAGTCAAAACGGATCTCTGGGGACGTACTTCTCTCCCCGGCCTCTACGCCGCGGGAGAAACTGCCGACACCGGAGTCCACGGCGCGAATCGTCTCGCAAGTAATTCCCTTCTCGAAGGTTTAGTCTTCGGCGCGCGCAGCGGCCAGGCCATGATTGTCGACTGCTCTGCAGTCGCACACGAAAAAGGCCGCTCTGCTTCCGCCTCGCAGAAAAGCGTGTCCGCCGCCAGGCACAAAGCTTCAGCGCTTCCCGGAAGCCCCGCCCCGAAACCCGATTCGCACTCTCCAGAAGCTATAGCGGCCCGCGCCGCGGCATCTTCATCCGCGCGTTCCGCGACCGCTCACTCCGCAAAGCTCGCTGCTTCTGCGCACCATTCCCGCGGCAGTGCTTCTGCCACAACAACCGAACATGCCACAAATAACTCGTCCTCCAAATCTTCCAATTCATCTCAGCACGCCACTTCGCCAAATCCCGCAACCGCCGCCGCGCTAACGCAACTTCGCGACCTCATGTGGCGTAACGTCGGCATCATGCGCAATGGCAAGGACCTCTCTGCCGCCATCGCCCTCCTCGAAAAGTTGGCCGCTTCGCGGCCACCCTTACCAAGTGATCTCCCCGACTCATCCTATCCCACTCGCCACGACTACGAACTCTCAAACCTGCACACGCTGGCATCCCTGATGGCCCGTTCTGCCTTAGCCCGCGAAGAAAGCCGCGGCAGCCATTACCGCTCCGACTTCCCCTATCGCGAAGATGACCTCTTTCAAAAACACTCCATCATCCAACGCTCCAAAGACGTCACCTTCGAACCCTAAGAGCCGCCGCGGAAGTAATCTGAAAGTTAGTATTTGCTCGCTTGGTTCCCCATCATTGGTGCTGCAGAGGTTGGATCACTGCTCAAGCGGGAAGGTTTGGTAGTGGCACACAAGAAGCGTCTGCGCACCGCGCCGTATAGCGAACCGCTGGCGCACGCGGATGGGGCCAACCGCGTGTTTCAGGTTTGTCTTACAAACTCTGACCGACTAATAGTTCCTCTTTCAGCCAGCAGGATCGAAAGCGTTGGCGGACCCCGCTCTAAGGCGACCATCGCCTTCGGCCGGATCCGCCCTCGCGAAAGACAAGTCTTCGGTTGATCGTGAATAGATACGGGTCGACGGGTTTCAGGCTTGTGCCATGATGCTCACGGCCAGCAGTTGCCCGTTTGCCATCGCCTGATATTCCACCGTGACGGGAGTTCCCTGTTTCACTTGCCCTTTTACCTGGGTGTTCTTGTCCACGACAAAGTCCAGTGTGTTCTTCCCGGAACTGTCTTTGTCGGAGCCGCCGCCGCTGACCTCGAGCGTAAACGAGGTTCCGCCACTTCCGATGGCCGCGACCTTACCGGCAACAGACTTGGTGGGTTGCTGAGTTTGCTTTTCTGATTGCTCCTGGCCCGACTTCGCTGGACTCGCCGAATGGCCTCGAGTTGAAATTCCCAGAATCAACAGGCTGCCAACAGAAACACCGCAAAGGAATTTGCGAATCGTAGAATTAGGCATAAGCCTCCTTGTGGTTGGAGGGTGGGGTCTGGATACCCCCAGCAGGTTCTATTCCGTTTCACAAAACATATTTAAAAAGCGCCGACATTTCACAAAACTTTCTCAAAAAGTTTCGATTTGAGGCTTTCCGGTGCGCTTTTTTAGCGATCGCTGTCAGAAATTTATTTCAATGACGACTTAATGGCACAAATTCCGTTTTGATCGCATAAGTTTCGTCGGGAAGCGCGGAACTTTTTCCCTGCGCTCACCGCTTTTTTCTCGGCAGAACGCTGTAGAACATTTGTACCTTTCTACAGTTTTCGGAAATTACGACCCAGAAGATTTCGGCTCAGTCGATTTCGATTGTGGACTTTGGAGTTTGCTTCATCTCGTCTGCAACTCCTTCACGCTTTCTAGAATCACATGACCGACCATTCCAAGACTCTTCGCGCTGATTTTGTCCAGCGTGTCTTGCGGCGTATGCCAATAGCCGGCCGAATTCTCCAGATCAATAATGTCCGCGGACGGCACCCCGCGCTGCAGAAACGACAAGTGATCGTCGTCCACGGGAGTCGTTTGATCGATAAAAATCTCGCCATAGCCCAGCCGCTTCGCTGTACCCCAAATTAAATCCACCAACGCTTTTGTAGAATTCTGCTCCCGTTTGATTCGCAGCGCTTTGCCCCCGACGAGGTCCGCCAGAATCATCGCCTGAACTCTTTTCAAGTCGCCGCTCATTCCCATTTTCGCGGCCAGCTGCCTGCTCCCGTAGCGATTGTCCGGATCCTGCCACTCTTTGCGAACTGCTTCCTCGCCATCAAAGAAGGCAATCCACACTGCGTAGCGCCCGTGTTTTCCGCACAGTTGTCTCGCCATTTCCAGCATGACGCCGGTCGACGAGCCGCTGTCATCAGCGCCTACAAAGTTATCCAACCGTTTCGTGTCGTAGTGCGTTGCCAGCAGAATGATTCCCTGTCGCTCACCGGGAATTTTCACGATGATATTTTTCATCGGCAGGCGCCCCGCAGGAGTATCCGCCGAAAAAGAATCCGTATCCACGGTGCAAGCCGAACTCGTCAGCTGCGATGCAATGTAGTCCTGCACTTGCAGGATCGCTTGCGAACCAGATGGCCGCGGTCCAAAGCTCACCTGTTTCGCCACGTGCCCGTAGGCCAGCTTGCCATCAAACCCGCCTGTTCTTTCCGCAGGAAGACCGTCATCCGGGACTTGGGGCTGTGCCGCCACGTGCGATGCGACTGTCGCGCCGGACGCAGAGTTTGCGTGATCGTCCGTTCCACTTGCCTTGCAGCCGGCAATACTCAACAGAAGCGCCACGCCACAGCTCATACACGCGCGCCTTACGTTCGGGCTTTGCCAGAATGTTTTTCTCATGGTTCTTCAGCCTCTAGCTTCCGCTGCGAGTCGCCGCTCTCTTCGGCTAACCACAATCCAGGACACTCCAACGCCAATGAAATACAGGGCCACCATCGGCGCCATAAAAACCAACATCGTCAGCGCATCCGGGGTGGGCGTAATCACCGCTGCAATAATCGTAATTGCCAAAATCGCGTATTTGGAATTCTGGATCAAAAATTTCGGCGTCACGATGCCGAACAGCGTCAGGAAGAAAATAAGAATTGGCATTTCAAAAACGAGCCCGAGCCCAAGCAAAACCATCAGAATCATATCGAAGTAGTCGTTCACGCTGATAAATGGCTCGACTGGCCCTTTTTGCCCCATGCCAATCAAAAATTCCAATAGGTGAGGCAGCATCACGAAATATCCGAAGGCAATTCCCGCGAGAAAAAGAAAAACCGTCGAAAACAAGAACCCTGTAATCGCGCTCCGCTCATGCTTATAGAGAGCCGGGGCTACAAAGAGCCAAATTTGGTAAAGGATGTACGGCGAGGCCATCACAATTCCCAGATAAATACTGAGGGAAATGAGCAGGCTCAGGTAGCCGGTCGGGTTCGTGTAAATCAGATGCTGCTGCGCGACCTTGGCATTTTGCAATGCCACCATAATCGGCTTGGTAATGAACTCCACGAATTTTGGCGCAACGAACCAGCCCACCGCGGCGCCGATTAGCGTGGCGGCCAAAGCGTGAATGATGCGTTTTCGAAGTTCGACAAGATGTTCGAAAAACGTCATCTGGCCGCCACCCTCATCGGGCGCGGCAGGAGGTGTTGAACCGGCTTCAAGCTGGCTGTCGTTGGTCATGGGCGGGTAGCTCGCCAGGATTTGGTGAGCCGGATTCGGCGTGCGGACCTTGTGCGGAGTCAGGCTCGCGCGGCGCAGTTCCTTCGGTAACGGGTGGTTCGTCCACGGAAACCAACTCAGCACCAGATTCAGGGCTGGTCTCAGCAATTGACTGCGGCTCGCGTGCGACCGCTTCGCTGACAGGGGTTATCGTCGGCTCAGGCGGGGCGATATTTTCCGGCAAACTGTGCGGCGTCTCGGTGCCAGCCGCTGTCGCGAGCGTGGCCGGCTGCTCCGTGCTGCCGGCGGCTGTGCCCTCGTGGGACTTTTTCCACTCAGCCTCCCTCGCCTGCCGCTCAATGTTCCTCATCTCTTCCTCAAAAGCCATCTTGAAATCAGTTGATGCTTTGCGGAACTCAGCCATCATTTTGCCCAGGCTACGAGCAAGCTCCGGCAACTTATGCGGTCCGAAGACGACCAGCACCACGATAAAGATGATCACCAGATGGGGAACGCTGAACATGGCTGTAGTTTGTAGCCGAGTTAGGCCTCTCTGGCATCATAGAAAGGGTACAAGGCACTGTCAAACCAGTCTTTTCCGCACCCGTGTTATACTGAAATCTCTCAGCGGATGAAACTACTGGTCGCGTGAGGTCAGGATGAATCAGAATCGTCGCGGCGTCGTTGTAATCTTCACTGTCTTGCTCGCATCCGCCGTTTTTGGCTGGATTTACGGGCCATCGGTGCGCGCTACTTCCACTGCCGCCGAGGACAGTCAGTCTTCGGTCCGCGAGTTCACAACCGTTCTCGATGTTGTTCAGGCGAATTATGCCGAGCGCGTGGATGTGGACAAAGAGGTGTACCAGGGCGCGATTCCAGGCATGCTGCGCGTTCTTGATCCGCACTCCAATTTTTTTGACGCGCGCCAGTTTGCGCTACTCCGCGAAGATCAACGGGGAAAATATTACGGCGTCGGCATGATTGTCGCGCCGCGCGAGAATCACACCATCGTGATGGCTCCCTATGTTGGCGCGCCGGCCTACAATGCGGGTTTGCGCCCGGGCGATATGATCGTGAAGGTGGATGACAAATCCACCGACGGGCTCACCACCAGCGAAGTTGCCGATTTGCTGAAAGGGCCCAAAGGAACGGTCGTCAAGATCGTGGTCACGCGCGAAGGCTACACGGATCTGCTTACGTTCACCGTTACGCGTGGCGAAATTCCCCGGCACTCCGTTGACATTGCCTTTTTGCTGAAGCCCGGTATTGGCTACGTGCGGTTGTCATCCTTTAACGAAACGACGGATCGTGAAATCGAAGAGGCGTTGAAACAACTCAGCGTCAGCAATCTGGATGGCCTGATTCTTGATATGCGCGGAAACCCAGGCGGCCTTCTGAATGAGGCAGTCGCGGTTGGCGACATGTTCCTTGAGAAAAATCAGCTGATCGTTTCGCATCACGGGCGCACTTCACCCGAACGCCGCTACTATGCCGTGCGCGGCAATCAGGGTGTGACGATTCCTCTCGTGATTTTGGTGAACAATAATTCGGCCTCGGCAACCGAAATCGTTTCCGGCGCCGTACAAGATCACGATCGCGGGCTTATCGTCGGAGAAACAACTTTCGGCAAGGGCCTGGTGCAAACGGTGACTCCGCTGAGCGAGAACACCGGTCTCGCGCTTACCACTGCGCGCTACTACACACCGAGCGGGCGGCTAATTCAGCGCGACTACAAAACGATTTCGCTCTACGAATACCACTACGAACGCAAGGTTCCAGAACATCCGACGGAAATAAAACTGACCGATAGTGGGCGACAGGTTACCGGCGGTGGCGGCATCACGCCGGATATCGTCGTGGCCTCTCCGAAATATACGAAATTTGCGCAGGAACTTTTCCGCGGCGATGTTTTTTATCCAGCGGAAGCGGGTGTTGGCGGCTTCACGCGTTTCTACCTGGGTAGCAGACCCACCGTCACGCACGAATTCGCGGTCGACGATGAAGTAATGCACCAGTTTAGAAATTATCTGACGAAGCACAACGTGCGATTCTCTGAATCGGAAATCGCTGAAAATCAGGAATGGATCAAACGCAAGATCAAGCAGGAAGTATTCATGTCTACGTTCGGCATGCAGGAAGGTTTCAAAGTTTTGCTGGAAGCCGATCCGCAGGTGCAAAAGGGCATAGAAGCGATGCCGCAAGCGCGGGCGCTGTACCAAAATGCGCGAAAGATTGTAGCGCAGCGTGCTGGCGGGGCAATCGATCAGCCGTAGGCGCGTTTTAGCCGTAAACATTGTCCAAGAACGGCTAGCGGCGTGGAGCCCTACATACGTCAGTCCCGACGAAATTCTAGACCATAGGAAACTTTGAAATGCGATTCTCGCTCGCGTGTTGGAAACGCCGCCGTCCTTTGTTAAACTTTCAATTGCTGCTCGTGGGCGAGTAGCTCAGCTGGGAGAGCGCCTCGTTCGCAACGAGGAGGTCGCCGGTTCGATCCCGGTCTCGTCCACCATGTTTTCAATCACTTACGCGGAAGATTTTTTCTACGGCAGAAAAATCTTGGCAATATCTTGGCAAAGCGTTCCTAATTTGGCTTTCCGGCCGGAGTATTGACGGGCACCGTCAGGTTTTGCGTTCCAAACGTCGGGGCTTGGACCGCGGCGCGCTTTGGGGCCATCCGCTGGTGCGAATACCGCTCGAGCATTTTTCTCGAGACATGACCGACGATTGACTTGACCGTCGCTTCGGATGTGTCGGGATCCTGGAGCAACTCCGTCACGACCGTATGCCGACAATCATAAAATCTCGCCGGCTGAATTCCCGATTCCCTGAGTATCGATCGCCAGGCCGTTCGCCAGGAACCGACAGGCCGCCCTGGATCTCCGGAAAAGAACACGAAGCTATCCTGATCGGCCAGCTCGCCGTCAACGAACTTCCGAGCTTCCTCTAGTTCCTCGAAGACCTCGAGCGCCGCGTCGTTTAGCGGAATGGAGCGCCGCCCGGCCTTCGTTTTCGAGATCCGCAACGTGACGGCCCTCTCCTCGAGGTCCACGTCTTTCCAGCGAAGATTTTTCATCTCGACGGGGCGCAGGCTGGTATTCAACGCGAGCACGAGCGCCTGGCGCGCCGTCCTCCGCCCTGGTGTTCGTGAAGCCGCGGCAATCAGCCGTGCTTTCTCTTCCGGCGAGAACGCGCGGCCGATCGACTCCGCAGCGGGAAGATTCCTACACATTGCGGCGAGGTGTTTTCGATCAGCCTTTCGGAGAGTCCCGCGAATCACGTCCAACTCTCGGTTGACTGTCCCGTTTGACGTACCCTCCCCCCTCCTACGATTGATGTATTCCTCGATCGCTCCCGGCGGCATCGATGCAATTTTCAGATGGCCTAAGTGACGGCCGACGATGACCGCGCGCTCTGCCTCTGTGGTCAGTGTTTTCGGACTCAGTGCCGGCTTGTCCAGGCGGCCGACTCCGCGCCGGCGATCCTCAAGCCACTGCTGGAGGACTTCGCCGAACGTCAAGCGCTGGAGGCGCGTGGGATGCGCGGAGATCAGGCCCGCGTCAATCTGATCGCGGAACTGCCGGTACTCTTTTTCGGCCTCGTTTTTCGTCCGAACGCCGAGAGCCTTGCGGTAGCGAACTCCCCCCACCATCACCGAAGCATGGTACATCCCCTCCTGTTTATAAATTCCCATGCCCTCCTCCTTTTGAAATCTTTCTACCGTCCCCCTTGCCTAGATTCTTCGCGCATTTCCTCGAGCATCTTCCTTGCAGCGGCTTGGATTCGCGCACGCTCTCGCTCCGCCTTCCTTGCTCTCTTGGCGTCTAGCTTCGCAAGCTTCTCCTCGAGCTCTGGATCCTTACTCCGCTCTAGCTCCTGCCTGTACCTATCCCGCGCATACTCCCTCCGCTTCTCAACGTATTTGGGATTGGAATGCTTGTTGTACTCGTCCTCGCACTGCCGGTCGTGAAAGCGGTGATCCCTACGCGATGCGCAGAAGAAGATTTCACATTGCTTGCATCTGCGAAGACGCCACTGCTCATAGGCGTCGCCCAACGTCCTCCAGTCCGCGAGTGCGAAGCAACCGGCGCGATGTAAAGGACTTTTTTGCAAGGGTACGGGCGCGACAAAGATCCCGTGCGCTTGGGGAATGGGATTGAAAAAGAAGGCGTACTTCCTTGTGACGCGGCGAACCTTGGCAGCGCGCGTCTCCATGGTCCTCCTCGATTCCACAGCGTAATCCGGGTCTTCCCAGTCCGACATCCGCGCGAACCGGTTGAGTTCGAGCATTTCGAGAATCGCCTTGCGAATGGGATGGCGCGCAGCCTGGCTGGAGTTCATCCATTCCGCGAGGCGCCGGCCTGCCTCCAGAGATCCGAGAATCTGTGCCCTCTTGGCACGCATAAGTGGGATGAAAATAATACGAGAAATCTTGGATTGCAACTGCTATCTCGGGACTGGCCCAAATGGCCAGAAAGGATTCAAGAATGGCAATCACGTTGGAACCCAATGCGCCTCCCCGAAAACTCGCCGTGGGGCTTCAAGAGGCGGAGCAATTGATAGGAGTAAGCATGCACACACTTCGGCGCTTAGTCTGGGCGAAGAAGCTGTCGGCGGCACGTATCGGCCGGCGCATGTTGATCCCGATGGCGGAGCTCGAGAAGCTTGTCAACGCCGGCGCAGATTCCGGCCCGATTAGGAAATCGAGAAAAGCAGGCTGAGGGGGCTCAAGCATGCGCTACCCCCTACCCTCCCTGTTGACCGCGGCAGGTTTCGCGGTTCGCGGCAATCGATTCAACTGCCGATGCGACGGCGGCTCGAAATACACGGGCAGTTTGAACGCGGAGAAGGGCGTCGCTTACTGTCACCGCTGCCACCACTCACTGACCGCAAGACAACTCGGCCGCGAGCGGGGCGTGAACCTTCCAGGATGCCGGATCGGTCGCGCTCGAATCATGCGACAGCGCTTCCGTGACTGGCTGGCTGCTACGGCCGGCGATTTGAGCGATCGCGAAAGGCGCCTCGCACGGCGAGCGGAGTGGGCAAAGGCCGCTTTGACCTCTTTCAGCGACATGGATTCAGCGTGGAACTGCTTGGCCGCGTGGTACCACGCGCGACGCACATACGAGCTTTTTTGGGAGTCGGCTTGCGACAAGGTGGGGCGTTTCTGGCTGTACCGGAGTTGGAGGAAGCACGCATGTTGACCGACGAGCATCCGCTAGGCGAAGAGTTTTTCAAGAGTGCCGACAGTAAGGAAGCTAAGTCACACGAGGCACTCCCCGTGTTTCGGGACCCTGCCTGGCGCGGCATCTTTGCCGACTACCGTACGGCAAACGAGCGTGCGACCGAGGCCAGCGACGTTTTCCACTTCGCGGCGCTGTGGGCCCGATGCGCCACGGCGCTCGGCCGCCGCGTGCACTTTTCCTACGGCATGAAGCTCTACCCCAACGTGTACGTTGTTTGCTTCGGGCCGACGGGCGACAGAAAAACGACGGCGACACGACAGGCGACGGAGCTGGGGAACGGCATCAAGATCATTTCGGGAGGAGGATCGGGCGAAGGGCTCGCGGACGCGTTCTCCCAGGCTGCTCCAGGGGCAGGATCCCTCATACATGCCGAGGAGTTGTCCCAGATCCTTCGGCCTGGACGATGGGAGGGGTCGACGTTAATTCCCTTCTTGACGCAATGCTTTGATTGCCCGGAGCGCTATGAGATGAAGTTCCGCAAGTCTCCCGTCTCGCTCGAGCGGCCCACCCCCAACCTGCTCGCCGGCGTGACGCCGGAATGGTTCTGGCGCGACTTCCGCGTTAACGATTTCCAAGGGGGATTTGGCAACCGCATGTTTTTTGTGACCGGCGCCCCGAAAGATTGCCTCCCGCGGCCAGCATCCCCAGATCTTTTTCAGATTTCGCGCGCTGCTGAGGCGCTCTCGGGAATTGAACCCAGCGAGGCTCGGCTTGACGCTGAGGCCGAGCCGCTGTGGGACCGATTCTACCGGGCCTGGCGCGCGGCAGAGAGTCGCCGGGACGCACTTCTCAACGCCACCGTGCGGCGGATTCCTTCCTACATTCTCAAGCTGGCCATGCTCTACGCTGCCGGCGAAGGGACACTGCCCGAAATCCAGGCCGAGCAGCTGTCGGCGGCGATCTTGGTCGGCCGACACGGAGCCTTGTGCGCCGAGGAGCTGCTCTCGCTCCAGCACACC
>WNGK01000002.1_pt1 | contig 232131 bp, 170 predicted proteins | sample 5400601 | NCBI WGS metagenome assembly WNGK01 (sample SAMN13153376, study PRJNA577476) | soil metagenome | isolation source: 60 cm soil or saprolite under Garry oak tree replicate 1 | place: USA:California | collected 2016-06-15 | reverse complement strand
AAGTCGGAGGGACAGCAAATCCGAAGGACACTGGTGACGCTCGGCTGCTGTCGCGCTATTAGCAATGAGCATTATGTGAAAGGCATAGTTCTGGGGATCTGGGGAACAGTGAATTCAACCCCCCTGAGTCTGCAGCCTTAACGGTCAGGTTAACAAACAAAGCTTCCTACAGGGGAGGAACAAGGACCATCGCGGGAGGCGATGGGGCCCTGAAGAGCAAATCGACTGTAGCATAGCCGAACGTCAAGTGTTCCCGCGAGGAGCCCGCGGCTAGCCCGAATTCAGGGTGCTCAGCTCCACCTTTCGAGCGGCATATTGACCGCCAGTTCAAGGCTACTGCCAGCCAACTCGCCAAAAAAGGATAGATTCTCGAAGTCTCATCCGAGATTGTGCAGAACGCTCGCCAGAGCGATGACGCGAGAGCACGGGCTGGGTGTGAGCAACCTCAAGTTCTGTTTCATTCCCGCTACAATGATGCCCAGGGACTAACCTCCGCCCCGCGACGTTGTGCGATGTGGGCAAGCCAGGAAGCTCCATATATGAATATGGCCACCAGCGCCATTGATCGAATTCCAACGAAAATACTCAGGGCTTCTATCCCTCCTCCCAGCAGCCCTCCGAGGATGTTGGATCCCAGTCCAGCATCTGCGAACTGGGTTTCTTTGAACATCTTTGCGAATATGATGCTGGAAAACAAGACAGGAAGAGCGGTGACGAATCCACCCACAACCGCACGGTTGAAGAGAGTGAGACTCGTCAGCATGCTGAATGGGATGAAATAGCTCAGTAGAAGAGAAATTCCAAGGCATGCGTAGAGGACTGTTAGAGTCTGTCATCGATCATCTGAAAACGTAGTTTTCTGAACTCCTGCCGGATCACGGCATTTGAATTGCTTATCGCTCCAGGAATAAGGAGCAGCATCATCCCTCCACACATCATCCACGTCCTCCCGTATCTTCGTGTGTGCGGTGGAGTTTGTCGACTGAGTTGCCTCCGCTCTCACTCATCAGGCGCTCCGGCCGGTTTTCCCTCCGGCCTCGTGCGGCGGGGCAGCTAGGGAATGTTGGCCGGCTCCAGAAAATGCGTTTTTACATGATCGCTAACATTCTGTAACTAGCGGCGAAATCTCGGCAGAGATTTGCCGCCCCCTACCCGGATTTTTGAGGCTGTCTTGGATTTTCTTCGGCTGCCTGTGAACTATTGCCTGCGCATCATCGTCTCATCTGGCGATGTTTCGTCCCAAACATGCGTGGATCGTATGCCAGTGGCTCCGGCTCTCGTATCACGAGGCGGTTAAACTCTGAGTGCCCAGGGTTGATGAGGCAGTTGTGCTCGTCCGGGGCAAGGGCGGAAGGCACCAGGAGTAGACAGTGCTCCCCCCTTCGTAGGAATTCATCGCCGATCCCGGTGAGCTCCGGCGGTGCCGCGGGAAGTCGCCAATTCGCCCGTAGATGACTGACTTCAACCTCTTCCTGGCTCAAATCGTCGGGCACTTCCGCGACCGCTAGAACCAGATCCCTGGGAGTATCATCCTTGTCGAGGTGGACGAAATATTCCAGCATTGCGAGGGACTGGTGTTCTGACGTATAGCTGAGGCGTATGCCGGGGCTCGACCAGCGCCCACCGTATCGGTAAGCGCCCTCGCCGTCAAAAGGAGTACGGGCGTACTTCTTTCGCAGCACCCGATAGACTCGGTTCAACTGATTCCGCCGTAGGCAATCCGGCCCAGAATGTTTTCAACCTGGCGAGCACCCAATTCGGTGTCAAGTGCCGCCACCGGCGCAATGCCACCAAGAGCGCCGTTCGGGCGCTTCAGCCAGCGAATGGCCCTTTCATGGTCACCTAGAAATTCGTCGGCTAAAGCGACGATCCGTGCCAGCCGGTAGAGCCGGTCGGATTCGTAACGCGCCAGTCGGCCGCTACGTCGACGGCGCTGTAAGCTTCGGGTGGACAAGTCAAGAGCCGTCGCGAGTTCTTTCAGCGTTAAGCCGGAAGCCCGCATCAGTACTTCTACCGCTGCCGGAGGAAAGCCTTGCCGAATGGCCTCGCGCATATCGTTTTCGCTGGCCAAAGTTCGACCAAACGTCTGTCTCCCGCCCAATTCTCCAAATACGGCCTGTAGCTCTTGTGCCATTTGTCATCCATCATAGCGACAAATGGCGCAGATGTCAAATGACCGCCGCGGGGTGCGCGGGATAGGTAAAAACGAAAGTTCTGAAATCGTTTCTGGAGAGCGCGCCACTTATTCTCCTAGAATCAAACCGTTGCGGCGAAATGAAACATCTGGTGTTTTCCGTCCATTCCGTCCAAATAACTGCTTTTTGAAGACTTTTTGGACGGAAGTACGAAACCAAGGCGCAATTTCTGGAGCCCACTCCTTGATAAAATGCAGCGGCCTCTCGAACCTTATCGTAGACGAATCGGCCAGTTTTGCTTCGGTCGGGAGGGGAGAAGAAGCGCCGCAAGGTGATTTCTGGGAACACGTTAGCCGTCCAAACCCGGTGTCTAATGAGACACTAATTTTCCACAGGCACAAGGTGAACTTCCTGCTCGAAAAACGCCATGCAAACCCCAAAATACGCCAATTTGCAGCTCAACGGTGCTCTGTCTGTCATTATCCCTGGCCAACGGGACAGGTTGCGCTGATTCATACACTCTGGCACCGTCGCGGCATGACACTGAAGAAAATCATCGTACTCGATCCAGATGCAAGTTTTGAGCGGGCCTCGCGGCACCTGCACAAATGCAGGAAGTGCCGAAATGCCGGGATGGAATGGGCGCGACGGAAAAAATTGTGTCGTCGGGGCCGCCAGTTGTTGGAGGACTTGGAGCGGATAGAGCGAATCTATGAGGGAACCGAGCTTGCGGCCTAACGCGGTCGCCAGCATTTCCAAGTGACAGAATGGCTCAATTTTTTTCTTGGCGAACTGTTCTTTCCCCCGGGTGCCCTCCCTTTCATGCACCGCAGTGGCACAATGAGATCGGACAGCTGGTCCTTCTATGAGCTTGCGCTGTCTGCGACTTCTCCGAGCAGGTGGTGCTCGAGAGCATCCCGATCGAGTTCGTTCTCCCAGCGAGCGATCACCAAGGTGGCGACGGCGTTGCCGGTCATGTTGACGACCGCGCGGCACATGCTGAGAAAGCGATCGATGCCAAGAATCAGCGCCATTCCCGCAACCGGTATCGCAGGGATGACCATCATGGTGGCGACGAGCGCGATAAAAGCGGCTCCTTGCACGCCGCTCGCGCCTTTGGAAGTAAGCACGGCGACTCCCAGGATCGTAAACTGCTGTGTCAGGGTCAGGTGCGTGTTGGTCGCCTGGGCTACGAAAAGCGCCGCAAGAGTCATGTAGAGACTGGTGCCATCGGCATTGAAGGTATACCCGGTCGGAACCACGAGACCGACCAGGGTTTTCGAGCATCCGAGTTTTTCGAGTTTGGCCATTAGAGCGGGCAGCACAGGTTCCGAGGAGCTTGTTGCCAGCACGACGAGAATCTCCTCACGGAGGAACCAGAGGAACCGGAAAATTCCGAAGCCTGCCACATGCGCAATGGCCCCGAGCAAGACCACCACGAACAGGGTGGACGTAATGTAGAGCGTAGCCAGTAGTTTCGCGAGAGGGCCGAGCGACGCCAAACCGTATTTGCCGACAGTGAAGGCCATAGCGCCGAAGGCTCCAATGGGGGCAAAACGCATGAGGATGGCAACGACTCCAAAAACGACTCGAGTCAAACTGTCCAAGAGGTCGACAAGTGGCCTGCCGCGCGAGCCTGCCAGAGACAACGCAAAGCCGAAGAGCAGAGAGACAAGGAGCACCTGAAGGATGTCTCCCCTCGCGAACGCGTCGAAGACCGTGGCGGGGATGATGTGCATGAGAAAGTCCGCAACGCTCTGTGCTCTGGCCTGTCCCGCATAATCTGCCACAGCTCTCGCGTCCAGAGTCGCGGGATTGACATTGAAGCCGCTACCGGGATGCACCAGGTTACCGACAACGAGTCCGATCAGAAGCGCAAGTGTCGAGACAAGTTCGAAATACAGCAAAGCCTTACCGCCGACACGGCCGACTTTCTTCATGTCTTCCATGCCCGCAATCCCGGTGACCAGGGTGCAGAAGATGACCAACGTGATGATCATGGTGATCAAGCGAATAAAGGCGTCGCCGAGGGGCTTCATTGCGACAGCCTTTGCGGGGCTGATATAACCGAGGAGGATGGCCATAGCGACGCCGAGCAGTACTTGGAAAGATAGGCCGGTGTAGAAAGGCTTCTTGCGTGGAGGCGAGGCACTCGCAGTTGCGGCGGCAGGAATCAGCATCGCTCAGCCCTTTTGAAGCGCTTGGCGCAGTTCGCGAATATCGCGTAGAGTTTCCAAAGCTAGCAGCTTGTCAATAAGGGCGGAGCCGCCCGCGGCGCCAAGAACGGGAGTAATTAAGTCGCGAGCCTTGGCAACGATTTCTTCACGAGTCATGGGATTTTCCGCGGTGCCACGGACGTCGCGAACCCACTCCGTGAGCTGTGTGCCATCCGCAAGCGTAAATTCGACGATGGCTTCGCGGCGCGGGCGCCGGGCATCGATGCGCGGGTCGGCAACCACGTCGACTTTGGCACGCTGGCGCAAAACGGTGGGATCCTGCATGCGCGCCTTGTCATGCGCCGAAGCAAAGGTGACCGTTTTGTCGAGGAGCATTACCGCGATCATGTGTTGCAGGCAGATATCGGGCATTTCACGGTTACTTACGGTATTGGCCTCATCGCTGGCGATGTGCACCACGACTTTCTGAACTTCGTCCGCGGTAAAGGATCGTTTCCGGAAGAAGCCAGCAAGCGCGTCAAGCGGCGCTTGAATCGGGGAGCCCACCGTCCACTTCTTGATGTTGGTGCGCGTGATTTCATAGCGCTCGCCAAGTCCGTTGATAAGTTGGGACGGGTCAGCTTTCACGACGCCATTTTCCCTAGGTGCGTACGCCTCGAAAAAATTGTCGGATCCGGAGAAGACGTCATCGACGCCGGTCCAGCCCGAGCGAATGAGCATGGCGGCGGCCACGCCGCCCGCGGCTGGTTTTCCCCCGAAGAGAAAGGCTTTTTCCATGTGTTCCGCGTCGCGCGCCCAGGCGCCGATTCCGGACGTCTGCTGCGCAGCATAGTCGAGCAGAAAACGAAACTGCGGTGCGTTCAAGCCCGCTGCACAGCCGGCGGCCGCGCCCGCAGCAAACGCAGCAACCGTGCCATGCGTACTGCGATGCGTGGCCGCCTGGTAGCCGGGACCGCCGATGCTCATGGTCACGCGCGGCCCGACATCATAGCCGAGCGTGACGGCGCGAAGAAAGTGAGCCCCGCTGATGCCGAACTGCTCCGCAGCAGCGAATGCAGCGGGCACAACCGAAGCGCCGGGATGCGAGCGAGACGGGCCGTGAGAGTCGTCGGTCTCATCGGAATGGGCGAGGACGCCATTGGCAAATGCAGCTTCGAGGGGTCCGCACACTATTCTTGAAGCGACTACGGTTGCGACCTCTTTTCCACCGTACGCTTGCGCAAACTGCAAAGCCGCGCGGCCTGGCGGTAATTCGGAACCTGACGTCATGGCGGCAAAGGTGTCCAGGATGTGATGCTTGGCCTTTTCCACGACTTCCTCCGGGAGTGGGCGCGTCCCAGCCTGGCTCATGTAACTGCTGAGCTTCTCCATGATCGGGCTGGTCGCCGGAGACGACGGAGGCTGGTCTTGCTCAGAAGGTGGTCGGGCAAGAGTCGCGTCGGATGGCAGAGCTGCGGATAGCAGGGCCAAGCCCGCAAACTCAAACAGGCTGCGCCGCGTAAGAGCACGGGCGCTTCGGGCCGGCTCCTGGCTTCTTTGGTTAGGTACCATTCTGTGGTTCTCCTGGCGGGCGGACGGCGCCCGGAAGAAACGGATTTGCGAGCGGCGCCAAGAGGGCGACTCCGCCGGGTACAGACGATATTTCAGCAAAAGATCTAATACCTGAAAAAAAGATTAATTTCTTTTTAGACAGAAGCAGTACCTTGAGCGACCTTGACACTACACGTACCCACTACTCTGCGACTGCCTTCATGACGCGGTCGAGCTCGTTCTTTGTTTCGAAGCCGATACCGGGAACATCCGGCAATCTGACATAACCGTTTTCGACCGGGATGCCGTCCGCAAATCCGCCGAAAGGCTGGAAGACGCCGGGATAGGATTCATTGCCGCCTAGACCGAGGCCTGCCGCAATGTTAAGCGACATCTGGTGTCCACCGTGAGGAATGCAGCGCGCGGAAGACCAGCCATAATCCTTCAGCATTTCGAGGATGCGGAGATATTCCACCAAGCCGTAACTCAGCGCGCAGTCGAATTGCAAAACATCCCGATCGGGCCGCAAGCCCGCGTAACGGATAAGATTGCGCGCGTCCTGCAAGGAGAAGAGATTCTCTCCGGTGGCCATCGGCCCTGGATAGTGGTCAGCGAGCTTGGCCTGGAGTTCGTAATCCAGGGGATCGCCCGGTTCTTCGTACCAGCGAAGACCATAGGGAGCGAGTGCTCGCGCATAGGCGATGGCCGTGTCCGGGTCAAAGCGCCCGTTGGCGTCCACTGCCAGCTGATCTGGAGTTTTCAAGATTTTGAGCACGGCTTCGATGCGGCGCAAATCCTCGGACAGAGGCGCACCGCCGATTTTCATTTTCACGACGGAGTACCCGAGGGCGAGATAGCTTCGCATTTCGTCCTGCAAGGCAGGGAGGTTTTTGTTGGGGTAGTAGTAGCCGCCCGCGGCGTAAACGAACACTTTGCTTTCGAAGTGTCCTTCCCGGTAGCGGTTGGCCAAGAGGCGATGTAAAGGCATACCAGCAATTTTTGCGACCGCATCCCAAACGGCCATATCCAGCACACCGACGGCGACGGAGCGCTCGCCGTGCCCTCCGGGCTTTTCATTCCCCATGACGATGGCCCAAATGCGATGCGGATCGAAGTTTTCCCCGGTCTCGTCGAGCAGTGAGTCGGGCGGCGCAGCCTTAAGACGAGGCAGGAAGCGGTCGCGCAATAGCCCGCTAGGCGCGTACCGACCATTCGAATTGAAGCCGTATCCGACAATCGGCTTGCTGTCCCGCACGGCGTCGGTCACGAGCGCCAAGACGCTCACCGTCATCTGGCTAAAGTCGATGTAGGCGTTACGAATGTCCGACTTGATCGGGACGACCGTCTCACGGATATCGACGATGCGCACAGTGATTCCTCTTCTAGCCGGCAAGTCCCACAATAAACGAGACTCGCTAGCTCGGCTGCAACAGGGTCCGCAGATCTCGAATAACGCTGAAACTTTCCAGATGGAATATTCCGTCGATCAGATCCGAGCATTTCGCCGCGCCGAGGACGGGCGTGATGAGGTCGGTGGCCTTGGCGATAACTTCGTCGCGGGTCATAGGATTTTCTGGCGTGCCGCGAACGTTGTCGACCCGCTCGCTGAAGTGAGAGCCATCCGTCAGCGTAACCTCGACGATGGCCACGCGCAACGGCATGAGACGTTCCAACTCAGGATCTGGAATGAGCTGGACTTTAGCCCGCTCCCGAAGAACCGCAGGGTCTTTCAAGCTCGCCTGGTCATGCGCTGAAGCAAAGGTCACCGTTTTTTCGAGAAGCATTACAGCCACGATGTGCTGCAAGCAGATGTCCGGAATTTCACGATTGTTGACGATGGCAGCTTCATCTGTTGCAAGCCGCACGGACAGTCGCCGCACTTCGGCGGAGTCAAACGGATGCTGCTTCCGCAAAATAACCAAGGCATCGAGCGCCGCTTGAATCGGGGAACCCACGGGCCATTTCTTGATGTTGGTGCGCGTCACTTCGTGGCGCTCGCCCAGTTTGTCGACGAGCCCGGCCGGATCGGCGTGGGGATTGTATGCCGCGAAGAAATTATCTTTACCTGAGAGGATGTCGTCGACGCCGGTCCAACCCGCTTGCACAAGCAACGCGGAAGTGATCCCGCTGCGCGCCGTCATGCCGCCAAAGTGAAACGCCTTCTGCTCATGCTCGGTGTCGCGATTCCACGCTCCGAGGCCGGAGGATTGATGCGCAGCGTAGCCCAACATCCAGCGCATCTGTTGAGCGTTCAAGCCGGCGGCGCAACTCGCCGCTGCTGCCGCGCCAAAAAGGGGAGAAATACTATGCGTGCTCCAATGACTCTCGGCCTCAAAGCGCTGACCGCCCAGAGTCATGGTAAAGCGCGGACCAATGTCGTAGCCGAGCGCGGCGGCGCGCAAAAAATGCGTTCCGCTAATGCCAAAGCGCTCGCCTGCCGCCAGAGCAGCGGGAACGACAGCACAACCGGGATGAGATTGCGAAGGAGAGTGTGAGTCGTCGGTCTCATCGGCATGAGCGAGCACGCCGTTTGTCAGCGCCGCTTCGATCGGGCCGCATAAGAAGTTCGATGCCACGACCGTGGCGACCTCGCGGCCGCCGTAGGAGCGAGCGAACTCGAGTGCCTTGCGCCCGGGAGGCAACCTGGAGCCCGAAATCATCGCGGCCAGCGTATCGAGCACGTGCTGTTTGGTTTTTTCAACGACCTCGTCTGGCAGCGCGCGCGAGCGGGCTTCGCTCATGTACCGGCTGAGGCGTTCCATGACCGAAGTTGTTTCCTGGGCAGCGCCCGGGTCAAGCGGAGGCGCGCCGGCGAACGCCAAATCGGGCGGAAGCGCGGCAGCCGCGATGGCTCGGCCGGCGATTTCGAAGAGGCTGCGACGGGTCAAAGACGAGCCAGCACACGGCTCTTTCGCGCCCTTACCCTTATCCTGTTCCATGACTCTTTGTTTCCTTCCTTCCGAACAAGAGTAACCGAACAACCGTAGCCCGTTGCGCCGATCACGCGGTCATGCGATGCTCCCCGCGGCTACCGGAAAATAGCATTCCTTTTTCGCCGTGCGGCGTTCCGACTCGATTCGGCCATCAGGTTGCCCCAACCGACGCGGGCTGAGGCTTGGCCAAGAGTGCCGCCGCCAATCCACAACCCGCCGCAAACGAAAGCCACAAACCTGGAACCGCGCGGTTTCCCGTGACATGAATGAGGTAGGTGCTGATGGCGGGGGTAAAGCCACCGAAGATGGCCGTTGCCAGGCTATAAGCAAGCGAGAAGCCGGAAGTCCTCACGTTAATCGGCATGATCTCCGTTAAAAAAACCACCATTGCCCCGTTGTAACTGCCGAAAATGCACGACAACCAGAGTTCCACCGCCAGCAAGCGGGGAAGCGAAGGCGAGCGAACCAGCCACAACATTACCGGATAGGCGGTGATGAGCATCAGTATGGTGAAAATGAGGAGTAAGGGCCGCCGCCCGACGCTATCGGAAAGAGCGCCCATCACCGGAAGCCAGAAGAGGTTCGAAGCACCGACACACAGGGTGACGATCAAACTGTCCTTGTTGCCAAGATGCAGAACGGAGCTGCCGAAGGTTGGCGTATAGGCCGTGATCATATAGAAAGAAACGGTGGTCATCGTTACCAGCATGGTTCCGATGGCAACAATCCTCCAGTTGACCGAAAGCGACCGCAGGATCTCAGATGTGCTGAGGTGATGCTTGCGGCCCACGAACTCATTGGTTTCCTCAAGGGATACCCGTAACCGAAACAGGACCGGAACAATCATGCAACCGAGGAGCAGCGGCACGCGCCACCCCCAAACGGCCATTTTCTCAGGCGGAAGCATGGCGCTCAGCAGGACACCAATAAGCGCCGCAAACATGACCGCGACTTGTTGACTTGCGGATTGCCAACTTACATAAAAGCCTTTGTGGCCCGGCGTGGCGATCTCTGCCAAATAGACCGAAACGCCGCCGAGTTCCATTCCGGCAGAAAAACCTTGGAGCAACCTGCCGACCAGGACAAACAAAGGAGCCAGCAGGCCGATTGAGGCGTAACTGGGCATGCAGGCAATGGAGAAAATTCCAATAGACATGAGGCCCAGCGTCAGCAGGAGGCCGGCGCGGCGGCCATGTTTGTCGGTATATGCGCCCAACACGATGGCTCCCAGGGGACGCATCAAAAACCCCGCGCCGAAGGTCATGAACGACAACATCAACGACCAAAACGCGTTGCCGGCAGGAAAGAAGGCTGCGCCGATGGCGGAGGCGTAATAGCCAAAGACCATGAAGTCATACATCTCCAGAAAATTTCCGCTGCAAACGCGCACCACCGACCAGATTTTGGTGCGGCGATCAGAGGGGCTCGGCATGGGATTTCATTGTGGAAAGGACATGTTATTTCCCAGTCCGTAGGTAAAGGCAAGCGGAATTGCGCGGGCTGGCTGTGGAACTTACCATGTGGGCCGTAAAGCCTCGGCGTTTTTAGGCCGAGGATCTAAGGCCCCTCTTTCTTTTCCTTGCAAACTGCTCTATATTTCTTCTGTCCGAGCGATCTATGGGCGGGCAGCCCAAAAGTAAAGCCTCTTCGTGGTCCTCCGCTGAAGTAGGCGGTTGTGGGAGGAACCCGCCGAAGCCATCTCGGGAAACAAACCGAGAGGCCGTAGGAATCCTCGCCGCTTGCGGCGGGGAGGATGTTCAATGCCGCTGGTTCACCCGCGAAGCAATCGCGGCTCCCAAATCTTTGGTGGAGGCGCTGCCTCCAATGTCCGGGGTCCTCACGTTTCCTTGAGCCAATTCATCCGCAATTGCGGCTTCGACGGCGTCAGCCGCCTTTGGTTCCCCCAAGTGTCTAAGCATCATGGCCCCAGACCAAATCTGTCCGATGGGGTTGGCGATTCCTTTTCCCGCGATGTCCGGCGCGGAACCGTGAACCGGCTCGAACATGGAAGGGAATTCCTTCTCCGGGTTCAAATTCGCTGAGGGGGCGATGCCAATCGATCCGACGACCGCGGGCCCAAGGTCGGAGAGAATATCCCCGAAGAGATTCGAGCCCACAACGACGTCAAACCAATCGGGATGGCGGACAAAGTGGGCGGTCAGGATGTCGATGTGGAATTGGTCGGTACGGACGTCCGGGTATTCTGCGGCTACAGCACGAAAGCATTCATCCCAGAACGGCATGGTATGAATGATGCCGTTCGATTTGGTTGCTGAAGTCACATGCTTGTTTCGCTTGCGCGCCAATTCGAAGGCGTAGCGCAACACGCGATTGACGCCGCGCCGCGTGAAAACCGTCTGCTGCACCGCCATTTCCTCGTCGGTTCCTTCGTAAAGGCGGCCGCCGATGTTCGAATATTCCCCTTCATTGTTTTCACGGACAATACAAAATTCAATTTGACCCGGCTTCCAGTGCTTGAGCGGGCTCTCGATTCCCTCAAATAGCCGCACCGGCCTCAGATTCACGTATTGCCGGAAGCTACGGCGAATCGGGATGAGTAGACCCCACAAGGAAACGTGGTCGGGGACATCAGGGTGTCCAACGGCGCCGAGGAAAATGGCGTCAAAGGACCGGAGTTGCGCGATGCCATCCGAGGGCATCATCCTTCCGCTTTTGGCATAGGTTTCGCAGCTCCAGTCCAGGCAGTGCCAAGAAAAGCCGAATCCAAAGCGTTTCGCTGCGGCGTCCAGCACCCGCATGCCTTCAGGCACGACTTCTCTGCCGATGCCGTCTCCGGGAATCACCGCGATGTTGAATGTCCGCATCGACAAGACCGCCTATGCTGTTCAAGCCGAAAGCAAGGATGACAAAGTGCTTACATCCGACGCCGATTCCAAGGTCTTCACGAAATCGATAATCTTTTCTACCTTGGCTTTTGGCCACTCTGCGTATTCGGCACAGCCCTGGAATTTCACTGCAGCTTCTCGGAAGGTCATGGGATCGGCAGGACTGCCTTTTCCAAAATCAGCGCGCCCGATGATTACCCGGCCGTCCTTGAGGTGAACTTTGAGGAGGGAAGTCATTTTGTCGTAACCCTCCTTCTCGGCTTCCTCATCCACGTAAAAATGGACTCGCCGAATCATGTCGTGAACTTCCGCGCTTTGCACGATTTGATCCGTAAACTCGCCCAGGCTCGCTTTCCCGCGCAGCAGCAAAATGGCCAGACAAAATTCCATGCTGAACTTGGCCTCGAGGCCGGTCTTAGGCTGGTGGTGCAGCAGCGTGGTGGTCATGTTGTGATTGGCGCCGACATCCACTTTCTCGACCTGCGCCGCTTGGATGTTGTTCGCCGCGATAAGCCGCGCCAATTCCGTCATTGCCGGATGCGTCAGCGAGCCCGACGGATACGGCTTCAACGAGATTCCCGGCGAAGCAAAAGTCCATGGTCCTCCCAAGCGATTCATAATGGCACCAGGATCAAACGTCCCGCCAAACGCGTGAAAAAAACCTCTTTCCGCTTCCAGGATTTGTTGCGCGGCGTCCCATCCCAGCGCGACCAGCTCCGCGGACACCACGCCGCTTTCCGCAGCGTGACCGGCCTGAAAGGGTTTGGTCATCGTTCCGAAGTTTTCCCGCAGCCCAGCGGATTGGCTGGCCACCAAACCCAAGCTGTTCAGCGTCTTCGGAAGGTCGAATCGCAAAACCTTGGCGCAGGCGGCAGCCGACCCGAACGGACCGCACGTTCCCGTGGAATGAAACCCGTCCTGGTAATGGCGAGGAGAAATCGCCTCGGCTATCTTGCATTCCACCTCGACACCGATGTGGTACGCCAGCATGAATTCTTTCCCTGAAACGCTTTCGCCCTCCGCTTGGGCAAGGATGGCAGGGAGTACGGGAACGGTGGGATGCACGAGAAGGCCATACACGCGATCCTTCGCCGCCGAGAGTTGCGTGTCGTCAAAATCATCCGCGTGAATCGATATGCCGTTGGTCCAGGCGGCAAAGCGCGGAGAGGTTTTGAGTCCGGACCCGACGACGGTGGCCTTTCCGCCACACCCGCCAAGATGCTCAAGATAACGGCGGCAGATGGCACCGGTTTGGGCGCGAGAACCAGCGAGGGCAAGACCTAAGCCATCAAGGATCGACTTTTTCCCGAGTTCAATGACCTCCCGAGGGACATCTTCGTACCTGGTTTCGACCACGAACTTACCGACGTAGTTCGTCAGTCCATGAACCTGCGGGAAATCATCCCGTGCCGGTAATGGGGCTCCCTTGGCAGAGTGGAAGAACGGACTCGAAGCGATTGCCCCGAGGGAGGCCTTGGCAAACTTGCGTCTGAGCATGACCGGTGTTGAGGATCTCCTACGGCTGTATATCGTACACCCGCACTTCGGCGTCCTTGCCTTCGTGATGTGGCACGGCCAGATTGTAGCGATTGAGTTCCGGAACGAGAATGCCGGTTTTTGCGCGAAAGCTTCCTTCGACCCGCCCCAGCAGGGAGTAGTGATCGGCGTCGAGCTGTTGAACAACGTCGAGGTAGCCGTCTCCAGCAAGATAGATTCGCCTGTACTTTGCGTCGTAAGCGGCATCATCCACCATGCCAACGCAGGGAAGCTCGGAGATGACTTTGCCGGAATCTGAATTCAGAACGATCAATTTCCCCGGATTTCGTGTGGAAACGAACAGACGGTGGTTCGCTTCGTCGAAGGCCATGGCGACATTGCTTTTATCGCCGGCGGGCAAGGGCCAAGTAGCCAAACGAGAGCCTTTGTTGCGGTCGAGAACGCCGACATCGTTCTGCCCCGTAATGTTGCAAAAGAGCCGTGGGCCGGACGTTTCCAATACGATGGCTTCGACATGGTTGGAATCGATTTTGATGTCGCGAAGTTTCTTGGAGGTATTCGTGTCAATGACACTGATCAAACAATAAGGAGTATGCGCCTCCCGTCCGCCATTTACCACATAGAGGTAGTGTGTCGTGGAATCGTAAGCGATGGAGTCAGCGTCGATGGACACTTTGATCTCGCCGAGCGGTTTGTACGTGTCGCTGTCATAGACTCTGACGGCCGAAGCGTCGCCTTCGACAACAAACAGTTTCTTTAGATCCTTTCGATACAAAATAGCGTGCGGTGCTTTTGCATCTTCCATTGTCTGGATGCGCGTGTTCGTCGCAGTGTCCAGCACGTCCACCTTGTCATTCTCTTCGTCGGTGAGAAAAAGCCTGTGACCGTCGATGTCCGTAGCGAAATGATCAAAATCGCCATCCTTGAGTCCCGGCAAAGGAATTGTCGCGACGAGCTTGAGTGCCCCTTTGGCTTGCGCCGCAGCCTGGACGGGAAATGACACCAACAACAGGAATAGGAAAAAGCGCCGCCTATATTTCATGGAACCCTCCAAAATCGCTCTGGTCGGTAAAGAGTTGCACCCGCGGAATCCAGTTCCAGCTAGAAAGAGTAAGTGTTTCGAAGGGCCCGCGGAACGATGGCATCCAATTTTCTTCTCTTGCCTCGTCATGCTCGGGGAGGCCCGCCGGTCGAGTCAACATCTGTTTGGAACCGGCGAAGAGGCGGCGTCCTGACCATGCCAGATCCCTTGATTTTACGACGACACAACTGCTTCGAAGCAGGCTCCGGCTAAACAGAAATTAATCTTGGTTTAAGTTGGTGCGACTGGCGGATGAATTATTCTCTCCACTGGCCGCTCCGCGGCGAAGTTCGCGCTGCACTTGAGCACCAGCTCTTGCAATTCGAGTGGACCAAAATCCAAATTGTTTTGGCATGGAGAGAAGATGAAGAAACGGTTTCTGATCCTGACGATGATCCTTGCCGTTTTGGAAGTAGCAGGGCAGGCCCAAGACGCCACTCCCCTGAAACTCCTCGAAACCTTTAAATTGTCTCCGGACATCAAAGGAAATTTCGATCACTTCGCAATTGACCTTAAAACCAACCGGCTGTTCGCTACGCCCGAAGGCTACAAGGCGGTGCTTGTTTTCGATGTGCAGAGCGGGAAACTGATTCACACGATTCGCGGCATCGAAAAACCTCATGCGATTCTTTGCCGGGAAGACCTGCACCGCCTGTACGTGACCGATGGGGAAGCCGGGGAGTTGAAAATCTTTGACAGCACAAATTATGCCTTGGTCTCGTACGTGAAGCTGCTGCTGGATGCGGACTCGATTGGATACGACCGGGAAACAAAACTGCTCTACATCGACAACGGCGGCGGCGACGTCCACGAAACTTACTCCATGATCAGCGTTGTGGAGACGACCGCCGGGAAAAAGGTGGCCGACATGAAAGTCGATGGCGATACCCTCGAAGCTATGAGGCTTGAAAGGTCCAGCTCGAGAATGTACGTGAATAACAAAGCAAAGGGCCAGGTGGAGGTCATCGACCGGAACAAGCGCGAGATCGTCGAGAGCTGGCCGGTTACCAAGAGCAAGACTAACGTAGCGATGGCCCTTGACGAGCCGAATCATCGTCTGTTTGTTGCTTGCCGCGGCGGGGATATCGTGGTGTTTGATACCACTACCGGCAAGGAGCTTATGGCTCTACCGATCACCAAGGGAGTCGACGACCTGGTTTATGATGCGGGCAGCCGCCGTCTCTACGCCTCTGCCGATGGGAACGTGGAGGTGTACGAGCAAACTGACCCTGACCAATACAAGCCCCTCGGGAAAGTGCCAACCGGACCGCTGGGGCGGACGTCTCTCTTGGTTCCTGCGCTGAAGCGCTATTTTGTGGCTGTTCCACAACACGGGACGGAGAGCGCGGGAATCCTGGTTTTTGAAGTTCTATAGAACCCCGTGAGAGAAATTGTGCGCTTTTGCAGTCGACGAACTACGCGCCTGAGCCCAAACGTGCGCCTTCCCATCTGTTGGTGTGAACAAATGACGAAACATCCCGGAGAGGAGGGATATCTTGAGACTGCGTTTTGCGAGAGTTTTGTTGAACTGCTACGTCCTCAACACGGTGGCCATCGCTGTGCTTGGCACGATCGCTTCACCTGTGAGCGCACAGAATTCCGCCGTGGAGATTCGCGCTGGGCGCTTATTTGACAGTAAGACAGGCAGGATCCTTGAAAATCAGATCGTTCTTGTGGAAGGTGAAAGAATTTCCTCAGTCGGATCCGCCGACCAAGTGCAAATCCCAGCTGGGGCGCAGGTCATCGATCTCAGCAAGGCTACCGTTTTGCCCGGGTTGATTGACGGGCATACGCATGTGTTCGGGTTTGGTCTCGATGGGATTAAGCCTGGAGGCCCGCCGTTCGCGAGCCCCATTAATGATACCCGCGAGTACCGCACTCTACTGGCTCTGGCCAACGCACAAAAGGATCTTCGCGCAGGCTTCACAACCTTGCGGGACTTGATGAGCCACGGCGGAGGGTATGCAGACGTTGACATCAAGAGAGCGATCAATGGCGGTTATTTCCAAGGTCCGCGCATGCAGGTTTCGACGATGGGGCTGGTGGCCACCGGCGAAGGCATTTTGGGCTCGCCGGAGGTCCGTCTGCCGGGAAACTATCAGGCCGTTGACAATCCCTGGGCCGCCCGCCAGGCCGTTCGAGAGCAAATCCACTATGGCGCTGACTGGATCAAGTTTCATTCGACCTCCGACTACGAATTCGAACCAAATGGCGAATTGTTTAGCAACCCTACGTTCACAAAGGAAGAAGTGGATGCCATCGTGGATGAGGCGCATCGCCACGGGAAAAAAGCTGCCTGCCACGCATTCGGGGGCGAGGGCTTGCGCAATTGCGTTCAAGCGGGCACCGATACCATCGAACACGCCATCGATCTGGACGAGGCCACTGCCGACTTGATGAAGAAGAAGGGGCTCTATCTTGAATTGACGGCCTATCACTACTCTCTTTCCGAATACACATTACGAGATGCTAAGGCAACCGGAGGCAAGTACAGCCTGGAAGCGATGCGTGAGAAAAGCGGCCGCCTGGCGATTTCTCGCGGCCTGAAGATTTCGTTTGGATCCGGCGTGGGACCATTCCCTCACGGGACGCAGGCCGCCGAATTCTCCTATTTGGTCAAATACGGCATGACTCCAGCGCAGGCCATCCAGACCGCAACGACGGTAGCGGCGGAGATGATGGGGTGGCAGGACCGCATCGGGTCGATCGAGAAAGGAAAGTTCGCCGATATCGTCGCGGTTTCGGGCGATCCGCTGAAGGACATTACCGAGCTCGAACGCATAAAATTTGTGATGAAGGGCGGGCAAGTGATTCGCAACGATCTGAGATAAACAGAGGGGCGGCGAGCAAAGCCCCTTTTGCGCGGCGGTTATTCGCTCGCGCAAAGGCCTTCTTCATGCTAGTAAATCAGGACGTATGCGCATCCTCTTGGTCGAAGACGAGCGTAAAGTGGCGAGCTTCATCGCGCGGACGCTGCGCGAAAATACCTATGCGGTGGACGTGGCCGAGTCTGGCGAGAAAGCAGTTGAGCTTAGCACGGACGTGACTTGCGACGCGATTCTCCTCGATATTCGCTTGCCTGGCATGAGTGGTATCGAAGTCTGCCGTGAACTGAGGCAGCGCGGCATTGAAGCCCCGGTCCTGATGCTCACTGCCCGCGGCCTTGTCGAGCAGAAAGTCGAGGGCCTCGATGCGGGAGCCGATGATTACCTCACAAAACCATTTGTGCTCACGGAACTTCTCGCACGCGTCCGGGCGCTCCTGCGGCGCGGGCTTCACAGCGGCAACGCCAGGCTTCGCTATGGGGACCTCGAACTCGATCGCCACCGACGCCGCGCCAACCGCGGAAAAGAAGTGATCCCGCTGACAAGCAAGGAATTTGCGCTACTCGAGCTTACGCTTCTTCGTGCCCCCGAGCTTGTCACCCGCAGCGAAATCGTGGAACACGTGTGGGACTGCCATTTCGACAGCGAGACAAATCTCGTCGAGGTCTACGTCAACCGCTTGCGCCAGAAGATCGACCACGACCGGCCGGCGAAGCTTATTCACACGATTCGCGGAGTCGGTTACCGGCTAGGAGCTCTGGAGTCATGAGAGCAAAGACGCTTCGGTCTCGCATGATGGTGCTTTTTTGCTCCGTCGTGGGCGTTCTCCTGGCCGCCTCGTATCTTGCCTTTTGGGGATTGCTCGCCCACGCCATTCCGACACAGCTCAACCGCCAATTGCTGGAGACATCGCGGCCGATTATTTCGGACATCGCCTCGGAGCCGAATGCCCGAGATGTAGAGCGCTTGGACATCCCCGGCCAATTCTTCGAGCTTCTCGATACGAACGGAAAAGTGCTCCATGCTCCAGAAACCTGACCAATCCAATCGATTTGAAGGGATTAAAGGTAAACGATCCGCATCCCGTGCTCGGAATAGGTTCAGTTGGAAACTCCGAGTCGGTTCGGGTTGCGCTTATTCCGTTTGAGCAGGCCGCAGGGAAGCGGTTGCTAGCGGTCGCGATTCCCACGTTCGGAACGAATCGTTTACTGGACACTTTTGGAGGCATCACCCTGCTGCTCTTTCCGCTAAGCCTACTGCTTACTGCGGCGATCTCCGCTTTCTACGTGGGAAGAAGTCTGATGCCCGTCAAAGCCCTCACCCGCCATGCCGAGCTCATGGCCAAACGTTTGACGGAACGCCAGGCGTTCTGGACGCCCTTGCCCGTCGCTTCGCGGGATGACGAGCTGGGCCGGCTGGCGGAGACCTTCAATCGACTTTTGCAAAGCGTCGATTCCGCCGTTCACCAACTGCGTCAATTCGTCACGGATGCTTCTCACGAATTGCGTACTCCTCTCGCCGTGCTTCATGGGGAAACGGAATTGATTCTTTCCAAACCGCGCACCGCAGAAGAATACCGAAAGACGCTGGCTGCCATCGACGATGAATTGAAGAAACTGACCCGGATCGTAGAGGGGTTGTTCACGCTCTCGATGGCCGACGCGGGGCAGCTGCACCTTGAAAGTGAACCCGTCTATATCAATGAAATCCTGGAAGAGGCTTGCGCACTGGTTGCCCCGCGCGCCCGCGCGAGGAATATTTCCATCGTGCGCGACCTGAACCAAGAGGTTGCCTATGTCGGCGATGAGGCCTCTCTGCATGAGCTGTTTCTGATTTTTCTGGACAACGCCATCAAGTATTCCCCCTCCGATTCTCAAGTACGTGTCAACCTTACGCAAAACGGAAGCTCGATACGAATTTGCTTTGAAGATGAGGGTGGGAATCGCGAGCGAGCATTTGCCTTTCATTTTTGAGCGTTTCTACCGCGGCGCGCGGCCTGGAAACGGTGAGGTGCACAGCGGGGGGCTCGGGCTGGCGATTGCACAGGCCATTGCGCGCGCTCAGGGCGGGTCCATTGCGTGCCAGAGCGCGCCGGGTTCGGGCTCCACCTTTACGATCCTTCTGCCTGCATCACGAGCTGACGAAAGCCATCCAAAGGATGCACCTGAACAGAAATTAATCTTGGGTTAAGGCAGGGTTAAGGGCTATACATTAGGCTCCCGCCCAAGTGTGTGGGAGGTGAATCAGTGTCCTTTCGAAGCTTCTCCGCAGTGTATTCATCTGGTCGTGTCTTAGCAGCTTCCCTAATCCTCGGAATCGTTTCTGCCATTGCAGTGTGGGCCCAGGTCGCTGGCGGAACGATTTCTGGCACCATCACCGATCCTTCAGAGAAACTCATACCTCAGGCTCAAGTTTCTATCACCAACGTGGCGACAGGCATTATCACCACCGTCATGACCCACGCGGACGGCTTTTTTACCGCCCCGAACCTCCTGCCCGGAGATTATGAGATCACTGTCTCGGCGAAGGGTTTCACAGACCGAGACCCGCAAAGGGATTACCCTCACGGTTGGGGCACAGCAAGTCTTCGACCTCACCCTGCACGTGGGGTCCGCAGCCGGAACGGTGGTAGAAGTAACGATCGAGGCTCCTGCAGTTCAACGGGCGGTGACCATTTGAGCTCCGCCAGATGTCGTCGTGGGCTTCTTTGATGCCGACAGCTCGACCGGCGAAGACTAAGCTGAAATCGATTCTTTTGTGGGGCTGCAATGGGTGATGACGAAGCGCTAATATAGGCGAACCACGAATTTAGGTTATGAAAATGCTGAATCTTCAAAAAGCTAGACTCCGAGTGTTAGTGATTGCCGCTATGGCAAGCCTGCATCCCGCCATGAACGTGCTGGCCAACGCTGGCAACGCAAATGAAGCGCAGCAGTCGCAATCGGCAAATTCTGGCCAATTCCAGGAAACGATTTCCTCTTCGAAAGACATCTTCGATTTCGACTTTTTCAAATCGAAGGTCGAACCGATTTTCTTGAAGCAGCGCCCCGGGCACGCTCGGTGTTACGCTTGTCACTCGGATCCGAACAGGGTTTTTCACCTTGAGCGCCTGTCGGATGGCGTCAAGGAGTGGACCGAGGAACAATCCCGGCGGAACTTTCTGACGATAACCAGGCTCGTCGCTCCCGGTGATCCGCTTTCCAGCTTGCTTCTGATACACCCGCTCGCGCCGGAAGCTGGTGGAGACGCATTCCACTCTGGTGGCAGGCAGTTCGAGACGCAAAATGACCCTGACTGGCTCACCATCGCGGATTGGGTCCGCGGCGCTCACACTGCTTCCCACCGCAAATCGAAGAGCGGGTCATTCATCTACGTTACCAACAGCGCCGGGGCCACCGTAGACGTCGTCGATCCGTCTTCGAACAGCGTCGTTCAGGTGATCCGCGGCATCGAACTGCCGCACGGCGTCAATTTTTCACCGGATAGTTCGCGTGTGTACATCAGCGATGAGTCGGAAAGTGCGCTCGACGTCATTGACCGCGAACGAGGCGAAATCATCAAGAAAATCGCGCTCAGTGGCCACCCCAACAACCTCACCATAACCAAGGATGGCCGTCGGGTGCTGGTCGGCATCCGCACGCTCCCCGGGGCCGTTGACGTCGTCGATACATCTTCTCTCGCCCTCGCAAAGACTATCCCCATCAACCGGAGCATCCACAACATTTACGTCACGCCTGACGGGAAATACGCCGTAGCCGGCTCCATCGAATCCAAATCGGCAACGGTCATCGATCTCCAGACCGAGCAAGTTGCCTGGGAAGTCAAATTTGACAATGGCGTGCGCCCGATGGCTTTCGATACAAATCCCGATGGCTCCACGAAGCACATCTTCGTGCAACTCTCCAACCTCAATGGATTTGCCGTCGTTGATTTCGCCAAGCATGTCGAAGTCGCTCGCGTCAAATTCCCCGATCAGCCCGGTGGGTATGGTGACGCTGAGGTGCGCTTCAATACTCCCTCCCATGGCATCGGGGTTGCTCCCAATGGAAAATCTCTCTGGGTTGGGAGCACGATTGCCAATGCGGTCTTTGAATATTCGCTGCCCGACCTCAAGTTGGACGGGTACTGCTTGTTGCCCAATGTCTATCCGCCCAACCACGCCCCCACCGGCTCCGTGCCTGAGTGGATCACGTTCACTCCCGATAGCTCGGTCGTTTACATCTCCAATTCGGCAGCTGCGTCGGTCTCGGCAATCGATGCCAGAACCAGGAAGCTCACAGCGGTGATACCGGTTGGAGAAGTTCCCAAGAGGATGAACACGCTCATTCTTCCCTGAAGAATTGCTAGACAATGGTAGGGCAGCTCAGGGCGGGATGGCGCGCCGATTCTCAAAGTGAGATGCCTTTCGCGTAGGCTGTTACCAGGTGGGCCGCAAAGCCTCGGCGTTCTAACACCGACCTCCAGCTTTTGGTGCTCGACAACGCGACAGACCCGCCGTAGATGCCTGCGCCATTTCCGGCCCTCAATATTAACGCGCGCCGGTCATAGAACCGCCGACGGGGACGGCGCCGGGGTCGAGAATCTCGCATATTCACGGTTGTCAGATTGTGGTTCACTTGAAGGCGAAGAAATCTCAACAAGATGCGGAAGAAACGATTTTTCTCCAACTCGACCTTCGTCGCGGCGGCCATTTCGCTTTTCCTGCTGACTCTCCTCCCTCCGGCTGTGGTGGCGGAGCCTAGGCTTCCCCATCTTTTCACCGATCACATGGTTCTTCAGGAGGACATGAAGATTTCTGTTTGGGGCTGGGCGGATCCTCAAGAACGGATCACGGTGAACCTAGGGCCAAATACCAGGGAGACGGTCGCCACGGCAGAAGGCCGCTGGGATGTGTCGCTGCCGGCGATGCATGCGGGGGGACCGTTTACGCTCATTGTGCGCGGAACGAAGATCGTCGAAGTAAAAGACGTATTGCTCGGCGAAGTCTGGATCGCCTCCGGCCAATCCAATATGACTTACGCGCTCGGCGGAGCGGCGGGCGCGACAGAAGAAGTTCCCGCGGCCAACTATCCCCAGATGCGATTCTTTACTGTGCCAAAGAAGATTGCGCTCGCGCCTCAGGAAAACACGCTCGAGGCCGCTTGGGAAATTTGCACCCCCGATACGGCGAAGATATTTTCGGCGGTCGCTTATTTTTTTGGCCGCGACCTGCACAAGGCTCTCCATGTCCCGATTGGCCTCCTACTCAGCGCCTGGCCAGGCACTGCCGGGGAAGAGTGGGCCGACCCCGACTCTTTGCGTCGTGAGCCGGTTTTGCGGCCCATCGTGGAGCGATGGGAAGCGATGCCGGCGGAAGTCACGAACTTCGCCGCGGCGCCAGCCGAAATTTCCCTGGAGTTCGACGACTTCGAGCTGCTGCCCGGAGCGGGAAGCGCGGGCACTCCAACGCTATTTTGTAATTTTGACGACGGCGCGTCTCGCGCCGAGACGGGCGGAGTTTGGACCTACAACTGGCCCGGCGCAGCCGGCACAGCGTTTGATCTGGTCGCGCCCGGCCGAGGGGGACCAGGCTACGCCGCGCGTGTGGCTGGAAAATTGGACGGGGCAAGCTCTTCGAATTTGCAGGCAACCTTCAAGAGCGGTGGTTCTCCCGCGGACCTCAGTTCGTTTTTAGGCATGCGCTTCTGGGCTCGCGGTAAGGGCGCATTTCAATTTCAAATGCTGCAGCCCACGATTTCCGATTGGGACAACTATTCCGCAGAGATGATTCGCGCAACGTCCGAATGGCAGGAAGTCACGATTTGGTTCCAGGACTTGAAACAGACAGGCTGGGGCGTGAGCGAACCGTTCACTGCAGGCGCGCTCACTGGTTTCCTGCTGAACATCATGGCCCCCTTTGGCGACCCTGAAAGACCGCCATCAGGTCTTTACCATGGCATGATTGCTCCGCTCGAGAAGTTTCGCATTCGCGGCGCCATCTGGTATCAAGGGGAGGCTAACACCTGGCGCGCGGAGCAATACCGGACGTTGCTGCCTTCCCTGATTCAGGGATGGCGCAAAGGATTTGGCGAGCCAGACTCTCCTTTTCTTATCGTGCAACTGCCGAATCTCGGAACGAGTCCGCCGCTTGGAGATTCCACCTGGGCGGAACTCCGGGATGCGCAGTTGTGGACGGCCAAAACAGTGCGGAACACGGGGCTGGCAGTGACCATCGACGTCGGCGATTCGAAGAACCTGCATCCGCCCCGAAAGGCTGAGATCGGCGGCCGACTGGCGCTCTGGGCGTTGGGAACCACCTATGGCCGCGAGATTGTCTATTCCGGGCCAATCTACGAGTCCATGAAAATCGCCGGGAACGAAGTCCATATCCGCTTTCGATTTGTGGGCGACGGGCTCGAAGCGCGTGGTGAAGCGTTGAAGGGATTTTCCATTGCCGGCGCGGACAGAAAGTTTCACTGGGCGGATGCCAGAGTTGAAGGCAACGAGGTAGTCGTTTCCGGCAAGGAAGTGAGCTCTCCCGTTGCAGTACGGTATGCCTGGGCGGGAAGCCCGGAGGGCAACCTCTACAACAAGAATGGCCTGCCTGCTTCTCCGTTCCGCACCGACGATTGGCCAGGCGCAAGCGCAGGGAAGCGGTGAGCAAAAACGAAGCTCCATGAAATGCGTTTAAGATTCGTTGTTCCTTCTAAGGGGCTTGGAGGGTGGTGTCATGAATCGTCGTCCGGACGCAGCGGAAAGACGCACGCGCTTCGCGTGGACTGTCGTGCCGCTGAGCCTCATTCTCTTTTGCATCGTTCCCGTTTTCTTGTGGTCGCGAACGAACCACCCAAATGGCGTTGAGGCCTCATCGGAGGATTCGAGAGCGCATCCTCCAGCCGATGTGCTTCCAGCGAATAAATTCCTGAGCCAAACGAAGGCGTATGGGACGGCGTATTACGTGGATTCGCGAGGCGGCGATGACGCGAATCCCGGAACGAATCCGCTCGCGCCCTGGAAAACGCTGGAGAAGGTGAACGCGACAACGTTTCATCCGGGCGACGAAATCATGCTGCGGTCGAGTTCGGTGTGGCGAGGCCAGTTGTGGCCCAAAGGATCGGGCACGGAAGGACATCCGATCCGCGTGGACACGTATGGTGGCGGAGTGAAGCCGGTGATCAACGGGGACGGCCTATTTGAAGACGCCGTTCTGCTGAAAAATCAGGAGTATTGGGAAATCGCGAACCTGGAGATCACCAACACAGGCCTCGGCCGGGTGGTGCGACGCGGAGTGCATGCGGCGCTTGAAGATTACGGCGACGCGCATCACATTTACTTTCGCTCGCTGACGATACACGACGTGAACGGCGTGGATGATGTGAAACCGAACGGCGGCATTCACTACACTTCGACCAGCGAACACAAGCCGAGCCGCTTTGTAGATTTGCGGATCGAGAACAACGAAATTTATCACGTTGACCGCAGCGGGATTTTCGGCTGGTCGGACGCCTGGGTCCGTTCAAAGTGGTATCCGAGCCTGGGTGTGGCTGTTCGCGGAAATCTTTTGCACGACATCGGGGGAGACGGGATCGTCGTCGTGGCAACGGACAGTGCCGTGGTGGAGCGCAACGTCGTGGGGCGCGCCAACCAGCGGTCGGAAGGATACAACGTCGGGATCTGGTCGTGGAGCGCGGACAACACGCTGATTCAGTACAACGAGGCTTACGGCACCAAAGGCCAGCGCGACGGAGAAGGCTTCGATTCCGATTGGAACAGCAGGAACACAATCATTCAATATAACTACAGCCATGACAACGACGGCGGTTTTTTGCTGATCTGCAATGAGGGTGGACACGATGCCGCAGAGAGCGCCGGAAATACCGGAACCATTATCCGCTACAACATCAGTCAGAATGACCGAACCCGCGGTATCAATATCGCGGGACCGGTAAAGGACAGCTCGATTTACAACAACACCATTTATGTGGGCCCCGAGCACTCCGTGAGTCTGCTGTTGTTTTCCGACTGGCACGGATGGAGCGAGGACACGCGCCTTTACAACAACATCTTCTACGTTGCCGGAAAGGGAGAATTCACTCACGCAATTTCGCGCGCGAACGATGGGGCTCACGAAACAGCGTCGGGGTTCGGCCAAAGCAACGCAAACGTATGGGATTCGAATGTGTATTTTGGCATCACCGAGCCAACCACAGACGCCCACGCGTTGACGGTTGACCCAAAGCTGGTCGCTCCCGGCAGCGGCGGCCTCGGGCGGCTTTCGTTGGCTGGATACCGGTTACAGGTGGGCTCTGCGGCGAGAAAGACTGGAAAATACATCCGGAACAATGGTAGCAGGGATTTTTGGGGAAACGGGGTTCCGTCGTGCAAGCAGACGGACCGGGGCGCATCGCAGTCGGACGATTGCGCGGCGCGCCAATGAAGAAGTGCGATGCGGCAAGCCAAATAAATACGGATTGTGTTCCTCATGAATATCCGCGAAATCGCAAGACGCGCCAAGGTATCGACCACTACCGGTGTCCCGCACGATCAACCGTCATCCCGGCGTGCAGCCGCAACTGGCCAGGCGCGTCCTGAAGGTGGTCGAGGAAATGGGATGTTTCCGAGCACGCAGGCGCGGGCGCTGGTTTCCGGCCGCAACCGAATTCTTGGGGTCGATCGTTTCGGAGATCACCAACCCCTTTTTCCCGGAAATCGTGCATGTGTTTGAAGAAACGGCGATCCAGCACAATTATGAAATCCTTGTGACCTCTACTGCCCATAACACCGAACGCATGAAGACCGCCGTAAGGCGCATGCTCGAGCATCGCGTGGAAGGCGTCGCGGTGATGACGTTTGGCATGGAGGAATCTCTCCTGGACGATTTGAAGCTGAGGAACGTTCCGCTGGTGTTTGTGGACGTCGGACCGGCGCGGCCTCGCGTCAGCAAGATCCGAACCGATTATTTGCAGGGAATTTGGCAGGCGGTACAGCAGCTGGCGGCCCTGCGTCACGAGAAGATTGCGTTTATCACCGGCCCGCTGACGCGCAAGTCCGCCTGCGCGAGAAAAGAGGGGTTCGTTCAATCGATGAATGAGATTGGGATGGAGCCGGAGCCCAATGGATGATGGAAGGAGATCATGCGCTGGAAGGCGGGCAGCGAACGTTCACGAAATCATGGGGTTTGAAAGCAAGGCCGACCGCGATTCTTTGCTCGAACGACATGACCGCCATCGGCGTGATGCGCGAGAGCTATGGGAAAAAGATTCCCATTTCCAGCGAACGGTCATTGATTGGGTTTGACAATATTCACATTTCCCAGTACATCCTTCCACCTTTGACGACGATCGAGATGTCGCAAGCGCAACTCGGCAGGCTGGCGTTCCAGGCGCTGCTGACCGACGTCCGCCGCGAGTTGCCGAATCCGAAAGGCACCGAGTACGTCCTGAAAACGAGTTTCGTGCTGCGCGATCGATGAATTCACAGAAGCGCTTGTCCTGAGCGCGGCTTATGGTCTCGGGGCGTGTGACGTCAAGTCTGGCAGCCGGTCGCTTTGGCTACCGATTTCGATTGCGGGAGGCGTGTCCGTGTTCCTAACAACAAAAATGCTAAGAAATGCAAAGCGTGGTTTGATCAGCGCCTTTGCTTGCGCGATGACCTTCGGCGGGCTTCTGGCGCATGCCCAGACCCGCGACACATTTCATCCCGACCGGATGGACACCGTGCTATACGGCGTCGCCTATTATCCGGAATACATGCCCTACGACCGGCTTGACCAGGACGTTCAGCTCATGCAAAAGGCGGGCATCACCGTTGTTCGGATTGGGGAGTCGAGCTGGGGATTGTGGGAGCCGCAGGACGGAAAGTTTGAGTTTGACTGGATGGACCGCGTCGTAGACAAGCTGCACGCAGCCGGAATCCGCATCATTATGGGCACGCCGACCTATTCGATTCCTGCATGGATGTACAAGGAGCATCCCGAGATCGTCGTGACGCGGCTTGGCGGTCAGTATCTTTATTATGGGCTCCGCCAAAACACCGATCTGCTGAATCCCACCTACCGGTTTTATTGCGACCGTATCATCCGCAAAATCCTCGAGCACTACAAGAACAATCCGGCCATCATCGGCTTCCAGATTGACAACGAAACCTCTTCGGCGGGCGCGGCGAATCACGACATGCAGGTCGGCTTTCAGGAGTATCTGAAAGCAAAATTCCACACGGTAGATGATTTGAACAAGGGCTGGGGGCTGAATTACTGGGGGCAACGTTTGAACGACTGGACGGAGCTGCCGCCGCGCGACGGGATCATCAATCCCGGGTGGAAGCTGGAGTGGGAGCGCTATTCACAGTGGCTCACGACCGACTTTTTGGCATGGCAGGCGTCCATCGTCAACGAATACAAGAGACCGGACCAGTTCGTCACGCACGATTTTGCCGGACCGCCTCGGCCGGAAGTGAACGAGCTGGATGTTTCGCGCTCGCTCGATATTGCCGCCGCGAATCCCTATCACGAAACGCAGGAAGGCTTCGATGGAGAAGTTTCATCGCGCGTAGGCGATTACATGCGTTCCTTGAAGAACGCGAATTATCTGATTACCGAGACAAACGCCGAGGCCATTGGCTGGGATTCCAAGGGTCAGTATCCACCGTACGACGGTCAGTTGCGGCTCGATGTGTATACGCACGCTTCCTCCGGTGCGAACATGGTCGAGTATTGGCATTGGCACTCGATCCACTACGGTCAGGAAACGTACTGGAAAGGTGTGCTGGGCCACGACCTCGCACCGGGCAGAGCGTACGAAGAAGTCAGCAGGACCGCCCATGAGTTGCAGCGCATCGGAGGGGAAATCGTGGACCTCCAGCGGAAAAATCAGGTCGCGATTCTATATAGCGATGATTCCTACTACGGGATTGAGTTCATGAAGTTCAGCGACCGCGTGAACTATCGCACGATCGAGCAGCAGATGTACCGCGTTCTGTACCGCGCGAATATTGGCATTGATTTTGTTTTTCCGGATAGCACGAATCTTTCCAGCTACAACGTGATTCTTGTTCCGCCCCTCTACGTAGCCAGCGACGCGGTGTTGCGAAAGCTCGCAGAGTACGTCCGCGGCGGCGGAAACTTGGTTGTCGCGTTCAAGAGCGCGTTTTGCAATGAGTATTCAACAGTTCGCTGGGAGATGGCACCCGGGCCTTTACGGGAAGCCGCGGGAATCCATTACCAGGAATTCTCAAGTCTCGAACAGCGGCTGGCCTTGAAAGATGATCCTTTTCATGCAGGTGACGACAACCGGGTGACAACTTGGGCGGAAATGTTGATTCTGGACACGGCCAAGGCGCTGGCGTATTACGATCACCCGTTCTTTGGCAAGTATCCGGCGATCACGCAAAACACGTTCGGCAAGGGCACCCTGACATACGAAGGTACCGTGCTGAGCGACAAACTTCAGGGCGACGTGCTCCTCGCCGTACTTCAAAAGGCAGGACTAACTGGACCGGACCAGAATCTGCCTGCTCCCGTGCGGGTGAAGCATGGAATCAACCGCAAAGCCAAGACTCTGCACTACTACTTGAATTATTCGAGCGAGCCTCAGACTTTCAGCTATGAGTACGGCGCAGGCTCGGAAATTCTCCAGCAAATCGCGGTATCCCATGGCCAAAGTATTACTCTGAAGCCCTGGGATGCCGCCATCATCGAAGAAAAATAACGACCAGCGGTGCTGAAGTCGAAATTAATTCCCGTCAGCTTTTTTCTCGTTCTGGCGCTTGCCTTCAGTCCATGCGCCTCCCACCGGACTCAGGCTTGTACCGGCCCGAAGGCGGGAAGCACGCCAATGCGCTTTTGCTAACCAGCAAATGCGTCCAGCAACGAGAAAAATCGGGAGTTCGAATCTCTTCATTAGTCAGCTGGCGTTAGAACGATGCTGCGAAACGCCACGCGTCCTTTTTCGCTGCCCTGAAGGTAGAGCGGCCCTGGCAACTCTTCATGACTGTCGAGCGCGCCTCCGGTAATGCCCGGGATTTCTTTGTTGTCGATGATGGTGTGCCCGTTCTGTACAACGGTGACCATCCGCCCGACCAGCGTGATGTCATAGGTCTGCCATTCTCCCGGCCTTCGTGGCTGCTCCGGCGTGGGAGCCAGAAAACCGTAGATTCCACCCATGTGATGGCTACGCGGCTCCTCGATCGAATCGGTTTCTATTTGCACTTCGTAGCGGCCCCGCAAGTAGACGCCGCCGTTGGAATTCTCTCCGCAATTGAATTCGACGTGCAGCTTGAAGTCTCCGAATTTCGAGTCGTTGATCAACTCAGGGCCATTACCTGGTGAGATCAACTCTCCATTCTCCACTTTCCATACTTTTTCCGGGCTCGGCTCGCTCATATGCCATCCCGTGAGGTCCTTTCCGTTGAACGACTGAATGGGCGGTCCCCATTTTGGCGCTAGAGTGCGCGTCAAGGCCGGCGCTCGCTCGCCCGTCCACTGCCACGTATTGCCGTCCGGCCCATTCACCGTGCCCGACAAAATCTTGCCCGTCCAAGTTCCCTCGAAAACCATGTCGGCCTTCGCGCCTTCTTCTTCCTTCGGCGAGATAAACATAAGGCGCCCGTTCGAAAGCTCAGCCTTCGGAAGCGGCCGCGCGTTTCCCCAGCGCCCCACGAATTCCGCGACCAGCCTTCCATTCTCTTGACGCAGTTCGAGCCACGAAGGATATTCGCCATCGCGAGCTTTTAGCGTCAGATCCCATCGCCCGAGAAACGCTTTGGCCGATTCAAGCTCCGCCCCAACCGGCGCAACCGGACTGGTACCGGAAACTGGCGCATTCACAACAGCAGGAACCTTTTCAGATCTTCGCTCATTTGCCGCGCGCGCCCCCGCACCTACCGTTAGCGCAACAACCGCCTCAAGGGTCAAGGCAAGCGAAACAAATACTATAAATCGCGATTTCATCGCATTAGGCTCCTTCTCCATGCAACTTGTGCTTTCTTGCTGCGTTTTCCGCGCACATTTCTCTGCACATTTTCCCGCCGCATTCTCTGCCCGGGGACAAAAATTCTCAACGAAATCCTGCCGGCGCCATCCGAGCACAAATTCAAGGATCGACCGCGGTCTAAATAGTCGCGGTCTCAACCTTATGCAAAACATTTTGACTTGACAACCCTTCTTTGATGAGGCCAAATGTTCGCACGTTTTGGGTTGGTTGGGAGCAAGCGGTACTCAATCGTTTTACTTAGATCGCAAGTCCCAGCCCTCTGGGCGGCCTCGCGCCACAAATCGTCTCCCACTCGCCCTTTGGTGCGCTGACCTGGTCGAGTACACTGGTGCGCCCATGGCCTTGATGGCTCTGGGTGCTGATGTGCAGGAGGCATGCAGATGCGCTCGGTCTGTTTTGCAACTGTCCCGTTACGGTTCTTCGCCTTCCCCCGCCGTTTTGGCTTGGCCTCTTCCTTCGACGTCACCCGTCGTTTCGATTTGGCCTGGTACTTGGCCTTGGTTCGCTATCTCGCGTTAGCATTGGCCCTCCTCGCCGCTGCTACTGCAGCATTATCCCAATCCGACCGCGGTGCTCTTGCCGGTACGATTCTAGATCGGTCAGGAGCAGTTGTGGCGGACGCTTCTATCACCGCCACAGGTGTGGCCACGGGAGCTGTTTACAAGAGCACGTCCACTTCAACGGGGGCTTACCGGATTCAGGACATGCAAGTCGGGGCCTACGACATCGTCGTAACGGCCCCCGGTTTCAAAACCGCTAAACAAACCGGGTTCGTTATCCAGATCGGGACGGTGGCCGCTCTTGACATCACACTTGATCCTGGCGACGTCAATGTAGAGGTGAGCGTCGTCGCTGACATGCCGACGTTGCAAACGGAATCATCGGACGTTGGCACGGTGGTATCAACTCGACAAATTGAGGAGTTGCCGCTGGCGGTTGCAGGAACCGGACAAAGTAACTTGCGCTCACCGGAGGCGTTCGTGTTCATAACGCCCGGCACCACCGGTCCCGGTTCTTCCGATAGTGCTAGCGGAATATTTCAAGCAAAATTGGCTGGGGGACAGAATTTTGGCAACGAGATCGTTCTCGACGGCGCGAGCACCGCGCGTGCGGATAGCGGCTCCGCATTTGATCAGACCGCACCTTCCGTGGAAGCCTTGCAGGAGTTCAAGGTCACTACTTCCACAGTTCCGGCAGATTTCGGACGCACCTCTGGTGGCGTTGAGAGCTTTACAACGAAGTCTGGTACTAACGCATTCCATGGGACTGCCTTCGATATCTTCAGAAACGAGGGCCTGAACGCGAATTCGTGGTTTAACAATCTTCAGCACCAGCCCAGAAACGCTGACAAGAAGAACGATTACGGCGGTTCGCTGGGTGGCCCCGTATGGATTCCCAGACTCTACAATGGTCGCGACAAAACCTTCTTCTTCTTTTCCTGGGAGCAGTACCGGCAGTCCCAGGGTACCACCAGCACAACCACCGTACCCACCATCGATGAGAGGGCGGGTAACTTTGCGAGTCTGGTAAACCTCAGCAATCCCCTCGGCACGAACCCGTGCGACGCTACCATAATTTACCAAGGCCAGATCTTCGATCCTTCGACAACGAAAACGGTAGCCGGAACGCAGTGTCGCACGGTTTTCCCCGGCAATATGGTTCCAATCAGCGCGGTTGCCCAGAATATTCTGAATTACATTCCGAAGCCAACCACTACCGACCAAAATCAGTACCAAAACAATTTTGTGTTTCGGGCCAATACTCCGATTCTAGACACAACTTGGACTGTTCGCGGCGATGAGAATTTTTCCGCATATGACAAGCTCTACTTCTCTTTCACCAAACGCAACCAAGATTCCTACAATACGCAGCCTCAGTTTCCGGTACCAGTAGACGTTCGCTTTCATCACCCTTTTAATACAGACTACTACCGCGTCGGATGGGATCATTTCGTCTCGGGTACGCTGCTGAACCACCTCAACGTCGGGCTAAACCGCATCTTAAATAGTAGCGTCTCTACCTCCGCGGACGGTACAGATTGGCCCGTCAAGCTGGGGATTTCTGGAGCTCATGGGCCTATTTTCCCACAAATCAACTTCAACGGAGGAGCGCAAGGCCTATCGAATTATGGCACCGCGAACGACGACACGGACTCGGTGAATAGTCTGGTGGCCGCTGACAGCGTTTCTTGGAGCAAAGGCAGGCAGACTATCCGTTTTGGATTGGATTGGAGGTCGTTTCAGTTTTCTCATATTGACCAGGCACACGAGTCGCCCGGTCTGAGCTTCGATATTGGTCAGACTGCAGCCGAGCCTGGTCAGGGTGCGTTGACAGGTGACCCATTCGCAAGTTTCCTGATCGGTGCGCCCTCCGGTGTTTCCTTGGCCGTCCGGTCGCGACAGCCACGCTTTATTTCGAACTATTACGCAGCATTTATTCAAGACGACTTCAAGGTCCGCAGGGATCTGATGGTGAACTTTGGCATTCGGTACGAGGTGGAGACACCCAGGCACGAGGCATCCTATGCCCAATCTGTGATCAGCCTGAACGTTCCTAATCCGGGCGCGACCACCGCGAGCGGAACTCCTCTTCTTGGTGCTCTAATTTTTGGTGGGAACGGGCCGGGCCTCAGCGGAACTAGCGCCACTGGTGCCAGAACTTACCTAAAGGACTTCGGGCCTCGCGTAGGTTTTTCCTATGCGCCGGAGACTTTGTTCGGTCGCTTTAGAAACACTGTCGTTCGCGGGGGATATGCCATTTACTACGCTCCGCTGAGCTACGGCGACTTTGGTGTATCGCTCACCGACGGCTTTACGGCCTCGCCGAGTTGGGGCTCCACTGACGGCTACAGTCACGCCTTTGATCCTAAGACTGGAAATCCGGTCTTGCTGAGCACCGGCGTACCAGCCTACCCTCCGCCTCCGAATCTTGACCCTGCCCAGCAGAACGGCGGCTTCGGAGGGGGCTTTGGTGGCCCAACGTATGTTGCCCAGAGCTATGGCCGTCCAGGTATGGTTCAGAATTGGAGTTTTGAGGTTGAGCATCAGCTCATGCCTGATCTCATCTTGAGCGTGGGTTACGTGGGCAGCCATGGGACCCGTCTGCGGTCCGCCCTGGCGCAAATCAACGATTTGAATCCCAAGTACTTCGGCCTAGGAAGTTGCCTTACGTTGACCTTGAACAACACTGCGGGATCGCCGTGCGCATCCGTCACTGCCCCCTTCACCCAGTTCGACAATTTGTATGGTTCAGGAGCAATCGCTGCACAAGCATTGCGTCCATTCCCTCAGTATCAGAACATTAACACGGATTGCTGCCTGGAGAATCTGGGTCAATCCACTTACAACGCCCTTCTTGTGAAGGTCGAGCGGCGCTTCCGCAACGGGCTGAACTTGTTAGCCTCTTACACGTTCTCCAAAACGCTCACCGATGCCGATAGCGCTCTGCCAGAGTTCGCGCAATTCTCGGGTGGGGGCTATGGCCAAAATCCGTACAACCTCAGGGGCGAGAAAAGCCTCAGCTATCAAGACATCCCTCATACCTTCGTCCTGAGTTACCTGTACGAACTGCCTCTTGGGCCAGGGAAGAAATTCGTGAATCACGCGGGAGCCTTAGGCAGGGCCGTCGGAGGATGGGAGGTAGGAGCTGTTCAGCGATATCAGAGTGGCCAGCCCTTGTCCTTTAGTTGCGCCACCGGAGTACCTGGGTTCTCAACCTACATCAGTGGATGCATACGCTTTGACCGGGTACCGGGTCAACCGTTATTGAGTCCGACTGCTGGCTCTTTTGATGTGGGGCAGGTGTTCCTAAACGGCGGAGGAACCGGTTGCACGGCGAACCCCAACGGAACATTCAGTGCGCCAGCAGGGGTCGCCACGTATTTCAACTGCGCCGCCTTCATCGATCCGAACCAAGGGGGTTTGGTTGCTTCCCGCGGTTCTTATGCTTTCGGAAACATGCCGCGACTTACCGGCGAGGTCCGAAGTTATCGCTACGTAAACGAAGATTTCTCCATTATAAAACGCACTCAGATTCACGAGTCGCAGAGCCTCATTTTCAAGGCAGAATTGATCAACGCTTTCAATCGACATGTCTTTACCAGACCCGATACTGGCCCGACAGATGGGTCGTTCGGGGGAAGCGGCAGCACGATCGAAGATCCTAGAAAAGTGCAATTTACTTTGCGATTTCAATTCTAAACCTCTGCCGCGCCCAGCCTGATTGGATGAGAGTCTCCTGTCGTCAGTTCCGCGACAGGAGTTTTTTTGACGGGCAGCCCCCTTGCGTTGCGGTGGGTATAAGATTTGAGTATGTGGACCAAGCCACCTGGTTTCCCTAGCGACACAACCTCGCAGTTTCGTCTCTTGAATCATCGACCGCAGGCTGCTTGGTCGGGTCTGATTGGTGCGTTTGCACTCATCTACTGTCAATGTTTGGCAGTCGCTCAGACGCCTACGGTTGCTGAAGAATTGCGCCAGGGCGCGGAAGCTCTGCATCAAGGGCGTCTGGAGGATGCCGCGGAAGCTTTTACTTCCGTTACCAAATCTTCTCCGCAGTTCGCAGAGGCTCACTTCAATCTGGGCCTGGTTCGGGAAGAGCAGGGAAGAAATGAAGAAGCAATGGCAAGCCTCCGAAAAGCCATCAGTCTGAAGCCGCGTCTCCGCGGCGCTAATCTTTTCCTCGCTATAGCCGAATATCGCGTGAACCACTTTGACAAGGCCATTGCCGCCCTGCAGAAGGAGACGTCCTACTACTCCTCCGATGCCAACGCATGGATGTGGCTGGGTGTCGTCCAGCTGGCCGCCGAGAATCCTGCGGAAGCCGCCGCTGCGCTGGACAAGGCCGCAAGACTCGCTCCGGACAACGTGGACATTCTCTACCACCGCGGCCGGGCGCATCTGCTCGTTTCCAAGAATAGCTACGAGAAAATGTTCCAGGTCGATCCGCACTCCTGGCGCGTGCATCAGGTTCTGGCGCAGGCTGACGCGGAAGCAGATCGCCACGAGGACGCAATCGCCGAATATCACGCGGCCATCCAGATTGCTCCTAAACAGCCCGGACTGCACGAGGAGTTGGGCACCGAATACATCAAGGCCGGCAAACCGGAGCTTGCTGATGCGGAGTTTCAGCAGGAACTTGAGATCGACCCAAACAACGTCCTCACGCGCTACAAGCTCGGGACGCTTGAGACAGAGCGCGGCCAAGGCGCCAAAGCTAAGGAGCTGATTGAAGGAGCAGTGCGACAAAATCCCGGGCTCAAGGATTCTGCGTATTACCTGGGCCGCGCCGAGATGGAACTTGGGAACGGCGAGGCCGCCGCCGAAGCATTCAATCGAGCCATCTCTGCACCCGATACCGATCCGGAGATCGTCCAGCAGGCTTGGTATCAACTCGGCGTTGTTTACCGGCGGCTACACCGCGTCGAAGATGCTCAAAAAGCTTTTGCTACTTTCCAACGACTAAAGGACGAAGAAACTCAAAGAATGCAGGGGCGTCTCAAGAAAAAGCGAGAAGCTTCCGGCCAGAGCGCGGCACCGTCATCCGCCCCTCGGAATCCTCAATAGTCGGAGACTGGCCTCTGGGTTATGCTGGTTCTGCTTTTGCGCTGTTCCTAGAATCAACACTTACGCGAGAATCCAAGGGGTGGTGGGTTGTCATTGTTAACTAGATTTCCGTTCGCCGCTGGCCTGTCGTTTATCCTGCTGGTGATGTTGCCAGAGTCTATCCCGCAACAGAAAACCGCATCACCGAACGAGGCTCCCCGTATCGAAGTTGTTGAGTCCTCCGAAGAACAGCATGAGACGCTACAGGAGAAGCCGGCCCTGACCTTCGGCACAGCGCGCGCGCCAAATCTCACGATCACGGTGAACGACGCGGTGAAGTTCCAGCAGATCGATGGTTTCGGCGCCTCACTCACGGATTCTTCTTCATGGCTGCTCTGGAACAAGCTCACCGAGGCTCAGCGCAAGGAAGCCGTCGAGATGCTTTTCAGTCCGAGCAAGGGTATCGGCCTGAGCGTCCTGCGCCAGCCCATGGGCGCGAGCGATTTTGCGCTTTCCGTTTACAGTTACGACGACTTGCCCCAGGGACAGCCCCTTAGTCCTGGCGATCCCGATCTTAAGCACTTCTCCATCGATCACGATCGCGCCTACATCATCCCGCTTCTCCGCGAAGCCCTTGCCTTGAATTCCAGCCTGAAGATCATCGCTTCGCCCTGGAGCCCACCCGGCTGGATGAAAACCTCCGGCTCCATGATCCGGGGCGCCCTTTTGCCATCCGCGTATTCGCCGCTCGCGAAATACTTCGTCCGGTTCGTCGAGGAATATGAGACCGCCGGCGTCCCCATCTACGCCGTCACCATGCAAAACGAACCGATGTACGTGCCGAATAACTATCCCGGCATGAATATGACCGCGCCCGAGCAAGCAGAATTTCTGGCAACTTATCTTGGGCCCGCGTTTCGCGATGAACACCTGAAAACAAAAATTATGGTCTTCGACCACAATTGGGATTTAATCGAATACCCGATTGAGGTGCTAAGCACTCGGAAAGCCGCTGCCTTTGCGGCTGGCACCGCGACCCATTGTTACGGCGGAAACGTCACCGCGCAAAACGAATTGCACGAGCGCTTTCCTGACAAAGATATCTGGCTCACCGAATGCTCCGGCGGCGATTGGCAAAAGGGAGATCTTCTCGAGCAACAAGTCCATCTGGTGATTGGCGCGACGCGGAACTGGGCCAGGAGCGTGGTGCTCTGGAACCTCGCTCTCGATCAGAATCATGAGCCGTTTCTCGGAGGCTGCACGAACTGCCGTGGCGTCATCGCCGTGAATCATGCCTCCGAGCCTTCGCAAATAGCGCCGACAGTGGATTACACCGCCTTGGCCCATGCAAGCAAGTTTGTCGCGCCGGGCGCGTATCGCGTCGAATCCAACACCTTCGACCAAGGCAGCCTCGAGGACGTGGCGTTTCGCAATCCCGACGGCTCGCTCGTCTTGTTGGTGTTGAACAGCGGCGGCTCGGTCGCGACATTCAACATTGCATGGGCAGGGAAGTACGCCAGCTACAAGCTAGGGGGCGGCGCCGTCGCCACGTTTCGCTGGCACGGTCCGGCGAACTCTCACTGAGTCGAGGTTCCCGCTTCGGCGGGAAAGTTTGTTTAACTTTCATTGTGGGTCGGGTTGCGGCTGCGGAGATCCCAAAATCAGCGCCTGGTCGCGTTCCAGCGAGCTGCGACGGAGTTCTTGCGAGCGTGACAAGGCTTTCTTTGCGAGTTCGTTTCGGCCGAGTTTGTGATAGGCCAAATACAACTGATAGTGGACGTTCCCGTAATGATCCCGTGGAGCCGCCTTTTCGAGCCTCGGGACGGCATTCGCAAACTGTCCCAGGCGCACGTACGCCGTTCCTAGCAACTCGCTGGCTTCCGCCAAATCAGGTTGTAGCAGCAAAGCGCGCTGGAGATAGGGTACGGCCCTTTCGTTGTCGCGGTTCTGCACGTAAAGGCGCCCCAGAAGATAAAGCGCGTGCGTGCGCGAAGGATCGAGTGCCAGGGCGCGCTCCAACTCACTCTGCGCATCACCGTCAGAGTGATTGTCGAGGTAAAGTTGCCCGAGCGCTTCGTGAAGTTCTGCCTCGCCAGGACGCAACTCCAGCGCTGTCTGATACTCTTTGATAGCACCGTCGGGATCCTGACGAAGGGCGAGGCCTTCCGCGTGAAGTTGGTGAGCGCGCCAGGAGTTGGGAAAAGATTGCTCGAGTTGCGCGTACGCCGCAGCCCCCAGCGCCTGGTAGGTGCGCGCCAGCCAGTAGCTCGCTTCGGCATTTTCGCTGGTGACGCCCTGCACCTGCCCCAATGCATCGGCTGCAAGTTCGTATTGCTGCAACGCGAAATGCGTTTTTCCCAAGAGCAGCCGCTCCGAATCGGTCAGAGGCTTTCGCGCTTGCAACAAATCGATGCAGCGAGAGTAGTGATGAGTTCTGCAGGCGTCGCCGCTCGAAGTGGCGTTCGAGTGGGGCGGCGCATTTTGCGCTTGTTGCCACGCCGAAAAGCCGGCCTCGAAGGATTTCCATTCGCTGTCGGAAAGAGCGTTTTCATTTGCGGCAGCGTAAAGAGCCGCCAACAAAAAATGCTTCGGCGCTCCGTCTGGCTCGTTCTGCAGGCGAGACACGGAAGCCTTCGCCGATTCTGGAGGCAGGTCGGTCGAAGGAAAGCTCCGTTGCCCATTCAAAAATTCAGGGGAGATTTCCCAAGCTTTTGACAGGGATTCTAGGACTGCGGTGGCTTGGCCTTTGGTGAGTTGCAAGTTCGCCAACGCGATCCATGCCAACTCATTCGACGAATCGAGCTGAAGCTCCAGGTGGAATTCTTTTTCGGCTTCGTCGAGTTTCCCAGCGTGGAGATAGGTTTGCCCCAGTGAGGTATGCGGGCCGGACTGCCGCGGATCGGCGCTGAGCGCCTTCTGGTACTCCTTTACCGCATCCTCCCAACGGTCGCGCTGAAACAAAAGATCACCAAGAAAACGGTGCCCCCAAGCCGACTCGCGGTATAAACGGGCTCCCCGAAATGCCAGACGCGCAGACAGGTCGAGATATTCGTGACCGAGCTTGAACCAGGCTTCGGCCTTGTCGGAATCAAAGGTTGCAATCTGGCGGAATTCTTCGGCCGCGTTTCGGAAGTCCTGTTGGCCAAGGTAAGACGAAGCCAGGGCTTGACGGGCATCGCGATTCGAAGGATCGAGCTTGAGGGCATGTTGAAGGAAGGGAATGGCCCTCTCCGGCGAGCCTAGTTTGAGGTAATCCATTCCGACAATGACCGTGGGGCCAAGCAGGTTCGGCCTTTTGCGAAGAGCCTTCGCCAGGTGGCGCACCGCCAAGTCGTATTCGAACAGGCTCTGGTAAGCGAGGCCGAGGTTGACTTCCGCCTCGACCAAGCTTGGGTCGAGAGCCAGCACTTTTTTGAAATCCTCGGCGGCATGAGTGAAGTCGCCCTGCTTGAGGGCTTGCTGGCCGGCGCGAAAGGATTGCTCAATTTGGGCCTCAGATGTTTGCGAGGATACGCGAGCCGGAATAATCGACGAGACAGCAAGGAGAAGGGCAAAAGCCACGCTGGGTTTTCGAAAAGCCGAGCGAAGCGAGGAGAGATTCTTCGCTACGCGACCAGGCGCACAAAAAAGGTGCGCAAGAAAAGGCCGGGTCGCTCCGCTCAGGATGACAGGGGGGCGGGGCTTCGTGATGAAACGAGACAGTCTTCTCGGGGCTTTCTTCAGGCAACTCATACGAAAGAGAATTTTAAGCGAGGGCATTCAGGAGAGGGAACTGGAGATTACAAAAATGTCAGAGCCGGGCGGGGAAGCCGCCCGGCTCCGATGTCAGAAGGCCAGAATTCAGAAACGTTAGAACGTGAACCTCAACGCGAACTGGATGAGGCGTGGAAGGTTGTATTGGCTGGATACTCGCCCAAAGCTCGAACCTCCACAGCAGCCGGAATCAGGTGGATTGAATTGCGGATGATTGAAGCCGTTGAAGAACTCAGCCCGGAACTGTGCTCCAAGTCTTTGGTCAGGACCGAATTTTGTATCTTTGAAGAAGGCAAAATCAAAGTTCTTCACGCCATCGGTCCGAATGTTGGGCTCGGTACGCGAATCGGTGCCGTAGCTGAAGTCGGTGCCCTTAGTGAATACAGAAGTGTCAAACCATTGAGTCAGCCGTTGATTGAGAGAACCCGAGGTCAAATGCGACAACGCGGTTCTGACCGGTCGGGCGCAGCCCGTGTTGGGAATGCCGGAGTTGCTGAGGGGCCCCGGGCACCCGCCGATGATGATCGGGAAGCCACGCTGGAATGTGACGATGGTGTCGATTCCCCACCCGCTGACCAGCTTATCGGCAACTCCGTTCACGTTGCTTGCATACTTCTTGCCCCGCCCAAACGGCAAGTCCAGAACGGCTGCGAGAACCAGGCGCTGCGGAACGTCGAAGGCATCCAGGCTGCGCTCGCTGCGGAGATTGTTTGGATTAGCGTCGTTCCAGCTCACCGGAGAGGCTTCCAACCAATTGATTTCGGAGTTGGTATTGTCGATGAGTTTGGAGACGGTGTAACTGGCAAGCACCTGCGCACCGGCGGAGAAGCGCTTTTGTACCTTCAGCTGCATCGAGTGGTAGATGGAATCGCGGTTGTCAGGCTCGGCCATGGCCACACCATCGAACTGCGGGAATGGCAAGATCAACTGACCTTGCTTTACGGTCGCAACCGTGCCCATACTGCCGGATTGCAAGGGCCCCGTGCAGCCTGTGCAGTTCCCAGCGAACGGGTTGGGCACAATTTTCGTCAGGGAATTGATTATTGCAGTATTCGCGGCGCTGGGGGCACCGGAGGGTAGAAACTGATCCGGCATCTGGTTGAGGTTCTGATCATGCATGGGCAAATGGGTGCCCTTGGACCCGGCGTAAGCGATGTCAAACAGCGTATTGCCAGGGAGTTGGCGTTGGATGTCGAAGTTCCACTGCTGCGCGTAGGGTGCAGGATTATTCGGCAGGGCCGCTTCGTTGCCATTCCCCTGCACATCGATCAAAGCTTGATTCCTCCCGAAGGGTGGAATGATTCCAAGCGGTTCAGGATTGGACAACGGATTCAGAGGTGTAACTCCATCCGACTGCGCAGTTTGCCAAGGTGTCGAGAAGGAGTTGATGAACAGGTTATGCGGAGCATCATTCCACCGCACGTCTACCGGCAAATAAAAGATTCCATACCCAGTCCGGATCACCGTATTTTTGTCGAACTGGTACGAAATTCCAAGACGTGGTTCTGCATGGTTCCAGTCGGGAAATGCCGACCGGCTCGAGTGGCGGTTCGAGGCTACCAGGTCATAGCCACCCTTCAGATTGGAGAACGTTTGCCCAGTTGCGGGGTTGACTGTGCTCGCCAACGCGGGGTCAATCGTTAGCAGTGGACTGGCTTCCGTCGGGTTGTACGCGACGATGCGATTGAACCGCTCCGTCCAGTCCCCTTGCAGGTCCACGCGAAGTCCCAAATTCAAGGTGAGCTTCCGGGTCAACTGATAGGTGTCGCCCACGTAGAAGGCTTTGTAAAGGTTCTGGTCGGCTGTTCTGGCTGGCTCAACGAAACTGCCGCTATCGCCATACCCGAGCAGGAAGGACGCAAAACCGTTCCCGGTTGAACCGTTGACCCCAGCGTTGGGGTTAGTAGGATCGCTAGGGTTGGCAGCAGTCATCTTAGCGTTGAATTGCAAGAGGCCGGCCGGATTGTTGCTCTGGTAGTAGTTGTTCCGGAGCATACGAAACTCAAACCCGGCCTTTAGATTATGCTTACCCATGATGTGAGAGATCGTGGGATTGATGCTGAGAGTGTCGTCCCACGCGCCGATACCGCTGCCCGTTCCCTGAGCGCACCAGCCACCGCCCCAATGATTGTCCCCTGAGTTATTCGAGACGCACACCTGCGGGATGTGCGTGTAAGTCATCTGTGGAGTTAACGCCTTCCAGTTCGGACCAAACTTGGACAAGTCGATGCCTTGGCTCAGCGGCGTACGCAAATAGACGTAACGCGTGTAGCCAATGTGCACGTCCAAAATCGTCTTGGGTGAGAACGCGTAGGTATCACCCAGGGAAACCTGATGTGCCCTGGTGTCTTCGGTGCAGCGGTCCGTGCAGATTTGGCTAAACGGAGCGTCAGGAAGCGACAAGATATGGTTATGCGTGTAACGTCCGTAGATTCTCTGTTTGGAGCTTAGGCTATAGTCAATGCGCTCGGTGTACTGGTCCACGTCCCCGCCCGTGCTATAAGCTGTCGCAAAATTGCCGTTAGGGTTGTTCGTCTGATTGGGCATCGGGAAGTAAGACAAAAGCGCAACGGCAGTGGGATCGAGGCGAGCGGGATCAATGACGTTCGCTTTCCCGTTGAAGGAGATTTGCGTCCTGCAGATGCTGTTGGTTCCGTTGCAAGCAGGGTTTGTTCCCACACCACTGGTTTTTGGATCGTAAACGGGAAGCACGGAGCTAAGGTTGCTTGACCCAATTTGTGAAAAGTCTCCGCCACGTTCGGCCGCAGTGGGAACCCACGTCTGAAAGATACTTCCCTTGCGCTGCCGGAAGCCGTCATAAGCGGAGAAGAAGAACAGCTTGTCTTTGAGAACTGGGCCTCCGACGTTGGCGCCAAACTGATTCTGCGTGAACGGAGGACGCGCAATGCCGCTGCTGTTGGCGAAGAAGTCGTTGGCGTTCAGCACTCTGTTGCGCAGGAATTCAAACCCGGAACCATGGAAAGTGTTGGTGCCGGACTTTGTCGAGAGATTGATGACGCCGCCTGCAAAGCGGCCATACTCGGGCCCGAGATTGTTGGTCTGGACTTTAAATTCCTCAATGACATCCTGACTCGGGATCACCGTGACAACGTTCAGGTACGCCCCATTGGTAGGCGTACCGTCAATTAGGATCTGGCTTTGCCCAGCCATGCCTCCGCCAACCTGAAAATCACCTAGAGCGAACGGGTTCGCTCCGACCGGATTGCTGGTCGAAGAATTTCCCGCCGACGGCTGGCCTTGTGGGACCACGCCTGGCACCAGCGATACGAGCGCCAATGGGTTGCGGCCGTTCAGGGGCAACTCGGTGACATTTCGCTGTTCCACGACTTGCCCGAGTGAATTCGTTTCCGGTTGAAGCAGAGGCGCTTCGGCACTCACCTCGACGGTTTCCGTTTGCGCTCCGACTTGCAGAGTGATATCCACTTTCAAGCCGCTTTCGATTTCTACGATGATCGGTTGGCGCACAACTTTCTTGAAGCCGCTCTTTTCGACCTCCACCTTGTAGCGGCCGGGCAAAATGTTCACGAAGGTATAATAACCGGATGCGTCAGTCTCCATGTTGTGCTTTTCCGAGGTATCCAGATTCGTAAGTGTGACGGTCGCATTGGCAATGGCAGCGCCGCTGCTATCCGTAACCGTTCCCGCGATGGTTCCATACACGTTCTGGCCCCACCCTGGCGCGGCGATGAACGCCAGAAACGCCATCGCCAACAGAGATGCGAATACAAGCTTTCTCAGATTTGGCATTTCTTGCCTCCCACCCAGAAGTTGTCTAAAGTCCGTAACCGTCGCCGCGCGGACGCACCTGCCGCCGCCGCCACTTGTTACGGGGACACTTGAATCAAAAGAACTGATACTCACGAGAAGATCCACAGGCACCCCATATGGGCCTAGGTTGTAGCCCCTTCCTGTCGCGGAGTCAAGTGGGAAATCGTTATTCTAAGAGGAAAACACCAAAGGTATTTTTCAAGTAAGGCATTTATCTTGATGAAGCCCTGCCTGGTTGCGGCATTATGTCTTGGACGATCCCGCGACTCGGTACTAGGCCGACCCTTCCTTGATCGTGATGAGCCGGTTCACCTTGACTTGTTTGAAGGTTTCATGGAGCCCACTTGGCCAGTACACGTCGATGTCGGCCGCAGTAGAGTTCCCCAAACCGAAGTGTAAGCGAGGGTCGTTGCAGGAATAAAAGCTGGATTGGCTTAACACCGCTTGCGCCTGGGTTTTGCCTCGATAGTGGACGAGCACCCTGGCTCCAATGGCACTTCGGTTGGATTTTGTGCCTTCCAGCTTCACTTTGATCCAATTGGACTTTCCGCCGAGGTCATTGCGCAAGAGCGACGGAGGCTCGTTGAGGTTGATAATCAGGATGTCGACGTCGCCATCGTTGTCGAAGTCCCCGAATGCGCATCCCCGGCTGCAGTGTGCCGCCGCTACACCCGGCCCCGCTTCCTCGGTGAGTTCTTCAAAGACACCTTTGCCCAAGTTCCTGAACAGGGCGCGGGGCGTTTTATGCGGGTATTGGGGCAGTGTGCGCTCCACTTGAGGGTAAACGTGGCCGGTAACCATGAAGAGGTCTGGAAGCCCATCGTTATCGAGGTCGACGATTCCTGCTCCCCAACACACGTAACGGGTTTCCACACCAAGACGCGAGGACCCCGTGGCGTCCTCAAAGTTGCCCTTCCCATCGTTGTGATAAAGGATGTTAGCGTCGTCCGCAAAATGTGTTTTGAAGATGTCAAGATGCCCGTCCAGATCGTAATCGCCGACCCCCACCCCCATACCCGCCTGCTCCATACCATCGTCGCTCAGCGCCACGCCGCGTATGACTCCTTCTTCGCGAAAAGTCCCATCATGATTGTTCATAAAAAGAAGACTGGGAGTGGAGTCACAGGCGACGTAGATATCTTGCCATCCGTCTTCATCAAAATCCGCCGCAACCACAGTCATGCCGTAAGTGGGCGTGACTCGTGAGATGCCAGCTTGTTGCGTTACATCGGTGAATGTCCCGTCGCCATTGTTCCGATAAAGAGAATGCTTGCCGGTCGCCAAACCCCGAGGGCCGCATTCAACCGGGACTCCTTTCCACCGGCAGTTAGGGTTGTCGCCGGGAGCGGCGGCGTTTTCAAACGAAAACCGAACGTAATTGGAAACGAACAGATCCAGGTGTCCGTCACGGTTGTAGTCCACGAAGGTGCAGCCGGCCCCAAACCTTTGTTGATCGTTCCAAAGGCCAGCCGCCTTGGTCACATCGGTGAAAGTTCCGTCGCCGTTATTGCGGTACAGCGTGTTCTGTCCAAAATTGGTGCAAAATATGTCGTCAAAGCCGTCGTTGTTATAGTCTCCGATCGAGACTCCACATGCCCATCCGAGCCAGTGCAAACCCGCTTTCTCCGTGACATCCGTGAATGTCCCGTCCCGGTTGTTCTTGTACAGCCGATTCGTCGTGCCGTCGGGGGCGCCTGCGAGGCGCGTGCCGGTGAGAACAAACAAATCCATCCACCCATCATTGTCATAGTCAATGAAGGCGCACCCGCATCCGGTGGACTCCACGATGTACTTTTTGCTTTGTTCATCGCCATAGATCACCGGCGCGTCGAGTCCCGCGGCGGCGGCCACGTCCACGAAGTGGGAGTTGAAAGGGCGCCCGGAAGGCGCAGGTCTTGCCAGGGGCTTGGCGGTATGGGTCGAAACGCCCTGTCCCAGCAAGCGGGTGGGATCGAGTAACAGCGCGCCTCCCACCCCGAGTCGGAAAAAACTGCGACGGTTGAAGTTCATGGGCCCTAGGATCACGAGCGTTTCAAGTTGCTGAAGCACTTCATGCTATCACGGGTCAACAACGGTTAGGCCGGTCGCGCCGGCCTACTCGGTCGGTCTCGGCAGATTAGGGATAGCCGGGAGCGTCCGATCGCTGACATGTCGCCATAAGCCTTCCGCGAGCCCGCATTTGACCTGCAGAGGTTGTTTTCTGCAAGCGTTTGCAGTTGGCAGGGCTGGGCTCGCCATGGTATTGTCACGCGCAGGATGATGCCTATCTTTTAGGGGAATTTGCGGCTACCATGAGCCTATCGCAAATTGCCGAGCCCGCCGGAAACTTGGTTTGTCCATTCTCGAGCGATATAAGCCCGTTTTGGAAAAAAAATCTTCAGCCTGGCAGGCCGAGCCCTCCGCAGCCTACCCACCGAAGCGATGCTGCTGCCTGACCTTCGCCGCGAAGTCCTGGAAGCCAACCTTGAGCTGGTCCGCAAGGGGCTGGTGCTCTTCACGTTTGGTAATGCCAGCGGCATTTCCCGGAAAAAGGGACTCGTGGTCATCAAGCCGAGCGGCGTTCCCTATGAAAGGATGAAGCCGGCGGACCTGGTCGTCTCGGACCTGGACGGAAAAATCGTCGAAGGCAAGCTGAGGCCGTCTTCCGATTTGCCGACGCACTTGGTTCTCTATAAAGCATTCCCCGGCATAGGCGGCGTGAGCCATACCCATTCTGAATACGCGACCGCCTGGGCACAGGCGCGCCGAGCGATTCCTTGCTTTGGCACCACCCACGCGGATTCCTTCCATGGACCGGTTCCCGTCACGGTAGAACTGAAAGACACCGAAATCTCGGAGAATTACGAAGAGAACACCGGGCACGCCATTGTCCGCACGTTTCGCGACATCGACTACTCCGTGATTCCGGCGGTTTTGGTGGCCAATCATGCGCCGTTTGCGTGGGGGCCGGATCCGCGGACATCCGCCCACAACGCCGTTATCCTGGAATTCGTCGCGCGCATGGCTTACTTTACTTTGGGTATCAATTCCCAGGCGAGCGCCATCGGACGCTCTCTGCACGACAAACATTTTCTGAGAAAACACGGCAGAGATGCTTATTACGGGCAGCCTAAGGAGAAAAAATGATTGCTATGATGGCCGTGGGCGCTCCCACGACGCTCGTGCATCTATCCAAAGTCGACCTTGTCATCATCGCTTTCTATTTCCTTTTGGTTTTGGCTATCGGCTTTTATCTGAAGCGATTCGCAAAGACCGGCGAAGATTTCTTTCTGGCCGGCCGCGAGATGACCGCGTGGGTCGCCGGCCTGGCTTTCGTCTCGGCGAACCTTGGCTCTCTCGAGCTGCTGGGCTGGGCGGGTTCCGCCTATCAATACGGCATTCTTGCCGCGCACTGGTATTGGATTGGCGCGATTCCTGCGATGGTGTTTCTCGGCGTCGTGATGATGCCCTTTTACTACATTTCAAAAACGCATTCGGTCCCGGGCTATCTGCAACTGCGCTACGGCTCCGAGGCCAGCGCGCTCAGCGCCGTCACCTTTGCGATTATGACGATTCTCATGTCCGGCGTGAATATGTACGCCATGGCCGTGGTGATGAAGGTCGTGCTCGGATGGGACATCAACTTCAGCATCTGGGTCTCATCTCTTACCGTGGGAATCTACGTTGCGGCGGGCGGGCTATTTTCCGCAATCTTCAATGAAGTTCTCCAGTTTTTCCTCATCTGGTTTGGCGCGCTGCTCATTCCCATTCTCGGCATGGTCGAAACCGGCGGATGGCACGGGATGGTCGCGCGCATCCACCAAAACTTTCCCGGCCAGGATTTCACTCACATGTGGGGGCCCATGCGTTCGTTTGCCGACAATCCCATGGGCATCCACTGGACGGGCATCGTCTTCGGACTGGGCGCGGTCCAGGCGATGGGTTACTGGACGACGGATTTCCTCGTCGTGCAGCGCGTCCTTTCGGCCAGAGACATTCGCTCGGCAAAAATGGCGCCCATTATCGGATCGTTTTTCAAAATGGCCGTCCCGCTGATTGTCATCCTTCCGGGATTGCTGGCGCGGGCGGTGCTGCCGATGCACTTGTTTCCTGCAAGCGGCTTAGAAGCCGGGCAACACAGCTACAACGAAGTGTTACCGCTGATGCTCGCGCGCTATTGCGGGCCGGGTTTGCTGGGACTGGGAATCACGGCGCTGGTGGCGGGATTTATGGCTGGCATGGCCGGCAACGTGAGCGCTTTTGCCACCGTGTGGACCTATGACATTTATCGCCCGTTTATTCGCAAAGCGGCTCCCGACCAACATTACGTTTCTATGGGCCGCTGGTGCACGCTGATTGGTCTCATTGTGAGCATCGGTACCGCGTACCTGGTCATGAACTTTGCCAGCATCATGGACTATGTGCAGGCGCTTTTCGGATTTTTCATTGCGCCGCTGTTCGGCACGGTTTTGCTCGGCATGCTTTGGAAACGTGTGACACGCGCCGCGGGATTCTGGGGCCTGCTGGCGGGAACGCTATCTTCGGTCGGAATGTTCACGCTGATGAAGCTCGATCACCACTGGGTGAGTGTGTTCGCGCTTTCTCCTAGGGCACAAGGGCTCGCGCAGGATATGTATCAGGCGCTGTGGTCCTGCGTCACCTGCGTGGTGGTTACCGTGCTCGTGACGCTCCTGACCAAGCCGAAGCCGGATCACGAGCTGAAAGGGTTGGTTTATGCGCTTACCGAGGTGGTGCACGAAGAACACACGAGGTGGTTTCATCGTCCTGTAGTTTGGGGCGCAGCGGCGCTTTTGGTTCTGGTAGTTCTGCAAATTATTTTTTGGTGAGACGCTATGAGCGAGCGACATCACATCATTCCCATCTGGTTTTTCGTCGGTCTTTTGTTGCTGGTATATGGATTCCTGATTCTGGTGAGCGGACTGGCGGAATGGTCGCATCCGCCCGCGACCGTTCTCGCGAATCTGCACGCACCGGTATGGTGGGGCGGGCTTCTGGTGGTTCTGGGCCTGGTTTATTGCGTGAAGTATTATCCAAGACGAGAGAGCTAACGTTTTGCTTTTGTTGTTTGCGATTTGACGGTCGGTTTTCTGTCGGAGAAACGGAATGGCCGTTGTTGCCGGCGTTGATTTCGGAACTTTGAGCGTGCGCGTTTCGCTGGTGGATAGCGAACGCGGCTTACTTGCTTCTGCCGTGGCCGAGTATCCTCTGCACCGCAAACGCGAAGATCCCGAATTCGCCACGCAATCGCATGCCGACCACATGCGGGGCTTGACCACTGCCACGCGCGAAGCGCTCGAAAAAGCAGGTGTAAGGGGCGATCAAGTCCTCTCCATTGCGCTAGACACCACGGGTTCCTCGGTGGTTCCCGTGGGGAAAAATCTCCAGGCGCTCGACGACTACTACCTCTGGTGCGACCATCGCGCCAAGGCCGAAGCCGCGGAAATCACCGAAGCCGCGCACCGCGAAAAGCTCGAAGCCATCGAATGGTGTGGCGGCGTTTATTCCTCAGAATGGGGCTTCTCAAAATTGCTCCACTGGCTGCGCCATAATCCCGGCAAGCGCGGCGAGTTTGTTTCTGCGTTCGAGCATTGCGACATGGTGGCGGCGACGCTCGGCGGCATCACGGACGCGAAGAAGGTCAAACGCAGTATTTGTGCCATGGGGCATAAATGGATGTGGAACGCCTCGCTTGGCGGCCTGCCCCCGGAGCAATTTCTGGCCAAAGTAGACCTGTTGCTAGTAGGTGTGCGCGAGAAACTGGACGGTGAATACGCAACCTCGGATCACCTTGCCGGTCATTTGTCGGCAGAGTGGGCGAAACAGCTTGGCTTGAAAGCGGGGATCCCCATTCCTGTGGGTGCTTTTGACGCTCATTGGGACGCGATAGGGGCCGGCTGCCGCAGCGAAGACATCGTCAACGTCGTCGGCACCTCCACCTGCATTATCGGCATCACTCCGTCGGTTCGTTTAGTTCCAGGCGTTTGCGGAGTCGTCGAGGGAAGCGTGCACCCCAAACGCACCGGCATCGAGGCCGGGCTTTCCGCGGTTGGCGATATTTTCCAGGCCATCGCCACGCGCGCCGGAACGGACGTAAAGAGTCTCAGCCAGGGACTGGAAAAGTATCGCGCCGGCCAAACTGGCTTGCTGCGCATCACCTGGGACAATGGCGACCGCACGGTTCTGGTCAATCCCAACTTGCGCGGCATCACCTTTGGCTGGAACCTTCAAACCACCTCGCAGGACGAATTGTTCGCGGCCATCGAAGGCACCGCCTTGCACACGCGTGTCATTCTCGAGCGCATGGAGCAAAACGGGGTCACCGTGCGCCGCGTCATCAACGCCGGCGGCATTCCGCAAAAGAACGACGTCCTGAATCAGGTATACGCCAATGTTCTAGGGCGGCCCGTTCTCGTTCCCGCGGGAAGCGTCGTCAGTCTCGGGTCGGCGATCTTTGCGTTTCTTGCCGCGGGAACGTTCAAGACGGTTGAAGAGGCGCAGGACGCGGTCTGCCCGCAATACAAAGTATTTCAACCGGAGCCTTCGTCGAAGCGTGTTTACGACGAACTGTATTCGTTCTACAGCAAGATTTACTTTGCTTTCGGCCAGCCTCAGAACGTGGACTATGGAAAGGTGCTCCCGGCTCTCATCCAATTGTCCGAATCGAAACAAGCTGGCGCCGCGCACTAGGTACCGGTCACGGCCGCTCTTCGAGCGGTGCCTCTAAACTAGCATCTTCTGCTCGTTCACGACGACGTGGACAACAACGTGAATCCAGTCGAAACCATGCGCTTCGTGGATTCCCTGATCAAAGCCAACAAGGATTTCGACATGTTGCTGGTGCCGAACATGTATCACGGCGAGGGACGAAACCTCTATCTGGTCCGCAGGCGCTTGGACTATTTCGTCCAGCATCTTTTGGGAGTCACCCCGCCGGAAAATTTTGAGATCGAACAAGCACCGCCTGAGGAGTCCGCAGGCCGGAACTAGGCCGGAGTTTCGAGAAAGAGCCTTTCGCTGCTCGCAAACGGAGAGAAAAAATGGATCGACGCAAATTCCTGCAGAACCTGGCTGCCACCACTGCTGCTCTTCAAGACCTAGTGAACAACGCGAGTGCCGCAGACTTCGCGAAACGATCCGCGGTGCCCGATCCGCAGCCATCTGTGCACCGCGGTGAGGTCGATATCGAGGGTTACATGCTGGTCAGTCAGTTCAAGATTGGCCCGACAGTGTGGAAGGTCTACGAAGATTTGAGGAGTCGCGACGGCTCTCTTGTCTTCAAGTCTTCGCAAGGTGTGGCTAAGATTCTGACGAAGAGCGCGGAAGCTGCGTTCGACGAAGCCACAACTCCGCATCTCGGATTGAAGCTCGACGAAATTGGAACAACTGCTCGCGACCTTCTGGCCGATAAGCTGCTCGAAAAAGGCGATCCGGATCCAGAGACCGTGAAACTTGCTGCGCCGCCGCAAGGTTCAGCAAGGGAAGGGAACAATCCTTTCGGACGGTATCGCTGGGATGCTTTCGTTGGCACGAAGGAATGTTTCGACACCATGCCCGTCTACCCGCCGGGCAGCACCCGGACCTATCACCCGGGCCAGTATTTCCCCGAACTGAACAATGCGATGGCGATAAAACGCTACGACGGCCTTCTGGGCGGATGGATGCCCGCCGTGCGCAAAGTTCTCGAGAAGTCCGATTCGACTTACTACGAGCTGCTCGTTTTCGGGGATGTGGAAGCGCGCGACAGGTTTATCGTACAGACCTGGCACCGCACGGCCCTCATTGAGAACGGCAAAATTACAAAAGCCGTTTACGGCTACAGCTATCCTGCGTTTCCTCCAGCGCGTCAGGATCCCGCGCCGGAGGCGTTCTACCGCGCGCTTCTGGTTTTCGCAGAGTACTGGGAGAGGCTGCTTGCGGATTTCGCGGCCACATCCCTTCCGCAAAACGTCTGGACGGACATGTCCAAGCACGCGTTCGCAAAGGAATTGATGGTCCGCCCGGGCGGCGTGTATCCAAAATACGGGGCGGTGGACCGCGATTATTACGGCCCCGAATATGACGGCTTCCAAGACATCTTCACGATGTCCACTTACACCAATCTCGAGTGGGGCCGCTTCGCGCCGGCTCGGCAAATTATCGACAACTATTTCACCGATTTCGTGGACGCCAAGGGCGTAAACAACATGCGCGGGCCCGAAACCGCGCAGTTTGGGATGACGCTTTCTCTGCTTGCACGCTATTTCAACTACACGCGGGACGCAGCACTGCTATTGAAGCACCGGGCGAAAATAGAGGCGACCGCGGTAATTCTGACGCAGCTTCACGACGAAAGCTTGAAGCTGCCGGTGAGCGATCCCGGGTACGGCTTGATTCACGGCTGGAGCGAGTCTGATTCGTGCCTGGCGCCTACGCCATCGACGTGGTGGCTTCCCTACTTCGCCAACAACGCTTACGCTGCTCGGGGACTCAGGGACATCGCCGCGGTGTGGCCGTCGATCCACGGCGGCGGCTCCGCTGCCTCACAACGCCGGGAGCAGGAGTGGCGCAGGCGGAGCAAGTCTCTTCAGGACGCAGTCGTTGCGAGCATGGAGAAAAGCGTTCGTAGCGACATGAATCCTCCATACATTGGAATTTTCCCTGGCGCGACGCAGACGTTCTGGGAATCAATGGAGAAGGAGCGGCCCAGCCCACAGCAATGGGCGCACAGGGCTTACGCGGAATTGCTGCAGGCGGACGTACTGCCTCCCAAACTCGCGAACGTCGTCATCGACTGCATGCGCGCGTACGGTGCCACGACCATCGGCATCGTGGCAAACGTCGAGCGTCCTCATCCGACCGGCCGCGACATTCTGGGCTTCATCTCCTATGGCTATGCGCAGATGCTTTTGCGGCTCGACCGCATCGAAGAGTACCTGCTCTTCCTCTACGCGCATCGCTTCCACGACCACACCCGCGGCAGTTGGGTTGCCGGCGAAGTTTCGGGAATCACGGGCGGGACGGCCATCTTCTGCATTCCTGCGCAGCAGACAATTCCTCTGCTGGTGCGCTGGATGCTCGTTTTGGAAGACTCCGACGTGGACAAGCTGTACTTCGGAAAGGGCCTTCCGCGCGAATGGGTCGCCTCGGGCAAGGAGGTCAAGATTCAGCAGGCACCCACGCGCTGGGGACGCGTGGATTTCACCACGCGGGCTGCGCCGGAAAAGAAACACGTCGTCGCCCATGTAGCGCTCGCACAAGCGGCATCGCCGGGCGAAATTCAGGTGAAGTTCCGCGTGCCCAGCAACTACGCGTTGACGTCCGCATCAGTCAACGGCAAACCGGCCAATTTCTCGGGAGTTCATGACGATACCGTCGCGGTCCCGACGCGAAAGGCGAAGAGCTTCGAGATCGTGGCTGAGTACAAGGATCGTAGTTGAGAAGAGGTCCGGGGTGATGAGTGGGACGCAGTCTACGCCCGAGTCAATCATTGTTTGGACGAAGAACCAATATAGCTGCCCTTGTGATCCGGGGGATCGACTTTGTACTTCGCAGCCTGCTGATGATTGAGGCCCGCCAGAACGGCTAGCGCCTTCTCCGCTTGCTCGAGATCTCCGCGCCGCCGGTACGCCGCCGCAAGGTGGGAATACACGGCAGGATTGTCGGGAGCGAGTTGGCGCGCTTTGCTCAGATGCTTCACAGCCTCGTCGATCCGTCCAGCCATCAATTCGAGTTGCCCGAGAGCGAGCTGCGAAACGGAGTATTCGGGCCGCTCCGCAATGGATTTCTCGAGAGCAGTTCGCGCTTCGGCAAACTCCGGCTGGGCGGGAGTGACCCCCTGGCGCATTAACGCTTGCGCGAGGATTGTCAGCAGAATGTAATTGCCTGGCTCCCTTTGCAGGCCTTCGCGAGCCGCGCTGACGGCCTGAGCCATGTCCGCGTTCAGGAGCCCTTCCTGGGCCTGAGCAAGAAAGGAAAGCGCTGTGCCCGGCGCCAGTTCGCTCGCCGCTTGAAGGTCCTTCCTTGCGGCATCGGGCTGGTCCAGAAAGGAAAGCAGAATGCTTCGTTCATAATGCAAACGCGCGGACTTCGGCAAATGCTGGAGGCCCGTAGACGCCACCTTGAGACCGAAGTCGTACGATCCATGGTCCATGCAGGAATCGGCCACAAGCAGATAGAGTTTTTCGTTTTTGGGGTCGAGGGCTACGGCATGCTCGAAAGCCGTGGTTGCCTCCTCAATCCGCGACGCGCCGATCAACGCCTGCGTCAGCAGGTTGTCAACGGCAGCAGTCGCGCGCCCCGAGTTTACAAGGCTCTGTAATATAGCAATGGCCGCCTGATTCTGCCCCGTTGCCACATAGCACAGAGCCAGGTTGAAGTCCGCGGCGAATCCATTCGAGACGTGGCCCTGCGCTGCCAGAAGATGGGGAATCGCGTCGTGGAACCGGCCCTGCCGCGTGAGTCTTATTCCCTCTCTGAGCTCGGCTTCGGCCCCCGCGTCATGGAGTTGTGCGGCCTGCGCTTCCGTTGTAGGGATTCGGACCGGACTCTGCGTTTGCGCGGAAGAAATGGGCAGGAATAGGAGCGCAGAAAAAATCAGGGCGTAGATGACTCGAATATCGGTGCTTCGTGGCGGCACGACTAAATTCCTGGCTCCGGATGATTATAGCAACCTCAAGGACGCAAAAACTCCCGCTTGTGCCCCGAGCCAGAAACTCGTTGCGCGGTTTTCAAGAAGCGGAAGGCCTCAGCTCCGCGTTTAGCGCCGTGTTTGCTGCGGGCTTTGCTCCTGAAGCTGGCGTATTTCCGCAAGGACCTATAAGTCAGGACCCTAGACATGTGCCCCGACAAAACGCATTCGCTGGCCTATGAGCGAGCCAGCGAATGCGCCACTAACCGGGGTGTGGGGTCAGTCAACCCTAGAATTCAAGATTGGCGCGGAACCCGATCTGGCGTTCACCTTGTCTCAACAATCCATTCTGAAAGGTTCGAATCACGCTACTATGTCCGAAGCTCGAGCTTCGGACATTGGTGTTGGGGCTGCCCCAAACCGGGTGATTCCACACGTTTTCAAATTCTGATTGGAAAGTGAAACGCAGGTTTTCTCGGATGCGGAATGCCTTAGTAATGGCAAGGTCTTGAAAAAATTCATGCGGGCCAAAGATATACGGGTTCCCAGTCGATACTCCGGCAGTCGTGTTGGCCGAAAGCAGAGACCTCTTCGTCGGATCAAATCCGAACGCATAAGTATGCCCTGGGGCGGAGTATACGCCCACCGAATTTTGCAGTTGCGAAACCGTGATGCCATTGAGGACAACGCCGCCGTCGCCCAGCGCATCACCAAAGGGAGTGGAACTGGGACCATTGGTCGTGCGGAATCCGCCGATCAATTGGGAAGGCAGGCCCGTCTGATACGTTACGATGGTTCCAATGTTCCAGCCTCCCACGATCTTGTCGACGACTCCTCCGCGGTTGGCCATAGCCTGACCCTTGCCGAATGGCAAGTCGTACGTGCCATTGGCATGGAAGGTATGCCGAACGTCGAAGAGTGTTGGCCCGTAGCTCAACCGCAGGTCGCGCATGGAGAACAGCCTGAATGCACCTGTCCAGGTATTCCCGGGCTCAACGCCCAAAGTATGGCTCCAAGTGTAGTTGACGTCGAACTGCATGCCATGCCACGGTCTCTGACGCCAATCCACCTGAAGGGCGTGATAGTCGCCAAAGCCGGGATCCGTCAGGTAGCCAGTCGCCTTGCCCGCATTGTACGGGTTGGCTTGGAAGAAGTTAATCGGGTAGCCGTGCCCTGGATTCGCTACTCCGTTTAGGGCGCAAGGAGAAAAATTCGCACTTCCGATCAGATTACAGAGATAAGTAGAAGACGCTGCCAGGTCGCTTGCGAAGTCCCCCGCACGACCGTTCATTAGGTAATTGACAAACGTCCCGTTGGTGAACCCTGCCGGGTCCAAACCGCCCGGGTTCGTAAAGGCGGCAGTCAGAATCGGCAAGGCAGACTGCCCGGCCAACCCGCTGTATGCGAAGGTATTCCCGTTCCCGTTCGCCTGGTTAATTGCCAAGTTCTGTTGCGCCAGCTTGAATTCAGCCAGGAATCCATTCTCGAAAATGTTCACCTCATTCGGATTCAACTTGACCCACTGGTGAACGCTGCGGTTCCCTTGGTAGCGGATTTCGATGACGCTATTCTGGCTGATTTCACGCTGAATGCCCAGGTTCCAGGACTCCACGTAGGGCTGGTGAATGTTGGGATTGATGCCGTTCACCCCGGTCCAATAACCGAAAAAGGTTTCATTGGATTCAGGAATGACATTTTGGTAGGTCGCAGGGCTCAGCGTGTAGGGTGCTGGTTGCGGCATGCCCAACTCATAACTGCCCGCATAGTACCCTCCCTGCGCTGGAAGCGGTGCGCCGGGCGTGACCGGACTTAGGTTAAAGGCTTGATAGAATGCATACCCCGAGTTCGACGCCGAGTTCCAGAAGAACTGGTAGGGTTCAGTAAAGCGGCGCAGTGCAAAGCCAGCGCGAACCACCGTCTTGCCCCCGCTGAACATCTTTCCCAGCAACCCGTCGGTATATCTTGGGTTCCAGGCAAGGCCGATGGAGGGTTGTGGGCTGACATTCCAGGGTTTGTACACATGTACTCTGCCTACGTAGGATGGGTTTAGGCCAGCCGGGTCGCTGGTCAGAACCCCGGGCTTGAAAATATTGTTCACCCCCGAGGGCCCCCAGATTCCAACCGGGTCGGCACTGTGATATGCGCCCGTGAGGTCGTGGTCGTCACCCGTGAAATCCCAGCGAAGTCCCAAATTCACGGTGAGATCCGGCCGCACTCGCCAAGCATCTTGACCAAACAGCCCCCAAGCCGATTGCAGCTCGTTAAGGTTGTAACCGCTCACCGTCGTGCTGTATTTTCCCGACTTAACATCATACGGAAAGCCTGCGCCGCCCGGGCTAACGCCGCTGATCCTGCCCCGCAAGACCGCGTACAGGTCTTCCGCGTTGGATCGGTCTGTCGCCGTGGCATTCGGGAAGTTGGTCGCAAAGTAGTTCTCAATCGCCGTCGTTGCCGGATCGTCGGTGACCAAGCCGATAGCGTCAAAGGGGAATCCCGCCGGCGCGTTGTTGTAGTGGTCTTGCTCGCGATAGTAGGAGAATCCAAAGTTCAGAAGGTGCTTGCTGAGCTGCCACGAAACATCGTCCGCAGCGTTCACAAGCGGATAATAGGTCTGGATTGGAAGGTTGCTGAAGACTTGGCCGGAAGTACCCACCGAACTTGGCCAGTCGACCTCCGGTAGTTTGAGATATCCATTGCTCGCGTCGTAACTGTACTTCGCGAGATTGAACAGGTACCCGCCTCGGAACTGGTTAACGATCGTCGGCTTGATCGTCCAGTCAAAGCCGAGCGCAGCGGTAAAGTACTCAAATTGATTCGAAGCTCCATAGCTCTTGAAAGCAGCTCCCGGAAATGGCGGTGCCCCTGCACCGGGCTGCTTCCACTTCGTCATGTTCCATGAAACATACATCCGTAGGTTGTCGTTGATGTTGTAATCGACGCGCACGGTCGGGAGCCAATACGTGACCGGAGACTGCACAGGGAAAACGATGTTGTCGATATATGGCAGTGCCGTCGGTGTGACTGTCCCCGCGCTTAGTGAGCCATTGATGGCGTTGAACAGACCCGTGGTCACTGCATTTGGCGTGGAAGGCAGACCCGCGGGTGCCGCAACGTCCGTATACAGATTGATTGTATGCGCTGTGCATACCTTTGTGACCGGATCACAATCGGTCCACGGGAAGTTACCGGCCTGGGCCGCCTGAGTCGGAAAATTTGTCCCGCCTGTGGGATTGTAAGTTGTCGACGTACTCGTACTATAAGAGCCAGGCTGCTTGGACATGGCATACGAGCCGAAAAAGAACAACTTGTTCTTTATGGCCGCTCCGCCGATGCTTCCCCCAAAGTCGTTCAAGTGGTATTTGGGCTTCGCCGCGCCACTGGCGTCGTTCACCCAGCTATTCGCGTTCAACGCGGAACTCCGATGGTCTTCGAAAAGGCGCCCGTGGAACGTGTTGCTCCCGCGGCGAGTCACGAAATTAACCTGGAAATTCGACTGTCCAAACCCCGTGTTGGTGTTGAGTTGGTCGGTTTGGACGGTCATCTCTTGCATGTCCTCGATGCGCGCCTCGACAAGAGGCTCCGAAGCGCCGCCGAACTTCATTCGGCTGGTTGTCGCAATAACGCCGTCAATGTTGTTACCCGTGGCGGCCAGCGGCATCCCATTCCATGTCGTATAGCCCCCGTTACTAACGGCGCCAGGAACGATCCGGGACAATTGCGAGATGTCGCGGCCGATAACTGGCAGATCTTCGACCTGCCCTAAATCAATCGAGCCAGTGATTGCGTTAGACGTTTTCTCAACCACCGGCGCTTGCCCGCTTACAGTGACCTGCGTAGACTGCGTACCCACAGTCAGACTCACTGTAACATCCGTCGTGCGCGTCGCTTGCACGGCGACTGATTCCAATACCTGACTTTGAAACCCAGACTTTGCCACCGTCAACCTGTAGGTTCCAACAGGCAGTGCTACAAACGAGTATGAGCCGGAAGACTCGGCCACGGCGGTGCGGACTCGGCTTGTAGCCAAGTCTTCCAGAGTCAATTTCGCATCGGGCACAGTCGCACCGCTCGGATCCAAGACTTTGACGGCTATGGTCCCCTGACCTGTGATCTGCCCCCAGGTTTGGGGCGCGCACAATCCAACCAACACGAGCGCCAAGACAAGGGCTCTCCTGAGAAAAGGGTGAGCCAAGTTCCTCGTCATACTTTCCTCCTGTTTCTTTCGCTGCCTAGAATTGCGTTTTGTTCACCGACCAAGCGGTTCGGATGCCTCCAGGCAGAGCACGGGCCGAACCTTCGCGGCTCTGCAAGCGCTTGCAATAGGGCCAACAACCATTGCCGATCTCGAAAACGTGGAATCGTCAACTTCGGAAAGCACTGCGGACCCCATCCCGCGACTTCTAGAACCCACTTCCCTTTGTCACCTGGTGACTCACAAATGGCGACTCAAACCAACGGCCACCGCGCTGAATCGCTTTCGGAGTCTCCTTTGGTATACGTTATCGTACACAGAATGCGCGCAACCTACCACGCCACATTCCCCCTGTCAACTGTTTTGTCGATTTTGTCGATTTTTTGCCGTCAGGCCTGGCTCTACCATCGGGAACGAATCCCGCCTGAGCAAAACTTGCGGTAGTCCGCCGCCGCTTGCAGGTTTCCCTGATAACCTCAAAGAGACTGCCTCAGAGCGCCGGCACTCGGGGGAAAGCACGTACGATAAGGCCCTCGCGTTCCTTGATGGTGACAATCTGATCCGCTTTTATGTTGGCGACCCTCGTCTGCCCGCCACTTGGCCACAAAACTTCCACAGCGTCAACTTGGGTGCGGTTGCCTAGGCCAAAATGAAGCCGCGGGTCCTGTGCGGATTCGTAGCTCATTCCCCCCTTTTTCTCATGATGAAGAACAAGGTCTCCGGCCGTGACTTTCACACGAGCACCCACTCCGTCGCGGTTCGATTTCGTTCCGATCAAAAGAGTCTGCAGCCAGTGATTCGCATTTCCGCCATCGTTTCGAAGAAGCTGCGGCCGCTGCCCATTGTTGCTCACCAGAATGTCCAAGTCGCCGTCGTTGTCGAAATCCCCCACTGCGGCGCCGCGGCCCACGGTCGGCAGCTGAAAATCCGGCCCGAGTTGATCGCTCACATTCTCGAAAATGCCATGCCCCGTGTTGCGAAACATCAGCTTCGGCTCGGCGTAGTAAACATCGCTCTTGTACCGGTGGACGTTGTCCAGCACATGTCCGCACGCCATGAACAGGTCCAGCGCCCCATCGTTGTCATAATCCATAAACCGCGTGCCAAACTCGCTCATGTGATACGTGGCGTAACCGATTTTCGAGCTGAGCGTGACGTCATCGAAATACTTGGCATCGGTATTTCGATAAAACCGCGCCAGTTGCGAGTCCAAATGCGTCACCGCCAGATCGAATCGGCCGCTCCCCGTGACGTCGCCCGCATCGACGCCCATTCCAGCTTCCGGCTGCCCATCCAGACTGACAGCAACGCCGGCCATATAGCCTACTTCCGTGAATGTGCCGTCATGATTGTTGCGAAACAGCAGGTTCGGCAGCGAATCGTTCGCGATGAAAATGTCCTGCCATCCGTCGCCGTCGTAGTCGAAAGTAACCACCCCAAGTCCGTTCGCGGGCTTCAGCCCGATTCCCGATGATTTGCTCACGTCCGTGAACGTCCCGTCGCCGTTGTTGTGAAACAGTGTCGGAGCCACGGGGTCGAAATCGTTGGGATGGCAGTAGCTCCGCATCCCCAGAGCGTGATCGCCGCACCAGAAGTCGTGCTCAGGCGCCCACGCCACGTAGTTCACAATCACCAGGTCCAGCCGTCCGTCGTTGTCGTAGTCGAACCAGGCGGCGCTCGAACCCCACCGCCCTACATTTTCCATTCCCGAACGCGCCGTCACATCCGTGAACGTGCCGTCGCCGTTGTTGTGATACAGAATGCATCGGCCGTATCCCAGCACCAACAAGTCCGGAAAACCGTCGTTGTCGTAGTCGCCCACCGCCACCCCCATTCCGAACAGCCCTTGCGCGCCAACTCCCGCTTTTTCCGTGACGTCCGTGAAGGTTCCGTCTCCATTGTTGCGGTACAGAGCGCTCCGCAGCGGCTTCTTCGGCTGATACGCCTTCGTTGCAGCGCTATTGACCAGGTACAAGTCCAGCAAGCCGTTCTGGTCATAATCGATCCAGCCGCATCCCGCGCCCATTGTTTCGATCAGGTATTTCTGCGCTGAGGCTGCATTGTCGTGCAGGAAGGAAATGCCCGCGCGTTCCGCGACATCAGCAAACTTCACGGAATTCGCACGGGATGGCGCTTTCCAGCCCGTCGCGCCAATCGCCAGCGCTGCTCCTGTCATTCGCAGCAATTCCCGCCGGGAAAATTCTCTAGACCGTCTCATTCGAAAGGTGTTCACCGTCCAAAAACGAAGAACGCCAAACCACGTACCGTATAGCACGCGCCCCGCAGCGCGTAAAGCGTCGTCGCTGGTGTTCGCGAAAATTGTTTTGCAAATCCTGGCAACCACTTGCGCGCTTTGCGCTGGCTGCTATGATTCGGAAGCTAGAGACTTCTCGTCGAAATTGCACAGATGCCTCGCTTTCGCAATCTTGAGCAAAATTTCCTTTCGCGCCGGCGTTTCCTCAAGATGCTCGGCGCCGGAACCGCCTGCGCCACGATCGAGAACACTGCGCCACTCGCGCCCGCCGCGAAAATTCCGGCGCAGTCCGAGCCGGCGCCCGACTTCGAAGAAATCCCTCCATCCGCCAGCGGAATTTCCTGGGTTCACACCGCCGGCCTTTCTTCTTCAATGTATCTGCCCGAAACGGACGGCGCAGGCTGCGCCTTCGTCGACTACGATAACGACGGCTGGATGGACATCTACCTCGTCAACAGCGGTAAGTGTGACTTCTACACACCGCCTCATACGCTGAGGAACGCGCTCTACCGCAACAACCGCGATGGCACTTTCACCGACGTCACCGAAAAAGCCTGCGTCCCGGGGAATGCCTACGGCATGGGTGTAGCCGTCGGCGATTACGACAACGATGGCTTTCCTGACCTTTACGTCACGCAATACGCTCAGGGTATTCTCTACCACAACAATGGTGATGGCACTTTCACCGATGTCACCGCCAAAGCCGGAGTCGCCACTCCCGGCTGGAGCACGAGCGCCGTCTGGTTCGATTACGACAACGACGGCCGCCTCGATCTTTTCGTTCTGCAATTCGCAAAGCTCGACAAATCCATTTGGTGTGGCAATAAGCTCACCGGCGAGCGTTGGTATTGCCGCCCCACCGTCTACGAGCCCATGCCCAACTGGCTCTTTCATAACAACGGTGACGGCACCTTCACCGACCTCAGCCGCGAATCGGGCATCACCCGCTGGCCCGGGAAAGGATGGGGCGTGGTTGCCGCCGACATCAACAACGATGGGTGGGTGGACCTCTTTATCGGCAACGACACCGTTCCGAATTTCCTTTTCGCCAATCGCGGCAAAGGCAAGTTTGAGGAAATCGGGGCGCTTGCCGCCGTCGGCTACAATCCGTTCGGACTCGCTCGTTCAGGCATGGGAGTTGACGCCTGCGACTACGACCAGGATGGCTGGATCGATCTCTTCGTTGCCAACATCGACCACGAAATGTTTTCGCTGTACCACAACAATCGCGACGAAACCTTTACCGACGTCGCTCCCGGGCTCGGCATCGCCTCCAGCACCATGATGCTCAGCGGTATGGGACAAAAATTCTTCGACTACGATAACGACGGCAACCTCGACCTGCTTCTTTGCAACGGCCACCCCGAACTGAACGTCGCCAAAATGGTTCCCGGCGTGACCTACGCCGAGCCCATGATGCTCTATCGCAATACCGGCCGCGGCTTTGAAAACATCAGCAAGCGCTGCGGGCCCATTTTTTCAAAGCTCATCGCCGGTCGCGGTCTCGCCATCGGGGATTTCGATAACGACGGCTCCGTCGACGTCCTCGTCTCGGTCAATGACAGTCCGCCCATTCTCCTGCGCAATAACGCAGGCCGCCGCAATCACTGGCTCGGTGTTCGCCTGGTCGGCAAGAAGTGCAATCGCGACGCCGTCTGCGCAAAAGTGACCTATCGGGCCGGCGACCTTGAACGCCACCAGTTCAAAGTCGGCGGCGGAAGCTATCTTTCCTACCACGATCCGCGCATGGTTCTAGGGCTCGGCTCGCGCACGAAAATCGACTGGCTCGAAATCAAATGGCCTCAGCCAAGCGGTGCCGTCGAGCGCTTCAAGGACTTGCCCATCGATCGCTACATCACCATCACCGAAGGCGAATCGAAGTGGAAGTAGCCTGCGTGCGTATCAGTTGGGGCCTCGCAGCGCGTTTGCCGGCCGCTGACGGTAGAGCTTGGCTTCTTAGACGCGTGTAGCCCCGTGTCGCAAGGGATTCATTTATGGGGAGTGTGGAAACCCTGCTCCCCCTTTGGCTTCACAACACTTGTAAGGGCGGACCGCCGCGCCCCTTTCCGGGGGAAGATCGGGGCTCCGCTCAAAACTAATGCGGCTGCAGCAAATCCATCGTGCTTGCCGGACCGGGATTCCATTTCTTCTCCGCCTCAAGCTGCAAATTGCGCTGCCGCTCCGCTTCCTGCTTATTCCCGCTCCGAGCGTATGCGATCGCCAGTTGGTAATACCCTGCCGGATCTGCCGGTTCTAGTTCCACATATTTTCTCAGCGAAGAAATCGCCTCGGGAAATTTCCCCGCCCCGTTCAACGCAATTCCGAGTCCCAGGTACGGCTGCGCCAGGCCGACGTCGAGTTGCGTTGCGCGAGTGAAGTGCTTGATGGCCTCTTCTGCACTCTGCTGCCGCCAAGCAAGATCACCCAACATGAATTCCGCAGCCGGCGAATCCGGATTCACCCTCAACTCCTCCCCGAATTCCTTACGCGCTTCTTCCGCCGTTTCCGGCGTCATCGGCTTCGCCAGAATGATTCGCCCAAGCTGGTAGTGGACTCCCGGCTGATTCGGATACTGCTCCAGAATCTTCTTGTATTTCGCGGTCGCGTTTTCGTACTCCCCTCTCGCCTGGTAGGACTCGGCTAGCAGCTCCTGCGCTTCCGCCGAGTCTCCCGCTCGATTGAGCAAGCGCTGTGCCGCCCGGTTCGCCAGTTCCGAGTAGTAGCGTGTCGTCAGATAGAGCACTTTGGTGTCGCTTGGAAACTCGCGGTTGAGCCAGAGCAGCGATTCCACAACGGCATCTTCCTGGTCGGTGACCATCCCGCATTGCGCAGTCGCCATCGCCGCCTGGTAGCGCAATTTCTTATCCGTGATCTGCCGCGTACCTTTCTTCAAAATGGCTAGAGCCTCAATACAGTGTCCCGTCGACGCCAGGTCGATTCCCCGTTCGAGAGACGTTGCGGATACTCCCTTGCTCAATGGCACGTCAGTCGGCGCCTGGGCTTCGGATAGCCCGCCAGCCAGACCCCAAGCGAGGCACAGGACCGCTAAACCGAGGACGCGGCCCGATTTCGCGACGTGACTCACAGAAGTCTTCCCGAGAAACGGATGCGCTGAAGCCAAAAAAAGACGAAAAGATTGTATACGACTTAGTATCCGTAGTATAGAAGGGCCTCGCAGTTCGCCACTCGCTCTCGGAGCAAGCCAGAAACATATTTCGAAGCACGTCCACAATCGTTCCTCGGTCTACACCTGAGCCCTACCGATTCCGCACAAGAAACGCCCCGCCTTCGTAGGTCGGACGGAAGGACGATGTCCCACGGTTCTCTATCGAGACGAGGGCTTGCCCAAGCGGCTGAGAGCAAAGTTGCGTTTCTTTTCGCTGTATCCAAATTCTGTGTACTGTATCGTAGCCACAAGAAGCTACCAGGACCTCGCCCTCTTTCATCATCCCTCTATGCACAGCCTTCGTCAATTTACTGGGAAATTCACCAATTAGTGGGAAATTCACCAACTGCCGCGTTCGCCTAGGTTTTCAATTACTTGGCACAGGCGTTCCGCCCCGTTCTCCCAGTTCAACTGGATGGCCTTTTCCGCGCCAGGGCCGTCGCCCTGTTCGATGGCATTGACGATGTCCACGTGCTCGTTCACCGAGGTTTCCAGCCGGTCGATGATCGCGCTGGCGTACAGGCGCCAGTAGCGTTCGGTTTGCGGCTTCACCCCACTGTGGATGGTGCGCAATCTTGGACCCGCGCCCGCGTCGACGATTGCTTGGTGGAAACTGATGTCCAGGTCGAACAAGCGGTTCGGATCACCCTGCTGGGCCGTTGCGCACTTGCTGAGCTCATAGTTCAAACGCTTCAGTTCGCTGACAAGGGCAGCGCGCGCTTTCAGATCCAGTTGACAGCACAAGCGAGCCGCGGAGCCTTCCAGGTGACCTACGATCCAGTACAACTCGCGCGCATCTTCCTTCGTCAGGGGCGCGACAGAGAGCCGCTCCTTGCTTCCGGCGATGGAGGTAACGACGATATAGCCTTCCTGCTGGAGCCGGTGGCGCGCAGCACGGATGGGCGTGCGGCTGACGCGGAGCCGGTCGGCAAGATCCGCTTCGATGACCCGGCTGCCGGGGGCGAGTTTCCCGTGCACGATCAGTTCGCGCAGTCGGCGAAATGTGGTGTCGCTGATATTGTTGTTCGACTCTTTGCTCACCACGACCACACTCTCAGGGATGCGGGCGACCTAAGATCGGCGTTTGCTCCAATAGAAGCGAAGTAAATCTACGGGAAGTCTCTTTGGAAATGCGAATTCTTAAGCGCGCAGACGGTATCATCGAGCAACTCTCTTCGAGCAGGGAAGCCCTCGCCCTCCAGACTACGAGGGGCGCGATTGAATATACACGATAGTCTGCATCACTGCACTGGGCGGGCGGCTTGATCCTCTTTGCGGATGGCGACGCCGATTCCTTCCTAGAACTCGAAGCCCGGGACCGTTATACCCGTTTGCCTCTGGCCTTTCCCCGTGATCTGCACCGCGCAGGGCAAGCGCATCGCGAACTTCTCGAGGTCTGCAGGACCAGAGACACAGAGCTGGCGTCCCGAGCCTTGTGGAAGCACATCACCGAGGCCGGCGAGTACCTGAGAGAATTCATCAAGAGCCGACGCGAGCGACGTTCCTCGGTGAGCGAAGCTGCCGAAAGAAACCGCGACAAGAACGGCGCGAGGTCCCGCGGCAACGGCAAGTGAAGGGTCCCGTCAGGGTCCTTTTGATTTCCCGCCGGGGCAGCTCCCGTGCGGCAAAGGCGCATTTTACCCGCGGTTGTGCTGCAAGCGCTTGCACTTACTTCTTGACAAATCGCGCCATCCTGCGCTTCACTCTCCCTCGCTTCTTTTTTGAAGGGAGCGGAAATGGAAGACCAGCTTTCTCGTCGCGAACTGCTCAAGAAAACCGTTGCCGGGGTTTCCACTGCCGCTCTCTTTCATGCCGCTAGGTGGCCAGCGTCGCCTTCTGCTGCTTCCGAATCCGCAGTTGCCCCGGCAAGCGCTGGTCCAGCAAACGCCTCGGCGGTCCTGCCTCTCACGAGTACGAGCGAGGTTTTCATACCGCCGCAAGGCCGGAGTTTCTTCAAGTTCAGCTTCGACTTTCCGGAGCCTTCGGTCGCTTTCGAAAATCTGCAGTTTTCCTTCCGGGTCTACACATTCGAGAATACCTACGCGCCTGACGCGAGCTCGATGACGGCGGAATCCGCCGGGGATGGAGTTCGCGTCCAGTCGAAGGGTTTTGTGTGGGCCGGGGATCAACAAAAAGCTCCAGGCACGCTCGACGTCCGTATCACACGAAACGGCTCGTTCGTGGAGTGCCAGGCTACCGCAGAAATGGGCCAGCCGATTAAATCGATCGCTGCAATTCTTCGTGGCGTACCTCGCGGCAAGGTTTCCGTGGCCGGAGGAAACTTTTTCGATCCCAAAGATAACGAACTGCTGTTCGGCTATCCGTTCGGCGGAGGATCCTTGTTTGTCGCCGGAGGAATGGATTCTCCGGTTCTCATCATCGAGTCTCGCGAAAAGGAATATTTCTTCCTTTCCACGCTGCTCAAAGAAGTGCGCGCCAGCCGTTTTTACCTGCAGCCCGGGGAGAAAGGCTACCGCGTCGAGCTGATTCACGAACGCGAAGGCTGGGCAAAGGCGAATCGCATCGAGAGTCCGGTGTGGCGCGTTGGCCGCGCCGAGAGCCTAGAGGCGGCCTACCGCCCGCACTTCGAGCATGTCGAAAAGGCGTTTGCGATTCCGAACTGGGAAAGCCGCGCTGATGTGCCGGCATGGTTCCGCGAGGTCGCGCTGGTCATTTCGCTTCACGGGATGCATTGGACCGGTTATATCTTCAATGACTTCGCGAAATCGCTGAAAACGCTTGAATGGGTGGCCACGCAAATTCCCGCCAGGCAAGTTCTCGTGTTTCTCCCGGCGTGGGACGGCCGCTACTACTGGAATTATCCGATTTACAAGCCGGACCCGCGGCTCGGCGGCGAGCAGGGCTTTCGTACGCTGATCGACAGAGGCCACGGCATGGGCTTTCACTTCATGCCCATGTTTGGGATGAACGCGGCGAACAAACTGCTCCCCGAATTCAAGAACTTCGCCGACGCTACGACCGATCAGATCGACGGCGACCCTTTCAACTTGAACTGGGTGGACTGGGATAACGACCGCCACAATGAAGGGAACGGCGGCTACATGAATCTCGGCGTGCCTTCCTGGCGGAACTGGCTCTCCGCACGAATTGCGGACGCGATTTCGAATTACCACGCCGATGCGTATTTCCTCGACATCGCCGGCGGCTGGGAGAACAATACCAAAGCCGACATGCACGAGGGTACACGGCTGCTGGTGGAAGGCTTGCGCAAGAGATTGCCCGGCGTGCTGGTTTGCGGCGAGATGCCGTACGATGCGTTGATGAGCTTCATGCCGCTGTTCCACGTTTTTTCCGGTGGTGGATATCCTCCGGCCATGAAAAAATATGTCCGCGCGTTTGAGCACCTCAGCCAGCCCGCGCCAGGGCGCGGGAGCAGCGGCGTGCACGAATCCGGCTTCGGACATTTCAATCCGAAGACACTCAACCTGGGCAAGGAACAGATCCCTACGATCACCGTGGTGGACGATACGTTTGAAAAGTATCGCGACGTAATGACGGAAATCATCGAGCAGGCGAAACAGCGTGTGGGGCAATAAATCAGTGCGGGAGCTGCGTTGCGTGCGATGAACCGGCGGGGGATTCGAATGAAGGAAACTTTGTGGATTACAATCACGGGGGCCATGCTTATGAGCACGCTGACAGCAAGCGGTGCGGCGGGAAAATCCGGCACGACGACGAAAACGCCCTGGGGGAAGACACCCGACGGCCAGCAGGTGGATCTGTACACGCTCGGCAACCAAAACGGCGTCGCAGCGGCCATCACTACGTACGGCGGCGCGGTTGTTTCATTGAAGGTGCCCGACCGGAACGGCAAGCTCGGCGACGTGGTGCTGGGCTACGATTCGCTGGACGGCTACGTGAACGACAAGAGTTATTTCGGCGCGCTCATCGGCCGCTATGGAAACCGCATCGGGCACGCGCAATTCGCGCTGGACGGCAAGACGTACACGCTTGCGAAAAATAATGGCGAAAACACGCTTCACGGCGGAACCAAGGGCTTCAACAAAGCCGTTTGGACGGCAAAAGAAATTCCCGCCAAAAACGGCCAGGCGCTTGAGTTGACTTATCTGAGCAAGGACGGGGAAGAGGGGTTCCCCGGGAATTTGCACGTGCGGGTGATTTATACGCTGACGGATTCGAATGAACTGAAAATCGATTATTCGGCGACCACCGACAAGACCTCCGTCGTCAACCTGACCAACCATTCTTACTTCAATCTCGCCGGCCCGGGTTCAGAAGACATTCTCGACCACGTTCTGACGATGGAAGCCGACAAATTCACCCCCGTGGATTCCGGGCTGATTCCGACGGGGGAGCTTAGCGATCTGGCGGGTACGCCCTTTGATTTTCGGAAGCCGACGGCAATCGGCGCCCGCATTAATGAAGACAATGAGCAGTTGAAGCTGGGCGGCGGCTACGACCACAATTTTGTGCTGCGGCGAAAGCCGGGCGAGCCGATTTCGCTGGCGGCGCGCGTGGTGGATCCCAAAACCGGCCGCGTTCTGGAAGTGTGGACCGATCAGCCCGGGGTGCAGTTTTATACCGGGAATTTCCTGGACGGTTCGGTGCGCGGCAAGGGCGGCATCGCGTATACCAAGCGCTCGGCGTTCTGCCTGGAGACCCAGCATTTTCCGGATTCGCCGAATCATCCGAAGTTTCCTTCGACAGTGCTGAAGCCCGGGGAGCGCTATCACACGACGACCATCTACAAGTTTTCCTCGGAAAAATAGGAGTTGGTGCAAACAACCGTTGCAGGCGGCAAGAGCTTTCGTCAAGTCCAAGGAGCATCACCCATGTGCATTCGAATTCTTGCCAGTGTCTTCGTGTTGTGTTCGTTCGCGGCCTGTCCCTCACGGGCGCAAACCGCTCTTGCGCCAACTCCTCCGATGGGTTGGAACAGCTGGAATCACTTTGCGTGCAAAGTCACGGCCGCCGACGTGCGCGGAGCGGCCAGCGCGATCGCCAGCAACGGGATGAAGGAGGCGGGCTACGTGTACGTGAACGTGGACGATTGCTGGCAAGCCGGCCGCGACGAGCAGGGGCGCATTCAGCCCAACAAAAACTTCGGCGACATGAAGGCGCTCGCCGATTACGTGCACAGCAAAGGCCTAAAATTCGGAATTTATTCTTCGCCGGGCCCGGAAACGTGTGCCGGCTTTACCGGCAGCTACCAACACGAACAGCAGGATGCGCAAACTTACGCGGAGTGGGGCGTGGATTATCTGAAATACGATTGGTGCAGCGCGTCCCAGGTCTATCCGGTCAGCCAGATCCGGGAGGTTTACAAGAAAATGCACGACGCGCTCGAGAAGACCTCCCGGCCGATCGTGTTCAGCTTGTGCGAATACGGCTGGGACCTGGTTTGGAGATGGGGCAAGGACGTCGGCGGGAATTTGTGGCGGACGACCGGCGACATCCAGGACCGGTATGAGTCGATGACCAACATTGGTTTCGGGCAGGCCGGGCTCGAAGCGTTCGCGGGCCCCGGGCATTGGAACGATCCGGACATGCTCGAAATCGGCAACGGTGGTATGCGGCACGACGAGTACATTACGCACATGACGCTGTGGTGTTTGTTGGCGGCGCCGCTGCTGGCGGGGAATGATTTGACGAGAGTGACGCCGGAGGATCAGGCCATTCTCCTGAACAAAGAAGCGATTGCGGTGGATCAAGACGCCAAGGGCATCGCAGGTCACCGTGTTTCGGCGGAAGGTCCGCTAGAAGTTTGGGCCAAACCGCTGGCCGACGGCAGCGCGGCGGTCGGTCTATTCAGCCGCGCCGGAACGTTTCCCGTGAAAGTGAATTTCAAAGATATCGGCTTTACCGGGAGCGTGCATGTACGGGATCTCTGGGCCCACAAGGACCTGGGAACGTTTGACAACGAGTTCACGGCGCAAGTGCCGCGTCACGGCGCGGTGATGATCCGCGTCTCGAAGTAGGTTGCGGAGGGTGGGGACTCCGCTGGGAAGGCAAAATAGCGGTCAGCTCTTGACCGCGACTCCCGTCGAATCGCGGACGACCAGTTCAGGGTCGATGACAATTTCACGCCCGGTATCGTGCTGTTCGCGGCCATTGCCGAGAATATTGTCGAAGATGATGTGGCCGATTTGCTCGCGGGGGATGTGATTGGTGGTCAGCGACGGAGAGCAAAACTCGGCGAGTTTGATATTGTCGAACCCCGTTACGGAAACATCGCGCGGGATCTGGAGGCCCTCTTCCCGCAGCTCGCGCATCACGCCGACGGCCATGAAATCGTTGACGCAGAGAACCGCCGTGGGCCGAAAGCCCGATTCAAGCAGTTCGCGCGCAGCCTGCCTGCCCCCCTCCAGGCCATCCGGCCCCGCGAAGATCCTGGCATCGGCGCTCGGGGAGCAACGGTGTACGGACTCCAGAAAGGTTTTGCGGCGTTCGCTGATGGGGCCAAGAGTGGAGTGATGCCCGACAAAAGCCATGCGGCGATGGCCCAAGGAGCTGAGGTAACTGACAGTCTTCTTGATCCCCTTGCGATAGTCCACTCGAATGTTGGTGATATTTTTCTGCGGTGTGCCTACATCATAGAAGGCCACAGGAATGCGGCTGCCCGCCACGGTCTGGATCAAGTGCTCTTCCATTTCGGAAACAATGACGGCCAGGCCCGCTACGCGAAGCCCGATCATGAGCTGCACGCTGGCGACGAGCTGTTCGGAGCGATAATCGGTATTGGCGACCACGACCTCGAGGCCCTGGGAGTGCGCATCTGATTCGAGCGTGCGATAAATGTCCAGGAAGAATGGATTCTCCATATTGGAAACAATGATTCCAAGGATGCGGCTCTTCCCGCGTGCAAGGGAACGAGCGTGGAGGTTAGGATGGTAGTTGAGTTCCTCGGCAGCTTTCAGCACCCGGGAGCGTGTGGAGGTCTTGACGATCTCGAGATTGTTAAGGACGCGCGAGACCGTGGACGTGGAGACGCCCGCCTTTTGCGCAACGGCATCGAGATTCATCGCCAGAGTGCGCCTTTTGCGCATGAAAGAATACCTCGATCTGCGGCAGGCCTATTCTATCGAAAATCGGCCTTGCGGCGAGCCTCCAACGTGCTTCCGCCGAAGGGCGGTTGCGATCGAGGCCGCGCCGCGCCCTGATCGAAGGCACACCGCGGCAAGATTTCACTAGACTTGAGCGCAGTCGAGATCGTCGAAGAAAGGAGACAGGGGCAAGGCAAGCTTGACAAGGTTAGAGAGAGCGCAGTAAGTTCTGCATTGCAAGCGTTTGCAAAAATCGCCCCTGGCGAAGCCATGACAGAATCTTCCAATCCAGCGATGGTGCTCGGTATCCTTGTTGGCAACCGCGGCTTTTTCCCGGACCATTTGGCGCGTTCGGGCCGGCAGGAGATGATCGCTGCGCTCCACGCCCAGGGCATCAAACCCATCCTTCTCGGGGAAAGCGATTCCAAGTATGGCGCCGTGGAGACGCGGCAGGAGGCCGCGCGTTGCGCGGAGCTGTTTAAGAAGCATCGAGAGGAAATCGACGGCGTCGTCGTGACGCTGCCGAACTTCGGCGATGAGCGTGCCATTGCCGAAACGCTGCGGATGGCGAACCTCGGCGTGCCGGTGCTGATGCAGGCCACGCCGGACACGCCTTCCAAGATGACCATTCGAGACCGGCGCGACAGTTTCTGCGGAAAAATGTCCGCGTGCAACAACCTTGCGCAATACGGAATTCCTTATTCGCTGACTACACTGCATACCGAAGCACCGGGTTCGCAACAATTTCGCGACGACCTGGAGTGGTTTTTGGCGGTATGCCGGGTGGTAAAGGGACTGAAGAGGTTGCGGATTGGGGCGATTGGGGCCCGGCCGGCGGCGTTCAACACCGTCCGCTACAGCGAAAAAATCCTGGAGTCGACAGGAATTTCCGTCGAGACACTGGATCTTTCGGAGGTGATGGGGAGGATCGGCCGGCTCAAAGACCATGACGCGGCGGTCGTCGAGAGGCTCCAGGCCATTCGCGCTTATGTCTCGACCAACAGCATTCCGGAAGCAGCGCTGGTGAAAATGGCCAAGCTGGGCGCGGTGATCCATAACTGGATGAAGGAAACCGAAGTAACCATCAGCGCGATCCAATGCTGGACTTCACTCGAGGAGTTCTTCGGCGTTGTGCCTTGCACGGTGATGAGCATGATGAGCGATTCCGGGCTGTCGAGCGCGTGCGAAGTGGACGTGGCGGGTGTAATCGGGATGCATGCGCTGCAACTGGCCTCGCAAACACCGAGCGCGCTGCTCGACTGGAACAATAATTACGCCGATGATCCGGACAAGGCAGTGTGCTTTCACTGCAGCAACCTGCCAAAGCACTTTTTCAAAGATGTGCGCATGGATTTTCAGGAAATCATTGCCGGAACCGTGGGCAAGGAGAATACCTTCGGGACCTGCGTGGGCCGGGTGAAGAGCGGGCCGATGAGTTTCGCGCGCTTTTCCACCAACGATAGCGAGGGAAAGATGCGCGGCTACGTCGGCGAGGGCGAGTTTACGAACGACCCGCTCGAGACTTTCGGCGGGGCGGGCGTGGTGCGCATTCCCGGGTTGCAGAAGCTGCTGCGGTTTATTTGCGAACGAGGGTTCGAACACCACGTGGCGGCAAATTTCTCGAGTTCTGCGTCGGCGGTACATGAAGCCACGACACGTTATCTCGATTGGGACGTGCACTGGCACAAGGCGGACGCGCCAGGGTGCTGAGAGAGAGTCTCGGGGAGGCCGTGATGGGCGGGAAGCATCGTTGGAATCGCCGCCAGTGGATTTCCTCCGCGGCAACCGCAGCCGGGGCGGCCGCGATCGTTCCGGGCCGCGGTTTCGCGTCGCTCGGGCGCGTGTTTGGAAACGCGGCAAGCGGACCGGTGCGCGATGCGGTGGACACGAAACTCAAGGCGTTTCCGTTGTCGCAGGTGCGCTTGCGCCGGGGAGTCTTTCTCGACCAGCTGGAAAGCAATCAAAGCTTTATCGAATCGCTGCCGAACGACCGATTGCTGCACACCTTCCGGCTGACGGCGGGCATTCCTTCGACCGCGGACCCGTTGGGTGGATGGGAGCATCCGCGCGGCGAATTGCGCGGGCATTTTGCGGGAGGACACGTGCTCTCGGCGTGCGCGCTGCTGCAGGCAGCGACGGGCGACGACGCCATCAAGCAAAAAGGAAACGTGCTGGTCGCGGAGCTGGCGAAGTGCCAGGAAAAATTGAATCAGGGCGGCTATCTCGGTGCGTATCCGACCAGTTTCTACGAGCGCTTGAAGGAAGGGAAGCGTGTTTGGGCGCCGTTTTACACCTATCACAAGATTCTTGCCGGGCACTTGGACATGTACACGCTCTGCGGAAACGAGCAGGCGCTGTCCACCGCCGAAAAAATGGCAGGGTGGGTCGACAGTTATTTGAAACCGGTCGGCGACGAGCAATGGGCCAAGATGCAAATGGTCGAGTTCGGCGGTATGGAGGAGGCTCTGTTCAACCTGTACGCCATCACCGGAAAAGAACAACACCTCGCGCTTGCGCGGCGCTTTGATCACAAGAAGTTCTTTGATCCGCTGGCAGAGGGCAAGGATGAGCTGAAAGGTCTGCATGCGAACACGAACATTCCGAAGGTGATCGGCGCGGCTCGCGGTTATGAGCTGACCGGCGAGCAGCGGTACCACGACATTGCGAATTATTTCTGGCACGAAGTCGTCTCCGAACGTACCTACTGTACAGGCGGCACGAGCAATGACGAAGGCTGGCGGGACGATCCGGGCAAATTTGCCGACCAGCTTGGCGAAGCGGCGGAAGAATGCTGCTGCGGCTACAATCTGCTGAAGTTGACGCGGCACCTTTTCAGTTGGACGGGCGAACCTGCGACGATGGATTACTACGAGCGGACGCTCTTCAACAGCCGCCTTGGCACCGAGGACACCGACGGCATGAAGATGTATTACGTGTCGCTGATGCCGGGGCTCTGGAGAACCTTCGGGACGCGCTTCGATTCTTTCTGGTGCTGCACGGGGACTGGCGCGGAGGAATTTGGCAAATTTGGCGACACGATTTATTTCCACGATGGGCAGGGCCTGTACGTCAACTTGTTTATCGCTTCGGAACTGAGCTGGCCGGAAAAGAAAGTCACCGTGGTGCAGGAGACGGGCTTCCCGGAGGAGGAAGGCACCTCGATCATGATCAAAACTGCGGCGCCGGTGAAGATGCCGGTGCACGTGCGCGCGCCGTATTGGGCAACGCGCGGCGTAACGGTCTCGGTCAATGGGAAAAAGCAGGAGGTGACGGCTCGGCCGAGCTCTTACTTCACACTGGATCGCACGTGGAATGATGGCGACAAAATCCAAGTGGCCATGCCCATGGGCTTGCACCTCGCGCCGCTTCCGGATGAACCCACTCTGCAAGCGGCCATGTATGGGCCATTGGTTCTCGCCGGGCGGCTGGGAACGAAGGGGCTGACCCACGAACACGTTTATGGGCCGCTCGGGCCGGATGAAGCCAGGAATATTCCCGTGCCGCCGCTTACCGGCTCGGTCGACGCTCCTGATTGGGTAGAACAGGTGAAGGGACAAACGCTCGCTTTTCAGACGGTGGGACAAAAGAGCGAGATTGATGTTTCGCCTTTCTATCAAGTGAACGACGAGCGCTACACCGTCTATTGGAAAGTGAACCGCAAAAGCGCGTAACGGGCCACCACAGCCGGAGCCTTGACTTTGCCTTTTGCACGCGAAATGAAAAGAAGCTCGGGCCAAATTAACTCCCACTAGGAGATGCGATGCTGGCGAAAATTTCCCGAAGGAAATTTGTCGGGGACGCTGCGGCTGTGTCGCTGTGCTCGCTCGTTCCGCGGCTCGCGGGTGCGGCTAGCGGCGCGACCCGCAAGATGACCGTGCTGGCGGACGAGGAAATTGGCACCGTGCGGCCGGAATTTCATGGCCATTTTGCCGAGCATCTCGGTTCCTGCGTGTACGGCGGTTTGTGGGTGGGAAAAAGTTCGCCGATTCCTAACATCAATGGCTATCGCCGGCAGGCCGTCGAGTACTTGAAAGAACTTGGGATTCCCGTACTGCGATGGCCGGGCGGGTGTTATGCGGATGATTATCATTGGCGGGACGGCATCGGACCGGCGGAGAGCCGGCCGAAGCGCGTCAATATTCATTGGGGCGGGTACGTGGAGGACGGCAGCTTTGGTACCCACGAATTCATCGGCTTGTGCCGGCTGATTGGCGCGGAGCCGTATCTCGCGGGCAATGTGGGAAGTGGCTCGCCGCAGGAGATGCGCGATTGGATCGAGTACTGCAACCTTCCCTCGGGCAGCACACTGGCCGAAGAGCGCATCAAGAACGGCGCCACGGAGCCCTTCCGCGTGCGTTATTGGGGCGTCGGCAATGAAGCCTGGGGCTGCGGCGGGTGGATGCGGCCGGAAGTGTATGCCGATCACTACCGGCAGTTTTCCGTCTATCTGCGCAAGTACGGCGATACGGACCGCTTCCTGATTGCCAGCGGCCCGAATGGAAACGACACGCGCTGGTCCCGCAAGTTCATGGACACCCTCGAAGGCGGAAAGCCGGATGGCATCTCCATGCACTATTACGAGGGTGGGGAAGATCATCCGCTGCACTTCACCGAGGAGCATTTGAAGAAGCAGCTCGCCATTTTCCCGCGTGTGGAAGACGCCATCGTCCAGCAGCGCTCACTGTTCGACAGCTATCGCGAAGGTCGCAAGATAGCGCTGGTATTTGACGAATGGGGCGTGTGGGACCGCATTGCCGAAGAAGACGAAAAGAAATTCGGCAAGCTGTGGCAGCAGAGCACCATGCGCAGCGCCGCGGCGGCGGGCTTAGGACTGAACATTTTCAATCGCCAGGCCGATAAGCTGTACATGTGCAACATCGCGCAAATTGTGAACGTGCTGCAGTCGCTGCTGCTCACGGACGGATCGGAAGGGAAGCAGTCGATTCGCACGACGACCTATCACGCATTCGCTTTGTTCAAGGCGCATCGCGGAAATAGCGCCGTCAAGGTCGAAACTGATTCTGCAACTTCGGATCGAGAAAAGCCATCGCTCGACTTGTCGGTTTCCGCGTCGACAAAAAATGGACTAGTCTTATTGAGCCTGGTGAATCCACTTCCCGATCAGGATTTGGAAATCCAATGTGCCCTGCGTGGCGCGACCGCCAAGAACGCGAGCGCGCTTTTGCTCCATGACGCCGACTGGAACGCCTCGAACAGCTTTGATGCGCCGGACCGAGTGGTGCCGAAGCCGCATCCTGTGAAAGTCGAAGGCGCAACGGTGCGTCTAGACTTGCCGCGGATGTCGGTCGTCACGGTGACCCTAACTCCGTAGCCGGAGATGGCGGGAAGAGCCAGCCTGCAGGCTCCAGAATTCGCTTTGCCGGTTTTCATAACCAGGCTAAACGCGTAGCATGCCAGCGGCAAAACTCTTCGTTAAGAAACGAAAGGGGATGGAGCGAATGCGCGCTACTTCGGTTTGTCGTCTTGCGATCAAAACGGGATTGCTCCTTGCGGCATTGGCAGGTTGCGCGGTCCTCGCCGGTGCGCAGAGACCGCCTGGGGCCCGCGGCGACGAGGAGACCTTCCGGTTTCGCTTTGTGGGACCGCGTGCAGGAAACCGGGTGGCTTCGATCGCGGGTGTTCCCGGCGACCCGAGCACCTATTACGCCGGAGCGGCGTCCGGTGGTGTTTGGAAAACCACGGACGGCGGGAATCGCTGGGAACCCATTTTCGACAAGGAGCAGGTAGCGGCCATTGGGGCGATCGCCGTAGCTCCTTCAGACCCAAGCGTGATTTGGGTGGGCACGGGCGAGGCCTGGGCGATTCGCGACAGCGACGTGATGGGCAACGGCGTTTATGTCTCAACGGATTCCGGGAAGAGCTGGACGCACGCGGGCCTGGAGGACACGGGACGCATCGGCAGAATCGTAGTTCATCCCAGCAATCCGGACATCGCGTTCGTGTGCGCACTGGGCCGCACCACCGGCCCGCAGCAGGAGCGCGGCGTGTATCGCACGACGGACCGGGGACAACATTGGGAGCGCGTGCTTTTTGCCGACGCAAATACCGGTTGCTCTGGACTTGCCATGGACCCACGCAATCCGCGGATTCTTCTTGCGGGAATGTGGCAAGTGGAAATGCATACTTACGGAGAGCTGAGCGGCGGCCCGGGCAGTGCGGTTTACCTTTCGAAGGATGGCGGAACGAAATGGACCAAGCTCGAAGGCCACGGCTTGCCAAAGCCGCCTCTGGGAAAAATCGACGTAGCCATCGCGCCGACCAATTCCGACCGCTACTTCGCCCTGATTCAAACCAAAGATCAAGGGGCATTGTGGCGCTCTGACAACGCCGGCGACGCCTGGCAGGTGGTGAATTACCAGCGCCAGTTGATTGGGCGAGCGGGATATTACATTCGCATCGCCGTTTCCACCGGAAACGACAACGAGGTCTACGTTGCCAACAGCAGTTTTCTCGAGTCGCTCGACGGTGGCGAAATTTTCAAGGAAGTGCCCTGGGGCGGCGACAATCATGACATTTGGATTGATCCTCAGAATGCGGATCGCTTCGTTATCACCGACGACGGCGGGCTGAACATCACCGCCGTGCATGGCCGCGGCTTCCATCGCATCCAACTCCCGATTGGGCAGATGTATCACGTTGCCGTCGACAACCAGGTGCCGTACTACGTCTACACCAACATGCAGGACGGGCCAAACATGCGCGGCCCGAGTATTGCCCCGCCGCTTGAATATGGCCGCGTGGTGGATACCGGCTGGGAGCGCCGCATGGGCGGATGCGAATCCGGTTTCACGCTGCCGGATCCGACCGACCCAAGCATCGTGTGGGCGAGTTGCTACGGAAACGAAGTGACGCGCTGGGACGCCAAGACCAAGCGTGCGCGCTCGGTAAGTCCCTGGATGCATTCTCTGGATTCGCCCCCGAGCGAGTTGAAATACCGTTGTCATTGGACTCCGCCCCTGGCCATCGATCCGTTCGACCACAACACGGTCTACTACGGCTGCCAAGTCGTTTTCAAAACAACCAATGGCGGGCAAAGTTGGTCGGTCATCAGTCCGGATCTTTCCACGCAGGACCCGAAGTACCTTGGCTCTTCCGGCGGAATTATTGGCGACAACCTCGGCCAGTTTTATGGCGAGGTGGTCTTCGCCATCGCCCCCTCGGAACTGCAGCAGGGCCTCATCTGGGCGGGTACGAATGACGGTTTGATTTGGTGCACCAAGGACGGCGGTCGAAACTGGACCAACGTCACCAAAAACATCAGGGATTTGCCGCCTTGGGGCACGGTCACGCGCATCGAGCCGTCGCATTTCGAACCCGGTACGGCTTACGTTTCGATCGACTATCATTTGATGGACAACCGCGATCCCTACATTTTCAAGACCACGGATTTCGGCAAAACCTGGACAAAGATCACTGAAGGATTGCCCCGGCACGCCCTTGCTTACGTGCGGACCGTTGCGGAAGATCCCAACCAGAAAGGCCTGCTCTTTGCCGGCACGGGAAACGGTCTGTTCTACTCCCTTGACGACGGAGCGCGCTGGACTGCATTCACGGCGGGCTTGCCCCACGCTCCGGTCACCTGGGACGTGGTGCAAAAGCAGTTTCGCGATCTCGTCGTCTCGACCTACGGGCGCGGGATTTACATTCTCGATGACATCACGCCGCTCGAGCAGATGGCCCAGAAAACCACGGACGCGCCGGTGCACCTCTTCGCTCCGCGCGATACATTTCGGCTTTCCCCTAACGGCGGCGCAGTCGTCACCTATTCCCTAAGGGCGGCGAGTAAAGCTCCGCCAAAAATCGACATCCTCGATGCGAGCGGTGCTGTCATTCGAAAGCTCGATGCGCCGGGCCGCGCCGGCGTGAATCGCGTGCAATGGAACTTTCTCTACGATCCGCCGAAGCTCGTCGCGCTGCGCACGACTCCGCCGGAGAATCCGCACGTTTGGGAGGAGCGCCGTTTCCGCGGGAGCGATACGCGGCAGGTTTTGCATTGGGGAATTCGGGAAGCCGAGGTCGGGCCGATGGCTTTGCCCGGGAAATATACCGTTCGCCTCACCGTGGACGGGCAAAGCTTCACCGAGCCCCTGACCATCGCGAAGAACCCCAATGTTCACGCGAGCGATGACGGCTTAGCGGCAGCGTTCAAGCTGCAACTGCGCATTCGCGACGACATCACCAAAGCTTCGGAAGCCACCAACAAATTGGAATGGATGCGCAAACAGCTCGATGTGATTGCCCGCATGCTCGGGCGAAAGAACGCGCTGCCCGGCGAAGAGAAAAAAGAAGAAGCGAAGGACGCCAAACAGGAAAAGAGCGAAGCCAATCCCGATCCCGAATTACTCAAGGCGGTCGAGGCCATCGACCAGAAGATGCAGGACGTGGAATACAGGTTCATCTCTCGCGCGGACGCGCTCAGCGACGACAAATACTATTCCATTCCCGAGAAAATCTATCTGCAGCTGATCTGGCTAAATGGCGAAGTGGGTACTGGCGCCGGAGACGTCGCCGGCGGTGTGGACAATCCTCCCACCGACACGGCTGCGGCCCTTCTCGAAACCATAGAGAAAGAACTTGCTGACGCAGAGAGCAGTTATCAAAACCTCATTGAGAAAGAGCTCCCTGCCTTCAATCGCGCGCTGCTCGATAAGGGCATCACTCCCGTGGCATTTGTTCGTCCACCGAATGATGAGGAGGAGGAGGACGAAGGCGGCGGATAAGCGAAACGCGAGCGGCGAACAAGTTCCCAAGGAGGAAGAATCCCGATGAAGATCCATCCTCACTGCTGGTTTTGCCTCGCGGTTGTATCGCTCTTTTGTGCCTCTTGGAGCGTGGCGCAAGGGACGCGTGAGGACTATCATCGCGCTGAGCAGTTCCTCCCTGGGAATCTGCGTCATCGCATCTACCTGGCTGAGGTGGCGCCGCATTGGATCGCCAAGAAAAATCGCTTCTGGTATCACAAAGCGGGAACGAATGGCGCGGAGTTTCTTCTCGTTGATGCCGACCAAAACAGCGTCGGCCCTGCTTTTGACCACCCGCGCCTTGCCAGTTCGCTTGCCAAGGCGCTCGGACGCGAAGTTCAACCAACGGCGCTTCCTTTTGACTCGATTGATTTCTCCGAGGATGGAAAATCCGTTTCTTTCCAGGTAGACGGTGCGCCGTGGTCCTGCGGGCTTGAGAATTACGAGTGCCAAAGGGGGCCCGAGCCCGTCGCAGGTCAATATGAAGACGCTTCGCCGAACAAAGAGTGGGTCGCCTACGTCAAGGACCACGACCTGTACGTCCGCTATGTCTCGACCGGCGAAGTGGTTCGTCTGACGCGCGACGGCGAAGCCTCCTACGACTACGCCATGCCGATTCCCTCGCTCCGGCCGCTGGTCGCGCAAGGAACGCAGGACATCAAGCAGCGCCCGGCTGTGTTTTGGTCGCCGGATTCCCGCAAACTCGTAACCTATCGCATGGACACGCGCAACGCCGGGCGCTTCAGCTATCTGCAGTTCGTTCCTCCCGGCCAACTTCGCCCGAAGGAATACACCGTGGTGTACCCGTTGCCCGGCGAGGTTTTGCCGAAAGCGGAACCGATTATCTTTGATGTGCCAAGCGGTAAGCGCATCGAAGTAAAGACCGCGCCCATCGAAATACAATTTCAGGGCGGGCCGGGATTCGACTGGTACGAGGACAGCAAGGCATTTTCTTACGACGCGTGGGAGCGCGGCGAAAAATCCATCGAACTGCGCGAAGCGGATGCGGGCACGGGCGAGCAACGCGTCGTGGTTCGCGAGAAATCGGACCGCTACGTCGATCCGGGAGAAACGCATTTCCGGATTCTGCACGAAACGGGCGACGTCCTCTGGACCTCGGAGCGTGACGGCTGGAACCACCTCTATCTTTCGAGTCTTAAGACCGGCGAGCTTCGGGGCCAATTGACTTTAGGGCCGTGGGTCGTACGCCAGATTGTCGATGCGGATGAAAAGGGGCGCCGCGTCTATTTCCTGGCCAACGGCCGCGAAAAAGACGAAGACCCCTACCAGACGCATCTTTATGTGGTTGGCTTCGACGGCAAGGGCCTCGCACTGCTGGCGCCGGAAAATGCCAGCCACACGGTGAGCTTTTCTCCGGATCGCACCTATTTTGTCGACAATTTTTCCCGGCCGGATCTGCCTGCGGTTGCTGTGCTGAAGCGGACCAAGGACGGCTCCGAGGTTCGCGTTCTCGAGCAGACGGACACAAGCGAGTTGGTGAAAGCCGGCTGGAAAGCCCCCGAGCCGTTTCGCGGCAAAGCCAAGGACGGAACCACCGATTTGTACGCGCTGATCTGGAAGCCCTCGAATTTCGACGCCGCGAAGAAGTATCCCATCGTCGAGATGGTTTATACCGGCCCGCAGGGATTTTTTGTGCCGAAAACCTTTGGCGCAGCACTGCGCAACGGACAGCAACAAATCGCTGAGCTGGGTTTCGTTGGTGTAATGGTCGACGGGCGCGGCACGACCGGCCGCTCGCGCGCTTTCCATGAATTTTCTTATCGCAACCTAGGCGGCGCATTTGAAGATCACGTCGAAATGATCAAGCAGATGGCGGCAAAGTTCCCCTACCTGGATCGCGACCGCGTCGGCATTTATGGCACGTCAGCGGGCGGATACGGCGCCGCCCATGCCATCCTGTCGTTTCCCGATTTCTACAAGGTGTGCGTCGCGATTTCCGGCGACCATGACGCGCGGCTCGACAAAGCCTGGTGGAACGAACTCTATCAGGGCTATCCCGTCGGTCCGGACTACGCCGAACAATCGAACGTAACCATGGCCAGCCGCTTGAAGGGGCACCTGCTCGTCGAGCACGGCGACATCGATGACAACGTTCACGTCGTCGAGACCATGCGCTTGACCGATGCGCTTATTCGAGCCAACAAGAATTTCGACCAGCTCATCGTTCCCAACATGTACCATGGCGAAGGCGGTAATCCGTATTTGATCCGGCGACGGTGGGATTATTTCGTCGAGTATCTGCTGGGCGTAAATCCGCCGCCGGACTTTGCCATTCACGAAGAGCGGGAAAATGTGCCGCCGCGGGCCCGATAAAAAGCAGGAACAGTGTCGTTCCATCGCCAGGCATGTGGGAGGGAGGCGCGTCTTTGAACTCAAGAAGAATTCTTGCGGTGCGAGTGAGCCGCTTGCGCATAAACTCGCGTTTGCTCGACCGAAAAATACTGCACATAACGTTTTTGGCCGGCGGGCTCGGCGCAATTGCCGGAAACAGTTTCGCTCAGCTCCCTCCCAAAGCTCCTAACTCCAGCGTCATCACCCTGACTCCGCAGCCCGGATATTTTACCGAGCCCGGCATCGCCATCAATCCCAATAATCCACAGCAAGTCGTCGCCGTGTATCAGGACAATGCTCACGCCGCGTATTCCTTCGACGCAGGTCGTACCTGGCAGATCGCCACGGGCGTCGAGTCCACCAGCTACCGTGTTTCCGGAGACGTATCTACGACCTTCGACAATCAAGGTCACGCTTTCGTCTGTTACATCGCGTTCGACAAGCTCGGAACATTCAACTACTGGGGCCACAATTCCTCGCGAAATGGGATTTACATTCGCCGTTCGCTCGACGGCGGCAAGACCTGGGAAGCCAAAGACATTCTAGCCACCGGGCAGCCCGACAAAACGCCTGACCAAAAAGACGTGCCTTGGGAGGATAAGCCGTACATCGTTGCCGATAACAGCCATGGCCCCTATGCCGGCAACCTCTATATTGGCTGGACGCGCTGGACCATTGCCGATTCGCAAATTCAATTCGTGCGCTCTACCGACGATGGCAAAACCTGGTCGAACCCCATGGAAATCGACGACGTGCGCGGTCTTCCGCGCGACGACAACGGCGCCGTCGAGGGTTTCGCCGGCGCGGTCGGCCCGGACAGCACGCTTTACGTCGTCTGGGCAGACGGCAATCATCTGGTCTTCACTTCGTCCTCCGACGGCGGGCACACGTTCGCGCCAACGCGCAACATCATGAATACGGCACCGACCATGTTCAGCATCGATGCTGTGGCTCGCGCCAATGGCTTCCCGCAGATTGCCATCGACCCGCGCGGCGGCGAGAAGGGCGGACGCTTGTACGTAGCCTGGGCCGACTACCGCCATGGCGAAATCGATGTGTTTTGTTCTTCGTCGAAGGATTACGGAGCTAGTTGGTCACCGGCCACTCGCGTGAACGGCGATCCCGTGCATAACGGCGCCGACCATTTCTTCCAATGGATGGCGGTGGATCCATCCGATGGTTTCATTTACGTCGCGTTTTATGACCGGCGCGGCGATCCGAGGAATCGTGCACAAGCCGTGGTTCTTGCCCGTTCCACCGACAGCGGCCAATCCTTTCAAAACTATTCTTGGACCGAACAACCGTTCAATGCCAAGGGCGCCTTTATCGGCGATTACAACGGGCTAGCGGCGATGAACGGCCGCGTCTATGGAATCTGGACGGAAAAGCCGGAAGATATAACCACGCGAAATACTGTGATTCGCGTCGGCTTAGCCGACTTCGCAGCATCCTCGGCTGCGTCGTCGGCAAATTCTTCCGTCTCGCCGAAGGCGAATCTGAAATAATACCGAGTGTTGAAAAACTCTCTTCCATTGTTGAACGAGTTTCGCGCGCGCTTTGGCACTTCTGCCAGCCTCTATCGTGCGCCGGGACGTGTGAATCTCATCGGTGAGCATACCGATTACAACGATGGTTTTGTCCTGCCCGCGGCCATCGAATTCTACTGCTCGGTCGCCGCCGCTCCGCGCACCGATAGAAAGCTTGTCATCCGTTCCGAAAATTTCAACGAGACCGTCGAAGGAAATCTCGATGCTCTTTCTGGCATCGGCAAAAATCATTGGTCGAGCTATCCCCTCGGGGTGGCTTGGGCAATCGAAGCTTCGGGGAAAAAGCTGAAAGGAGCGAATTTTCTGATCCGCGGCGATATTCCGCTCGGCGCAGGGTTAAGCTCATCAGCGGCTATCGAAGTTGCGACCGGCTTTGCCCTTCTCGAGCAGAGTGGACTCCCGATCGACCTTAAGGATCTCGCGCAAGTGTGTCAGAAGGCGGAGAACGAATTTGTCGGCGCGCGTGTCGGCATCATGGATCAGTTTGTCTCGTGCCACGGTCGCGCTTCGCATGCGCTAGTGCTGGACTGTCGTTCGCTCGAATACCATTTGGTAAAGCTACCGCCGGGAGTCCGACTGGTGATCTGCAACTCCATGGTGAAGCACGAAATCGGCGCGAGCCAATACAATGTGCGCCGCGCCGAGTGCGAGCAGGGGGTTCGAATACTTCGCGACGTCCTGCCGGGGATTCGCGCGCTTCGCGATGTCAAACTCGCTCAATTAGAAGAGCACCGCGGGCTTCTGAGCCCAAAGGTATATTCGCGTTGTCATCATGTCGTCACGGAAAATGGTCGCGTCCAGAGCGCCGTGCACGCTTTTGAATCCGGCGATCTCCGCGGGTTCGGGCGGTTGATGAGCGACTCGCATCGCAGCCTTCGCGACGATTACGAAGTGAGCTCCGAGGAGCTCGACCTGCTGGTGGAGATTGCTGTCGCCCAGCCTGGCGTGATCGGGGCACGCATGACCGGAGGCGGATTTGGTGGCTGCACCATCAATCTCGTCGAGTCTTCGGCGGTGGCCGCGTTCCAGCAGCATGTAGCCGGGAGCTATTTCGCGAGAACGGGACGGAAGCCGGAAATTTATGTCTCGCCGGCCGCTGACGGCGTGCAGCGGTTGGAAGTCGGCTTGGGCAACACCCGCGACTGAAGAGGTCGTCGGCAAGGCTGGAATCAGGGTCGCTTCGAGCGCGCTGGGGGATTTGCTTTCTCCTTCGCGGGTGAGCGCGGAAGACTCCTAATATTCATAGGTTTCGTTCATAAACATGAATTTTGAAGAGCTCCTTTCCACTCCCCACAAACGCTTCAATCCGCTGCTGCGGGAATGGGTGCTCGTCTCTCCGCAGCGCACCGCGCGCCCGTGGCAGGGTAAAGTGGAAAAACTGCCGCCGGCTTCTTCCATCGCATACGATCCCAGCTGCTATCTGTGCCCTGGAAACAAGCGCGCAGGCGGCAAACAGACGCCGCAATACACGGAAACGTTCGCCTTCGACAACGACTTCCCGGCGCTGCTCCCGGATAGCAAGTCGCTCGATTATGAAGAACGCGGTTTGCTCCTGGCGCGAACCGATCGTGGCATCTGCCGCGTCTTGTGTTTTTCTCCGCGACACGACCTTACCATTCCTCGCATGAACGCCCGCGAGTTACACGGTGTCATTGACGCCTGGACCGAACAATTTTCCGTTCTCGGAGAAATCCCGTGGGTTCGCCACGTCCAGATTTTCGAAAATCGCGGCGAACTGATGGGCGCAAGCAATCCGCACCCGCATTGTCAGATTTGGGCGAACGCAACTCTCCCGAACCTTCCGGCCCGCGAAGATGAATCTCTTCGCGCCTACAACGCGGAAAAACATTCCTGTCTTCTATGCGATTATTTGCAATTGGAATTGCAGCGAGACGAGCGCATCGTTTGCCAGAACGACGCGTTCATCGTGCTGGTGCCCTTTTGGGCCGTTTGGCCGTTCGAAACGCTCGTCTTGAGCAAACGTCACGTTGCTTCGCTGGACCAGCTGAACCAAGACGAGCGCGGGCTCCTGGGAGCCATTCTTCGCCAAATTACCACGCGTTACGATAATCTTTTTGAAACCGCGTTCCCTTATTCTATGGGTTTCCATCAACGCCCGACGGACGGCCGGACCCATGAAGCCTGGCATCTGCACGCACACTATTTCCCGCCGCTGCTCCGTTCCGCCACCGTTCGAAAGTTCATGGTCGGCTATGAACTTCTCTCCTCGCCGCAGCGGGACCTCACTCCCGAAGCGGCCGCCGCGCGCCTGCGGGAAGCAAGCGAAAATCATTACCTGGATCGAGCCGAAAGCGGGAGCAAGTCTTAGGAAGCGATTCAAGTCTGGCTGCTCTTTGTTATTCGGGCGAATCGTGCTTTTTTTTGGTAACCGGATCTTCTTGCGGAGCGGGGCGCTCTCTTTGGCGGAGGGCTCCAAACGATTTCATTTGCCAATGGTTCCCATCAGAAACTTCCCTCGTCGTTAGGGCATTTCCCGCTGGCGCTGCTCGCGATTCTGTTTAACAATGCCATGTCATGAGCGGATTCACAGGCTTGCGAGTGCTGGCGCTGGAAAGCCGCCGCGCAGCCGAACTCGCCAAACTCATCTCTACCTACGGCGGTGAACCGGTCGTCGCTCCCGCCATGAGGGAGGTCCCGCTCGATTCGAACACCGAGGCTTTGTCCTTTGCTGAAGCTCTCTTGGCCGGTCAATTTGACATGGTCATTTTTCTGACCGGTGTTGGCGCGCGTGCCGTTCTAAGCGTTGCCGAGACCAAGCATCCTCGCGAGGCCTTGATCGCTGCCTTGCGCCGGGTGAAGGTTGTTCCTCGAGGCCCCAAACCCGTTGCCGTTTTGCGCGAACTAGGAATAAGTCCTGCTCTTATGGTTCCTGAACCGAATACCTGGCGTGAACTTCTGAAGGCGCTCGACGAAGCCCAAAAGTCGCTACCGGAATTTCATCTGAAAGGCGCGCGCATTGCTCTCCAGGAGTACGGGGTTTCGAATCCTGAATTAATCGGCGGTCTCACCGGCCGCGGCGCCATGGTGACGCGGGTACCCGTTTATCAGTGGGTCCTGCCGGAAGACGTCGCCCCCCTTCAATCTGCCGTCAGGGAACTTACGGCCGGGAAAATCGACGCGGTGCTCTTCACCACCGCAGTTCAAGTCGCGCATCTGTTCCAAGTCGCTGCGGAGATGAACTTGGAAAAGCCTATGTTGCAGGGATTACGTCGCGCCATCGTTGCTTCCATCGGCCCGACTACATCAGAAGAATTGCATCGAAAAGGAATTCCGGCCGATCTCGAGCCGTCTCATCCTAAGATGGGTTTTCTCGTGAAGGAGACCGCCGACCGGGCCGCCGCGCTGCTTGCCAGGAAGCGGCAGGGAAGTGCCTTCGCGTGACATCGAATTTCCGTTGCAGACGACGGAAGCCGCGCCCACGGCTCAGTCGAAAAATAAACGCAGGAATCGGCGGCGGCTCTGCCTCACAACTCAAAAGTCATACCTAAAAAGTTCCTCACCCGAGGATTTCTTCTTCCTTCCGCGCCTCGCCCAAATCCAAAATCACCTCGCTCGGTTTGGGCGTTTCCCATCCGAAATCGTCTTTCTCTTTTTCGACCGGTGGCAGCGGCTTCGCCACTTCGCCAATGATGAGCACCGAAGGCGCCGGCAGGCCCTCCTCGAGCGCCAGTTCTTCGAGCGTGGTCCGATGGATTTGCTGTTCCGCGAGAGTGGCATTCGCCACGATCACACACGGCGTCGTTCGATCCAGTCCGCCCTCCAGCAATTTCGTGGCGATCGCTCCGTAATTTTTCCCGGGCATGTACACCGCGTAGGTGGCATCTTTCAGCGTTACGTCATCCCATTCCGGCGATACGTTTCCCGCGGTGTGGTGGCTCAAAAAAACAAGTTTGGAAGCACACCGCCGATCCGTTAAAGGAATCTTCGCGGCCGCCGCCGCACCCATCGCCGAGGTTACGCCAGGAATCACTTCGAAATCGACTCCCGCACGCGCGAGCGCTTCCATCTCTTCTCCCACGCGCCCGAAAAGCAGCGGATCTCCACCCTTGAGTCGCACTACACGCTTTCCTTCGCGCGCCCCGGCGATCAACAGCGCATGAATCTGGTCCTGGGAAATTCCTGCTTGCCCGCAGCGCTTGCCGACGTTGCGCACTTGCGTCCATGCGGGGATCAAATCCAAGATCTCCTGGGGCACCAGGTGGTCGTGCAGCACCACCTCGGCCGTCTTCAGAATCTCGGCCGCCTGGACCGTCAGTAGTTCCGGGTTTCCAGGGCCCGCCCCTATCAAATAAACTTTGCCTTTCTGGATTGGCGTTTTCATGACCTGGCCCCCGCCGCCGCGTATCTGCCATTCCGGCGGCACTCCCCCGGCGTTGCTTGCAAGCCTGTCCCCGCCGAAGGTTCTCCCTTTGAGCCTATCACCTCGTTGGACGATCTATTCCTGCGAACATTTCATCTGATGCATCGAAAATTTCGATATAAGTTAAGTTGTAAGACGATGGACCTGGACTAAGCCCTGTGGAACAAAACGGAAGAACTGGCAACCAAAAACTAAGCCGGCATGCATCATCAGGCCGCGGGGCCATGCCCGAAACGACCAAAACTGGAATTGGATTCGCTGCCTCGCATAAAAGTCTATTACGCAGGGCCTACTGAGAGGATAGACGAGGATGGCGCGGCCATCAGTCAGCGCTTTAACGGAATGCCGGACTCTCCTCTGGTACTATCGGTACTATCGCGAGCAAGCCTGCCCTGACGACTTGCGTCACGTCGTCAACGGTCACCTCGAGCCTCCGCCCTCAGTCACCTCAAATTCTTGCGGGTCGAAGTGATCATGAAGGGAGGCGCACCATAGAAATGCTGGTGCGAAAGTCATGTTTGGCAAGCGAAGTAGCGTAGCGATCAGCACGGCAGGCGCTCAAGGACATCGAGTTTGCAACTCTCGACGAAGGCATAAAGGGCACGGAGGTTGGCTGGGGCACGACGGAATCGTGCGATCCCGTTGGGGACGCGGACTACTTTTTTGTGCCCTTGGGTTTCTGCTTGCGGAGGAAAGACTTAAAGGCGTCAGCGCTGGCTAGATCGTGGAGCAAGCGCTTGCGCTCTTCGGGGTCAATGGCGGCGGCGAAGAGTTTTTCTCGCTCCTCACCGAGTTGCCGGAGCCAAGCTTCATATTCAGGGCCGAATTGTTCTTCGAGCTCTCTGCGAAGGCGTTGGGCGAGCGCCGGGCTCTGGCCAGAAGTGGAGACGGCGATTTGCAGCGCGCCGCGCCGTGCCACGGCGGGATAGTAGAAGTCGCAAAGCTCGGGAACGTCCACGACATTGCAGAGTACACCGCGCCGCCGGGCTTCGGCGTGAATTTGCTCGTGCAATTCAGGCGAGAAAGTGGCGGCGATGACGAGGAACATTCCATCGAGATCGCTGGGCTCACAGGGACGCGCGAGCCATTCGATTTGGCCCGTGGCGGCCCATGACTGTACTTGTGGCGTTGCTTCCGGAGCAACGACGCGCACCTTGGCGGCGGCCTCGAGCAGCCCGGCGATTTTGGACTCGGCCACGTCACCTGCGCCGACGACGAGGCAGCGCTGACCCTCGAGCTTCAGGAACATGGGGAAGAGGCTTGGGGCAGGCGCCTTTTGGGGGGCAGATGTCACAGATTTATTCTAGCGGAAAATGGAAATTCGAAAATCGAAAATGAAAATTCGAAAAGGGTGGAATAGCAAGAAACCGGACCGGTACCTGGAATGTTGAAGCTCGGATCCATACTTGGCCGCCTGGCTAATTCGACTCGCGAGTTCCCCATTTCGATATCAGGAGAGCTGGTTAGAGCCGGTCCGGGGTGAGGAGAGCAGTCATTTGGAGGACGCGGTGGTAATAGTCGCGCTCGGCGAGTTGCGCTGCCGCGGGCTCGTCGAGAACGAACGTCACATCAGGATGGAGCTGCAGGGCCGACGCGGAGACGGCGCAGGTGATGGGGCCTTCGATGGATTTGGCGATGGCGGCGGCCTTGGACGCGCCGGTGGCCAGCAAAAGGATTTTGCGCGCTTCGAGGATCGTGCCGATGCCCATGGTGATGGCGCAGCGCGGGCCTTCTTCGCCGGGACCGAAAAACTTGGAGTTGTCGTCGAGCGTCTCGCGGCTCAAGACTTTGAGGCGCATGCGCGAGGCCAGGCTGGAGGTAGGTTCGTTGAAGCCGATGTGTCCGTTGCGGCCAATGCCGAGAAGCTGGAGGTCGATGCCGCCCGCGGCGCGAATCGCCTGCTCGTAGGACGCACAATAAGCATCGTAATCGCCGCGGATGCTGCCGTCCGGGATGTGGATGTTGCGCTCGAGTACGTTGACGTGGCGAAAGAAGTGCTCGTGCATGAAATGGTGATAGCTCTGGGGATGGGAAGCAGGCAGGCCGAGGTATTCGTCGAGGTTGAAAGTGACGACGCCGGAGAAATCGAGCGGACCGGATTGATGGAGGCGCACGAGATGCCGGTAAAGGCCGAGCATGGTATTTCCCGTGGCGAGGCCGAGAGTGAGTGAAGGTTTTTTCTTGATGGCGCCGGCGATAAGCTGGGCGGCGTGCTCGTTCGCTTCTTCATTGTCGCGCTTCAGGATCACCAGCATGCGGAAGCCTCTCGAGACTCACGAAACGTTTCGACCCGGGGAGCTTTTTTCCACAAAGAACAGTTGCGGCACGCCTTCGTCGGCTAGCGGAACCGGCGAATCACCAGATTATGCCGGTCGGAGCGGTAGAAACCGAGCACGTACATGATGGCTTTACCCTTCGCAGAATAAATGACCTGGCGAATGCGCAGCAGCGGTTCGCGCCGCGGTATGGCGAGAAGGTCAGCGATGCGCGGATCGGCAGCGGTAGCGTCGACTTCTTCGTCGGCGTAACCCAGTTCGACTTTGTAATCGCGCTCGAGAATGCCGAACAGCGATTCGCGTGCGACGGGAGCGTCAAGCAAGCCGGGAAACTCGGCGGCGCTGAGATAGCAGATTTCGAGCGCGAACGGCTCGCCGGACGCGTGGCGAAGCCTTTCGAGCTTGATGATGCCGCTATTAGGCCGAAGCGAAAGGCGCGCCGCGGCTTCGTTTTCATTATCCACGATCTTGGCGAAGAGCACTTTGGCGCCGGCACTAAGGGTGCGCGCGGCCATTTGCTCGGTGTAGCTCATGAGCTTGTTGAAATGAATCTTTGGCGGAGCGACGAACGTGCCGATGCCGCGGCGGCGTTCGACAAAGCCTTCGCGTTCGAGGGAAGCGAGGGCGTGGCGCGCGGTCATGAGGCTGACGTGATGCGTCTTGGCGAGCTCGCGCTCGGAGGGGACGGGGTCGCCGGCCTGAAGCTGGCCGGAATCGATGCGTTTGCGAATGACGCTCTGAATGCGCTGATACGCAGGCAGCGCGTTTGGAGGGCGAGAGGGGAAGCCCTCGACGGCAGCCAGCGTTTTCTTGTTCGAAGCCATCAGTTGCACCTTGCCAAGCATTCTAGGCAGAGAGATGTTTCAGCCGAAAGAAACCACGAAGAATTCGGGGTTTCGAGCGTCCTGTGAACCAGATCAGTGCTATAGTGCGAGCCGGGCACCGCTATAGGGCAGCCTAGTACCAGCGCTAAAGCTGGGCTCCCCCGAACCACCAGAATTCTTTATAAACATCATTTTTCCTCTTGACAAGAAAAAAATAGTGCTATATAGCTACCCGCCAACAGGACCTATAGCAGGTCCGGGTGCCAGTTACCGGTCGAGGAAAATGAATGTGGGGAGAGGCAGGTTGGACAGCCGACGGCCTCGAACTGGAGGAAGCAATATGAGAAAGACGCTTTATTGTGCGTGGGGAATGGCGATTTGTGGGCTGGCGGCGCTGTTGGTCGGCGCGAATGTCGCCCGGGGCCAGGAAGTGACCGCGACGATCACCGGCACGGTGACGGACTCGACCGGTGCGGCGGTTGTGGGAGCAACGGTGACCGCGAAGTCGGTCGAACGCGGAATCACGTACACAGCAACCAGCAATGAGTCCGGTATCTATCGAATCTCCCAATTGCCGGTGGGAAACTATGACTTGAAGTTCGAAAAGCAGGGGTTCCAGACCACCCTGCGTCCCGCGTTTACCCTCGTACTGAACCAGATCGCCCGTATCGATGTCGAAATGAAGGTCGGCCAAATCAATCAAACGATTGAGGTAACCGGCGCCGCTCCGGTTCTTAAGACAGAAGCGACCCAGGTGGATACCATCGTCAACGCGGCCACGAACGACGCGCTTCCATTGGCCACGCGCAATTACGTGGAGTTGGCTTTGCTGGCGCCGGGCGCTGTCCACCCCGACCCCAGCAGCTTCAACAACGGCGACAACACTGCGAGCGGCGGCCGGCCGTACATCAACGGAAATCGCGAGCAGTCGAACAACTTCCTGCTCGACGGCATGGACAATAACCAGGTGTCGGACAACCTTCTCGGATACACGCCGGCACCTGACGCCATCGAAGAATTCAACCTGATCACGAATAACGCATCACCGGAGTTCGGGAACTTCGAAGGCGGCATTGTCAGCGTGAGCATCAAGTCGGGGACAAATAACTACCACGGCGATGCATGGGAATTCTTCCGCAATGATGTGCTGAACGCGAACAGTTGGTCCAATAAGTTTAGCGGCACTCCTCGCGACAAGCTTCGGTGGAACATGTTCGGAGGCACGTTGGGCGGACCCGTCCTCAAGAACAAACTCTTCTTCTTCGTGGATTACCAGGGACAGCGTTTTGACCATCCCAGCTCAACCGGTTCCTTTACCGCCTTTACAACCGCTGAGAAAAGTGGCGACTTCGGTGCACTTTGTTCGGTGGGATTCAACGCGACGGGCGTTTGTACATCAAATAGCGGAAAGAACATCCAGTTGTACAATCCATGCGCCTCTTTCTCGGCTCCGTGTACGCCTTCTTCGCCGTTCGCGCCTGTTCGGCAGCCGTTCCCGTTCAATAAAATACCAACCCAGATGATCAGCCCTGTGGCGCTGGCACTATTTGCCTCGTCGCTCTACCCCACGACCATCAACAATAACTTGCAGCAGAACGCGCTGAATACGAGCACGTCGGCATTCGATGCTAACCAAGGCGACATCAAAGTCGATTACCAAATCTCCAACAAGGACCGCCTCAGCGGCCGGTTCACGCGAGCTTATCAGAACAATCCAAGCACGAACTCCCAGCCGCTTTTCGGGAACGGCTCGTCAACAGCGCCCATCTGGAATACAGTTGGGGATTGGACTCACACCATCGGCACGAACCTACTGAACGATGCGCGCTTCGGCTGGAGCCATGTCACGCTAAATACGGCGTCGAGCTTTGTTTCGAGCGTCGGCGCATTTGGCAACCAGATTGGCATCGGAAACGGCAACCCTGCGGGCATAGATGGCCTGCTCAGTCTCGGTTTGGGCAATAGTGTGATAGGTGGTATCGGGAACAGCCTGAACAGGCAGAGCTTTGACGATCACGTCTGGCAGGTGGACGATTCCGTCATCTACACGCGCGGCCGGCATTCGATCAAGTTCGGCTTCCAATTCTGGAAGGAGCCCATCAAGACCTTTTACTCAGGAAATAACGGCGAACTGGGGTTTATCAACTTCAGTGGCACCTTCACCGCCAGCGCGTTCCAAAGCGCCGCGACTAACACTGGCGACGGCGGCGCGGATTTCCTCCTCGGGCTCCCCAACGAGTTCGGTCGAGGCCTTAGTTCTGGGAAGACCTGGGAACAAACCAGCGACATTTATGGCGCGTACGTCCAGGACACCTGGAGATTTAATGATCGTCTCACCTTCACTATTGGGTTGCGCTATGAGGCGCATACGCCGTGGATAGAAACCAACAACCAGCAGGCGAATTACGATCTCAGAACGCAACAGATTGTTTTCGCGGGTCAGAATGGTGCCAGCCGTGCGCTCTACAAGGGAGTCTACGGGGGCAAGGACTTCCAGCCCCGACTGGGTTTTGCATGGACACCAGCAATGCTGGGCGGACATACGGTGGTGCGAGGCGCATTCACCATTTCTTCGTATCTAGAGGGAACCGGCACGAACCTGCGCCTGCCGATCAATCCACCATTCAATCCTAAGGAACTCGACGTGCCATACAACACCGTTCCGTTGCCAGCTACCTCGACTTCGGATGGTATTGTCGGCTCAGCGACTTCGCCCTCATGCGACCCACCGGCGTATGCTTGTTATGCCGGTGCGTTGCTGCGCGTCTGGGATCCGAATGTGCAGCCGGCCATCTCCGATCAGTGGAACCTAACGGTGCAACGGCAGTTCTGGAGCAACACAACGTTCCAGATTGGCTACGTGGGCCAGCGGGGAACGCACTTGATGGTGCCGTTTTCTTACTCTCAGCGGCAACTGCTTACCCCGAGCGCGTCTTGCCCAGCTCCTTGTACCGCTCCAAGTCCATTCTTCTCGAACAACCCTGCACTCCTTAGCACCATATCCGAATTTACTTCGGGCACCCAGTCGAACGGCAATATGTACTACCACGCTTTGCAAGCCGTGCTGCAGAAGGAGATGAGCAACGGATTGCAGTATCACGTGGCATACACATATTCAAAATGCATGACCAACAACAGCGGTTACTACGGATCTTGGGGCGGGCAGGCCACAACCGTTTCGCCCTACTGGCAGAACATCTACAACCCAAGGGCCGAATGGGCGCCGTGCTTTTACGATGCGACTCAAATCCTGACAGCCTATGCGGTGTATGAGCTGCCGATCGGGCACGGTAAGGCTGTGGGGAATAACCTGAACAAGGTAGCGAATGCCGTTGTGGGGGGCTGGGCGGTTAGCCCGATTCTTTCCTTGCATACGGGTTTCCCGATGAGCCCGTACGGCACCGGCGATCAGTCCAAAACCAATTCTCGCAGTTCACGTCCCAATTGCGATTCCATCGCAAAAGTGCAGGGTAGAGTTCCGGGTTCTGGATTTAACGGCTTCCAATACTTCACCAACAACGGCAACTTCAGCAACCCCGCTGTCGGTACCTTTGGCACCTGTCCTGCTCAGCTTGGGTGGTTGCGCGGTCCTGGATACGACGACATTGATCTAAGCTTGCAAAAGAACGTTCAGATCACGGAAAGATACAAGGTGCAGTTCCGCACCGATTTCGTGAATACCTTCAACCACGTCAACCTCAACGCTCCAGACATGGGCCTTGGAAGTACCATGGGGCAAATCACAAGTGCGCAGGCCCCGCGTAACATCCAGTTTGCGCTGAAGTTTTACTACTAACCTTTAGTGCAGTAGGATGGGGCAGGCGAACAAAACGCCTGCCCCATTTTCATTTATGCGCTCTAACCTCATCTCCATCTTCGTCTTTGCGCTCGCTTTGATAATGATTCCGCCGAGTATCTGGGCGCAGGCGGGCGCGGCGACTGGTTCAGCCAGCGATCCCCCGTCCGTCCAGAGTGCGTCTGCTCAACGAACCTCTTCAGAAAAGGCCTTGCGGATGGCGGAGAGCGGGCGCTGCAAGGAAGCCCTGCCGCTTCTCAAAATCGCTGCGCAACAAAGATCCGATAAAGAGGCGCAACGCAGAGCTGGTATTCTCGGAGTGCGTTGCGGGCTGAGCCTCGATCAGCGAAGCGCAGTCGGGGATTTTCTTGCCATCCTGAACCGCGAATTTCGCAACGATCCGGAGGTTCTCTACGTTTCGGTTCATGCCTATTCGGACCTCTCGACGCGTGCCGCAATGGACCTTGCCCAGTCGGCGCCGTCCTCGTATCAGGCTCGGGAATTGAATGCCGAGTCACTCGAAATGCAAGGCAAGTGGGACGACGCGACCAAAGAGTATCAGGAGATGTTGAAACAATTTCCGAATGCGCCGGGAGTCCACTTCCGCATGGCGCGTCTCTATCTTTCCAAACCTGACCCTGAGGCGGGCGCGAGCGAGAAGGCACGAAAAGAATTGCAAATGGAACTGGAACTCGACCCTAAAAACGCAGGCGCCGAATATTTGCTTGGCGAATTGGCGCTGGAGGCGACCCAGTGGGACGAAGCCATTAACCATTTATCGCGCGCGACGAAGCTCGATCCTACATTTGCCGACGCGTTCCTCGGGCTGGGCATGTCGTGTCTTTCGGCGCAGAAAATCGCCGAAGCGATACCTCCGCTGGAAACTTACGTGAAGATGCAGCCGGCGAATCCCGCGGGGCATTATCATCTGGCGGTAGCGTACAGCCGCGCCGGGCGAACCGAGGACGCAAAGCGAGAGGCCGCGCTTCAGAAGGCGGCGGCTGAGAAAATCGACCGCGAAAAGCAGAAGACTGCCGATGCAGCGCAGAAGCCGGGACCGCCCAAATAGGCCAGACTGTTCCTTGGAGAGTGTTGAAAAGACTCAAAGATTTGTCATTCCGAGCGAATCGCGCCTTTCGCGCTCCGGACGGTCTTACGGAGCGAGGAATCTGCTTTGGCCAAAACCAAAGAAACAGCAGATTCCTCGGGCGCCCTTTCTTTTTTCTCTTTTGCTTGTCGCTGCTTTCAATTACGGTTCTGGTTTGCACCGCTCGCGTTCATACACAAAGCGCGCGGCCTTCCGCGATACAGTTTACGAATGTCACTGCAGCGGCGGGCATCAAGTTTGCGCATTTCCGCGGCAACGATGGAATTCCCATCAATCGTGAAATCTTCGGTCCCGGCGTTTGCGTCGCGGATTTCGAAGGAGACAGCTTTCAAGACATTTATTTTGTGAACGGCCGCGATCTTTACAGCCGCGGCATTTCGGCGCGCAACGCGCTCTACCGGAATAATGGCGATGGCACGTTTACCGACGTTACGGAAACCGCCGGCGTTCCCGGCACGGGCTACGGTCTCGGGTGTGTGTGGGGCGACTACGACAACGACGGCTTTCCCGATCTTTATGTGACACAGTACGGCCGCAACGTTCTGTACCACAACAACGGAAACGGCACGTTCACGGATGCCACGGAAAAAGCCGGCGTGGCGGGCCTGGAGTTCGGGACGCTCTTTCATTCCGGCGCAACATTTTTTGATTACGACCGAGACGGCCGCCTGGATCTTTACGTTGGCGGGTACGTCCTTTTGGAACCCAACGGTCCTCGCTATTGCAACATCAGCGGCGCGCGCACGAGTTGTCCTCCCAGCGTGTACAAGGGCACGGCTGACGTCCTCTATCACAATAATGGCGACGGGACTTTCAGCAATGTGACGAAGACTGCCAAGATCTACGAGCCCCAAGGCAAGAATCTCGCCGTGGGCGCCGCGGACTACGACAACGACGGCTGGCCCGATCTGTTTGTGGCCAACGACGGACTGAATGCCTACCTCTACCACAACCAGCGCAACGGCACGTTCGATGAAGTGGGTGTCATCACCGGGATGGCCCTCACCGCGCGCGGCAACGTGATGGCGGCAATGTGCATTTCGCTGGGCGACTATGATAATGACGGCTGGCTCGATCTTTTCATCACGGATTTTCAGAGGAATTCCGATCACCTCTGGCACAACAACGGCAGAGGCTCGTTTGACGAGGTCAGCGATCAGGCGGGCATCACCGTGCCGACGCGCGATGTGCTCAGCTTCGGCGGCGGGTTCTTCGATTACGACAACGACGGCTGGCTGGATTTGTTTATCGCCAACGGGCATGTGTATCCGGAAGTGGAGCAGGTCTTGCCGGACGTGCACTTCAAACAGATCAACTCGCTCTTCCACAACGAAGGCAACGGCAAGTTCGTGGAGACGACCAAGCTTGCGGGCAGCGGCTTCCAGACGCCATACGTGGGGCGAGGCGTGGCATTTGCGGACTTCGACAATGACGGATTTATGGATGTGGTCGTGGCGAACAACGGAGACCTGCCGCTCCTACTGCACAACAGTGGGGGCAACGGCAACCACTTTCTCAACATCAAGCTCGTGGGGCATAAGAGCAACCGGGACGCGATGGGGGCGCGCATCCGCGTATTCGCGGGAGGCCTCTCGCAGATTCACGAAGTCGCCGGTGGAGGCAGTTATCTTTCTCAAAGCGACCTGCGTGCACACTTCGGCTTAGGCAAAGCGACTCGAGTCGAGTCCATCGAAGTGAGCTGGCCGAGCGGACAGAAACAGACCTTTCGCGATCTCGACGTCGATAAGTTTTATACGATCGAAGAAGGGCGCGATCAAATCGGCTCACAGCAATTTCGACGGCGAGCGCAAACCATGAAGAGAGAATCGCAACCTTGAATTGGCGCCAGCACCCGCGGCTTCCCAATGGCTTCTCACTCTCACGCAGAGGGTTCCTCGAAGCGTTGGCCGGGGCCGCTGCTGTCCGCGGGATTCCGCACGTTGCTTATCCTACCAGCGATCAGGGTCCTTTCTTCTCCGAACTACCGCCCTCGGAAAGCGGAATTACTTGGAGACACGTGAACGGGCGCTCCCCAGACATGTATCTGCCGGAGACAACGGGCGCGGGCTGCGGGTTTCTCGATTACGACGGCGATGGCTGGATGGACATTTACCTGGTGAATAGCGGAGCTTGTGACTTCTACACGCCGCCATCGCCGCTGCGAAACGCGCTTTACCATAATAATCGGGATGGCACATTTACAGATGTAACGGAGAAAGCTGGGGTCGTCGGAGGCGGGTATGGGCAAGGAGTTGCCGTCGGTGACTATGATGGAGATGGCCTTCCCGACATCTACTTGACGCAGTATGGCCGCAGCATCCTTTACCACAACAACGGAGACGGCACGTTCAGTGACGTGACGGAAAAGGCCGGGGTCGCAGCGCCCGGCTGGGCGTCTAGCGCTGTGTGGTTCGACTATGACAACGACGGACGGCTCGATTTGTTCGTTTGCCGGTTTGTCGACTTCAGCAAAGGGAAAAACAAATGGTGCGGCAACCGCGACACCAACGAGCGCTGGTACTGTATTCCCCGGGTGTATGAACCTATGCCGTGCTGGTTGTTCCATAACAATGGGAATGGGACGTTCACAGATGTCAGCAAGGAGACAGGCATCGCAGAAGCGATGGCGAAGGCGTGGGGCGTAGTGGCCTGCGACATCAATAACGACGGCTGGATGGATCTGTTTGTGGCCAATGACACAGAGCCAAATTTCCTCTTCCTCAATCGAAAAGGGAAATTCGAAGAGAACGGTATGTTGGCAGGGGTGGGCTACAGCTCCTACGGCCGTGCACGTTCGGGTATGGGTGTGGACGCTGCTGACTACGATCAAGATGGATGGGCCGACTTGTTCGTCTCCAACGTAGACCAGGAAATGTTTTCGCTGTATCACAACAACAAGAACGAGACATTTAGTGACTTTGCCACACCGACCGGGATTGGGCCGGCCACCAAGCTGATGAGCGGATGGGGCGTGAAGTTCTTTGACTATGACAATGACGGCGACCTTGATCTCTTGCTTTGCAACGGCCACCCTGACGACAAGATTGACGGCCGCGTGGACGGCGTGAAATACCTCGAGCCGATGTTGCTCTATCGCAATACGGGAAACGGGATGAAAAATGTCAGCGCGCAGGGCGGCGCCATTTTCTCGCGGCCGCTGGCGGGCCGCGGGATGGCGATCGGAGATTTCGATAATGATGGCGCAGTGGACGTGCTCATAGCCGTCAACAATGGCACTCCGGTGCTGCTTCACAACATTGCGGGCAGGGGGAACAATTGGTTAGGCGTTAAGCTGGTCGGCAAAAAATCCAATCCGGATGCCGTTGGCGCGAGGTTGACGTATCAGGCGGGGAATTTGCAGAGGAGCCGGATGAAGGTGGGTGGCGGGAGTTATCTGTCCTCTCACGATCCACGAATAGTGCTGGGAATTGGGAAGCGCCAGAAGGTGGACTGGCTCGAAGTGAAATGGCCGCTGCCTGGTGGCGCGACGCAGCGTTTTACGGGGCTTCCCATTAATCGATACATTACGGTCGTGGAAGGACAAGAGAGGTGGAGTTAGGTAAGGCCGTGAAGTTCGCTAGGAATTCAGGAAGCCGCTGACTTCTTCCGTAAATCGATCGGCATCTTCGACGTTCGAGAGATGCGCGGCGTTGAATTCGACATAGCGCGCGCCCGGAATGTGATCCGCCAGAAAACGGCCGTCGGCAGGAGTGGTAGCGGGATCGTGTGCTCCAGAGATGACCAGCGTGGGAGTGTGGATTTTGCCGAGTTGCTCGCGAAAGTCGAAATCGCGAACTGCGGCGCAACAGGAAATGTAGCCTTCGGGGTTGGCTGATTCCACCATTTTCTGAGTGTTTGCGGCGGCGGAAGGATTTCTCGCTCGAAAAGCGGAAGTGAACCAGCGCTCGATGGCGGCAGCGGCGACAGGCTTCATTCCTTGCTTCCGAACCGTCTCGATACGCGTGCTCCAGGTTTCGAGAGAGCCAAATTTTGCGGAGGCACTGCAGATGACAACCCTGTTAAGGCGCTGCGGGGCATTGGCCCCAAGCCACATGCCGGTCATACCCCCCATGGAGAGTCCGCAGAAATGGAAGCGGTCGAGTTTTAGTGCATCGGCAAGAGCGAGGACGTCATTCGCAAGCTGCTCGGCCGAATAAGGGCCGGCCGTGACGGAAGATTTGCCGTGGCCACGTGTGTCGTAGCGCAAGACGCGGAAAGATTTGGTGAATTCAGAGATTTGGGGATCCCACATAGAAAAATCGGTGCCGAGGGAATTCGAAAGAACGAGTACCGGCCTGCCCGCCGGGCCTGCAAGGGCGTAGTGAATTTTGGCGCCATTCGACTCGACGAAAGGCATGGGAAGAGTGTAATCACTCGGCGCCGACATGCAAAAGGGTTTCGGGACGGTGCATGCGGCGGGTTTGAGTAGGCGGCCATGCGAAAGTTGTCTTGCTCCTTGCTGCTAGACCGCTTCCGGCACGGCGCGGGCCAAGGCTTCTGAACTGCCACTTGTGGAGGGCTGCTGATATAGATTTCCCAAAAACCTCCGTAAGACGATCGTGAAGCAGGTGATATGAAAGAAAGTGTCATAAACGGCGATCGAGCGGTGGTAGCGACTCAGCTCTCGGCCGCGTTCGAGCGAGGGAAACGTGAAGGTCCGGCGACAGCGCGGCAGGCGACGGTGCGGATGGGCTAACCCACAGTGGGACAGCGGCGAAGGCGCAGTTCCATTCCTCGGCGGGCGCTCGTGACCACGTCGTGGAACTTTTCTGCAAACGTTTGTGCGCCCCGAGGTGCAAACCTGCCTCTCTCACCGGCTGCGCGAACGCAACACAAGAGCCCAACGGCTGATTCGATTGGGCGAAGACCACGAAACTAGCTGGGCGGATCCGGCTGACGGTGAAGACGCGCTTGTGTTTTCGCTTCCTCTTCCAAGGATTTCACGGCGAGATGCGTTTCGCGAACCATCAAGGCACAGCCAGCGCACAATCCAAAGACCGCAGACGCGCCGGTAAGTACGGCAAGCGCGGCGGCAGTGTGAGACAGAACGACCCGGCCATAGTAAGCCCCCATCGAACCACCCACGGAGACGAGAGCGGAAGCAGCAAATAATCCGAGCCCCGCGTAGAAGAAGCGCAGCGCCTTGACCAGGAGTTGCGTGCGCACCTGCAGAGGCGTCAACTGCGCAAACCATGCTTGATAGTCGGCGCTGGCCGGCTCGAAGGAAGCCAACTGCGCGGCAACAATGCGGGTCCGATCCACGACACGTGCAAGGCGATTGCTCGTGCCCAGCGCCAGGACCGAGGAGGCGTTGGTGAGGATGGCCGGGGCCACCACGGCGGTTAAAACGGCGAAGGGATTGCCAGCAACAAGGTTGTATTGCACGGCTCGGCCTTTCTTTCCGGTTGTGGATAGCGCGAATTTGGCATGCGGCGGACTTGCTTCGAGCAGGATTTCGTGCCTGAGAAGATTAGGCCGTCCCAGGCATTCAGGCAAGGCCCCCGGGAGGGAGGAAGAAGGTCAGGCGCGTTCAAGGATGACGGCGATGCCTTGGCCGACACCGATGCACATGGTGCAGAGGGCGTAGCGCCCGTTGGTGCGCAGGAGTTGGTAGAGCGCGGTGGTGATGAGGCGTGCGCCGCTGGCGCCGAGCGGATGGCCTATGGCGATAGCGCCGCCGTTGGGGTTAACGTGCGGCGCATCGTCGGGAATACCCAGGTCGCGGAGGACCGCGAGCGCCTGCGAGGCAAAGGCTTCGTTCAGTTCGATGACGTCCATCTGAGAAAGCTTGAGACCAGCTTTCCCGAGGACTTTGCGCACTGCCGGGGCCGGACCCATGCCCATGATGCGGGGAGCCACGCCTGCGGCCGCGGCGGCGACGACGCGGGCCTTGGGCGTAAGTCCATGACGTTTTGCGGCTGCCTCGGAGGCCAAGAGCAACGCGCATGCGCCATCATTCACGCCGGAAGCGTTTCCGGCGGTAACGGTGCCATCAGCCTTGACGATAGGCTTCAATTTCGCGAGGGCTTCGAGGGTGGTGTCAGGGCGAGGATGCTCGTCTTCGGAAAAGAGCAGGGGATCGCCCTTTTTCTGCGGAACGGGAACGGGAGTAATCTCCTGGCTCAAGCGGCAGGCGCGCTTTGCGTCGGCAGTGCGCTGCTGGCTGCGAAGAGCGAAGAGATCCTGATCCTGGCGCGAAATATGAAATTCCTCGGCGACGATTTCGCCGGTTTCGGGCATGGAGTCGGTGCCGTATTTGGCCTTCATCAGAGGGTTGACGAAGCGCCAGCCGATGGTGGTGTCTTCGAGTTTCGCGGTGCGCGAGAAGGCACTGTCGGCTTTGCCCATGACGAAGGGGGCGCGAGACATGCTTTCGACGCCGCCGGCGATAGCGAGGTCGCCTTCGCCGGACTTGATGGCGCGCGAAACGGTACCGATGGCGTCCATGCTGGAGCCGCAGAGGCGATTTACGGTTGAACCGGGAACTTCCTTGGGCAGGCCGGCGAGCAAAAGGGCCATGCGCCCGACGTTGCGATTGTCCTCGCCCGCCTGATTGGCGCAACCATAAACGACGTCGTCGAGCGCGTTCCAATCGACTTTGGGGTTGCGCTCGACCAGAGCTTTGATGGGGATGGCGGCGAGATCGTCGGTGCGGATTACCGCAAGTGCTCCACCATAACGGCCGAAGGGAGTTCGAATCGCGTCGCAAATGTAGGCCGAGTCCATATGCGTCCTTGCAGGTCTCCAAGGCCTCTATCTTAATATGTAAGAGCGGCCGCACGCGAATGGAGCGGAAGTGCGTTCTTTGGCAACTTTCGGAAATGAGGCGGGTATTCTTCCCTTGGCGTGGCGGAACTTGCCGTCCTACCTGCCGAAACGACAGGTTCAGGAACGTAAGGTAACAAAAACGGCGCTCCGGGGAAGAAGGTAATGGAACCACGGTGAACCACGGAGCGCCGAATGAAAAGGAAAGAACTACTTTGCGCGAATCTTCACGGGTTGAAGAAGTTTGAAATCAAGCGGCGTCTCCGCTCCGAGCGTGATGTCGCGATTGCCGGTAAGTCCGGCGCCGCCGGTACCCGCAGCAGCCCCAATGAGAGCGCCGATAGCCGCACCCTTGCCACCACCCGCGAGTCCGCCGATTGCTGCGCCTCCGGCTGCGCCGCCGCCAACCATCGCAGCGGTGCGCTTGCCTTTGCCCTTGCTGGACATAGCGGCAGGAGAAGTTTGGATCTCATAGTCCCTGCCCGCGACGGTGACGCTGGTCAACTCGAGCACGAGGGAAGCCCCGCCTTTGAAGCGCCCTGCGGCCTTGCCATCCCTGACGACACCATTCGCACGGGCATCCTTGGGAATAGCCACTTTTCCTTCCACCTCGACGGGGGCTTCAACGGTAGCGGGAAAATTGTCGCCGGAACGGGCCGTCTTCGAGCTGATGGCCTGGTCGAGAACAACTTGAATTACCGTGTCCGCAGGTACGATCAGGGGCTTTGGTTCAAGCGCCCTTTTTACCACATTCTTGGCGGATTCCGCGACGGAAGGCGCTGAGCCGGCAGTTGCATTCCCGCTGCCTTGCGTTTGTTGGTCAGCGGCTTTCTGGCCCTGGCAGCCAACGATGAACATACTCAAGAAGAGCGAACACACAACAAGCGAGCCACTACGACGAATCATCAAAAGAAGTCTCCCCTCCGGCTGGATCAGCTAGCTGATTCAAACATACTCCGAATCATGCTGGAGTTAAAGCCGTCTCGCAGCGAGTGTGCGCATCAGGGAATAAGGCCCAGTCCTAGCCGGAGCAGGTCGGGATCTTTACCGAGTTCCGGTGCGAGCCCTCGAAGGAGGAGCGAACTGCAATGCATTGAAATATCAGAAGATGCGGAATAACTGGGGAAGGCAGGAATGACGCCGCACACGCGGCCCCGGCAGTCCCGTATCGGAACAGAGGAATCGGAGCGAGCGTGGCAGATCTGGAGCGGGATCGATTCTGCCTCTCGCTCACGGCAAGGACGTCGTGTTTGCGCTGGGGACGGGAATCACTGCATCTATCGACGGCAACGTCCACCTCTGAAGCGCGCGTCGTTTCAGCCGCCTAAAAACATCGTCGGCCCCGCGCTGGCGGTCTCGAATCCACCGCAGCTTCTCTAGCGCCAACTCCGCAAGGCAAGACGATCGACAACGGCGACGAGTCTCACGGCAAATCTTTGCCCAGGCGTTCCACTACGTCTTTCGGTTCGGTTTTTGGCGGGTTCGTCAGGTATTTGCCGAAGAACACGAGGTAACGCTGCCAGCGATCCTGGATATGCCGCGGTTCAATAAAGCCGTGGTTTTCCCGAGGATAGACCACGAACTCTACCGGGACATGCCGCTCATAGAGCGCGCGGTAAAACTCCTCCGATTGGGGAATCGGCACTCGTGTGTCCGACTGGCCATGCAAGATCATCGTCGGAGTCTTCACGTTCTCCACATACTTCATCGGCGAATGGTTCCAGTACTGCTGGAAATTGTCCCAAGGCGCTTTTCTATCGAAGAACATCGTCATGTAGCGATGAATATCCGTCTGGGAATACATCGAGTAAAGATCGGGCAGTCCCGCCCCGGGCGCAATGGCTTTGAACTTGTCGGTTTGCGTGTCCATCCAAAACGTCATGTAGCCGCCGTAGGACCAGCCGAACGCTCCGAGCCGGTCCGCTTCGGCCCAGCCCCGGTCTACCATCGTTTGCACGCCGCTCATATCATCCTGGTAATCGCCGTCGCCCCAATCGTTCTGGTTCGCGCCTGCGAATTTCTCGCCCCGGCCGGTGGAGCCGCGGAAATTGGGTTCCAGCACCAGATAGCCGTTGGCGGCAAGGATTTGCTCCGTCGGGTTGAAGGTCAACAGCGAAGCTCCGGTCGGTCCGCCGTGCGGATTGAGCAGAAACGCGTACTTTCGGGAAGGTTCAAAGTCCACCGGCTTGGTTACGATGCCGTCGATTTCCATTCCGTCCTTGCTGCTCTTCCATTTGGCGACTTCGGTGCCGCCCAATGCGTATTCCGCCAGCCAGGCGTTGTGGTTCGTGATCGGTTGCGTTGCGCTGAATTTCAAATCGCTCCGGAAAACTTCCGCGGGATGCTCGGGATCGCTCCAGGTTCCAGTCGCCATCTGGCCATTCGTGCTGATCTCGCTTAGATTAAGCGCCCCGGTCTTGTCGGTGAGTTGCCGCACAGTTCCGGACGCAACATCCGCGCCAAAGATTTCCACCGCCTCGCGCGTGTTACTGCTGAAGTAGATGCTCTTGCCATCGCCTGCCCAAATCGGCTCACTCGCATTCAGCTCAAAGCCCGACGTCAGTTTCCTTTCTTTGCCGCCGTCAGAACTGGCCACAAACAGATTCGTCTGGTGAAACGGAGCCTCTCGACTAACCAGATACGCGATCCATTTACCGTCCAGCGACCAGCGCGCCGTATGCGTGTAGTCGGCTGTATCGGACACTTTGCGCTGCTTGCCCGTGGCAACATCCAGCACCCAGGCGGTCTCCAAGCCGCCATCATCGAGCCGTGGCGTGGGGTTGCTCGTAAACGTGATGTGCAAGCCGTCCGGTGACCAGCGTGGATCGCTGACCGTGAAATCGCCCTTGATGATTTGCTTTTCCTGCCCGGCGGCGATGTCCCAGGTCCAGAGCTGCGCCATTTTGAGATCGTGGTCCACCACTTCGGCGTCATCCTTGTTCTTCGTGCGTTTCTCCTGATCCTCGGTCTCCGGCACTGTCGCCACCAGGAGCAATGTCTTTCCGTCCGGCGAAAATTCGAACGATCGCACGCCGGATTTGTGTTTCGTTAGCTGCCAGGGTTCTCCGCCGTCCACGTACATGAACCACACCTGCTGTTTCTTGTCTTTTTCGTCGCCCGCGTTCATCAGGAGGCTCAGCAGCTTCCCGTCAGGTGACCACCGTACGTCAGAGACACTCTCTTCGCCCCGTGTGTATTGCCGCGAAGCGTTCGCCGGCCCTGACGCCGGCACGACCCATAGTTGGGTCACGGATTTCCATGGTTTGTCTTTCTCCATTTTGTTTTCCGCAACCAGATATGCCACGCGCGAGCCGTCGGGAGACATTCGCGGAGAAGAGACGCGGGCCAGGCGCAGCGCTTCCATCGTGCCAAATAACTTCTTCCTGTCCTTGCTCCTTGGAGTCGGCGCTTCGGAATCCTGCTTTGCTTTCCCTTCCTGCGCCTGCACGCTGGTTGGCGCGGAGGTGATTACGGAAACTGCGAATAGGATTGCAAAAAAGCAAAGCGGCGATTTCCTACGAATCATCGCGCACACTCCTCTTGTAAAACTCAATGGGAAAAGTGCTGGAGAACACGGCGCGCAGTATACCGACACTTCCGCAGCGGTACAATCGCGAAGGGGGAGCCTTTCCGAGTGGTTCACCGGTCACGCGTTACCAGTCACTGCTCGAACGTTGATACCTTATTGCAAACTCGGTCTCAGTGGATTTGCTTGGTCTTGCGGGACATGTAATCCATCAGCAAGTACTGCCCGAGCGTGTAAGGCGTAGTGAAGTAGGCTTTTCCCCGGCACATCTGCGTAATCTTTTGCACAAAATTCACCAGCGAATAATCGCTCGCCAGCATGAAGGTATTGATCATGATTCCCGCGCGCTTGCATTTGTTCACTTCTTCAAGCGTCTGACCCACCACAAAGGGATCGAGGCCAAAGGCATTCTTGTAGATGCGCCCGTCTTCCAGGGTCAGCGCGGAAGGCTTTCCGTCCGTGATCATCACGATTTGCCTCATGTCTTTCTTCTGGCGCAGTAAAATGCGCTGCGCCATCCGTAAGCCTTCCCGCGTATTGGTGTAATACGGCCCGACTTGCACGCGCGCCAGTTCGCTAAGGGGCACTTCCTCCGCCGAATCATGAAACAGCACCAGGCTCAACGTGTCGCCCGGGTACTGCGTACGAATCAGATGCGAAAGTGCCATGGCCACGCGTTTTGCAGGCGTGAAGCGGTCTTCTCCGTAGAGAATCATGCTGTGGCTGCAATCCAGCAGCACCACCGTGGCGCACGAGCTTTGGTACTCGCACTGATGCACCATGAGGTCCGAATAATTCATTTCAATGGGAACCTTCGCGCCTTCGCGGCGCACCGCATTGAAGAGGGTCTCGCTGATGTCCAGGTTCAGCGTGTCGCCAAATTCGTACGGGCGTGAAACGCCGCCCGATTCGACGCCGGTCGAGAGGTCCCGCGTGTCGTGGCGGCCAAAGCTGCTTCGCCCGAGGGAACCGAGCAGGTCCTGCAGCGTCTTGAATCCCAAGAAATCGATGGTCTTATCCGTGATTTCAAATCTCGCCTCGGTGCGGTCTTGTGGCTGACCGAGTTGCCCGCGCGCAGAAGTTTGTGGCGGCGGCGTCACTTGCGGCGGCTGCTGGGGATTGATGAAGCCTTCATTGGCCAAGCGTTCGGTGAGCCTGTCAAGCAAATCCTTTACCGCTTGATTATTCATGGCCTCGGGATCGTTCAGCATGTCGCGCAGCTCATCACTCATCGCGCTGTCCGGCAACAGGTCGCCTTCTTGCAGCGCTCGCAAGATCGCTTCACGTAGCGCTTCCATCGAACGCTCGGGATCCATTTGCGATACGCCGTAAAATTGCGACTCAAACCCGCTTTGCAGGAAAAAATTGCCCAGGCGCTTGACCAGCTCTTCCAGGTCGATGGCGTCGGCTGGTTCTCCCGTGTATTTGCCGTACTTAATGAGTTTCATTTCGTCCTGTCGACAGAGTTGTTTTTCTCGCTATGCTCCCCGGGATGACCGACCCTTGGGTCGTCAGTTGTACTGCCGCCGCGGCGGCCGCCCGGGCAAATCTCGTTCGCGATGCTCCGCTTGTTTTGGTTTTTCCACGTGGAAGCCGCGCTCTTCGCTGCGGCCGATGCGGCGATGCGCCCACAGCCCTTCCAGAATCATCTCCGCGGCGGCAGCGGCCGAACCAGCGTCTTTGCGATCGTGAGCGCCAAGCCTGGCGATGTGCTCCATCAGACCCTGAATCTTGCAAAGTTGCTGGCAGCGCTCGGAGGCCGTCGCAAGTTCGGGCAGCTTCAGCTCGCCACCCAGCTCGAACCATTGAATCACCGGCTGGAAATTCACGTCGGTGAAATGCTTGCTGAACACGCGCCCGAACGCGGTTCGAATCAGTTCGCGCGCAATGATGTCCGCGCCTTTCAACTCGCCTTCATATTCCAGTTCCATCTTTCCGGTGATCGCCGGGAGTGCGGCGTAGACATCCGCGGCGCGCGCAACGGCGTGTTTCTCTCCGATGCGGGCGGCCCGCTGTTCGGCGCTGCTTACCACGCTTTCGAGCGTGGTTATTGGCAGCCGCTGGCTCACACCCGAGCGGCGGTCCACGCGTTTGTCTTCGCGTGCCTGAAACGCAATCTCTTCCACCACTTCCCGCAGGTATGCCGGTACTTCCACTTTGCGATTCGAGTCACGCCCGACCCACGCTTCCTGTGCGGTGATGCGCATGCCTTCTTCCAGCATCGAAGGATAATGCGTGCGAATCTCCGCCCCGATGCGGTCCTTCAGCGGCGTGATGATTTTCCCGCGCGCTGTATAATCTTCAGGGTTTGCCGTAAAAACAAGAAGCACGTCCAGCGGCAGACGCAGCGGATAGCCTTTGATCTGGATGTCGCCCTCTTGCATGATGTTGAACAGCCCGACCTGAATTTTCCCCGCAAGGTCTGGCAATTCATTGATGGCAAAAATGCCGCGATTGGCGCGCGGCAAAAGACCGTAGTGAATCGTGAGCTCGTCGGAGAGATCGCGGCCGCCCCGCGCCGCCCGGATCGGGTCGACGTCGCCAAGAATGTCCGCCATGGTGACGTCGGGCGTGGCCAGTTTTTCGACATAGCGGTACTCGCGCGGCATCCAGGTCAGCAGTGTGTTGTCGCCTTCCTTGGCGATGGTTTCTCGGCACAGGCGGCAGATGGGCTTGAACGGGTCGTCGTTAATCTCGCAGCCGGCAACGACCGGCATTTCCGGGTCGAGCAGATTGATCAAGCCGCGCAAAATCCGGCTCTTCGCCTGTCCGCGCAATCCGAGCAGAATGAAATTGTGCCGCGACAGGAGCGCGTTTACGATTTGCGGAATCACCGTGTCTTCATACCCATGAACCCCGGGGAAAAGCGTTTCCCCTTTTTCCAGCGCGCGCAGCAGGTTGCGGCGAATCTCGTCCTTCACCGAGCGCGATGCGCCGCGAGGATCGAAGTCAGGGATTCCCTTGAGTTCACCAAGAGTACGTGGTCTCGGCTGTCCTGAAGGTTGCGAGGATGTGTTAGACGTCATTCGGGTCCCGTTCCGCGGTCCAGGAGGGATGGACCGCACCAAATTAATTTAATCCGTGTCCGTTGCCCCCAGCGCGCTGGCGCATGGCCTTGCTATTCTGTAGATGCGGCGCCCACTCGCGAAGATATCCCACCAGCCGTTCCTGCCGGTCTTCCTCCGTGCGCAATTCCAAGATTTGCTGCTTCCATAGGAGATCCATCGGGAGCGTGCTCGCAACGCGGTACGACAACTCCTCGGCCGGTGTGCCCTCAAGATTCTTCGGGTAGTCTTCGAAAAGGAGCGTGTGGCATGCTTCGTAGAGCTCGACGAGCTGCCGCTGCACTACCGGATTCCCCGTAGCTTCGCGGTCCTCAAGATAGTCAACCTGCCCTTCCAGCAGGGGATGCTCCGTGAACAGCTCCACCACGCGGAAAGGAGCGCGGCCCACGGTAACGATGTCCATGCGCCCGTCGGGGTAGCGTTTCACAACTTCCAAAATCTCCGCCGTGCAGCCCACATGCGCAATTCCCTTTGGCAGGGAGAGAAGCATGCCGAATTCCGATTTTTCCTCGAAGCAATTTTTCACCATCTCCTTGTATTGCGGCTCGAAAATATGCAGGGGCAGGGGAGCGCCGGGCAGGAGAACGACGTTCAACGGAAAAAGCGCGATGCGTTCTGGCCGCATGATTCCCATACCAAATGATACCAAACCGTTGCCGCTCGGTCAGTGTCGCCCTTAAGCTTGTTCGAGGATGGCCTCAGCGTCGATGGTGATTTCGACGAGGTCCCCGACAACCATCCCGCCGTGGTCCAACTGTGCGTTCCAGCTTACGCCGAAATCGTGCCGGTTTATCGTGGTCGTGGCCGTGAAGCCGGCGCGCGTCTTGGGGCCCTTGTCCACCCCGCTCTCCCACCAAGGCGTTTGCCACTCGCCGAGATAGGTAACGCGAAGCTTCGCGGGGCGGCTTACGCCGCGTATGGTCAGGTCCCCTTCGACCGAGTAGTCATGGTTGCCAAGCAACTTTACTTCGCGGCTGCGGAAGGTGATGGTGGGGTAGTGCTCGACGTCGAGGAAATCGGCGCTGCGCAGATGTGCGTCGCGGTCCGGCTCTCCCGTCCAGAGCCCCCGGGTGTCGATCTCGATCTCAACCGAGGAGTTCTGCGGACTGGTGGGATCGAAATGGAGCCGTCCATGGACGTTCTTGAAGTGCCCCCGGACATAGGTAACCATCATATGGCGCACACAGAATTCGGCAGCGGTGTGCCCAGGTTCGAAGAACCATCGTGCCAAGGGAGTCCCCTCTCTTTGCCGTGATTTTAACCTCAATGAGCCATCTCGTCTAAGGGCTCGGTGTGGTTTGCCCTCCGAGGCGACGGTTAGTCCGCTCATTTGGGCCAAGTCCGAACGGTCGGATAGTTGTTGCAGTGACCTCCCACAGACCCCTTTCGAAGGCTGGTAATGGCTGCTTGTTGGTGGAAAAATGGTAACGGGCTTCTACGCGTCGCTGATTTATCCTCCGTTTATCTGCCGATGCGGAAAATGGGTTGCACGAAAAAGCGGGAGGAGAAGTGAATTACGCCGCGCTATTGCGGTCTGCCGTTGTGGCGCTGATGCGCAATAAGATGCGCAGCGTCTTGACGGTGCTGGGCATCACCATCGGCATCGCTGCCGTGATTTGCGTGGTGGCTATTGGCAAAGCCGGCCAGGCGCGTGTCGAACAGCAACTCAATAACCTCGGCGACAATTTTGTGTGGATTGAGGCGGGCGGGCGGGCGGTCAACGGCGTTCGCACCGGCACTCATGGCACCAAAACACTTGTGCTTGCTGATGCCGTGGCCATCAAGAATCAAATCGCCCTGATCAAAAGCGTTTCGCCCAACGTGGATGCTTCCGTGCAGATTATTTATGGCAACCAAAACTGGTACACCGGCTACCGCGGCGTCTCTCCAGAATTCTTCGATATCCGGCGATGGTATATCGACCAGGGCGCAGCGTTTTCGCAAGATGACGTGGAGCGCGCGGCGGACGTCTGCGTCATTGGCCGCACCGTTCGTGACCAGTTGTTCGGCGTTGAGGATCCTATCGGCAAAGTGATTCGCGTGAAGGATTTGCCCTGCAAAGTGGTGGGAACGCTGATGCCCAAGGGCCTGTCCTTTTCCGGTCAAGACCAGGACGACACGATCATCCTGCCGTATACGACGGCCATGAAAAAAATCAAGGGGATCACCTGGCTCGATGACATTCTGTGTTCGGCGGTTTCCCAGGATGCGGTGAAGGTTGCGGGGCAGGAAGCCGCGGCGCTCCTGCGCGACCGCCACCATTTGCGCCCGGAAGAAGACGATGACTTCAACATCCGCAACCCGGAAGACATCATTCAAGCGCAGCTCGAAGCCAGCAAGACGCTCACGGTTTTGCTGATTGCCATCGCTTCCATCTCGCTGATTGTGGGCGGGATTGGCATCATGAATGTCATGCTGGTTTCCGTGACTGAACGCACGAGGGAGATTGGCGTTCGTGTTGCCGTCGGAGCGACGGAACAAGCCATTCAACTGCAATTTCTGGGCGAGTCCGTGATGCTGAGCCTCGTTGGCGGCGGCGCCGGAGTAATGCTCGGAGTTCTTGGCTCCTATCTGGTTGGCAAGACGCTGCAATGGCCGATGATCATGTCCCTCGAAGCGGTTATCGTCGCGGCGCTCTTTTCCATTGCGGTTGGCGTTTTTTTCGGATACTACCCGGCGCGCAAGGCGTCTTTGCTCGATCCTATCGAGGCGCTCCGATACGAGTAACCCATGGCTCTCGGAGAGCCACAACGAAGGATGAAAATAGCCGCTCACTGTTGAGCCAATCTTTTCAATGAGATACGCGGCTATTTTCATAGGAGTGAGCGGTTAAATTCCCGGCGTCCAGGAAACGAATGAAACCAACAACAAAATGGCTCCTGCTGGGCGGTGCTGTCGCAGCGGCAGCGTTTCTTGTCGTGCTGGGGTTAAACCGCACGCCGCCGATCCAGAATTTCACCGCAAAAGTCGAGCGCGGCGACATCCACGACGTCGTCGAGGCCACCGGCACGATCAACGCGGTCATCACCGTGCAGGTGGGCTCCCAAGTATCGGGAACGATCTCGAAGCTTTTTGTCGATTTTAATTCCCGCGTGCACAAAGGGGATCTTGTTGCGTTGATCGATCCCGCGCTGTTTAAGGGGGCCGTGCAGCAAGCAACGGCAGACCTGGAAAACGCCAGAGCCAATCTCATTGCCGCGCGCGCAAATCTGGAAAAAGCCCGAGCAGCGCTGGTTCAAACGAAGGGCGATTACGACCGCGCGGCCGGACTTACCAAAGCCGGAATCATGAGCCAGCAGCAACTGGACATGGCGAAAGCCAACTACGATTCCGCGAATGCAGCAGTGGGGGGCGCGCAGGCCAACGTGACGCAGGCGGAAGCGCAAGTCAGCCAGAAGGAAGCGGCGCTCGAGGTGGCGCAGACCAATCTCAACTACACGGTGATTCGCTCGCCGATTGACGGCACGGTAGTGGCACGCAACGTGGACGTGGGCCAGACCGTTGCGGCGTCGCTGCAAGCACCCACGATTTTTACCATCGCGCAAGACCTGAAGAAAATGCAGGTCTATGCGAAGACCGACGAATCCGACGTCGGGAACATTAAGGTCGGCAAGGAAGTCACCTTCAAGGTCGATGCGTTTCCGAAAGAAACGTTTCGCGGCATGGTCAGCCAGGTGCGCATGAACGCGACCACGGTGCAGAACGTCGTTACCTACGACACCATCGTTGATTTTGCGAATCCCGACCTGAAGCTGTTTCCGGGAATGACCGCGTACGTGACCATTCCTGTGGCCACCGTGCAAAACGTGTTGAAACTGCCGAACACGGCGCTGCGTTACAAGCCGCCGATGGAACCTGAGGAGGTCCTCGCGCTTTATCGGCGATACGGAATGGAAGGCGGCGACAGGAAAAGTGCCAGTGATGCAGCCGCGGCAGCAGAAGCCCCGCAAACAGCCGACGGTGGCCAGAATCGGCCGCGAGCGTCACGTTCCAATACTGCAATCGTCTGGAAACTTCACGCGGATAACAGCATGGAGCCGGTGAAAGTGTCCCTCGGCATCACGGACCATTCCTACACGGAAGTGACGGCGGTGAACAAGGGTGAATTGAAAGAAGGAGAAGAGCTTATCATTCGCTCCGTCGTGGCGAAGTCGTCGGTGCCGGGAGCTCCGGGAGTGCGGCGGTAGCGATTTCTTGGACAGAAACGCCATGCAGGTCACGAATCAGACGGAAACAACGCTTACGAGCGGTCCATTCGCCGGGCACGCGGTCATCCGCGTGGAGGAGATCCACAAATACTACGAGCTGGGCGAAACGCGCGTGCATGCCTTGCGCGGCGTGAGCGTGGAGGTGCAGCACAGCGAATTCGTGGCCGTGATGGGTGCGAGCGGCAGCGGGAAATCCACGTTCATGAATATTCTCGGCTGTCTGGACCGGCCCAGTTCCGGCCGCTATTTGCTGGAAGGCGTGGACGTCTCGCAGCACGATAAACGGGCGCTGGCGCTCATCCGTAATCAAAAAATCGGATTTGTTTTTCAGGGATTCAATCTGCTCGCGCGCACCACGGCGCTCGAAAACACGGAACTGCCGACGCTTTATTCCAAAGTCAGCAAAGAGGAGCGCCACCGAAGAGCCGCGGAAGCGCTCGAGATGGTTGGATTGGCCGACCGCGCCGAACATTTTCCTTCGCAAATGTCGGGCGGACAGCAACAACGTGTGGCGGTCGCGCGAGCGCTGGTGAACCGGCCGTCGATTCTGCTGGCCGACGAGCCGACGGGCAACCTGGACAGCCGCACTTCGGTCGAGATCATGGAAGTGTTTCAGGGCCTGAACGACAAGGGCTTGACCATTGTCATGGTGACCCACGAGCGCGACATCGCGGAGTTTGCGAAGCGTGTGCTGGTGTTCCGCGACGGAAAAATCCGCAAGGACGAACCCGTGCGCAACCGCCCGCGTGCCGCGGAGGTTCTGAAAACCCTGCCGACGCTCGAAGATTAGTTCAAAGAAGAGTCAGGAAAGATCATTTAGGAGCGCTTCCATCTCGGAGCGCGCATGCTGGTTGCCCGCTTGGGCTGCCGCTGCGATGCCGCTTGAGAGTACGCTTCGCGCTTCCTCCGTGCGCGCTTGGCGAGCCAAGAACTGACCGTACATGTGGTAGCCGGGAACATAAGCGGCGTTGTGTTCGAGAAGTGTGCGAAAGTGCCGGTCCGCCGCGGCCGAGTCGCCGCTGTTCATGCATTCGAGCGCCAAACCATAGCGGGATAAGGCGTCGTCGGGCTTTTTGGCGACAAGCTCTTCGAGCATTTGGCGGCGCGACTTCTTCGGTCCGGTGGTTTTGTCCATCATTTGTTCACTTATGGGAACCTCCCGTATTATACGGGGGCGCGGAAAGGCTGTAAAACGCGGCAAAAGAAGAGGATTCGCATGAAACGGAAGAAAGCCGAGGACGCCCGAGCGGATCTGGGGGGTAAGCCAGTAGGCGCCTCGCGGTCGGAGATGACGGAAATCGTTTTGCCCGCGCAGACAAATCCGCTCGGCAAGCTGCTCGGCGGGCACGTGATGCACCTGGTGGATATGGCAGCGGCGATGGCGGCGCACCGGCATTCGGGCAGTTATGTCGTGACGGCTTCGGTCGACCACATCGACTTTCGCAATCCGGTAAGTCTCGGGGAAATCGTCATTTTGAAATCACAGGTGAACCGCGTTTTTCACACTTCGCTCGAAGTGGGCGTGGAAGTTTATTCAGAAAATGTGCTCACCGGCGAGAAGAAGCACACCACCACCGCGTACGTGACCTTCGTGGCGATTGACGAACACACCCGCCTGCCGAAGCCCGTGCCGCCGCTGATTGTGAATACCGAGGAGGAAAAGAAGAGGTTCCGCGAAGCCGGCAAGCGACGCAAATTGCGCTTGGCGCTGCGGTATGGGAAAAAGTAGCTCGTTCGATTGCCCTCGGAAGACCTGAGATTCGGCTGCGGCCCTCTCTTTTAGCGATGGAACGGTGATTAGGGCGTTTCTGGTAATCGGCCATCAGGAAATGTTTCAAGCCAAAGCGAGAAAAAACCTGATTGTGGGTAAGGGACTGCCAGCATAGTGTGCGCGGAACCGAATTGTCTCGAAAAGCCCCCCGGCCTGATGTGTTGCTCCGGTTGCTACCCGCTGTAGGTATGCGCCGCCGCAGGCATGCGCGACGAGTCGGCCATTAACTACCTCAAGGAGAAGCCAAGATGAACAAAAATAAATTATCGCTGATCGCGACCGCTCTGGCAGCGCTTCTGGTGTCGAGCCCTGCTGCGAGTTTTGCGCAAAGCGCTGCCACGTTCAGCGGTGAAGCCGTGGCTTTGAAAGCAAATGCCGTGGGGGTTTCGCTGGCACTGGCGGATACCGGAGCGCTGCCATCAAGCGGCGGGAGCCTGAGCACGTCGGTAGCGAGTGTGAACGTCGCGGGTATAGCCTCGGCTGACGCGCTGAAAAGTTCCACGTCCGGGAGTGGCAGCAGCAGCCAGTCGCAATCGACACTGCTGGATGTAAACCTGCTGAATGGCTTGGTTGCCGCCAGTGTTGTGAAATCGAACTCCAGCGCCACCTGTAGCGGTGGACAGGCCAGCACCAGCGGGAGTGCGCAGCTAGTGGGATTGACCGTTGCAGGCCAATCGATCCTGGTCTCCAACCCGAACCTCTCCATCTCCCTCCCAGGGGGAATCAGCGTTATCATCAACCAGCAAACAAGTTCGTCGGGAGGAACGAGCGGATCGGTGACGGTCAATGCGCTGCATGTTACGGGACCAAGCATCGACATCGTGGTCGCCTCCGCCCAGTCCGACATCACCTGCTCGTGACAACCCCAGTTTGAGCAGACATCCAGGAAAAGGCATTGACGCTCGTCCATGCGATGCCTTCCCCAGAATGGTTTAACCGCCAGAGCCACGGTTGGCCCGACCGTGGCTTTCTTGTCTGGAGAAGAGCCTCGTCTCTGGAATACGACTCATGTCTATATGCATAAGTCAGCGCTCGGCCACGGCGGCGACTTCTTCGGCGACGGCCAGCGCCTGTTCCGCGCACGCGCCAATTGCTGGACCTCGCAAGTAATTGCCCGTCAAAAAAAGGCCAGGAAAACGTGCCAAATTTTTGCCGATGGAAGCCAGCCGGTCGCCGTGCCCGAGATTGTATTGCGGAAGTGCCCGCGGCCAAATCGTGACGTTCGAGAACATGGGGCTGGACTGGATGGAAAGCAAGGGGGCGATCTCGCGATGGACGATGCCCGAAAGCTCCTCGTGGTTCAACCTCGCGGCAGCGGGGTCGGTTGCTCCCCCAACGAAACCGGTGAGGAGCGTATGCCCGTCGGGCGCGCGCCCGGGGAAAAGCGAGGAATTCCAGACCGTACCGAGAATGCGCAAACCGGCGGACCGCGGAACGAGGAACCCGAAGCCGTCCAGTGAGTGGCTGACGTCCTTTTTGGCGTAACCAAGCGAAACGACAGCAACCGCAGCATACTCGACGGAAGTCAGCAGCGGTTTGAACGAAGGTTCAAGTTGCCCCAGCAGCCCTCCTGTCACATCCGTGGGTGTCGCGAAAATCACGGACTTAGCTGATACCGAATCGTTGTTGCTGCCTTCCAGAGAGACGTGGTACGCCCCATCCTTTTGTCGATAGACGTTTGTGGCGCGCGTCCGCAGGAGAATGCTCGAAGCGAGCTTGTTTCCGAGCGCGCGCACCAGCGTCTCATTGCCCTCGCGAAACGTATTCAGCGTGGGTCGCTCGCGCGGGCCTTTCTTGGATTTGGCCGGGCGCAGCACGCCGCGAACGATGCTTCCTCGAGCGCTTTCGGCTTCGTGAAGCTGCGGGAATGCGCTGCGGACGCTGAGTTTTTCCGGGTCGCCGGCGAAGACACCTGAAACGAAAGGCCCGACCAGGCGATCGAGGAGCCGCTCGGAGAATTTTCTGCGGACAAAGGCGGCGACGGATTCATCGCCTTCCGGCGGAACGCTTTTGCCAAAAATGTCGCGTACCAGCGCCCATTTCGTGGAGCCGTCGATGAGCGGGCTAGTGAAAAGCGCTAGGGGGCTCATCGGCACGGCCTTGAGCCTGCTGCTAACCAGAACGTAGCGTGGGGCCTTGGCTGGAGCTTCAATGAGCTGATCCGCAATTCCGAGGTTCGCGCATAAGCTTCGCAATTGCGCGGTTCCCGTGAAACTTTGCGGGCCCAGTTCCAGCAAGAAGCCGTTGCGGCTGACCGAGTTAAGAACGCCGCCGGGCCGGGCCGAAGCTTCGACAAGAAGAACTTCGAGGCCCGCTTTCTGAAGCGCATACGCGCAAACCAACCCAGAAATGCCGCCGCCAACCACCAGAGCTTGGGCGTGACGGGTCACGACGAGGTGTGCACCTTGCGGGCTCAGAGAGTTTTCGAGAAAAGCGGCTTGGCGGCCAGCTGCTGTTTTTCGAGGTACGGATCGAAAACCATGGCCAGGTTGCGGATGAAAATGCGGCCGAGCCCGGTGGCGCGAATTTCGCCGTTTTCAAGGAGCACAAGCCCATCGTCGCAGAACGGCTCGAAACGGCGTAGTTCTTCGGCGAAGTGCTCGTCAAAGTTGATGCCAAACTCGCGGGAAATTTCGTCCTTGAGCACCACCGTGTGGCAAAGCAGCCGGCTGATGACCGCACGGCGAAGCCGGTCTTCTTCGGAAAGATGATAGCCGCGCATAGTGGCCAGACCGCGTTCTTCCACGGCTTTTTGCCAGGAAGGGATGTCGCGATGGTTTTGCGCGTAAGCCGATTGGATGCCGCTGATGGCCGTGATGCCCATGCCGTACAGGTCGGCGCCCGCTTTGGTCGTGTAGCCCTGAAAATTGCGGTGCAGCGTCCGCCTTTGCTGGGAAAGCGAAAGCTCATCGCCGGGTTTCGCAAAGTGGTCCATGCCGATGTACACGTACCCGGCCTCGATGAATTGAAGCAGGCCGGTGCGAAAAATCTCAAACTTCACCATGCCTTCGGGGAGATGCCCGATAAAGGAACCCTGCTGCTTTTTCAACCAGGGAACGTGCGCATAGCTGAACAGTGCGATGCGGTCCGGGCTGAGACCGATGATCTGGTCGACAGTGTGAGCGAAGCTCTCGGGCGTTTGATACGGCAGGCCGTAAATCAAGTCCACGTTGATGCTGTCGAAGCCGAGCCGGCGCGCGCTCGAAAGCAGATCGCGCGTCATTTCGAAGGGCTGGAGCCGGTGAACCGCTTTCTGCACGTCGAGTTGAAAATCCTGGATGCCCATGCTCAGGCGGTTAAAGCCCAACTTTCGAATCGTCTCGAGATGCGCGCGCGAGGTCACACGGGGATCGACTTCGATGCCGATTTCACTGTCGGGCGCGAACTGGAAATGTTCGCGAGTAAATTCAAAAAGATCCTCGATTTGTTCCGGTGAGAGATAGGTTGGCGTCCCGCCGCCCCAATGGAATTGTACCACGTGGCGGCGTTTCGAAATGCTGCGGCTAACGCGCTCCGTTTCACGTTTAAGTACGTCCAGATACGGCGGCGCGACACCCTTATTTTTCTGAATCACCACGTTGCACGCGCAGAAAAGGCACAGGCTCTCGCAGAACGGGATATGCATGTACAGCGAAACGGGTGTTTTCGCGCTTTCTGCCTGCTCGAAAGCGCTTTCCAGGTCGGTTGGGCCGAACCCGTCGTTCCAAACGGGCGCCGTCGGGTAACTGGTGTAGCGCGGGCCGGGACGATTGTATTTTGCGAGAAACTCTTCGCCGACGCGAAGTTCGTTGCGCATCTGCTGAAGCGTTGGATAGGCGAGCGTCATCGCAAATGGCCTCACCGGGACTGCGCCGCCGGCCGCATTTCCCCTAGCAACGCTTGTTGGCCGGTTTCCACAAAAAGCTGAGCGTTTTCGACCGGAGTGTCGGGCAGAATGCCATGGCCAAGATTGAGAATGTGCCCTCGTCCGGCGAGCGAATGGATCGCGTCCAGCGTGACTTCTCGAATTCTCTCTCGTGGACCGAGTAACACCGCGGGATCAACATTTCCCTGCAACGCGATGTTCGGGCCGAGGGCGCCGCGAATTTCTCCCAGGTCCACGCGCCAATCCACGCTCAGTACGGTCGCGCCGGAGCGCGACGCAGCGCGAAGCAAGTGCCGCGATGCCTTTGTGTAATAAATGAACGGAACGGAGCCCGAAATTCCAGAGACGACCTCCTCGACCGCGGGGAGCGCGGATTCCTGGTAGTCCTGCAAACTCAGCTCGCCGCACCAGGTATCAAATAACTGCACCGCGGTCGCGCCAGCCGCGATTTGCGCCTTGAGATAGGGAATCGTGGCCTGCGCGATGCGATGCAGCAAGTCGCGAAACGTTTTCGGTTCCTGATACAGAAACTGCTTAACGGTAGCAAACCCTTCTTTCGTTCGACCTTCCACCATATAACACGCGAGCGTCCACGGGGCACCGGCAAAGCCCAAAACAGGAACTTCGCTGCCGACCGCCTTTACGATGCGGCGGATCGCTTCGGGCAAGAACCCGGTTTCCAGTTCCGGGTCGAAAATCCGCAATTTCTGAACGTCTGCCAGGCTACGAACCGGGCTTGGAAGGTTCGGCCCCTGATCGCCCAACTCGAGTGGCAGTCCCATGGCTTCGGCCGGAATGAGGATATCGGAGAAGACGATCACGGCATCGACGCCGAGCCGTCGGAAAGGCTGCAAGGAGACCTCCGTGGCCAACTCCGGGGTCTTGCAAACCTCCAGAAATCCATGCTTTGCGCGAATTTCGCGATACTCGGGCAGGTACCGGCCCGCCTGCCGCATCATCCAAACCGGCAGGCGCGGAACGGTTTCCCCGCGGCAGGCGCGCAGGAATAAGTCCTTTCGATTAACCGACGTTTGGACGGTCATGTCCTTTCCAGCAGTTCGAGAACAACCAATCTTAACAGGTCTTGCCGGGCCAAGCACCCTGACCTCGCTCACGCCGTGCGGGTCGGCAGCCGTGTAAGTTATACTCAAAGGTCCATCGCTGCGGGCGCACGCGGCCTAACAGGCAGCTGCTAGTTGCTGTTTGTTCGGTGCGGCTCCCATGCGTAACAGGTAGACGAGTGCACTACGCCCTTTTCATTTCCACCGTCGTTGCTTACGCGTTGAGTCTCGCGCTGTATCTGATCTTTTTGAATACCGGAAAAGCGCTCACCGGCCGGCTGGGAACGCTGCTGCTGGCCGCAGGCTTGGTGATGCACTACTTTGTCTTGCTCGAGAGATCCGAAGGGGCGCACACGGTTCCGTATCATGATTTATACGGAGCCATGTCCCTGTTTGGCTGGTTGCTGGGGCTTACCTATCTGGGCCTCGAGCTCTACCACCGCCAGCGGTCGGTCGGAGCACTGGTGCTGCCCTTCATTCTCGTATTTTTTGTCGCTGCCCATCTTGCGCCCGCCGATAAACTCTCGCCTCCGGATGCGCACGGGCCAACGTTTGCTTTTCACGTGGCCCTCAACATCTTGGCGTACGCGGCGTTTACCCTTTCCTGTGTGTTGAGCTTGACCTTCCTCATTGAGGAGCGTTTCCTTCGCAACCACAGGATGGGTGACGTGGTTTGGCGCCTGCCGCCGCTCGAGCTGCTCGAACGCATGAGCCGATCCAGTGTTTTGATAGGCTTAGCCTGCATCACCGTTGGGACGGCCTTCGGTTTCCTGTGGGTCTACCGGTTGAGTAGCAAGTATTCTTTCTACGACCCCAAGTATGCGGTCACGCTGCTCGTCCTGATTTTGTACGCGGTGTACTTCCGGCTGGCGCGGACGACCGCCTGGCGCGGCGCGCGTGCCTCGAAGCTGTGTGTCTTCAATTTTCTGATTGTCTTTCTGAGCTTTACGGTCGTGAACTTGTATCTTTCGGCGAATCACCGGTTTTTTTAAAGGAGCGTCCTAGGTCCGGCATGGAGATCGTTCTCGTTGGATTGAACCATCGCACCGCGCCCGTCGAGGTGCGCGAGCGGGTGTCCTTCACCGCCGACCAGGCACGCCGCGCTTCCGAGGAACTCCGCTCGAAGGGCATTCTCGAGGAAACGCTGGTGCTCTCGACTTGCAATCGCAGCGAAGTGTATGGTGTGCCGCCGGAAACTTCGCGCGAATGCGCGCCGGGGCTTTCCACGTTCCTGAGCGAATTTCATTCCGTGCGCATGGACGTCCTGGGAACGTCGTTATACCACCACTATGACGGCGAGGCGGTACGGCATCTGTTCCGTGTCGCCGCAGGGCTCGACTCCATGATGCTCGGCGAAGCCGAAATTCTTGGCCAGGTGCGCGAAGCTTATCGGGTCGCGCACGAGCAAGGCGCTACGGGACCGGTGCTGAATCGCCTGTTTCAGAGCGCGCTCGAGGTCGGCAAGCGCGTGCGCGCGGAGACCGAGCTGGGGGCACGGCCGATGTCCGTGGCTTCCGCCGGCGTCAAACTGGCCGAACGCATCTTCGGAAAACTGCACGATCGCAGTGCGCTGGTTCTTGGCGCCGGCACCATCAGCGAGCAGGTGATTGCTCAGCTGCGGGATCGCGGCATTGCGCGTCTTTTTGTAATGAATCGCTCGAAGGAGCGCGCCGACGGGCTGGCCAAACAATATCGTGGAGAAGTGCTGCCGTGGGGCGAGTGGGAAAAGGCGCTTCCGGTGCCGGACGTGATCGTCACCTCGGTATCGGCCGAAGAACCGGTTTTGCGCCGCGAAGCCGTTGAACGGGCAATGGACAGGCGCAGCAACCGCGCAATGTTCCTGATGGATCTTGGTTTGCCAAGAAATGTCGACGGCACCGTGGGGAAGCTCTACAACGTCTATGTTTACAACATCGACGATCTCACCGAAATCGTGGCGCAGAACCGCCAGGCCCGGGAGAACGAAATTCCCAAAGCCGATAGCATCGTCGAACAGCAGGTAGGAAAATTTTTATCCTGGCAGGCGGGCGTCGAGCTGGTCGGCCTGGTCAATGAGCTGCGCACAAAAATGCGCGAGGAGCGCGATCAGTTCATCCGTGCCCGCGTGGCATCCATCCAGCACTTGACCGAGGCGGACCGCACCCTGGTTGAAAAACTAATGGATGAAATCCTCGAAAGCTTGCTGCTCGGGCCGGCCCAGCGCTTGCGGGGCGAAAAAGATCTGCGCCGAAAGGTGCAAAGCGTCGAGGCGCTGCGCGACCTATTCCTTTTAAACCGGGAGAAATCTTGAGGACCTTGCGCATCGGAACCCGCGGGAGCCTGCTTGCCAGATGGCAGGCGGAGTCTATTCGCAAGCGGCTTTTTGCAGCGACCGGCATCGAGCCGGAAATCGTCATCATCAAAACGGCGGGCGACAAAATGCTGCACTCGCCGGTGGCGCAAATCGGCAGCAAGGGCATTTTCATCAAAGAACTGGAAGAAGCGCTGCTCGAGCAAACCATCGACATGGCCGTGCACAGCGTCAAAGACATTCCTACCGACATTCCTTCCCGGGTGACGTTTCCCGCCGTCTGCAAGCGCGATGACGTGCGCGATTGCCTGGTGGGTTCGACGCTCGCAGACCTGCGTCACGCAGCGCGCGTGGGCACGAGCAGCTTGCGGCGTCAGGCGCAGCTGCGCCATGTTCGCCCGGATCTCGACTTGCGCGACCTGCGTGGCAACGTGGACACGCGCTTGCGCAAAGTGCAAAGCGGGGAATACGAAGCAGTGGTCGTTTCCAAGGCAGGATTGGACCGGTTGGGATTCAGCCAGCGCATTTCCGAGGTTCTTTCTCCGGAAGTATGCATGCCCGCGGTGGGGCAAGGCGCGATCGCCGTGGAATGCCGCTTGAACGACCGGGAAGCCCAGGATTTGCTGGCGCCCCTCGATGACCCGGAAACCCGCGCCGCGGTGATTGCGGAACGCGCGCTTCTGGGCGCGTTGCACGGCGGATGCCAAGTGCCTATGGGCGCGTGGGCGCGCGTCGAGCGAGGCGCACTTCACATGGATGCCTGTGTGTGTTCTGTGGATGGCGCGCAATGCGTGAAGCAGCACGCAGCCGCCGAACCCGAGCAAGCGGCGCAACTTGGCGAGCACATGGCACGCTTGCTCGTTGACGCGGGCGCGCAGTCTATCCTTGAGGAAGTGGGTCGGCACCGTGCCTGAGAATTGTCGGAGTTCCGTCGGGGGGAAGCGCGTGGTGATTACGCGCGCGGCGGCCGCGTGTGAGGACCTTGCTCGGGAACTTTCCGCGCGCGGAGCAACTCCGGTGTTGTTCCCGCTCGTGTCCTTTGCGGAGCCGGACGATTTCGCGCCGCTCGATCGCGCCATCACGAAGATGCAGCAGTTTGACTGGCTGATTCTTACCAGCGCGCAAGCCGTTCGCGCCCTGATCGAAAGAGCCGCGGATTTGCAGCGGCCGCTGATGAGAACCGACAGCCGAGTGCGCGTTGCGTGCGTGGGTCCGGTGACGGCAGACTCCGCACGAAGTGCGGATCTTCCCGTGGAGTACGTCGCCGTGACGCACAACGGCGTTGCTCTCGCGAATGAGTTGGGCAGCAAGCTCCAGGGCACCAGGGTGCTGCTGCCGCGCAGCGATCGCGCCAACCCGGACCTGCCCGCGGCGCTCGCGCGGTTTGGTGCCCAGGTCACCGAAGTGATTGCCTATCGCACACGGCGGCCCGCGGAGACCGAGGGACTCGAGAAGATTCTGAACGGCCAAGCAGACGCGATTTTGTTTTTTAGTCCATCGGCGGTACAACATTTTGCGGAACTCGTTGGTGCCACGCGGTTGCAGGAGCTCCAGGGTAAGCTGGCCGTCACCGCGGTCGGGCCTGTTACCGCGAATGCTTTGCGTAAAGCGGGCGTCGAGCGCGCCGTCGTTGCTCAAGATACGACCGCCGTCTCAGTGGTTGAAGCTTTGGAAGGGCATTTCGCCGCCGCGAAGGCCGCTCCGGCAGGAGTCAAACGAGCATGAGTTTCCCGACGCATCGGCCCCGGCGCTTACGCCGCACCGAAGCACTGCGCAGCGTGGTCCGCGAGACGCGCTTGACGACCGCCGGCTTGATTTATCCGATGTTTGTGTGCCCCGGGAAGAACGTACGCCTGGAAGTCGCTTCGATGCCGAACATTTTTCAGCAGTCTGCCGACCAGCTCGTGGAAGAGTCGAGGGAAGTGGAGTCGCTCGGCATCCCCGCGGTGATTCTCTTTGGCCTGCCGGAAACGAAGGATCCGCGCGGCGCGAGTTCACTCGGTTCGCAAGGCGTGGTGCAGCGCGCCATCGAGGGCATTCGAAAGGCCAATCTGAAATTGCTGGTCATTACCGACGTCTGCCTGTGCGAATACACCGATCACGGCCACTGCGGCGTCATCGAGCACGGAGAAGTGGCGAATGACCCGACACTCGAGATTCTGGCGCAGCAGGCGCTTTCGCACGCGCGCGCCGGCGCCGACATTGTCGCGCCTTCGGACATGATGGACGGCCGCGTCGGCGCAATTCGAAAAATGCTCGATGAAAACAGATTTGAGAACATCGCCATTCTTTCCTACGCGGCAAAATACTGCTCCGGATTTTACGGGCCATTTCGCGAAGCTGCACAGTCCGCGCCGCAATTCGGCGACCGCCGCAGCTATCAGATGGATCCCGCGAACGCGCGCGAGGCGCTGAAAGAAGTGCGGCTGGACTTGGAAGAAGGCGCGGACATGGTGATGGTCAAGCCCGCGCTGCCGTATCTCGACGTGATCTGGCGCGTGCGCGAAGCCTTTGAGGTTCCCGTGGGCGCGTACAACGTCAGCGGCGAATACGCGATGGTAAAAGCCGCGGCGCAAAACGGCTGGCTCGACGAAAAGCGGGTGGTTCTCGAAATCTTGACGGGCGTCCAGCGCGCCGGCGCGGACCACATCTTGACCTACCATGCCAAGGACGTGGCGCGGTGGATGAAGGCGTGCTAGCCGGGGGCAGAGGAAGTGTCTAAATAAGATCAGATGAGCAAAACGCAAACCATACTGAAAACCGAGCGGCGGCGTTCGCGGGAAATTTTCGCGCGCGCCGAAAGGGTTTTGGTCGGCGGAGTGAACAGTCCCGTTCGGGCGTTTCGCTCCGTGGGCGGAGAGCCGCTGGTAATCGACCGCGCCGGCGGACAATTTCTCTACGACGCGGACGGCAACGAGCTGCTCGACTACGTTTGCTCGTGGGGAGCGATCCTTCTCGGGCATTCGAATCCGGCGATTGCCGATGCCATCGCCGACCAGGCCCGACGCGGCACGAGCTTTGGCGTGACCACGGAACTCGAGCTGGAGCTCGCCACGCTCATCACCCAGGCCATCCCTTTCCTGGAAAAAATTCGCTTTGTTTCAAGTGGCACCGAAGCCACAATGAGCGCGGTGCGGCTGGCCCGCGGCGTCACGAAGCGCGATTTCATCGTCAAATTCGAAGGCTGTTACCACGGGCACGCGGACAGTTTCCTTTCGCAAGCGGGTTCGGGCCTCGCGACGCTGGGCATCGCGGAGTGTCCCGGCGTGCCGCAAGCGCTGGCTGGGTTGACGTTGAATGTTCCGTACAACGATCCCGAAGCGGTTGAGAAGGTTTTTGCAACGCACAAAGGAAAAATTGCGGCGGTCATTGTGGAACCCATCGCGGCAAACATGGGGGTCGTTCTACCGGAAAGCGGGTTCCTGAAAGGCCTCCGGGAAATCACGCAACGGGACGGGGCGCTGCTCATCGTCGATGAAGTCATCACCGGGTTTCGCCTGCGCAACGGCTCCGCGCAAGAGCTTCTTGGCATCGAGGGAGATCTGACGACACTCGGCAAAATCATCGGCGGAGGAGTTCCTGTGGCCGCGTATGGTGGCCGCGCGGAATGGATGAATCACGTTGCGCCGCTCGGCCCGGTCTATCAGGCCGGAACGCTGGCGGGAAATCCGCTGGCCATGCGGGCGGGAATCGCGGCGCTCGGGCAACTCACAAAACCGGGGTTGTACGAGGAGATGACCAGACTGGCCGAGCGGCTGGTGCGCGGTTTGCGCGCCGAGTCGGAGCGCGCCGAAATCGCCGCTCAGATCAACGCCATCGGCTCGCTCGCGACGGTCTTTTTCACGACCGGGCCGGTAAGAAATTATGCCGACGCGAAGCGTTCGGATACAGAACGCTACGCACGATTCTTCCGGGAGATGCTGGCGAGGGGAGTCTTCTTCGCGCCTTCGCAGTTCGAAGCGGCGTTCCTCTCCGCGGCGCACACTTCTGAAAACATCGACCGCACCCTGGCCGCTGCTCATGAAGCTTTACAGGTCATGGCCGCCGCCGAACCTGCCGTCTGATTCCGATTCAAACAGTAGGAGCAAACAGGCATGCCTGAAGGCATCGAACTTCCAGAAGGACACCACGAACCCGCGGACCACCCGCTGGTTCTTCCGGTATCGATCACCATTTCGATCATGGCCGTGTTGGTTGCCGGTGTGACGCTGCTGGGGCACCGGGCGCACACCGAGGAATTGCTACGGCAAAGTCAGGCGGCCGACAAATGGGCGCAATATCAGGCAAAAAGCGTGCGCCTTCACGAAACGCAAGGTTTTTCTGACGTGGTCAACCTGGTTGCTGCCATGGATCAGGGAAAAGGTGAAGCCCTTCGAGAGAAGTATCTCAAGGAAGTGGAACACTATCAGAGCGACAAAGAAGATATCAGCAAGGAGGCCACGGACCTGGAAGCGGAGCGCGACTTTGCCAGTCGTAAAGCCGACCGGTTCGACGCAGGGGAGGCCTTTCTCGAAATCGGTCTGGTCATCTGCTCCATTACTCTGCTTACCAAGCGCAAAGGTTTTTGGCTGGCCGGCATGATCTTGGGCGCGGGCGGTGTTGTGCTCGCCGCAACTGGTCTACTGCTCCGCTGATTAGGCGCGCGCCGGAGGCCACGACCCGCGCAGCAGGGCGATTTCGTGCGCCAGGCTTTCCACCTTGCCGAGCAATTCGTGGTGTCGCACTTCCTCTGCGGCAGGTTTCTTGCCGACGAACGTGAGCGTTCCGCCGGGCTCGAGAACGCATTGGCTGACTTCGGAAAGCGAACTGAAGCCCTGCTTGCGCGCGGCGGCTTCCAGCTGCGCCATGGTGATGAGTTCGGTCTTGAGGTGTTGCGTCCGGACTTTGCCGTCTTCGATCAGCACGTCCGCGCGGCCTTCCACCAACTGGTCGAGCTTGCGGTGCCGGTAGAGAAAGCGCACCACCAAGAAGTTGGTGGCAAGCAGGGAGGTGGCGCTGATAATTCCGCCGAGCACAGAGTTGTCGTCGCCGATGATGGCGTTTTGCACGGTGTTGGATAAAGTCAGCAGGACGACCAGGTCAAAAGGATTGAGCTGGACGAGCTCCCGCTTTCCGGAAAGCCGCAAGCTGACTACCAGGAACGCGTAGACTAAGATGGGACGCAGGATTTTTTCGAGCAGAGGAATCCCCAGTACGAACAAATCTTTCCAAATTTCATGCATCGCGCGTTAGCCCTCCTCGAGAACGTCACAAGCCCAATATCGCATATCCAGGAATTTGACAAGAACGGCAGAACCTATCCGCGGAGGTGCGCCCATGGAGGCGGCAGCGTCCGAACTTCGCATGTTGTACATGTCCGGGTACGGCGAAAGGGCGGCCGGAGCTATTCGCGTTTCGATTCCACGGTGCGCCTGCTGGCAAAGCCCTTTAGGCGCACCGCGCTGCGACGCGCGCTCCACGAGCTTATGAACAAAAATTGAACCTAGTGGATCTTCGGGTGCCGCCGGTGCCAATCGGTGTGTTGCTGGAACGCTCGCGCGGCTTGAATGACGACGATGTCGTCGCCCGCGCCGGCCACGAACTCGAGTCCAATCGGTAGATTCTTTTCGGTGAAACCACAGGGAACGGAGAGCGCCGGCAACCCGCAAAGGTTGCCAATGGCGCCCAGCGGATCAGGAAATGCCAGGCCGGTTTCCAGATTGAGCGTGAGCGGGGTGGCGGGAACCGGCTGCGATGGAGCGACGAGCACGTCGAAGTCCTCAAAAATCGCATCCATTTTCTTTTGCAGAATCTCGCGCACTTTGAGGGCTTGTCCATAGTCTGCTGCGGAATATTGCTCGTTCAAGTAGCCAGAGACCTGCCCGAGCGGATCGGTCAGTTCGCTGATTTTTCCTGAGCGAATCAGCGGGCGGAAGGAAGCGGCCGACTCCACCTGTACGATCAGGGAGGCAGCCTCTTCCCACGGGCCAACCGGCAAGGAGGTTTCCTTCATGCCGCTGAAGATTTTTTTCAAGACTGATCTTGCTGCCGCAACGGGCCTTGCGCTTCCGCCATCGAAAGAGTTCCAGGCATTGTGAAGCCAGCCGACGCGGAGCTTGCGCATTTCAACCGAAGGCGAGTACGTGAAAGCGGCCTTGTCGATGGCAATCGTACCGCGGTCTTTTGGATCGTGCCCGGCAATGGCGGCAAAAATTCGCGCGCAATCTTCGGCGCTGCGAGCCATGGGCCCGATCTTGTCCATCGACGGAGCGAGGGCCATCGCGCCATAGCGGCTGACGCGGCCGTAGGTTGGCCGCAATCCGCTGACACCGCAAAACGCCGAAGGGCAAATGATCGAGCCCCAGGTTTCCGTGCCGATGGCAAAACCGGCGAGGCCCGCGGCAACAATAGCTCCCGAACCGGAGGAAGAGCCGCAAGTCCAGCAGGCGGAATCCCAGGGATTTTTCGCTTCCCCTTGCAAAGACGCGGAAGCGAAGCGGTAGCCCATGCCGCCGGCGAGCTCGATCATCGCGGCTTTGCCGATCATCACCGCGCCGACGTTCTTCAGGTGATCGATGATTGTGGCGTTGTATTCGAAAACCTGATTGACGAAAGGTTTTGCGCCCCAGGTCGTGGGCACGCCTTTCACGGCGAGGAGATCCTTCGCGGCATAGGGAATGCCGTGGAGCGAGCCGCGATAATGGCCGCGCTGGATATCCCTTTCGGCGGCTTTGGCCTGCTCGAGCGCGATTTCCGGAGTAAGAGTCGCGTAGGCGTTGAAGCGGGGCCCAAACTTTTGGCTGCGGTCGAGGTAGAGCTCCGTCAATTCCACAGGAGAAAGCTTTTTGGATTCGATGCGTTTGGAGAGTTCGCTGATGGAGAGAAAGAAAATCTCTTCGCCGGGCATTGGGAGGCTCCTCAGGGTTTTGTCGGCGCGGCAGCCGGTTTCGCGGAGGCAGGCACCCGCGAAGCTTTCTTCTCACGCTCGATCAAAGGCTTCAAATAGAGGGCGGGCCCGTCGTTATTATCCGTGGGATAGGCGCGAAGACGGTCGAGTGCGGCTTGGCCCTCGACGGCCAGCCTGTGCAAGTCTGCTTTTTGGGCATCATTGAGCCGCGAGCCGTATTGAGCGAAAACCGCCTGAAGGCGCGACTCCATTTCCGTCTGGCTTTCCGCGGAGAGTTTTGGCCCGCTGGGCGTCTGCGAAAGCGGCTTTGCTGTGTCAGGAGATTTTTCGGTCAGAAGATCGGCGGGCGAAAGGGAAGCTGCAGCGGAAACAAAAGCGGCACGGCGGGCAAATTCCCGTCGCGAAATCACACAGCCATTCTTCGAGCCCATTGCGTCCCCCAGACTAGAAGTGTTTTGTAAAGCAGTCGTAGAGTGAGGCTACAGAATCGAGGTTTGGGCGTCAACCTGCGCGCACTGACAGTGTTCCCGGCAACAACGAGGTTGGCGCCTCGGAATCGCCGCGAGCTTGAGCTTTGCCTGACAGAGCGGGGAGAGTCCTGCCGGAATTGAATTTAGGCTGGCGCTGAACGATAGCGGTGAGGTTATTGGTAGCGCAGGGCGACCAGGGGATCGACCGTCATCGCGCGCCGCGCTGGGATATAGCTGGCCAACGACCCGACAGCAATGAGCACAAGAGGAACCAGGGCCAGCGTGACCGGATCGTAGGGGGTCACCTTGAAAAGCAAGTGTGCGATGAGACGCGCCGTAGCGACAGCGCAAGGTATGCCAACCGCGATGCCAATCAGTGTGAGCACGAGCGTCTCGCCCAAGATCATGCTAAGAACTGAGCCGGGCTGCGCGCCAAGGGCCAGTCGAATCCCCAGCTCATGCGTCCGGCGAGAAACAGAGTAAGAGATCACTCCGAGAATCCCCACGCCTGCGAGGATCAAAGCGATCCCGCCAAACAAGCCGAGGAGCAAAGTGCGAAAGCGGGGCTGTGCCACAGATGCGCTCAAGACATCGGCGAGCGGCGCGATATCTGTTACCGGTAGATTTTTATCCATGCCGCGCGTTACGGCGCGAATTGCTCCGACGACAGCAGAAGTGCTCAGCGTGCTCTTGACGACCACTTCGCCTCCATAAAGGGGCGCTTGGGCGAATGGCACATACAACATAGGCCCCGGTTCCTTGCCGAGTGATACGTCATGTATGTCCCTAACGATGCCGACGATTTCGCGCGAGACAATGCCGTTAGCAGGAAAACCGAAAATCAGATGCCTGCCCAGCGGATCCTGGTTAGGAAAATAGAGTTTCGCAAGTGCCTCGCTGATCAGCGCTACCGGTGGCGAGGAAGAGAAATCAGATTCATTGAACAAACGGCCACGAAGCAGTGGAATTCCCATCACGGAGAAATAGTGCGGGCTGGCTGGGACGTAATTAGCGGTGTCGGCCGTTCCCGCCTGCCGTGGTGGATTGCCGACAATCTGAAAGGCGAGGGTGATACAGCAATCCACCATGGGCAGCGGACCCGCGATGGCCGAATCCTGCATGCCGGGCTGGGCCGCAAGACGCATCATCAGTTCTTCTGTGAAAGCGGCCCACTGTTTCGGCGTTGCGTACTGAAATTGTGGAAGGGAAACCATTGCCTTCACGACGTGATTCGGCTCGAAGCCCGGATTCACTGAGGTAAGCTCGGAAAAGCTGTGTATCAGCAATCCCGCTGCGGTAAGAAGAACCATTGCCAAGGCAATTTCCGTAACAGCCAAGCAAGCGCGGGCGCGACGCGAACCTGCCGACTCCCCTGCGCGAGCGCCTTCGCCGAGTTCCTTTTGGGGATCCGAGCCAGCTGCGGAAAGCACGGGGGCTAGCCCGAACAAAAGACTGGTGGCCAGCGAAAGCACGAAAGCGAAGACGAGGACCCGGCCATCCACGCGAATCGAGTGGAACTGCGGCAGACTGGGAGGCAGGAGCGGCAAGAGAGTGGCTACCCCCCAGTAAGCCACGAGTGTTCCGACAAGGCCGCCAAGCAACCCGAGGATGGAGCACTCGGTGAGCAGTTGGCGGGCGATGCGCCCGTTGCCGGCGCCCATCGCGATTCGAATCGCGACTTCCTTTGACCGCGACGTCGCGCGGCTCAAAAGGAGATTTGCAACATTCGCGCACGCGATCAGGAGCACTAGGCCAACAGCTCCCAGCAGCAGGAGCAGCGGCAATTTCACGTCGCCGGTGATCGTTTGCTGCAGCAGCTCAATTCTAATCGCCCATCCCTTCTCCGCCGGAAATTCCTTGGCCAGCCGTGCGCCGATGGTGTCCAATTCCGCCTGCACCTGGGCGGAGGAGATGTCGGGGCGCAGTCGCGCGATCACGGCCATCCAGTGCTCTTGAGGCGGCCGAGTCATCCAAACGCTAAACAGAGGGTCCTGAGCAAGCGGTATCCAAACCTGGTTTGTCTGATTGAGGAAGGGCGTGTGAAAGCTCGCCGGCATCACGCCAATCACGGTGTACGGGCGCATGTCCAGTGTAATCGAACGGCCGACGATTCCCGGGTCCGCCCCAAATCGGTTGCGCCATAAATTTTCGCTGAGAACCACGACAGGGGCAGCTCCGCGCTGGCCGTCCTCGGGGATGAACACGCGGCCCAGCAGCGGCTCAGCCGCGAGGACCGAAAAGAACTCGGATGTCACTACCACGGTGCTTACCTCGGACGGCTCTCCGTAGCCCGTAAGGACCAGAGCGTGGCCACCCAAGCCGGCGACCGCGCTAAACACGCGATTGTCATCCCGCAGTTCAGTGAAGGTGGGATAGGACATCCCAAGCCCCGAGCTTCCAGCGTCCGGCTTAGCCTCGGATACAAAGACCAACTGGTTTGCATTCGCGTACGGTAACCGCCGAAGCAAGACGGCATTAACAATGCTGAATATGGCGGTGTTGGCGCCAATGCCGAGCGCAAGCGTGAGCACAACGACAGCGGCGAAGCCAGGGGATTTGCGCAGCATGCGAACGGCGAAGGCCAAGTCCTGCCAGCACGTTTCTACAAAAGATTCCCAGCCGGCAGAGCGGACCGTTTCCTTTGTGCCTTCGAAGCTTCCCCGTTCGAGGCGAACCGAGCGAAGCGCGTCCCTGCGGCTCGCGCCTTGCTTGATTTTTTCTTCGGCCGCCATTTCAAGAAAGCCGTTGAGTTCTTCGTCCAACTCCTGGCCAACACGTTTCTTTCGGAACAGGGAACGGAGCCCGCTGGTTATGCTTCGCCACATGGCTTCTCCTAGGATGCTTCCAAGACTCTCGCGATGGCTGCCACTTGCCTTCCCCATTCCCGGGTTTCGCTCGTGAGCCTTTTTCGGCCCCGGTCGGCCAGTGCGTAACATTTTGCACGCCGGCTGTTCTCGGTGGCTTTCCATTCCCCCTTGGTTAGCCCGGCCCGCTCGAGGCGCTGAAAAGCGACGAACAGTGAACCCGCATTGACGCGGAAAACTCCTTGGCCCATCTGTTCGAGCCGGACGGCGATGCCGTAACCGTGCATAGGCTCGAGCGCCAGGGTTTTCAAAATGAGCATGTCCAGGGTGCCCTGATGAGATCACTCGGCTTGTCGGCCATGGCTGCGTTCCTCCTGAGGGTCAAGAGGAAGAGTACTCTTCTCCTCCTGATTGTCAAGAGGAGAGACTAAGAGAGGCTAGCGGGCTGCTCCAGCGGCTCGTCCGAAAACAGCAGCCGTGCCCATACGCAGGTTGCCGATGTGCGGCCGAGCGCGCTTCACCTCTTGGAAGAGAAGCACTGGGGAGCGGGACAGGCGGCGGGCAAGGCCCCGCCGCCACAAAGGGCCCTTCGCGAAGTAAGGGCGGGCCGGGGAATCGAGACTACTCCATTTGCGTGAGAGTCTGGATCTGTGTTTCGAGCGCCTGGTTGTACTGGCGTTCGATTTGGAGCTCGGTCTGCAGCTTCTTGACGAGCATCTCCAACCTGGCGATTTCCACGCGCAGTTTTTGCAGGTCGGGCGCGGGCCGCAAAGGCGCGGCCGCGGGTGGTTGCGCATCGGCTTGCGCTGGCGCCGGTGGGCGGGGAGTGAATGCTTCGGCGAGCGCACGCGGCCAGGCGGGTTCCTCTGCCGCGGGCGGTCGAGGAGGTGGCGTGATGGTTCGAGGAGCGGCCGGAGCAGGCGCGAAAAGACCGTTCAGCGCGATCGTGGCCGCACCGCGGTCTAAAGAAGGCGCCGCTGCTGCGGCTTTCGGCTCCAGAAGAGCTTTCACCCGGTTGATCAACTCCTGAGGCTGAAAGGGTTTGCGGATCAGTTCGTCGGCTTTAACCGAGACGGCTTTGTCGGCGACGCTCTTGTTAACCACGCCGGACATGAGCAGAACAGGGGTGCCGCTGAGATCGGGATTTTCTTTGATCTGGCTGCAAACCGAGTAGCCGTCCTGATCCGGCATGATGAGGTCGGTGATGACCACGTCCGGACGCATTTGTTCGAATTGCCGGAGAGCGGAGGCCGCGTCGGCGCAGGTAATCACCTGGATGTTTTCGCGGCGAAACGCGATCTTGATGACTTCGCGCATGGTGGCGCTGTCATCGATGAAGTAAACCGTCGGCACGCGCTTCGCCGGCGCTTCCTCGAGAGGGGGAATGGTCATTGCTTCGCTCATGGTGCTTCCTTATCCGCCTTGTCGCGCGAACTTTCATCGACCTCGCGCATGGCATCGAGCATTAAATCGGTGGCCGAGCGCAGCACGGTGCGCTGCGTCGAGATGGTACCGTAAACAAATTTGTAGACGCCGCTGTTGCCGTTGACGCAGTTCTTTAGGATGTAAATAACCGCTTCGTCGCCGAATAGCGTGCCGCACTCCGCGTGCGAGATCTCCCCGCCTTCGTAAAAGAGAACGGCGTCAGCTTCTCCGGCATTGACGTACAGCGCGCCGGTCTGGTGGGCGTGGCCGAGCATCTGCATCACGCCTGTCAGGTCATGGTGCGTCAGGTTGCCGCTCAAGCTCGTATCGGATTGCGTGAGCAGCTGCGTGGGCCGGAAGCCTTCCATTTTGCTGACGACAATCTGTTTCACATGCGAGGCGATGACCCCGGGCTGACGTCTGCGGTCGATGTAGTCGTCGCATCCGGCCTGGAATGCTTCCATCAGCGCGCGCTGGCTGCCGTCGCCCAACGCAACAATAGGGAGATTGGCGTTTTTGGCGTCCGCCCGGATGATGCGCGCGATCTCGAGCGCACCCATCTCGCGCATATTGGTAGCACTCAGGATCGCTCCGGGAGCGTCATATTCGAGAGCCGTCAGCGCGTAGGCCGCTTGCGTGCTTGTCGTTACTTCAAAACCTTCGCGCTTCAACGCATCGCTGAGGCGCTTGGCAAAATACACATTGCTGTCGATCAAAAGAACCTTGATGGGACGCGGCGCCGGAGTCACGGACGTGCCTCCGCTCTGTTGCCGCGGTCAGTCCGGAAGCCGGGTTGGCGCCCTGCGAGATCGCCTGCGCGCAAATCCTCAAGGCCCGGCGTCAGGGCATCTAGATTCAACACTTCAATGACGTCCCCGCCGTGCGAGAGCCATCCGGCGACGCGGGGTTCGTCGGATGCGCTTGCGGCGGTCAACTCCGCGTTGATCAATTCGCACTCGCCAGTAACGGGAATCGCCACCCATTCCGTCCTTTGTCCATACCGGCGCAGTGCGATGAGATAAAAGCGCCGCGCCGTCAGGCGGGTTCCGATCAGCTTTTCAGCAACGTCGCAGACCGGAACGATTCTTCCGCGCCGCAAAATCACTCCTTCAATCCCGGGAGTCCGATGGGGGAAACTGAAAACGCGGCTCGGCGAGACCAACTCGGCGGTATCGTCGGCGGCGACCGCAAACCGCCGTTCGCCCAGGCGTAACAGGACAAAAGGCCTCAGTTCGAGTTCGCTTGAGATGGTCATTCTTTCAGCGCCATGCTTCAGTTCAATTCCGTGCCTAAGTTCGTGTCGGTTGGTGCTTCGGCCTCAAGCTCTCTCTCGGTCTCTTCGCGCGATGCCTCCGCGGGAGGGACCGCTCGGTCCAGCATCGTCAGCTCCTCGTCCGACAAGAAACCTTCGGGACGCACCACAGGAACCACCATCTGATCCACGGCCGTGAGACCGCGGTACCATTGCCGCTCTTCATGACAGAACGAAAGGGGCAGCACTTGCAGCCGCGTCATTGCGGTCATTCGCTCGATGCTGTCAACCAGCAATGCGGTGCGGGTGTTGCGGAGCACGAACGCAAGAATTCCTTCCTCGGCGGGCAGCCCAAAATGCCGGGCGCCGCTCACAAGGAATAAAAGGTTTGGGCCGCGCCTCACAAACTGGCGAACTTTGCCAACTCCCGGCGCGGTGACTTCGCTGGCGCCTCCCGAGAGGCTGTCTGCCCCGCGCACTTCCTGAACCGAGGAGGAGGACAGGGCGAAAAGCTGTTCGCCGATGCGGAAAAGAATAATCTGCTCCGCGCGCAAAGTGCCGGGCTTCACTGGGGCCGGGGATGGCATCAGCGGACTCCTGAGGGGGTTGGCTGAGCAAGCCCCAACACGCGCTTTTCAATCGCCTGGTAAATGTCATCGACGCCGAGCACCTGATCTACGACGCCGGCTTTGATGATTTCCGCAGGCATGCCAAAAATCACACAGGTTGCTTCGTCTTGCGCCAGGACCAGACCGCCGGCAGATTTGATGGCTCGTGCGCCGTTGGTTCCGTCATTGCCCATGCCCGTGAGCACGGCGGCGATGCTCAAAGGCCCCGCATAAGCGGCCACCGATTCCATGGTCACATCCATGTTGGGCAGGTATCCATTGATGCGCCCAGGCGTATCGTCAAGCTGAATTCTTCCGCTTGACGTCACGCGCAAATGTTGTCCACCCGGACAAATGTAAAGTGTTCCCGGCGTGATCGATTCGTTGGACTCTGCTTCTTTCACGCGGATTTCGGTGAACTCGGCGAGTTGCGCCGCGTATTGCGCAGTGAATGTCGCGGGCATGTGCTGCACCAAAATGACGGCAGCAGGGAAGTCGCGTGTGAAACCGGGAGCGATGCGCATGACCGTTGCCGGTCCGCCCGTGGAAGCCGCCAGAACGACCACCGGAAAGCGTTGGTCACTCGAGGCCGCCGACGGGCGAGGACTGGCCTTTGCAGCTGCGGCCGGCTTTGCACTCCCACCCGCGCTTTGAATCGAGGAAGCCAAACGGGTGGCCGTGCGCACCACGCGAACTTTGGCGGCCATGCGCACCTTGCGCAGAAGTTCTTCCTTTACGCTTTGCATGTCGAGATCGATGCCGCCGGAAGGCTTGGCGACGAATTCAATGGCGCCTAGTTCGAGCGCGCGGAGAGTGCTGGCTGCGCCCTCTTTCGATTCGGAGCTGACGATGACGATGGGCTTCGGATTTGTGGTCATGATCTCCGCGGTGGCCTGGAGACCGTCCACGTGCGGCATGTTGATGTCCATCGATATCACGTCGGGCTTCAGGGATTCCGCCATCGAGACCGCTTCGCGACCGTCTTTGGCGCTGCCGACGACCTGCATCTGGTCGTCACCGTTGTAAATGTTCTCCAACACCTTGCGCATGAAGGTTGAGTCATCTACGACGAGCACGCGGATTTTTTTTGAAGGGGTTGACATGGTGCAGTTACGCCACCGGCGCGGGGCGCGGCGCCTCCGTTCCGATGAGTTGTTCGACGGCCGCAAGCAATTTATCTTCCTGTACCGGCTTGGTCAGGAAGGCGGAAGCGCCATCCTTTATGGCGCGGTCGCGATGCTTGGCGCCGGCGCGCGAGGTTACCACCATCACCGGAATGCGGCGGGTGGACGGACTCTGGCGCAACTGCACCATCAACTCGTAACCCGTCATGCGAGGCATCTCCAGGTCGGTGATGACCAGGTGGCAGCCGTGCTGTGACACGAGTTCCGCGGCTTCCAGTCCGTCGGCCGCGAGCTTCACGCGATAGCCGCTCTTCTCGAGCATGCGCCCGACGAATTTGCGCACGCTGATGGAGTCGTCGGCCACGACGATGACGCGCTCCTGCTCGACGCGGTCGATGGCTTCGGAAGGGATGGTGCCGCGCGCCACGGCCGCCGAACCCGGCGCAAAAATGCGCGCCGCGCTGGCGCTGGCCTGGAGCGGCCGGCGCTCGTTTGGCTCGGCCGCGACCATGCGGTTCAGGTCGATCAGCAGAATCAGGCTGCCGTCCGGCGCGATCGTCGTACCGGGGAAAAGTTTCACGCGGCGAAGATATTCACCGAGATTTTTGATCACGATTTCGTCTTTGCCGAGGACTTCCTCGACCACCAGGCCGATCTGATGGTTTCCGGTGTTGGCCACAACCATACGGAAAAATCCGTTGACCGGCTCGAGCGGCGGTAGGCCAAGATACGTATCGAGGCGAATGACTTCGGTGACGACGTCGCGCACCTTGGTCAGCAATTTGCCGCCAACATCCTCGATTTCGTCGGCGCGCAGCCGACGGATTTCCTCGACCACTGCCAGAGGCAGAGCAAAATTGGTCGAGCCGCAGCGGACAAAGAGCGCCGGCGAAATGATCAGGGTCAGAGGAACCTTCAGGGTGAACTTTGTGCCTTGGCCGGCGATGCTTTGGATCTCGATTTCGCCATTCAGGGTATTCAAATTGGCGCGCACCACGTCGAGACCGACGCCGCGGCCGGCCAATTCGGTCTTGACGGGCGCGGTCGAGAATCCCGGATGGAAGAGCATTTCGCGCATGTCGCGTTCGGTGAGGCGATCGGCGGTTTCCACCGAAACCAGGCCGCGCTCGATGGCGCTTTGCTTCACGCGCCGGTAGTCGATCCCGCGGCCGTCGTCCTCGACTTCAATGTAGATGTGGTTGCCGCGGTGATACGCGCGCAGCATGATTTTTCCCGTGGCCGGCTTTCCCGCGGCGGCACGATCGTTGCTGTGCTCGATTCCGTGCGCGACGGCGTTACGGACGAGATGAGCGAGCGGATCCGAAATCTGCTGAATGATGTTGTTGTCGAGTTCGGTTTCGCTTCCCGTGAGTTCGAGTTCGACTTCCTTGTTGGTCGATTTGGCAGCGTCCCGCACGGCGCGAGACAAGCGAGAATACAGCGTCCCGATGGGCACCATGCGCGCGGCGGTGATCTCATCTTGCAGGTGATGCGCAAGTTTGCTGAACTCGTCAATGTCACCCTCGACGCGCCCGATGAATCCCCCGAGCTGCGAGAGCACTTCGTTCACGTCCGCTGAGATTTCCGCCATCGAGCGCGACAAAATGTTGACGTCGTCGTAGCGGTCCATTTCGAGTTCGCTAAACTCCGACCAGAACGACTTTTCGCCCGATGCCGCGCTCGAGAGCAGCTTTGGCGCCGAGTCGGGACGCCAGGGCGTTCGATTCCTGGTAGAGCTGATGCGGTTGAATTCGTACTTTTCCTGGAACTCCGCAACTTTGCCCTGCAGCCGTTCTTTCGAGAAACTCAGCGTGTCGACGAGCTTCTCCAGCTCTCCGACGCGGCCCACCATGCGGGTGCGGTTGATGACCAGTTCGCCCACGGTGTTCATCATGCGGTCAAGGCGGGCCAGGCCAATGCGCACGGATTTTGCCGTGGAGGCAGCGACAATCTGGTTCACCAGCTTCTTCCCAGACGCAGCGGCCTGCGATGCGGCTGCCTTCTCCGCTGCCTGGGCGTGCTCCGCCGTCCCTTCGCGAGCTGCGGCTCGAGTTTCTCCCTCTTCGGGTTCGAGGGGGGAAAACTCCGCAACCCGCCCGAGCAGGGAATCGACTCCCGCGCGCATTTCGGCTTCATCCGCCCATTGGCGATGGAGCGTTTTCTTCAAGACGTCCACCGATTCGAGGCACAAATCCACAACTGCGGGCGAAGGCTCGATTTCGCCCTCGCGCATCCGGCCAATCAAGTCTTCGACGCGGTGGGCGATGGCGCCCAGCCGTTTCAGCCCGACCTGCGCCGCGGAGCCCTTGATCGTGTGAATCGCGCGGAACAGCTTGTTAATTTCCTCGGGATTGTTGTTGGCCTCGAGGGAAATCAAGCAATCGCTGACGACCTGCAAATGCTCTTCGGCCTCGGGCTGGAAAAACTCCAAAATCTCGTCGGGCACTTCGTCGTCCGATGGAAGCGCGTCAAAATACGACCCGGTTGCAGCGGCAGGAGCCGTCTCCGCGGAATCCTCCATGGGAATCTGGGACGACGGTTCGGGGTTTGTCAGATTAAGCGGGGGAGGCTCGGTCGGAAACGCGAAGCGATAGCGGTCCTTGAAGGCGGCAACATCCTCGGTATTTTCGTGCCCGGTGTCGCTGATTTCCAGCAGGTCGGTTTCCAGCAGCGAAATGCCGTCGGAAAGAAACTCGGTGAGCGGGCCGTGGAGGTCTTCGCCCAAAGGCGCGTTGAGCGCATACTGAAATACGTGAGCAAGTTTTCCGGCGATTTCCGAGAAGCGCGGAAAGCCATAACTTGCCGAAGTTCCCCCTAAAGTGTGCGCGGCAATGTAGAGCCGCTCGAGGTCCTCGTGGTTCGGTTCGACGTCCTGGAGCACACTGACGTATTCCCGCAGATATTGCAGGTGTTCGGCGGCTTCTTGAAGGAAGACCTCGACGGCTTCGTGGTCCGGCGTGCTCACGCGCGTCCCTCCGTTACGAGTTCAGGCTTCAGCAATGCGTCTGCGGCGGGCTTGCGGTACAAAATGCAGTCGTTCAGCACAATCGCCTGGAACTTCACCGGCATTTTCGAAATCGATTCCGAGTGCCCCAGAAAAAGATATCCGCCGGGTTCCAGCGTTTCGTAGAAACTCTGGACCAGGGCGCGCCGGCGCTGTTCGGAGAAGTAGATCAGCACGTTCATGCAGAAAATCGCGTCCATGCGTCCCAGGTAAACGGGAGAAGCAAGGTTCATTTGCGCGAACGAAACCATTTTTCGCAACCTTGGCTTGACCTGCTGTCCGCCCTCCACGGCGGCAAAATGGTTGGCAAGCTGCTTTTCCGTCACGCTGCCGAGGCTGCGGCCGGAGTAGACGCCCCGCTCGGCATGCTTCAGCGCCTGACGGCCGACGTCGGTGGCCAAAATTTCCACGTTCCAGGCGTCCGCAAAGGACAGGGAATCCGCCATGGTAATGGCTATCGAATACGGTTCTTCGCCGGTCGAGCATCCTGCGCTCCAGATGCGCAGCGTGCGCGGATTCTTCCAAAATTTCTTTGTATGCAACTCCGGCAGAACGCGTTTTTCAAAGGCTTCGTAGACACCGGGGTACCGAAAAAAACTGGTTTCCTGCGTCAGCAATCCTTCGAGCAGCGCCTCGTATTCCACGTTGGACTTGCGCACGCAACGCAGCAAGTCCGTGCCGCGCTCTAGCCCCTTGGCGCGCAGATGTTCCCGCACCCGCGTGGAGAAGAAGCGCTCCCGCGATTCATCAAAGCAAATCCCCGTCCGCTCTTCGATTAGCATGCGGATCTCACTCAATTCATGTTCGCTCAGACCGTGGCCTGGTCCCTGGCGCTCGCTCATCGTTCTCCCGTTCCCTCTGGGCTACCCTCGCATTGGCTCCGCAACGCCGGCAAAAAGTAGACGATTAACGAGCGGCTCCCGCGGGAATTGGCCGATCGGATTCTGCCGTAGCCGCTGACGAACCGACCTTGGAACCGGCGCGGAACTGGGCCAGCGCTTCGTTCAGATGGTCCGAGAGCTTGACGAGCTGGCTCACGGTCGCCACTGTTCCGCGCGTTCCCTGCGAAGTCTGCCGCGTGATGTTGGAAATGATTTGCATCGCGTGCGCCACACCTTCTGTGCCGCGCACCTGCTGCTTCGAGGCCAGCGAGATTTCCTGGACGAGTTCCGCGGACTGGCGAACGACGTTGGAAATGGCGTCGAGCGCGCGTCCGGCCTGGTCCGCCAACGACGCACCGCCTTCCACTTCCTTCGTGCCCTCCTCCATGACGATCACCGCCTCGTTCGTTTCGGCCTGAATCGCCTTGATGAGGGCGGCAATGTCTTTCGTCGCGCTACGGCTATGTTCGGCCAGCTTGCGGACTTCGTCGGCGACGACCGCGAATCCGCGTCCGGCCTCTCCTGCGCGGGCGGCTTCGATGGCGGCGTTCAAGGCGAGCAGATTGGTCTGCTCGGTAATGTCGTTAATCACGTTGATGATTTCCGAAATTTCCAGCGAGCGGTCGCCGAGCGACTTGATTTTCTTTGCCGTGGCCTGCACCGAGGCGCGAATGCGCTGCATGCCTTCGAGCGTGTCGCGCACCGCGCGGTTGCCCTGTTCGGCCGCATCGAGGGCGCGGCGCGCTGCTTCGGCGCTGGCTTCCGCGTTGTTTGACACCTGCTTCATCGAAACCGTCAGCTGTTCGACGGCGCTCGACGTGTTTGTGATTTCTTGGTCCTGCTGAGTCGCGCCGGCCTGCATTTCGTCGGCGGCAACGAGAATGTTGTTGGAGCAGGCGGTGACTTCCATGGCCGCCTTGCGCACGCGCTCGAGAACCTTGGTGAAGTTGTCAAGCATGTAGTTGATGGAGTCGCTGACGTTGCCTAGCGCGTCGTTGGTCACCTTGCCGCGCATGGTTAAGTCGCCGCGCGCCACCTGGTTGATGACGGTCAGCAAGTCGGTGATGTTCTTCTGCAGCGATTCGGTGGCGTCCTGGTTGCTGGTAGCCTTGGAGACTTTGGCCACCGCGCGATTCAGGTTGTCTGCGATATAGCCCAGCTCGTTTGTGGCATCCACTTCGGCGCGCGCCCGGGGATCACCCGCAGCCAGCCGCTCGGAAAACTCCGCGAGAGCGTGCACCGGCCCGAGCAGTGCTGCAAAGCGCCACGCCAGGATGACGGACATGAGGAGCGACACGAGCAGCGCGCCGACCATGCCCGGGGAGCCAAAATCGAGCCCCGAGGCTTCGCCCGCCTTCCTCCCGGCGCTGAATGCCAGCCACAGAACGGCGAGATAGGCCAGGCCGTTGAAAAGGACTAGCGTCCAGATTGTCGAACTCAGTCGCGATTTCATGCCACCCTCCAAATCCTTTTGAGCGGAGTACGCGCCGTCCGGGCGCCCTCTCCCGTCACTTCAGATGCTGGGTCCCGGAAATACCTCAAGCAGCCGGCGCAGATCGATGACCAGCGCGAGCCGGTCTTCGTGCCGCAGCATTCCGATGCAATGCGGCACGTTCTCCGGCGCCTGCTCGAGAAAATCTTCGTTCTTCACCGAATACGTTCCAATCACCTCGTCCGAGGCGATCCCGATCCGCACGTCTTCTTGATGGTTCTCGGTGCGCAACGAAGCGACCACGACGTGCTTCGGGAGCAGCCCCGGCCGTCGCCCCTCGGTCATGGCGATGTCGATCAACGGCACAATCACCCCGCGCAAATTGAAAATTCCCAGCAGATGCGCGGGGCCTAGCGGGAGCTTGGTCACCAGCGGCCATTCCAGCACTTCTTCGACGTCCAGCACCGGCAAGCAGAACCGTTCGCGGCCGCTGCGGAATACGCAGAACTGCGATTCCGGAGACCGGTCTTCGATCGGTCCAAGCGCTTCCAGCAGTTCGCCGGTATCGGCGTCTGCCGGAAGAGGCTCGAGATGAAAGTCGTCGCTCATTGGCCCTTCTGTCTCCGAAAATCCTTATGCGAACCGCCGCACGGCGCGGAGCAATTCATCCCGCGTGAACGGCTTGGTCACGTAGCCGTCGGCGCCTTGCTGCTCGCCCCAGAACCTGTCGCTCACTGAAGCCTTGGAAGTCACCATAATCACCGGAATGGAATGGAATTCCGCGTTTCCCTTCAGGTCACGGCAGACCTGGTAGCCGTTGCGGTCCGGCATCACGATGTCAAGCAGGATCACGCTCGGCCGCTCCTGGCTGATGGCTTCTTCTACGCGTGTGGGGTCGTTCAGCCCCACCGGCCAATAGCCTTCCTTCTCCAAAAGGCCCTCGATCAGCTTGATTTCGGCCGGTGAGTCGTCAACGATTAAGACTTTTTTGAGCACAGCCGTGGTCTCCCCATACTTGTCCAGAGAGAAGAGGTGCACGTCAGCAGCCAGCCTCGGGATTCTCTCTGGATTTGTGTCGCGTGAAGCTAAGTCCCGGCGTATGAATACGTTAAACGTGGGAGCGGGAGTCTAGCGGCGCTCGGGCGCGGGCCAGCTGGTCTCTTCCGTCTCAGCTTGAGAAACATTCTCAGCCTCTTGCATCTCCGAAGCCAGCGATGAGAATCGCTGCGTCACGTCGTTGATCCGCAAGGCCATGCTGTGGATGGTCTTAATCTGGGCCAAGGAGTGCGAAGAGAGCTGACCTGGCTCGAGAAGCAGCAATTCCGCGTTACCTAACATGGAGGTCAAGGCGTTGTTCACGCTGTGCTTCATCTCCAGCATGTAGCGGCCAAGCGTCGCGTGGTTCTCGTTCTTGGCGGCTGCGCGCTCGGCTTGGCGAGCCAGCCGCATGGCTTCAACGCGGCGCAGCGATTCGCCCGCTACGAGCAGCAAGGTTTGCGCCCAATCTTCGCGCAGCGGCACGTGGACCAAGCGCGGATATGTGGCCCGCAATTGGCCGAATTCCTTGGAATCCGCGGGGACGCACAAGATGGCTGCCGAGGAAGGATCGAGCGAGCGAAGCACGTTCCTCAGCTTGCCATCGCGCACCGGGCCAAGGACCACCAAATCACGGGCCGGGGCGTCCTGTTCCTGCCACAAATCGCTCGTCAGAACCGTCACCGCGGGAGCTTGACGCTCGGCTTGCCAGCAAGCCGTCAGCATTCGGGCAAATTCGGTTTCATCCGTGAGTATGACTACGTTGGCGTGTCGCAAAGAGAACCCGCTCCTGAGGAATATTTCTTCTTCCCGCAATCTGATTGTCACTGCCGGTTACAGCTTTGCTGCTTCATCCAGCGTCGAGAGCAACCGTTTCGTGCTGATGCCGAGGTTGACCGCCGCTTCGGTATCTTTGGCCTGTTTGGCCACGTCCACGCGTTCCTGCAAACGTGTCACTTCCACACGCGCCATGTTCATGGCCCGGTCGAGCGAAGTGGCATTTCCCGTTTCCTTGGCGGATTCCATCGCCGCCGCCACCAGCACGCGCGCAACCACCGCCCGTCGCAAATCTTCTGCGGACGGTCCGTCTTCGCTTACGAACGCCGTGACTTCCCAGGACGACATCAAAATGCGCGCCCCGCCAATTTTCACCGTGGTCATGGAGCGCCCGCGGGAAGGTGGTGTCGCGATCAACTGTTCCCAAATCTGCTCCATGCAGTTTTCAAAATCCAGCGCCCCGGAAGGTTCCGCTTTGGCTGGCGGAGCTTCGGATGCCTCCCTCGGTTTTGCCTTAGGGTTGGAAGCATCGCGTGCGGAGGAAGCTTTCTTAAGAGTCTCTCCGGGGCCCTCCGGAGAGCCCTTTGGTGCGGATCCGGCAATCGCTTTTTGGATCGCTTGTTCCACGTCCCTCCGCAATCCCAGCAAGTTTTCAAAGGCCTGGCTGACCGTTCGCTCGGTATACTCTTTCTGAAACGGCTGTTTCCACTCGTCAGCGATTTTCCGAATCCTGCCAAGAGGTTCTCCGCCAAGTAATCCGCCATGATGACAGTCGATGGTCCGCACCCCGGCACTTTGCAATTGGTCGACGCCAGCGCGGATCGCGATCAAGTCCGCGTGCATCAACTCGATAAGCGTCCGGCGAAGCAGGAAGTTGAAGCGGATGAACGCCAGAAGCGCGGCAGGGTCGTAAAACATCCCGCCCGCTCCTTCCTTGACCTTTCTGCCTTCCTCGATGAAATTGGTTTTTGAAATTTCCCGGAGGCTGTGGAAACCGCGCAATGCCGCGATCATCTTTTCTAGCGGCGCGCACCAATCCAGCGGGGCGGGATCCACGTCGCCGAGCACCGGTTGCATGACCTGGGCGACGTCGTCGGGCTCAATCTGCTTGTGGTAGATCTTCGCCGGGGCGCACAGTGCGAAGTACTGGACCAAGAGAAAATCAATCTTGTCGCGGTCGGGATTGCTCTTTTTCGGCTTGCGCAGGTGGCGCCGGATGAGCGCGCGCAGGCTGTTTTCGCTGGCGTTCAGCGTGGTCATCTGCAGAAGGTGCCGTAGCTGGTGGGCCATCACCTTCTGATCCATGGCCTCCAGCCATTCGTGAACCTGGGTAAAGAGGGCCGTGTCGGGCTGCTCGGGAAGGTTCCGCGTCGCTTGGGGAAAGGGAATGTCGATTTCCTGTTGTTTGGCGAGCGCCAGGTAAATGGGAAACACCTCGCGTGCCTCTTTCCATTGCGCCAGCCGAGGGTTTTCCCGCCGCGTGGGCGCAGGAACGTGCAAGGTTGTGGTGGTCTTGTTCACGGTCGTTTCGTCATCCAATCGCAGGCGCCCTGCAAAAAGCGCACGGCCACGGCTTTGCGTCCTTCGTGATACTGCAAGGCGTCGACGGTGGCCTCGGTTTGAGACCCTTGCGGTCTGGCCTCGAGTCTTATCCGGTCGCCAAACTCCAGCGGCAGCGTCGAAATAAAAATCGCGTGATGCGCGCTGCTGTACTCGACAACGGTCGCCTCCCGCAGATTCGTGACGCCGTTCCGCGACGAAGTTACGTGCACGGGGACACGCACGGCGCCGGCTTGGGGGAAAAAGCGCGCCAACCGCTCCGCGCAACTCTTTTCCTTCGAGACCAGCTCCGAACTGCCGTTTCTCCCCACTTCGCCTCACGACTTGCGCTTTTGTCGGCCTTCTGCCGGGGTAGAGACACTCCCCTCGCTCGACCAGGCGCAAACTGACGGGGCGAGAAACGTGCACGCCGCAAGCCAAAGAGTTTCTAAGATAGTGGCTGGTGAAGGTGCAGCAACAGAAGGACTTAGGATTTTCCCACAGCGCGTGGAGCAGTCGCACGTCTCACCCCTGAAACGATATCGTCTCAGCGGTTAGTTAGGTCGTCAGAATACCCGAGCGGGCCTGCTCGAGACGCGTCACCTTACCGGGAAGGTGTCGCAAGAGCCGCGTTCGCTATCTATCCTCGGTTTTCAAAACTGGTGGACTGCGGATGGGAGTTAGGAGGGAGGCGGCGATTCAGCTTCTCCGCCTTCATCGCTTCCTTTTAAGGCAATGTTGTAGCGCTTCAACTTGCGATAGAGAGTGGCTCGGCTGATTCCTAGCATTTTACCAGCCAAGGCTTTATCTCCGTGGGCCTGCTCAAACACGCGGAGAATGGTCATCCGTTCCATCTCCGCGAGCGCAGTTGTGGAAAGGGAACTAGCTTCTGGAACACCGGCCGAGCCGGGCTCAGCCGGCTCCGAGCGGATTGCCGGAGGAAGATCCGACACGTCGATGGTTTTTCCGTCGCCGAGCGTCACCGCGCGCGCGATGCAGTTTTCCAGTTCACGCACATTCCCCGGCCACTCATATTGCAAAAGGCTTTTCATGGCTGGCGGTGTTACCTGGATTTGCGAGGCCTTGGCGTAGCGGTCCAGGAAATGATGCACGAGCACGGGGATGTCCGAGCGCCGGTCGCGCAGGGAAGGGAGATGGACGGTCACCACGTTCAGCCTGAAATATAAATCCTTGCGGAACGTTCCCGCGCGATAGGCGGCTTCCAGGTCCCGATTGGTCGCCGCGATAACCCGGACATCCACGGTCGCCCGTTCATTGCTACCGACGGGGCGCACTTCTTTCTCCTGTAGCACGCGAAGCAATTTGGCCTGCATCTCCAGCGGTAGTTCGCCAATTTCGTCCAGGAAGATGGTGCCCCCGCTGGCCGCCTGAAACAGGCCCGCTTTCGATTTGGTCGCCCCCGTGAAGGCGCCTTTTTCGTATCCGAAAAGCTCGCTTTCCATCAGCGTTGGAACCAGCGATCCGCAGTCCACGGCCACAAACGGCGTCTGCGCCATCGAGCCCCGGAAGTGGAGGGCGCGCGCCGCCAGCTCTTTTCCGGTGCCACTTTCGCCGGAAATGAGCACGGGCGTCCGGGTATCTTTAAGCCGGGAAATCATGCGCAGCACGTCTTGGATGTGCGCCGAGCTGCCGATGATGCCGTCTAGGTTGTCTTCCGCGGTCACACGCTCGCGCAGAAACTCGTTTTCCGTGACAAGGTGCACTTTTTCCGACATGCGCTGCAGCAGCAGGCGCATTTTCTCCACGCGAAACGGTTTTTCGATGTAGTCGTAGGCCCCCAGCTTCATGGCGTCCACGGCGGATTCGATCGATCCATGCCCGGTCATGATGGCTATTTCGGCGTGCGGCAAGAGCCTTTTCGTTTGCTTCAGCAGCTCAACGCCGGACATGGCCGGCAGTTTCAAGTCCGTGAGGATCAGGTCCGGCGCGTCCGATTCCAGGCGCCCCAGGGCGGCTTCGGCGCTCTCAGCTTCGGTGCACAGGTAGCCCAGCGTGTTGCCGATGGTCATGCACAATCGGCGGATACTTTGCTCATCATCCACAACCAGCAACCGTGTTTTCATCTCTTCGCTCATGGTTTTCCGAAAGTCTTCTCCACCGTTGCAATCAATTGCTGCACGCGGAAGGGTTTCTCAATGCACGGCGTCCCGCTTTGCGCCAAGAATGTCTGCGTTTCGCTGTTGGCCGTGTCCCCGCTGATCAAAATGATTCGAGACTTAAGTTCTGGCCGGTTTTTCTGGATCCAATCATGCACTTCCGCGCCGTTCACCGAGCCCGGCATTCGAATGTCGGAGATTACGCCGGCGTACCGCCCCTTAGAGAGCCGTTTCAGTCCTTCCTCTCCGGAAGCAGCCTCCACCACCGCGTACCCACGTCGCACCAGCGCGGCGCGCAAAAACGCGATGACCGACGGCTCATCCTCTATCAGTAAAATGGGCGGTTTCGTTGACAAAGCCGGGTGCGCGCTCATCGCCCAGACTCCTTGGCGGCAGCGGCAGCCAGGGCGCTCTCGGTCGCCACGGGAATGCGCACCACGAATGTGCTTCCCGCCCCGTCTTCGTTGTTCCAGCACTGAATCTCGCCGCCATGCGCCCGCACGATCCCATAGCAAATGCTCAGACCCAGCCCGGTGCCTTTGCCCGCCTGCTTTGTCGTATAGAACGGATCAAAAATCCGCTGCGTATCGGTGATGCCCGTACCGTTGTCGGTGATGGTTACTTCGATCATTTCGCCTTGCCGCCGCGTGTGAATCTTGATTTGCCCGCGCCGTCCCGTCTCCTGCACGGCGTCATAAGCGTTGTTCAGGATGTTTAGGAAGACTTGCTGCAGTTGCTGCACATCGCCCAAAGCCGGCGGCAGCTCCTCTTCAAATTCTTCGGTCACTTCTACGCCATGGCTCGCAAAATCGTAACTCCGCAGCTTGATGGTTTGCCGCAGAACGCTGTGCACTTGAACCAACTCGCGCTGCACGGGCCGCTGCCGCGCGAAGCTCAGCAGATCCTGGACGATATCCTTCGTCCGCTGGGTTTCTTGCAGGATAATTTTCAAATCCTCTTGCGCCGACGGAGGGACCTCGGGATTCTCCAGCAATAAATCCGTAAATCCGAGAATCGCTGCGAGCGGGTTGTTCACCTCGTGCGCCACGCCGGAAACCAGCCGCCCGATGGTCGCCATTTTCTCGCTGTGCGCCAATTTCGCCTGCAGCAGCACGGCGTCGGTGATGTCGGTCATCACCACGACGACGCTGTTCACCGCGCTCTGTTCGTCGCGCATCGGGCTTAAGCTAATCGAAAAGTGTCCCATCGAGGCGTCGCTTCGTTTCGCGCGCAACTCCAGGTTCTCCACCTGATGCCCGTTCGCAGTTGTCTCGAGGGCGGCTTCAAAGTCCGCCTGCTGGGAAGACTCTACCCAGTCCACCAGCCGGTGCCCGATCAATTCGCTTTCCTGATAACCCTCTTCATAGCAGCGCCGGTTCGCGTAGCTGATCAATCCCGCGGTATCGAGCACGAGGATCATGCTCTGCGTAGTGTTTAAAATCTTCTGGTTGAAGTCGCGCTCGCGCTGCAACTGCGCTTGAAACGACTTTTGCTCGGTCACGTCCAGCATCAGCCCGCGAATCTGCACGATGCGCCCTTGCGTATCGCGGACCGCGGTGATGTTTTGTAGCGTGTGCAGCAGCGTGCCGTCCTTCCGCCGCAGCGTTTCCTCGTAGTTCCGCAAGACACCCTTCTCTGCGAGCGCCGTCAGAAACTTTTCGCGTGCCTCGGGTGCCGGGTAAAGATGAGGGCTGACGTCTGAACGAAGTAATTCTTCGCGCGACGCGTAGCCCAGCATTCGTACCATCGCATCGTTTACATCCAAAAAGCGCCCTTCCGGCGTGGCGAAAAACAATCCTTCCTGAATGCTGTCAAACAGTTCGCGGTACCGCCGCTCCGCCTCCCGCCGGTCGGTGATGTCCTTCAACACATGGATGGTTCGCGTATCGTCATCGGTCACACCCGGTTTGCGCGAGGTGGAAATCAGGAAAATCCGGTCGGCCGACGCGGCCACGTATTCTTCGCGCGTGCGCTGCGTGTCCCGGCAAAAGGGGCAGGGCAGATCGCTTCCTGCTTCGGCGATCTGCCGAAGGCTGCTCATGGCTTCCCCCACTAGCGCGACCGGGGAAACTCCGAGATGCGACGCCAGCGACCGGTTGGTCCTCGCGATCTTCCACGAGCGGTCGTGCACCACGATGTAGTCACTGATGGCATCGATGTCTTCTACCCACTGCCGTTTGGACCTCTCCAGTTGCGAAAAGCGCCGGAAGTTCTCGAGCGAGAGCGCGGCATGGCTCGCGAGCGCCCGCAGCAGCCGCTTTTCCTCGATCCCGAGACTCCTTCTCTTGCGAAGCAAGCAGAGCGTTCCCAGCTTCTCTTTGTCGCTTGACGCGATGCGGATGAAAATCGCGGCCACTGGCTGGTTTCGTCGAGACAGGTTCGCCGCGATTTCCCTCGGTAGTGCGCGGGTCTCCATCTCGTTCTGCATTTCCCGAGCATTCGCGAGGAGCCACTCCGAGGTGTCCGGAGAAACTGGTCCTTTTCCCGGCATCTGATGGAATTCGGTGTCCCGGTCTCGGTACACGGCTACGGCGCCCCAGTCGGCGTCCAGCATGCGGGCCGACCGCAACGCAAACTGTTCCAGGAAATTCGAAAGATGGCGGGACTCGGCGGCCTCTACCGCCAGGTCCATCAACTCATCCGCGTGGCGCGTTGTCGCTGGGCGCGGCTGCCTTTTTTTCCTGGACGAACCTTGTCCGCGTGCTCGCGTAGCTCTCTCTCCCTTCAATCGGAACTGATGACCAGAGGGAAGTACTTTGCGTCTCAACTGGCTAGGGAACCCTAATCCCTAGTTTTCAACGCTAACCGTTAGTCTCATTCTGAGTCAATGACTGCCCGATACCGTGTTGCGAAACTGCCTATGCCCGGAAACTCCTGTTGTCTCAGCCTGAGACCCCCACCTCTCTCCTTCCGGAGTTCTGAGACAAGACAAAGCTCTTCGGGCTCCTGAAGTTATCCGTCGGCGGTCACATTAACCTTCGATTCTTCTATTGCTTAGGATCTTTCCTTCGTCGTCTTCCGCAAGTTCTTCTAGCGAAGCGGCCATGGCATCCCACGTGCCTTTCTCCTGCTGGGTATTTCTATTCCTCAAAGGGGACGTGTCGATGAGATTCCACTCGGGGAGGCTTGTGCTGGCGGCAAGTGCGCTTTTCATTTTGTCGGGCGCCTTGGCGCGGGCACAGACCGGAACTACGGATGAATCAAAGCGCAAGGTAAAGACCAGGGTCACTCCGCTCTACCCGGAACTTGCTCGGCGCATGAACGTCGCGGGCAAGGTGAAGATCGAAGTGGTCATCGGTGCGGATGGGCGTGTCAAAACCACGCGCGTTGTGGGCGGACATCCTTTGCTCGTGCACGCTTGCCAGGACGCGGTGCGAGAGTGGAGGTTCTTGCCGGCCCCGGAAGAAACCACGCAGGTTGTGGAATTCGAATTTCGTGCTGACGAGTAGGGCAGGCAACAGGTTTTGAACAGACGCAGTTCGAAGCAGGCTGCGCTGTTGAGGGGAGTGGAGGCATTTCGCAATGACGATCGGAAAGAGGCTATACGCGGGTTTCGGCCTGATTCTGGTGATTCTCGCCATCTTGTTTCTGGTGAACATTTTTACCGGCTATTTCGAGAAGTCGGCGCGCACTAGTGCCGGCATGGCCCTCGATAGCGTGCGTACCGTTGAGGCCGTGCGCTACCAGATCATGTTGAATCGCCTCAACATGAACAATTTCCTCCTTAGTGGCGACCCGCGTGATGAGGACAAGGTCAACAAAGGCCTCACCGACATGGCCGACCTCATCAAGCGCGGCGAAGCACAGTCGACCAACGACGCCGTCCACACCGCCCTTATCCAAGTCGAAAGCACCGAAGCCAGCTGGGCCGACAATTTCGCCAAGCCTTTGATTGCCAAGCGTCATCAAGTGGACACCGGAGACGCCACCGTTTCGGACCTCCAAATTTTTTACTTGCAGAAGGACCCTTCATCTTGGCTTGCCAAATCGTCCATCGTGCTCGACCAGAGCAATGCCGATATTTCCAAGTTCCTCGAACAGTCCACCAAGTCGGCAAATAACGCCAGCACGGTCAGCGCCATCGTGACCATTGGCGGAACCTTGTTTGCCGTCGTCGCCGGCATTCTCATCGCGCTTTGGACAGCTAAATCCATCACCGAGCCTTTGAACCATCTCATGACCGTCACCCGCGAGATTGGCGATTCCGGTGACCTGGATCAGAACATCGACATTCACCGCAATGACGAAATCGGTGCTCTGGCCACGACCTTCAACAACATGGTCGCGTACCTCAAAGAAATGGCCAGCGTTTCCATGTCTGTCGCCGAAGGCGACCTCACCGTCGAAGTGGTCCCGCGCTCCAAGCGCGACACGCTCGGCAATGCGTTCTTGCGCATGTCCCACGGCTTGCAGCAACTTGTGCGCACCACGCGCGATTCCGCTGGGCAGGTTTCCGCGGGGTCGAATCAAGTGGCCGGCGCGGCCGATGAATCCGCCAAAGTCAGCGTGCAAGCCTCTTCGGCCATCGAGGAAGTCAGCAGCACCATGCACGAGATGAGCATCAACGTGCAAAACGTGGTGAAAAACACGCAGCTCCAGGCTTCCAGCGTCGCCGAGACCTCCGCCTCCATCGATCAGATGGTTACTTCGATTCAACGTGTCGCGGACACTGCGAAGGTGCTGCTGGACATTGCCAACCGCTCCCGCGAAGAAGTCGTCACCGGTATCCAGACCATGGAAAAGGCGACCGACGGCCTCAACCGCACCAACAAGGCCATTCAATCTTCCGCGGAGATCATCAACATTCTCGGCCACCGCGCCGACGACATCGGCAAGATCATTGAAGTCATCGACGACCTCGCCGAGCAAACCAACCTACTGGCTTTGAACGCCGCCATCGAGGCCGCCCGCGCAGGCGAACACGGTCTTGGTTTCGCGGTGGTTGCCGACGAAGTTCGCAAACTTGCGGAAAAATCCACGCAGTCCACCAAGGAAATCGCCGACCTCATCCAGAGCATTCAGCGCGAAGCGCGCCAGGCGGTGGAAAACATGGAGCGCAGCACGCGCATCGTCGAGGAAGGCTTGAATCTAGGTAATGAGCTCGGTTCCGCGCTGCACAAGATTTCGAATGTGGTCAGCGAAGTCTACAAGTTTTCCCATGAAATCGGTGCTGCGACCAATGAGCAGTCGGTTGGCTCCGCGCAAATCGCCAAGGCCACCAGCCGGCTTACCGAAATCACGCAGGAAATCAACTCTGCGGTTGAAGAGCAGGCTTCCGGTGCGCAGGCGGTCGTTCGCGCCATGGATAAGATGCGCGAGCTGGTTCAGCAGTCCGCTTCCAGCTCTACCGAACTGTCTGCTGCCGCCGAACAAATGCTGAAACTCTCTCGCAATTTGAGCGACGGCATGGACCGCTTTGTTCTCGACCGTGCCGCTCAGCAGCGCCTCCGCGGCGGGGAACCGCGCGGCAAGCGCCGTAACTCGGAAGAAGGCCGCGACCAGGAAACCGAATACGCCGAACTGGCGCGTTCCTAGGGGAACGGGAGACTCTTGATGGAAAAGGACCTTCAGGTAGTGGGTTTCCGGATTGGCAACGAAACGTACGGCGTGCGTATTGCTTCGGTGCGCGAGATCGTCCGCGTTCCGGAAATCACCGCCGTGCCCAGCGCGCCGGAGCTCATCGAGGGGGTCATAAACCTTCGCGGCAAAATCATTCCGGTGATGGACCTGCGCAAGCGCTTTGGCCAGACGGACATTCAGCCCGACAAGAAGAACCGCATACTCGTTGTCGAGCTCGAGAACAAACTCATTGGTCTGATCGTCAACACCGCTACCGAAGTGCTCAAGATTCCGCCGTCGGAAATAGAAGCTCCCGGCAGTGTTTTTGCCGAAGGCGAATCTGGTTATGTCACCGGTGTCGGCAAACTGAAAGGCCGGCTCATCATCCTTTTGGACATCTCGAAACTCCTGCAGCGTCCCGAATTCAAACGCCTCGAGGAGGTTGCGGAACCCGTCGCCGCCGTCAGGTAGTTTCATTTTCTCCGGAAGCCTTTGACGGACCGTCGCTGGAACGTACGCCATGGGGACCATCTCTACCGCACAGATCGAACTCACAGAAGCCGAATTGAAGCTCCTGCAGACTCTGGTCTACCAGGAATGCGGGATGTTCTTTGATGAACGCCGCTCGCACTTTCTGAAAGACCGGCTGCAGCGCCGCCTCAAGGCCTGCACTCTTGATTCTTTTTACTCCTACTACCGCTTGTTAACCAGCCGGGAAGGTCGCGCTGAACTTGCATTGTTGCTTGAAAACCTCACGGTCAACGAAACCAGTTTCTTTCGCAATCGCCCGCAGCTTGATCTGCTCCAGAAATCCGTTCTCGAAACCCTCCTTCATCACAAGCAGGAGCGCCGCGATTACGCTCTGCGTGTTTGGAGCGCCGGTTGCTCCTCGGGCCAGGAACCGTACACCGTTGCGATTTTGATTTGTGATGCTCTGGCGTACTACTACTTGCGGAATCCGCTTCCTTTTGAAATGCCGTTTCCGAAGCCGCTCATCCCTCCGCCGTGGAAAGTCGAAATCGTGGCTTCGGACATCAGTTACGCCAGCCTGCGCATCGGCCAGGAAGGACTTTACACCGAGCAGCAGATGGAGCCCGTGGATTACACCTGCCGCCTGCGCTATTTCGAAAAGTCCGGGGACAAGTACGCGGTCAAGGCGCAATTGAAGCAATTGGTCCAGTTCGACTTTCACAACCTGAAAACCGAATTCCTTCCGCGCCGCAACGACATCATCCTTTGCCGCAACGTCATGATCTATTTCGATGAAGCCGAGCAAAAGCGCTTGATTGACAAGTTCTGGCACTGCCTGAACCCCAGTGGCTATCTCTTTGTCGGACATGCCGAAAGTTTGTTTGGTCTGACGCAGAGGTTCCGCATGGTTCACGAAAACAACGGCACCGCCTATCAACGCATCGAGGCAACTACGTGAGCCGACCTTCCGAAGATCGCTCAGGCGAGCTGCGCGCGCTCTTCTTTGAGAGCGCCGCAGAACTGCTGCAGGCTCTCAACGAAGCAGGCCTCGAACTCGAGGCGCGCCCTGCCGACGAGGAAGTGATTCGCCGCGTTCGCCGCGTGGTCCACACGCTGAAAGGGGATTCGGCAGCCTGCGGCCTTCACAAACTCAGCGAGCTCGCCCACGAACTCGAAGACGTGCTCACCCCGCAGGTGGCCGGCCTAGACGGCGCCGAGCTTGCTGAGGTTGTGCTCACGGCGGCCGACAGTCTTCAAGCGATGCTGGCCGCGTACCAGAAGAATGCGAAGCTCCCCACCCTTGACGCCTTCCACAAAATGATCCGACGTCTGCTCGAGACTCCGGAGACGGCAAGCAATCCCGGCCCCGGCGCCGCCAAAGGACCGACCCAGTTTGCCTGGACCGAGTACGAACAACTCATGATTTCCGAAGCTGTTCATCGCGGAGAGCCCGTTTACAACATTGCCCTTCGCATTGATGCGACGAGCCTCATGCGCGCTGCTGCCTTCCAGCTCATTCGCAACGTTCTTCATGGAAGCGGCACGGTCATTGCCCTCCGCCCGGAAGACAATCTGGCTGCAGCCACCGTCGAGGTCGTCGAAGCCGCGCTCGCCAGCACGCAATCAGAGGAAAAGCTCTTTCACCGCTGCCGAATTCCAACCATCGTTTCCGAAGTGCAAATCGAAAGGGTGGTTGCCTCACAGATGCCCGAGCACGAATTACTGGGCGATTTGCTCGAGGCTCAGGCGGCCAAGTTTGTTGCCGCCGGCGCGGAAGGAATCGAGGCCGACAAAGCGGCAAAAACAACAACTCCCGGCTCGGCGGCTGCCGCCGTTGCCGAAAGCACCCTCCGCGTGGATGCCGCGCGTATCGATGCGGTCATGAATCTCGTCGGCGAGCTGATCATCGGCAAGTCCATGCTCAACCGCACGCTCACGGAATTCGACAAACAGCATTCTCACGATCCCGTGCGCGCCAAGCTTGCGGATGCCATGGCTTTTCAGGCCCGCATTCTCGATGAACTGCATAAATGCGTGTTAAAAATTCGCATGGTGCCGGTCGAGCAGCTCTTCCGGCGCTTTCCGCGCATTGTTCGCGACGTCGCCAAGCAGTGCGGGAAAGACGTCGCGCTGGAAGTTTCCGGGCAAAACACCGACCTCGATAAAGGCATTTTGGATGCCCTCGCCGAGCCGCTGATGCACCTGGTTCGAAACGCCGTGGATCACGGCGTAGGCTCTCCCGAAGAGCGCCTCGCTGCCGCAAAGCCCGCGCGCGGCACCGTTTATTTGAACGCCTATCATCAAGGCACTCAGGTGGTGATCGAAGTCCGTGATGACGGCCGCGGAATAGATCTCACGCTGGTTCGCGCCCACGCGGTCAAAAAAGGAGTTGTCAAGCCGGAAGAAGCCGAACGCATGAGCGACCAGGACGCGCTCAACCTGATTTTCGAGTCCGGCTTCAGCACCGCCCGAGAAGTCACGGAAGTTTCTGGCCGCGGCATCGGCATGGACGTTGTTCGAACCGTGATGGACCGCCTCAAGGGCAGCATTCATGTCAGTTCACAAAGGGGCCGCGGCACTACGTTCCAGCTTCGCGTGCCGCTCACGCTCGCCAGTATTCAAGCGCTGCTGTTCCGCGTCGGCGGCCGCCTCTTTGCCGTGCCCCTGTCCTCGGTCGTGGAAATCACGCGCATCACCGACCACCAGATTCACAAAGTGGATCAGCGCGAAGTCCTCCGCCTCCGCGAGCAAATCCTGACGCTGGTCCGCCTGAATCATCTGAGCCGCCTGCGCAGCATCGATTTGCCAAGCGTGAAGAAAAGGAATTTTGTCATCGTCATTGGCGCGGCGGAAAAGCGCTTTGGCCTTGTCGTCGATAGCCTTGTTGGGGAAGAAGAATTGGTCATCAAAGCCCTGCCGGGCGAGATCGTTTCGAGCGATCTCGTCAGCGGTGCCTCCATTCTCGGCGACGGCACGGTTGTCCTGATTCTGAATGTTCCGGTGATGGTTTCGCGCCTGTCGCGCGCCACGCCGCTCGGAGCCATCGCATGAGCGAACGCATTCGAGTCCTGGTCGTCGACGATTCCGCGCTGATGCGGAAGCTGATTCCGGCAATCCTTGAGCGCGACTCCTCGATCGAGGTCGTTGGTACCGCTATGGACGGCGCCTTCGCGCTCAGAAAGATTGAGGAACTCGAACCCGATGTCGTCACGCTCGACCTCGAGATGCCGCGCATGGACGGCCTCGAAATGCTCCGCCTCATCATGCGCAGCGCGCCGCTGCCCGTCATTCTTTTCAGCACGCACTCGAAAGAGGGCGGCTACGCCACACTGAAAGCCCTGGCGCTCGGCGCCGTGGATTTTCTTGCCAAGCCAAAGGACGCTGCCGCGGGCCATCTCGAGGAAATCGCCGACCGGCTCATCGCGAAAATCAAAGTGGCTAAACATGCCGCAAAGCGCAAGCTTCCTCCTGTCACGGTCAAGGAGGAACTGCCCAAGCTCGCAAAAGCAAGCCATCCTGCTCTTGCGCCGCGCCGCGTCATCGCCGTGGGAATTTCCACCGGGGGGCCCAATGCGCTCCAGTACATGCTCTCGCAGATCCCAAGCGATTTTCTGTCTACCATCGTCGTGGTGCAGCATATGCCCGAAGGTTTCACGGAAATGTTCGCCAAGCGCCTCGACGAGTGCTGCCCGCTCGAAGTGCACGAAGCGCGTTCGGGTGATTTGCTCCTCGCAGGCCGCGTTCTGATTTGCCCCGGCAATCGCCACATGATGGTGCGGCGCATGCCGCGAGGCGACCTGGTGGTGCTCTCCGACGGCCCACCGGTCAACGGGCATCGTCCTTCTGCAGACGTCCTGTTTCACTCCGTGGCGCAGGAGTTCAGCCTGATGTCGGTGGGTGTTTTGATGACCGGCATGGGCGAAGACGGTGCCGAAGGCCTTGGCGCGATTAAGGCCGCTGGCGGGATGACCATTGCGCAAAGCGAAGACAGCTGCGTGGTCAGCGGCATGCCGCGTGCCGCCATCCTCAAAGGTTACGCCGACAAAGTGATTCCGCTTGAGGGCCTGGGAGCTTTCCTCGCAAATCATTACGGCGCGGAGAAGAATGCGGAAAGAGATCTTGGGGAAAAAGTTGAAAAAGGCGAGAAACCCGAAAGGACACCCGTATCGTCCCATCGCTCGTGACGACGCCCGCGGGGACAAGGAGAAGGTCATGAAACAGTTCGGCGCTCTGTTGAGAAAAGACAGTCAACCGGTCCGCTACCTCGTGGTGGACGATTCTGTCTTCGCGCGAAAGAACCTCATCAAAATGATCGAGATGTTCGGCGGCGAGCTGGCCGGAGAAGCCGGCGACGGCCTGACCGCCATCGCGGAGTACAACCGCATCAAGCCGGACATCGTGCTCATGGACATTACCATGCCGCAGATGGAAGGCATCGAGGCCGTCGAGCGCATCGTGCGCCAGCACGCCGACGCGCGCATCGTCATGGTCTCGTCGGTGGGATACCAGGAAAACATTCTCGCTGCCCTGCAAAAGGGCGCGAAGCATTTCGTGCAGAAGCCGGTGAAGCCGGAAGTGTTGTACGAGATTCTCCGCTATGTGCTCAGCGACGATCCGAGCGCGGCGGGCGCGCCGCTGGCGCTGGCCGGGGAGAGCCGCTCATGAGAATGGAGCTGATTCAGCCGTTTATCAATGCCGCGGACGCGGTTTTTGCCGAATCGCTCAAAGGTCCGACGAAAATCGTGGACGTAGAAATGGCCGAGGACGCCTACCGCCGCAAAGGCGTGGCGGCCCTGATTCTCATCAAGGGCGACATTGAAGGCCGCGTGATCCTGGACCTTGCGCCAGAAGTCGCGGTGAACGTGGCCAGCGTACTCGCCGGCACGGCAATGGAAGCCAGCGAGCAAGTTGTCCGCGAAACGGTTTGCGAACTCGCGAACATGGTCATCGGCAATTCCGTAACGCTGCTCAACGACCAGGGCTTTCATTTCAAGGTGTTTCCGCCCGAAGTGCACATGAACGAGGCGGGCTTGGCCGGCAGCGCGGACACCGAGGCGCTGGTCATTTGCATCGAGACGCCCTGCGGCGACATCTTTTTGAACATCGCCATGCGCTATCTGCACCGCCGCCGCGCCGAACGCTCCGCCGTCCCTGCCCTCGATTGAATTCTGTATTCGCGGAACCTGTCCGGCCCGCCGGAATGGTCATTTCGACCGGCGCGGGAAATCCCCGTATGCACTCTCCTGTCCTCGGAGTTGAGAAGACCCCTCCGCCCGCACGAGGGTGCCAGCACCTGAGAAGGCCTGTTCCCGGCTGCACCAGGGTTCGCCGATGCCCGGCTCTTCCGCCGGCCGAGAATCACGAGTCACCCGTCACGAGTCCCGCTGGTCGGTAGCGAGCGACGCGAGCTTGTCGAAAAACTTTTTGATCATCATTTTGGAGGTGCCGTCGATGAGACGCTGGCCGACGGCCGCCATGGTGCCGCCGACTTGGGCATCGCCTTCGTAGGAAACAATGGTCTCAGGAGGCTCTGAGGGAGCCGCGGATAGAACGCGGACGGTTGCGGCCGGCGCGAGTTTCAACAGACCGTCGCCTTTCAGGAAGCCAATGCGGCCCGAGCCCTCGACGATGAGGCGGAAACTTGTCGGCGGCGCTTGGTCGGCGATGCGCATTTTGCCCTCGAATTCTCCGGAAAGCGCCGCCAAAAGCACTTTCATCTTCATGCGGTATTCGTCCGGGCCGATCTTTTCCAAGCTTTCGCAGCCAGGCATAGCCCGGGCGAGAATCGCAGGGTCCTGAAGGATCTGATACGCGCGCTCAGGCGCAACGGGCAAAGTATAGGAACCAGAGATTTTCACGCAGCGCTCTTTACGTGACGCTCACGCGATTCTCGAAATCGCTGTCCCAATCGCGCGCGCAGCATGCACCACCGCCAGGTGCCGCCGATAATCCGCGGAAGCGTGCAGGTCGGAGTTGGCGTCAACGCCCTGGGTGACGAGCGCTGCCGCGTTTTGAATGTCGTTGGGCGTTGCCGGCTTGCCTTCCAACGCTTTTTCCGCAGCCGTGGCGCGATAGGCGTGGTTGGAAAGCCCGGTGATGCCGAGGCGGACGAAGGAAACCTTTCCCGCGTTTTGGCGTACACGCGCGGCGACGCCCACAATCGCGAAGCCGCTTGCGGGCTGGACCATCTTCTTGTAGCCCGTGCCGGTACGCGCGTCGTCGATGGGCACGATCACTTCGCGAAGAATTTCGCCTGGTTGGAGCGCCGTCGAGAAGGCGTCAACGAAGAAATCGGCCGCGCTTACGGTGCGCTCCGCTTTTGCTCCCTTCAAAACGAACTTCGCTTCGAGCGCCGCGAGCGCAGCCGGATAATCCGCTGCGGGATCGGCGTGCGCCACGCTGCCACCGATGGTGCCCATGTTGCGCACCTGCACGTCGCCGATCGAGGCTGCGGTCTCAGTGAGCAAGGGACATTTCTGGCGCAGCAGGGCGGAGCTCTCGATTTCGTAATGCGAAGCTGTAGCGCCGATGTGCAGCTGGCCGCCAGCTTCGCGAATGTAGTTCAGGTCCTTCAGCGCGCGCAAGTCTACCAGATGCTCGGGCACGGCAAGCCGCAGCTTCATCATGGGGATGAGGCTCATGCCGCCGGCGAGCGGCTTGGCCCCGCTCGAGAGCAGATGCAGAGCTTCATCGAGAGATTTCGGAGCGGTGTATTCAAATTTCTGAGCGATCATGTTGGTGGCTCCTCTCAAGTTCCTAGGCTCAGTTCTTTTTCGCGAGCAGTTTCCAGATTTTTTCTGGTGTCAGCGGCATGTCAATGTGGCGAACTCCCAACGGCGAAAGCGCGTCCACCGCGGAGTTGACCACTGCGGGCGAGCATCCAATCGTGCCCGCTTCGCCGACGCCCTTCACGCCGAGCGGATTTACCGGCGAGGGCGTGCAAGTGTGATGGCTTTCGATCCACGGCATGAGGTGCGCGCGCGGGAGAGCGTAGTCCGTCAATTCGCCGGTGATGAGCTGGCCGTTGTCGTCATACACGGCCTGCTCCCAAAGGGCCTGGCCCAATCCTTGCGCCACCCCGCCGTGCACCTGGCCGTCCACGATCAGCGGATTCAGGATGTTGCCGCAATCATCGACTGCAACGTAGCGGCGGACTTTGATTTGGCCGGTTTCGCTGTCGATGTCGGTAACCACGATGTGCGCGCCAAACGGGAACGTGAAGTTCGGCGGCTCCCAAAAACGCGTGGCGATGAGCCCGGGCTCCGTGTTCGGAGGCAACTTCAGCGCACGGTAACTCGCGCCGGCAATTTCCTGCAAGGGTTTCGCTTTGCCGGTCTTGCCGCAAACGACTTGCCCGCCGACGAGCGTGACGTCATCGGACTCGAGCAGCATCGCGCCGAACTTCTTGATTTTGGCTTTCAAGTCCTGAAGCGCGTAGTAAAGCGCCGTGCCGCCAACAGCCGTAGCGCGGCTGCCAAACGTTCCGATGCCATATTGCACGACGGCAGTGTCGCCGCGGGTCACCAGGATGTCGTCGAGACCGACGCCAAGTTCGTCCGCGGCAATCTGCGCGAAGGTGGTTTCTTCGCCCTGGCCGTGCGGACATGCGCCGGTCAAGATGGTGATTTTGCCGCTCGGTTCGATTTTCACCGTGGCGCTTTCCCAGCCGCCTGCAGGCGTTGCGGGTGAAGGGCCGATGGCGCAAATTTCGCCATACGTCGAGATGCCGATGCCCATGTACTTGCCCTGCTTGCGCAGGTCGGCTTGTTCTTGGCGGAGTTTGACGTAGCCAACGAGGTCGAGCGCTTTTTTCAGGGGCGCAGCGTAGTCGCCGGAGTCGTACATAAGGCCAGTAGCGGTCGCGTACGGGAACTTATCCTTGGTGACGAAATTCTTCAGACGGATTTGGGCGGGATCCATTTTCAGTTCCGCGGCGAGAATATCCACCATGCGTTCGATGCCATGCGTAGCTTCGGGGCGGCCCGCGCCGCGGTACGCATCGGTGGGCACGCAATTCGTAAACACGCCGACGATGTCGGCGCGAATATTTTGCGTGTTGTACAGCCCCGGCATCATCAGCACGCTCAACTGCGGAATGAGCGGCGTCAGCAACTGGTGATACGCGCCGACGTCTTGAATGAGCTTCAGCTTGATGCCGAGGATAGTGCCGTCGCGCTTGGCAGCGATTTCGTAATAATCCACGTGGCCGCGTCCGTGGGTAGTGCAGGTGAAATTCTCGCGGCGTGACTCAATCCACTTGACAGGCTTCTGAATTCTCATGGAAACGAAGCCCATCAGGGCTTCTTCCGCGTAGACATTCAGCTTGCTGCCGAATCCGCCGCCGACCTCGGGTGCGATCACGCGTGTGCGGTTTTCTTCCAAGCCGAGCATTCCGGCCACGAGGGTGCGCACCAGGTGGGGAATTTGTGTCGAGGTGTACAGGTTGAGCTGGCGATCCGCGCCTCGCCACTCCGCCACCACGCCGCGCGTTTCCATGGCCATGGGCACGAGCCGCTGGCTGACGATGCGCTGCTTCACGACGACGTCGGCTTCGGCAAACACCTTGTCTACATTGCCGCCATCCTGGTGATAGGTGAACGCGATATTATCCGGCCACTGGGGATGCACGGCCGGCGCGCCCTTCGTGAGCGCCTTCTCCGGATCGGCCACTGCGGGCAGAATGTCATAATCCACTTCGATGAGCTCGGCGGCGTCGCGCGCGAGGTAGCGGTCGCGCGCCACGACCACCGCGACCGGATGGCCGACGAAGTAAACGCGGTCGGTCGCGAGAATGTTGTGCTGGGGCACGCGCAAGTCGGGCATCGCAATGCCGCACGGCACAACACCAACGCCTTTCGTGTCCTTGCCAGTGAAAACGCAGACGACACCGGAAGCGGCTTCCGCTTGCTTGGCCTTGATCGACCGAATACGCGCTGCGGCGTGCGGGCTGCGCAGAATTACGGCGTAATGCATCCCCGGCATCTGGATGTCTTCCACATAGGTGGCCGTGCCGGTGATGAGCCGCGGGTCTTCGCGGCGGCGAACGCGCTTGCCAACAAAAGTTTCGGTTTTGGTGGTGGTAGTGGCCATGGTCGCCTCCTACTTTCCCGCGCCGGCCGCGGCGGCCTTCACCGCGTTGACGATGTGTTGGTATCCGGTGCAGCGACACACGTTGCCCTCCAGGCCGTGGCGAATCTCATCTTCGGTGGGTGACGGGTGGCGGTCGATAATCTGCTTTGCGGCCATGATCATTCCCGGAGTGCAGAATCCGCACTGGAGGCCGTGCTCGTTCCAGAACGCTTCTTGCATGGGATCGAGCTTGCCATCGTTTGCCAGGCCTTCCACGGTTACGATCTCCGCGCCGTTGGCTTGCACGGCAAACATCGTGCAACTTTTGATGGCTTTGCCGTCCAGCTCCACGGTGCACGCTCCGCAGAGCGAAGTTTCGCAGCCCATGTGCGTGCCCGTGAGGCCTGCGACGTCGCGCAGGAAATGGATGAGCAGCAGGCGTGGTTCGACATCTTGGGAATAGCTTTTTCCATTGATGGTGAGATTGATGTTCATGACCTTCTCCGGTGGGGACCGATCCAGCGCTGCAGAAGATACCAGAATTTCGGCCAGGGCGCATCCATCATACGCCTTAACAAGGCAGCGGGGCTTCGCTAAAATGGCGCGGCCCGACAAGAGCAGGGAATCGCGTCACCACGCACGTGCGAAGCAACATGACAATGCCACTTCGAGCGAGCGATCCATCAAAGATTGTAGCGCCGGCGGCCTGGCTGGCCATGATTCTGACGGCGGCGACGATGTTGCTGTGGCAAGCCTGCATCGCTTGAGCCCCGAATTTGATCCTTCCTGGCGCATGGTCAGTGAGTATGCGTTCGGTCATTACCGGTGGGTGCTATCGCTGATGTTTCTGTCCTGGGAAGTTAGCTCCTGGGCGTTGGCGATGGCGATTTGGTCGCAAGTTAACACTAATTCCGGCAAAGTCGGATTGTGGTTTCTGGTGGTTGCCGGTATTGGCGAAGCCATGGCCTCGTTTTTTGACGTCACCCATGACACGGGGCACGGGATCGCCGGGCTACTGGGAGTTGGGGGTTTCCCCGTTGCCGCATTGCTGCTGAGCGCTAGCCTTGGCCGCACCGAAGCGTGGAGTAGCACTAAAAAGACGCTTCTGTGGATCGCCAATCTGAGTTGGATAAGCGTGGTGCTGTTGGTGGCCACATTGGTTCTGATGACCATGCAACTTGCCAAGGCCAGTGGCGGCCACTTACCTGAGCACGCGCCGAAATCCCTGCCTCCCGGAGTGCTTGGATTGGATGGATGGGCCAATCGCCTCATTGTGGCTTCGTATTGCCTGTGGGTGTTCGTCGTCGCCTGGCAAGCGATCAAGCTTCGTCGCAAAACCTGTAACCTCCCAGAATGAACTAGTTTCGGGGCGCAAACGGATTTTGTACCCATTTTGTTATCCTAGCGGTACGTGAAATCCTTCCTTATCGACACGGATACCGCGTCGGACGACGCCGTTGCTCTGATCATGGCACTTCGTTCGCCGGCGGTTCGCGTGCTGGCGATTACGGCAGTCGCGGGAAACATAGGCGTCGAGCAAGCAGCCCGAAACGCGCTGTACACGGCCGAACTTTGCGGTTCGAACGTCCCTGTATTTGTTGGCGCGGAAAAACCTCTGCGGCGCCAGCATCAAAGCGCGGATTGGTTCCACGGCAAGGACGGTCTGGGCGATCACAACTATCCGGCGCCGCGGCGTTCACCGGAAAAGCAGCCTGCCGTCGAAGCGATGGTCGAGACCATCGCGGCCAGTCCGGGGGTGGTTTTGGTGACACTCGGACCGCTGACGAACATTGCCCTCGCTCTCGAGCGCAATCCTGGCATCGCGGAAAAAGTAAGTCGCTGCGTAATTATGGGTGGGGCGCTCTGTTGCGAAGGCAACGTCACACCCGCCGCGGAGTACAACATTTGGTGCGATCCGGAGGCGGCGCGCATCGTGATACGCAGCGGCCTGCCGGTGGAATTGGTCGGCTGGCATCTTTGCCGGGGCCTTGCAGCGTTGAATTTAAGCGACATCGAACACGTCCTCAGTCTGGACACACCGCTGGCACGCTTTGCCATCGAATGCAACAGCCGCGCCCAGGAGGCTTACTTCGAACAAACGGGGGAGCATGGTATTTCCTTGCCGGATCCAGTGGCGATGTCGATCGCCTTGGACCCTGGCGTGGTCACCGCGCAAACGGAAAACTACGTCGACGTCGAGACCAGTAGCGAACTCACTCGCGGCATGACGGTGGTCGACCGACTCCACGTGGCAGAGAATGATCGCAACAAGGCGGTCTGGGCGCCGGTGCTAAAGGCTGGCACCAAGACCAAGGTGGTCTGGAAGATCGACATTGCCTGCTGGAAGCAGGCCTTGTTTCTCGCCCTCGGCTGAGCGGACGGGCATTTCTGACGTCTCTACCGGGAAGGATTTGGAGATGCCCTGGTCTGCCAATAAGTGCCGTTGTTTCAATAAGATAAGGGAAAGAAGCGGTGCATTCTGTCTGTCGGCAGGCGCGAGTATAACGGGTTGACCGGCATATGCGTCTCATGATTAGCCCCCGCTCAAGGTCAGAAGTCCCGGTGCAGCGCGAACCGGGCAACTTCTTTCCCGGCCTGGGGTTTAACCTAGAGGAAGCCAAAAGTGTTAGGCTTCCATCGGAAGGACCGTTTCGAGCCAGGTCCCGTGCAAGTTGCATGTCCCTTCCGAGAACAGGGGATTCGTCATGAAGACGATAACATGGAGCAGCGGAAGCAAATTGGGGCTTTTGCTTTGTGTTGCCGGTCTTTTGCTTTTGGTCCCACCGCAGGCGCGCGCCGATGAAGACAAGGACCCACCCACTCGCGTCGCACGGATCAGCATCGTAGAAGGATCCGTTTCGTTGCAGCCCGGCGGGGAAGGCGATTGGGGAGAGGCGGCTCGTAACCGCCCCATGACCATCGGTGACAAACTTTGGGTGGACAAAGACTCCCGCGCCGAATTGCAAGCCGGTGAAGCAACTTTTCATTTTGGTGGCATGACGGCGTTTTCTTTCCTGAACCTCGACGCAGGCATCACCCAGGTTCGCATTCCGGAGGGCGCCGCGAATTTCCGCGTTCGGGAATTGCGGCAGGGTGATGTCTACGAAGTCGATACTCCGAATGTGGTGTTCAACGTTAAGGAAGCCGGAGCTTTTCGCATCGATGTAAACGAAGCGGGCGACTCGTCTCGCATCACCGTGATTCGCGGCGTAGGAGAAATCAGCACCGAAGGAACAACCTACGAAGTGCATGCCGGCGAGCAAGCAGAATTTAACGGGGCAGAAAACCCCACCTACAGCATCCTTCACTGGCCCGGTCCTGACGGGCTCGACCAATGGGCTCAGGAGCGCGACCAGAAAGAAGACCGGTCGGCTTCCGGACAGTATGTTTCCCGCGACATGCCTGGCTACGACGATCTCGATGAGTCTGGCACCTGGCGCGACGAGCCGGAGTATGGGCACGTGTGGTATCCGGCCGATGTGCCTCCCAACTGGGCGCCTTACAGCAATGGCTACTGGAACTGGGTTGCTCCTTGGGGCTGGACTTGGATCGATTACGCCCCTTGGGGTTTTGCTCCCTTCCACTATGGACGCTGGGCGTTCGTTGGTGGGGCCTGGGGTTGGTGCCCGGGACCGTTCTTTGGTTCTCCGATCTATGGACCGGCGTTCGTCGGTTTCCTCGGTGGCGGCTGGGGCTTTGGATTAGGCTTTGGCGTGGGCTGGTTTCCGCTGGGCTGGGGTGAGCCGTTCTTCCCCTGGTTCCCGTGCAGCCATAGGTTCATCAACGGCATCAACGTCCACAATACGTTCATTCGAAACATCAATATTCTGAACACCAATGTTCGTAACGTGAATTTCGTGAACGCGCACAACCTCCGCGCCGTCACTACGACATCGCGCACCACATTCGTGAATGGTGGGCGCATCAATCGTGCCGGACAGCGCCTCACACAAGCTTCCTTGAACGGCACTCGCGCAACGAATTCGGTCGGCATCCATCCCACGCAGCACAGCACGCTCGGTGCCGCGAATTTCAATTCCCACGCGGCGCGTCCTCCGGTTGGCGTGCAGAGCCGTGCGGTTATGGCTCGTACTGCTCCATCCACGCGCGCGGCAAGTTCTCCCGTGCGGACGCTCAATGGCGGCGAATTGCGCGCCGGGCGATTTGGGAACCCGCATGCGAACGGCTCGGTGAGAGCCAATGCAGGCCTTGAGAGCAGAGCGGGAAATGCCCAGGCGAATGCCAGAACGACGGCGCGGCAGCGCGAGATGATGCAGAACCGGCCGCCCTCGGCGAGTCCAGGCAGCACGACGCGTACCTCGGAAGCACAAGGCAATGCCACCGACCGCGGGCGGGCGCCTCAGGGTTTCGGTTCGAACCGGCCGACGAACGCGCCGGCCGCGAGCTCGCCGCGTACGTCCAACGATCGTCCGCAGCCGGGATCCGGCTCAGGCCGTCCAAGCAACGGACCAGCGCGGAACTCGGCTCGCGTTTATGCCGATCGTCCGCCCTGGGCAGGCAACGGCGGTCCGACTGGGAACAACGCTCCGTCGCGGTCTTCAGCGCCTAACCGTGGGCGCTCCTCCGAGCCGCCGCAACGGGGTTCGAGCAGGCCGTCATACGAGAACCGCGGTTACAACCAGCAGCCTTCTTATACGCCGCGAACCTATTCTTCACCGGGCCGCAGCTATCCGGCGCCGTCTCGTTCCTACTCCCCGCCTAGCCGCAGCTACAGCTCCGGTGGCGGAGGCAGCTACGGTGGATACCGTGGCAGTTATGGTGGAGGGGGAGGCAGCTATGGTGGCGGAGGCGGCTACCATGGCAGTTATGGCGGTGGGAGCGGTTATAGCGGTGGTGGAAGTTATCACGGCGGGGGCGGTGGGGGCGGTAACCACGGTGGCGGAGGGGGTGGCAGCTCACACGGTGGCGGTGGTGGTGGCGGTGGCGGCAGGCCACATCGATAATTCTGGTTTCTGACCATCGAGCCCGTCCCGGAAAGTTCGGGGCGCGGTTTTTGCCTTTCGAACTCTACTGCTTTCTAAATTCTTTCCTCGCACGCCAGCTCCGCACTCTAGCGAGCACTGTCGCCCGCTTCGTCTCAAAACTCTTTTTCTCGCGGGGTGTTTAGGTAACTAGAGCAACTCGCGCTCGCTATTTCCTGATTCGACAAAACGGAAGTGGCGAAACGAAACTTGAAAAGACAAAGTGTTAGGCTCGAAGGGAATGCAACGAACGGGCTCAGGTGGAATGGATCACGCTGTGATCGAAGCTGTGGCAAAGCGAACGAGCGCCGCGGATGTTCAGGAGAGAAGGCCATGAGAAAACAGCTGCTGAAATGGATGAGTCTCGGGAGCATTGCGCTGGCGGTGTTGCTTTTTGCCGTCGAGCGCGCCGCCGCCGATGACGATGATCCACCCAGCCGCGTGGCGCGTCTTGCGTACACGAACGGCAATATTTCTTTCAATCCGGCAGGGACGGACGATTGGGTTGCCGCGGTCGTGAACCGCCCGATGACCACGGGAGATAAACTTTGGTCCGATGACCGATCCCGCGCGGAGTTGCATCTGGACACCGCAGTCATCCGGCTGTCCGACCACACTGGTTTTTCGTTCTTGAACCTGAGCGACGAGATCACCCAGCTTCGCCTGACCGAGGGTACGCTGTACATTCGCGTGCGCCGGCTCGGCGATGACGAAACCTTCGAGGTAGATACTCCCAATCTGGCGTTTTCCATTCTTCGCCCCGGGCGTTACCGCATCAACGTGAATGAAGCGGGCGACGCCACGATTGTGGCGGTCCGCGATGGCCAGGGAGAAGTCACTAGCGGCGGATCCGCCTACGCCGTTCACGCGCGCGAAGAAGGCGTCTTTAATGGCACGGATCAGTTGGACGCTGATGTCGAGCGAATCCGTTACGATGAGGATGAGTTCGATCAATGGTGCAACGAGCGGGATCGTCGCGACGATCACTCCGTTTCTTCGCGCTATGTTTCCGATGATGTCGTCGGCTACGAGGACCTGGATGAATACGGTGGCTGGCGCGCCGTGCCGGAGTACGGCAACGTGTGGTTTCCTCATACCGTCGTTGTCGGCTGGGCGCCCTATCGTTACGGCCATTGGGTGTGGATCGCGCCTTGGGGCTGGACTTGGGTTGACAACGAACCGTGGGGCTTTGCTCCGTTCCACTATGGCCGTTGGGTGGCTGTCGGCGGCGTGTGGGGCTGGGTGCCGTGCCCTCCGCGACCGGCGGTGGTTACCGTTGCTTATGTGCGCCCGGTGTATGCGCCTGCGCTCGTCGCGTGGGTCGGCGGCGCACATTGGGGAGTCGGCGTGGCCGTTGGCAGTGCGCCAGCCGCAGGCGTGGCGTGGTTCCCCTTGGGACCGCGCGACGTCTATTGCCCGTCGTACCGCGTGAGCCAGACCTACGTCACCAACGTCAACGTTTCGAACACTACCATCATCAACAGAACGCAAGTCACCAACGTCTACAACAACGTTTACGTGAACAAGACGGTGAACGTCACGAATGTGAGGTATCAAAACCAGACTGCGCCCAACGCGGTAACCGCTGTTTCGCACCAGACCTTCGTTTCTGCGCAACCCGTTCACAATAATTTGATTCGTGTGGGCCAGAAGGAATTCGCATCGGCACCCGTCGCTCCAATCGCCCCGGCAGTTGCACCGCAGCAGCGCAGCGTCCTTGGCGCCGGAGCCGAAGCCCGCGTACGGCCGCCAAGCCCGATTCTGAGCCGTCCGGTGGTGGCCAAGATGGCGCCTCCGCCTCCTCCTGTCTCCTTCGTCAAGCAGCAGGAGATCGTTCGCGAAAATGGCGGCAGGCCCCCAGCGATTTCGGAGCTGAGGCGCAGGGAGCCTGAGAATGTCGAGGCGCCTCGTCCTAACATTAAGATGGCGCCTCCCATCCGGCAGGGCCCGGCACAGAACGCACCGATGAACCGGGCAGACATCCCGCAAGGAAACGCGAATCGCCCCGGGCCGGCACAGAATGCACCAATGGTCAGGCCGGACCATGCGGATCGGCCGGCGCCGCCGAACGCTGCAAGCCAGCCGAATCAGAGCACTCGCCCGGGGAATGGTGCTGAGGCCGCCGGCAATTCCAGCAGGTATAACGACCGTCCGCCGTCTTCGCAGCCCGGCAATTCCGGCGCGAATAACTACAACGCGCAGCGCGAGCAGAAGCACCAGCAGGAACTTCAGGATCTGCGGACCAAGCAGGACCAGGAGCGCCAGAAGGTCGAACAGCAGCAAGCCCAGCAACGGCAGAAGCTCGACCAGGACAATGTGCGGAGGCAACAACAGCAGACCGCTCAAAGACAACAACAGCAGACCGATCAAAGACAACAACAGCAGGTCGAAAAGAGACAACAGCAACTCGAGCAGAGGCAAAACCAGCAATTGCAACAACTCGAGCAAAGACACGATCAACAGCAGCAAAGGGTGGAACAGAGGCAGCAGCAGGAACACCAGAACCCTGCGAAGCAAGACAAGGCGGCAAAACAGGACAAACCGTCTAAGTCAGACAAACCACACCGGTGAGAGCACGGTAGCTTTAAATTTCGGGCGGGCGTTCGTTACGGCGGGCGCTCGCCCTTTTTCTTTTTTCTGCACGCCGGTTTTCCCCTTTGCGCAGGCTCTCCGTCTTTTGAATTTGCCGGCGCTCGATCAGGGCAGGACAAAACAGACTGGGCTGGTTTTCGCGTGACCGAGTTGTGCTGCTCCCGCAAACGGACCTTTTGCTTGTCCCCAGTGAAAGATAGCCGCAAATCGCGTAGCATTTTCAGCCGCACCCATGAAGAAGCCCTACCGAGGAAGTTCCAGGCCGCGGGCTGCCCTGAGCAGTGACTGCGAGCGCACCGATGAGAAGCTGTGCCTGTTTCGCATTCCCGGGCTGCCGGAGATTCGAAAGGGCGAGGATTTGGCCAAGAGCATCGTGGCTGCCGCGAGAAAAGCGGGATTGCCCTTCGCAGCAGGCGACGTTCTCGTCGTTGCGCAGAAAATTGTTTCCAAGGCAGAAGGTTTGCTGGTCTCGCTGGGAAACGTGACACCGTCGGCGAAAGCGCAGGCACTGGCCGCACAATTGAAAAAAGACCCGCGTGCCATTGAGCTTGTTTTGCGCGAGTCGCGGCGCATTCTGCGCAGCGACCGCGTGTTGATTGCCGAGACGCATCATGGATTTGTTTGTGCGAATGCGGGTGTCGATCATTCGAACGTGCCCGGCGATGACCTGGTTACTTTGCTCCCGCGCGACCCCGATGGCTCTGCAGAAAAATTGGCGGCAGCGTTGCGCAAAATAACCGGAAAGCGCATCGCCGTAATCATCACCGACACGTTTGGCCGGCCGTGGCGTCTGGGACTGACGAACGTGGCCATCGGTGCGTCGGGACTGCCAGTGCTCGTGGATTTGCGTGGCACCCGCGACCGGGACGGCAAGCCGCTCACCGCCACGGTTCTTGCCGTGGCCGATGAGTTAGCAGCCGCTGCCGGTCTACTGATGGGGAAAGCCGAAGGAACGCCCGCGGTGCTGATTCGGGGCTATCGGTTCAAGCCGGCCTCCGAAAAGGCCGCCGGAATTGTCCGGCCCGCCTCGGAAGACCTCTTCCGCTAGCGGTTTGACCGCCCCACGCATCGCAGCTCCTGTGTTAAATTCATGCGAGCCATTTCTGCGGCCGTTTCATGCCTCTCGTCGAAGGTCGAAAACTCCGTAAAATCACGGCGCTCGGCGGCGGTGTTGGCGCTTCGAGATTGCTTCTGGGCCTTTACGAAGTTTCTGCCCCCGCCCGCCTGACCATCATCGTCAACACCGGCGATGATATCGAACTCCACGGGCTGAAAATCTCTCCCGATCTTGACATCGTGACGTACACGCTCGCGGGAATCGTCGACCCGGCAAAAGGATGGGGAATTCGCGGAGAAACATTCCATGCGTTGAAGCGGCTAGCGGGGTACGGCCGCGCGAACTGGTTTAATCTGGGCGACCGCGACCTGGCCACGCATATTCATCGCACCGCACTGCTCGCGGAAGGGAAGACTCTCGCGGAGGCGGTGGAGTTGATTCGAACTGCGCTCGGTGTGAGGGCGCGTATTCTTCCGATGTCGAATGACCCGGTGCCAACCATCATCGAATCGAACAAAGGCCAGCTGCACTTCCAGGAATATCTGGTAAAGCGGCGCGCCGAGCCCGTCGTCCAAGGCATCCGTTTCGAAGGAGTCGGGGCGGCGCACCCTGCCCCGGGCGTGCTCGAAGCCATCCGCGAAGCCAGCCGTATCATTATCTGTCCGAGCAACCCGTTGATCAGCATCGGGCCGATCCTGGCCGTTTCGGGCGTCCGCGAGCAATTGCGGGTTCGCAAGACACACGTTTTTGCCGTATGTCCCATCGTTGCGGGCAAGTCGCTCAAAGGCCCTTCCGACAAAATGCTCGTTCAGTTGGGCCATGAGCCAACGGCGCTCGGTGTGGCCAAGCTTTACGCCGATTTCACAGGGACTTTTGTCATCGATCCCGCGGACAAGGCGCAGGCGGTTGCCATTTCCGCGCTGGGGATGAAAGTCGCGGTTTTGCCTACGGTCATGAAGACTCGCGCGCAGAAAGACAAATTGGCGCGGGCTCTTCTCAACCTGTGAGTTGTGGTATCTTCAAAAAAACTCCGAGACGATGGCCACGGCACTCACCGCCCGCGAATTTCGCAACGCCCTCGGACAGTTCGCCACCGGTGTAACCGTGATCACCGTGGAGCGCGAACCGGGGTCGGTTTTCGGGATGACCGCCAATGCCTTTACCTCCGTCTCGCTGAACCCCATGCTGATTCTGGTCTGCGTGGATGAACGCGCAAAAATCCTTCCCATGCTCCACAAGAAAAAAAGCTTCGGGATCAGCGTGTTAAAGCACGGTCAGCAAGCGGTCTCGGAGTATTTCGCGCAAGCGGAGCAGCACTCCGAAGCGGAGCACCGTCTGGGACTGCATTATCGCTGGACGCCCGAGGGAGTTCCCGTTCTGGAAGATACCGTCGTGCAGTTGAGCTGCACGGTCGTCGCGACGCACCTGGCAGGTGATCACACGATTATCGTCGCAAGGGTCGAGGATGCGGAAATCCCAGGCGGGGAGCCGCTTCTTTTCTTTCGCGGAGAGTACCGTCAGGTCGCCGGGCAGTAAGGAAGTCCTCAGTTCTTAGAGGCAAGTCATGAGGAAGACTTGTGGCTTTTCTCAGTGATGACCGCCGAGCGAGTCGCGCTTCACGCCGTACTCCGCGCCCCACTTGTCCGTCATTCGCGTGCGAATCTCCCACAGTTCCGGGAAAAACTTCTGCCGCATGCCTTCTTCCAGGATTTCCACCGGCCGGCCTTTGAGCGATTTTGCCGCAAAGCCGATGGTCCGGTGAATCAGCTGCATGTGTTCCTGACGGAATTTTTGGAAAAGTTCGTCGAATTCGGCAAGCGCCTCGGCCACGACGTAGGCGTCGCTGTGCGAATACTCGGTATCGTAGATTTTTTCGACCGTCATCCCGTGCCCGTCCAGATAATGCGTCTGGAACGAATTCCAGATGGGTTGGTACATCTTGAGCAGCACGCGAAAGCCCGGCGATTCCTGCCCGCTGCCGTTGCCGAGCCTCTTGCGAATTTCCTGATACTCCTTGGGCGACATCGTTTCGAGCAACGCCAGTTGCTCGCTCATCAGTTTTTGGGCGATGTGCACGCGGCGAAAAAGCGTTAACACGCGGTTGGTGTTTTGCTGCTGCAGGTATTCGTCGATATCCAGCAGGGTGTAGGCAATCAGCTTCATCCACAACTCCTCGATCTGGTGCACGATCTGGAATTGCAGCTCATCCTTGTTGCAAAAGTCCGCAAACTTGCTCTGGCAGGAAAGCAGCGTCTTCGTGTTCAGGTACAGTTCGTAATCCAGCGTGCCTTCGCCGCCCATCAAGGCGTAGAAATGCTCCCGGTTCACAGTTCCTCCCGCGATGCGGCTGCCTCGTGCAAAGCGCGGTTGGTCACGCCACCGCCTCTCCATTGTGTGGATCGCCAGAAGCCGTTGAACGGAGAACTCGTTATCGTTCGGAACTGCCCGAAGCGCGTGAGGACTCGGCGGAATCGCCTGTTTCTTTGCGGTGGCTCTTTACTTCGCGCAGCGCGTAGATCGACTTGTTCTGAGATTCGTAATAGGTTCGCGAGGTGATTTCTCCCAGCAAGCCCAGCGAGAGTAGCTGCACGCCGCTCAGGAACAGCACGACGGCCAGCAGCATCAGCGGTCCGTGCTCCGAGATGGCGTCCGTGTGGTGCAGCAGTTTGTCGATTCCCAGATAGGCGGCGATCGCCATCCCCGCCGACGCGCCGCAAATTCCAAGAAATCCGAAGAATTGCAGCGGCCGCGTGGAATAGTCCAGCAAAAACTTCACGATCATCAAATCCAGAAACACGCGAATCGTGCGGCCGATTCCGTAATTGGATCTGCCATTTTTGCGATGAGGATTCTCGATCGGCACTTCCGCAATTTTCGCGCCGCTCGACCCGGCCAGTGCCGGGATGAAACGGTGCAGTTCGCCGTACAACTGGATCTCCTGGATGATCTCGCGTCGATAAGCTTTGAAAGTCGTTCCGAAATCGTGCAATTCGATGCCTGAGAGCTTCGCCATCATCCAGTTGGCCACGCGGCTCGGGACCTGCCGCGTCAGCCAGGCGTCTTTGCGCTGGTGGCGCCAGCCGCTGACCAGGTCGTACCCCTCCTCGATTTTTTCCACGAAGCGGGGTATCTCGTCGGGATCGTGTTGCAGGTCGCCGTCCATCGAGATAATCACTTCGCCGCGCGCGAAATCAAACCCCGCCTTGAGCGCCGCCGTCTGGCCGAAATTTCGCCGCAGCCGCACGATGTTCACGCGGCGGTCGTGCTCGTAGATGTCGGAAAGCACTTTGAAGGTGTTGTCCTTGCTGCCATCATCCACGAACACCAGCTCATAGGGCTCGCCGATTCCGTCCATCACCTCGGTCAGCCTCATGTACAAAGGCGGGATGTTTTCCTGCTCGTTAAAGAACGGAACAACAATGGAGAACTGGATGGGCGGATCGTTTTTCATTGAAGACTTCGGCGCTCCCCTTCACGCTTCCTGAGTGACGCAGCCATAGTCTATCAGGCGAATCCCCTGAGAAGCGACAAGATTTCGAATCCGGGTGTCGGTCAGGATCTCCAGCTCTTTTGGGCGCGACGCCTGCAGCCGCGTCGCGGACTTTTGCAGGGCCTCATCCGCATAGCCCGGATGACACATCAGTTCGGTGGTGCCTTCCGGCAATCTCTTCAGAAAAAGTTCGACGCCCTCGCGCGTGAGTTCCCCAGTTTGTGCGATGCCGCAAAAATAATCGGCGGTGGCAAGCCCGGCGCGCCGAGCCTGCTCCCGCGCGTCGCGTGCCAGCAGTTTTAATCCGCGCGCCTGCACGCCTTGTTTGATCACCACGCCGGGATGGTGCTTTCCACTCGAAGAGAGCGCCGCGCGAAGGCTCGATTCCTCCAGCGACACGCGGATCGCTTCGATGCCGTGGCTCTTCGCCAGCCGCAGCGCAATTTCAAACAATCCCGGCAGCATGTGCACGTGTTTGTGGCCGTCAAGGTGCGTTGGCCGGATGCCTGCCTCGCGCACCTTGCGAATCTGCGCATCCCATTCCCGCTCGACTTCAGCGAGAAGCAGGCCGCGCCGCGCCCGTCTCAACAGCAAGCTTTCCGGCCCGCCGGCAAACTTGCCTTGGCCGTCGAGCAAGCTCATCACGCTTCCTGGCTCCGCCACGGGCGCCCCATCGCTCAAATTCAAGTGCACGCCCACGCCAAGACCGGGTGCGGTCTTGGCCGCCTTGGCGCCCGCCACAAACGCACTCCCGTTTGCCAGCAGGGAAGTGCTGGTCACGATCCCGCCGCGAAAAGCGTCCAGGATGCCCCGGTTCACTCCGTCCGTCCAACCCAGGTCATCCGCATTGACAATCAGGTTTTTCACGACCTGTCCTGCTCCGGTGATGTTACCTGTTCGTCCGGACAGCTATTCTTTCGCGCCTTCATACATTTTCGTACCATTGACCGCGTTGCGGCTCAACTCTAGCATGGCCCTTTAGAGGGAAGAATGCCCACAAAAGTACGTGAAACGAAGAATGTCCCTGGGCAGTCCACGGAACGACGCCGCGGCCGGCGTATGAACTCCCGCGTTCCGGTGCGCCTGGAGTGGGACGAAGCCTCCGGAAAGCGTTCCAGCGCGGAGGCCCATACCCGGATCGTCAATCCCTACGGCTGCATGGTGGTTCTCCCGCAGGCTTTGGGGCTCGAGCAGCGTGTAGCCCTCACCAACCTTGCCACCAAGTCCAGCAACGCGGCCATCATTGTCTGGAAAGGCCAAGCGCGGCCCGACGGCTGGGAGTATGGTGTGGAACTGCTGGCGCCGGAAATGGACTTCTGGGGATTGGAACTGTGAGGCCACCGCTGCCCGGTGTGAAGCCGGGGATGAATCCCAAGCCTGGCCAGTCGCAGGGTGTGCGCCCTGCGCTGCAGCGCCAGCCCACGGCGGAGGAGCGCCGGCGCGCGCAGCGCGTCCTTTTGCGCGTTCCCGTCCTCGTCCACTTGAAAGGCAGAGACAAACCCATCGAAGGGACCACTCACACCGTCAGCGCCACCGGCGGCATGATCATTCTAAGCCAAGGTCTCGAAGCGGGAACCAAATTCATTCTCGAGAATCCGCGGACACAGCAGAAAGTCGAAGTGAACGTCGTGCGGCCCGCGCAGCTGAATCCAGAAGGGTCGCTTGTTCCCGTGGAGTTCCTCTCGCCCGCCCCGCAGTTTTGGAACATCTTCTTCCCGCCTATCGTGAATTGAGCAGCCCCGAGGTTCAGGGCCGCTTCTTTGGTTGGGGCAGCGTGCGCTGCTGAGATTGGTTCGCCGATCCCGGGTCGAGATGAAGCATCCACACCGTTCTCGCTTGCTACGTTTTGTCGCTACTATTGAACGGTGATGGTGATCGCGGACGAAGTTGATCCGGCGTAGGTTGCATCCCCGCTGTATACGGCCGTAATGCTGTCGTAGTGTGTTCCGCCTCCGCCATAGCCGCCGCCACAACCGGCCGCCAGCCCGGCCACAAGCCCCGCGAGCAACAACAAGCTCGCGCGGGCATAGACGCGGCGATACCGTCTCGGCACTCGCATCAAGCCAAGCAGGAGCAGAACCAGGAGAACGAAGCTCGCCGGCATCATCCAGGGTACGACGCGAGGGCTCGGCATACGATTCGGTCCCGCCGGCGGCGCCAGGAAGGCCAGTGTCGTCATCAGCGTAGCGGTGCACGTGGGCGACGTTGCGCCGGACACTGCCGTGCACGTTTGCGCGGTGCCAAGCGCGGTCGTTCCGTTCATGAACTGCACGGTTCCCGTCGGACTTGCGCCCGTACCGGTGCCTACAACCGTCGCGGTCAGCGTCACGCTGCCGCCCGACGCAATACTCGTGGGCGAGCCCGTCACCGTCGTTGTGGTTGATACACTACCCCCTCCACTTGTCGCGCTGAAGCTGACGTTCAGGACACTCTTCCCGCCAAAGGCGACGGGGTTGGGATCGGGTGCTCCAAAAGAGCTCACCATGATGTAGTAGGTCGTCGCAGCGGTGACCGCGAGGTTCTGGATCTGAGACTGGAGGACGATCCCCGGAACGATGTCGTCGTTGCACCACCCAGCGACTGGGCTGAGACTTCCGGCCGTGCCCGTCCAAATCGACAGCACGCTGTCATAACTGCTGCCGATCGTGTCTATGTCGGTTATCGTTCCGTTGCTTGTTGGCGTGAACTTGTACCAGATGGTGTTTGGGGACCCAACGACACATGTGGGTATCGGATCGGTCGTCTGGGTTGTGGCTCCCGAACTGTCTTTCGTATCCGTGAAGGAACCGCTTGCCAACGTGATGTTGATCGCGTTCGCAAAGTTGTCATTCGTCGGGGCGGGGGCTATCACCACGAACGTGGGCAATGTTACCGTCGACGTGGTAACGGTCGTACCGCCGCCCGGCGGCGGGTTTTGCACGCCAAGGGAATTTGTGCTGCCAAAACCGGCCATGAAGCTGGCAGGAATCGTAGCCGTGAGTTGCGTCGAGCTCACGAACGTAGTAGCGATAGGCGTCCCGGCCAGATCGGGGTTCATCAACACCTCGGAAGTTGAGGAAAAGCCCGTTCCGTTCACCGTAATCGTCGTCGCATTCGAGTTTACAGGCGCATTGGCCGGACTCACCGGCGAGCTAATCGTTGGCGGACCACCAAGAACGGTGAACGTAAGCCCGTTGCTGGTTGTGGTCGCGACGCTCACCGTAACTTGTGGCGTTCCCGATCCACTGACGAGCGAGGCAGGAATGGTGGCGGTCAGTTGGGAATCAGTACCAGGAGTGGTAGAAACCGCCGAACCGTTCCATTCGACCGTTCCCCCGGTCAACCCGCTTCCATTGACCGTGAAGGTAAACTGGGCGGAACCAGCCAGCGCCGAAACCGGCGAAATCGAAGAAATATGGGGGCCGACAAACGCAAAATTGTTCAGCACAATGTCCCACGCCCCGCGCCCATGAGTGGCAGCGCGAAGTGTTCGCGATGCGCGATGCAGCTTGAGAGAAAGTACGGCTGCTCTCGGCAAGCCCGTGCTTAGCGTAGCCCAGTTGCAAGTCGCAGGCGCAGTTGTCGTGCATGTTCCCTGGAATACGCCGATGTCTGTTCCAACATAGAGGGTTCCCGGAACGTCAGGATCGATAACCACATCGTTGACCGGAGAATTCGGCAAATCGGTTGCTGCCGGTGTCGAGCAGTTCGCCACCGTGCAGCTCACATCCGTCCAGGTTGCTCCCGCATCGGTGGTTTTGAACAGATGGCCCTTAGGATCGTTGATGGGGCCCTGCACAAACGAAAATCCTGAGAACGCGGCGTAGGCGGTTTTCCCGGTTGCGTCCGTCCCGTCGACGGCGATCGCCTGAACTTGGCGCGCCGGGAGGCTGCTCTGTCCGGTGACAAGATTGAATGTGCCCGTCCCTGCAGTGATGTTCGTAGCTACAAAGATCTGGCCCGTGTCTGCGCCGGCGTAGACAACCGAAGAAGCTGAGGTCATGGGAGCGACCGCCAGCGCGGTCAAAGAATCGAGATTGCCTCCGCTGACCAAATCCCCGCTCAGGGCTGTCCAAGTTGTACCTGCATTTACGGTTTGATAGACCTTTGTGGTCCCGAGGTATGCGGTATTGGCCGCCCCGGGATCCGTTACAAGTGGAGGCACAAAGTTGGAGTTGTCCGATGGATTGATCCCATTTGCTGACAGGACGTAAGACTGCGCCGCGCCGTTGGTAACCGACACGTTGACATTGTCGCCGTTGCAAGCCACATATACCGTGCTCGGAAACACATTGTCGATGGCTGTGCCCGTGCCATCACCGCAAGTATTGCTGTCGGTCCAAGCCGTATTAGGTCCGGCGTAGATTTGGCTCCCATTGTCCTGGGTTCCCGCAAACGCGATCGCCTGCGACGACGGATGGATGGAAAGGGCGGGATAAAACTGCGTCAAGGTTAGCAGCGAGTCGTTTAAGTTTGTCCAGACAACGGTGGCGGCTTCCGCATCGTCCGTTCGCCAGATTCCGCCGTCATTTCCCAGATACAACCGAATCTTGCCCGTGCTTAACTTCGCGAAAGCAATGGCGTGATGGTCCACGTGAGGCAGACCCGGGCTACCGCCCGCCAGGTTGGGAATGACGGAAGTCCACGTCGCGCCGGTGTTTGCCGTACTCATCACCCAACTTGGGTTTCCGCCGGAATCGAAGACCGCTGCACCGCCGAAGAACGCGTGCGCACCGCCGTTGGGGTCTACCTTAACCACGTTGTCGTACCAGCATTGCATCTGACAGATGTCAGGTGCGGTGGTTTGCGTCCAGGAGGTTCCCCCATTCGTAGTCACAAAGACGCCAAGGTTCGTGCTTGATCCGTTGGAGGAATCCGAGATCGAGGCATACACCGTATTGTCGGTTGCAAACTGTGGGGAGATTCCAAGATCGATGCGGCCCACATTCGATGTGGGAAGTCCGCCAGACAGCAGGGAGAATGTGAGCGAGCAACTCGTTGCATTCGTCGATTCGTAGACCCCATTCACCGTCGCGCCGGGATACGGAAATCCGAGAGCCGCGAAAGCCACGCTGGACGAGGCAAAACCCACGAACGTTCCCATATCCCCTGACGCCGAGGGTACGATGTTCCAAGTGCTGCCTCCGTCGGCAGAGCAATACACTCCTTCGGTCGCTCCGTGCCCAAATTGCTGCGCGGCAACCAAAACCATTTGCGGGTTGGAAGGATTCACAGCCACATAGCTGATGCGCGTTCCACCCAGGGTAAAGAAACCAAATGGACTAGCGTTGCTATAAGGACCAATGAAGGGACAAGTGGGGCCCGCCACCGTGCAGCTTTCCGTCCAGGTTTTTCCTCCGTCGGCTGACTTGAGTACGCCTGCACCGTAATAAACGTCGAATCCGATGGACGCTTGCTCGCCGGTGCCAGCGTAGACCGTTGTGGGCGAGGAAGGCGCAAACGCAATCGAGCCCATGGCCAAGGACGCATTCTGGTCACCCACTGCTGTCCAGGTAGCACCTGCATCTGTTGTCCGCCAGATGCCGCCTTGCGCACCACCAATCAAAACTGTGTTACCGGTGGGGTCCGACGGATCGACCGCGATCGCCGTGATGCGCCCGGTTACCGGGCTGAAAAAAGAGCTGCCGGTAGTGGGGGTCGGGCCAATGGAGGTCCAAGGGTTCGTCACGGTTGTGGCTAGAGGTGCGGCCGCGAATTGCGGGGCGACTTCGGCGAACGAGCCATCCGGCCGTTCGACCAGTTTGCCTTCCGCGAGCATCATTCGCTGCATGTGCTGCAAAGCGCGAAGTCGCGCGCCCGCTGGAATGTGACCGTTTGCGGATGCGCGCGGTTTGTAAAACCACTGTTCGCGTTTGCGAATGGTATCGGCGCCGTCTTTCTCGGGCTTGGGTGCTTTGGTGGTCTGTGCGTTCGTGTTCGCGACAGTTGTGCGCTGCCCTGGGGGTCTTTTGGCAGCGGGAAACTTCGCTGTCGCTGCGGTATTGGAATCGGCGTCAGGATCCTGCTGGGCGCGAGTCATCGGAACGAAGCAGCAGGTCAGGGCTGCGACCGAAACGAGAAGGGAAGTGCGGACCAACGAGACATGGAGGTTCATCGTCTACCCACTCTGTAGATTTGAGGTCGAACGCCGCAACACACTTCCGGCTGGAAATCGCCTGCGCTCGCAAGGCGCGATTCTCAGAGGAGGCGGCACTTCACGGACTGGGGAATAAAACAGAAGCGGGCCACCATCTAGCGTCCAAAGGTTAGCACACTTCATGTAAACGCTTTAGGATTCTGAGGATTCTGCCTGCTCGATGCCGGGCATTCCGACGGCTTGGCGTTCTACCTTTTCACATTCCTCGACATACAGATTCCGTCATCCGAACACAGGCGCCATTTCACGGATTCCGGAGTTCACCTGCAGGTCAGAGACAAACTCATCGAAGGGACCACCGACACTGTCAGCGCCTCCGACAACATGATCATTCTTCGCCAAGGTCTCGAAGCAAGAACAAAATTCATTCTCGAGAATCCGCGGACACAGCAGAAAGTCCAAGTGAACGTTGTGCGGCCCGCGCAGCTGAATCCAGAAGGGTCGCTTATTCCCGTGACAGTGCCGCTGCACCGTGGGTTCTCGTTTGGCCAAGAAGCAATGGCAACTGTTTTCGATTGTTTGCCTTCCGACTCTTTTCAAAAAAAAGGCGATGGAGTCCGGGAAGTGAAAGCTTTACTTGAACTCCGTCTCTAACCCCTTGACCGAAAACGGCTTGCTTCGTTTTCCGTTCCCTGCCCCACACCGTAAATGCAGGTGCTCTGCTCCACGTTCAACAAGAAGGGCGCCCCGTACCCTGGAGCTCGCCCAGAATAGCGCTTGCTTTCTACTGCTTTGTCACTGAGCTTGTTCCGCTTGAGGCCGAGTAATTGGAATCTCCCGAGTACTGCGCGGTTATGGATATCGTGCTCGGCCCACTTGATCCGCTGCTGCACCCGGCAACCGCAGCAACAAATCCCAGTAGCAAGAGCAATGTCGCATAAACGTAACCGCGTCGCCTGTCTCGGAATAACCGCAAAACCACTAGTGCGAGAATTAGGCTTACGCAGGCCAGCAGCAACAGCGGCGCGAAGGGTAGCGGCCCTCGCGGCTCGGGGCCGATCGGCAGCGCCGAAAGAGTTGTGGTGAGCGTGGCCGTGAGCATGGCCAATCCCGTCGTATTCTGCGGGCCACTTAGCCCCGTGTAAGTAACCGTTCCGCTGATGGGTGTCGCGGCGTTCAGGAATTGCACGGTTCCTGTAGGTGCTGCTCCGTTGCTCTGCGTGGTTATGGTGGCCGTCAGTGTGACTGAGGTGGAGGTTGTTATAGTCGAAGGAGTAGCTGTGACTGCTGTGCTTGTCGTGGCCTTGGTCACTGTGACGCTATCTGCCACCGGGCCGCTGGCGTTGTAGCTGTTATCACCCGAATAGCTTGCCGACAGGTTGTGAGTTCCCGGCGGGAGTTGGATCGGCTGATCCTCGCCGCTGCCTTCGGCGTTCACGGGGAAAGTTCCCTGATCGAGAGGACTGCCGTTGTCGGTGATGGTGACACTGCCCGTTGCATCGAGCGCGCAACCCGTAATCACGGGAGGCGCTGAAACAGGAGTGCAGGCAGTTCCCTTGCTATTTAGGATGTCAAACCGCAGTATGTATGGCGAGCCATACGCAATAGACGTGGCGTTAGTGCTCACGATGGCGCCCGTTGTCATATTGAACGTGACAATGCCGTACTGCAGGGCGCTGTTTTCCTTATTCACGGTGATAGGTACGCCGAGAGAATCGCTGGGTGCAAATGTTCCGTCACCCGCATAGTGAGCCGTAACGTTGTAGGTTCCTCCCGGCAGGATGACACCATTGATGGTTACGGTGCCGGCGGAAAGCGTACCACCAGTGCCCCCTCCGTTAGTCGTTCCCAAAGGCGCTAGGACGGCAACGTCCCCTGTTGGGGTACCGGTCGCCGGAGCCACGGGGCTAACAGTTACAGTAGCCGTGACAGCAGTTCCATGGGTGATTGGCGCCGGTGCTAAGCTGCCGTTGATGGTCAACGTGCTCGCGGTGGCATTAAAGCTTCCGACTGCGGTTCCCCAGGCGCTGGCCAGGTTCGCGACGTTCACGGACCCCAACCCTGTCGCCAGGTTATAGCTGGGGATGAATCCGCTCCCCGCAGTGGCCGTAAAGGCAGGAGTCTTGGTTGTTCCGCTGGTCGTAACCAGCACGCCGTTCGTTCCCGAGGTTGTGCTGCTGCAGTTCGCTGAGCCGCCGGCGCACGGCACAGCATTGGTGTTCTTTGTTTGATTGTAGAAAACGCATGTCGCCGGAGGAGTTAGGGGCTGTGTACTCGAATTACAAGAATTCGCTGCGGTTTGCGCAATCTTGTAGAGCACCAGGTTGGCGTTTCCCTGGCGACGGCTTCGGCCCGCATTGAATTCGGATTGCCCAATCAAGGCAATGATTCCAGCGAAGCTCGGCGACGAAGCAGAGGTTCCACCTACGCCCAAAAAGCTCAAATGCCCCTGAGCGTCGGGCACACACGAGGGCGGGCTTCCCGCAGTCACGGCGTCAGCTTGGCACACCACATAGAAGCTCAGGCTTGCGGGCCCGTCGCTCGCAAACAGCGATACATCAGGTAGGTATCGGTGGTTATCCCCCGCCGCAATTCCGTTCGGTATAATCCCGTTCTGCCACGACGGCTTTGCATAAACCGCGCTAGGCCCGCCACTGCCGGCAACGATATTGTTTGCCGTAGCGCATACCGTCGTCAGGTTAGATGAAGTCGCTGTCGCGGCGCAGGAATCATTCCAGGGTATTTCGTGAATATAGCCCTGAGCCGATTCCCGTTTTCCATCTGTGGAATTAGTCGCGCTCCAGAAACCTCCGCTTACCTGAGTTCCCGCGTCGTCAAAATCGGTCCCGCCAACCGCAATGTTGAAGGGCGTCGACGCAATCCCGCTCACGGCGATTCCGGCAGCAGCAGTCGTCTGAGTACTGAAGTCATCGCATCCCGCCGTTCCATTGTCTCCGGCGGACACGGTCACGGTAATTCCTTGCGCCGCCGCTTGCTCCCAAAGGGTATTGAAGAAGCTGAGAGTCGCGGCGGTCATAGCAGCTTCACAGTTGCCAAAGCTCAAGCTCATCACGTCGTCTGAATTGTTGTCGATCACATACTCGGCCCCCAGGAAAATGGGGTCCGAGGTCAACGTGCCTTCGGACACGATATAGTGAATGGTCGCGCCTGGGGCCACCGCTCCTGACCATTGCACGTCCAAATCAGCTTCGCCCTCGCCGCCAGCGAGATCCGTTCCGGGGTCGGGGCCGTTATGCACGACCACCGGGTCATTCGCCGGCAGCCCAAACAAGGCCCTAAAGTCGCTTACGTCGGTGACGCTAATGTCTGAGAGTCCGATGATCGCGATGTTCCCGCCTGTGCCGTCAGGCGACGCTGGAATATTGTAGATTTTTGCAAAATCGGCGGGTCCGAGGGCGTAGCAAGGTTGCGCCTGGCCTGTGCCGCAACCGGAAGTTGTCGTGAACAGCGGCGTGATCTCTCCCGTTGCTCGTGACTGTGTGAACTGACCCACTACCTGCCGCAGCGATCTGCTCGGGAAATTATGAAGGGAAACGATCCCGGCCACGACCGGCGTCAGGGCCGCGGGAATCTGCGGGTCGCTGGTGTTTGATTGGCGCTCCTCGCCGTTCGCTACGAACTTGTGAATCTCCGTGTGAAAGGCAGAGCGCACCTGCCCGACGTTTCCGGAGAATTCGATCACGTTGCGTCCCGGTGCCACACGGATGGCAGTGAATCCGTGCGAAGACAGCCAACCTGTTACGGCTTGCAGGTCGGCATCAGCGGGACCAAACTGGGCTCCGAATTGTTGCGGCGTCAGCCACCGGTGATAGTTGGGGGATTCCTTGCTCATCTGCTCTGCCATGAACTGTTGCAGCGCCGCTTCCTGTTCTGGGCTACGCTTCAGGAGCAGCATCATCCGCTTCATGGTTGTGGCATCGCTCACCAGCCCTTGATCAAACTCCGGGCGCGCCAGCGGGTGCACGTTGCCCTTCAGACGCACCAGTTGCGTCTCATCAATCGCTTGCGTAATGCGGGCCGCTACTGCTGGCGTTTGCACGATCGAGGATGGGCTTGCGGCTTGGGGGTTCGATTGGGCGGCAAAGCGCGGCGTTTCGACAACTAGGAATGCCAAGGAGAGTAAAACGGAAGTACGAACGAGCAAGGCATGGAATTTCATGGTCTACCCATTCTGTGTGCAGATTTGAGATCGAACGCTTAAGATCGCTTCCGGCTGGAAATCGCCTCCGCTCGCAAGACACGATTCTCGAGGAGGCGGCACGTCGCGGACTGGGGAACAAGAAAGAAGCGGCCCCACCATCTAGCGTCCAAAGGTTATCACACTTCATCCCCAACACTCTCGAGTACTTAGGGAGTCTGCCTGCTCGACGCCATTCGGTTGGACGGAAGCGTCATGTGTTTGCTGGCGTTGCGGAATTCTCCGTATATCCCTAACCGCAGCGATCCTCATTTCGAGCAAAACTCTTATTCCCGCCATGCCACAGAAAAGTTCGCGCATCTTCATACAACACAACGGTCCGCGCCAAGGTGCGCGCGAGTTGCTGTGGAAAGTGCCGCTGATCTCTTTCGCTGCCGCTCCGCTTGAGTCGCCGTTCCTACGGCTCGCTCCTCTGCCGCACCGCAAAATCCCCGGGCCGGCCTTCCGGAACCACCTGCCAGGGCGGCTTCAACTCGAGCGTCCAGCTCTTGCCGGTCATGTGGCTTTTGCTCGCATATGCCGGCGCGGGCACCTGAACCCGCACCAATCTACCGTTACCGCGTACAAGGAGCGCTCCCTCCGTCGTTTTTAGCAGTCCCCAAGCATCGCTCACCTGGATTTCGCCTTCGTACAGCGTCAATTTGTCGTCCAGGCCCAGCACCGCATTCGGATCGAACGTGTAGTGGAACTCCTGGCCCACCGGCAGCATCAGCACCGGTCCGTCGACGAAGGTTTTTCTCGCTGCGGCTATGCGCGCCTGATACTTTGCTTCGCGCTCGGTCTCGATTGCCACCACTTCGCCGCCGTCGTAGCGTTCAGCGCGTCCCAGCGCTTCCGTTTTGTTCAGCGCGGTCGCGGCGGGAACCTGCACTCCATACGCTTGCCCGAGCAATTGCCCGAGATTGGTTGCCGGCGTCAGCCCGGTGCGCCAATTCTTGTTCGCCAGATCCAACAATCCGCCGTACGCCGGGCCTGAGGTATAGGCGAACGACCTGCCGTAGCTCGGCGTACGCGTCGGCGCCGCACGCAGCCAAGCCGCCACTGCTACCGCATATTCTTCCGGCGACGATGTGCTCAACTTAAAGCCTGTGTACTCAGCCATCCCTTCGTTCATTTCCAGCGCATCCTCCTTGGCATCGGCTGCGGGAAAAAGCGAACGCCGGTAATTTCGAAAATAAAGGGCATCCGCCACGTCTCGCTTGCGTTCTTCGCCTTGCTGCCAGAACGCGTGCTCGAGCGCGCGCCATTCCATCTGCAGCCAGATCCGTCCTTCGAGCGAGTCCAAGTGTTCGTTTTGCGCATCCTTTCCTTCCAGGCCGATCTCTGCCTGCACGCGATGAAAGCACTCGTGCAGCATCAATCGCATGCGGGGCTGCTTGTACTGCGGCACGGGCCACATCACCATGGTCCACTCGACGCCAGCCCATTTCGTCGCCGTATTTGCCACGCCCAATTCCGGGGAAGCGGTCCCAACGAACACGCCGTCGAGCGACTTCAGCTTGCCGTCTCGGTCCGCCTGGTTCGCGACGGCGTAACGTGTGCCGTAATCCACGAAAAGGAGCGGCCCGCACAGCTCGACTCTCCATAGCGAGCCGTTGTCGCGGTCGGAGAGGGCTTTCGCCTCTGCGAAATACTGCCGTGCCTTGGCCGTATCAATTGCCGGCGTTTGCGCCGCCATGCGCGCCGTACAGGCCATCGCGCCAATGTAAACGAGTTGGGAGGCGCGAACCAGCAACGCTCTGTTTTTCATTTTTCGACTCAGGTTCGAGGAACACGCCGCGTCTAGCCCGCTAGCCGAGTGGGCTTTAAGCGTGGCGGCCAAGGAACAGCCTGCTTGACGCGTGGACGATCCTTTCGAGCCCACGAATCGCCGGAGAAATGGGCGCGGATCTCTTCCGCATCGTTCGATCGCACAATCAAAGAACGTCCGGCGTTCCCTTGAGCTGGCCACCCAGGGTAGGAAGCCCTCGGCGTAAGGCCCGCCTTCGTAAGACCCGCGTGGCCGCGCCAGTCTTCCCGTTTGCTCGGGCGGCAGCGCGGGATGGGACGCCCGGCCCTGCGTGCCCGTCACGGAAGAATTCCGGCCATCTTCACACTTGCAGGTTGCGAAGGTAGGGAACGCTGGCTTTCATAAAGTCGAGGTTCATTTCGACGAAATAATTCTGGATGCCGCCCGTCTTTGCCGCGGTAAAGATCTTCTTCCAGTCCAAAGTGCCCTTCCCAACAGGCGTTATTTTCTTCGTCTCCGCGGACCAGCCTTGTACATGCATGGAAATAAAGCGGCCGGGATATTTCGTGAGGTATTCCCCCGCATCGAATCCCTGGGCGATGGTGGAAACCTGGAACTGGAACTTGACCAGCTTCGGGTCGAGCAGCCCGAATAACACGTCATAGGTGCGCTTGCCGTCCACCATCGAGCACTCAAAGTCCTCATTGTGCAGACCTTGCGATATTCCGGCCGCGGCCGCCCGTTCGCCCATTTGGTTGTATTCGTCAGCGGCGCGCTTCACGTCATCCAGCGTGGGGTTTTTCGGCCCGTCAAGGCTCGGCACGAGCATTTGCGTCAGGCCCATTTCCTTTGCCCAGGCGATGCGGCCCGGCTGGTCCTTCCGCAGCTCGCCAATGCCAAAGTGCGAGCTGACGCACGTCACACCTCGATCGCTCAGAATTTTCCGGAGTTCCGCGGGCGTGTATTTCGCTAGTCCGGCGAAACCCGAATCCGCGTAACCTACCGGTGAGCACAGCTCGATCGCCTGAAATCCCGCAGCAGCAAGCACCTTGATGGTGCCGGGAAAATCCTTGGCGATCATTTCCCGGACCGGCCAGGTCTGGCATCCGATCGGCAGCCCCAACGGATTTGCGCCTAGCTCCACCGCCCCCGCGCAGAGCGCGCTAGCCACGGCGGCGTGCTTGGCAGTCCTTCTCACGAACTCTCTCCTCGTCATCGTGGACATTTGTCCCTCCAAACTGGGCTCCAAAGATACACCTCCTTTCCGGTCCTGCGAAGTATGTTCGTTACCGAGATCGAAAATCCCATAATCGAACGAGGGGGTGGGATAAAGGTGCCTGCCTTGACACCTAATCGCAAGACGGCAAAGAGCTTACAGTGCCATACGCGAAGGCATTCAAGCTGCCTCGAAACTTTGGTCTAACGCTGAAGGTCCATCCATGCGCAATTTTGCAAAAGACATTCGCTTTGCACTGCGGACGCTTGCGAACAATCCCGGCTTTGCCGTCATCGGAATTGTGACCCTCGCTCTCGGCATGGCCGCAAACACCACCGTTTTCAGCGTCGTCAACGGTTTTCTGCTTCGGCCTCTTCCCGTGCCACATCCCGAGCAAATTACGGTGCTCGCACTGAAGCAATCCTCCGTCGCCGGCACCTATCGCTTCTCCTATCCCACTTACGGGGATCTGCGCGATCAAACGGGCTCCTTTAGTGACGTCTTCGCTTATAGGGTATCGCTCGGTGGGCTCACGGTGGACCACAAATCCGACCACTGCCTGTTCAGCCGGGTTAGCAACAACTATTTCACGTCGCTCGGCGTCAAGCCCGCCTATGGACGGCTCATCCTTCCGACCGAGGGCCGCATTCCCGGCGGTGACCCCATCATTGTTCTTGGGTACTCCTACTGGCGTAGCAGATTTGCGGGTGATCCCAAGATTGTCGGCCAAAAAGTGCAATTAAACGACCGCTCCTTCACGGTGGTAGGTGTGGCTCCACGCGAATTCCGCGGCACGTATCCGGTTATGGATATGGAAGCGTATGTACCTTTGAGCGCGGAAACCGCTGAAGATCCGGACAATCCGGTAGAGAAAATCTGGACCAGCCGCGGCTATCGTAGCCTTACCGTCATGGGCCGGCTCAAACCCGGCGTGAACATCAAGCAAGCCCAGGCATCGCTCAATGTAGTCGCGGATCGCATTGCCGAGGCTCATCCGGACACCGAGAAAGGGATAAAAGTGCAACTCTTTCCGGAAAGGCTGGCGCGGCCAGAGCCGGATGCGGAAAACCCCATTCCCGCCACCTCGATTGCTTTTATGTGCCTCGCTCTGCTCGTCCTTTTGGTTGCATGTTTCAATATCGCCAACGTTCTCTTAGTGCGCGCGACGGTCCGCCAGCGCGAAATGGCCATTCGCGCCGCACTCGGTGCGGGCCGGACTCGCCTAGTCCGGCAGTATTTGACGGAAAGTCTCCTGCTTGCGCTTTTGGGCGGTGGCGCAGGACTGGTGCTCGCGTCCTGGGCTTGCGGGTTCCTAAGTTCGCTTTCTCTTGGCACGGATCTACCCCTAAGACTGGATTTTCGGCCTGACGCGCGTGTCTACCTTTTCGCCCTCGCCGCGGTTTTGTTTACGGGTTTGTTTGTGGGGATGATGCCGGCTTGGCGTGCCGCTCGCGCGAATGTTAGTGCGGTCCTTCATGAAGGGGGACGCGGGTCGTCGTCCGGTCCACGCCGTCAATTCGCAAGGAGTGTCCTGGTGGTTGCGCAGGTGGCGGGTTCTCTCGTGCTGCTGATCGTAGCTGGTCTGTTCGTCCGCAGTCTCGACAAGGCCGAGAAAATGAATCTTGGCTTCAATCCCGACCATGTCCTCGATCTGTCGGTGGACGTCGAACAAGTGGGGTACAAAGAGCCCCGGGCTCGCGAAGCCTACCGCGATATCGAGAACCGAATTCGCGCCCTTCCCGGCGTCGAGTCCGTCGCCGAAGCCTTCACCGTTCCCCTGGGCTACGTGGGTGCCAATGACCGCATTTGGATTCAAGAACACCCCTACGTGGCCGGCCAGCAGCCTCAGGAAATTCCCTTCAACCAGATCACTCCAGCTTACTTCGACACTTTGCAAATCCCGCTCCTCGGCGGGCGCAAGTTCTCCGATGCCGACAGCGAAAAAGCTCCGCCCGTTGCCATCATCAACGAAACCATGGCCAAGAAGTTCTGGTCTAACGAGGACGCGCTTGGCAAACATTTCGGGACCAAAAGCGCCAATGGCCCGTTCATGGAGGTCGTCGGCATCGTTCAGGACGCGAAGTATCAGAGCCTGGTGGAGGACCCTCGCGCTTTCTACTATGTGCCTTTCGAGCAGAGTTACAATTCTTTGCGGACCATCCATGTGCGCACAACTGTGCCGCCTGAATCTCTGGCCCTCGAAATTCAGTCCGTCATCCACGAGGCCGTTCCCGATGTGCCCATCACCCAAGTCAAAACCATGAACGAAGCCCTCGAGGGCGCCAACGGTTTCTTTCTTTTCCGTTTTGGGGCGCAGCTGACCTCAACAATGGGTCTTCTCAGTTTGATTCTTGCGGTCGTTGGGATTTACAGCGTAGTTTCCTACGCGGCCACGCAGCGCACGCAAGAAATCGGGATTCGCGTGGCGATGGGCGCTTCTCCGCAGGACATCCTCAAAATGGTTTTGCGCCAGGGGCTGACCGTGGTAGGCATCGGCCTGACGCTGGGCTTGGTTCTTGCGTTGGCGGGCACGCGCGTGCTGAGCGGGCTTATCGTTGGCATTAAGCCGACCGATCCCCTAACGTTCGCGGTTGTCGTTTGCCTGCTCACCGCGATTGCCCTTTTTGCGTGTTGGGTCCCCGCGCACCGCGCCACGCGTATTGATCCACTCACAGCCCTTCGCTATGAATGAGTCATGGTTCGACAAATAACAAAACGAGATCATCTTTCACCAAGGCAAGACCGCAGGGAGAGTCGGGTCCGGCCGGCGAGTTCCGAGCAGGCTGGCGGGGCGCCGGAGCGCGCAATGGCGGCAATTTCCTCGGGCGGATAGCATTGAGGGATCCTTGATATCACCCTGGCCTTTATCGGGTTTGGACTCCTGGGAGCGAAACCGTTTCGCATCTTGCGGCCCATTGCCGGAGGAGTTTTTGATCCCGCTCCAGCGAGATGGGTTGGACGTCCGCCGTGCTCGCGCCGATCTTTCATTTCACCATCGCATTTATGGCCGCAGCGGTTTAGTACCTTGCGAGCCGGGTGGTCCGCGTAATGGTTGAGCACGCGGTTCTGTGCGGACGGCTCTAACGGCGAACTTGTTCCTGTTCATGTATTTCGTGGTGTTGCCGCTTTCTGCCCTGGGGCCCGCCCAGTTTTGAGCAGCTTGTATGGTGCAAGTTCGAGGCGTTGATGGCGCGCCGTAGAAACGTATGAGTCATTGTATAATCCGAGCTTGCTTAATCCTCACCTGGAGGCCATATGTCGGAGCCAAGCTATGAAGAACTCAAGGCCCGCGTCGCCGAATTGGAAAAGAAAGGCCCTATCCGCCGGACCGGCTCGCTGGAATTTCGCGTGGGCGAAAAAGGCGGCGTCAGTGTCTATGGCCTCGGGCGCTTTCCCGTGACGCTGTATTACGAGCAGTGGGTCCGGCTTCTCGACGCGTCTCCCGACCTCCGCAAATTTCTCGAAGAAAACAAGGCGGAAGGCAAGTTGAAGCTTAAAGAGAAATAGCTTCGGTCTACCAAGAGCGGATTCTCCGGCAAACCGCGGTGGCGCCTTTCCCTCGTTTTTCCTCGAGCCGAAAGCTTCCTGTTTTCAATTGAGGCCGCTGAAAAAAGTGATGCCCTTTGGAAGGAGAGGGCCCCGGGCATCTGTGGGGGTAGACGCCCGGAGCCGAGGCGAGTACTACAGGGGGGAAGCAAAAGTCCCGTCAAAACAAAACCCTGCGCGGTTATTTCGAAGACTGTGCCACCAGCAAACAGATCTGGCGCAATTCCTCGTAGGTAAAGACGACCCTCTGGCCCTTGTCGTCGTTCTCCACGTGACCCAAACCGGAGGCTCGGGAGTAGCGGCGAAGGTCCGATTCAGGCAGTCCCAAGAGCACCGCCGCGCGATGCTCGTCGACGCGATCGTGCACGTGTCCGTTCATGTGAAGCCAACCGGGGATAATCTTGAGCAAGCGAGAAGCCAAAGCACCTAGTCTGCTAAGTCATTAGTTCTCAATGGGAAAGCAGGGGTCTTGCCCTGCCGTTCGGTTGCCTTTTGCACATTCCATCCACGGAGATAACCATCATGGGCGGAAATTTTCCCGTCGTCCAGGAAGACGGAGTGCCGGTTGACGGCCAGTGGCGCCTGCCGATTGCGTCGGAATGCTGTCCGAGTGTGCTAGGGCAGCCAGGGCAGGGCGTTGAGATCGACGTTTCCGCCCGAGAAGATGACGCCGAGCTTGGGCGGCTTGCCGTCGGAGCGAGGCGGCAGGTTGAGAGACTTGACGGCAGCGGGCTTGAGCAGGGGAGCAAGCGCCACGGAGCTGGAGGGCTCGACGATGATTTTCATACGCTCCCAGACCAGGCGGGCGGTCGCGATAATTTCTTCTTCGCTGACGAGCAGGATGCGGTCCACATGCTTGCGCAAGATCGCGAAAGTGCGCGGAGAAAGGGAAGCGCGCAACCCGTCGGCGATGGTGTCGCTCGACTCGAGGGATTCGAGCGTTCCGGTAGTGAGAGAGCGGTAGGCGTCGTCGGCGCGGGCAGGCTCACAGCCAATGATTCGAATGTCCTTTCGAATGCCTTTTGCGCCGAGGCAGGTTCCGCTGAGCAGTCCGCCACCGCTGACGGGAGCGAACACAGCGTCGAGGTCTGGTATTTCTTCGAGAAACTCTTTGGCGGCTGTGGCTTGGCCGGCGATGATGCGGTCGTCGTCATACGGATGAACCAGATAGGCGCCAGTCTCCTCCTGCACACGGTCACAGACTTCCTTGCGCGAGGAAACCTTGGGCTCACAAAAGGTGATTTTGCCGCCGTAGACTTGGATAGCCTGGATTTTCACTCTCGGCGCGTTTTTCGGCATGACGATATAAGCGGGCACGCCGCGCCAGGCTGCGGCACAGGCCACCGCCGCACCGTGATTGCCGCTCGACTGCGTAACGATGCCGCGGGCGGCTTGCTCAGAGGAAAGCGACAGAATGGAGTTGGCGGCGCCACGAATCTTGAAGGAGCCGGTCTTCTGCAGGTTCTCGCATTTGAAGAAGAAACGGGCTCCGGCCAGTGTGTCGAGTGAAGTAGAAGTGAAAATGGGCGTGCGGTGAATCCGCGGGGCGATCAGAGCATGCGCCCGGGAAATGGCCTCCCACGCCGGCGGCTGATAGTTCGCGGCCTCGAACGAAACAGCTGTGCTCATGAGACTCACTTTCCTTGAGCAACTCATTCTCGTTCAGTTGAATTGCCAGACGCCCTGTTTAGCGCAATTTCGTGTCAAGCAAAAGAGGCATTATGGCCTAGTGGGGAAAGGAATGAACGCCGCGCTTCACGGCGCATGGAATCGATAGAAGCCCGGTCCGACGCGCATGCTGTGATGCCAGGCGATCGGAAAGGCCCACCACACCAGCGACCCGAGAACCGATTGCCACAAAGTAAGCGGAAGAATGTTGCGTTGCTTACCGAACAACCATGCCATTAAGGCGCCGCCAATCAGAGTGAGCGGGACGAGGACGGGATTGGGCCAGTGGAGCAAGGCAAAGAGCGCGCCGGCGATAAGAGAAACCGTAACGGGGCTCGATACGGCGGCGAGCAAACGATTGGTGACGAGAGAATTTAAGCCGATTTGTTGCACCAAACAGAAAGACATGTAGCCGAGGAAGCGCCCGGGAAGGATGACGTGAGGGAGCGAGTGACGCCCGCCGAGAAACAAACCCGTAACGGCGATGGCGATGGCGCAGGGAAGAAGGATGAGTGACGAGCGTTTCGTTGCGTTCCACAAATTGTCGGCGCGCCATCCAAGCGATCGCGGCGTGTCCTGGTTCGCCGCGAAGCTGGCCATCAGCCAAATGGGGAACGCCATCCAAGCATATCGAGAGGCCTCCTGAAGCCGCCAGATGAACCAGCCGGCAAAGGCGGCGAAGGCAAGAGCTTCGATGAGAGGCAAGAGCGGTGAAGTTTTTTGCGTCATCGCGCGGCTAGTCCCTGATATTTTCTTCGCCCGGATGGCTCAGATCGAGAAGCTGCAGGGCGCTTTCAAAAAGCTGGTCGATTTCTTTTTCGCTGACTTCCTGGGGGGCCAGGAAGGCGTGGAGGTCGAAGTCGGGAAAACCGCGAGTGGTGACGCGGGCGGGAAGAAGCTCGCGCAAGCGGCGGGAATCGATCGAGCCCAGCTGGCGAATCTCCTCGAAGACGACGCGGCGCAGAGGATCCTGAAAAACTCCGGGATCAAGCAACCGGCAGATTTCCCCGCGCGTTCCCCCCTGAATCAGGACCGAACACAAGAAGCGGAGGGTATTTCTTTCAAGTAAAGTTCGACTCGCCGGTTCAGATGTAGCCATAAACTCAATCCTGCTTCGCGCTCGCCGGCGAAATCTGCTGCCGGATGAGCGCTTCGGCTCGAGACCAGGTGGCAAGGCGGCAAGCAATCTCTGTGTGCGTCTTCGCAAGGGTCCGATCGTACCAAGGGTACTCGGGACAATGAATCGGGTGTTCCTTGTAATCGAAACGAAAATTTCCAAGGATTTGCGTTTTCGAGGGATCGGCGGCGCGGGTTTCCTCCCGCCCACGGACCATGCGGTCGGGCTGATAGAAGTTCGCTGCGCGAGCTACGTTTGGAGGAATCACGCCATCATCCGCGCCGAAACACTTCACGCCGTCGACTTGAACGGTAAGAAGAACGGGAGTTCCGTGCTTCCCGAGTTCGCGGGCAATCTCGACCATTGCCGAACCGCCCCGGCTTTGACCACACAGAATGATGCGTGCCTGCCGCTTCTGGTTTTCTGACAGCAGCCCGGAACGATCGGCGCCCAATTGTGTGAGAATCGCGTGCATGGCTTCTTCGCGATGGCGATTCTCGAAGGTCTGGACGTACACGCCGGCGGAATATTCGGTGCGGAGATGCGCGGCGAGTTTCACTTCGCAGTGGATGGGGTCGTCATGCTTCACTAGGCCTCCGACGAAGCCAACAACGATCACAGGTTGCTTCAGGGTCCCGAGCGACGCGGGCGGAACAGAAGGCCAGTCGTGGCGCTCGGTAACAGGGCGCACCGCGCAGGCCGTGGCGCCGAACGCCAGCGGAAGCGCCGGCGAAAGAAGATTCAAACCGGAAGCCGCACGAGGGGTTCCTGCGTGTGAGAGGCAAAGCAATCACGGTAAATGAGATGATGTTCTTTCGAATGGGGTTGCGCTGAGGCGGGGAAATGGCGCCAAAACATAAAGTGGTGATTCTCGGCGGAGGATTTGGCGGACTGGCGGCCGCGCAGAAACTGAAGCGGGCGTCGGTGGAAGTTACGCTGATCGACCGCAGGAATTTCCATTTGTTTCAGCCGCTGCTGTATCAGGTGGCTACCGGATCGCTTTCGCCTGGAGAAATTGCGGCGCCGCTGCGGAGCGTACTGAGACGACAGAAAAATGCTTCGGTGCTTCTCGGCGAGGCCGTGGATGTGGATCCCCAGGCGAAGCGCGTGATCCTGCGCGACGGGGACACCTACGCGTACGACTCGTTGATCGTGGCCACCGGTTCGCAAACGTCCTACTACGGAAATGATTCGTGGCGGCAATGGGCGCCGAGCCTGAAGTCGGTCGAAGAAGCCACGGCCATCCGGCACAAGATTCTGTATGCGTTCGAGCGTGCCGAGCGGGCGGCGACGGAGGAGGAGGCGCGGGCCTGGTTGACCTTTGTCATCGTCGGCGCAGGGGCCACCGGCCTAGAGCTTTCCGGGGCGCTTGCGGAAATTGCGCGCGAGACGTTGCGGCACGATTTTCGGAAGATTCGACCGCAGGAGGCGCGCATCCTGTTGCTGGAAGGCGCGCCGCGCGTGTTGGGGGCATATCCGGAGGATTTGTCGGCGAAAGCCGAGAAACTGCTCACGCGGCTGGGTGTGGAAGTCATCAAAGGCGTGATGGTGTCGCAAATTGGTGCCGAAGGCGTAACGTTCAAGCGCGGGGAATCCACCGAGTCGCTCGCCGCAAGGACCGTGCTGTGGGCCGGCGGCGTGACGAGCACGCCTTTCGGCGAAAAACTTGCGCGACGCACCAGAGCGGAAACCGACCGCAGCGGGCGCATAAAGGTGCAGCGAGACCTGACGATTCCGAATTATCCGGACATCTTTATTATTGGCGATCTGGCGCATGCCGAAGAGGAAAAGGGGAAGCCGTTGCCGGGAGTCGCGCAAGTGGCCATGCAAGGCGGAGCCTACGCGGCGAAGACGATTCGAGCGCGCCTGGAAGGGAAGCCGCAGGTTCGCCCGTTTCATTATTGCAACAAAGGCGATTTGGCGGTCATCGGACGAGCTGCGGCGGTCGCCAATATTTTTGGCGTGCATATCTCCGGGTGGCCCGCCTGGCTCATCTGGCTTTTTGTCCACTTGATGTACATCGTAGAATTCCAAAGCCGCGTGCTGGTTTTCATTCAGTGGGGATTCGAGTATCTTACGTTCAGCCGGGGCGCACGGCTGATCACGGGCACCGCAGCTACCGACTCGGTGACGAAAGTGGAAGCGCTGGGAGATCGAGGGGACGGCAGATAGGTGTTTTTTAGAAGCTGAGCCTCATGCCCAACTGAATCTGACGCGCGCCAGTGGTAAAGTCGGGCCGGAACGTCTCCGCAGTGGAGTGACCGAAGAGGATCGTGTCGGCCATAAGATTGTCGGGCTGACTGAACTGCACGCGGTTGAAGAGATTGTAGAATTCGAAGCGCATGTCGAGTTTCAGGCGCTCGTGAATTCCTACATGCTTACCCACGATCACATCGAAGTTGTTGATGCCAGGCCCGCAGAGGTGGTTGCGGCCCAGATTGCCGCCAGAACCAAACGGCGGAACGTGCACGTCAGCGGGAATTCCAGGCGATTGAAAGCGAGATGAAGCTCATTGATAAGTCCACGCGCGGCCGTAGAGGTCAAACGAGCGGTAAAGTTGTGATTGTGATGCAGCGTGGAAACCCCGCCGATGCCGGGGAGAAAGTCTTCGTGCTGATAATTGGAGTCGGAATACTGATTGAAGGTGTATCGGAGCGATAGGACAGCCTGCTCGGAAAAATCATGGTCGATGCGCCCGGTGACGTTGTTGGCGTTTGCGCGTGAGTGACTCAGGAAGTGCAGGAGGCCGCGCACCGTCGAGGATCGTCCCGTTCGGGTCTGGGTAAACGGCAAGGATTTGCTGCATGATGGGATCGCGCGGCAAACGTCCGGCGCCAAAATTCGTGCCGTTGTTTGGAGAGTTGGGCGTGCCTACATCCACATTTGCCGATTGCCCTTGGCTGGTGCACGTGAAAACTCGGGTCTTGAAAGCTGCCTTGAAACTGGGATGCTCGATGGTGATGTCGTAGATGCCGGGATTCAGATTGGTCATCCGGTACACGCCAGACTCATCCCTTTGAGCAGTTTGCGCTACACCCGTATCGACATTCTGGGCGGTGATCTTCACGTTCGACACCGCCGCGCCTGTGCTGTCGGTGATTGAGCCCGCTATCGAAGCGGTTTGGGCCCGCAGGCAGGACGGAAAGCTGAGGATGGTCAACAAACCCACGAATGCGGTCCTGCAGTTCATACCGGAAGGGCCCCCCTCTCGCGGTTTGACGCCAACTAAGATGTCCGCTGTCAGGGGATTGTTTGCCTTGGCTATTCTCCTCAGGAAGGAGAGACTCTCGCAAGAGAGCTTCGGGAGAGGCAGTTTATCGAGAGAGGCAAAAGAAAACCAATTTACAATTCGAATTCAAATTTGCGGAAGCGGCGTTCGAGTTCCCATTGCTGCGCCGCTTTTTCGCTGGACTCCAGGAAAGCAGCGCACGACGAAGAGGGCTTGTCATTTCCCAGAGAGTCTTTCCCGCAAGCAGATATGACCGCCGTGAAGTTGTCGTGCGCGCGCCACAAGCTTTCGCCGGGGAGAAAACTGTGTTCGATGCTTGTGCGTACGATGTGCTTGAGATCGCGGTAGTTGAGTCCATACGCTTGCACAGCCCGCACATATTCGTGAGTCAGGTCGATGCGCGAGACGCCTTCGTCGTCGGTGGCAAGCGCGACAGGCACGCCAAACTGGCGATACAGCGGAAAGGGATGATCTTTTCCGCTTATGCCGAGGATTAAGTCGTTACTCGTGAGACTGATTTCCACCAGGATGTGTTTGCGCGCCATTTCCTTGAGCAATTCGTGAGGACGATCTTCGTACATCACGTCCACGCCGTGTCCGATGCGCTCGGCCTGGGCTTCCTCGACGGCGAGGCGAATGTGGCAACAGAGGCCTTCATACGGCACGAGGCCGGGCGCCAATTCGCCCGCGTGCAGGGTCAAGCGAACCTTTGGGTAAAATTGGTGTAGAAACGCAATTATGCGCATGTGCAGCGCGTAATCGGACATGGAAATGTATCCATCCTCAGGCATGACAAAATTAACGCCCACGAAGCGCGGATCAGACATGGCCGTTTCAAAGCAAAGCAGTGTTTGCGCAAATACTTGCTGCTTGGAAAAGCCGCGTAGAACTTGACACAGATAACGAATCTGGACCCGGCAAGCCGAGGCGGCGTCCGGTTGTCCGCAATGTTCGCGTTTTTGCCGAAGAGTTTCCGCCTCGTTCAGGGCGTTCGTTGCAGTAGCGACCTCGTCGCGCAAGCCGTGCGCCAATAACGTGTCGCGAAACTGGGCAAAGTCTTGCTGCCAGCCGATTTGCGACGCGATGGCGGCGGCGTGGGCAAATTCCGGCGTATGCATCAATTCGAGATATTGTTCGTTCTGCGCATTCGCGCGGAAGGCGACTTCGTCGAGCCACTCGCCCAGGTGACGATGATCGGTGCCGCCGAACTTTGCGAACGCATCGAAGAAATGGTCGTGTCCCGTTACGCCGGGCGACGGAACGAAACCGCGCATGGAGAAGGCGTCGATCAATGCGTCGAACAGATGCTGATCCTCATAGGCGTGTGCGGCGGCGACTGTACCGCTTCCACAGTTTGTTTCGTTCGAATCCTTTTCGGACCGCGCCTGCGGTTTTGCGAACGAAAGAGATGCGAGGTTCACGCACAGATGATCTTCCGCCGCGGCACGGATCCAGGATTCCGCGTAGACAGCGCCGCTCAAATGATTGTGTAGGTCCGCGCCCTTGGGCATTTTCTTGAGGAAGTTACGGAGTTCGAGGGGATTTGTTCGCGCCGCTTCCAAGTTGAGCGTACCGCGACGCTCCCCTTCGGCCTGGGCGGTGGCGGAATGCCGGGTTTTGGTTTGCGCCCAGGCCCAAGGGGCACAAAGGAGCAAAACGCCGCCCAGACAAACGACTCTTGACAAGAAGGGCTGGAATGAATCGCTCGAACGAGTCCTTGCGAGTCCCGTCATGTTCTTTTCCTCTTGCCCTTTTTGGAGCTCGGCAGAATTCCAATGGGTAACCGCTCTCTTCGATGTACACTCTCGCTCGCGCCGCACAGCATATCAGGAGACAGGGAGAGATTCCGCTTGGTTGAACGCCTTTTTCATCTGAAGGAAAACCAGACCACCGTGCGCCGCGAACTGCTCGCGGGTCTGACGACTTTCATGACCATGGCTTACGTCGTGATCGTGAATCCGCAGATTCTGTCCGAGAGCGGGATGCCAGTCGACGGCGTGCTGTTCGCCACTTGCATTTCCTCCGCGGTGGCAACGGTCGTTATGGGACTCTGGGCGAATTATCCGATTGCCCTCGCTCCGGGAATGTCGTTGAACGCTTACTTCACCTATTCCATTGTTCTTGGCCGCGGCGTGCCATGGAAGACTGCGCTCGGAGTGGTATTTCTCTCCGGCGTCCTTTTTCTATTGCTTACGCTGAGCAACATTCGCGAGCAGGTCGTCAACGCCATACCGGATTGCCTTAAACATGGAACAGCCGCCGGCATCGGCTTGTTTATCGCGTTTATCGGCTTGCGCAACGCGAAGATGATCGTCGCTAATCCGGCTACGTATGTCGGCTTTGGAAGAATTTCCGACCCGGAGGTTCTGCTTGCCACCGCGGGTCTTGTGCTGATTTCCATTCTCATGGCTCGACGGTTCAGCAGCGCCATTCTGTTGGGAATTGTGGCAATCACCCTCGCCGGCATTCCGCTCGGGCTCAGTCATTGGCCGACTCGCTTCTTTTCTCTACCGCATCCCTCGGGTACTTTTCTGCAACTCGATCTGCGAGCGGCCGCTAAAATTGGACTCGGGGAGCTGATCTTTGTGTTTTTCTTCGTGGATCTGTTTGACAACGTGGGGACGCTCATCGGTGTTTGCGAAGGGGGCGGGTTCCTGCGAGACGGGAAACTTCCACGCGCCAGCCGCGCTCTGGTGGCTGACGCCATTGGGACGATGTTTGGCGCGCTCACGGGCACTTCCACAGTAACGAGTTACATCGAGAGTGCTTCCGGGGTGGCGGCCGGCGCACGTACGGGTCTGGGCAACATCGTTATCGCGATGCTGTTTCTCTTGGCTATGTTTTGCGCGCCATTGGTCGCGGCGATTCCGGCTTATGCAACCGCTCCTGCGCTGGTACTCGTGGGAGTTCTGATGTGCGGAGCCGTCGCGCGCGTCCGATGGGACGATTTCAGCGAATCCTTCCCTGCCTTCCTGACGCTTGTGACCATGCCGTTGACGTTCAGCATTGCCACAGGTCTTAGCCTGGGCGTGTTGTCCTTCACCTTCGTGAAACTCGGCAGCGGCAAGCGCCGTGAAGTGAGTCCGCTGATGTGGATCCTCGCCATTTTATTCGTGCTGCGCTATGCGTTCCTCGGCTCGGAATAGAGTTCGATTACCCCGCTTTTTGCGCGCTGATCTGCTCGATAATCCACCTTGAGCCACGAAGAATGTTGCGATCCAAGGGAGGTTCAACGCGTCCGATGACGGTTGCAGTCGTGGCACGGAATTGGACCCCGCGTTCAATTCCAGGGAAAACTCTCAAGAAGGAATGAACTAAGCTACTCAGAAGCTTGGGATCGGTAATGACAGAAAGTGTGTAGCGCCCAACGGACGCCGCACCGACGAACACACCGAGAGAGACCAATTCTCCGTCTTGCAGGAAAAGCCGGGTAGACGCCTCACCTCAGAATCGTGCATTCATTGTCGGCGAATTCGCGAAGAGCCTGGATGTTGTGTACATAGACGCATTCGCGTCCTGCGGTCAGCACGCCGCGCTCCTTCCACTCGGATAGCAAACGGCTAACGGTAAACAAAGTCGTGCCGGTCATCTGCGCCAACACCTCGCGGGAAAGGTTGATCTTGAGCGTAGCATTCCCGTTTACGCGACGCCCCAGTTGGTTAAACAAGCGCAGCAGTTGATGACTCAGCCGTGTCGCCACCTTTTCCGTGGAAATCTCGCGGTAACGCTCCTCGAGTTCTTCGAGGCGCTGTGCAGCCACTTTTATGATATTGCTCCGCAGCGCCGGGAAGAGCTCTGCCAGGGCCCGGAATGCGCTGGCCTCCCAGATCAGGGCGGTGGAAGCACTGAGGGCTTGCGCCATGGAGCCGTGACGACACTGGGCAGAAAGCCCCGTCAACTCGACTACATCACCCGGCCCTGCGAGCCGGAGAATAACCTCCGTGCCATTGCGACCGAGTCGCATGACTTTGACGCTACCGGAGGTCAATAGGATGACTTGGCGGATGGGATCGCCTTCCAGGAAGATGGTATCGCGGCGCGAGAACTCGCTCTCGCGGGCCGCGGATACGATTTCCCGGCAGTCGGCAAGGGAAACGTTGGCGAACAGCGGCGAGTGCTGAACCAACGTCACCTTGCGGAAAGTATTGCATTCTCGCGCCGATGCCACCGGTACCAGCGGCACAGCGCCATAAGATCCTGCAGATTGCACTTCGGGCACGGGCTTTACCCCTCATATTGAAATCGCGAACAACCACTGCGTTGGGCCTCGCTTGCCGGACCGCAACTCACCCAGAGGTTGAAGTATGGGTAACAGGCCCGTGAAGCTAGCTCAACCGAGTAATGACAGGGAAAATGACTCGGGCAAACACCCGAGTCGGCAGCCGGGAGAAGTAGGACGCATTTTTTTCGCCGGTCATATTTCCTAAGGTACTATATTCGTACGATGACGACTTTGATTATGGTTGACCAATTCGAACTCTCCCAAGCCATTAAAGGAGCTGGGCGCTCCATCAATTTATCGGTGATGGACTTCACACCATTGGGCGTCTCGAGCTGCCCCGCGTGCGAACCAAACTTCTTTACCAGGTGGCCGTAAAGCCTCGGCGTTTTTAGGCCGAGGATGTGACTTCAAAAGGTCCTCAGTGTCCAGCCACGCTGGCCGAAGCTTGTTGCTGGTGTATGTGGTAGATGCGGAGAACTTCGTTCTCAAAGAAAACATCGACGTTGGAATGGTGTTGCCGGTAGTTCTCACAGAGTTGCAGCGCCGCTGCCTCCAAGCTGGCCCGCCCTCCCGGTGAGCGATAATTGCGGTACGTGGGGTCGCTGAGCACGGAGAAAGAGACCTTCTCAGGTTCGCGGGAGAAAATCTGAAACGGTCTCTTCTCCACGTAAATAAACAGATCTTGCCGTGCATCCGGAAAGTGGAAACGCGGGCTCGAGACCTGGCTGCGATAGTTCTGGACAAATCCGGCCAGATCTTCATGCCCTCCCAAGCCGAATGTTTCGGCTAACTGCTCTACGGGCGCCGCCACAACCCACGTCTGCCGAGGAAAGGAATAGGCGATTTCCTGGGTGGCACGGGCTGCGGCTTCATACTCGAGGCATCGGCCAACGAACCTTTGCGGTCGTAACCAAATAACCGCGACGCCCAGGCAGGCAGCGAGAAGTACCGTTGCGGTTGTCCTGCCGGTGCGCGCGACGAGTGGCGCTTTTATAAACGCAAGGGCGCAACCCACCAGGATGGCTGCGGCAACCGGTAAGATCGTGCGCATTTCGTCAGGGATATGGATACCGGCGGACAAAGACGCCCACGCTACCAATCCATAACACAGCATCACCAGAGCGAAGAGGCCCGCCATCGGCCGAAGCAGCAGAACCCCGGCCGCCAACACCAATATTACGAGCAAAACTTCGGAAACCATGGCAGTCAACAACAGGCAGCATGTGAAATCCAACAAGGAATCCCAACCCCGCGAGTTCCTATACCAGTCGGCGAGAAAAACGAGAGCTAAGAGAAGGAATAGTAAGCCGAGCGCAAATTCGGGACTGGGTCGGATGGTTGCCGGGGAAGCGCTGAAAATCGTCTCCATTTTTCCCGTCGTGGAAACTGCCGCGCCTGTTTGGTTTATGGCGGGCGGGAACCCAGCTGCTCCCAGGCAGTACATGGCGGCGACCGACGCAACACCCGCACGCGCGGATACCTGAACGAGCAAGCCGGTGGCCAGAACCAGTAATAGGCCGATTGCCGGCGTTAGGAAGCGGGTGACCTGCATCGGATCGGTACTGCTAAGGAAGGACGTGGTTGCGATCATCGCCGGAAATACGACCGGTCGCTCGGCAGGGTGGATATTGAGCATCAATTGTCGTGCGCGCAGCAGAGCAGAGTATTGTTCAGGTTGATCAAAACGCAGTTCCCGAACCGCATGTTCGGTGCGCAGCACGGCGCTTGTTGCCAGCACCACGACAAGGGAGGCGCCCAGTAGTTCCCTGCCTTCCAGCATTTTCAGCCACGGCTCTACGCGTGATGCCCAAGACGGGCGGGCCGATCTGGACGAGCTCTTGCCGGGCACGAGGAACCGGCCAAACGACCGAGATTCAAAGTGGCGTATTAGATTTATCGTCGTAGCTTGCAGGTTTGTTAACAAGCGCCGAGACATTCCCGTACGCTTGCGAAACCAACTGACAATTATCGCGCCCAAAAAAAGCAGCACGACGGTGATCGCACCGAACACCTTCAAACCGCTCAAGAGAAAAACGAAGATCGTCACACACAGCACCATACGGGCCCAGTTGCCGGCCATACAAATGACCGCGGAAAAATTCGGTCTGCCCGAAAATAGACGCGTGGGAAGCCAAAAAAACATGCAAAGGAAGATGCCGAGGATCCAAAAAGCCTTTACGGCATCCAGAGCGGGCATCAGGAAAACTCACGAAATGGAATAATGATAATCAGGGTGACGCAGGACATGTCGAACCGCCGCATTAGATATCAACAGAACCACAGCAGCCCCGGCGAGCAGCCCGGCGGCGGCATATTGCACTCCCCACAAATGGCTGAGCCCATATCCAGTCAGCAGGTTCACTGCCAGCCCCAGTGCTACAGCAAATGCGGCCATCGAGATAGCGTTTGTGCTGGCCAATATAATGATTTCTAGCAGCGCCAGGCTTAGCAGGAGATATCCGATGCCGCCGAGAACAGCCGTCGGTAATAATCGGGGAAGGGGCGCCAGGCCGTTGGAGCGGGAGAAGGCGAACCAAGCGCTTAACGCAACCACCACGAAGGCCGTAAGGATCGCCGACATCGTTTTCGAGTGGCGTTTCCACAGACTTACCGTCAGTTGCTCGCTTGCGGTTTGCGGCAGTTCCGAAGCCAGCCTTTGCCAGAACCGCAGGAATGAATCAGCGAGATATTCGACTAGTGCGGCGGTGATCAGAAAAGCCAGCAGGACCATATCCGTGGCCTGCTTATATGCGGCGTCAATTCCAAAACTTAAGCCGGAAACCCAGGGAACCGCGCTTCCCGCGGCCAGTCGGTCGGCAAAGAGAAAGCTGAAATAGAGGGTTCCGTAGATATAGAACGGGACCAACGAGATAAGCAGGATGCCGCGTCGTGGAGGAGCGCTCTGCCTGCTCTGCGGATGCTTGCTCTCGGCGTGATGAGCACCGGCCAGCACACAACCGAGAGCGCACCCGACCGCCAACAACGGGCAGAGGATCAACAGAATGGTGGTACCCGGGTTTATGAGAATCTTTATCAACCAACTTGCGAGAATAATGAGAAAAAAAATGAACGGGATGCACCAGCCAATCCCCTGCGCGGAAAGCACGGCGCAGGCCATCCACAACAGGCTCAGGGCCAGGTAGTTGACGGCCGCCAGCACCAGGTAGTTGCCGGCAAATAGATGAAAGTAAGCGCCCGCGATCATCCCTAGCAACGCCAGAAAAAGACTGCCGGTCAGCGCAATGTTCAGGAGTGAGAGGCAGATGCGATGCGCCAAAACGGGCTCCTTCAGCCCGTAATAGAAGTTCCCGCTGCGGGAGATCATCTGGACGCAGCCGCCGGTGGTTATAAGGCTGGCGATGAGCGAAAGACTTAATGCCCCCCCGATCTCGGGGGAAACCCGCAGAGCATCCGGTCGCAAGTATTCTAAGGTCAGCATCACCGCCCAAGGGATGGCGTAAGCCAAGCTAAGCGAAATCTTCCTCAGCGCGCATCTGGTTTCTGCCCAAAGGGAAAACCGGCCGCCCTTGTGTTTGGCCCGCTCGTCCGACAGAGGGTTTTGTCGAAGGAGTGTGAACAGATGCTCGGCTGAGGAAAAAATATCCGGGAAGCCCCACTGTCTCACGTAGAGATCGGTATACCCCCGAGACTCCATCAAGGCTGCCACCTCGTTGGCATGCACGACCGGTACCGCACCTTCGCGACCGTCGAACAACAGCTTTTGATCCTCTTGATAATTCATGCGCCTCCCCCGCAGGTCAGAACGGATCGCTGTCGGGGAGAATTGAACAGCGTTTCGATCTCCTTTGGCTCGACCGAGCCATCGGTGGGGACGCGATAGACGGAATGGGTAGCGGTATCGGCAACAACTAAGAAACTGCCCGCTCTCCTCCAAAAGCGCCGCCCATCAGAATCGACCGCGGATGACTGTTTAACAGCCCGGAGCACGGCGGCCTCCAGGCTGCAGCGACGATCAGGCAAGGTGTTGCTCAGCGCAGCAAAGTTCGGCTCCCCCCACGCAAAACCATCCAGGCCGTAGAGCAGGGCGGTCCACCAAGCATAATTGAACTTCTCCGCGCTGAAGGGCTCCTGCTCTGTCGTGGTGGTGGTGGCAAAAATGCGGGGCCCGAAGCGTCGGCGATAATCGAGAGCCTGGTTCAAGCGTGCTTGCGAGGCGGAAGCACTTTCGTAGTTTCCCTTGCGCACCTGAAAGGATTCCAGCAGGAAAAGATCACGCCGGTCTAAGAGCGGAGGCAAACGTTCAGGATTCTTCGCCGCACCATTCGCGTAAGGGAGTTTGTCTTCCAGGCTGAACAAATGGTCAAGAAAGTACGCATTCAGGAACGCGCTGAGGCCGAGCTCATGGATGATCCTGACGGCCATATTCTGTCGCTTGCGAGTGACTACAGCAAAGTCGTAGCCAGCCTCATCCAGAAAAATGCCTGCCACACCCATGCGTTTCCACAGGCGCACGCGTTCTTCCAATTGCCCGGGCGTGAGAGATATTTTTTCTCCCTCAGGATCTGGAATCTCACCCAGGCAGACGTAACCGTAAAAACGCGTCCCGGGGCTGAGATCCCGGACAGCCGCGATTATCCCAAGGGTCTTCTGGTGCTCCCCGGGGTCCCCCGGGGGGTAGCGCCCGGACTGTTGGTCCGGGAACTCCAGGCCATCGCCCAAGACCACCACGTCGTACGCACTAAACACACGTGCCGCCTTCTCCAAATCTCCGTTGGCCCCATTGACCAGACTGGGATACCCGTAATAGATGGCCAGGCGCGCGAGAGTCGAAGTAGTGGCCGGGACGATGGTCTTGGCAAAAAACAAGCTTGACCCGGCGAGCGTCATAGTAGCCAAAGCTAACCGCACACATACTCCGATTTCGGATGATCTGCCGGTAAGAGCTGCTGGGACCGGTCGCAACGCAACTTTGAGTAAGTGCTTGCGTACGACCTCAAGAATTGTTCCTCCGTAAAATGTTTGAGCACGCGCGCCCGTGCCATCTGCCCCAATTGTTTGCGCGTTGTCGGACTGCTCAGTAAGAAACAAATGGCCTCGGCCATCGCCTGCGGCGTCCTGGCGGGGACCAGCAGCCCGCAATCGCCTAAGGCTTCTCTTACTCCTCCCACGTCCGTGGCAACGATTGCGGCGCCGCACGACATAGCCTCGAGCACAGCGTAGGGAAAGGCCTCGGAAATGCTAGGGAAAGCCATGACCTCGGCTTCGTTGTACGCTCTCCACGGCTCCGTTGTGGGGCCCGCAAAACTGACGCAGTCGTCCAGTTTCGACTGCGCGACCTTGGCTAGGCAGGACTCGAAATATTCGCGGTCGGAAGGCGTCCCATAGAAACATACTTCCAGGTTGTCGAACTTCGGCCTGAGCATGACAGCTGCATCAATTAAATCGCGCTGCCCTTTCAGGGGATAAATATGGCCGAGACTCGAAACCCGCGCGCGGCGGCCGTTTTCCTGCCGCTGGGGGCTGAATTTCTCGGGATCAACACCATTGAAGATTACCTGGACGCGGCTCTCGGGCACGCCTAGATGCTTTTCCCAGCGCGCATTGAAGGCGCACACCGGCGCGACCAGGTCGGCAAAGTAATAATTCAATTCGACCACGTTTTCAATCACGCGGTAAAGAAACCAGCGAACAACAAATGACTCCACCTGCCGACGTAGGTTCAAATATTGCTCGCGCAAATAGACCCCGTGCTCGGTCAGCAGATAGGGCGTGCCATGCGCGAGCTTTGCCAGCACGCAGGGAACCCCGCAGAAAGACGCTGCCGACGAATGGGCAATGTCTGAGTTAGGAATGGGGAAGTGCAGCACCATCAGCAAGTGATATAAGAAACGATAGACTTGCTTCACTTCAGCGAGGGTTGGCTGTTCCGTGGGCGGTGGACGGCGCGCCCATGCAGCGGCGAGCGCGTCCTGAAGGGCGTTCCAGGCGTCTAGAGAATCCATGGTTTTCTGGTAGTCGAACCATTGAAAGTAAAGATGCAATTGGAGCAAAAGTTGGCCAAGTTCTTCCTTGTCACAATTAGGAGAGAACAAAAGACCAAGGAATCGTTGGAAGATTGGTTTGAAACGGGCAGCGATGACGTGGGGCGTGGTATTCCATAGATGGTGCAGCACCACAGAAGTCGGTTGATGACCTGAATATTCGGCGGGCTGCAGCAGGCCCCATTGTGGCACTTTAATCACCTCCCGCACATTGGGTGCGAGGCCGTATTTTGACCGGGGCGACGGGTTGGTAACCACGGCGAGCACCGTGAAGTCTATGTCGGGCAAGCCGTGCGTGAGCCGATGGCACCACGTGCTCACACCACCGGTATAGAAGGGATACGTTCCTTCCGTTGTCAGCAGAACGGAAATCGGTTCTTGGTCGTTCATGGTTTCATAAATTTAACCTCTGCCGGCTGACCCGCCACCAGCAGGATAGTTGGATTATCGAATTCCACTTCGACGATGTGGGTCATGTTCTGAGAGGGGAGCGGATCGATGGTTCGGATTCTGCCTTCCACCTTGCGCGGGGGAGAAGAAAACAGCCCCACTTGCGCCGACTGGCCGAGGCTCAGCTCCGAAATCATCTGCGCTGCCACCGGGACTTCCGCGATCATATGATCGAGCTTTGCCAGCCGCGCAAGGACCGCGCCGCCAGGAACACGATCTCCCAAGCGCACGGGGATTTCGGAGACCACACCGGCAGTCGTGGCACGCACTACGGTTCGATCGGCCTGCAGCTTGGCGCGCTCATAATTCACTTCCGCCTGGCGCAATTGCTCTTGTAATTCCTCGCGCGTGACCTTGGCTTGCAGGTTGGCCTGGTCGACCTGATCGTGCGCCAGTTTCGTTGATACTGCCGCCAGCTGCTTGGCGTTTTCCAGGTCATCCCGGGCCATGCGCAGCTCCGTAGCTCGAGCATCCAGCTCTTGTTGCGCAATGAGTCCTGCTTCGAACAGTTTTTTGGCACGGCCGTAGTTGAGCGAAGCTATGTCGTAAGCGGCTGCAGCCCGTTCGGGAGAGTCCCGCCATTGCCGGGTCGGTACTAGCTGCTCTTGACGCTGCGATATGGCCACTCGGGCGTCCGCGTCGGCCAGCTGTCCGCGAAATCTGTCAAGTTTTTCCCGGGCCGTCTGGAGCTCGACGCTCGCCTGTTTGACGGCCAATTGCGCGTCGCGATCATCCATTCTCAGAAGCTGCTGATCCGTTTGCACCCTATCGCCCACCTTGACCGAAATGTTGGAGACCGTGCCGGTGGACTCGGCCGTGATGCGGATCTCACTGGCCGGGCGAACTGTGCCTTCGAATGCCACTCCGTAGACCGACTGGCTGTTGGCGAATACATTTCCATGCGGGTGAAATGCATAATTCGTTCCCAGCAGCACCAGCCCGGCTGCAAAAAGGGCAAGCATCAAGTAATTTCTGATCTTTTTATGTGATAAGGCGACCTTGCCGGGAAGCCGGGTGGTAGGTTCCAACCCGCCGAACAGATCCACGTCCGTGGGAACGACGGACCTCTGCAAGACATCGGACGAGCCGCGCCCGGGCTCCCTGTCTACGGGCGGCAAAGATTTTAGCCTCTCCTCGCGCACGATGGTCAAGGCGTCGAATATCTTGCTCACGGTAACCCCTTTCTATCTGTCCTGTCTAAAGCACTGGCAGTAACAGTGTTTGGCACCTGTACGTGCCAGATCCTGGGCGTCGACTGGATGCTGCGTCGCCGGACCTTTTCGAGACTCGAAATCGAAGATCTCCTGGATCCGCGCACCAGCTATTTGGATTCTTTGACGTCTGCATGTTTCTACAACAATACCGCGAGACTTGCTGTTTGAGTCGTACTGCTATAGGAAGCCGAAATCGTGGCAGAAGTTGACACGAGAACGATAGATGTGTTCACCGTGAAGGTTGCGCTGCTGCTTCCGCCCGGAACCGTCACGCTAGCCGGAACGCTGGCCGCCCCGTTGCTGCTGGAAAGGGTAACTTGCGCACCGCCTGTGGGAGCGGGCCCGCTCAGCGTCACCGTGCCGGTAGAGGATTGCACGCCGCCAACGACACTGGTAGGGTTCAACGTCAGCGAAGAGACCATTGGAAGGAGTGGAGGAGTCACGGTGAGCGACGCCGATTTGCTCGCGCCAGCATAGGACGCTGAGATCGTGATTACCGTCGATGTGGCCACCGCGCTGGTGTTGATCGTGAAGGTTGCGGTGGTGCTTCCCGCCGGAACCGCCACACTGGGAGGAATGCTAGCTAACGCGCTGCTGCTGGAAAGAGTAACTTGTGTACCGCCTGCCGGAGCTAACCCGCTCAGCATCACTGTGCCGATGGAGGGTTGCGGGCCGCCGCCTGTGACGCTGGTTGGGTTCAATGTCAGCGAATAGATACCTATAGGAGGTGCAGGTGTCACGGGCAGTGTGATCGTCAGGCCCCTGCTCACCGGCACGTGGGAGATTTGTTGTCCTCCATAGCTTTCCGCTCCGACAGTGTACAGGCCGGTGACCGGAATGGTCGCGCTCGGAACGGTTGCTGTCGCAGGCACGGTGATACTGATCGTCAGATTCGATCCGGCGAGGCCCGTGAGGCTCGCCGTGGCGGTCGACAGGTTGTAGGCGTTGCGATTTTGCATGTTCTGCCCCAACTGGTCGAGCGTGGGGCTGAGGACCGGCAGGTTGTAGACCCGTTCGTACTTGCTGAAAGTCTGATCGTACGCATCACTCAGCAACGAGTGACCTTGCCCGTCATAGTCGTGCAGGTTGTTCTGATGGAACATCTGCGGGTCTATATCTCCGATCAACATGTTCGAAACGAAGCTTGAGCTCACGTAATCGAGAATCTGTGGCGCGGCAAAGGTGTTAAAGGGCGGTTGTACGGGATTATTGTAGATGCAGGAAAACTCGGCTTGATCGTCGGCCCAGTTCACTGCGTTGAAGAAGATGTCGTTCGGATGTCGTGGCACCTCGTACACACTGGGCGCATAGCTGTTAACCATGCCCACGTTCGGGGATGGATTGGGACCATTATTCGCCTGTCCGAGGACCGAGGTATCGCTCACCACGTAGCGGATGCCATCCTGAACCAAATAAGAGGGAACCAAAGTGTCGTTCAGACCTGTGACGCCTGGAGTTACAAGGTTCGCCGGATTGAAGTCCGTCAAATGAATCGGGCTGACGCTGTCGCTCGGGTCTGGATCCAGGTTCTGGCCTGTGCCGTTTGCCACGTACTGGTTTGTCAGGATCTCCAGATCGATGGAGTCAACTTGCGGGGTGTCCGGGTCGCCATATGGATCGGATTTGTGCAAGCCGTTCAGGCTGTTTGGGTGGTCGTAGGTGTGACTGATCCAGTGGAAGTATTGTTGGTAGTTCTGAACGTTAGCGGTCAAGTCGTCATTGGCGACGCCAGGGGAGGGGAGGCCGGTCCAGTCCTTGTTGCCCGTCGTGCCGACGCCGTTGAAGGCCAGGGTCAGTTTGAAATTTGAAAGTAAGGGGTCGCTTCGAAACTTGTTCTGCCAAGCCACCAAGGAATTCATGTCCGCGGAGTTGATTCTAAAAAACGGCAGCGAGGTGGCGTCCGGCGCGGTGCGGTCGTGAGTTACTGGATTGGTGCACGGCGTCCCCGGTGTCCATTCCGAGCCATTAATGAAAAAGTCGTCCACCTGCGCGGCAGCAAACACGTGATATTCGCCGAGGAAAATGCCCTTCGTAACCCAGTTGATAAGACCATAGGCCAGGATCAAATCATGCATTAGATATGGACTGCTGTCGAAGGTCTGGGTGAGATATTGCCGCCCATCGCCAAGGGCGTAGATCAGCACCAGGGCATTGCCGGAGGCGTCCGTGAGCAAGGGCGTTACCGAAGCCCCCGACGGCAGCGCACTGAGCGGTGTGCCCAGATAGGTGTAAGCATTCGAGATGGTAAGCGGTGTGACAGTATTTGCATACCAGAAAGTCGATGCCCCCGCGCTGGTAAAGCTGGCGCTGGCGGTGCCAGCGGAAGTAATAACGCCGTTATAGGGATAGTTGAATCCAAAGTCGTTGTTCGGATACATGTACCAGTTCACTTGGCGTATCGCGAATTTTTGTTCGTAGGCGGTCAGGATCGACATGCCTGGTAGCGTATAGATGTATCCGCCATAGGCGAAGATCACGCCCTGGTAGTAACCGTGGCAACTGCCATCGAACAACATCGAGGCAGTAATTCCTCCTGTGTTGGCGGTCATATCCAAAACGTCGTAGGGCGTGCCCAGATAGTCGAGGATCTGCTTAATCGCTGGGAAATCGGCCTCCGTTCTTCCATTCGTGACCACCAGCAGCTTCATGTCGATCGTCGACGTCGAGCAAGTCTGGGCTTGCGCGGTTTGTATTGTGGCCGAACAGAGCATGAACGTGAGGACCACGAATCCGGTGGAAATAGCACAAAAGCGGAACGGCTGCTTCATCACAATACCTCCGTTGACTCAGAAACGGTTCTGGATCCCAAACGCAGGCTCGGCAAGTTATACGTCCAAGGCCCGACTGCGAAGTTCAGCTGATTTCTGGTCGCGTAGCGTCGGCGCACAGGGCTTCTGGCGCGGTCCCAGTCAGGGTAGTGATCCGCAGTGTTGACCGCAATCCGGTGGTTGTTCTAATTGGCCTAACAAAAATTCTGCCTACAAAGGGATTAATCAGGTGACTTAACATATGCGGCTAGTACGTTAGATTAGGGTAATAGAATGCACAATCAGGCAGGCCTTTCCTTCGAAATTCATGCACCTTCGGCGCACACGCGTCGACAACGTTCCTGACGAACGTGAAGGACGCCGAATGGGCTGGCCGACTCGCTCTGCACTGGCGGTTGATTCGTTGTTGTCTGGACAAGCCGGAAAGCCTCAGGGTAGCCGCATCCTTCAGCGCGTTCAACCTACAAGGCTTCAAGATGGGCCCCTTACTGCGGTTGGCCCAAGATAATTTTGCGTAGCATTGCGGACCGCGAAGTAGCGCCGGTCTTGATCATGATCGTGCGCATATAGGCCTTCACTGTGTTGGGGCTGATGTTCATGCGATTCGCAATCGCCTTGTTGCTTAGACCTTGCAGCAAATACTCCAACGCTTCTCGCTCACGTTCCGTGAGGTTGAACAGCCCCGAGATTTGCGACCATGGGGCCAATCCGGAGGGCCTTCTTTCTAGCAGGACGCCGATGTACGGGCGCGGAGGGTCTTCGGCACATGAATCTAAGAACAATGAGCGGCAAGAATAACGTCGCCTGCCTGACCAGAACTCACTCACAAACGGCGATTCCCCACGGGCCTGCCGGCTTACTAGGCTCGACTGAATTCTTGCCGTAAGGAGGACATCAGGCGTTAGGTTTGCGAGTTTGTCGGGATAACTAAGGATCCTAATGGCCTCGGCATTGCACCAGGCGGGGCGCAGTGAGGAGTCCATTAGAAGGAATCCTGACGCATTCTTGTGCGGACCCTCTCCCTCCTTCGGCACCGGCGGGACTGCTTGGGCGACCGACTCCTTCAACTTTGATGGAACGTCCATGGCCACACTCATTCGTTACTTTCTCTACGAAAGATCTGAGAGCCAAATCTCGCGCGGTTTCCTCTGACGTCTGCGTCGGATTGTGATTGCGATCGACTTTCCTCTGGGTGTTCGAGGGACAGGGGATGATTGACGGACATCATCTCTGTTCGCACCCCCGCGGCGGTCGGGTCCCGCACCTAGCAAATCCTAGGGGGCACCGTCGGATTCTTTTTTGAGCGCTCCCCTTGTGGGAGGCCATAAACGTGACACCCTCCCGTGGCTGGAACCATGTTACTCCCGCGCCACCAGGAAACTACCCGGTTAATCTCGTATTTTTGCATACATAAAGAACCTGTAGGCAAAACTCCTGCTTTCGCGAGGCCCAAATAGGCGTTCGGCACGGGCGAAGAAGAGTAGAAGGGTCCGCCGCGACACACCCAAACTGCTACGCCAGACGCCATTCAGGCCATTCAGATTGCCGATCTCTGCCACGGTCGCCAGCTGGGAGGTGGCGCGTCGGCTGTTTCCCAAGGAGGAAAGAAAGCAAAAAAGTGTGGATGAAGCCATCGCAGGCGCCTGCTGGATAGTGGGAAAATCGAAAAACTGGTGGGTGTACTGCCCCGAATCCGAATAAACTTGAAGTTTGATTGACAGGCCAGGCAGGATTGACGCCGATCTCGTGATCGACGGAGGTGAGCTTGGCGACACGGTAGGGAGACAGTCAGAGTGCCCCGTCTTCATAGCCTTCACAGTCTTTATAGTCTTCATTTGCCCAGGGCGATTACACGTTGGCATTGTGCGCCGCAACGATCCGCATTGTCCGTCCATGGATGGCCGCTTGGCGCGCAACACCCTCGGGTCTGCTTGAAGGAAGTGCGTACCCGCCTTTCTGTGTTCCGCAACGCAAGAAGAGTCCTCGCCTGCAAGGGGACATGTACCTTTAGGATTCATAGGCAGCTATTCAGCGAACGCCGGTTTCTACACGATGCTATGTTAGCAAGCCATGAAAACTGATCGCCGTGGTTGGACACGAAAAACGCTAGACCTACTTGCTTCTTGGGTGTGGCTCGCCGCCGTGGGAGTGACTGTATTGGAGACCGTTGGCTGTGCGGGCGTGTCCACGACACCGACGCCTATTTCGGTGAGCGTCACCATTTCGCCTATCTTGGCGACGGTGGCCGCCGGCGGAACACAGCAGTTTAGCGCGGTGGTGCAGAACACCAGCAATACCGCGGTGACTTGGCAAGTGAACGGGGTGACCGGGGGCAATGCAACGGTAGGCACGATTTCGAGTTCGGGTCTGTACACAGCGCCTGGAGTCGTCCCGAATCCGGCCACCGTGACGGTGACAGCCGTATCTCAGGCGGACGCCACAAAGTCAGCCGCGGCGCAAGTGACGATCACGGCGGTTGCAGGCATAGCTTTCTACGTTTCGACCACGGGCAGTGACTCCAATCCGGGCACACTCTCCTCTCCGTGGAGAACTATCCAGCGTGCGGCCAATTCCGTACAGGCCGGGGACATCGTCTACGTGCGTGGTGGCGTGTTCAACGAATCGGTGAACATTTCTGTATCAGGGTCAGCTATAGCAGGCCCGATTACATTCCAAAGCTACCCCGGTGAGACCGCGATTGTAGATGGCACGGGACTAGTGCCCCCCACCTCGAGCACGCAAGGTTTAATCAACATAACGAATCAAAGCTACATATCTATCCAGGGGTTTGAGATCCGCAACTACCAGACTTCCAGTGCGTCTGCTATTCCAGCAGGGATCTGGGTGTCGGGCTCAGGCAGCAACATCCAGATACTGAACAACGTGGTTCATAACATCGTGACTACCTCTGAAGCCAGCGGCAACGCTTTTGGCATCGCCGTTTACGGCACGGCAGCACCCGCTTCCCTCGATAGCGTCACGATCAGCGGCAACCAGGTTTATAACCTCAAGACCGGTCAAAGCGAATCGGTCAACGTCGATGGGAACGTCACAAACTTCGTCATCACAAACAACAGCATCCACGACAACGACAACATCGGCATCGACGTTATTGGTTTCGAAGGCGTTTCGCCCGACCCTTCGTACGATTACGCCCGCAACGGTACGGTCGCGGGTAATACCGTCTACAACATTTCGGCGATCAACAATCCTGGGGAAGGTAACCAGTACGATGCCAATGGCATTTATGTGGATGGTGGCTCTCAGGTGGTTATCGAGCGCAACCTGATCCATCACGTAGACATCGGTATCGAGATGGCCAGCGAGCACCGGGGCCACGTAACTAGCTTTGTGATAGCGCGGAACAACCTAGTGTATTCGGCGAATTCGATCGGCATCACGATTGGAGGATACGCCAGCAACGTGGGCGGCACTGACCACTGCACGATTGTCAATAACACCCTGTTCCAGAACGATACGAAAAACACAGGGAGCGGTGAGTTTCAGATCCAGTACTACGCGACGAACAACGTTTTCAAGAATAATATTGTTTATGCCTCGTCGCAGGGCCTGTTTATCAACAACTACACGAACAGCGAGCCCGACCCGGCGGACGTGGATTACAACCTGTATTACTCCTTGTTGAATTCTTCAATGGCGAGCTTTATCTGGAATAGTACACCCCACAGTGGTTTCTCGACCTTCCAATCAGCGACCGGGAAGGATAGCCATTCTCAGTATATGGATCCGCAGTTCTTGAGCCTGACCACGCCTAACCTGCAAATCCAGCCGACTTCACCGGGCGTCAACGCGGGCATCAACTTAGGGCCGACGGTCGTAGGTATATTAGACGTTGCTGCCAATCCGCGCGTACAAGGCAGTAACATCGACATCGGCGCCTACGAGCAATAGCGCAACGGCGGTGCTGGAGAAGTTAGCCGAAATCAAAATGATTTGCCGCGCTACACACAGCCTGCTCTCGACACCAAGCTGCTCATCGAAAAGCTGAAGCTGCAGTTGCCGAGCCAGCCGCCACCGCGCCTGGTCGCGCAAAAACAGAGTTACGAAATCGAAGTACAAACCGTCCGGTAGGAGCCTATTTTGTGGTGGAGACCTTTCCCTAACCTCGACTGATTCCAAAGCACTTAACCGGCTCAGATGTGCTCAACTGCGAAAGTTCGGCTAGCTGTGCTAGTCGGACTCATGCTGACAATCCGCGCCCCGTGCGGTTAATCTCTCACAACGAGCCGCAACACATCGCGTCGCTGCGCTCCCAGCGCTGTCCGTATGCCGATCTCATGCGTTCGCTGGTTCACGGCATAGGCCATCGCGCCGTAAATTCCCACCGCAGCCAAGATCAACGCGAGCGCGGCGAAGAGTCCGAGGAGCAGCATGTTGAACCGTTGCTGCGCCAGCGACACAGCTATGAGGTCGTCCATGGTGTGCACGTCGCTTACCGGGATCTGGCTGTCCACGCTCCAGATCTGCTTCTTCACTTCTTCAACGAGCCCAGGAGCCGCATCCCGAGCCCGGATGACGAGCGTCATAAATCGTCTCCAGGTTTCGTCGGACTGCGAAAAAGGGGTATACACAGCGGGATCCGTCGGTTGATTCAATCCTGAATGTTTTACGTCGCCCACAACGCCGACAACGGTCATCCAGTGTGGCGGCCCTGTGTCGCCCGCCCAGCGAATGCGCACGCCGATTGGGTTTTCGTGCGGGAGAAATTCCCGCACCATTTCCTCGTTTACAAGTGCCACCAACGGTTGCCCTTCGCGGTCCAAGGGGGTGAAGTCGCGCCCCGCACGCAGGGGAGTCTGATCACGTGGAAGTAATCGCCCATCACAGAAAGGGTTTGCACCTTGGGCTCACCCCCCACGGCCACCGGAGGGCGTCCGGCGATGACGAAACGGTGGCCCACATAATTCCCGCCGAGCGGTATATCAGTCACCATCGCTGCCTGCACGCCCGGTAGGGAGTTCAAGCGGCTGAGCAACTCGCGGCGGAACTGGGTTTGTTTGGGGATTTCGCCGTATCGCGTCTTGGGCAATTGGAGATACATCGTCATTACGTTCGCGGCATTGAAACCGGGGTTCATCGAGCGCAACCGTGAGAATCCTTTGATCAACAACCCGGCCCCCACTAGCAGCACCAAGGCAACCGCCAGTTCCGATGTGACCAGAATTTTCCGTATGCTATGCCCCATCGTGCTGGAGGTTGTGCTCCGCCCGCTCTTTTTCAGAGCCTCGGCAACGTCCGCACGAGCCGCGATCCATGCCGGCGCCATTCCGAACACGATGCCGGTCAGCACTGAGACCACGAAGACGAACAGCAGCACTCGTGTATCCATGTGAATCCCGCTCAGCCGGGCCAGTTCCTCCGGCCTCAAGGTCAGGAGCATGCTCGTGCCTAACTTCGCGAACAGTAGTCCGGCCGCACCGCCGAGGACCGACAACAGTGCGCTCTCTGTCAGCGTTTTCCGGATGAGCCGGCCGCGGCCCGCGCCCAGGGCCGCCCGAATCACCAGTTCCCGGCGCTCCGCAACCGCCCGCATCATTAGCAAGCTCGCGAAATTCGCGCACGCAATCAGCAAAACCAGGCCTACAGTTCCGAAGAGCACCAGCAGTGCCGACCGCACGTCTCCTACCAGCCATTCATGCAGCGGCACTAATTGGCTCTTCCGTTCTTTTTCTTCGGCCGGATACTGCTCCGCGAGCCGACGGTCGATCGCGGCCATATCGGCCTGCGCCTGCGCCAGCGTAACGCCCTCCTTCACTCGCCAGTAGGTATGCAGAAGTGCAAATCGCGCTCAGCGCCCGCTCCCGGGTCGCGGACGATGAGTGAAACGAAAACGTCGGCATGCTCCGCTGGCGGAGCAAGACTCGCGGACATTACGCCGATCACCGTATAAGAGTTTCCGCCCAGTTGAATCGTGTTGCCCACAGCATGTGGATCGCTGCTGAGGTAGTTTTGCCAGAAGTGGTTGCTTACCATGGCGAGACGCGGCCCGCCTTGTACATCTTCCCCAGGCGAAATGATCCGGCCCAGCATCGGCTGCACGCCTAGCGTTTCGAGAAACCCCGCATTGATGAGCCCGGACTTGCACAGGTTCGGTTGCGCCTATGTAATCCATCTTCTCGACGTTGATTCCGCCCCCCTGTGAGAATGAGCGCGTCTGTCTCTGGATATCGATCACGTTCGGGAGCGAATCGTTTTCCTTTATGACTACGAGTTGCTTCGGATTCTTGTAGGGAAGCAGACTGAGCAGCACTCCATTGATCACGCTGAATATCGCTGTGTTTGCGCCGATGCCGAGAGCGAGGGTGAGGATGGCGACAGCCGTGAAGCCCGGGGACTTGCGCAACATGCGCAGGCCGTAGCGAACATCCTGCGCCAAGTTCTCGAACCATTCCCAGCCCCACGCGATGCGGCTTTCTTCCTTCAGGTACGTTGCGTTGCCAAACCGGCGCTGAGCAGCGGCCCGAGCCTCGTTTGCCGTCATGCCGGACTCGAACTGTTCTTCTTGCCGCAATTCCAAATGCAGGCGCACCTCCTCTTCGAGGTCGGCATCAAACTGGCGGCGATGCATCAGCATGCTGAGGCGCCTTGCCAGTTCGCGCAGCCAGTCCATAACGGAGCTCCTTTCAGACCGCTTCAATCACACGCGTGATCGCGCCAATGACGCGTTCGAACTGCGACATCTCGACGGCCAATTGTCTGCGGCCTGCTGCAGTCAGCTGGTAGTAACGAGCCCGGCGGTTGCCAGCCGTCGTGCCCCACTTCGCGGTCACCCATCCCTTGATGAGCATCCGCTGCAACGCGGGGTACAACGAGCCTTCTTCGACTTGGAGAACGTCATCCGATATCCGCTGAATAGAATTGGCGATCTCATATCCATGCATCTCGCCGGAGCGCGCCAAAGTTTTCAAGATCAGCAGATAAAGTGTTCCTGGAGGAATCTCGTCTCGGTGCAAGGCATCACCCCTGGCATAGTTAGACTATGGCACGTTCGAATTGTTAGCAAGGCATGTCAAGGGCCAACCTCCGTTCCAGGTTTGTATGAGAAACGCGCTTGGAAGCAGGGATTCCGGACAGATGGTCGGCAACCCTTACCTAAATCGTTACGTCAGAGTTGCCCGTAATCCGGGTGGTTAACTCTCCCAACGACGCTTGGGACCAAATGACCCCTGTCTTTTTCGAACAGCTAGACGAAGTTCATTGGTGCTATGACCTGCATGGAAACAACCCCGTCTTCATCGGCTGCCCTGGCGCCATGGATAGAAAGGCACGCCTTCTGCGAATCGGGCTATATTAATCGTCCTGAAACGGAGGTCTCACATGCCACGCTTCGTTTGGGTGTTGTGCCTGTTTATGGCGGCGACCATTTGCGCCGCTCAAGACAATTCACTTCTGCTCCTGCAAAAACCTGCGCTCAGTCGCACGCAGATCATTTTTGTCTATGCGGGAGATCTCTGGAGCGTACCGCGCGAGGGTGGCGACGCTAAGCGGCTCACGACCGGAGCCGGTGTGGAGACCGATCCGATGTTCTCGCCGGATGGAACACAAATCGCATTTACCGGCGAGTATGACGGAAATGTCGACGTTTTTGTGATGCCCGCGGAGGGCGGTTTTCCCAAACGGCTTACGCATCATCCCGGCGATGACATTGCCGTGGGCTGGACGCCTGACGGCAAACAGGTGCTCTTCCGTTCCGCACGAAACAGCTTCTCCTATTTCGACCGGCTTTTTACCGCTCCGGTCCAAGGCGGATTTCCTGCAGAACTGCCGCTTCCCATGGCACAACAAGGTTCGTTTTCGCCAGATGGTTCGCGGATTGCCTACGTCCCGATTGCGCAGTGGCAACAGGCGTGGAAGAGGTATCGCGGCGGGCAGACGACTCCAATCTGGATCGCCACCCTATCCAGTGGACGAATCGAGAAGATTCCTCGGGACAATTCCAACGACTTCAACCCTATGTGGGTGGGCGACAAAATCTACTTCCTGTCCGACCGGGACGGGCCGGTGAGCCTGTTTTCGTACGATATGCATGCAAAGGAGGTCAAGAAGGAGCTGGAGAATCGTGGACTGGATCTGAAGTCAGCTTCCGCCGGTCCCGATGCCATTGTTTACGAGCAGTTTGGCTCTTTGCATCTCTACGATTTGAAGTCCGGCACAACGAAGCAGGTGAATGTCCGGATAGCCGGCGACCTGCTTGAGCTTCGCGATCACTTCGTGAACGTGGGAAAGCGCCTCCAGAACGCTCACATTTCTCCGACCGGTGCGCGTGCAGTTTTCCAGGCGCATGGCGAAATCCTCACCGTCCCGGCTGAAAAGGGCGACGCGCGCAACCTCACTAACAGCTCTTCGGTGATGGAGCGCGATCCTGCCTGGTCTCCCGATGGAAAGACAATCGCATACTTTTCCGACGAAGGAGGGGAGTATGCGCTCCATATCCGCGACCAGAATGGAACCGGCGAGGTGAAGAAGATCAGCCTCGGAACAGGCTTCTTCTTCTCTCCTCGCTGGTCGCCCGACAGCAAAAAGATCGCCTATCGCGACAACCACCTCAGCGTTTGGTACGTAGACGTGGAACAGAAGAAGCCCGTCAAAATAGATCATGACATCTTCTGGACCTTCGGCGGGCCGCCGCCGGCCTGGTCGCCCGATAGCCGCTGGCTGGCTTATGAGAGAAGACTTCCTAGCCACCTGAGCGGCATCTTTCTCTATTCCATTGACGAGGGAAAACACACACAACTCACCGATGGCATGAGTGACGCCAGAAACCCGATGTTCGACAAGGATGGCAAGCACCTCTACTTCACCGCCAGCACAGACTCTGGACCTTCTTTGGAGCCCGACATCCACAGTGCAACGCGCCCCGTGACACGCAGCGTTTATTTGGTCGTGCTGGCGAAGGACCAACCCTCTCCGCTGGCGCCGGAGAGTGACGAGGAGAAGCCCGTCGAGGAAAAGAAGTCAGCGGATGCGGCGTTACGTCGGTCTACAGGTCGGAAAGTCCGGTGAACTCTACGCCTTGGAAGCTCCAGCCCCGAGCCCGGGCCAGGAGTTCAGTCTGACGGTAAATCGCTTCGACCTGAAGAAGCGAAAGTCAGACGTAGCCCTGAACGGTGAGCGTTTCTTCGAGATCTCGCAAAACGGCGAGAAGATGCTTTACCGGCAGGGCGACCACTGGTTCATTAAGGCGCCCAAACCTATGTCGAGCGACGGCCCAGGGCCCCAACCTCCCGGCGGCGACGCCAGCGAGGGATTATTAAAAACCGACGGCCTGGAAGTGCGTGTGAAGCCGCGGGAAGAATGGAAGCAGATGTATCACGAAGTTTGGCGCGTGGAGCGCGATTTCTTCTACGATCCCGGCTACCACGGTCTCGACCTCACGGCTGCAGAGAAGAAGTATGCACCCTACCTTGCGAGTATCGGCTCGCGGCAGGATCTGAACTATCTATTTGCCGAGATGCTTGGCGAACTGACAGTAGGGCACCTTTTCATTTTTGGCGGCGATAGTCCTGAAGTAAAACATGTTCAGACAGGACTCCTCGGTGCGGATTACAGAATTGAGAACGGCCGCTACCGATTCGCACGGGTTTACACCGGGGAGAATTGGAACACCGACCTCAAGGCGCCGCTTACTCAGCCGGGTGTCAACGTGGTCGCAGGAGAATACCTATTGGCAGTGAATGGACGGCCGATCCTCGGCACCGATGACATTTATTCCTTCTTCGAGGAAACCGCAGGCAAACAGGTCGTTCTGAAGGTTGGTTCTGACCCTACCGGCGCAAACTCCCGTGAAGTCACGGTCGTCCCGGTGTCCAGCGAAACCCGGTTACGCAACTTGGCCTGGATCGAGGACAACCGTCGCAAAGTGGACCAGATGACGGAGGGACGCGTTGCCTACGTTTACATGCCAGACACTGGGTTTGGCGGCTACACCAATTTTACCCGTTATTTCTTCGCGCAAGTCGGCAAAGAAGCAGTCATTGTTGACGAGCGGTTCAACGGCGGAGGAGCGCTGGCCACCGACATCATCGAGATCCTTCAGCGCAGGCTGCTGAGTTTGGTCGCCACACGAGACGGAGAAGACGAGGATCAGCCGCAAGGCGCGATCTTTGGGCCGAAGGTCATGATCATCAACGAATTTGCGGGTTCAGGCGGAGACGCTATGCCCTGGTACTTCCGGCGTGCCGGTGTCGGCAAGTTGATTGGCAAGAGAACCTGGGGCGGTTTAGTCGGACGAGCTGCGGCCCCTGAGCTGATGGACGGCGGTTTCGTCTCAGCGCCGAGCTCCGGCGTCTGGAATCCCAATGGCCAGTGGGAAGTGGAAAATCACGGTATCGCCCCGGATATCGAAGCGGAGCTCGATCCGGAACTCACTCTTAAGGGCCGCGATCCGCAATTGGAGAAGGCCGTTCAGGTGGTGATGGAAGAGTTGAAGCAAAACCCGCTTCCGCATCCTCATCGCCCAGCGTATCCCAACTATCATTCGAAAGAGGCTGACCCACGCTAGTTCGGTGGGTTCTGACCTGCTCGAAGTGCAGACGCGACTTTCTGACCCAGTTGCAGTTTGGACGCGACCTTCACCTCTCAACTCCCGGATGGTACAAACCGGAAGCTCGTGCGATGCTCCCCGGAATCGAGGGCTCTGCTCGAGAGCGCTATGTCTGCGGATTCAACGAAGCTGGCGTCTATGCTGTGCTGGGAGATAAACAGCAGGCACTCGCCTGGCTTGAGAAGGCATATCGCGACCGTTCGATTGACTGCCCCTTATCGGGGTGGATCCCCGACTCGACAACTTGAGGTCAGACCCTCACTTCCAGGAAAAATTGCGCCGCGTCGGCTTGTCGCGGTGATTTAGTTGCCGCCACCCGCAGTCTGGTCCCGGACAGCCGTCCCTCGTGTTCCAGAAACGGGGTTCGAGAAGATCACCGGTCATGTCCCCGAACCAGGCTTCCCGGGACTAATCCCGCCGTCGAAGCCGGATAGCTTCCGGTAGCCGACCATCCGTGACTTATCGCGTGGCGACCCAAATCGAAATACCGAGTACCGCCCCTCCTCAGTGTGCGCGTATCTTGGGAACTTACTAGCTTTCGGTTCGGCGCTGAAGAGTCTGTACTTTGTGGCGATCATGCTGCGCGCAAGTACTCGTGGACAAGCTAGATCGCAGTGGCGCCCTCCCCACTGCAGATGCGACGCGCCTGACGGTGCGGCACTGCGCGTCGCCGACATTCAGGGTGGTCAAGTTGCGCAAACTCCGGACAAAAAGCAGCGCACCCATCAGAAGGACAACGGAGAGGCCCACTTGCGAGACGATAAGAATGCGCCGAAGACTAAAGCGCTCGCGGCCGACAGTCGCTCCCCGGCTCCCCGACTGGAGTAGCATAGCGGGCTCGGCTCGCGTTGCACGCAGGGCAGGTGCCAACCCAAAGGAAACGGTCGTCACGGCCGCAACTCCGGTGGTGAACGCCAGGACGCGCCAATCCATTCCGAGATCCAGAAAAATCTGATTCTGCTCTGTACTAATGAAAGTCACAAGCATGCGGCTTATCGCGAAAGCCAAAAACAGTCCGCAAGTTGACCCGGCTGCTGCGAGCAACAAGCTTTCCGACAGCAATTCGCGAACCATTCGCCATCGTGTGGCTCCGAGGGCACGGCGGATGGTGATTTGCCGCTCGCGGGCGCTGGCGCGCGCGAGCATCAAGTTCGCCAGGTTGGCACAAGCGATGAGCAAGACCAGTCCGGAGATTCCCAGGAGCAACCACAGGGAAGTCTCGGAATCCGAGCGCAATTCCGAAAATCCGGTGCTGGCGGAAAACGCGCCGAGCTTATATTCGAGATACTTCTTCGTTGCTTCGGCATCGTAAACGGTAGGAATCGTTTCCTGCAAAATGGCGGGCGTGACCGCGAGGATTTGGGCGTTGGCGCGCGCGATGGTCCATCCAGGTTTCAAGCGGCCAATGGTGGCGAGCCACCAGGCATGACGGCGCGTTAGGCGGTTGTTGCGCGGGCTAAGTATGGGTTCGACGCAGATCGGCACGGCAACGTCAAAGGTGTCGCCTATGGAAATGCCATTGAAACCAGGCGGCGTGACGCCGATCACTTGGAAGGAATTGCCATCCAGGGTGAGGCGTTTTCCAATCACCGAAGGATCGCCGGCAAAGTTTCGTTGCCAGAAGGCGTAACTGATGTCTGCTCCAGAGATGCCGCAACCCGGCTGGTCATCCGCCGGACCAAGCAGTCTCCCAAGAATCGGCTCGACGCCAAGGACGTGAAAGAAATCGCCGCCGACGCGGATGCCTTTTGCTTTGCGGACCTCCCCGCCCGTGGCCAGATTGAACCGCTGGTCGGACCAAACGGCAATTTCGGCGAAGCCTTCCTGGCGCTTGCGGATCTGCTCCCACATGGCAAAGGTGAGCTGGGAATACTGGCTGGAGAACTGGCCGGAGCCCCAGTGGCGGTCTGCGATTCTGATCGTCCCCAACTCCTGAGGGTTCTTGGCGGGAATGGTACGCAAGCGGATGGAGTCAATGAGCTGGAAGATGGCGGTGTTGGCGCCGATTCCGAGAGCAAGGGTGAAGACGGCGACGAGGGTGAAGCCGGGACTGAGGCGAAGAAACCGCAAAGCATGGCGAAGGTCGCGCCAGAACGAGGTCATAGCATCCCCCTGGCTGTATCAGACGACCGGCGAGACCGAATGTCACGTGGATTAAGCACCGAAAACAGCGATCGCGCAGCCGTGATTTCGGAAAGAGGGGGCGGACGCGAGCCCCTCCCATCCGAAGGGAAGACTCGAGTTTTCACTATTCTCCAGATTTTTGAGATGGTTCGGGACGAGCAGGACTGGAGTCACCATTCACGAAGTGGGCATACCAGGCGAGGTAGCGCTCTAGGCGCTCCTTGGCGTGGGATGGCGTCTTGAATTCGTGGTATTCGCCGGCGTAGACGACGACTTCTGTGGTACAGCCGAGGCGCTTGAAGGCCTGTACATCTGATCACCACCAAGGATGGGGACGTTCCAGCCAATCTCCCACCCATGAAGAGAGTGGGGGTCGTAATGTTATTCACACGGTACAACGCGGAGACTTTTTCCCAGAGTGCTTTGTTCTCCCAAGGGTGACCGCCGGGACTGATCTTGTCGCTCGATGCCTCTGCCGATGGGAAGCAAGTCGCGGTCCTCTGCGGTTCCGCCGAACGCTTCCTGGACGTGAATCACCTTATGTTGGGGGATCTGGACAAGGGACCCATCCTCGCCGATTTTCAGAAGCCGGGAATCACCAGAGAGGAGGAACCTTTGTCGGCGACCATTACCTTCCCGCCGCCGTTCGGCAACGAACTCGCGCTTTGGTCTCTGCCGCAACAGTTATCAGCTCGTCCGTCGGATTAGTACTGACAAACGCGCTTCTGGCCACCGAACTATCGACTTCTATTAGTTGGCCACAAACGGGGTTCGGGGAAACCACTGGCGATGTCCTCGAATCAGACTTCTTGCCGGAATAACTTCCGCTTTGCCGTTACTCGCCGAATGGCTGAGGCCTGTTGAAGGCGTGCGGCAAGCAGCCTGAGTCGGATCATTGCAAATACCTGCCGAGAACTCCTCCCGGCTTCCATCTACTTCAAGCCAAGTTTTTTTCCCGCCGCCATCAGTGCGATCGATTCGCGAATGCGCCTCTCGCGCGTTTCCGGTCGTTTAGCCGTATGAATCCAAACGACGAAGTCACGTCGGTAGGTGGGCGCCAGCTCCCTAAAGAACTCCCACGCTTTGGAATTTGCCTTCAGCGCTTTGGCGATGTAGACCGGTAGGTCGGGGACTACTGGTCGTGGCGCGTAGGTATTGTTCGTGGGTGCCGCTACGAGACCGGCCGACGTGAGCAGGCCAGCAGTCTTAAGTTCCAGCCACCGATTCCGATTGATATCCGACCACTTGCTCGTGGGCTGCCGCGGCGTGACCTTGAGGGCGTATCGGTCGTCATCAAGGCGTTTGATGAGACTGTCGATCCATCCGAAGCACAGCGCCTCACGAACGGTGTCTTCGTAGGGAATAGACTTCACCCCTGTGTGGGCCTTGTGGAAGACGAGCCAGACCCCTGGACTTGACGTATGGTGCTTTGCCAGCCACGCCCGCCATTGTCTGCGGCTCCGAACTTGCAACGTCATGAGTTCTGCCGTCATGCTGACTGGCCTCAGCTGCGCCGTTCAAATAGATGGCACTTCGCCCGCAAGTGAACGTTAAGAACCCGTCTGCTTTAGTTCCGGCTGTATGTACGACCAATGGCTATGGATGATCTTCCACGTCCCGCCAATCCGACTATAGATCTCGGTGGAATTCCAGCGAGCCAAGACACGTTCCGGAGCATCCGGCAGTTTTCCGTAATTGACAAGGTTGAATGTCAGGAGCGCTACATCTCCATGACGCCGAACATTGGGATCGATCATGTCGTACCGTGGATCCGTGAACGGAGGATTCATTCTCTTTATCGGCGCCAGCCGCAACTGCGTCGCGTCCAGCCCATCGACCCGCCTTTCCGTAAACGGATCGAAATACGTTACCTCTGGGGCTTGGAGGTCGAGGTAACCCTGAGGGTCTAACCTAATCCAGCGGTTAAGGGCAGAACGCTCCAGGGCGACGAGTTCGTCGAGCAAACAATCCACGGAACCTCCTCCGTCCTGAGCGGGCATCGCGCAGGACACAATGAGTCCACACGAGAGGACCGTTCAGGTATCGCGCCCAATTGTGCCAAAGAGGACCCTCCGCGAGCATTGTCGGCAACCCTTCCCTAATCGCGTTAGGTCAGAGTTGCCCGTGATCCGATAGGAATTCAGGCGGTGAATGACAATCTTGGATTGGAAGACGTCTGAGTGAGAACCTACTGCCCCGAAGCGGACTTCGGGACCGCGAGGAGGAACTACCCTTGTCCGGTCAGGCCAATTCAGCAGGTGGGGGGCGATACGCGCTCTGAAGATGAGAGACACCAGGGAACGTTGATCACGATGATCCTCTGGCTGCCCTTCAACAGGAGAAGCGCTACTCCACGATGCGCGTTATACGACCATACGAGGGAGAATCGGTGTTGACTTCGTGAACGCTGCCCCATCGTCAAAAGCGCGCCACTCTCCACCTTCAGAGCGGACGGCAACTCTAATTTTCCAGGCAGCGAGTTCGGCGACGAGTCGATCTCGCGTGATCCAGTCGGGCAGCGGTACTATCCCGTTTCCTGTGATTTCTCCACGCAGGACCATATCCGCTGCAATTGCCGTCAGCACTGCGGGAATGCGTTCGCCGCCTTCACCAGCAGAAACACACCAGGTCTCGCTCAGGCGCTCGTTACCTGAGTAACCGCTAATTTCCACCATTACGCCCCCGGCGGTTGAGCCGAGTAGCGCCGAAACATGGATTAGAGCGCGGCCTATCGGAATCAACCAGCGCAGCGAGATCCCGAGAACCTGCCTTATCCGTCGCACCGCCGAAAGCAGCAGGTTCAGTGCACGCAGTTCTGAGCCGATCCTGAACTCCACGGTCTGGGTTCGGAAATAATGTGGCTGAATAAAGTGGTCCGCAATATCCACCACACGGTAAACCGTGCGATTGCCCATCGGTGCTGGGAAAGAAACCGCTCTGGCTCCGTCCATCCGATGACGGACACCTGCTTGCCATCTGCAGGCGCACTGAACTCTTTTCCAACAGCGGAAAGCAGGCATGCAAAAGATCCCGGCCCTCGGGGGTGTTGCGTGCCTGGCGAAATGCATATCTTTGTTTGGACGATCCGGTGGACGGTAGCCTGGGCAAACCGCGTCAGCAATGACGTGAGCCCCGGCACCACCGAGCAACCAATCAGCGCAAGCATTCCGTGCGGCGGCGCGTGCGTTTCGACGAGCGCGTATGCGCGACGCACGAAGTCGCGATCGTCGGCCACGTCAACGTACGGCACGCGTTCGGCGATGCATGCCCGCAACACCGTGAGCGGCATGCCTTGAAAAGGACCCGCCGCTACGATGACCACGTCCGCCCCAGCTTCCCGATGGATTTCCTGCGGAATACCGGCTTCACCAGGCTTACATGTCCTCACAGAGAGCGGTTGTACTTGAATACGTTACTCGTGTATACTGTTAAAGTATGAGAAACATCACCCTCAGTGCGGACGAACAGTTGATCGAGCAGGCGCGCCTGTTGGCTAAATCCCGGCACAAGACGCTGAACGCCATGTTCCGTGAGTGGCGGGAACAGTTTACAGCACAGAGCGGCGGCGCGCAGGAGTTCGACGCGTTGATGAAACGCCTAAAGCATGTTCAGGCCGGCAGCCGCTTCAGCCGGGACGAGCTGAATGAGCGGTAGGTTCTTTCTCGATACAAACATCTTTGTGTATTCCTTCGACGCGCGAGCGCCAAAGAAAGCAGCGCAAGCGACGAGGCTGATCAGAAGGGGAATCGACACGCGCGGCGGAATTGTCAGCTATCAAGTGGTGCAGGAGTTCTTCAATGTTGCGTTGCGCCGCTTTGCGAAGCCCATGAGCAGCCAGAACAGTATTTGTCGACCACGTTTCGTCCACTCCTGGCGGTGCATTCCTCGCCGGCTTTGTATGGAGAAGCACTGCGGATTGGAGCCAGGTTTCGGTTGGCTTGGTACGATTCGCTGATTGTCGCCTCAGCGATCGAAGGTCGGTGTGACGTTCTTTACAGTGAAGACTTTCAGGATGGGCAGAAGATTGGAAGCGTGATTATCTCCAACCCTTTCACGTAACAGAAGGACGTTCTTGGCCGAACGCTCCTAGCGGGACGGCGATCCGCGCCAGGTTGAGCTTGGACGTATGGTGCCGGGGGCCCGGCACGAACGGATCGCGACATCCGCTTCACCATCAAGGTCGCGGCATAAATCCTTCGTGTGCTATGAGATGTACGCTTGCACTGCACAAGCCTTCACCGAAAGAGCATGGCCGGCCAACTTTCGTTGAGTCGGCGCGTACGGAAGCATCGAACACAGAATGCCACACATTTCTGCCCGTGTCGGTGACGCTGGCATTCACAGGGAAGTGCGCTCGATTCATGGTTTTCTCTTGCGGACGAACAAACCACCCGGGCCGCCGCACTGGCTACACTGCGGATCACCCCTGTATCCCAAAGCCTCACAAGATGGACACCTGGTCCGATTTTTGGGATTTGCGGCGTAAACAAGGCTACACGGTAGCGATGGCAGTGGAGGAGTCTCGGCTTCTGCAGGTCACGATTTTTTCGACGCTGCACAAAAACACGAACAATTTGGAATTTAGCGCGCTGCTTCCCGCCGTGATAACGATTGCGGACGAGGCGAGAACCCGTTGTTCTGCCCGCTAGAGTTGCATGACCGCGAGACCAGGGATTTTCTGAAAATGACGGAGATTCGCAGTCAGCACCGAAAAGCCGAGTGACAACGCCGTCGCGCCGATGAGCAAGTCTCCGAACGGGATCACCACGCCCTGACTCTGCTGCTCCCCGTCGATCCTGCCTGCCAGCATCGCGGTCTCTTTCGTGTACGGGTACACCGTTAAGTCCGCCAGGAGTTCGTGCAGGAAGGATTCGCGGCGAACACGCATTTCTGGTGCTTGCGCTCGATAGAGGCCGTGGACGAGTTCGGTCAAGCCCACGGCGGAGAGCGCCGCGTCCTGGTCCCCGGCCAGACTCACGACTCGCTCGATCAGTCGTTCGACAGTATCTCCCCGGCGTTCGGCGGCGATAACCACCCTGGAGTCAAGGATCAGTCCCATGCGGGCGGGCTGAGCGGTTCGCGATGGCTGTTGATGATCTCTTCGAGATCACGCCCGAAGTCTCCATCGAGCGTGACGGTTGAGCCATGCTCGCGCGCGAGACGAAGGGATTCCGAGAGCAGACGAGCGTGAGGTTCCGAACGACGGCAACAGGTCGCGAGTTGTCTTCGATGACCACCTCGGTGCCAGAGCGCACGCGGGCCATCAGCGAGGCGAAGTCGCTCACCGCTTCCGCTTTCCGAGACGCGGATTACATCCTTAGCCATAACGTGATTATACACCGCGATTCCTCATCTTTGCTCACGCCAGAAGGCCGGATATACATCGCATCAGGGACGTGGGATTTGCTCGGGAGTGTGGCTGTTACAATGGTGCCGGGGGAGGGAAGTGGACCGAACGTCTGCCCGTTCGCTTTGAGTGGTTGGCTGCGGGCATGAGAGCACTCCGAGAGAGTTGCACGCAAAGCCCTTCAATTGCTTAACAGAGTGGTGCAGGTTCCCGTTGCAAACTATGCTTCCTGCGACTTGACCGGAGGGCGCAGCCACGTCGTTAGTCCAGGAAAAAACATCAGCACGATACGTCGTAGCACCATCCAGCCGACCTTCAGCAGCGCCACGATTGTGAAGCCCCATATCACTACCACCGGAAGATTCAAAAAAAGTGCCACCATACTGTCCGCATAGTCAGCCATCCCGACAAGTGCGCCGCGCAGCGACAACTTCGCCTCGTAGAGCGGCCGCCAATGGACGCCGAACACTTGGGCCTGAGCCACCGCACTGATGTTAGTCGTGAGCAGAGACATCTCCACCTGGTGATGAAGAAAACGCAGATCGGCTTCCGACTCGTCAATGCGCCCCCGCACCTCGGCCAACCTCGAGCTCACCTCCAAAACGTCCTTAACCGCCGCGGCGCGCTTCAGAATTGCCAGATACTGCGTTTCCTCGGCGCGAGCGTTGCGCAAGCGCGCTTCTTGGTCCACGTACTCGCGCGTAGCGTCACGCGCTTCAACGGTGTCCTGCTCCACTGTTTTGGCGATCCTTCGCACCTGTGTTCGCGCCTCATCGAAGTATTTGGCGGGAATGCGCACCGTAACCTGGGCCGACCGTGTCCGCTCGTCGCTGCCGCTTACCCTGGAACTCACGACAAATCCGGAGAGATGCGTTGCGAGGTCGCGCATCTGTTCAGCCGCTTGCACGGGATCAACGACGATGATGTCGAGCGTCCCTGTACGAACTACCATCCGCTCGGTGTTTTCCAATGGCGTAGCTGGTTGTGAACCATTTACGGCCAACTGGACACTGCCGGGCACGCCCCCGAGCACACCGCCAGTCATACCGCCAGGCGAGGCGCTGATGGAGTCCAGGCCTGATCGCACGTGCCGTTCGGTGCTGGACCACGGAAGGATGCTTTTCTGGTGCCACACCGACGCGGAATCTACGGAGACGGATGTCAACCCGGTCGCCTTCTGTGAGGCGATGCCACGGTGTTCATTCCGCCAATTTATGAACATCAAGAGCAGGAACAAAATAGTGGAAGCGAGAAATCCTGTGGCCAGCCAGTGGCGACTCGCATTCCAAGCCGTTCGCACTGCCTGCGCCATCTAAAGCTCCTTTGTTGTATTAGACATACGCCAGGCGAGTTTTGTTCCCGCAAGATTTCTCGCGTGCAAGCGCACGCTGTAAGCAGGTTAGGTGGGGATCCTCAGTGGGAGGCAGGTGCTTCGGCTATACGTCAGTCAAGAACGGGGACGGGAGTGCGAAGCTGGAAGTGAATAAAGAACAAGCGGAAATTGTACAGCGCATCTTCCGGTTGTGCGCTGAATCCGGCTATTCGCTCAAGCGCATTGCTCACACATTGAACAGCGAAGGCGTCTTGGCTCCGCAACCGCAGAAGGGCCGCTTCAGTCGCTCATGGTGCCTTTCCTCTGTCCGTCATGTCCTGTTGCAGAAGGGCCGCTTCAGTCGCTCATGGTGCCTTTCCTCTGTCCGTCATGTCCTGTTGAATCGTAAATATGTCGGCAAGACGATCTGGAATACAAAACGCAAATTGCGCGTACCTGGCACAAGCAAGCGAGTCTACAGGCGGCGCCCTGAATCAGAATGGACAACGCTCGACACACCTCATCTTCGGATCGTCTCCGATGAACTGTTTGCGGCAGCGGGGCGAAGATTTGAGAAGGTCAAGCGGACACTTGGCAGGCCAGGCCAGAAGAGTTCCGGACTTATTGTCGGCCCAAGGCGTTATCTGTTCTCTGGTTTGCTGAAGTGTGCCGAGTGTGGCGGTAGCATCACTCTCGTAAGTGGGCGCGGTCGCAATGGTGCGGATCGCTACGGCTGCTCGCTCCATCATCAACGCGGGGTCACCGTTTGCTCAAATTCGCTACTCGTTCGCCGGGATGAACTCGAAGAGAGCTTGCTGAAAGGCTTGTCTGAATCCG